>Ga0207639_10000021_pt1 | contig 233661 bp, 164 predicted proteins | sample KBSCornC32_FD_184299 | JGI IMG/M metagenome (GOLD analysis project Ga0207639, IMG submission 184299) | Corn rhizosphere microbial communities from Kellogg Biological Station, Michigan, USA - KBS Corn C3-2 (SPAdes) (version 2) | ecosystem: Host-associated > Plants > Roots > Rhizosphere > Soil ...
GCGCGCACACAACGCGCTCCGGTTCGCACGCTCGTGCTGCGCTAAACTCACAAATTCTTGGCGAAGGTTCATGGCGGTCGGCGTCTTCCAGGGCATGGCCAAAACTGTCAGCCATGTGTCCGAACACTTGTCAGCCATGTGTCCGGTCTATACACGCCGCCGCCGTCCCTGATTTCGCTCAGAGCGCCGGCGAATTTCACAGCCTGTCAGCGATGGGAGCGCTTTAATTTCAAAGCGGGAAGTGGCCGCGGAAATCGTCCGACCCTTGAACGAAATTGGGGACGGCGGCGGCGCGCCATCCCTACCTGTGCTGCTCGCTCCGCGAGCTCTCCAAGAGGGGCACGCGACTCTTTGCTCCGTCATCAAACGCCTGACGGACCCGGTCCGCAGTTAAGCAGATACGCGCTCAGCGCGCCACGCGAAAACACATCTCGCAGGCGCAATTAATTCATGCTGACTGTATAAATCGTCTCACTTTGCCGGTGCGATCAGCGGGCGCTTGATGTCCGCGACCGTCGGACAGCCGGCAAGGGCCATGGCGAGGGTGAGTTCGCTGCGGAGCATGCCGAAAACGCGGGAGACGCCGGCTTCGCCGTCGACGGCGAGGCCCCAGAGATACGGGCGGCCAACGAGGACGGCGCGGGCGCCGAGGGCGAGAGCTTTGAGGACATCGGTGCCGCGACGGATGCCGCCATCGACGAAGACTTCGATCGCTCCGGCGACGGCGTCGACGACCTCAGCGAGCGCATCACACGTCGGGATGGCGCTATCGAGCTGGCGGCCACCATGGTTGGAGACGCAGATGCCGGAAGCGCCGTGTTGCACGGCGAGTTTGGCGTCCTCGGCGGTCTCGAGGCCTTTGAGCACGATGGGGAGTTTGGTGAGGGTCCGCAGCCACTCGAGCGTCTTCCACGTGAGGACGGGGTCGAATTGATTTTGGACGAATTTTTGGAAGGAGACTTCCTGCGCGTTCGTGGGGAGGAGGTGGAGGAGATTGGCGGCACGGACGTTGGGCGGGAGGACGAAGTTGTTGTGCGAATCGCGCTCGCGAGTGCCGGAGAAGGGGGCGTCGACGGTGAGGCAAAAGGCCTTGTAGCCGGCGGCCTCCACGCGCTGCATCATCTCGCGGGTGGCACCGGGATCGCGGAGGCAGTAGAGCTGAAACCATTGTTTGCGGCCGGGCGTTTTCGCCACTTCTTCCAGCGGATAGGAGGAAAGCGTGCTGAGCACCTGGATCATCCCGGCGGCGGCGACGGCGCGGCTCACGGCGAGCTCGCCCTCCGGATGCGCGAGCATATTGAACGCGCAGGGCGCGGACATGATGGGCATCGACACCGGCTCGCCGAGGATGGTGGTGCTGAGGTCGCAGTGGCTGACATCGACCATCACGCGCGGGCGCAGGCGGAGCCGGCCCCAGGCCTGCTCGTTTTCGCGCAGGGTGATTTCATCGCCGGAGCCGCCGGCGTAGTAGTCGAAATTGCCTTGCGGCAGGACCTGGCGGGCAAGCTCCTGGTAGGCGCGGAGGTTCAGGGGTGTGATCATGGAGGCGAGTGGACAGGTGCCATCTACCCTGTCCCTGCCGGAGAGGGCAAGAGTCAGCGCGCGGCGGTGCCGGTGGCGGGCAGGCGGAACTGCCAGGCGACGGTGCCATCGATGGGGAGCACCCAAAAGTCGCCGCCGTTGCCGGTGACGTCGCCGCGGGTGATCCAGAGCGGGGCATTCACGAGGCAGGTGGAGACGGTGGCTTTCACCGGATCGGCCTTCAATTCCCAGCGCAGCGCGGGGAGAACAACGGAAGCGCGGGATTCCACAGGGCGGCCGGCGGCGAGGCGTGCGCGGGCGTCGCGGATGAGTTCGGCCTGCTCGCGGAGGAGCAGGGTGGCGTAGATGCGCATGGCGGCCCGGGTGGAAATGATGTCGTAGCTGCTGGGAGAGCGGCGGGAAATGGCGTCATCGTGATCGGCGCCGAAGTCGGGCAGCGTGAGCGTGGCCGGCGAGATGCGGATGGCCGCGTGCTCGGCATTATTCAACGCGGCACGGGCGCCTTCGCGACGCATGTACGGGAGATCGACGACCGGGCGGATCCAGCGGGGGAGGTAGAGGAAATAGCCATCTTCGACGTCCGGACCATGGACATTCGAAGACATGTTCTCGCTGCTCACCCGGCCGAGATCGCCGAGCAGGATCGCCGTCTCCCATTGCATCCGGCGGACCAGGGCCGTCTGCCATTTCGCGGTGTCGCGGGCGATGGCATCGAGGCTGTCGTCGGAAACGGGCAGGCGCGCATGGCGAGGAGCGATCAATGCCTCCACGGCCACGTGGATCATCAGCGAGACCAGCGCGGGGTTTTGCTCCAGGCCCTCACCGAGGCGGTGGCAGGCGGCCACGGCGCGGCGGGCGCCCTCGACATCGCCGGCGGCGAGGCAGCGCAGGCTTTCCGCGCCGGCGAGCTGGCCAAACATGCGGGTCGCGAGAAAATTTGGGACGCTGAGATCATAACCGTCGGCGGGATTCCAGGCCCATAGCGCGGGCTCAGCCGCGAGGATGCGGCGGTAGGCGGCATCGAGCTGAGCCGCGTGAGGCTCGAGGGCGGCGACGGGGAGTTTGGAAAGATCGAGGTCGTCGGTGGGGGGAAGTTTGGCGGAAATGATGTCGCAAGCCTTGGTCACGAGATCCCAGCTCGCTTGCGACTTCGCGAGTGGGGGTTCCTGATCGGCGGCGCGCGTGCCTTCTTTGTAAAAGTGGAGGTTGAGGAGATCGCGGTAGACTTCGCGAACGACTTGGGAGCCGGCGTTTTCAGCGACCGGGGTGAGACTCTTTTCAAAATCGGTGATGGGGAGTTTGAGCTCGGCCCAGCGCGCCTCGGCCTGACGGCGCAGGGCGCGGGTGTTGGACTCGTAGGTGGCGTAGACGCCGACGCCTACGAGCGCCACGACGGCGGCGCCGATGCCGGCGTCGCGCAGCGTGCGCCAGGACGGCAATTGGCGGGTGCGGACGGCGAGCCAGAGAATGGCGAGTCCGGCGCCGGCGAGGGCGAGTTGGAGCACTTGGTGGTCGTCGCGATGCGTGCGGCTTTCCAGGCGGCCTTCGGTGAGGATCGCGACCGCCAGCCAGCCGGCGACGGTGAGCGTCCAAAAAGACCAGCGCCAAAGGGGATGCCTGGGCAGGGCGGTGACGGCCGCGCGAGTGAGCAAGACGCCGGCGGCGAGGGAGAAGAGGCGGGCGATTCCAGCAATGACACCGGAGAGGAAGGGAGATTCCGGACGGAGCATCAGCCAGCAGATGCCAGCGAGAACCAGCCAGAGAGACAGGGATCGAGTGAGGGACTTCACTTCATCAGGTTGAGCAAGTGTTGCGCCAGTAGTGGCCCCGGGAAGTATGCTGGGAGGCGCATGGATGCAGGGTTGCGGCCCTGGCCTGGCGGAGTTGGCGCCCGCTAATTCAAGGGTGCCGAGGGATAAGAGGAGCGCGGCGATTATTCCGGAGGATACGGTCGCGCTCCGATGGCTCCCATGGCGCTCCAAACTTGCTTGTCAGGGGAGGCGGGGTGGAGGAAAACCGGGCATGAACCAAACTGCTCTGGCCCCGGCGAGTTTCATCTTCCTGACGTCGATTGCCGTCGGGACGTACAAGATCCAGCACGGCAGCCCGGCCACGGGCGTGCTCTTGCTCACGTTTGGGCTGCTGGGGCTCTTGGGGATGACACGGATGGCGCGGTAGGGAGCTAGGCTGGAGGGCGGCGGAGGTCTTCGTAGATGGCGGCGTCGATCTCGGCGGCGGTGACGCGGGCGACGTGATCGAGACGGGTGAGGGCGTCGACGACTTCCTGGGATACTTTCTCGGCGGCGGCGAGGGCTTGGGGATCGAAGCCGGGGCAATCCTCGGCGGCGACGGTGAGGATCTGCATTTGGTTCACGTAATTGCGGAGGATGTGGTTTGCGCCTTCGACGGTCTTTTGGAAAACGGCGAATTTTTCGGCCTCGGCAGCGGCGAGCGCGGCTTGAGAGCGCCGGGTGAGGAACCAGACGAGGAGCGCGGAGAGGACGACGAAGAGCAGGCCTTTCATCGTTTGCAGGGAGGAGAGGGCCTCCTTGCCGGGCGCGAGGACATCCATGAGCCAATCGGACGAGACGATCCAAACGGCGCCGAAAAGGAGATAGCATGTGGGAACAAACCAAGGGGCTTTCATTCGGGGATGGTGGGGCGGGCGTCTTGCGCTTTCAACTGATTCCGGCATGCTCCGCCACCTGCGCTGAGGCGCAGACGTAACCTGCACTGTTTCCAATCCCATGAGCCTTCGCCGTCTCTTGCCTGCCCTGTCCGTTTTCGCTTTGTCCTGCGCATCCGCCTGGGCGGAACCGAAGGTCGTCGCCTATGTGCCGAACTGGGTGGATCTGCCGACCTTTGCGGAGACGATTGATTACACCAAGGTGACGCACCTCAACCTGGCGTTTGAGAATCCGTCGAACGACGAGGGGGATTTGTCGTTCAACCAAAAGGACCAGGCGCTGATCGAGAAGGCGCATGCGCACAAGATTCCCGTGCTGATTTCCATCGGCGGAGGGGCGGCGGCGGACAACAAGAAGCTCCAGGCGCGGTATTTTGCTCTGATCAGCGAGGCGAAGCGCGCGGGGTTTGTGGTCAAGCTGGTGGCGTATGTGGAGGCGCACCAATTTGACGGGCTGGACGTGGATATCGAGGGGCCGTCGATCAACCAGGACTACGGGGCGTTCATCCACGATCTCGGCGTGGCGCTGAAGGCGAAGGGGAAACTGCTGACGGCGGCGGTCTCGAAAGGGTATGGCGGAGCCAAGGTGCCGGACTCGACGTTTGAGCACTTTGATTATGTAAACATCATGGCCTACGACGGGGCCGGGCCGTGGAATCCGGAGGCGCCGGGGCAGCATTCCTCCATGAAGATGGCGAAGGAGAGCACGGAGTACTGGCTGAAGCGCGGGCTGCCGAAAGCGAAGGCGGTGCTGGGGGTGCCGTTTTACGGGTACGGTTTTGGCAAGGCGTTTAAGAAGCGGGACTATCCGTACAACGAAGTCGTGGCGGCGTATCCGGGCGCGGAGAACGCCGACCAGGTGGGCGAGACGATTTGGTACAATGGGGTGCCGACGATCAAAGCGAAGGCGAAGTACGTGGTGGATGAAGGCTTGGGCGGGGTGATGATTTGGTCGCTCGATACAGACGCGAAGGGGGAGAAGTCCTTGCTGAGCGCGATCCAGGCGGGGTTTGGGAAGTAAGTCCTGGTGGCGTGACGCTCGGCGTCGCGCCTAGACCAAGGTGGATGGAAACGGCGGTGGAGATGATGAACTCTGTCGCCATGTAGCTGCGAGCGGAAGCTCGCAGACTGCGACCTCCCGGTCGCAGCTACACGAACTAGGCGCGACGCGGAGCGTCACGCCACCAAGAGTCCGTGCCCATCCGCGTTTCCGGCAGCTTCTATCTGCGCAATCTGAGTTATCAGCGTTAAGAGGACCAAGCCCCCTCTATGCGCTTTGAGGTAACCGGCTTTGCAACTAAGCCAGATTTCGCCACATGCGAAAGTGAGGGCCGACGGTGGGGATGTCGAATTCAGCGCCGAGGATGGACCAGCCTTGCTTTTCGTAGAAGGGGGCGGCGCTGGTGCGGGCATTGCACCAGATGACCGCAGCGCGGGCCGCGCGGGCGGCTTGCTCACAGGCGGCGACGAGGGCGGCGCCGTGCCCGGCACCGCGGACTTCCGGGAGCGTGGCCATGCCCCGGAGTTGCCAGATTTGCTCCGCGGGCGCGGTGAGATCCGCGGGGGCCCCGGGGAGGGGAGCGAGGTAAAGGGAAGCGACGCCGACGAGGCGGCCATCGGCGGTGAAGGCGCCAAAATGCTGGGTCGTGGGGAGTTCGTCGCCGGGGAAGATGGCTGTCTCGCGCGGGAAGCCGGGGCGCAGGATGGGCCAGCGGATCGCGATGGTTTCCTCAGCGGTGATGGGGCGAGTCATGCGAGGGAGAGAGGCGGGGATTGGCGCAGGGCGCAAGCTTGGAGCGCAGGCGGCCGCGATGGGCAGGGCAACAAAGGAAGAGAGTTCGCCAAGCGGCGCGCAGAACCGCGCGGGAGCCGTGGATAGGATGCGCGCATGAATACTTCGCCGACCTTGCTTCAAGATCCGCCTCCCAAGACGGAACGGTTGGATCCTCCCGCGGCGGCCGCCGCGAAACCGCGCGGACTGCATCTAGCTAGGATTCTCGTGCCGATTGATTTTTCGCCCCATGCCAAAAAAGCGCTGGAATATGCGGTGGATTTGGCCACGAAATTTGGGGCCGAGATCACGCTGCTGCACGTGCTTGAGCAACTCGTGTATCCCGGGGAATGGCTGGTGGCGATGCCGACCACCAGCAGCTTTGTGCCCGAGACTCGGCGCGCGTTGGAGGAGAAGCTCGAGGGCATGATGGAGGACCAGAGCGTGAAAAAGAAGATCACGGTGCGCATGGGGCGCGCGTGGCAGGAGATCGTCGAGTTTGCGAAGGAGCGCGGGTCGGACCTCATTGTGATGGGGACGCATGGTTATACGGGGGTGCAGCATGTCCTGCTCGGGAGTGTGGCGGAGAAAGTCTTGCGGCATGCGCCGTGTCCGGTGCTGTCGATTCGAGCGGATGCGAAGGACTTTGCGTGAGGCCCTTGGGCCCGCAGCCATAGGATAAAGTCTTATGGGGGTAGTGGGGTGGTGTTGCTCCAGCGCAGTATCAGGCCCAATAGGCAAAAATGGGCGGCGGAGGCAGAGTGTCGCCATCGCCAGCACCATGAATGACCACGCTACGCTCCTCGAAACCTTGACTCACTCGGCCACCTACCGCGAATACGAACGCGCGTTTATGGACGCAACGGGGTTGCCGCTGGCGCTCCGCTCCCCCGGCTGCTGGCAGCCGCCGTTTCGCGGCAAGGCCAAGGAAAATGGTTTCTGCGCCTTGATGGCGAAGAACAGCCCGACCTGCGCGGCCTGCCTCCGGATGCAGGAGCGCATCGAGCAGGAAGCGGTGGACAAGACGGTGGTGCTGAAATGCCACTTTGGCATGACGGAGGCGGCGGTACCGGTGAAGGTCGGGACTTCGACGATCGGGTTTCTGACCACGGGCCAGGTGCTCACGCAGGAGGTGACGGAAGGGCAAATGACCAAGATGGAGACGACGCTCGCGAAGCTGGGCGGGACCGTGGACGTGGAAAAGGCGAAGGCCGCCTACCGGGCGACACGCGTGCTGCCGCGCGCGCAGCTGCTGGGCGTGACGCATCTGCTGGAGACCTTTGCGGAGCATCTGGAAACCAAGAGCAACGCCGTGTGCATCCGGCAGGCGAACGTCGAGCCGGTCGCGATTACGCGGGCGAAGCAATTCGTGGCCGCCAATCTCACGGAGCAGATCCAACTGGACGACGCCGCCAAGGCCGCCTGCGTGAGCCGCTTCTACCTGTGCAAACTTTTCAAGCGGCACACGGGGATGCACTTCACGGAATTCGTATCCCGCATGCGTGTGGAGAAGGCGAAGGAGCTGTTGCTCAACCCGAATTTGCGCGTGAGCGAGATCGCTTTTGCCGTCGGCTTTCAATCGCTCACGCATTTCAACCGGGTCTTTCGCGAACTGCTGGGCGAGCCCGCGACGACGTATCGCAAGCGACTCGCCGTGCCGCTGGCCGCCTAGGCCGTGGCGATGCGAGTTTCCGCGCAACCGCCGCTCGCAAAAGGCGGAGCGGCTCCCTATGCTGGGGGCATGCCCTATGGTGGTCCACAGCACGAACTCGAGCACTACAAAGCTGCTCTGGATGCGCATTCCATCGTCGCGATCACGGATGCGAAAGGGCGCATCACGTTTGTGAACGACAAATTTTGCGAGATCTCGGGCTATCGCCGCGAGGAGCTGCTGGGGCAGGATCACCGCATTATTAATTCGGGCGTGCATCCGCCGGAGTTTTTCCGCGGGCTGTGGTCCACGATTGCCAAGGGGCAGATCTGGCGGGCGGAAATTTGCAACCGCGCCAAGGACGGCCGGCCCTACTGGGTGGACACGACGATTTTTCCATTTACCGGCCCCACGGGGAAGCCGGTGCAGTATCTCGCGATTCGCACCGACATCACGGCGCGCAAGCGCAGCGAGGCCGAAAGGCAGATGCTGGAGCGGCAGCTCGTGGATGCGACGGAGCGCGAGCAGCGGCGGATCGGGCGGGATTTGCACGACGGCCTCGGCCAGCATCTCACGGCGCTGGAAATGATGAACCACGCGCTGGTGGAGCGGCTGCGAAGAGAGGCGCCGGAGCTGGCCGGCCAGGCGCAGGACATCTCGGCCCACATCCGGCAGACGATCAAACATACGCGGCAGCTGTCGCATGGCCTGTCGCCCGTGCCGCTCGGGGAAGATGGCCTGATGAACGCGTTGCGCGAGCTGGCGGAGTTCACGACGAATGGCGGGAAGGTGCAGTGCGAGTTTCTCTGTCTGAGCCCGGTCCGCTTTTCAGATCAGACGGTGGCGACGCAGCTGTATCGCATCGCGCAGGAGGGGGTGACGAATGCGCTCCGGCACAGCGGCGCGCGCCGCATCACCATCAGCCTGGGCCGCGCCGGCGCACGGCTGGAACTGCGGGTGGAAGATGATGGGAAAGGCCTGCCGGAGGAGATGGGAACGGGCATCGGGTTGGGAACGATGAACTATCGCGCCGGGCTCATCGGCGCGAATCTGGAGGTGGAAAGCCTGCCCGACCAGGGAGTCTGTTTGTGCTGCACCGTCTTTCATTAGCCATGCCACGCCAGTCTCCACCCAAGGTCAGCAAACACCGGATCTTCCTCGTGGATGATCACCCCATCGTCGTCACCGGGTTCACCTTGATGTTGAATGCGCAGCCGGATCTGGAGGTGTGTGGGACGGCGCGCAGCGCGGAAGAAGCGCTGGAGCGCATCAGCGAGGCGAAGCCGGATTTGGTGGTGACAGATGTGACGCTGCCCGGGCGAAGCGGGCTGGACCTGCTGAAGGACTTGCTCGCGATGCAGCCGGGCATCCGCGTGCTGCTGGTGACGATGCACGACGAGCTGCTCTACGGGGAGAGAGCGCTGCGGGCCGGCGCGCGCGGGTACTTGATGAAGGAAGCGGGCTCGGAGCGCATGCTGGCCGGCATCCGCCAAATTCTGGCCGGTCAGATTTACGTGAGCGAAAGGATGCAGGCAAAAATTTTGGAGGGGATGAGCCGGACGCAACCGCGGGAGGGAGGCTCTCCGACGGAGAAACTGAGCGATCGCGAGTTTGAAGTGTTTCGGCTGTTGGGCCAGGGCAGGACGACCAAGGAAATCGCGGATCAATTGCACCTGAGCCACAAGACGGTGGCGGTGCACCGCGGGCACATTAAGGAAAAGCTGGGGCTCACCAGCGCGACGGAACTGATGCATCAAGCGGTGCGGTGGGTGGAGGCGCAGAAGTAGCAGCTTGGCGGGCGTAAAATGATGGGGGCGGATGGCGGGGCGGTGAAAGTGGGACCGGCTTCCAACCGGTCGTGGGCGAGCGGGGCGAGGTGCCGCAGAGCGCATTTGCCGCTCCAGCGGGTAGCAACAAGATCCGGTCTGTAACGAACAACCGCCGGGCAGTGCGACGGGCGCGGAAATGCGAGAATCGGGGCATGAAAACGACATCCGCACTTCCCAACGCCGGGCCGGCCACGGCCAGTGCACCGGAGGAAACGCGCGTCCTGAGAATCGATGAAATCGCCCACCTGCCATTCTTCGCCGGGCTCGGGACCGAGGAGCTCGAGGAAATCGCGAGCCACACGAAGTATGCGTCTTTTGCGCCGGGCGCGACCATCATGACGCAGGGCGATGCGGCCGATCGGTTCTACATCGTGATCTCGGGCAAAGCGCGGGTGATGTGCAATCTGCCGGATATTCAGTTGCACGTGGAAGATATAGGCGCCGGGGGCGTCATCGGCTTTTCCTGGATGTTCATGCCGGAGAAGGTCCATTTTACATCGATCGCCCTGGAGCCGGTGAAGGCGATCTTCGTTTATGGCACGCTGCTGCGGAGCGCCTTCGAGGAGAAGCCGCGACTCGCCTACGAGATGGCGACGCGCACGGGGAAGGTGATGCTGGAGCGGCTGGAAGCCGTGGTGGAGATCATCGGCGGAGTGCGGTTCGTGGACAATTGAGTGAAGATGGAATGATGTGAATGGTATCCGCCGGCCTCCGAGGGCTCAAATGTCCGTCCGGCTTTCGACGAAACCCGGAGTGGTTCGCCGTCTGCGACCTTCCGGTCGCAGCTACATCGCGCCCGCGTAGCGCGATGCTGCGGTGTGTGCCTGTAGCCGCAGCCGGGAGGCCGCGGAGAACGGCCACGCTTTCGTAAGCCGCTCGAAAAGGCTCAGTGCGGTGAGAGTAATGGCATCGCCCTTACGCGGTAAGACGAGGCGCGGGATGAAGACTTCTCTTTGACCCCCGAAAGGCCAGTAGGACGATGGCGATGGACACCAGGGAACTGGCGGGCATCAGGATCGCGGCGAGCAGCGGGCTCATGAAGCCGGCGAAGCAGAGGGCGATGGCGACGAGGTTGTAGGTGATGGCGAAAGCCACCACGGTGTGCGCGGCGCGCCGGCGGATGGCGCCGACGGTGAGGAGGGAACGGATGCCGGAGAGATGGCGGCCGAGAAAATAGAAGGTGGCTTTCTTTTCCAGCAGACCGCGGTCGATGGCGGGCGTGCCGCTCACGCAGGCGGCGTCGAAGGCGAGGGAGTCATTGGCGCCGTCGCCGAGATAAAGCGTATCGTGGGCATCGAGTTCGCGCACGCGCTCGGCTTTTTGTTGCGGCGAGAGCTCCGCGAGGCAGTGATCGGTAGCGAGGCCGAGACGTTGCGCCATGGCGGCGACCTTGGGGGCGCGGTCGCCGCTGAGCACGTAGACCTCCAGGCCGCACGCTTGCAGGGCTTGGATTTCCTCGCGGGCGTCGTCGCGGGCGACTTCACCGAAGCGGAATTCAGCGAGGAGGTGGCCGTCGCAGCTGAACGCGCACTCGGCGGTTGAGTCGGGCGCCTGGCTGTCCGCGGCGGATTTGCCTTCGGCCCATGCGACGCGGCCGAGTCGCCAATGGTGGCCATCCATCTCCGCGGATAAACCGTAGCCGATGGATTCGTCGATCCGATCCGGTGTGACGGGGGCGACGCGCTCGGCGAGTAGTTGTTCACGCAGGCATCCGCTGACAGGGTGGAGGCTTTCGAGCACCAGGCCCAGGAGGACGGCGCGACTGCGCTCATCCAGCGCGGCCAGGACCTCGGGATTCAGCAGTGAGATGGATTCGAGCGTGAGCGTGCCCGTTTTGTCGAAGATCACTTTGCGCACCTGCGAGAGATGCGCCCAGATCCCGCTATCCCGCAGGAAGACCCCAAGCCGCCGCAGCTGCGAGGCGGCCAAATCGCGGGCGAGCGGGAGCGCGACGCCGGAGGCGCACGGGCAGGAGACCACCAGGACCGAAATCATGACTTGCAGGGCGGGCAACAACGAGCCGGTGAGGAACCACCACGAGCCGAAGCCGGTCAGAGCCAGGCCGAGGACGACCCACAAATACCCCCGGAGGAATCTTTCGAAGACCGGATCCCGGACCGGGCCGGTAGGGGCGACGCGGAGCAGCGTGGCGAGCAGCGAATCCGCCCACGCCTCGCGGGCGAGCAGGGTCAGGGCCGCGGTGCCGCAGTTCACCGCGCCGGCGCTCACGAGGTGCCCGCGGTGGACGGTGGCGGCCTCGCTCTCGCCATGGATCCATTCCAGGCTGAGGAGGGCGCCGTCTGATTCGAGACGGGATCGCACGGGAACCAGCTGGCCGGGCTCCACCAGGAAGAGATCGCCGGTGGCGATTTTCTCCGCGGAGATCTTTTCGCCGGTGGCGAGGCGCACGGTGATGGGGCCGGCTTGCGCGGAGAGGAGCTGGCGGCGATTCCGCTCCACTACTTTTTCCTGCAGCCAACGGCCGGCGAGCATGAGGAAGGTAAAGGTCGAAACGAAATCGAAGTAGACGAAGCCGTGCCAACCCTGTGCCGCGGCCACGATGGAGCCGGCATAAGCGGCGAGCAGGCCGGCAGCGATCGGTAAATCGATATGCAAGACGCGTTGGCGCAGGGCCTGAAAAGCGCGGATGAAAAAGTAGCTGCCACCAATGAAGAAGCTCAGCGTGCCGAGCAGGAAGGTGAGGCGGCTAAACAGCGCGGCGAAGGGAAACGAGGCCTCCATGCCAAGGTAGCCGGGCAGCGTGAACAGCATGGTGTTCATGGCGAAGGCCGCGCAGAGCCCGAGCCGCAGATTCAGGCCCCGGTTGCCGCGCGGCTGATCCTGGCCCGGCGGTCCGACGAGATAGCCGAAGGATTGCAGTTCGCGCGCGAACGCCACCACATCGAAGAGGCCAGGCTGCCAGCGCATCGCGAGGCGGCCGAGAGCGGGGTCCACGTCGAGGTGGAGCGCGCCGGGGCGGCGCTCGAAAAGGCGCTCGATGAGCCAGGCACAGCCGATGCAGGAGAGACCCTGGACCTCGAGGGTGAGCGCGTTTCCCGAGACGGCCACGAGCTCTTGCAGCCAGGTGTAGTCGCGCTGGTGAAAGACGGTGGAGGGTGCCGGGGCGACGCCGCTTTCCTGGAGATCGTAGAATTGGCCGAGGCCGCGCTCGGCGATCAGGCCGTGGACAAATTCGCAACCCGCGCAGCAGTAGTCGCGGCGATGCGCCGTGGGGCGGAAGGCCGTCCCGCAGTGGACGCACACGCGTTGGTCAATGACAGCATTCATGGAGCGGAAGGGCAGCCCGCCACACGAGCAGGGCGGCGGCGCCCAGCGCCACGGAGCGCTGCGCCCAATGGAGGAAGCGCGCCGACCAGCGGCCCTGCAGGCGGTGGGCTTGCGTGAGCAGAAGAAAGGGCAGGGGAATGCTGCCGAGGGTGAAGGCCGCGAGATGGAGCGCGCCGGAGAGCCAGCTGCCCGTGAGCGCGGCCGCGCCGAACATCAACCACAGCGGACCGCAGGGCAGAAGAGGCGAGAGCCAGCCGAGGGAACCGCGCAACCGCGCGCGGAAAGCCCAGCGTGCGACAAAAGCCGGCTGCGGCAGGCGCTTATCCAGGCCCAAGGCGATCATGACCAAAATCGCCGCAAAAAACCACGGGACCACGCGGGCCGCGCTGCCCTGGAGCAGGCCGGCAATGGTCTGTCCCAGTGCGCCGCAGAGCGCGCCGGCGAGCGTGTAGGAGACAAACCGCGACGCGTGGTACGGGACCGGGCGCACCCGGAGAGCGCAGGCGAGCGGGCCACACATGACCGCGCAGTGCAGGCTTGCAGCCAGACCCGCCGCGCCTGCGCCCCAAAGCGTGGCGCTACCTGGCAGCATGGGCCGAAGGAACTTCCGGCAAGCGATGGCGAATGGTGATGCTCACCATCGTGACCATGCCGGCGATGAACAGGACGTTCGCGACGATGAGCCAGATCCAAGGACGTTGTTTCATAGAGAAGCAGGGCTGAGAAAGACGCCGGGTTTTTCGATCGGGCGATCGTGGGCGGGAAAAACGCGGAAGCGGAGCGGGAGTTCACCCGACAATTCGGCGCGAGGGATCGTGACGACGATCGTCCGCACTTCCTCGCCGAGCGGAGCAATTTGGATTTCTCCATCCGCGCCGGCGCAGCGGAGCCCGGCCGGGCCGCCGGCGACCTCCAGGCGGAAGGTCGCCGGGGCATTGCGCTTGTTCAGGATGCGGAGGAGGAATTGATTTCGCACCACGCCCTGCTCGACGACGTAAGGGATGCCGGTGACGCGCGTGAGGCTGACGGCCGCGGAGCGCAGCGTGGAGGTCGCGATGGTGAGGGCCGTGGCGCCGAGCAGCGCCAGCACGAGGTAGAGCCGGATGCGCGGGCGCAGCCAGCGAGTGGGCTGGCCGGCAAAGCCGCGCTTCGAGTCGTAGCGGATCAGGCCGCGCTGGCGATCGAGTTTGGTCATCACGGCGTCGCAGGCGTCGATGCATGCCGTGCAGCCGATGCACTCGAGTTGCGGGCCCTGGCGGATATCAATCCCGGTGGGACACACCTGCACGCAGCGGCGGCAGTCCACGCAATCGCCGCCCTCCGTATCCCTGGTGGCGCGGGGCTCTCCGCGCCGCGCGTCGTAACCCACCATCAGCGAATCGCTATCGGTCAGCGCCGACTGCAAACGGCCGTAGGGGCAGAGGACGATGCAGAACTGTTCCCGGAACCACGCAAAGTTGAACCACAGCGCCGCCGCGATGAGGAACACGAAAAGAAAAGCGCCCCCGTTTTCCCCGGGCGCGTGCGTCATCATGCCGTAAAGCTTGGGGATCGAGATGAAGTACGAGAGGAGCACGTGCGCGAGCAGGAGCGCGAAGACAGCGTAGAGCACATGCTTGGCGGAGCGGCGGAGGATTTTGCCGGCCGTCCACGGAGCTTGGTCGAGCTTGCGACGCTCCACGGCGTCGCCTTCGCACCAGCGCTCGATGCGGCGGGCGAAATCTAGAAAGACCGTTTGCGGGCAGGCCCATCCGCACCACACGCGGCCCAGCAACGCCGTGACAAAGAAGAGGCAAAAGCCGATGCCGGTGAGCACGAAAAAGGCGAGCCAGATATCCTGCCCGACAAAGGTGAGGCCGAAGTAGTGGAACTGCCGGGCGGCGAGATCGAAGAAGAGCGCTGGTTCACCGTTGATGCGAATCCACGGCAGCGCCACGTAGAGCGCGGTGAGCAGGATGGCCACCACGGCGCGCCGGAAGGTGAAGCGCCCCCGGGCGGTGGCCGCATGGATGTAGCGGCGGGAGCCGTCCTCCCGGATGGTGGTGACGGAATCCAGCGTGGGCCGTGGCAGAGACTCCTTCATGGCGTGGGCGTCGGCGCCGGGGCGCCGGGCGGGGTCCATCCGGTGACCGGAATGATTTCCTCCCCGGGTTGGTGATGAGAGAAGATGTAGGCGGCGACCTCGTGGATCTTTTGGGGACCGAGCACCGCTGCCCAGGACGGCATGCCCTTGGCCGCGACGCCTTCCTGGATGGTCTTCACGGCGTCCATGGGCAAACCGCCGTGGATCCATTGGTGATCGACCAGATTGGGACCGATGAGCCCGGTGAGGTCCGGCTTGTGGCAGGCCGCGCAAGTGGTCTCGAACGTCGCTTTGCCGGCGGCGACGATGGCCGGCTCCTGCGCCATTTTCCACAGGGTCGCGTCGTCGACGATGCTGGCTTTGCGTGCGAGCAGGGCGGCATTGCGGGCCATCTCCTTTTCCAGGGCCGCGGAGCGCGAATCGCCGAGGCCGTAGGTGTGATAGTAGCCCCAATAGAGAACGCTAAAAATGATGGCGCCATAGAGGGTGAGCAGCCACCAGCGCGGCAGGCGCTGATCAAATTCCTGGATGCCGTCAAACGAGTGAGGGCGGAGGGTGACGTTGGGTGCGGGCGGGGGATTATGGGATGACGATTCAGGCGTGTTCATCGGAATCGAGTGGCAGATTTTCGAGGCGGGCAATGGTCTCCGGCGGAATGCGGCGGATGCGGATGGTGTGGACGATGAAGACCGCGAGAAAGAGCGTGAGGCTCAGGATGCTGAGAGCGCGCTGCCAGTCTTCGATGAGGAGGCGATGAAACATTGCGGTTAGCGGTTGGCGGTTTGTGCTGCGGGGGGAGCAGCGGGAGCAGGAGCTCCCACTTTTTCCGATTTCCCCAGCTTTTGGAGATAGGCGATGAGCGCGAGGATCTCACGGTCGGTGGGGACATCCACGCCGGCCGATTTGAGATCGACGGCGATGGACTGCGCCTGGCTCTGGCACACCGCGAAGATCTCCTCTTCCTTCATCGCGGGGTAGGGCACCCCGAGCCGGCGCTGCACCGCGAGCTTGCTCGGCAGGGCGGCGATATCCGTCTTGTCTTTGTAGAGCCACGGATACTCGGGCATCGTGGAACCCGCGCTGATCTGCCGGGGATCGCGCATGTGGAAGTAGTGCCAGGAGTTGGGATACTTGCCGCCTTCGCGCGCAAGATCGGGCCCCGTGCGCTTCGAGCCCCACTGGTAGGGATAATCGTAGATGGACTCGCCAATTTTCGAGTAATCGCCGTAGCGGAGCACGTCGCCGACGAGCGTGCGGATCTGCTGGGAGTGGCAGTTGTAGCAGCCTTCGCGGATGTAGATGTCGCGGCCGGCGAGCTCGAGCGGGGTGTAGGGGATTTGCCGGACGCCTTCGACGCTGCGGCCGGTATTTACCATGACGGTGGGGATGATTTGGATCAGCCCACCGATGAAGACGGCCGCAGTCGTCAGCGCCGTGAAGGGCAGCGCATTGGCCAGCAGGCGGTCATACCATTCGGCCCAGCCCTTTTTGGAGAACTCGATGCTCAAGCTCATCGCGACAAGCGTGCCGATGACGCCGACGAGGCAGAGCGAGCCGGCGCCGGCGGGCAGGGCCGCCCAGCCGGTAGCGAAGACCAGCAGCGCCGTGGCGTGCAGGACCGGGGCGTTCAGGAAGCTGGTCCGCAAACGCATGCGCGGCTCTTTTTCCACCACGAAGACTTCCGCTCCGCCATTCACCGCTTCCGCGCCGCGCGCGGTCTTCCAGATATTCCAGGCGAGCAGGATGAAGCCGGCGAGATACATCAGTCCGCCGAGGGCGCGCACGTGCATGAGGATCTTGGTGGACGTGACGGCATCGAGGAAATTCGGGTAAGCCAGCACGGTGCCGCCTTCCTTGGTCCCGCCGAGCATCAGGCCCTGGGTGATGCCCGACACATACATCGATACCATGTAGATGAGGATGCCGACGGTCCCGAGCCAGAAGTGCATATTCGCAGCCGCGGGAGAGTGGAGCGGCCGTTTCCAGAGCCGCGGGGCGAGCCAATAGAACATGCCCGCGGCCATGAAGCCATTCCACCCGAGCGCGCCACCGTGGACGTGGGCGATGGTCCAATCGCTATAATGCGAGAGCGCATTTACCGAGGGGATGGACATGAGTGGCCCCTCGAATGTCGCCATGCCGTAGAACGTCACCGCGGCGGCAAAGAATTTCAGCACGGGATCGGTGGTCAGCTTGTTCCACGCGCCGCGCAGGGTGAGCAGGCCATTGAGCATGCCGCCCCAGCTCGGCGCCCACAGCATGAGCGAGAAGATCATGCCGAGCGATTGGAGCCATCCCGGCAGCGAGGTATTGAGCAGGTGATGCGGGCCGGCCCAAATGTAAATGAAGACGAGCGACCAAAAATGGACGATAGAGAGCCGGTAGCTGTAGACGGGCCTTTCCGCCGCTTTCGGCAGAAAGTAATACATGATGCCGAGAATCGGCGTGGTGAGGAAGAACGCGACGGCGTTGTGCCCATACCACCATTGCACCAGCGCATCCTGCACGCCGCCGAAGATGGGGTAGCTGTGCGTCCAACTCGTCGGAATCGAAAGGTGATTGACGACGTAGAGCATCGTCACCGTGATGATGGTGGCGATGTAGAACCAGAGCGCGACGTAGAGCGTGGGCTCATTCCGGCGCGCGAGCGTCCAAAAGAAGTTGACGCCGAAGATGACCCAGACGAGGGCCACGGCGATGTCGATGGGCCAAATCAGCTCCGCGTATTCCTTGCCCCGGGTGAGGCCGAGCGGAAGCGTGATGGCCGCGGCGACGATGATGGCCTGCCAGCCCCAAAAATGCAGGCGCGACAGCAATTTCGAAGCGGTGCGCGCTTTCACCAGCCGCTGCGTGGAATAGTAGACCCCGGCAAACATCATGTTGCCGACGAACGCGAAGATGACTGCGTTGGTGTGGAGCGGGCGGAGGCGGCCGAAGGTGAGCCAGGACGTGCCGAAATTGGCCTGCCACACGGCGAGTTGCGTGGCGATGAGGACGCCGACGACCATGCCGACGATGCCCCAGAAAATGGCGGCGATCATGAATTGGCGGACGGGGGTGTCGTCGTACTCGATATGGATCTTTTGGCCGGTGGAAGCGGCCGGATGAACAGTGCTCATGGATCTTTTTTGGAGAGGGGTGAAGAATCACGCTCCAGGGGAAGCAGGGCGTCGCGCTCGCTGAATTGGCGCGGGTCGCAGGCGGCGGCGATCCACAGCACGACGAAAAAAGCGACGAGCAGCAGGCCGACGAAAACCGTCAGGGCGATGACGTTCATACCGCGGCACCACCCTCCCAAGCGCGACGGGATTCCGTGTCGCCCACAGCGGGCACCGCTGTGATGGATGGAGGCGGCACGATCGCGTGTGCGGCACGGAGTGCCGTCTCGCTCGGAGGGTGGGGCGTGTCATCGCGACCACAGCCGCAGCGTTCGCACTTCCCACAGGAGGGCGGGCTGGTCTTCGGGCTGGTGGTCTCTGCATCCATCACGCCGCGAATTTCGCAGACGCCGCGCAAAGCCGCTGCCCGGAGGTTGGTCGAGACTAACCGGATTTTGGCCGGGGATAGTTTATAGAGAACGATGGAACCCCTTCGGGGTTCGCGGCCGTTTAATGCAGTTTCCAGGGTAGGCGCTACGCGCCAACCCTTCGCTCTTCTAGGCAATCCCTTCGGGATAAAGGCAACGTGTCGGGAACTGCTTTGGCCTTCGCCTTAATCGGAAGGCCATGGTGGCTTTTGGCCGGTGGGGACCAAGGCCAGGCCGCGCAGATCCAGCAAGGCTCCGCGGGGAGGCGTGGCGGGAGCCATGGTCACGCGCGTCTCGCCGGCGGGCAGGGTGAGATGCCCAATTTTGGTGCGCTGGTATTTGGACCAGGCGCCGGTGCTGGCGGTGGTGCCACGCAGTTCGGCCGCCCCGGCGTGAATGAAAAATCCGTTGCCGGCGCAGGAGGGATCGCACGCCGCGTCCAGCCACACATCGTATTCGCCGGGCCTGGCCACGCGGATCGTCCAGGCCGCGTGGTCGTCGGCGCCATGCCAATAGCCGAGATTGGAAAACTCCCGCTCGAAGATGATTTCCCGGCCGCGGATCTCGGCTTGGCGAGCGGGGAGCAACAACGAGCCGTCTGCCGCTGCGGCGCTGGAGGCCGGCTGATTGCCGGGCTTCGGGGCGGCGCGGAGAAAGGCGGTCAGGTCGGCGAAGTCCTGGGGCGTGAGCCCGGCCTCCAGTCCATCGGGCATGAGCGAGCGCGGCGCGGCCGTGCGAGATTTCAGGTCGGCGCGCAGCACCACCTCGCTGCTCCCGCCCGGGGCGGCGATGGTAAAGCTGGTGGCCGTTTCGGCTTTCACGACGCCGACGAGCGTCCGGCCATTGTTCAGCTCGAGAATGGTGCCGGCGGACGCGGGCTCCACCATGGCATTCGGATCGAGAATGTTTTTGAGCCAGTAGTCGGCGGGCTTGTCGCGCAGCCCCGCGAGGCTGGGCCCCACTTCGTTCCCCGCGGTATCGAGATGATGGCAGATGGTGCAGCGCTGCGCAAAAATCTCGCCGCCATGGCTGGGCTGCCCGGTGAGACCGAGCGCCGGCGCAAATTGCCGGAGTACTTCGGCGCGATTGCCGGTGGCGCCGGCGAGCATTTGGGTGACCAATTTCTTCATCTCGGCATCGTCGAGCTTCTTGGTGGCCACGGTGGCGACGGGCCGCAGCGTGACGGGATGTTTGGCGGCGGAGCTCAAGACCGCGGCGCGAAACCACGCATTGTCCGCGTCGGGGCTGGAGGCGAGCGTTTGCAGCGCGGCTGCGGCTGGCGGGTCGCTCCATTCGCCCAGGGTGAAGGCGAGTTGCATGCGCACGCCCTGATCTGGGTCGTGGGCCATCGAGGGGAGGAGCGCGGTCACGGCTGGTTGATCGAGAAATTGCTCGGCCAGCCGCACGGCCTGTTCGCGCAGGCGCGGATGTTCATCGCGCAAGGCAGAGGCCACCAGTTCGGGCGTCAAGGATCCCAGCGCGCCGAGCAGGCAGAGCGCATGGACGCGGATCTCCGGAGATTTGGCCGTGTGGAACAACTGCGCCAGGGGTTCGGTGGCGGCGGGAGCTTTTCGAAAGCAGAGCTCGAGCTGAATGCGATCGCGGTCAGTCCCACTCGGCGTATCGAGGGCTGCGGCGAGCTGGCTTGCGTCCAGCTTCGTCAAGTCACGCACGGCACGTGGCTGGCCACCTTCCGGGACAAGGCGATAGATGCGGCCCATCTCGGCCCCAGCCCGGACATCGATTTGCGCCAGCCGATCGGCGGCGATCCAGCGCGGATGCTCGATGAGAAAGCGGTACATATCCACGACATAGAGCGCGCCATCCGGTCCGGTGCGCACTTGCACCGGACGAAACCAGACATCCGTGCTGGCGAGAAATTCGGATTGCCGCTCGTCGTCGGCGCGGCGCGCGGCCGGGAGTGGGCCCTCCCCGAGGAGCGCGCGACTGACCAGATTGTGCGCGGGTTCGCAGGTGAAAGCATTCCCGCGGTAGCGGTCGCCCAGCAGGGAATCGCGATAAATGCCCAGCCCGCACGCGGCGGTGAAGCGGCCCTCCGATTGCGGATTGTTGTAGCGCGGCAGCTCCTGGGAGATGGGAAAGCAGCGCGCGCTTCCCGGCACCAACGCGATTCGGGAACCCGGTGGAGCCACCCGCGGATTGCGGGCGAGGTAGTGATCCGGCAGCGGAAAGTGCCAAAGCGCCAGTGAGTTTTCGCAGCCAAACCAGCGACCCCAGTCGTCCCGCACCCGGCCAAACTGTGTGAAGCCGCCGGCCGGCTGGAATTGATGCGTATCCAGGCGGAACCGGAAATCGCGCTTCCCGAGGTCGAGCTCGTTTCCCGGGCCGCCCCGAATCTTTCCCCCCAGCAACCCATTCGCGCCATACATCCAGCCATCGAGCCCGGGCGTGAGGCTGTTCACGCGGGCCTGGTAGTTGTCCGTGACGAAGCCGGTAAAGATCTTTTCCACCTTGTCCGCGCGGCCATCGCCATCGGTGTCCTCGGCATAGAGAATATCCGGCGCCGCGCAAATAAAGGCGCCGCGGCCGTACGCGGTCACGCCGGTTGGAAACGGCAGGCCCTCCAAAAAGACTTCGGCTTTGTCGTAGCGACCGTCGCCATCGGTGTCCGTGAGCACTCTGATGCGTCCCCCCGGTTTCCACTTTTCATCCAATCCGGTGGGGTAATCGAACATCTCGCAAACCCAGAGACGTCCGTCCGGGCCCCAGTCGATGGCGACGGGCGATTGCACCAGCGGCTCGCTGGCGACCAATTGGATGGTCAGGCCGGGTTTGGTTTTCAGCGTGCGCAGCGCCTCGGCCGGAGGCAGCGGTTTGGTGCCCTCCGTTCCTTTCACCGCCGGCTCGGCCCGAAACGAAGGGGGCAACTGCGCGTGGACGGCATCGATGATCTTTTGCTCCAGGCCCGGGGCGAAGCGGTTGGGACGATCGTAATAGATCATCGCGCCGCCGCCCTCGTAGCCGCCTTCCGTAAGGACGCGCTCGCTCGGGATGTACGCGGGAGCGTCGTTGGCGTAGGCGATGGTGATGACGTTCTTCAGCTCGCGCTTGAGGCGGAGGCTGTAGTCCACGACTACTTCTCCCGACAGGAAGATCGCCGCCAGCTCATCGCCGAAGCGCCACGTCTGGACGGAGTATGGGAGTTCGGTGGGCAGCTGGTCCCCGTGATCGAGCCGCATGAGATTCAGGCGCGCGTAGTAGGCGAGCTGTCCGCCTTTCTTCAGCAGTTCCAGCCACTCGGCGCGCGTGCGGGGGGTGTCGTAGGCCAGCGAGATCGGCACCCGGCGGATCGTCGGCAGGCTCTGTACCGGCGTGAGCGGGCCGCCGAGCAACCGCTTCACCTCATCGGCGATGGCGTGGCCGTGCGTGGCGGTGATCTCCAGCGTACCGCGTGTGGCGGGGTTTTGGTCCGCGCCACACCCGACGGATGCCAGCGCGATGGCGCCGGGAAAATCGCGTTCGATTTCCTCCATCGCCGCGCCGGCCCAGTCTCCGTTGATCTTACTCTCCGCCAGGGTCACGCAATGGCAGGCGTAACTGAACCACACGGCCCGGACTTTGCCATCGGGTGCGCGCACGACCAGGATCGGCAGATCGTGATCCACGGGCCCGCCCTTGGTGCGGCGATTGATGGCAAAGCCGGCCTGTCCAGTGGCCGTGGCGAGCGTCGCGGGCTGGGCATCCTTCAAGGCGGCCAGGGCCACGGATGCGAGCGCCTCCGTGAATTCCTGCGTGTAACGCGTGAGGCGGTCCCATTCCTCCGGCGCGAGATCGTGGCCGAAAATGGGATTCGCCACGCCGCGCAGCATGGGCGCGGAGTGCGTGTGCGTGGCCGTGATAGTCAGCCGCTCGGGTTTGAGCGCCACTTGCTTTCCCAGCCGGGTGGCGACCTCTGCCACGATGCTCGCGGGCACCCCCAAATTGTCCGTGGTAATGAGGATGGCCGGGCCTTCCCGTTCGTCGATCCAGGCGAGGGCCTTGACCCAGATGTGCCCGCTGATGCCGTCCGACTCCACTTTGCGTGCGGCAAAACCATTCAACCAAATCGGGTAGTCGGGCGTCACGTCCACTTTGGCGACGCCGATGCGGAGTGGCTCCGCCCGCGCGAGCAGTGCCGTGCCAAGGAGAGCGACAAGAATGCGGAGGATATTCATGGGCGGAATCTTGAGACTGAGAGCGAAGATTCAGCCCCGCAAGCATGGATCCAGCACGGCCCCCGCCGTATCTAATGCCCGCGCGTGAGGTAGTCGCTCAGCGTAAGCGCGAAGAGAAAGCCGAGCCAAAAGACTCCGGCGGCGGCAAAGATGCGCAGGAGGGGATTGGCTTTCCGGAGGTGCATGAAGAAGACCACGATCAAAAATGCCTTGGCGCTGGAGATGAGCATCGCGGCGGCGGTCTGCCACGGGCCCAACGGGAGAAATGCCGCGCCGACGGTCAGGACGAGGAGCGCGAGCAGCGCGGCGGTAATCCGCACGTAGTGGGCCACGGTGTTCATGTGCTGCGGCCGAGGAGATAGATCAGCGGGAACAGGAAGACCCAGATGACGTCGACAAAGTGCCAGTAGAGCCCGAGGAGATCGACGGCGGTCGCAAACCGTTCGCCGGGCGCCTGCCAGACGGTCCGCAGGGTGAACCAGGCCAGCAAAAGAACGCCGATGGCCACATGCAAGGCGTGGACTCCCGTCATGAGGAAGTAGAGGAGAAAAAACAGTTCGACGGCCTTGGCGTGTGGGCCCGTGTAGGCGAAGTATTTTCCCGGCAGCAGCCCCTCGCGGATTTCCTGCCGGTACTCAAAACCCTTTATCGCGAGGAAGGTCGCGCCTAGGACTGCTGTGATCGCGAGGAAGGCGGCCACGTGCGGGAGTCGACGTAGGGCCGCAGCGCGCACGGCGAGCGCCATCGTGAAACTGCTGAGCAGCAGCAGCGCGGTATTCGTGGTGCCCAGCGCGAGCAGGGTATGATTGCTGCCCGCGGCGAAACCGGCCTCATAGGTGCTTCGGTAGACGGTGTACGCGAGGAAGAGTCCACCGAAGAAGAGGACCTCGGTCGCCAAAAAGATCCACATGCCCAGCGTGGCCGCATGGCGCTGCTGGGCCGGGTCGTTGAATGGCGGGGCGACGGAATTAGTGTGCATGCGGACGGGGCGCCTCCGCGGCAGACGGCGGATACGCGTAGGGTTCCTCCGTGACCACGGGAGGCACCGTGAAATTGTGCTGGGGCGGCGGGGAATCGGTGGTCCATTCCAGCCCGGTGGCGCGCCAGGGATTGGGGCCGGCGGGGCGCCCATAACGCAGGCTCCAGAGCAGGTAAATGAGCGGCAGCAAATAGCCGACGGCCAGCACCGAGGCGCCCGCGGTGGACAGCACATTGAGGACCTGAAACTCCGGCGCGTAAGCATGGTAGCGCCGCGGCATGCCGAGATACCCGAGGAGAAATTGCGGGAAAAAAGTGAGATTGAAGCCCGCGAAAATGAAGAGGGCAGAGATGCGGGCCAGGAATTCCGGGTAAAGTTTTCCGCTGATCTTGGGCCACCAATAGTGGAGCCCGCCAAGGTAGGCCATGACGGCGCCGCCCACCATGATGAAGTGAAAGTGCGCGATGACGAAGTAGGTGTCGGTGAGGTGGACGTCCACGGCGGTCGCGGCGAGAAAGAGCCCGGTGAGCCCGCCCACCGTGAACAGGCCGATGAAGCCCAGCGCATAGAGAAACGGAGTTTGGAACGAAATGGAGCCGCCGCGCAGGGTGGCGATCCAGTTGAAGACTTTGATCGCCGAGGGAATGGAGACGAGGAAGCTGAGCAGGGAGAACACCAGCCCGGCATAGATGGACTGGCTGCTGACAAACATGTGGTGGCCCCAGACGAGAAAGCCGAGCACCGCAATCGCGATACTGGCATAGGCGACGAATCGGTAGCCGAAGATGGGACGGCGGCAGAAGCAGGCCACGAGTTCGCTCACCACGCCCATCGCCGGCAGGATCATGATATATACGGCAGGGTGACTGTAGAACCAGAAGAGATGCTGGAAGAGCAGGGGATCGCCGCCGAGCGCGGGATTGAAAATGCCGATCCCGAATCCGCGCTCCAGGCCGATGAGCGCCAGCGTCATGGCCAGCACGGGCGTGGCCAGCACCAGAATGAGGCTGGTGGTGTAAAGCGACCACACGAAGAGCGGGAGGCGGAACCACGTGAGGCCTGGCGCGCGCAGCTGGTGCGTGGTGACGATGAAATTCAGGCCGGTGGCGATGGATGAAAAGCCGGCGATGAAAATGCCCATGGCCATGGTGATGACGTGGCCATTCGCATAGGTGGAGCTGTAGGGGGTGTAGAAGGTCCAGCCCGTATCGACGCCACCCGCAATGATGGACCACAGGGCCACCGCGCCACCGGCGACGAAGAGATACCAACTGGCGAGATTGAGGCGCGGAAAGGCGACGTCGCGTGCGCCGATCATCATGGGCAGCAAAAAATTTCCGAGCACCGCGGGAATGGACGGGATGAGGAAAAACCAGACCATCACCACCCCGTGGATGGTGAAGAGTTTGTTGTAAGTGGCGGAGGTGAGCAGGTCGCCCGCGGGCGTGAGGAGCTCGATCCGCATCAGGGTGGCCGCGATGCCGCCCACCAGAAAGAAGGCGGTGATGGTGAGCATGTACAGAATGCCGATGCGCTTGTGATCGGTCGTGAGCAGCCAGGAGCGCAGGGTGTGCGCGGTGAGATAGTTTGGCGCCGCGGGAGGAGGCGGGATGGGAGCTTCGAGGGTGGATGGAGTCACCGGGCACCTCCCGTGGTGAGTGAGCGGATGTAGGTGACGAGCGCGAAGACTTCCTCCTCCGAGAGCTGGCCTTGGAAGGACGGCATCACCGCCGGATAGCCGGCGGCGATCTGCTTGTTCGGCAGCAGGATCGAGTCGTGCAAATATTGGTCGTCGGCGACGACGACGCTGCCGTCTTCGAGTGGTACCGGCTTGCCGTAGATATTTTCGAGCGGAGGCGCGTGGACGATGGCATTCGTGGCGTGGCAGCCGCTGCATCCGCGCGCGACAAAGAGCCGCGCGCCGGTGGCGACCGTGGATTCGGCTGCCGGCTCGGCGGCCTGCCAGCGGGCGTAGTCGGCTGGCTCCAGGACATAGATCCATCCGCCCATGAGCGAGTGCTCGGTGCCGCAATACTCCGCGCAGAAGAGATGATATTTTCCCGGGCGCGTGGGGGTGAACCACTCCGTGGTGTAGCGGCCGGGCAGCACGTCTTGTTTGGTGCGAAAGGCGGGGATGTAGAAATCGTGGATGACGTCCTGCGACGTCATGGTGAGCCGGACGGGCTGATTCACCACGAGGTGCAGTTCGTTGATCTCCCGGCGTCCGCCCTCGTGCTGGGCCTTCCACATCCATTGTCGAGCCACGACCTGGATCTCCGTGGCATTGGCGGGAGGATGGGCCATGCGCACGTAGATCACCGCGGACCAAACGAAGATGCCGAGAAAGGCGAGGAGCGTCAGACTGGTCCAAGTCGCTTCGATGGCGACCGTATTGCGCGGAGGGGCGATTTGCGGACTCCGCGCGCCAGCGCGATAGCGGATGCAGAAATAGATCGCCGCGGCGAAGACCCCGAGGAGGACCAGGCCACAGACGACCAGGAGGGCATAAAAGATCCAGTCCACGGAGATGGCAAAATCAGACGCCCGCTCGGGAAGCAGTGGGACAAAAGCCAGCGAGGCCGCCGGGCCGGCCGTGGCTTTGCGGCGGCGGGACAGCAGCACCATAAGCGTGGCCAAAGCGGCGACGGCGCCAAGGCAAGCGACCTGCAGAGCGCGAGTCACCACGAGGCTGTACCGGCCAGTCCGCGGATCGTAGTGAAAGCAGAAGAGGAAGTAGCCCGTGGTGGGCGGGGCGATCGTTCTTTCGTTCGCCTTGGCGAGCGCATCACGGAGTTCCGGCGCGGGAAACTCGATTCCGAAAAAATAGCGGGAGACGACGCCGTCTGGCGTCAGCACCACCAGCCCGCTGGGGTGGGCAAATTGGTGGCTGCGGGGATCGTATTCATAGTGAAAACCGATCGCCTCGCTCACGCGGGCAATGTCCGCCTGCGCCCCGGTGAGGAAATGCCAGCCTGGTTGCGAGCCCGGCCGGCCGTAGCGGAGGGCGTAGGTTTGCTTCTTCTCGTGCGCGAGCTGGGAGGACTCTTCGGGGTTGATACTGATGACGACGATTTCGAAATCGCGTCCGACTTCCGCGCGCAGATTGCGCACGCCTTCCAGCAGGCCGTTGAGCGTCACACCGCAAAGATTTGGGCACTCGTAGTAGGCCATGGCAAGGAGAAGGGGGCGCCCGCCGAAGAGACTGCGGAGTGGAATGGCGGCTCCGCGGTCATCGCGAAAGGTGGTGTCGAGAGGCACCTGTTGTCCGAGGCGCTGAACAAAGTCGACGCGAGGCGAGCTGGGGACCGGGCTCTCGGCGCTGACCCCGACGGATGCCATGAACAGGAGGAGGATGGCGGCCATGATGTTCATGGTTTTCCTCCCTGCGCGGGTGCCCGCGTAGGCAGGCCGCGCTTGGCGACGAGTTCCATGGCTCGCTCAATCGGGATGCGGATGATCCCTTGCCGGCGATCGACCCAGCCATAGCTGTGGATTTTGGCCGCCTGTTCCTCGCGAAAACGGGCGAGATCTTCAGACGCTGCGGTTTGGAGCGGAGGCGATCCAAAAGCGGCCGCGGGTGCCGGCGGCGTGTCCGGCATGTCGTGCCGCAAAGCCCTTTCAAAAAAGTGAACTGCGGCAAAGGCGACGATGAGCGTCAGCACCAAGCCGACGCCAAACCAGACAATCGCGCGCGCGCTGGCGTCGCGGGACTCGGCCGGTGGCCGGGCTTCAGGCACTGGGCACCTCCTTTCGGGCGAGCGGTTCTTCCGCTGTGGCCGGCAGGAGCCGGAGAAAGAGCATTCCCCAAAGGCCGCCCATGCCGAGGAACGCGGCAACGCAGAGCAGGCCTGAGATTAGGCCTGTGTCCGCAAACGCCGGGAGCACCAGCCACGCGGTGTGCAGCAAGGCGGCGGTGAGCACGAGCCCGGCAATCGCCCGTAGCACACGAGGCGTTCGCTTAGTTACGCGGAACAAGAGCAGGGCGAAGGGGATCGCAAACTGGCAGACGGCGAGTAAGACCGTCACGCTGGGCCAGGGGCCTGTCATGCGATGCCGGTACCAGGAGATCTCACGTGGCAGATTGCCCGACCAAATGATCAGGAATTGGGAGAAGGTGACGTAGGCCCACAGCATCACGAAGGCGAGCAGGAGGTTCCCGAGATCATGCCAGGCTTTGGTGGGGCGCGCGCCGGGTGCCGTTTCGGGGAGGAGCAGAATCATCAGCGCCAGCGCGGCCAGGACGTGATCCACGACAAAAATGATGACGAACATCGTCGACGACCAATGTGGCTCCAACGAGACCACCCAATCCGTGGAGGCAAAGAGCATGAGCAGCGGATAGAGAACGAGGCCCGCCGCCGCTGGACTTGGCGGCACGATTGACGCCGGTGGGCCGGCCGGTCGTTTCCATAGGCCGAGCAGCAGCGTCCAGCCGCCCAGGATGGCGAAGTATGCGAGCCCGCGCAGCATGAACCCGGCAGTTTGGAAATAGGCACGCTGGTGCGGTGAATCGTCGCCAAAGAGCGCGGCGCGGTCTGCCCACGGAAACACGTCCTTCAAGACGAAAAAGAGCAGGAGCAAAAGCAGGCCCATGAAGGGCAGCGTCCGGGCGCCGGTGCGCTGCAGGAGGATGGTTTCATCGCCCCACATTCCGCCGGTGAGTGCATGCAGCATCAGCAGCGCGAGGAACCCGAAACTCACGCCGGACCAAAAGAGCCAGGCCGTCCAGCACGCCCGTGCGATCTCGGGGCGGGCGAAGAAGAAGGCGAGCACGCAGATGACGACGCCCAGGATGGCGGCAGCCTGAGCTGGACGGGTCCATCGGCGGAGTGCGGTCGTGTCCGATCTACTCATGAGGAACCTCCGCTTCCAGTTTGGCGCGCGCGGCTGGATCGGCATCCGCAAGCACGGCGTGCTGGCTCAATTGCAGGGCGCGGATATAGGCGGCGATGGCCCAGCGATCGGCGGGCTTCACCCGGGAGGCATAGGGCGCCATGACCCCATAGCCATTCGAGATGACCTCGAAGAAATGCCCCACAGGGGCGGCGCGAAGACGGTCCAAATGCAGCGACGGGGGAACGGGGAAACCGCGCTGCACGACGATGCCGTTGCCCTCGCCTGCCGAGCCGTGGCACACGGCGCAGTAGATGTCGAAACGCTCGCGCCCGCGCTGGAGCAAGGCCGGCGTGACTGGCTCCGGCAAAGTGTCGACAACCTGGCCATTCACTTTGGCCGAGAAAAAGTGCTCGTCCTCCCGCAACTCGCCACGGGCAATCGTGTGCGGAGGCAGCGGGCGCGCCGAGGTGCCGTCGGGAAAAAGTGGACTGGCGGACAGCGGTTTTTGGCGGCGCTGATCAGCCATGTCGCGGCGGCACGCGGCGAGGAACAGGCATGACGTCCACGCGAGGAGCATCAGGCCGGCGAAGGCTCGTCCCGGGCGGTCGTGTCCCCTGCGGTTCATGGCGTTGGCACCTCCCAGACGTGTTGCGGTGACTGCGCAGCCAGGAAGGCGCGTGTCTTCTCGAGATCGAAGCGGCGATCGCGCGCTTCGATGCACAAATAGAAGCGCGCTCCATTGCGCTCGCGGAAGAAGGGGGTCTCGAAAATCGGGTGATGCAGCCGCGGCAGTCCGTTGAAAATCAGCATCGCCAGCGCAGCTCCCAGGGCGGCGCCGAGGACGGTCAACTCGAAGGTGATAGGCACGAAGGCCGGCCAGGAATGGAGGGGACGTCCGCCGACATTGAGCGGATAATCGTGGACGGCGGAGTAGTACTGCATCCCGTAACCCACAGTGCCGCCGAGGACGCCGCAGAGCCACGTGCACAGGGGGACGCCCGTCATGCGGGCGCCGAGTTGCTCTGCCAGGCCCTCCACGAGATAGGGCGTGAAGGCGTCCATGCGGCGGTAGCGGGCGCGGCGGGCAGCCTGGGTGGCCCGCAGGAGGGCCTCGGGAGCGAGGAATTCAGCAACGAGACCGTAGAGTTTTTCGGTCATGGGCGCTCCTCCGAGAAGTGCTGGCGCGTCTCCGCGATGGCCACCATCGGCAGCAGCCGAATGAAAAGGAGGAGCAGCGTGAAGAAGAGGCCCACGGTCCCCGCGAGGGTGGCCCAATCCCAAAACGTGCCGTGAAACATTCCCCAGGACGACGGCAGAAAGTCCCGATGCAGACTGGTGATGACGATGAGGTAGCGCTCCGACCACATGCCAATCTGGATGAGGAGTGACGTGGCGAAGAGCAGTACGGGCTGGGTGCGCACGCGCCGCCACCACAGTGCCTGGGCGGCGAGCACGTTGCACAGCATCACGGTCCACCACACGATGGCGGACGGCCCGGTGATGCGATTCCACGTCGTGTATTGGTCGTACGGTTCATCGCTGATCCAGGAGGCCCAATGCTCGCTCGCATAACCGAGCGCGACGATCAGTCCATTGGCGAGCATGATGCGCGCGGCCAGATCGAGATGCCGGATGGTGATGATCTTCTGCAGCCCATAGACGGCGCGCACGGGAATGATGAGCGTGAGCACCATGGCGAAGCCGGAGAAAATGGCACCAGCGACGAAGTACGGGGGAAAGATGGTGCTATGCCATCCCGGCACCACCGCGACGGCGAAATCGAAACTCACGACGCTGTGCACCGAGACGACCAGCGGCGTTGCGAGCCCGGCGAGGAGCAGATAGGCCACGTGGTAGCGGTGCCAGTGCCGCGCGGAGTTGCGCCAGCCCAGCGCGAGCACCCCGTAGATTTTCGAGACCCAGCGCCGTGGCGCCCGATCGCGGAGCAGGGCCAGATCGGGCAACAGCCCGATGAACCAAAAGATGAGCGAGACGGTGAGGTAGGTGCTGACGGCGAAGATGTCCCACACGAGCGGGGAGCGCCATTGCGGCCACAGGCGCATGGTATCGGGGTAGGGGAGCAGCCAGTAAAAGACCCACGGCCGGCCAAGGTGGAGCAAGGGGAAGAGGCCGGCGCACGCCACGGCAAAGATGGTCATGGCCTCGGAGAAACGGTTGATCGCCGTGCGCCATTCCTGATGCAGCAGCAGCAGAATGGCGGAGATGAACGTGCCGGCGTGCCCAATCCCGATCCACCAGACGAAATTCACGATCGCAAAGCCCCACGCCACCGGCTGGTTCACGCCCCAAATGCCCACGCCCCGCAGCAGCAGCCAACAGACAGCGGCATTGAGCAGCAGCAGCAACACGAACGCTCCCGCAAAGCCAAGCATCCAGCCGCGCCCGAGCGGCTCCCGCAGGACCAGGCCGCCCAGGCGATCGTTCACGCGTTCACAGATGGCGGGGATGTCGCTCATGCCTGGGGCCAATCGGGGTTCGGATTCCGAACGCGCGCGAGATACGTGGTGCGCGGGCGGGTATTGAGTTCCGGTAAAAGGGGGTAGTGGCGCGGCGAGGCGCGGCGGTGCGCGACGCGGCTGTGGGGATCGTAGATATCGCCAAAGACGATTGCGTCGGTCGGGCAGGCCTGCGCGCAGGCGGGGACCACCTCGCCATCGCGAATCGGCCGCGATTCTTTCTCGGCCGCGATGCGCCCCGCGCTGATCCGCTGCACGCAATAGGTGCACTTTTCCATCACCCCGCGCATCCGCACGCTCACCCGGGGATTTTGCAGCAGCCGGCTCTGCGGCGTGTCGGCGCCATGGAATTCGAGAAAGTTGAAGCGGCGGACTTTGTACGGGCAGTTGTTGGAACAATACCGGGTGCCGATGCACCGATTGTAGACCATGACGTTGAGCCCCTCGCTGTCGTGCACCGTGGCGGCCACGGGGCAGACGACTTCGCACGGCGCATTTTCGCAGTGCATGCAGGGGACGGGTTGATGAACAAACTCCGCCTTCTCGCGAACGTAGGCATCCACCCGGATCCAGTGCATCTCCCGCCCCCGGAGCACCTGCTCCCGGCCCACCACGGGGATATTGTTCTCCGCCTGGCACGCCACGGTGCAGGCGGCGCAGCCGGTGCAGCGATCGAGATCGATGACCATGCCCCACGACGGCGAACGGTATTCGACGGTGGGGAACAGCGAGGACTCCGCGGGCAACGCCGCGAGAGGCGGTATGTCTCCGGAGGCTGAGCGGGTCAGCACCTGCACCGGATCGCGTCCTTCCATCTGCTGATGTTCCTGCGTGGTGGCAAAGACGTGCCGCTTGCCGGTTTTCCGCAACTGCAAACCCGTGCCTCCCCCCGGGGCGTCACTGGTCTGCAAAGCAAAAGCATTGAAGCCCGCCCCCGAAGCAAATTCCCCGGCGCGCGTCCGCCCGTGGCCGAGGTGAATGGTGACGCACTCCTCGGCGTGCCCGGGCAGGACCCACAGCGGCGCCTGGACCGTGCGCCCGCGGAAACGCAGCTCGACGATGTCGCCATGCGCGAGGCTCAGCCGTTGCGCCGTGCTCACTCCGAGGTACGCCGCGTTTTCCCACGTAAGTTTGGTGATCGGACGAGGCAACTCCTGCAGCCACGCATTTTCTGCAAAGCGGCCATCCAGCAAAAATGGGTCTGGGCGAATCAGCAGTTCCAGAGAATCGGATGGTGGAGCTTCGCTGGCGCTGTCCACCGGCGCTGGAACTGGGCTGCTGGACTCCCGGTGAGCGCCGAGGGCCTGCCCCAGGCCGTCATGGAGGGTCTTGCGCCAGTGCTTTTCAAAATCGGCTGCCCCGAAACGTCGCTGCCACGCCGCGCGGAGGATTTCATAGCTGCCGGTGAGGCCTTCGCCGGAGAGTGCCGCGAGCAAGGCGTGCGCGGTCTGGCTGGGATAAAGAGGCTCGATGAGTGGCTGGACAAGAGCCGGGCAGCCCTCGCTGGTGGTGCAGTCGCTCCATGCTTCGAGGAAGTGCGACTCGGGGATATGCCAGCGGGAGAGCGCTGCCGTCTCGTCCACATAGCAGCCATGATGAATGGCGTTGGGCACGCGGGCGAGCGTGCGGGCAAATTCCAAATCGGCCGGGGCATCGTACACGGGATTTCCTCCGAGAATGAGGAGCGTGTGCACCTCGCCCGCGCGCATGGCGGAAACGAGATCGCTGAGGGTGCAGGCGGCGCCTGGGTCCGCTTCGAGATACTCGACGGTTCTGCCGATGTTGCCGAGGGTTCCATTGAGTGCGCGGACGGTGCTCCCCAATTCCGGAGCGGAGAAATCGCCGGCGAGAATCAAGCTGCGCTCCCGGTGTGCCAACAGATCCCGCGCCAGCGCGGCGAGCCGGGGATTCGCCGGCGGAGTGCCGGTGTGCACGGCCTGCCAAAGTTGGCGAGCGATGTCTGGAATTTCGCTGGGGCGAACGGCGAGCCGGTGGTCGGCCATCCCGCCCGTGAGGCTCGGCATCGACTCGATGGCATACAGCCGCGGAGGATGGGGTTCGGATTGGCGGCGCTCGAAGTAAGCGAGCGCCATCGCAGGTTCCATGGGATCGCCGAGAAAATCGGCGTCCAGCGCGACGATGATCTCGGCCTGTTCAAAATTCGGACGGGCGATGCTCGTTCGCGCCGGGAAAGCGGCGTCGTGTCGATGCCACCGGGCACGCGGATATTTCTCCAGTAAGGCCGCCATCTGCTCGCGCAGCGTGGGCGAGCCGATCGTGCGCGTCAGCAGGCGCAGCCCCGCCCCGCCATCCTTTTTCCATTCGGTCGCGGAGGTGGCGATCTCTGCCAAAAAGTCCTCCCAGAGCGCGGGCTGCCCATTCTTTCGCACGGTGCCGGAGCGGTGTGGGTCGTAGAGCGTGAGCAACGCGGCCTGCAGGTGCACGCTCGTCCGGCCGCGGGAGGACGGATGCTCCGGATTGCCTTCGATTTTCGTCGGCCGCCCGGCGTCGCTGCGCACCAGGAGGCCGGCGCTCCTTCCGCCGAGCTCCATGCTCGTGGCAAAGTATAGGGATTCTCCCGGGGTGACGGATTCCGGCTGTTGCACGTAGGGCAGGATTTCCTCCCTCGGCTGACGAGTGCAGGCTCCGAGCCCCGCCAGGGCCAGCGAGGCGCTCATCAAGCGCAGGAATTCCCGACGGCTGCACGCGTCATCCCACGTCGAGGCCCCCGAGCGAAATTCTGCGTGCCCGTTCAGCGGTGACATATCGAGCAATCCTCCAATCGATGTCCGTGGGGAAAAGTTTCCGTCGCGGACATCTGCGGTGCAGGGGGGCTTTGCGTTTTTGAGCGCAGGGCGGCGAAACCTTCCGGCGGCTCGTCGCGCATGGTGAAAACTTCGCTGGGCAACTGGCGGTGCCGCTCCGGGTTGCGATGGCATTCGAGGCACCAGCGCATGTAGAGGGAAGCGGCCTTGGCCGTGAGGGGCATTTGATCCACGCGGCCATGGCAACTGACACAGCCAATGCCCTTGCGCACGTGGATGCTGTGGTCGAAGGCCACGTAATCGGGGAGATCGTAAACGCGCGTCCACCGCAGTGGCCGGCCGGTGCGCCAGCTTTCCCGGACGGGCTCCAGCACCGGGGCATCGCGCCAAATTTGAGAGTGGCACGTCATGCAGATTTCCGTGGCGGGGAGTCCCGCCAAGGCCGAGTCCTCCACGCCGGTGTGGCAGTAACGGCAATCGATGCCGAGTTCGCCCACGTGGTGTTGATGGCTGAACGGGACGGGTTGCGCCTTGGGCACGGCGACCTCGGTGGTATACGAAGAGAAGAGGGCGGTGTGGACACCCCACGCAACCGCGACCAGTCCGCAGCCCAGCGCGGGGAGCGCCAGCCGCGCGAGGGTGTTCGCGTACGGCGGAAAGAGCTGGGCCATGGGAGATCAGCCAAAGCCTCGCCGCGGTGGAATGTTACTAGTGCGCATTTCCACCGGGCCTCCGAAAGCCGCGGGAGACAGCTCTTTCAAATGCTGGCGATGGAATCGACACATCATGACAGGACGATGCCGAATCGCAGGTGGGCGCGATGGCGCGTGTCACGAATAATGACGGTTGGAAATCCCTACCTCTGCGGTTCGCTCCGCGACCTTCCGGCCGCAGCTCCATCGCGCTCTGCCAAATGAGACGCCAGGATGCTCGAAATCACTCAGTGCAGGACTTGCACCCGCAGGAACCGTCGCGGATGAGCGGGATCGGTGAGCAGATAGAGATCACGGACTTCAATGCTGCGAGTCGTGCCGGAGCCGGTTTCGGTCACGGTGGCGCCGGTGGTGGTGACGGTGAACGCCCCGCCCGCGGTGCTGCGGACCAATTCCGTCCAAGGCCCGGCCGGGGCATCGGCGCCGGAGACGGCGACGGTCAAATCCGTATTGACCGTGCTCCGCGAGAAGGTGACCGACAGGCGATTGCCGAGAACGCTGGTCCGCACCAACGGGATGGGATCGGGCGCGTTGGGATTTCCGACCAAGGCGCGTTCGATCAGATTATTGAGGCCGTCCTTGTCCGGGTCAGCGATGTCGCCGGCAATAGTCGCGTTGGTCCAGTTGGCTCCGAAGACGCTTTGTTGCCAGGCCTCAGTCGGGGTCTCTGTGCCTTGCAGGGTAAGCGTGGCGCTCGACGGCAGGTCCGGCACGTAGCCGCTCGCATCGACGAGCGTGGCGGTGATCGTCTCAGGAGCTTCGTTGGCCGTATCGTTGATGGGCGTGAGCGTGATTTGGGCGGTGGATTGTCCGGCTGGGATGACGACAGAGCCGCTGAGGCTCTGGTAGTCGGCGCCAGCCGTCGCGTTGCCGCCGACCGTGTAATTCACGGTGAGCGTGCTGGTGGTGTCCCAAGTGCGCGTCACGGTGAAGACACCATTGACCGGCGGATATTCCACGGCGTTTTGCGTCGCGGCAATGGTGACCGTGGGGCGCACGATCTGCACGTTGTCGAAATTCGCATCGGCGAGCCCGGTGTTCGCGCTGGAGGCGGCGAGGCCGATGAGCACGTTGATCGGCAGCGCGGTGAGCGTAGTGGTGCCGGCTTGTGTCCAGGCAGCGCCATCCGTGCTCGTGAAGCCGGTGAGGCTATCGCCTTTGCGGACCAGGCGCAGCCACAGGGGCATGGTGAGGCTGTTAATGGTGGTCGAGCTGGCATTGGCATCCGTGGCGGTGCGGCTGCTGTAGCGTCCGTTGCCCGCGGGCGTGAGCCCGAGGAAGACGCGGCGCGCGCCCGCAGCGGTGCTCTCCCGAATCATCACGCCAGCCTTGGCGCTCGTATTCACATTTTGCAGCGAGACGAGCCGGGCGATGATTTCTCCATCGCCGTCCATGGTCTGCGAGGCGAACTGGAAAGCATCGGCGGCCGCGCTGGAGACAATATCGCCGCCACCGCTGACCACGACGCCGCCCGTGAGGCCGGGTTTGGCGACGCTGAGCGTGTTGGGGCCGGCATCGAGACTGGCGAGGACCTGATCGGCGGAGAAGGCGTAGTCGTAGATGCGGAACTCGTGAATCGTCCCCGCCCAATTGGAATCGGCGGAGTACTGGGAGCGGCCGATCCAGTTGTTGACGTCGACGAGCGTGGACACGCCGTCCGTGTCTGCCAGGGTTGCGAGCAGGGTGCCATTGGCATACCAGCGCCATTGTTGCGCGGTGGCATCGTACGTCACCACGTGGTGGGTGAGTTGATTCAAAACCGTGCCACCCGTGATGTTGGCCTGCACGTCCGTGGCGGCGGCGAGGCGGCGCAGCCGGGGATTGGGCGTGGTGGTGTTATTGGTGGCAAGGTGTACGTAGTTGGTCCCGTTGGAGGTGACGCCTGGGCCATTGATCTCGCCCGCGCTGCCGGTTCCGAAATCCCACAAGCGGCTCCATTGCAGATTGGCGGTCTGGGTCGCCCAGCACTCATAGGTCACGCTGGTGAAGCGCGTCCCGCCATTGTCCGTGCCGGTGGCGACGCCATTTGGCAAATCGACGTAGGCCTGCGTGGCGGAGGCCCCGCCGGGCAGGACGAGGCCGGTGCCCGCAGCATCGAACGTGGCGCCGGCTCCGCGGACGAGCGCATTGGCGCCGCCGATGGAATCGTAAATCCACGTGCCGTCCGCCGCCGCCGAGCTGGCGGTGCCGTCGAAATTCCAGCGATGCCGCGGGGCGCGGGGGAGGGGGCGGTCGTTGGTATTCACCACGTCGGGACCAACGGTGAAATCGCCGAGGACTTGCTGGGGCGTGAGGGCGTAATTGTAGATCCGGAATTCGTGCAGGATGCCGTCGAGGTTCTGATCGTTGCTGTAGTTGGAGCGGCCCAGCCAGTTGTTCACGTCATTGAGGGCGCTGATGCCGGCGGTATCGGGCACCGCCGCCATGAGCACGCCGTTGCGATACCATTTCCAGGTGGCCGCCGTGGCGTCGTAGGTGATCACGACGTGCGCGAGCTGGTTGAGCGTGGTGGCGCCGTAGGAATCGCGGGAGCTGCCCTGCGTGGTGCCGATGCTCCCGATGCGCTCAAACCGTTCATCGGTGGCGGTGGTGATGTTTCCGCTGAGCATCAAATAATTGGTGCCCGTGAACGTGCCGCCGGGAGCGAGGATTTCGCCGCTGGAGCCGGTGCCAAAATCCATCGCGCGGCACCAATTGCGATTCGAGCGCTGCGTGAACCACAGCTCGTAGCTGGCGCTGGCGTAGGCCGTGCCGCCGTTGATCGTGCCGGAGATGACACCATTCGGCAGGTCCACGTAGGCCTGCGTGGCCGAGGAGCCGCCGGGCAGGCCGAGGCCGGTGCCGGTAGCATCAAAGGTCGCGCCGGCGCCGCGGAGCGTGGCGTGCTGGCCGCTGATCGAGTCGACGACCGTCGCGCCGTCGACCACGGCCGCATTGGCTGTGCCGGTAAAGGTGTAGCGATTCCGCGGCCCGAGCGTGAGCGGATCGCCCGCCCCTGCGTAACCGGCGAAAATGGTGCCGGTGGAGCCGGCCACGGACGGTGTGCCGATATCGGCCCCGCTCCACGGCGATGCAAGCGACGCGGGCGGAACGAAAGATTCCAGCCGCGAGGCGAGCATCGGGAATTCCGCAATGCCGCCCGGCAGGGTGACGCCGACGGAGACGCCGTCGAAGCTGGTTGCATCTTTATGCAGGACCTCGATGTAATAGCGCTGGCCGGCGGTGAGGTTGATGACGGCCGACTCCTGCGAGGCGAACTTGGTCCACTCGCGGAAGCCGGTGAAACTGCTGACGGTGGCGATCTTCACCCGGGCTCCCGCCGTGTTGTTCGTGGAAAGCCAGAGCTCGGCGGTGTCGTCGGCCGCGAGGTAGAATTTGTAGCCGCCGGTGAGCGGGGGGATGAAGTAAGCGCGGAGCCGTTCGCCGAAATTGTCCACGCTGCCCGAGGGCACCTCGAAGAGCCCGGTGCGCACTTCGCGGACGGTGGGGCTGTTGGGATAGGTGGCCGCGCTGGTCAGCGTGGCGATCGTGGCGCCGGTGATGCCTTCGAAGCGCTCGTAGAGGAAGCCGTCGCCCGTGCCGGGCGAGGGCGAGAAGGTGACGCCATCGAATTGCGCAATGGCCGAGCTGTTGGGCGTATTGCCGCTGGCTACGGCGAGACCGAGCTGGAGCGTGCTGGCGAGATTGCTGAGCGTCAGGGTCGCGCCCAGTTGCGTCCAGGTGGTGCCGTCCGCGGAAACGGACCCGGTCAGCGTATTTCCAAGGCGGACGAGGCGCAGCCATTGCGGGAAGGCCAGGCCGGTGCGGTCGCTCACGGCGGCGTTGCCGGCGGCTGTGACGCGGGAGATGAACCGGCCCGTGGCCGCGGCATTGAGGCCGATGAACGCATGGCGCGCATTCGCCGTGGTGCCTTCACGAATCATGAGGCCAGCGAGAGCATTCGTATCGCCGCCGATCAGGGAGACCAGGCGGGCGCGAATTTCCCAATCGCCGCTCAGCGATTGGGACGAAAATTGGAAGCTATCGGTCGCCCCGTTGGTGGAGAGCGTCCCGGCGCCGGAGACGAAGTAGGGGCCGGCATTGGCCGAGTTCAGGGTGTTGATGAGATCGGGCCCCGTCGCGGTGTTGCCCCGGATTTGCGCTTCCGTCAGCGCGTAGTCGTAAATGCGGAATTCATTATACGCGCCATCCGTGTTGCTGTCGGAGCTGTAGTTGGAGCGGCCGAGCCAGTTATTCACGTCGTTCATCTGCGACAGACCGTTGGTGTCCGGCAGCACCTGCATCAGCACGCCGTTGCGGTACCAGCGCCAGTTTTGATCGGACGCATCGTAGACGAGGACGAAATGGATTTGGGAATTCAGGACCATCGTGCCGGGCGTGTCGCGGCTGGTGTCGATGCCGTTGCCCGTGCGGGCGAGATGCTGATCGAGCGTGGTGCCCTGGTTGGCGGTGAGCAGGATATTTTCGGTCGAGCCGCCGGAGGAAAAGGTGCCGCCCGGGCCGGTGACTTCACCCGCGGAGGTGGTGCCGAAGTCGAAAATGCGCGACCAATTTTGCGTGGTTTGCACGGTGACCCACGTCTCGTAGGTGGCACTGGTGAAGCGGGTGCCGCCACCGTAGGTGCCGGTGACGACGCCGTTCGGCAGGTCGATGTAGGCCTGGGTGGCCGAGGAGCCGCCGGGCAGGTCCACGCCATTACCCGCCGCCGTGTAGGCTGCGCCAGCGCCGCGGAGGACCGCATTGGCGCCGCTGATCGAGTCCGTAAGTGCGGCGCCATCCGCGATCGCCGCGCTGCCCGTGCCATTGAAGCTGTAGCGGAATTTCGGCCCGGTAGTCAGCGGCGCGGAGTCGACCGCGGAAGCGCCGACAGAACCGGTGGTACCGATGTCCCGGGAAGTCCAACCGGTGCCGAGCGGAGTGGCGGCGGTGAAGGGATCGAGGCGGTCCGCGGGAATCGGCCGCTCCAACGCGCCATTGGGATACTGCACGCCGACCGACATGTGGTCGCCGCCGCCGCCGTCCTTGAAGAGCGCCTCGATGTAGTAGCGCTGACCGGCCACGAGCGGAATGGCGGCGGACTTTTGCGACGCATACTTGGCCCAATCCTGGAAGTCGGTGTAGCCGTAGACGTAGGCGATTTTCTGTCGGCGCTCAGGGGTGGCATCGGTGCTCAGCCAGAGCTCGGAATAGTCGTCGCTCGCGATGTAGAAAAAGTAGTTTCCCGAGACGGGCGCCGTGTAGATCGCGCGCCAGCGTTCGCCGAAAGAGTCCGTGCGATTTTCAACGGTGGTGAAAGCGGTGGAGACGATCTCGCGGCCGGTGGGGCTGGCGGGATAGGTGGCGAGATTCGTGAGATCGGAGACGACGTTGGTGTTGGAAATATTGTCCCACCACTCCCGCAAAATGCCGCCGCCGGTGCCGATCGCCGCCGCGATGGTCACCGTCGCGACATTGGCCGTGCCGAGGGAGTAGCCGGAGCCAGTGGTGAGCGTAAGCACCACCGTCTCGGCGACCTCAAAGACGCCGTCCGCGATCGGGGCGATGGTGATGGTGGCCGAGGATTGGCCCGCGGGGATGGTCACGTTGGCGCCGAGGGTGGGATAATCGCTGCCGTTGGTGGCCGAGCCGCCGACGCTGTAGTTGACCGTGAGCGCGGTGGAGGTGTCGCCGGTCCGGGTGATGGTGAAGACGCCGGGATTGCTCCCACTTTCATCCGCGGCCGGATCGGTGGCGGCGATCGAAACCTGCGCCGGTTCGTTGTCGGCGATGGTGACCGTGGCGGTGGCGTTCGCGCCAAGTGTGTAATTGAGCGAGGAGGCGAGATTCAGGACGACGGTCTCGGCGGTTTCCAGCGCCGTGTCATCGATGGGCGTGATGAGCACCGTCGTCGTGGCCGAGCCGGCGGTAAACGTGGCGCTGAGGCCCGTCGGTTGGAAATCCGCGCCGTACGTAGCCGTGCCGGTGACATCGAAATAGACCGTCAGAGCTGCCGCCGTGGAGCCGGTGCGGGTGAGCGTGAAGGTGCCGGTGTCCGGACCAGCCTCGGAGGCGGCGGGATCCGTCGCGGCCACCGTCACCGTATTCGCCGGCGTGACGGGCGCGGTGGCCGTGATGGGATCGAGATAGGTGGTTTCGATGGGGCGATGCTGAGCGCCGCCCGGGAAATCCACGCCCACCGCCACGTGGTCGCCGCCGCCGCCTTCCTTATGCAGCGCCTCGATGTAATAGCGCTGTCCCGCGGTGAGGCTGATGGCCGCGGACTTCTGGCTCGCATTGGCGGTCCAGTCGCGGGAATTGGTGTACCCGGCCACGGAGGCGATTTTCACTTTGCTGGCGGCCTGATCGTTCGTGCTCAGCCAAAGTTCTGAAGCATCGTCGGAAGCGATGTAGAAAGTGTAGGCGCCGGTGGTCGGCGGCTTGAACCAGCCGCGCACGCGTTGGCCATAGTTGTCGGCGACATCGCTCGGCGCTTCGAAGAGCGACTCGAGCGTGGTGATGTATGTCGGCGAATTGGGATACGCCGCATTGCTCGTGAGATTGGCCACGGTGCTGCCATTGATTCCGTCCCAATGCTCCAGCGTGATGCCGCCAGTGGTGGCGGGCGCCGTCGCGGTGAAATTCATGTTGTTCGCGCTCGGACCGAGCGCGATGGGGTTCAGGAATTGCGGGGCCAGTGTCCAGGTGCCGTGCACCGCGCTGATGGTGTAGCTGCCGCCATTGAGCGGGCCGAGCGAGTAGCGGCCATCGGAGTCGGTATAGGCGAGGTGATTGGCGGTATCCTGAATCAGCACGTCGGCGACGGGCGTGCCATTGCTCAAAGCGACGCGCCCACTGATGGTGAAGGTGGAGGGCGTGCCCACGTGGATGAGCACGTTTTGCACGGTGGTCTTGCCCTTCATATCGCTCACCACGCAGCGCACGTTGTAGTCGCCGGCAGTGCCCCAGCTCTTCGTTTGCGTGGCGGAATTGTTGACGCTCGGATTGCCGTCGCCGAAGTCCCACGCATACGCGAGCGTGTCGCCATCCGGGTCCGAGGCGATGGCGTTGAAGGTAACGGACCCGCCAGTCGTGGGGGCGTAATTGCTGGCGGTGACGACCGCGACGGGCGCGCTGTTGTTGGCGGCGTTGGTGAAATTCACCGCCACGTCCACGTAGTCATCGGGTGCCGTGCCGCCATGCGCAGTGACCGTGACCGTCATGCCCTGGCCGGGATCGGTGAAACTGCGGCCGACGAGCAGCGCCGCGTCGTCATTCCCCGCGGAGGTGAGTGGGTTCATGTCGAGCAGTTCGTCCGCCTGCTGCGTCCAGCAAATCATCGCGCCATTGCTGGTATTGAAATGGGTGCCCGCCGGATCCCAATTCGGGCGGTATTCGACATAGTAGACGAGGTCCTGCTTGTAGATGCGCAGCGCATAGGGATGGCCGCCGGTGAGCGTGGACTTATCCGCATTATAAAGACGGCGGGTGCCGCTGGAATTCACGGTGATCACGTCCGTGGCCTCCAGCCAGTGCAGGGTGTAGCGCTCCAGCGTGTCGTAGGGATTCAGCGCCGCGGTGCCCATCACGCTGTATTTGCTGCCGTACTCCACATGCGTGCCGGTGCCGATGGGGGAATCGGTATCCGGTTGCCACAGGTTGGCATGCCACAGGCCGAGGTTGTGCCCCCATTCGTGGAGATAGACGCCGGCATTCGTGCATTTGATCCACGCGCCCTTTCCGCCGACATAGCCGAGGCCGCAGTAGTTGCCGATTTGGGACGAGCTGAACACCACGCAGTCGAAATCAAAATTCGCGGTGTCATACGGATGCGCGCCCGTGCCATCCGTGTACGCGGCGGCCGTGGTGCGCGCTGCGCTGAGCACGGCGCCATCCGTGCCATTGGCGGCGTACCACGATTCCGTTTGCGGCAGCGTGAGGGTGGGCGTGAAGGAGAAGCTGCCCTGCAGCTTGCCGTAGGACCACGTGGCCCATTGGTTCACCACCGTCTGCAACTCGGTCTGCATCGTGGCGTCGCTGGCCGGGTCGAAGTTCGCGGCCTGATCGGAAAAACGAACGCGCATGGCCAGGAACTTTTTGTTGCCCTCGGTGTACGTCGCCGGGACGATCGGGCTGGTTCCGCCGGTGCTGCCGGTGCCCCCCGCGGTCGCGACGATGCTTCCCTCCGCCGTCTGCAACCACGGGCCGATGTGGCCGTGGCTGCACAACCACACGACTCGGCCGCCAGTGTCCACGGCGGTCTCGTCGCCCTGCGCCTCGGCGGGCTGGCCGGAGACCGGGCAGACCGGCTGCAGCGTCGGCTGCGCGGCCCGGAGGTCCGCGGTCTCGTCTGCGTCGAGCACTTCGTACGCTTCCTCGCGGACGGCCACGATCTGTTGCGTGCTGTCAGCCAGCGTCAGGCCGACGCCGAGGATGGGGATATCCGTGCGCGAAATGTCGGTGAGCCGCTTGCCGTAGGTATAGGCGCGATAGTCCTGCCCCGCGACATTGGCCGTGCGGACGAAAGGTTCGTCCGCCGTTTGTCCCGGCACTGGGCGCACGCCCAGGACCATGAGATCACCACGGCCGCGCACGGGATGTTCGATGCGCTCGGCGATTTCCACCGGGAGCGCTTTGCGCAGCCGGTACGGAAGCTGTGCGCTGAGCGCGGTCTGGGGATCGAAGCGAATCAAACCCGCCATGACCGCGCGGCGGCTGTCGGCGAGGCGCTGGCCTTCGGGCAGCATCCGGCTCTTGCTTGCGGGCGGCGCGGCGGCATAGCGCTCCGCCCAAGCCTGAAAGTCCGCCAGGGCCTGAAGCGATTGCGGTTTGGAAATTTTCAACGGAACAGCGAGGCCCACGGCACCTCCGGACTTGGTCGCGCTCACCGCCGCCCCCTCACAGCAATCAGCCGGCGAGGCCGGGGAGTCTGCCGTGGAGCTCTTGGTCAGGCTCGGGTCTTGCACCGTCGAAGCCGGCGAGGTGTGCGCTGGCTCCGGCTGGACTTCTTGAGCAACCGGAATGGGCGAATGTTCTGAGCGCCAGACGAGAAAAAGGGCCAGCGTCGTGCAGACGATGAGGAGTAGCGGGAAATAACGTTTCACGAAAGAGGCGGGATGCGGGTCATCCAATGTGCATGCGAATCCGGGACTGCGGAAACGGATTCTTAAGGGATGTTGAAAGAGAGTATTGGAAAGTGGACGGGCGGAAAGCGGCCGATCCTTCGCGCGTGGCGCGATGGATCCCAGCTTTCACTCATGTCGGTGCGGGACGGAAAGTATGGCGCATGCACCCCGGCGCCGTCCCCGGTGTTCGCGTGCTGCATCCCAAATGTCACCCCAATGAGTATGAATTCCCTGTTCCGTTTTGCGATTTGCCCGTGCTTTCTCGCGCTGCTCGCGGCGTCGGCCACCGCCGTGGACGAGGTGGCGCGGCAGGAGGAAGTGGTCGCGCGCAGCCAGAAGCTCCTGGGACCGGAGGATCCCCAAACGCTCATCGCCATGAATGAGCTGGCGCAGCGCTATGACGCCGCCGGGCGTGCCGAGGACGCGCTGAAGCTGCTCGAGCAAGTGCTGACCCTGCGCCGCAAGGTGAGCGGTCCGGAGGATCCGGAGACTCTACCAGGTGGATGACCGAAAGGTCGGCGCAATGGTGCCTTTGGAAAAAGCGCAGGAAAAAATCGCCGGGACGCTGCGCGAGCAAAAGCGCGACGCCTTGCTGCAGCAACGGCAGCAGGACGCACGGAAAAAATTGGGGCCCGCCGCGCCACCGAAGTAGCCCCCGCGGAATTCACTTTTGGGCCGGCATTCCGGTGCCGGCCGCCGCAAATTTTCTTCTGCGACTCGCGCGCGCCGGGAATTATGAATTCCTGGACTCCATGCTTGCTGACTGCTCCCAGAACTTTGTGATGCCGCGCGTCGTTGCGAAAGCGGCGTTGGCGTGGCGCGTTCTTCGCCGACTGCTTCCTCCGGCGGCAGCCTTGCTGCTGAGCGCCGCGCCAAGTGTGGCCGTCGATTTCCAGGCCGACATCCGCCCGCTGCTCCAAAAGCACTGCACGGAGTGTCACGGCGCGGAAAAGCAAAAGTCCGGGCTGCGCCTGGATGCGAAAATCTTCGCCTTCAAGGGTGGTGACGATGGTGCGGTCATCATTCCGGGCGACAGCGCCAAGAGTCCTCTTTATCAGCGCATCGTCTCCACTGATGCCGACGAGCGAATGCCGCCCAAAGGGGAGCGCTTGACGAGCGCGGAGGCGGCGATGGTCAAAACGTGGCTTGATGCCGGTGCGCTCTGGCCGGAGTCGGACGCAGACCGCGCTGCCGCGATCGACAAGCGTTTGCAGCACTGGGCCTGGCAGCCGGTGAAAGTCGCTCCCGATGCTGGCAGCTCCATTGACGCCTTCATCGACGCCAAGCTTCGCACCGCGGGCCTGGCGCGTTCGCCCGAGGCGGATCCGCGCACGCTCATCCGCCGGATGACCTTCGATGTCACCGGTCTTCCACCCTCGCCCGAGGAGGTGGAGGCGTTTGTGCGCGAATACCAGACGCAGGCCGCTGCCCACCAGCCCACGGAACCGGTGGTGGAGCGACTGGTGGACCGCCTGCTGGCCTCTCCGCGCTTTGGCGAAAAGTGGGCGCGGCATTGGCTCGATGTGGTGCGCTTTGCTGAGAGCGATGGCTTTGAGATGAACCACACCCGGCCAAACGCGTGGCCGTATCGCGACTATGTCATTCGCGCGTTTAACGAGGACAAGCCGTACGACCAATTCGTGCGCGAACAGATCGCCGGCGACGCCTCCGGGGCGGATGCGGCGACCGGCTTTCTCGTGGGTGGGGCCACGGATCTCGTCACGAGCAAGGACCCGGTGCTCACGGCGAATCAGCGCGCCGATGAACTGCATGACATGGTGAGCACCACGGCAGCCACCTTCCTTGGCCTTACGCTCAATTGCGCCCGCTGCCACGACCACAAATTCGATCCCATCCCCACGCAGGATTACTATGGCATGGTCGCGCTGCTCCAGGGGGTGCGGCATGGCGAGCGGCCCCTCCCGGCGCCGGACTCCCCGGAAGCACGGCAGCACCTCGCTGCGTCGCGGGCAGAGCTCGCATCCGTAGAGCAGGGACTGGCGCCCTTCCGTCCTCACGCTTCGCTGGAGCGCGTGGTTCTCCTCGATGACTCCGCTTCGCCCTCGGGCCCTGACAAAGCAGGAGTGACTTCACTCGTGCCGCCCGCGAATGGCTCGCCGATCGCGTATTCTCCCGGGCAGGGCAGGGGAGCCGCCGATGATCCGGGCGACGTGGCCCGGTTGCCCAATCTCGGTGAGAGCTACCGCTACTGGTCGGCCAAACCGGGCGCGCATGAAAACCTGTTTTCGTGGGACCCACGGCTGACGGGACGTTTTCGCCTTTGGGTTTCGTGGGCTGCCTGGACCACGCACACGAAGGATGCGCGCTATGTGCTCGACCTCGATGGCAATCCCGCCACCAAGAGCGACCAGGTGGAGATCGCGCGGGCCGATCAATCGGCCTTTGCGGACGGCGCGCCCGCCATTCCGAATGAAAAGCGCTGGAGCGGCTTTCGCGATGCCGGTGTGCACGCGCTGACGCCCGTGAGCATCGTGCTGCTGCGCGGCGGAGACAGCGGCGGGCCCACGATTGCGGACCTGCTCGTCTTTGAGGAAGTGACAAACACGGAAAGCAGACCCACGTCGCCGCATCTCCGCCCGCCTGTTACCCATCTCACGAATGAAGAAGTGTTCGCACCGGTGCAGGCGAGGTTCGTTCGCTTCACCGTCACGGCCACGAGTGGCGCGGAGCCGTGTCTGGACGAATTGGAAGTCTTCTCCTCGGACGCGCCGGAGAAGAATCTCGCTCGCGGCGCGCAGGTGCAGGTCTCCGGCACCTATGCCAATGGCGCCAATCCCAAGCATCAAGCCCGGCATCTCAATGATGGCCGCTACGGCAACGACGCGAGTTGGATTTCCAACGAATCCGGGAAGGGCTGGGCTCAGCTTGAATTCGCGCGGACGGAGCGCATTCAGCGCATCGTGTGGAGTCGCGATCGCGGCACGGATGGTGGCCGGGTCTACGACGACCGGCGGGCGACCGGCTACCGCATCGAGATTTCGCTGGATGGGGCGCACTGGCAGACGGTCGCCTCGTCGGACGATCGGCTCGGCCAGGCCTATCGCCCGCGCATCACCTCGCTGCCGACGTTGAGCGAGGTGCCCAGTGCGCAGATTCCCGCCGTCGCGGCCCTCAACGCCAGGCGAGCCCAGCTGGAGAAGGAACTGGCCGCGCGCACTGCGCGACCGCTGGCCTACGCCGGCCGCTTTGAAGCGCCCGGGGAAACACATCGCTTCCAGCGTGGCGACCCCATGCAGCCGCGTGAAGTTGTGGAGCCCGCCACGCTCAGTCTCATTGGCACCCGCGTGGCCGTTCCGCTCGGTGCGCCGGAGCAGCAGCGCCGCTTGGCCCTGGCGAATTGGATCGCGGATGCGCGCAATCCACTTACCGCCCGGGTGATCGTGAACCGGCTCTGGCATTACCATTTCGGCACCGGCCTGGTGGATACCCCGAGCGACTTCGGCCTGAACGGCAGCCGCCCCTCGCACCCCGAACTGCTCGACTGGCTGGCCAATGAACTCATCACGCACCATTGGAGCCTCAAGCACCTGCACCGCCTCATCCTTCTCTCTGGCGCCTATCGGCAGAGCAGCGCGGCCAGCGCTGCCGGGCTGGCTGCGGATTCCGGCGCGCGCCTGCTCTGGCGCTTTCCGCCGCGCCGTTTCGAGGCTGAGACGGTGCGCGATACGATGCTCGCGGTTTCCGGGAAATTGGATCTCACGATGGGCGGCCCGGGCTTCGATCTCTTCGAGCCCAACGACAACTACGTGAAACTTTACACCACCCGCGCCAACTACGGCCCGGCCGAGTTCCGCCGCATGGTGTATCAAAGCAAACCGCGCACGATGCTCGACGACATCTTCGGCGCCTTCGATTGCCCGGATGCCGGCCAGCCCGCACCCAAGCGCACCAGCTCCACCACGCCGCTCCAGGCCTTGAATCTGCTCAACAGCTCCTTCGCCGTGCAGCAGGGCGGCTTTTTTGCCGAGCGCCTGCGTCGGGAAGTCGGCCCCGACGCCGCGGCCCAGGTGAATCGCGCCTTTCAGCTCGCCTTTGGCCGCGTGCCGTCCGCGGAGGAACTGGCCGACAGCACGGCCTTCATCGCGCATGATGGCCTCCCAGCCTTTTGCCGTGCCCTGTTCAACGCCAACGAATTTCTCCGTCTCGACTAACCGTGAACCCATACCATCTTTCCCACGCCGGGCGCCGTCTCCTCTCACGGCGCGACTTTTTGCAGTGGGCCGGCAGCGGCCTCGGGGGCATCGCGCTCACGTCCTTGCTCGGTCAGCAGGGCTTGCTCGCCGGCGAGCCGCCCATTCGTCCGCCGATGGATCCCGCGCATCCCTGCGCACCGCGTCCGCCGCATTTCCCGGCGCAGGCGAAGCGCGTGCTCATGATCTTTTGCTCCGGTGCGCTCAGCCACGTGGATACGTTTGACTACAAGCCGGAACTCATCCGCCGGCACGATACGCCCCTGCCCGGCGGCGACGGATTGATCACCTTCCAGGGCGAGAATGGAAATTTGGTGAAGCCGCTGTGGGAGTTCAAGCCGCGCGGGCAATCTGGCAAAATGGTGAGCGACCTCCTGCCAAATCTCGCGGAACTCGCGGACGAAATGTGCTTCATCCACTCGATGACCGCGAAGTCCAACACGCACGGGCCCGCGGAAAACCAAATGAGCACCGGCTTCACGCTCGATGGCTTTCCCAGCGCCGGCGCGTGGGTCACCTATGCGCTCGGCTCGGAGAATCAGAATCTGCCGGCCTTCGTGGCCATCCCGGATCCGCGCGGCGTACCGCAAATCGGCCCGCGTCACTGGGGCTCCGCCTTTCTGCCCGCCGTGTTTCAAGGCACCGCGTTCAATGCGCAAAAGCCCATCCCGAATCTCGCGCGTCCCGCGGGCATCAGCGCCGCCGAGGAGCAGGACACGCGCACTTTTCTCCAGCGCCTGAATGAGCGGCATCTCGAACGAAACCCGGGCGACTCCGAACTCGCCGCGCGCATCTCCGCTTACGAACTCGCCGCGAAGATGCAGCTTGCGGCGGCAGCCATTGGCGATCTCGCCACCGAGCGTCCGGCGGCGCTGGAGCGTTACGGCGCCAACGATCGCAACCCCCTCAAGGCCGGCTTTGCACGCAACTGTCTGCTCGCCCGACGCCTCCTCGAAAGCGGAGTCCGCTTTGTGCAGCTTTTTAACGGCAGCTATGCGATGGGCGAGGGAGTGGGCAACTGGGACGGCCACAAGAAGATCGCCGACCAATACCCGATCCACGCGCCCATTCTGGATCAGCCCTGCGCCGCACTGCTGCGCGACCTGAAAGAGCGCGGCCTGCTCGCGGATACGCTCGTGGCCTTCGTCACCGAGTTTGGCCGCATGCCCACTTTCCAAAAAGGCGCCAACGGTCGCGACCACAATCCGAAGGGCTTCACCGTGTGGCTCGCCGGCGCCGGCGTAAAGCGTGGCTTCAGCTACGGCGCTACCGATGCCTTCGGCTATCAGGCCGTGGAAAACGTCACCACGATCTACGACCTCCACGCCACACTCCTCCACCTGCTCGGCCTCCACCACGACCGCCTCAGCTTCTACAACAACGGCATCGAGCGCCGCCTCACCGACGTCCACGGCCAGGTCATCAAAGGCATCCTCGCTTAGAGGCTGTGAGGAACTTGCGGCAGTGCCGTTTTTGGGCCGAAGGTCCTGAATAAGCCAGCCCAGGGCAACGCCCTGGGGTAAGGGAATAAAAAACGGCCAAGCCCTGAAAGGGCGGCATAAGAGAGTGTCGCACTGGCGCCAGAGGCAGCACGACTGGCCCTACCAAGGGGTAAAGCGCAGCCCAAACAGGGCCAGCAGGCTCACGACAAGGAGGCCAATGCCGGGCAGGAAGAACGGCTGATAGTGGTCCGCCACCTGCGGCTTCTTCTCCAGCACCACAACCTTTTTCATTTCATCGATGCGCTGGAAAACCGTCTGGAGCGCCTCGGGCGTGACCGCATTGAAAACCTCCCCGCCCGTGGCGCGGGCGATGCCGACGAGCGCGGGCTCGATGCGTTCATCCGTCATGAGGATGCCGAAGACCGTGATATTTTGCGCCCGCAGCGCATCGATGATGGGGCCGTCGAGCGGTGGCTTGATGTCGCTGCTCTCGCCGTCGGTGATCAGGATGATCATGCGGTCGCCAGCGGGTCGCTGCGCGAGGAGGTCGGTGGCGCCGTAGAGCGCCTTGCCGATATACGTGATGCCCCAAAGCTCGTCGGGCAGGCCGTGCCGGCCCATGGAGGGTGGATCCAGCTTCGGATTATTCGGGACGATAAAGGGACGCGCGAGGGCGATCGATTGTGTATCGAGCGTGAGTGGCAGCCAATGAATGAAGTGCCGCGAAAAGATGGTGAGGCCGAAGGCGTCGCCCTGCCGGTAGTTGATGAACTTCAAAATGGAGTCCATCGCCGAGTCGAACCGGGTGTGCCGCCCATTCGCCTGCGAACCGTGGTTCTCGGCCATGCTGCCCGAGGTATCGAGGACGATCTGGATGTTGGTGAGTTTTCGCTCCGTCGCCGGTGGCGTGAAGGTGATGGGGTGGGCGAGGAAGATGATGGCCAGCGCGAGCAGCGCAGCCGGGAGACAGTTCGCGCACTGTACGAAAAAACGGAGCACTAGGCCGCGGCGCTGGCGTCCGTGGTCAAACGGCAGCGCGATCGGCTGACCACGCCGCACCCATTCCCAAAAGGCAAGGATGACGGGGAGCGCGAGCGCGGCGAGCCATTGAGGGTGCAGGAAGGTCATACGCGAGCCGCCTCCGGGGCGGGAGTTTTCTCAGGGATGTAACGGGTCATGACGGCGGCGATCTCCTCGGGTGCGATGCCGGAGGCCGGGTGATGCAGCCAGCGCTGGAGCTGGCGCAGGGCGTCCCCGGTCTTCTCGTGGCGACCGATGGCGTCGAGCGTGGCACTCATGGACGCTTCGGGAGCGCCGACTTCCTCCCGCCAGCGCCGGAGCAGCAGCATCTCCAGCTTGGCCTTGGCCGCGGCATCGAGCGAGCCGGCTTCCAGTTGGGCGAGAAAGGCGCGGAGCAGCTCCGCGAAGGTGGGTGGCGGTGGCGCAGGTGCCGCCGCGTGCGGCCGCCGGGGGCGCTTGTAAAAGATGAGCAGAAGGAGCCAGACGATCCAGAAGATGCCGAGACCGATAAGGGTCGCGTAGTAGTGGCCGCCGACGTCGATCGTGATCTCCTCGGTTTCCTGGATACGGGTATCGAGATTTTTGGAGAGCTTCGGATCGCCATGAAATTGGAAGGACGGCAAATCTGCGAGCGCGCTGCCATCCTCGGCGACGAGGTAGTCTTTCAGATCAAAAGTGCCCTCGCGATTCACGATGTAGCGGACGTCGTAGACGCGAGCCCCACTTTGCTCCGTCGCCTTGGCGATGCGGACATTCACCCCCACGCCCCATTTGTACGGCGCCACGATAAGCGGCGGTCCGCTGTAGGTCACGATGGCCGCCTGCTCTACGCCGAGCGGGATATTGCGGGAATCATCCGGCTGGCGTGGCCAAAAGAAGCACACCGCCACGACGGCGAGCAGGGCCAGGACGCCCAGCACCCACACGGTCTTTCGCTGATGGAGTCGCGGCTTTTCCATACTATCGGCCCGCGCTCCCGCCGAAGCCGCGGCGTTTCAAAAAGTGGCGAAGCTTGCCAAGGATCGGCTGGTCCGTGGGCAAATGCAGGTAGTCGATTCCGAAGCGGGTGAGTTCGCTTTTCCAGCCTTCAGCATCCACCCAGGCCCGGCGGCCATGGCCGACAAAAGCGCGGCCGGACTCGGCCTCGACGCCCCGAAAAAGCCCGATGCCTTTCACCTGCAATTCCGCCGGGTCCTGCAAATGCAGAACGATGCAGTCGTGCTCCTGCGCGAGCACCTGCAAAGCGGGGAAGGCCTCGGGATCGTGGAGATCGCTCAGGACGATGACCATGGTGCGGCGCTTCAGCGAGGGCGCGACTTCCCGCGCACGATGCGCCAGCGAAGTTGCTTCCAGGAAATCGTGATGGCGGAGCTGATGCGACCATTCCATCACGACATTGCGCGAGAGCGTGGGGCGGATGTGCAACTCCCGCGCGCCGCAGCCCAGCAGGCCTACGGGCGTCATGTTGGCCTGCGCGGCGAGGGCGATGCCCGTCGCGATTTGCACGGCCCAGCCGTATTTGCTTACCGGCTGCGAAGTGACGCACATGGAGGCGGAAGTATCGAGCAGCAGGTAGAGCGGCAGCTGTTTCGATTCCTGGAATTCCTTGATGAACAGTTTGCCGGTGCGCGCGGAGATTTTCCAATCCATCGACTTCACCGGATCGCCCGCCACGTAGAGCCGCGATTGCACATACTCCAGCCCGGCACCATGGAAGACGGATTCTTCCTGCCCAAAGTTCAGGCTGTTGGCGAGGTGCTTCACCGCGACTTCAAATTGGCGGGCGTCGACGGGATCGTGGTTTAGCTTGACCTTGCGGCGCATGGACGGAGTTAGCCGAGTTGGGCCAGGATGGATTCCAGGACTTGCGCACCCGTGTGTCCGGCGGCGGAAGCTTCGTAGCTCACGCGGATGCGGTGGAGCACCACATCCTCGGCGAGGTCGAAGAGATCTTCCGGCGTCACGTAATCCCGGCCGTGAATCACGGCACGCGCGCGGGCGGCATTGACCAGCGCGAGGCCGGCGCGCGGGCTGCAGCCGAAGTCGAGCAGCTTGGATTCACGCGTGCGGCGGACGAGTTCCACGCAATGCTTCACAAAGACCTCGCTCACATGCACCGCCTGCACGGCCTCCATGGCCACGACAAGGTCCTCGATCGTCGCTCCCGCATCGTCGCCAATCATGTCGAAGGCCGAGCGCGGCACGGCGCCACCGCCTTCGCGGCGCAGGCCCATGCTGAGCTGGCGCTGGAGAATCATCTGCTCGTCTTCGCGGCCGGGGTAGCCGAGCCGGTGCAGCAGCATGAAGCGGTCGAGTTGCGCCTCCGGGAGTTCGAAGGTGCCGGATTGCTCCACCGGGTTTTGCGTGGCGATGACCAGGAAAGGCGTGGGCAATTTCAGGTTCTGCCCGCCGATGGTGACCTTGCGCTCCTGCATCGCCTCGAGCATCGCGCTCTGTACCTTGGGCGCGGCGCGGTTGATTTCGTCGGCCAGCAGCAGGTTGGTAAAGACGGGCCCTTGATGGATGCGAAAGTCGCCGCTTTTTTGATCGATGATTTCGGAGCCCACGATGTCCGAGGGCAGCATGTCCACGGTGAACTGGACCCGCTTGAAATCGAGGCTGATGGCTTTCGCAATCGTGTTCACCAGCAGCGTTTTGGCCAGCCCCGGCAGGCCTTGCAGCAGCAAGTGGCCGCCGGTGAGGAGGGCAATCAGCACGCGCTCCACGACGACGTCCTGGCCCACGACGATCCGGGCCACGCGCTCGCGGACGCCGGCCACGAATTCCTGGGCCGTCTGCGGAGGCGCGGTGGGTTTGGGAGTTTTGGTTTTGGTAGGCATGAAAATGGAATTTTTGACGGAAGTTTGGGTCGGGGTTAGCAGGCCACGCGCAGCCATTTCTCAGCCACGCCGCGGAGATCGGTTTCGGACATCGTGCTCCCGCCGGAGCCGAAGCAGGTCTGCTGCACGCGCTGTAGATCCTGCTGGAGTTCCTGCCGTTGGGGCTCGCCCAATTGGATGAGCGGGCTGGAACGCAGGCGGCGCAGCAGGGCGACGACGGCGAAGCCATCGATCTCGCTCGGCATCTTGAACGCCTCGCGAGCGCCTGCCGGCTGCGCCTTCGCATCCCGGCGCTTCATATATCCGGCCAGCGCCACCCCGCCGCCAATCAGCACCACTGCCGCGCTGATCCCAAACCACAGCCCGGCCATGGAAGAATCGGAGGCCGGGTGCGCCGCGCCCGCGCTGGCGTTCCGCCCCACCATCACGGAGGGCTGGGGGAGGGTGGCCAGATTCATGTCGTCGTAGGTCTGATAAACGACTGGCTGATCCTTGGCTCTCGGCGGCGGAAAGTGAAATTCCGTCGGCGCATCCGCCGCCCGGATGGGATCGCCATCGAGCGACAGTGTCCACAGGCGTTCGGAACGTGGAGCGACTTGATCGCCCCACGTATTGATCTCCTTCACCTGCAAGCCCTCGTGGGGATTGGTCTGCTTGACGCCTATCGTCTTCTTGAGCGCGTCGAGATCGAGCAATTGGTCGAGGTCCGGCACCAGGCCACTCGCCGTGGCCTCGATTTCGAGCGGCAGCGTTCCGTTGATGGCGAATTGCCGCGTATCGAGCGTCTCCGTGATTTCCACTTGGTTCGCGGGCCGCGGCGCGACGTTGCTCGAGGCCACCTGGATGCCGGTCTCGGCGGATTCCGCGGGAATGGTGACGGGCCCGCTGAGATCGACAAATTTCAGCTCCATCTCCAGCGGCGGAATTTTGTCGACGCTCGCGTCCTTCGCCCGGACGAGGATGTAGGCGAGCACCGTTTCTTCCCAGCCCGGCTTGGCCGTGGGGCGCGGTTTCACCTCGGGAGTGGAAAAGGTGATCGATTTGATGTCGAAGAAGGGCGAGAGCGACTCGGTCAGGCTCTGCTCCAGCTCGTCGCGCGGCCCTTGCGCCTCGCGCATCTTACGCACGAGCGGCGCTTTCTTCCTCGGCTTCCCGTTGGTCCCGAGGTTCGGATCGTTGCTGAGATACTGGCCGAAATTCGCGACGCGGCCCATCGCCTCCGTGTGGATGATGCTGACGATGATGCCGAATTCCTGATCGCGCCCCACGGTATTGGGACCATCCACGCGCGTTTGCAGCCGGATTTCGCTCAGCAGCTGATCGAAATACGCGACCTTCTTTTCCGCGCCGAGGGTGAAGGGATCGTCCTTGGTGATGACGAGCGCACTGGCGAGGTAGCGGTACTTCAGATCTTCGTGAATTGGGTCTTTATCGTCCGCCAGACGATCGTTCACGAACTTGGCAAATTGGCTGAGATGGGCCTGCGCCGCTTTGCCGGGCAGGGCCAGCAGGTGCTCGCGGATCTTGTTGAGCGCTGCGCGGTTCATCGTCTTGGAAAGATTGAGCTGTCCGCCGGAGCCGATGCCGAGCAGGCCATTGAACCAGCCGAGGTACGCGTCGATGGTGTAGTCGGCCGGCGCGAGCTTCGGCACTTCCTTCGCGTAGGCCTCCGCCCCGCGCTGGAAATATTCCTGCGCCTGCAGGTTCTTTTCCTTGTAGCCCACCATCCGCTTCCGCGCATCGCCGGTGACGAGTTCCTGGAAGTATTCGAAATCGCCCCAATCCGTGAGCAGCGTGCCGGCGAGCGTGAGCGCGCGGAAGCCATTGGGATGCCCGGTCAACCAGGCATCGATCATCTTCAGCGCGCTGGCATAGCCGGTGCGCACCATCTCCAGCGTCTGCGCTTCGTCGCGCCGCGTGAGCCCGGCCTTTTGCACGTCCATCTTCCGCCAGCGCTCGGTGAGGTTGGCGTTCATGCGCGAGAGGATGAGGAAGAACAGCGGCTCATCCATTTTCTCGAGCGGGCCAAACACTTTCTCGATGTGGCTCGTGCGGTAGGCCTCGGCGTTGCTGTAGGCGAGGTCGAAGGCGGTCACGACTTTCTCGTAGTCCTTCGGGGCGATGCCCGCCTGCCGGAAAAGATCCATCATGCGCGCGAGGCTTTCGATGTTCTTCTCCATCATGATCGGCGTGACGGGAATGCGCGCATCATCGGCCAATTCATACTTTCGGCGCAGCGCCTCGGGCAGCTGCGGATTGTGGGTCTTCGCCCAGACGCCGAGGAAATCCTCCGCGAGCGCCACGCCGGCCTCGGGATTGCGCTTGCCGATGGCGGCGATGCGATCGGCGGCCTGATCGAAATTGGCGCCGGCGAGAATCATCTTGGAAACGCTGGCATCGAGCCGCTCCCGCACGCCGGCGGAGAGCGCGGCCTCCCATTTGCCGCTGGGGCTGGCGGCCAGTAGATCTTCCGGGGCCACGAAGCGCTGCCGATCGGGCGAAGCGCCAGTCTTGAGGGTGAAAGTATTTTCGGCCTCGCTGATCCAGAAATCCGCCATGATCTGCACGATCTGGTTCCAGGGCGCGGTCTGGAGGTCCACGTTGTCGGCGAGCAGGTTGGCGAGCGTCGCCTGGGTCTTGAGATTGTCCACGCGCACGGTGACATCGCCCCGGGCCTCGTTTTGCAGTTTATTGCCGACCCCGCCGAGCAGCCGCACCGCGCCCTCGGGATTATTTTTCACCAGGTCGGTGAAGGCGGGCGCGAGCGTGGTCGCGGGGATCTGTGCGATGACTTTCGCCAGCGCCTGGCTGGCCTTCGTCCGCTCCCAGTCATTCACCTTGGCGAGCGTGAGGGTGCGCAGATTTTCGTCCCAGAGCTTTTGCATTTGGCCGCGCTGCGCGGCTTCGCTCTCGCGCTGCGAGGCCAAAAATGCGGTGAGCTCATTGCGCACGCCTTCATCGGGGAGTTGCTGGATCTCCTCCAGCGGCGGCAGGAAGCTGCGGGCAAGATCCTTGAATCCGCCGGCCAGCGCGATGCGCCCGGCCAGCAGCCGTTTGGCCGGATCCTGGCCGCCAAATTTCCCGGTGCCTTTCTTCAAGCGATCGGAGAGCCAGTAACTCTCGGTGGCCGGAACGGCGAGGCCGAGAAGCTGGCCGATACGGTGCACCTCGTCCCAGGTGAAGTCTCCCGGCACGGCATCGGACAGCGCGAGCACGTCGTCCAGCCGCATGTTCGGCTTCTGCTTTTCCGTAAGGTCGCCGAGCATCTTGTCGTAAATCTTGCGCGCGAGATCCGCCGGGATCGTCGTGAGCTGCTCGCGAATCTTCCCCCAATCGCCCATGCGAAAATCGGAGAGGAATCGCTCCGTGGCGGTCTGCGTGTCCGTCGCGCGCGAGCGCTCCAGGCTGCGGAAAATCTCCGCGGGATCCCGCGAGAACTTTTGGTTCAAGAGCGCTTCGTATTGCTTGAGGACTTTGGGATCGAGCGGCGGCGGGGTGGGTGGAGCCGGAGGCTGCTCAGGAGCGGCCGTCGGGGCAGGAGAGGGGGCTGGCTGCGTCGGAGCCGCGGTGGGCGTCGGCGTAGGTGGAGGAGGTGTCGGGTCCTGCGCGTGCGCCGAAGAAAGGAGCGCGGCGAGGCAGAGCGCGGCGGTGGTAGTGTGACGGTGAAAATTCATGGGTGCTCGAAATCCGTGGAGAGGTGAAAGGCGATCGCTAGGAGCCGGCGTTTTGGAGTTTTTCGAACTCCTGGAAACCCGCCCGGCCATCTTCCTTCGGCTTCGGCCCGGGTTTGCCATTGGGCGCGCCGAGGCCGGCGGCGGCGGCGCGGCCCTTCGCATTGGGCGTGCCGGCTTCGCCATGTTTGAGTTGCAGGGCCGCTTCGAGGTTTTGCAATTTCGCCGTGTTGATGCCGGTAACGCCCTGGACGGCTTGCACGGTCCCCGCGCCTGTTATCACGGGCTGCACCACTGGCTGCACCGGAGTCGTGGCCGCATGTCCTTCCGCTTTCACGCCCTGGATGGTTTGCACGCCATCGATCTTATTGACCGCCTCGGCCGCATTCTTGGCCGTCGGAGTGATCCCGGGTTCCACATTTTTCACCTTTTGAATGGCCTCCTGCTTCACCCCTTTGACGCCCTCGACCGCAGCTGGGGCCGGTACTGCGGGAACCGCCGGCGGAGCGGGGAGGGGAGCCTTTTCCTGCGCGCACGCGGCAGCAGCGAGGCCGAGCCAGGCGGGGAGAGTCCGAAGAAGGGAGCGATGGTTCATGGTGTTCTCTTTTGCAAAGTCTTTTGAAATTCCGCCTCCACGCGCCCTTCATATTGGGTGAGCGCGCCGGGTTCCTGATGCTCGGCGAGGTAGCGGAAGATCTGCCGGGTCCGCTCGGCAAAAGGCCGCCATTCGTCCTCCGAGGCGCCATTCGTCTTGAGCAGATACGTCGCGTAGTAGTTGGCTTTGCCCAGCAACTCGCGCACAGCGCGCGTGATCTTCGCATCGTCGCCGTGGGCCAGGGCGCATTCCTGCAGCAGGGAATTCAGGTCGTCGATGGAGCCGACCACATCCAGCATCTCCAGCCGCGCCTTCGCCTTGGCCAGCGCGATTTGGTGCTTCACCAGCGGGCTGTCCATCGGCGGCAGTTCCGTGGCGAGCTCGTCGTATTCCTCGATGATCTTTTCCCAGTCCGGCTCCGGCGCCCGTTCCAATTCGCGGATCGCCGCCACATGGACGCGCGCTTTTTCCCGGGCGATCTGGTTTTGGCCCTCGTTGAAATGATAGTAGAGCACCGCCACCGGGAAGAGCAGCCAGAGCAGCGTGAAAAATTTCCTCATCGCCTGGTGAGCGCCTCCTCCGTCGCCGGTGATTCTTTCTCCTCCCGGAGCCGATACACCTTCCAGTCACTGCCCAAATATTCGAGCGCCACGGGCAGCAGCGCGAGGATGGCCGCGCCGAGCACCATCGCGAGCACCGCGAGTTCTTCCAGACTCAGCCCGCGTTTCGGCAGCGGAGCCATCACCACCAGATCGCCCAGCGCGGAGGTGGCGAGATGCTTTTCATTCACGTCCACATACGTGCCGCGCAGCGCCGACGCCACCACGCGCAGCGTGTCGCCTTCCTGGCGCGACTGATGTCCATCGATGAACGTGCCTTTGTGCGGATTGCCGACGCCGAGGACAAAGACCTCCTTCACCGATTTGGGCCGCGGCAGGATCGGCACGAGATTCACCGAATCGCCGTCCGTGAAAATGATCAGCCGCGTGCTGTTCTCCGGAAAATCCTGCACCTGCTTGAGCGACGCATTCACCGCCTGGCCGAGGTCCGTCTGGCCCAACGGCATCGCATAGCTGAGCGGCAGGCCGTTGAACACATTGCGCACCAGCTCCGGGTCCCGCGCCTCCATCACCACGGGGAGGGAGTCGGTGTAAAAGCCAATGACCCCAAAGCGAAGATTTCCGCTCACGCGCTGCAGGATGGCTTCCACCACTTCCCGCATCCGGGCCTGCCGCGTCAGTTTTCCATCCGGCCCGGCATCCTGCAAATACATGCTGGGTGAGAGGTCGGCCACGAAGACCAGCCGCGTCGCTTCCTTAGTGGAGCGCGCCTGGTCATCGCCGGCCGGCGCCAGCTTCAGCACCATGAGCGTCGCCAGCCCCCACGCGAAGGCCGTGAAACTCAGCGCGCGCAAAAAGGGCGCGATCTGCGTCCAGCGGGACGCCGTCCCCGCCGGCCCAAACGCCAGCCGCCGAGCCCGGTGAATCCGGCGCACGTGCAGCCATTCGGCGCAGGACGCGAGCAGCAAGGTGGCGAGAGCGGCAAGGAGCGGAATCAAGTGACGGTGAGTGCGGAAAAAACCGGGGTCGCGCTCCCACCTTAGAATACATCTTGCCGGGATGACCGGATTCTCGCCTGGCCTCGGGCAAGACCGGAAGCCAAGTGAGGGGCAGCATCGTCAGACGCTGCCCCTCACCAACTCACCCACGGGGACGCGGCGGTTAGTATTTGAGCTCCAGTTCAATCGTCTCGATGCCATGGTTGTGCAGCCGGTGCATCAGATCGGCGAACGTGTCGAAGTCATCGACGTCGCTGATGGCGATGCAGCCGGCACTGCCGGGAGCGCCGCCATCCTGGTGCACGCGGAACTCGTTGCGCACGGTGTGCGGCGCCTCGGGTTTCTTTACCTCCTCGGGGCGAATCCGAAACTCGCGCGCGATCAGTTCCGTGCTGCGCTCCTTGGTTTCGATCTGGTTGCCCGCCGCCGCATTGGGATTCGGCGGGAGCGGTCCCAAGTCTTTCGTCCAGATGTCGTCCTTGTTCTGGTGTGTTTTGGTGCCGCTAGTGGCCTGCACCTCCAGGACCTGTTTGCCGTCCGGATCCTTGACCACCAACTCTCCATTGATGATCTTGTTGCTGGCGGCCAGCTTCATGGTGAAGATCGCCTGCCATTTGTCGGTTGGCTTGGGCGCGGGGGCGGCTGCCGCCAGTTTCGGAGCCGCAGCCGGCGCGGGGCCGGCGGCCGGTTGCATGTCCGCCACGGCTTTTGCCACTGCTGCGGGCGCGCTGAGATGAAAGGACCCATATCCACCCGGGGCTTCATTATTCTCGTAGCTGCCGCCCACTCCACCGGTCAGGCCGCACAACTCCCCGTGGGCAATCGACTGCTTGATGTTCCAATCCGTATATCCCGCCGAGCCGTTCCAGCCCGTCGATTCCGCCAGCCAGGAGTACTTGGCCAGCTGCACGTTCGATTTCAGCCAGCGGCAGCAGGCGCCCGAGCCATACACCCCAATGGCGTAAATCGGATCCTGTCCCTGCGCGGCCGACTCAAAGCCCTGCTTCACCCCGCGGAAGTAGTCGGAGATTTGATGGGAGATCACCGACTGCGGCGCGTCATAGTCGACCGCGAAGTAGATCGCCGAGCCCGCCGGTTGGCCGAGTTGCAGCCCCGCGTGGTAGGCGTTCGCTCCGTCGAGACGCCCGCGCGCGGTGGAGAAATAGCCTGCTTCGGTGGGCAGGTCTTCGTAAACGGTGACAATCTCCATTCCCGCCGCGGAAATCGCCTGCGCTTCTGGAATCGTGAGCCGCTTCTCCGCCTGATGGGTCGTGGTGGAATAATAACGCACGACGAAGTCAATGCCGGCGTTGCGCAAGCACGCGACCTTGGTCGTCGTGCGGCGGTTGGTGGATATGCCTTTGGACATAGCAGTGTGTTGTTGGGTTTGTTGGATCGTGGACTGAAAGTTCGCTCCCGGCCTCGCCTGGCTGGCTGCACATCGGAGACGGGCAGCCAGCCAGGCAGCCACAGTGTCGGGTCGGTTATCCTGGGGGGAGACTCTTGCGGGTTTGCATAAGCGGTGCGGGCTTTAGGGCGTGGGTTGGGTCGAGCTCTTGTCCCGGGCGTCCTTTTCCTTGCCCATGAGCTGTGCCAGAGCCGGCCGCAGCCCCGTCAAATTCTTCAGCAGATTGTACCAAAACGGCGCCCCGAGCGTGAGCAGGCCGATGGTGAGCAGGACCCCCAGCGCGTGCCCGACAATGATGGGCACGGTCGGTTGTTGCTGACCCCAGCGCCAACCATTTTGGGGAAAGAGGTCGAAGGCCGCGCCGCTCGCCTGCTGGAGATCGGCCAACTGCTTCTCCTTTTTGTGCAGAAACTTCTCAGGGTCGCCCTCAGTCGCTTTCTGATCCCCAGCTTTTTCGTTTCCGGAGAGGGCGTCCCCCGTTTGTTTTAAAACTTCTTCCGATGCCTTGACCAGCGCGGCCTTCGCCGAGTCGTCGGTGCCGCAGTGGGAAAAGATCTCAAAGGAGTCCAGCTGCAGGCCTGCCGCCACCAGGATGCTGGCCACAATGGCAATCATCCGCGTGTGGGTTTGAAACCACTGCGAGGCGCGATCCTGGGCTGAAGCAAAGAGTTGCTCGAATTTGGTTTTGGCCGAGTGGAGCGCTCCGCCCAGGTTGGCGGACAGCTCTTCCAGGAGTGGATGAAATTTGTCGCGCAAGGCGGCATCCCCCATTTGCCCGGCCAATTGCATCGCCTCTTCGGTCAGCTTTACGGCGGGAGAGTTCGTGGCCGCTCCCTCCAGGACTTTGCGTGCCGTCCCGGCGAGCGCCTGGTCGCCCTCCTGGCTGATCCGCTTGAGGGCTTCCCATACTTCGTCCGGGCGAATGGCATTGGCGAGCTTCGCCGCTTGCCGCCATCCAGCTCGCCAATGCCACGGCTCGGACTGGGTGACATGGGTGGCCACACCGGCCTTTTTTTCCGTCACGGTGGAGTCGGAAAGCAGTTGTCCGCTCAAAATTCGGTTCGCCAGGGCATGAGCTTGGCCGTCCAAATTGGGCGCCAACTTGTCAAAAGCCAGCGCCAGCGCATTGGCGAGATTCTTGCCGCGCAGGCTCAACACAAACGACGCCACCTGGACCAGCAACGTAACGAGGACACTGGCGATCGTAATGATGACCGTGAACGCGATGAGGGTATCGAGGCTGCTGAGCATGGTGGGACGATGGTTGGGTCGCCTCGAAGCCGCTGTGCTGTCTGAGCGTTGCGGCCCCGCGACGGGTTTCATCCTCCAATTGGCGCGTCCCACCGTCTTCTTACGCGGAGGCCGGAAATTTTTTCCTCCCCGCTGCCCCCACCTCCGTTTTGGAGTTCATTTCGAGACGTCATCGCGCTTGGAGATTGACTTATAAATGCCTCGTTTTTATGAGACCCCTTTGACGGCCCCATTGTCATTTCGCACCTCGCTTGAGGCTGTGCGCCTCCGATGCTCGCGCTTCCTCGCGCTTCCGCCAATGAGTGATCCCTCTTCCGCAGATTTTGAAACCGCAGCCAGTCCCACCGGCCGCTTTTCCCTTTGCTTCGCGCGGGGCCGGCGGTGGGCCGTTCCTGGTGGCTACGCCCGCTCATAGATCCTGGATGCAAGCCCCCCTGAGATGACGCTCACTTTTTATACCGTCACCAATCGAAACTATTTTGCCGGCACCGTTGCGGCGCTTTCGAGCATCCGGGCCTTTCATCCCGAGGCCGCGATCTTGGTGTTCGCGGAAAGCCGCTCTCCGCTCGCACCGGAGCAGGTGGCCCATCTGCGTTCCATCCCGCGGTTAACCTATTTCCCGGCGGAGGAAGCCGCCTTCGGCGCCATCCGGGAGGCTTGGCAGCTCAAGGCGCATGGCGCCCGCCAGATCGCCGAGACCTTCGAAGGCGTGCTCATTCATGTGGACTCGGACGCGGTGCTTTGCGCCAGCCTGGAGGAAGTCGCCGCGCAGGCATGGCGGGCCGGCGTAGCCGCGGGCGGAAAGGATGGCACCGGCCCGGTGTATGAGGCCGCCCACTATCACCCGTATCCGCCATTGTGTGGCCGCAGTGGCGATGGCTCCGGCGCCAATCCGCATTATATTTCCAGCAGCATCCTCTTCCTGCCGCTGCCGCAGATGAAGGAGGTGGTCCGCCTGTGGAGCATCGCCGTGGATGAGGCTTGCTTCGGCCCGCAGCCCAGGGAGCGCCAGAAGTATGCCGGGCACGGGGATCAAGGCGTCCTCAATGCGCTGCTGTTCTTCCAGGGTCTGACGCCCCTGGTCCTCGATAATGAATCCCTCTCCGAGCACTGGGTCCACGGCGCCAAGCCGGTTCGCTTTTCTGAAGGCCGCTTTTGGAAGGACTCCGTCCCGCAATTGGCTTTTCACTCGGTGGGGCACGCGCCCAAATTTTGGACCCGCGGCTATGGAAAGCTCGCGCGGGAGAATGGGAATCTGAGCGAGGTTTATCTCTACTGGCTTTACCTCTTGTTCGATGGCCCCTGTGGATTCCTGCGAAATTATTCCATCGATGCCTGGCGGCAAAAGGCGGGCGCGCTGGTGGCGGAGGAATGCCGGCCCCTGCTCGAAAACTATCTGGCGCTCCGGCAGCCGGATCTAAAGCGCCACCTGAGTGCCTTCGGCCGGATGCAGCTTCCGCGTGGGCCGTTGCCCCAATTTGCCAAAGCCTCCCCAAACCTTTTCTGCACGTTTGCGCTCGATGGCTATCTCGATGGGCGGAGAGATGTCCATTATCTCTATTCCGCCATCAAGCGCGGCCAAAACTACCGCCTGCTCGGCGGCGAGGCCGACATCGTGCTCTTCGTCAATGCGACTTGCCTCGAGAATTTCCTGACCCCAACCCTGCTGGAAATCGCGAGGGAAAACCGGATCACGCTGGTGGAGACTTCCGCCAAGGAGCTGCGGGCGCTGTTTTGGCGTGAGGGCCTTGATATTGAGCAAATCCGGCTGGAGTGTACCGCTGGCCTTGAGGCCGGCCAGCGGGTAGGAAAATTCGGTGGCGGAGTCCATGAGCGCAGCAATTTTCTCTTCGCTCTCGAGGTCTATCTGGGGCGCATGCTGTTGTTTCAGCAATGGCTCCAGGATCGTGGCTATGCCAGGGGAGCCATGGTGGCGGCCGACGGCGGCCGCTATCATTTCGAGCCCACGGAAATTCCCGAGGGCTGCCATGTCGATGACCTCTGGCGCTTCGAGGAGTTCACGGACTTGGTTTATCAGGAAACGGCCACGGGAAAAACGGAGCTCCATCAAATCCGCAGCCCGGGACTCCGAGAGATCTTCGATCTCCGAAAAGAAGGGGAGGTCACCCCCATGTTTCAGACCGATGGGCATTGGTTGCAGGGAACTGCCGCCGCCGTCCGGCGCTATGTCGAACTCAGCATGGCGGAGGCGAAACGCATCCACGCGCTCGGATATTATCCCGACGTGGAACTCGTCGCCACGAGCATCATTCTCCATGCAAAACTATGGCCGGACTTCGGTTCGATGGCCGGCCACTCGCTGCGCCGCCAGCTGGAGGTGACCCACGGGATCGGCGAGCCGTGGTATCGTCCGTTTTACGCGAAGACCGGCGAAGAAAAGTACACCCGGCACTTTCTCGCCCCGCCGCGCCTTGAAGGCCGCTATGCCGTCTGCCTCACTGCGTGCGACGGCGCGGCGGAACAAGAGAGCCGGAAATACTCCCGAGCGGCGGCAGAACGGGTGCACGCCTATCGCGACATCCTGCAGGGGCGCATGGATGTCCACCTGTTCACCGACAACCCGGAGTTGCGCGATCTCCCCGGCACCATGGTGCATGTCGTCTCCAGCGACGAGCTGCTTACGCAGTGGGACAAACGCGCGACCTCCAGCCACCTCGTCGACCTTCAGCACGAGGCGCGGCGCGATCCCCGCCGGCTCAAGGACGGCATCTTTCTTAAAAATCCCCATTATGCCCCGGGCATGCTCGCCAAACTCATGGCCGTGGAATGGGTCCTGGCTCTGGGCTATGATGGCGTGCTCTCCGCCGACGCCGACGGCGCCCAGTTTTCCCGCGACACCATCGGCGCGCTCGGCCGCCTGCACATTGATGCCATCTGGCGCGCCCTCGAGTTCCATCCCTTCATCAGCTACATTGTCGGCACGGCGGCGCAGGACTCTTTCAATGTATGGCTCTCCACGCTGCGGGACATCAGCGGCGTCCCGGGCGGCAACGACGGTCCGCTCGATTGGATCTGGGGCCCGTGCTGGATGATGGAAGCGGTTTTCGCCCGCCGCTTCCTCGCCCGCGCCCGGGATATCTTTCGGACCTTCCTCGATCGCCGCCTGCTCTTCTACGATGAGCACGTGCTGAACTGCACTTACAACCTGCCCGAGTTTGCCGGCCGTCCCCTCGGCGGCATGCGCGACCTCGGCGATCCCGCGCTCGTCGGCTACCGCGCCTTGAATCCCCGCTGCTTTCTCCCCTACAAACGCTGGTCGGATGGCCAGCCTCACACCGGCCGCAAATTCCGGCCCACGCTCTGGTACGACCGCCCCGATTTCGAGTATGCAACGTAAAAGCCCTCCGCGTCCCCTGATCCTGCGCAACAGCCAGTCGCCGGGCGATGTTTTGATGCTCACCGCCGCGGTGCGCGATCTGCATCGCCACTATCCCGGCCAGTTTCTCACCGCCGTCGCCACCAGCGCCGACACCTTGTGGCAGCACAATCCGCACGTCTTCCCCCTCGCGGCCATGCCCCCGGGCGTTGAGGAAATCGTCTGCGAATATCCCCTCATCCATCAAAGCAACACCGCGCCCTGGCACTTCGTGCACGCCTTCCATCAAGACCTCGGCCGGAAACTAAACCTCGCTCTTACGCCCACGGAATTTCGCGGCGACATCCATCTCTCCCCGCAGGAAAAATCGTGGATGTCGCAGGTGGAGGAACTCACCCGCCAGGCCATGCCGTTCTGGATTCTCGTGGCCGGCGGCAAGTTCGACTTCACCGCGAAATGGTGGGATCCGCGCCGCCTCCAGGCCGTCGTCGATCATTTTCGCGGCCGCATCCTCTTTGTGCAAGTCGGGGAGGGGAGCCACCACCACCCGGACCTCAACGGCGTTCTCGATCTGCGGGGTAAAACGGACACGCGGCAGCTGGTCCGCCTCATGTATCACGCCCAGGGCGCGGTCAGCCCGGTCACCTTTGTCATGCATCTCGCGGCCGCCGTGGAGACGCGTCCGCCCTGCGCCGCGTATCCCCGCGGCATGCCCAAAAATCGCCCCGGTGTGGTCATCGCCGGTGGCCGCGAGCCCGCCCAGTGGGAGGCCTATCCGCATCACCAGTACATCCACACCAACGGCGCCTTGCTTTGTTGCGACCATGGCGGCTGCTGGAAGAGTCGCGTCGTTCCACTGGGCGACGGCGACGAGAAAGATCGCAATCTCTGCCTCGACGTCGTGGAGCTTGCTTCGGGCCGCCGCCTGCCCGGTGAGGAGTGGGCCAGATTGGGCATTCAGGCCGCCCCGCTGGATCCCGCGGAGCCCGCGCGCACCCGCTCGGTCGATTATCTGCCGCGCTGCCTCGACATGATCACCGCCGACGAAGTGATTCGGCGCATCGAAAGCTATTTCGCCGGTGGCGCGGTGGAGTACCTCTCGCCCGCGCAAGCCGCCGTGTGTCGCGAGACGCTTTCCCTCACTGGTTGGTAGCCGGCGCCGTGCTTACCGGGAACTTCTTGCGGCCAACGCCAGGCCGCGCCGGGCCAGCGGCCGCGCCAGGGCCAGCGCCCTCAGTTTATCCTGCGCCGCCTCCCACGCGGCCTGAGCATTGAGCCGGCCCTCCGTCAGGCAGTCTCGGTTCAATCGCGGATCACGAAACGCGGAGCGCACAATCAAATCCCGGATCTCTTCCCCGCGCGCATCGGGCAGAAGACGGTAAAGCATCGCCGCCACCCCGGCGACGTGCGGCACCGCAATCGAGGTGCCCGTGGCCGAGGCGTATCCGCCGTCGTTGCTGCAGACGCAAATCCCTTCACCGGGAGCCGCAATATGCGCAAAGCCGCTCGTCGAAGGATCATAGTCCGAGTTGGGTGACAATCCTCCGACCCGCGATGCCCCCACCACGCCGATCAGATTTCCATTGCGGTGACAGCATGGAAATTTCGGATGCAAGGAGATATCCTGATTTTTGTTGTCCGGGGCGGTCACAAAGAGCATTTGCGGATTGTCCCGGATGACATCCGCCAGGGTGTTGCCTTCTCCCGGCATGACCCACGACATCGAGACCACCTTCGCCCCATTCTGGGCCGCCCAGGCGACCGCATTGCAGGCGTCTATTTCCGAGACGACGCCATCCTGGACCACCCGGCAGACAATCAACTCGTTGTTCGGGCAAATCCCGCGGAAGTTCTTCTGCAAGTTCTGCCCGATGAGCACGCTCGCGCAGTGCGTGCCGTGCCCATCCGGATCGCTGAACTCATTGTTCGTCGCTCCGATGTTCGCTTGCCCAAAGCCCCGGCTCAGCGCCGTCGCAATCCTCGCCGGGCGGCGCGTGTCGCCGGTTGCAAAGCTCTCGTGATCCACGTGAATCCCCGTATCCAGCATCGCGATCGTGACGCGTTCGCCCGTCTGCGAGTCCCGCAGGAGGTCGTCGCTAAAGCCCGCTCCCCGGCGAAACAACGTTCCGTCGGCCGGCTGCCACGCCCATTGGGGAAAGACTTCCATGTCCGGGGTCACCGTATCCCCCGGCAGGAAACCGAGCAGTTGATTCGTGGCGGTCACGGCCTGCTGCATCTGCTGCTGCAGATATTTGGTCAGTTCCAGCGCCGGGCGCAACGCATTCCAAAGATTGGCAAACGAAAACGTCGATGTCGTTTCGGTCAGGGCCATCTTGTCGCTGGAAACCGACAGCGCATAGGTATTCGACAGGCCCTCCAACTTGTTCAACTGGATGTTGGCGTCCCCGTTGGCCGGGAGCGCGGAGGTTTTCAATGGTTCGTTGGCGCGCAGGATAAACGAATCTGCCGCATGAACACTCGTGCGAATGACCCCGTGCGCCCGATCGTCCATCTCCCGAAAACGCAGCGGGCCAAATTTCGGATGCGCATAGAGCGTATCGCGCACGTCGTTACCCTTGTCCTGGTACGGAGGCTGGGTGCCCACATATTGGGAGGTTTGCAGCAGTCTTTTCGCGCGGGTGGGGAGGAGACGAAAACTCTCCCTGGGGTTATTCGGCAGCATGGGATGGTTGGGGTTGGAGTGAGGGCGCCCGCGCCTAAGGCTGAAGACTCAGGCCGGCGAGAAATGGGGAAGCGGGAGACGTTCGTTCCGCGACAAAATCAACGGACTCAATTTCCAGCTCCGGCTTGGGATTGGTCCATTCCACCAGCCAGAGCCGGACATAGCCCCAGGTTTCCCGGGCGCTCCAGCAGGGCTCCGGCGCGGGATCGTTTCCAAAGAACCGCGCCAGATCCTGCCCGTAGCGCAGCTCCCGGCTCGCTGTGCTTTGGTCCCGGAAGTGCCAGACCAATTGCCCGACCACGTGGCCCGGCTGATCCGGCCAGATGCATCCCATCACCATCAGCGCTCCCCTCGCGTTTTGGTCCAGCTTCAGCCGGAGACGCCCCTCTGGAAAAGCGGGCACGACGTATCCCCGCCCAGACTGCTTGGGATCGGGCTCCTGCCCCGGCTTCGTCACACACGTCCCCAGTTGCACCAAGGCGCGCACGTCAAAGGCCACTTCGCGGAACGTCGCCTTTCCCTTGGGAAAGGTGGCCGCGAACGCTTGCAGGGAAGGTGTCGTCTGGCCGTTCCATTGATCGTTTCCCCACCACCATGGATCCTCAGGATACCCATTGCACCATGGTGTGAGATCCACCGCGGTAGTCGGGAGTCCCGCGTCCCGCGGCCCCAGACCCGCGAAAAACGGCGGGACCGCGCGCTTTTTGGCCAACAGTGGGCCGCGGTACGGCAGTGGCACGTCCCCGACGAAATTACTCTCCCAAAAAGACCGGCTCACATAGACCGCCCCGTCTGCGGTCACACTCAGGTAGCGGTCCGCCTTGCCGTGCCGCATGCACCGCAGGATGGGGACTTGTTGTCCAAACGGCCGCTGCAGGAGTTCTAATTTCAATGCTCGCCATTTCCCCAGCGTGGCCGGCAGTTCGTATTGATACACGCCCGGTGCGTCGAGGCCATTTCCCTGGCTGGCCCAAAAGCCATCCGGATGTTCGGCGGCTTGCTCCCGAAAGAGGAGTGGGCAGATGAGATCTTCCGGCCGCAGCAGGCCCGTTTCCAGAAGCTCGCCCAGGGAGTCCGGCCACATCCCGTGGTGCAGTCTGCGGTAGGCTTGCGTCGCCTCCAGGGCTTTGCGCATTTTCGCCGCGCACTCCCGTTCCGTCGCGTCAAAATCCTGCCCGCGGGCTGACTCGCAGAGAGCCAGCGTCACCAGCAGCAGCGTGAGGCGGCAGGGGAGGCGCATCGCGGGCGTTAAGTGGAAGCGGAAGACTGCGAGGAAGAGGAATTCGAAGACTCCGAGCTCGACGAGGAGGAATTCAAACTGGAGGACGAATCCGAGGAGCCAGAGCTGGAAGAATCCGAGGAGCCGGAACTGGAGGAATTCGAGTGCGCAGACGAAGAGGAGGACGAGGACGGGTTCGTGCTCGAATACATGCTGGAGATCGAGCAATGCGACGACGACGAGAAAAGATACTCCGCCGGTCCGCTGGTCTCGTTCGCGCCCACGCGGACGGAGAAGATGAACCCATTGAGCTTCAGCAGTTCGACCGCCAGGCCTTCGAAGGGGCTCAGTCCGCCCTCCGGCGCCGTCGGGTCATTCTTGGCGAGATGCAGCCAAAGATTTCCCGCCGATCGCTTGAATGCGGCCACGCAGTCTTCGAGTTCCTGCGTCACCGGCGTGTAGCCCTGGTTCCGGATGCGGAACAACAGCCGCCGCACCGCGTGGAGGTCGTGATTGTAGTTCCGGCACCACTGCATCAATTCCTTCAGAAAGGTATTGAAGGGCGTGGTGGTCGTCGGGGTGAACGCCCCGCCGATGATCTCGAGGGGATTCGTGAGATCGATTTCCGTGAAGTTATCCTTGGTGTGAAAGAGGAAATCGTCCGAATAGACAAAGTCATAAACGCCATCCCCAAAATAATCCCGGATCTCGGGGTAGGGGATTTCCAGGGGGCCGCGCTCCGTGAGGATCTCAAAAGGGTTGGTGTAAAAGGGGGTGCCGCCGCCCGACTGGAGGCCTGGATCCTCCGACCAATAGGGCTTCTGCGTCTGCTGGTGCGGAATGGGCAGGGAGGAACTGGAGGATGAGGATGAGGAGGACATAGTGGCAAAAAGGATTAAAAGACCGTTTGGGAGGCAAGTCGCCTGGGGACGACTGCCAGCTTGGGGTTAGCGAACATACCGTGAACGCCCTTCGCTAAAGCAAAACACCTTTTCAAAGGCAAGCTAATTTAATTCTACTAATTCAGTTTGTCAGCCCGTGGCCTGCCAGCCATTCCCGCCATCGACCCAGCGACCAAATTTCCACGTATCCGTCGCTGGTTCCCGCCGCCAGCCATTCGCCAGACGGCGCCCACGCCAGATGGGTGATTTCCCGCTCGCTTGGTCCGCGGAGCGTGGCGTAGTGCGTCCCATCAGCCTTCAGGAGGCGAATCTGCCAGCGATCCACCACGGCGGCGATCCACTGTCCATCCGCCGAAACGGCCAGCGCCGCATCCTGCTTCGCTTCCGCGCCTCCATCGAGCAACTGGACCGCGCCCGTGGTGGCATCGATCCACTGCAATCCATTCGCGACGCTGCGCCCCAGCAAATGCTTCCCATCCTCCGCGGAAACCACGCGCTGGCGGGGCAGCGAGACGGTCTTCAGCCGCTGCGGTGCGCCTTTTTCCGTCTGCCAGCTCTCCGCCCGCAGACCGCCCTGGTCCTGGTGCAGGACCGTCAGCAGCCGCCCTTCTCGATCCCAGACGAGATCCCAGAGGATCCCTGGCGCCGAAACTTTGAGTGCCTCCAACTCCGGTTCGGCCAGGAGTTGAATCTGATGGGCATGGTACAGGGCCATGCGTCCCAGGGCTGTGCTGGCCAGCGCGCTCCGGCCGCTCGCCCTTTCCGTGCCCGGGGATGTCTCCGCGGAATCTACCTTGCGCGCCTCGTCGGCCTCCGGCTCTGTTTTTTCCAGAAAATGTTCTATTTCCGGCAACGCCCAGCGCTGGGTGCGTGCATCCCACGCCACCGCCACGGGGTGGCTGCCTTTCTCCACGCGCGGCATTTGCGGGGCGTCTCGTTCCAGCCAGTGCACCTCTCCATCCGCGATCACGCAGAGCCGCTCGCCGGCTCCGTCCCAGGCCATCCCCATCTGGCCCCGCACCGCCAGGGCCTCGCGATACGCCGGCCCTGGACCATAGGCATAAGCTGCCAGCGGCCCGGATGGGCTGTGCACCTGCACTTGATTTTCTTCCACCCGCAGTTCACGCGCGGCGGGAAAATCGAGTTTCATCTCCACCGTCAGGGCTGGCAGTCCGGCCGCCGACCGCAAGTCCGTTCCTCCGTCTCCAGCCGTCAGCGGGAGAAATTCCGCCCCCTCTCCATTCCAGATGCGCAGCCATCCCGCCCCATCCAGCGACGCCATCCACTCGCCCGACTTCGGAAAAGCGATCGAGAGAATGCGGTCGCGATGTCCCCGCAGCACTGCCGCCGGCAGATCGATGGCGGGCGGCTCCTGCGCCTCCGGCAGGTCGTCATAACTCTCGAGATCCATCGCCGCCGGCGCCGGTTCGCGATTCCAAAGTCGAATCAGCCGGTCATCCCGCCCCGAGGCGAGCAGCCGCCCACCCGGATGCCAGGCCAGGCACGTCAGCCCGCTCCCGTGAAAAATATAGGACGCCAGTTTTGCGCCCGGTACTTGATAGAGCAGGATGTGGTTGCTCGTCGCTGGCCCCGCCACGGCCACCATCGAGGAGTCGGGCGAGAAACGCAGAAACTCCGGCTCCGGAATCGGCACCCACGGAAAGCGATTTTCCTGGTCTGCCACTGCCAGGATCTTCCCGCCCCCATTTAAAAATTCCACCTTCCCGGAAAGTGCATCCCGCGCCCGGCCGGCGGCAAGGTAGCGCCCATCAGGCGAGCGCCCCACCGCCGTCGCGTCGGCGAGTGTGGGCAGGCTGGGCACCGTTGCCGGTGGTGGAGTGATGGGGCACGACTCCAAATCCGGTAGTGCCAGGAGAGAGAGCGCGACCGACCGCAGCCGGACTCGATCGCTGGGATACTCCGCGGCCGGATCCAGCAGCGCCAGGCCTTTGGCCCGCCGACCCGCGACCATATCGCGCTGCGCAATTCCCTCCGCCTGCTCCAGCGCGCTCGCCGCTCGCGCCCGCAAGGCATCGCGGCGCTGCTGCCAGGCGAGCACCGCCAGCAGCGTCACCGCCAGGAGGATTGCCGCCGCGAACGCACTGGCCCGCAGGACACCTTTCCAGTACGCCACTCGTTCCCGCGCCACCGCTTCTTCCAGGCGGCGTTTCTCCGCGGTCCGCCGCTGCGCCAGCGCCCGCAGGCTCGCCGCCAGCGCGCCCGCGCTTGCCCAGCGGTCCTCGGGCGCGCCCGCCAGGCATCGCCTCAAATCCTCCACCAACAGCGGATCCGCCACGCGCTCCGCCCACTTGATGTGGTCCAGCGCCGCGTTGAGATTTCCGTGGAGCAGCTGCCACAAAATCACGCCCAAGCTGTAGACGTCCGACCGCGCCGTCGCCGCCTGTCCCTCCAGAATCTCCGGCGCCAAATACATCACGGTGCCGGAAAGCGAGCCCGTCCGCAGATCGGCCAAGGTTGTCCCCGGACTGAAGGTCGCGCCCACGCGCAGCACGTGTTCCGTCACGATTTGGCCGATGCCGAAATCCGCCACGTACACATGCGGTCCCATGCCCCCAGCCACCACGCCGATGAGCAGGTTGGCCGGCTTGATGTCCCGATGCAGCAAGCCCGCCTCGTGCGCCGCCTGCAACGCCTCGGCGGCCTGGGCCACGATTTCCACTTTGGTCTCCAGGCTCAGCGCTTTCAGCCCGCTAGGCTGCTGGGCGCACCAGGCTGGCAGATCCACGGCGTCGACGTGTTCCATCCGCAGATACCACGGCGGTTCCTCCAGCGCCACCTCGTGGAGCGGAATGAAATGCGGATTCCGCCCGACCCGCTCTTTCAGCAGGCGATACAGGGCCAGTTCCCGCTTCAGGCTTCGGACCTTTTCTTCCGTGTCGCAAAATTTGAAGACGCCGCGCTCCGTCAACTCCTGGTGCGTGCCCAGCCACACTTCGCCCGTCGCCCCCGCGCCCAGCTTTTGCTCCAGCGCCCACTGTGTTCCGGGAATGAGCGCTCCGGCCGTGGGAATCCACGGGGGCGGCTCCGGCTTCGCAGGCCCATGCAGCTGGCGGGCCGCCCGCCGGAGCGCGCGTCCCAGCGCCGCCATCGAGAAATAGCGCTCCGCGGGATCACGCGCGAGTGCCCGCAGCGTAATCTCCTCCAGCACCGGCGCCGCCTGCGGCTGCGCCTCCCGCAGGCGGGGCAGGGGATCTTCCAGGATGCGCCGGCGCATGTCCGCGAGCCTCGTCCCCGGGGGAAACTCAAACAGCCGCCGCTTCGCCAGCAGCTCAAACAGGATGGCGCCGGTGGCGTAGACGTCCACACTCTCGCCGCTTCGAAAATCCCGGTCTCTCCCGAGGTGCTGCTCGGGCGCGGCATAGGTCGGCGTCCCCATGAAAGCTCCCGGTATTTCTTCCGGACCGCCGCCGATGAGGCGGCTGATGCCAAAATCCAGCACCACCGGCTGCCCGTTGCCGCGCACCAGCACGTTGGACGGCTTTAAATCGCGATGCACAATTTGCCGATCATGCGCGTACTGCACCGCGGCGCACACCTCCGCCATTAGGTCGAGTAAAAGCCGTCCATCGCTCCGGTGCTGTGTGCCCCATTGGTGCAGCGGCACCCCGTCCACCAGCTCCATCGCAAAGAAGGGAAACGACACGCCCGATTCCTCGTGCCGGTGAATGTCCGCGTCGAAAATCCGAACGATGCCCGGATGCTCCAGCCGACCCAGGATTTCCATTTCGCCGCGAAAGCGCTGCATGGTCGCCGAGAGGGACAGCGCGGGATGAATCACTTTCACCGCCACGTCCCGCTCGATCAATTTTTGCGTCGCCCGCCACACTTTTCCCATCCCGCCTTCGCCGATGACCTCCCGCAGCGTATAGCGCTCCGCCAGCACCCATCCGGGCTCCGGCGATGGAGGAGGAGGTGGTGGCGGCCCCGGAGGAGGCCACGGCGGCTGATGTCCATTTCCTCCATCGGCGACGGTGGGGGCGCCTTCCTGCATGAGCCGCCGGCGTTTCTCCTCGATCTCTTCCTTGGGCAGTTGGTCGATCTCTGCCGCCAGCTTCTCTGCGTGCTGCCAGTCGTCTTCCGTCGGGCGGGGTGGGGGAGTGGGGGAATCCATCGCGGCCGATGTTTAAGGACGCACAAAAGCAAAAGTAAATCCGGCGGCCCCGATCACGTCCCCATCCCGGAGACGGTGCGTGGTGACTCGCTCGGCGCGGCGATTGATGAAGGTCCCATTCACCGAGCCCGCATCTTTCAAAATGAAATCTTCCCCCTCGCGATGGATCTCAAAATGCAGCCGGCTCACATCGGTCAAGCCCGGGTAGGCGAGATCGCAGGCCTCCGCCCGGCCAAAGCTCAGCCGCTCGCCAATGGCGCGGACCGTCACTTGTTTGGCCCGGTCTTCCACCAGCAGGGAGGGCTCGGTTACCTGGCGGCCGGCACTCGCGGTTAATGCGGAGACCCGCTGCAACTGCTGCAAAAGCTCGTCCAACCGCGGAGGATTCCCCACCGCGGTCTTGTCTGCTTCCCTCAGCCACTGCTCCATTTCATCATCGGTTGCTTTCATGGGGGTCTTCTCCTAGGCGATTAACACGGCGTCTTCCTCCGCGGCCAGTTGCTCGACGAGCTCTTTGACGCGTTCCAGGACGCGGCTCTTGATTTGATAAAGGGCATTCGCTTGCAGCCCGAATTGTTTCGCCACCTCGGCGGCCGACTCGCCCTTCACCGCATAGGCATGGAAGGCGGCAAAGGTCTCCGGCTTGGTCTGGGGGTCCTGCTCCAGTCGCCGCAGCGCTTCTTCGACGAGCGTCATCCGCCACGCCCATTCTTCCGCCTCCGCTTCTGCGGCCCGCCGTTCCTCATCACTCACCTCCGGTGCTTGTTCATGGTCCAGCGACAGGTGTCCTTTCCGCAGCTCGACGCGGATGAAGTCGCACATTTTGCCCCTGGCCAGTTGCGTGAGCCATCCGCGAAATCTGCCCCTGGACGGATCGTAGTGGAACTCCGGGAGTTTGCGCAGCACCAGCATCAGCGTCTCCTGCAGAAGATCCTCGGCATCCACCTCCCCGATGCCGCAGCGCTGGAAAAATCGCACCAGCATCTTCGCATACTGCCGGAAGAACCGGTCCCAATCAGCGCCGGTCGCCACGCCCTGCTGCAACCGGGCGACGAGGGTAACGCTGGTTCTGGTTTCGTTCCGCATTTTTCCCGGTCTAGACGATTAGACTGCCTCATGGCCAGCCAGTTCTAAGCCTCTCTGCATGCGCCCTGCCGTGGAGCGGGAAAGATGCGCCCGCCGTTCCTCCCGTGTCGTCTTTTTCCCGAAAGCTCGGCTGGTCGATATCCGAATGATGATACTTTCCGAATCATAGGTCGTGTCCCGTGATTGGTGGGTTACGGAGAGGTCGCGAATTTGCGGTGGCGCATTATTGCCCCTTTTGTGCGGGGATGAACATCCCCGCTGCCGCATCAGCAGCTGTGACCGGGAGGTCGCAGACCGGCCTCCGCATTTCTGGTCGTCTAACGAATTCCGCATGTGGCTCCCGACTCCGCTGGGGAGTTCAGTTATGGCCCGCATCGTCCATTTTGTTGGGCTCCTGATTCCCCCGGAGGTCCCTCCCTCCCTTCGAAAACAAAAATTCTTTTGCTTCCGCGTAAGAACCGCCTGCGGCCCGCCAAAGAAAAGATGTAACCGCGCAACCCACCCGACTTTCCACTCGCTGCTCCCATGAAATTGCCCGCCACCCCAATCATCGCTGCCGCCCTCGGTCTTCTCGGGTTGGCCGGCTGCACGTCCGGCGAGACCGGCTTGGTCCGGGCGCGCCGCACCTTTACCCAGCACGCGCTCCTCGTCGATTCCTATACCCTCGGCGCCGGCCTCAGTCTGCATCCCGACACCGCCGGCACCACCCTCGGCTACGGCCACACGACCTATTTTTTTGCCCGCCAGCCAGGCGACCCCGCACCCTCCGTGGAAAAGTGGACGTTGTTTCACACTCCCTTGCCGGATCGGACACTCCTCGCCGTCGCGGCCACCAAGGCCGGGCTCGACCTCGCCGCGAACCGCTCCGCGGTTGGCTTCAATCTCGGGCTCGAGAGCTCCTTCGCCCAGCGCCTGCCGGTCTACGAGAGCACCATTCTCCAGCTCCGATACCATCCCCAGGCTCCCTCCGAAACCATCGTCGAGATCCACCAACCCAAAAAACCATGAAATCCATCCTTCATCCTGCCCGGCTTGGGCGAAGTCTGCTCTGCGGCGTTGCCGCCCTGGCCTTCTGCTCCTGCGCCAACGTCTCCCATATGCTGCTCTATCACGATCGCCATCTCGGCATTAAAGGCGGCGTCAACCCGGAGACCAACAACGTCGCCATCAACGTCGGCTACCGCAGCAACTTTGCCAGCATCATCCCGAAGGTGGAGCCGGACCCCGTCAACGCACCGAAAACCTACGAAGCGGCCTCCGTCTACTCCTCCAGCCGCATTGTCATCCGCGGCCTGGGCGTGCCGGACGTCGAGGAACTCACCGCCACCGGTGACGCCGCGGTCGCCGTGGGCAAAAGCGCCGATGGCCAGCAGCCCTTCACCAGCAAAAATTAACCATCCATTCCCATGACTGCTCGTATTCTTTCCATCTTTTCCAGCGGCGCCGCGGTGCTCCTCTTTTCCGCCTGCCAGAACACCATGTTCATCGGCGAACACCACGGCATGAACCTTTCCGTCGAGGCGAAGAGCGACGCCACGGAACCCGCCAAGTTCAACTTCGGCTTCGAGAGCCATACGGCCTTCGTCGTGCCCCCGAAAGATCCGCTGTCGAATCGCGACCTCTCCAAGGTCAACAACGTGGCGGGGGGCGAACTCCTCTCCTCCGCCTCGCGCTTCCGCATCATCCACACCGAGCCGGGGGACAAGGTCGACAACAAGATCCTCGCCGGCAGCGCCATGACCATTCAATCCGCCGTAGCCACCGGCGCGGCCGCCAATGCCGTTGTCTCTGGCTCGGCTGTGCCTCCACCCGCGGCTGCCGGCGGCTCGCCGCTTCGCGCGCTCCGGGCTCCAAACTTCGGCAGCACCAACACGCACCTGAGGGGCTTCGGCGCTGCTGCCGCCGACATCGTCGCGAAGCCCACTCGATAGTCGCACTGGGCGGGGTCTCTGTCCCGCCGCCGCGCCTTCCGAAACGGCCGAAAAATCACCCCGTTCTCAATCACCGAAACATAACCAAAACCAACCTGCGTCTATGCCTAAAACCAAGAAGCTCAAAAAGCCCCAAAAACCCGTCGTGCGTTCCCCGCGCTGGTATGGCTGGCAGCCCGATCTGCCGGACCACCGCGACTTTCTCTACGCCGCCATCAAGCCCAAGGGCGTCAGACTCCCTCGCTCCAAGGACCTCCGCCAAGGCTGCTCCCCGATCGAAGACCAGGAGGCCCTCGGCAGTTGCACCGCCAACGCTCTCGTCGGCGCTTTGGAATTCCTGGAACTGAAAGCCGGGGCTCCCTTCACGGACCTGAGCCGCCTGTTTGTCTACTACAACGAGCGGGTCATCGAGGCGACGGTCGACGTCGACAGCGGCGCCTATCTCCGTGACGGCATCAAGACTCTCGCCAAGCAGGGCGTCTGCACGGAGGAGAGTTGGCCGTACGTCATCAGCGATTTCACCAACGAGCCCACCGCGGCCTGCTATCAGGAGGCGGTCGGTCACGTCATCAGCGACTATCACCGCCTCAACACGGTGGATGAAATGCGCGCCTGCCTCAACGAGGGTTTCCCTTTCGTCTTTGGCTTCAGCGTTTATGCGGCCTTTGAATCCAAGGCCGTCGAGAAATCCGGCGTGCTGGATTTGCCGGATTACTCACGGGAAGCCTTCAAAGGCGGGCACGCTGTCCTGGCCGTCGGCTACGACGATGACGAGGAACGCTTCTGGGTCCGCAACTCTTGGGGCAAAAAGTGGGGCCAGGACGGCTACTTCTCCATGCCCTACGACTACCTGGCCGACCGGAATCTCTCCGACGACTTCTGGACCGTCCGGAAGTAAAGCAAGTGCGGTTGATTCCGAAACAAAACCATCATCCAGCATTCTCATGAGCTTGGTCCTCGCCACGATTAAAGGAATCAAAGTCACCCAGGAAGACGACGGCCGCGTCCATTGGGGCGGCGGCGCCGCCATCGACGCCGACGGCGCCAATGGCCAGAACGGGAAGCCTTTTGCCTACCGTGTCGACAACAAGGGCCTGGACAACTTCCACAACGCCGGCTGGCCCAATGACGGCTGGCGCAACGTGCTCATCGACCATGGTGATGGCCAACCGACGAGCGACGGACACGGAAACTGGTATTCCCGTACTGCCTACGCCTGGAAAGGCCGCCCGCTGCCCACCCGCTATGTCGATGCCGCCAGCGTTCCCTACGTCGTGACCAATCCGCTCGTCCGTAAGCACGCGGTCGGCGTGGTCCTCGGCTGCCGCGCCCGGGTCTCCTACCGGAACAAGCAAGTCCTCGCCGTGGTCGCCGACGTGAGCGGGGTCGGTGATATCGGCGAGCTCTCCATCGCTGCGGCCGAAGCCCTCGGCATTTCCTCGAGCCCGCGCAGCGGCGGCGTGAACTCCGCCGTGACGTTCGAGTTCTGGCCCGGCCTCCCCGCCGAGGTCAACGGCGAGACCTACGACCTTCAGCCCGCGTAGGCGCGCCCATCTTCAGGGAGGGTCCTACCGGTGTGCCACGCTTCGGGGTGCGGTGCACCGGACACAGGAGAAGCGGGTGCGGTTTCCTTGTCTTTCATGTTGGAAGCCGCCCCGCTTCAGCCTGTGCGCATGGGGAGTCTGCGGCCCCATGCGGCCCCACGGTTCTTCCATCCCGACTGTATAGAGTGGGTTCAGAAATATCGCAGCCGTTCCCGATGCGGTGCCCGTTTGCAGCCGGGGCCGGAAGCTCTGCCGCCGGCGGACCCGCAGGATGCGAGTGGCCGCGAGCCTCAATGCCCAGGAGAACGGCGGCGGCCTGTTCGACTCCCCTCTAAGCGCTGCCGTCGCGTTGCGCTTCCGTCCGCCCGTCGCGGAAGAAATTTCCCTCTGTTGTGCGCAAAAGTTTACGGAAATCGCTTGCCCGAACGCCGCTTTCCATTATGTTCGCCGCTCACCTAAATCGCGGGGTGGAGCAGCCCGGTAGCTCGTCAGGCTCATAACCTGAAGGTCGCAGGTTCAAATCCTGCCCCCGCAACTTCTTCAATGTGAGGCATTTGTGGAAGATTTGGTCGGGCATTTGACGAAGCGGAAAACGCATTTACTGTCAGTTTACTGTCAAAAATGCCCCGCATTCCGAAATTTCCACTGGAGATAAAGCGCGGCTCCGCCACCGTCCGCGTCCAGCCGTACGAAAACAACGGCTCCCGGCATTTTCTCATCACGTGGAACGCGCTCGGCAAGCGCAAGCGGGAGTCTCGTGCCACGCTGGAAGAGGCCAAAGCTCGCGCGGAGGCAATCGCCACCTCCATCCAAAATGGCCAAATTGCAGCGCTGACTCTCACCGGCGCTGACCGCGACTCCTACATCCACTCTCAGCAACTTCTCGCGCCCCTCGGCATCCCGCTCCACGCAGCGGTGGAGGAGTTGGTGAAAATTCGGGAGATCATCGGCCAGCACTCCCCCATCGAGGTCGCCAAAGACTTTCAGCGCCGAAACCTGCGCCCGCTCAAAACGGCGGACCTCCCGAAGCTGGTGCAATTGTGCCTCGATCAAAAAGTGAGCGACGGTCTGAGCACACGGTATCGCGCGCAGCTCAAATGCGACTTGAAACATTTGACGACGGCATTTTCCAAACCGGTCGCGAACATCACCACCGACGAACTCGAAGAATGGCTGCGGAGCCTCAAGGGCGCGCCCCGCACACGCAACAATATCCGGACGAGCGTCAGCACCTTTTTCGCCTTTTGCCGCCGCAACGGCTACCTGCCAAAAGGCCTCCCGACGGAAGCCGAAGGCACCTCACGATTCAAGGTGCGCGACCAGCGCATCACGGTGCTTACGCCGGCGCAGATGAAGGAACTTTTGAAAGCGGCGACCCCGGAGATGATTCCATTTATCGCCATTGGAGGATTTTCCGGGCTGCGCTCCGCAGAAATTCAGCGGCTGCACTGGTCCGAAGTGATGCTCGACCGCGGATGGATCGAGGTTCGCCCTGAAAATGCAAAGACCGCATCCCGTCGTCTCGCACCGATTTCAGAAAACTTGAAGACATGGCTGAAACCTCATGTGGCCCACGGCCGCGTTTTGAAGGATTTGGAAATCTGGCGCGATGTCACCGCCTTGGCTGCAAAACAGAAAATCAGCTGGGAGCGCAATATTCTGCGACACTCGGCAATCTCCTACCGGGTCGCGACCACGCAGGATGTAAATCGGGTGGCGCTCGAAAGTGGAAACACGCCCGCGATTATATTTCGCCATTACCGCGAGCTGGTAATGCCGGCAGATGCCGAAGAATGGTGGTCCATTTCTTCCGCAGGGAGCCAAATTGCGGAGCATCAAAGCGATCCTAGGCACTGTTAAACTGCCGAAAATAGGTAGGCTTTCGCGTTGGTGCGCGTTCGTGCGGATCGTTCCGATTTTTGATGCAACTTTTTGTTGACGGTGCTCGTTCTGTATCTTAGTTGCGCACTCGTTAGTGAGTGATTTTAGTTTGTTCTATGCCACGGCATGCGTTGCCCAAGAATATGGCGAGAACCTCCGACTGAGCCGGTCCGGGCGCTTTCGGTGACACGGAAAGCGGGCAGACAGTTTGACATAGATGTCTTCGAAAAAGGCATCGCTAAAAATGGGAAACGGGAACCTTTCAGAGCCTGCGTTGAAGGAATAATGGCAGGGCGAAAGTGGTAGAGAAAGAGTTGACTGCGCAGGCTTTGCATAGCCTTGGTTGGCGCACGCGGCATCGCGGAATTACAACCGAGCCTTTCTTTTCCTGAAATAGGGAAAGAAGTTAAGAACCCAGGTGATACTCGCCCCGCTGCAGTGGCAGCGCACGTTGCGAGATGCGCCGGCCTCGATGGTCTACGGGCGCACGCGGAAAAAATACGGAATACAACATAGGTGGTTCGACTAGGTCCACCCGTCAAATATCCAGGGGAAATGCCTTGGAGATTTGACAGCCCAAAGTTGTCTCCATGTATTTAAAGAAACCTGACGTGGCGAAACGCCTGAGCGTTTCGATTCGCACCGTCGAAAATATGATGCGAAAAGGAATTCTGCCGTTCCTGAAATTCGGCAGAGTCGTTCGTTTTGAGGAAAGAGAAATCACCAATGCGTTAAGCCGTTACACGACGGAAACTCGGCTCAAAGCCGCACCCGAAACGTCCATTCAATCAGAGCAGGAGGAGACGCGATGAGCAGGTCTTCTCTTGATAAACTAAGAGCCGAGACTACAGAAATACGCGACCAGCTCGCGGAGCGGATTGGCGAAGTAGTCCCTTTCTTATTCCCGGCTGGGAAACGGATCGGGGACCGGTGGTTGGTTGGGGACAAATTCGGAGCACCGGGTGACGAGTTGGCCATCAGTTTGACTGGGCCATGGAAGGGATGGGGCTACCATTTCAAGTCGCGAAAAGGAACTAATCTATGGGATCTCTGGACATGCGCCCGACGCGTGCCCTTCAAAGAGGCTCGAGAGGAAGCAGAGACATTCCTTTCCAATGGGTATCTCTCCCGCACAATCCCTCCACTCAAACACGGCATCGAATTGCTTCGCTCTGGGTATACCTCATGGCCCCCGGAAATCATGGCGGAATATTATGGCGGCCAAGCACTCCTCGCCGGTGACGAGATTCTACAGGCGGAGATCGCAGCTCAACAAGGTTGGACTATCCACTTCGTTGCCATGCTCGTGCGCTGGGGATGGATCTCCATGCCCACGCCAAAATATGTGAGTGGCCCTGTATTGGTATTCCCAGTTGGCGGTCCCATGGGTGACAAAGGGGAATTTATCTGGATGGGCTACCACGGGTGCCGTTGGCCTGACGCCACTGGGTGGCTCTATCGACCGTCACTGGAGACCCACGGCCTAACGATCGCCAAAACGCCATACATTTTAGGCGATCTCAAAACGGCCCGCACAATTATTCTGGTGAATGGAGAATTGGACGCTCTCTCGCTGATCCACCATTTCGATTGGTGGGACTTAGCCAATCTCAAACTCCCGAAGAACATTTGCGTAGTGGGAATTCGCGGTGCGACAGCGTGGGAATTCTTTATTCCTACTTTTCTGGGGAACTGGTCCCGCGAGGCGCATGCGCTCCTCCTTGCGGAAAGCGAAGCTACAATGAGTTACTGGAGGATCGGCTTTATCAAGGCTCTGCGAACGACGTGCGGGAGCGTCACCACGCTGCTCCTCAACGATCATCGAGATTGGAATTCCGCGCTGCGCAGCGAAGGGGACGCCTCAATCGAAAGGCTCTCGGCGGCATTGGCACAACTGGAGCACGGAAGACAATGAACCGGGAGACATTGGACGTCCTCAAGAGGGCTCTGAAGGAACGTATCCTGAGCATCTGCAAGTTTTTGTATTCGCAAGGCCATCGACAGGGAAATTACTGGCGAGTTGGCGATGTCTACGGACGACCAGGAAACTCTTTTGGAATTCTTTTGGCCGGCAACCGCCGAGGAATGGGAATCGAATTCAATACGAACGAGAAATTCGACATCCTCGGAATGTGGCAGGCCGCGCGTGGTGTCGATTTCCTTGGAGCACTTGAAGAGGCTGAAGACTTTTTGGCCACGGAACCATGCGGGTTTGACGAGCACCGCCAGCCAACTTTACAGCCTGATGTTCCGCGAAGTTTGCTGGTGCCGATTCCTGAAAGCATCGCGGCGGAATACAACGAGGGTGCATCGTATCTCTGTGCCCATCCCGAGTGGTTAAATTGGTTGGCATGTTCGCGAGGTTGGCACCCTGCGTTTGTTGAAGCGTTGGCGCGCGAGGCCAAAGTGTCCGTCCCTTTTATAAATGGACAACGCTCAGTCGCCTTTCCGGTGATTGCCCTAAATCCTCCCGGAGAGCAAATGTGGCTGGGTTACCATGCTAGGCTCATCGCCTCCGGGCGCAGGAATTGGCTCTATCGACCGTACCTGGCTGCGCATGGAATATCAGTACCATCGGTGCCATTGATCATTGGGGACATCAGGGCCGCCGCCGTCCTCCTCATCGCCGAAGGCCAATGGGACGCTTACTCCGTAGTTCACGCCCTTGGCTGGTGGTCTGATGGTCAGCTCAAAATTCCCAAAACCGTGGCGGTGATAGCAATTCGCGGAGCCGGTTCTTGGACTCAACTATTTCGGTTTTACCAATCTTATTGGAACCGAGCGTCCGTGGCGGTGATGCTGCCCCAGAATGACGCTGCCGCCGAGAAATGGTGGACGCAAGCGAATGGCGAAAGCTTTTTTGACTGCCTGAAAATTATGTGCCGTCAGGCGGTGCTGCTGCGCATCCGCGGTCACAAGGACTGGAACGACGCCTGGAGCGCTCATGACCTGACTCAATTCAACGAATTACGACACCTCATAAACAACCTAACGACTCTACTATGAATACTGAAAACGATCCAAATCCCTTCCCACTTCAGCACCTTCCACCAGTATTGCACGGCCCGGTTCGCCATGTTGCCGAAGTTTTTGGAATTCCGATAGCGCTGCCTGCAACGGCCGCCTTGGGATGCGTCTCGGCGGCAATTGGAAAAGGGCTCTGGCTGCAGCATCCCGTCCACGGGGCTACTCCGGGGAATCTGTATATCTTGGTCATTGCGCGCTCGGGCGGATTCAAAACGACTACGCTAAAGTACTTTTCCCGGCCCATAGCGGCTTACGAAGAAGACCTTAAGAAAGATTTCACGACCCAAAAGCTCCCAGCCATGAAGGCGGAATTGGCAATGGTCCAAGGGAAGATAAAAGGTGCGGGGGGCGATAGAGAGAATCCGGCCTTTTCTCAGGCGGAGCTGGCGGAATTGTATCGCCGGGAACAAGAGTTAAAGGAGTTGATGACCCCCCCGAGGTTGCTTTTCGAAAATACCACTACTGAAGCATTGGGCATCGGACTCTCGCGAAACGGAGGGTGCGGAGCCAGCATTAGTGACGACGCGCGAGGCGTAATCAGCAACGTCATGGGACTCTATCGCAAGGGCCACAATACCGACGAAGACCTTTACCTGAAACTCTACAGTGTCAGTGACACGCGCATCGATCGGGCAAGCCGCCCCGCGCTGGAACTCTCGCAGGCAGCATTGAGCATTTACTGGATGGTCCAACCAGACAAGTTTTCCGATTTAGAGAAGTCTCGTTCCATTAACGAAAGTGGATTTCTTCCGCGTTTTCTTCTGGCCGCTATAAATACCGGTCAAAGCCCCATTGTATCGGAGTTTCGAGGCATATCAGAAGTTCAATTCCATTCGTACAATGCCCTGCTCAAAGAATTGCTTACGGAATATCGGATGCTTTCCGAACGCGCCATCGTGCCAGCTTCCCAAGCCGCCGTGGAACATCTGGCTGCCTACAATGCCTTTTTCTCCGAGCTTCAAAAAAAGTGCCCTAGGGATTATCTGCTCTTCGCCGACCGATGGTCAGAAAATCTTTGGAGGATCGCACTCGTCTTGCACGCGGCAACCCACGGAAAAACTGCTGCACAAGTCGAGCTGTCACCGGCGACGGTGGACGCAGCGTTCGGCATTTTTAATTGGTTTCGAGAAGAGCAAAGCGCGGTGCTTGAAGATTGGCGGCAAAATGCCGCGAAGAAGCAGGTGGACGCATTCCTGGCGTATTTAAGGACGAAAGGGCCATCTTCGGTCCGGCAAATTGTTCAAAGCAGGAGATTTGGCAATTCGGCTGAAGTCCGCATACTGGCCCGTCAAGTTTTTGAACGAGGGCTGATTCACGAATCACCCCAGGACACCTGGGCCATTTTGCCGGCAGCTTTGCAAAACCTGCAACAACCTCCAACAAGCCCAACACGTACCCTCGGTGGGTCGACCTGACGCCCCTGCGGCCCTTTCAAAAATGGGGCAAACGCGAGAACTCGGAAATATCGAACACTATAATGAGCTGTTTTGTTGTAACCGGCTTGATAAGCGGTTTTTACGACATCCTTTTCGCAGAAATGAGTGTAGCGTGCAAATCGCGCTGAGTCTTTGCAAGGAGCTATCCATCAGGCGTTTGTGTATGAAAAAGTTTAGGGTATCTTTTTCGCCTTTCACGCTACAAACCGGCTTGTACGCTACACTCACGCTACAGAATCGGGGTGCACGCTACACTCACGCTACACTTTTTCGCGACTCGTCTGTCGCATCTCTCTTATAGGGAGTTATTTGCGATTTATATGAATGTCGCAACGGGGCCACAGCGCGGCCATACTTTCCGGCGAAGCTCCTTGAGTGTTGGGGATGTTGGAGCTGTAGGGGCGGCTGCGGAGGTGGATGAAGGGCAGGCCTCGATAAGCGGCTACTAATACATGCGCTTTGTTCAGGGTTCCCGCTCAGCACGCAATTCCAGGATGCCGACTCGAGAACGCGCAGCCAGATATTCGACGTAGTTGGATGACCCGACGCCAGGGTTCTGCGGAAGGCTCTTTGGTGGATCAAAGCCTTTCAGATCGTCGTCAATTCCCAAGGGCAGGCCGATGCGGAGTTGCGTCCCTACAAATTCGAAAGGGCAACGGATCGCCCGCCCCGTCTTGAGGTCTTTGAAAGCAATTCGAAGCGGCTGCGTTGCGGTATCGATCTCAAATGGTGACCCCCAATTCTCCGCTCCTTTGGTGTGTAAGCCCCCAAATCGATAGCTGAATTCGAGTTCATTGTCATCGTTCACAAAATCCGGTCGCGCTTCGCCGTTTCGAATTGCTTGGACCACTTTCCACTTTCCTTGAAGCCGGATGATCGAGGCGAGTGCTGGTCCCACTTTCACCGAACTCAGGATTCTTTGCCCCATGACTTCGTCCTTTTTCAAGGTTTCGACTTTCAGCACCCACCGCTCGGGACCAAAGCCCAGAATCATAAGGTTCTGAACGATCGCGCCAAAAGGTCCGTAGCCGCTGGAAATGAGCTGAACCCCGGTCAACCCCGGAACCGCCGCCGCCATCTTCACATGCTGTTCAATTTTTGTGAGATCTGCGCGAGCATCAAAGTCCTTTTCAAACCCATCAATCAAATCCGACGGCGTGAATTCACCTGCAGATCTGGGCGAGATACTGAAGTGCGCAACGCGCAGTGTATACCCCTCCCCAGTAGTTGTGCCCAGTTGTTCATGCTCTGAGGCCCCATTTGGCAGTAGCGACTTCGTGGAGTCCGCCAACGAAACCTGCTGAGGAAGAGTGACGTTCAATCCGGCAAATTCCTGCGATGGCCAGCCCTGCTGCTGTATCACGCCCTTTTGCATAAGAGCTATGCGCGCGCCGACAATGCCAACTGCGGCCGCGAAGGCGAAAATGATGACAACATATGGCCAAGGAACGCGGGCTGACTGCCGCTTGCACTTTTTGCGGACGTGGCTTTCCGCCTGCGGCTGGGAATTCTCGAATTCGAACTCCTGTCCACACGTCGGGCAGGAACCAGACGAACCGCATTCATTTTCAGCCACGATAGGCTGACCACACCGAGGACATTCAAAGCGGAATTTGGAGGTGATGTTCATGGCAATTCGAACGCCCCGTCGGGAGTGTTGAATGAGCACCGGGCGTCGACCTGTGGAAGCAACGAGAACAGGCACCGTGCATCCCCCAGCCAAACGCCGGATAGGTGCGTCAAACAATGGCAACACTTGTTCCCCATGGGGACATCTCAACAACAAATTGCCCGCTACGGTCAAGTTCCCAATGGGGACAGTACGCCGGTTCCGAAATTCGATTGGCCCGCAGTTGCGCCGGCTTCGGAATGAGCGCGAGATGACTCAGGACGCGTTGGCAGGGGCATTGCAGCGAGCCGGGCTCGACATGGACCGGACGGCAGTGGCGAAGATCGAGATGCAAATTCGATCGGTTTTTGATTTCGAGCTGGCGATGATTGCTCGGGTGTTGCGGGTGGACATGCTCACCCTTTTACCATCTCACGCAAAACTCGACAGGGAGTTGCCCGCACTGATGGCCGGGCGTCGGTGAATTTTGAGGCTGGTAAATGGATTTCTCTAAAGCGTGAGCGGGGCGACCGTAGCGAAGAATTGTTGGAAGGGTCCGTCTTCGTATCACGCCTGCAATCGGCCGGCACTCGTCACACCACGACGCTTATCGACCTGGCACGGGCCGTATGGCCAGAAGTCACGGAGTACTGAAGCGTGAGGATGTCCCCATAACTTACGCTCTGGATCGGAACTGAAAACGCTGACGAAAGGCGCGATAGTGGCGGCAACGCCTTTGTGCCAGTTCGCTTCTGCGCCGTGATGCATCACCTGAAAAAGTCCTGTGCACTCGATGCGCTGCTGTCGCAAATAGTGTGCGAGACGCTGCAGCCGCTCTGTCGTGTCGAGGTAGCCATCCCCCGAGTAGATAATGCTGCAAGCGCGTGGACTGCCCAGGCTGCGAGTAGCTCGAAAACTCCGCGAGCGAAAAACGGGGCGCAATCCTCGGAATCCGAAACTCTGCCAAACGTCGTAAATCCAAGTCTGTTCCCAACTCGAATAGATGGGGCCGGAGTACAGAAACAGTGAGATCACGTTCCGCTCATCTGAGCTGTCGCCAAATTGTTCGTCGTAAATTTGCCTCAGCCGCCTGAGCGCGTTGTTGCGGCTTCTTCGCCCGTTCACACCAAGTAGTCGTGCCCGCTCCTCACGAACACGGTCGCGAAAGTCTGCAGGGATTTGATTCTCGGGATCGTCGTTATAGGGCACAAATTCCCAGAGTGAGCCGACGTAGATCGCTCCTCCTCGACGTAAGAATTCGACTCGCGTTTGCATCCCCGCTGCCCGCGGCGCTTCACTCAATGGGGTCCATTCCTCGGGATCTTTTGGTTTGTCGGGTGGAAAGCGAATGTCGGGATTATCGCCACCCCAGTGCGGATCGCCCGGCGTCCCATCTGGGAGCGGCGGACCCTCACCTCCGCTGGCCGGGACGAAAAGGATTCGCTCGATACCGGGCCCACTACGCGCGAGTAGATATGCCACAGGATTGAGCAGAAACTCCGTCAGTTCATCGCGCGGTTCCAATCCTTCCGCGAACGCCAAGATGAGCCGCTGCGCCAGCGTCAAATAGGGAAGCATTAGGGTGCCAATCTTGAAATTCTCGATGAGTCGGCACACGCCACTGATATGGTCGTGGTCAAAATGCGAAAGCGCGACGAGATCCAGACGCTGTCGCGAGCCGAGAGCACGGCTGAGTCGCTCGATTGCCGCGCTGATTAATTCATCGGCAGAGGATGTGCCGCAGTCGTAGACCCAGCAATATCGGGGACCACTTTCGCTCGACCGGAGAAGCAGTCCGCAGGCGAACAGACCCTGGCCAACAGGATAGAAATGATAGCGGAACTCGTCAGGAACAATACTCATTCGACCATTCAGTCAGGCTAAGGATGAGGAGAAGGCATACCGAGATATCCGACCTTTCAAGGGTGTCCGAATCGCCCCTTCCGCTCAACAATAGCATGGGCAAATTTCATAATCAGCCGAATATCTCCTGCATAGGCCATGACATGCCCCTCTTCCGACTCAAGCCCTATCCCTGCCGCTTTAGCGGCGTCGATCAAAGGGTCAACATGGGCAGCTTTGCAGAAAAACACAACGAGCGGATGCGTCTCGTGATGCGTGTCGCCGAATACTCCACCATTACAACTGGCAAAGGGAACACACCCCACTGCTGCGAGACACAGGACGGCCCCTGTCACCCCGGGATCCAGTCCCCCTAACATTTCCGCGAACTCGATATCCCTTTCATCGTCGTCCATGACGTCGTTCGGGTCCTCAGCGGCATCTAATTCGTTCACTAATTCCTCTTCCCACCGCATTATCTCCTCAATTTCACGCCACGGAAGTTTCCCAACGCGGTAATAGGAAAGATTCCCTCCAAGCCCACTGTCGTCCTCCATTTCGGCCGGAGATGGCCATCTCAAGTGCTTCTTGTCGATTTTGATAGAGGTTTTCATCTTGCAGCTGATAAGCACAATTATGGGATCGATGCATGACGGCCATTCATTTAATTGCAGAAAGAGCCTTGGAGCGGCTTTCCAGAACTGCCTGAATCTGCTTCGCAATTTTCGCGTGTCGCCTCCTGGATAAGACGCATTCCCAAAACCGCAGAACCCGCCAACCGAGCCGACGAAGTTCCTTTGTCACGCGCTGATCGCGCAGGCGATTGCGGGTGTATTTGGCACCCCAGTAGCTCTCATTCGAAGTAGGCGCGCGATAGCACTTCGGACAGCCATGCCAAAAGCATCCATCAACAAATATTACTACCCTTTCCCGACGGAAAACAAAATCCGGATTCCCAAAAACTACTTGATTGCGCCGCCAGCCGATGATCCCAAATTCCCGCAATATCGAGACAAGAACCATCTCCGTGTCTTTGTTGCGACGCGACCGGATGCGGGACATCACGTCGGAGCGTTTCGCCTTGGTAAATACATCAGCCATTATGCGTGTCTCTATGCTATCAGCCTGCCCGCCGAACAACTTGTGGCTCAGTTTTTCTAGTTCTCTCGCGCTCTCCTCGACTGACGCTGGTCCGGATAAATTCCGCAATGGCACCTGCAATCTTTTCGGCGAGCTGACAAGGAACCCCGTTACCAATTACCTTGAATTTAGCGCAGAGCGGCGAGTCTTCTGGCATTACATATGAGTCCGGAACGGTCTGAAGCCTGAGTGCTTCTCGGACAGACAGCCGACGCGGCTTCCAGGGATGTAGATGGACCTCATTATTCCCATACCATGAGGTCGGGCTATAACGATAGCGGTGCAAACGTTTGAATGATTTTCCCGAGACGTCTCCCTCGCGAATAGTTTTGAATTTTTCTGAATGCGGAACGAAGTGTTCTTTGCCGTTCGCCAAGGTCTCAGGATCGGGAAGCTGACTGACCGCGCGATGAACGCATAATTCCAAAGGCACGGCGGGCGGGAGCATCGGAGTGCTTCCAAACGTACAAGTTGTCGGCCAATCAAATGCAGCCTTGGCATCTACATGTGTTTTCCCGGGCCATTTGAAATTCTCCGCCAAGGCGCGTTTTGGAAAACCAGCTTCGGGATACCACTCTCTCAAAAATTCCCGTCGGAACCCGACTACGAACAGTCGCAGTCGATCCTGTGGCACACCATAATCGAGTGCATTCAGCTTGGTGAGAAGGTACGAGTAGCCGACGGCCTCGAGACGTGACAATAGCGCGAAAAACGCCTTCCGGTGTTTCGGGTTGGTCTCAAGATGAGGTACATTTTCAAGTAAAAAGAACCCAGGCTTCAACCCCAACAGCATTTTGACGTACACGGATGTCAGTCTCCCAGCATCTCCATCGTGTCCAGCCTGAAGGCCGCCAATGCTAAAATCTGTACACGGAGGCCCGCCAATGACCCCGAAAAGCTCAGGTCGCTCAATGCCGAACGCGGCACTCAACACGTCGTTCGGCGAAAGTTCGTCAATCGACAGTTCGTTGGTAATCTTCGCTTCTTGCGCTTTTGCATCCTTCGCACGCCGCCATGCGGTCATCGCATGAGCATAGATGCGGGCAAATTGGCTATTGAATTCGTTAGTCCAACGGACGTCAAAACCTGCTTGCTCAAAGCCGAGGTCCAAAAAGCCGCCACCTGAAAAAAAGCTGATAATAGGGATCTTCATTCGCTGTACACACGGAAAACGCATAAAATTGTTCGGACTGTTGCGACTGCCCCGCGCGCTTCCCGGGCAAAAGTACTCGTGGTGCATCGCTGCTTCATTCGACCCGTTTCGAGAGCCGCCGCATGACATTTCCGCGTAGACAAAACGCCGCCGCTGCTCAGAGCAGCCGATATCATCATTGAGAAAATAACGGCTCTCATATCTGTGTAGCCAGCCGTTGATACGAAGCGCTCATGCGCCGCGCGATATTGAAGGTGTCCAGGAAGAGGGGTTGCGGAGTTGTGCAAGTTGCCAATGCGTCAACAAGGCAGCCGTGTGGTTCCAAGTCGTTCCATAAAGGATGGACAACTATAACCTCTCGGCCGGCGAGCATAAGCCCAGAGAGCGAGCCAAAGTCTCGGGGTTGGCAATTGGGGAAAGCAGAGCAAAAGGAATCTCTCAGTCGCCGAGCATGTGAATACCAATTCTGACCGACATCTGGCCCGCGCAGTTCAGGAACATTTACGTTTACCAAGCCACTTTGGTAAGAAGGATCCGCAAGCATGCGAACGATTGCCAATCCAAGACGCCAATCAAGAAGACCGTGATAGGTCATATTCCTGTAGTGACGCAGGCAATCTGGGCACGATGTTTCGCAGCGGCGTCGATGAGAGTCTGCGCACATGGTGCGAATGAAGCCGTCAGTTGTCGGGTGAAGTGCGTCTTGTAGGATTTCGGTCCAATTTTCGGACATCCAAGCGACAAATCCAGATCCGTTCGGCAAGAAGTCATTTAGCACGATTTCGCCAACGCGTTGACCATTTGGGAGTACGCGCTGCCGGACATTGCTTACCACGATCTCTTCCGCGTCGACATCCAAGCGCTCTGCGGCGACCGATCGAATAATAAATGCAGCCGAGTAGAATGCCCCCTTCACACCACCGCCCGTGGCGAGTGGATCAAGCCGGAGACCCAGCGGAACGGCGACAGGACTGATACGCAAAACATCTGTCGTTTTTGGAGCGACGAGCGCGAATTCTTCCGGCGGTTCCGCAGCGGCGAATGTGACACCCGGTTGGACATTCTGAAAGCGCTCATCAATCCATTGATGATCAAACGCCCAGTTTCCATTTACTGATGCAGTTCCGATCGCACCTTGGAACTGTCGCCCATTGCGATCATTCATCCGATAGACCATTCCCCTTCGATCAAACCGTAAGGCGGTGTTTGTTCCATCGGGCGAACTCACCGAGGCATTCGACTCCTCGCTTAGAATTGTAGTACTCCCAAGTATCAGTTCCGCGTCTATTCGCGCGTCATCGCCAGGGTCGAACGGCGTTCGAAATGCTGCGGGAGAAGCAACACGGAAGATCGTGAATGGCTGGTTTACGTCATTTATCGACGCAGCGCAAAACGGGCAGAACGTGTCACTCGGCTGCATGAACGTGGTGGCGGTGTAGTGACACCTCAGACAACGCAACATCCACCTTCGCCAAGGAAGCGGATTATCGCTGACGGTCAGAATCCGACCTCGCCTTCTCACAAGAGGAGCGGTGAAGCCAATTGCGGTATAAACCCGTTTGTCTTTTGTTTTTTGTGAACCCGGCGCGAACTCGCTAATGGCCAAGTCTAAATCGCGGTCAATCGTCTTCGGTTCACGTTCCCGACTAAAATCAAAACCGTGAAATAATTGGCGAGTTCGGCTTGGCATGCCAAACATGGGCAGCACTGCCCCCTCTGCCGATCGTTGAGCTATGCCAAGGCCTCCGAGGGCGTCATTGCTGACACATTCGGCTACACGGTTAAACAATTCATTGCGAATGTAATTTCGAAGCAGCACTTCCAAGTCCGGAGTGTTCGTTTGGTGGATGAGCGCCGCAATTATTTCTTCCACTTCAGGGCTTTCCGCCAGCCATCGCCGGATCTCGTTCGAAATTTCTGGACGATCAGTCCACAATTGGACGGTCCCAAATTCACCATGCGAATCAGGAGGAGTCGGATCCTCCCAGGTTGTTACACCGGCATGTGAAAAGGCGCGGCGCAGACATTCCTTCGCCGCGAGACGCTGTGCGATCTCTGGACGTTCAAGCGACAAGAACGGAACGGGCGGCTTTTCACCGGTTATCCGAGACGGTGCGTTGAAATAGTGTTCATCGTGACTCCTTCCTCTGCAGACGGTTAAAGTGATCGCAAAGGCTTGTCCACGACGGCCTGCGCGACCAACGCGCTGCTGATAGTTAAAGCGCATTGGCGGCATATTCGCCAACATCACCGCTTGCAGACCACCTATATCTACGCCGACCTCCATGGTCGTCGTCACACTCAATAGATCGATAGCGTCAACGCTTTTTATGAGCCTTCGACGCTGGTTGGCTCCAACGTTGATAACAATGTCCCGAAAAAGCCGCTGGCGTTCTGGCTGGTCGTCCGTTTGTGCGGTCAACTCTTCGCAATGCATCCGAATCGGCTCTCGCCGCGATGCTGCTTCAAACGCGTAGTAGTTTGTCGCTCTCAGCGTCCGGCAGTCTGCATCGGGTTCACGCCGCAGCCGTGCATGGCACCACGTACATACGCCTCCTGCACGATTCAGGTGCGGGCGGCGGCAGGATTCGCAAGTCCATACCGGTTCGCCGGGTGTGGCAACTCGAATATCCAAGCGGCGCAGATTGAGAATCCCGTGGCTGTTCTGGCCAAAGCGATCGTCCGTGACCGCCTTCCAGGCGGTCTCCCGGAGCAACGGCCCATCCAATGGGGAGTTTGCATCGGCGACCTCTTGAAACCAATCCTGCACGCGAACTCGGGCATCAGAGGGAGCAGTCCATGGATCAATCGGCCATGCACCCGCGCTATTATCAATATACCGGAAAAGATCGCCCAGCATGCGAATAAAGCCGTTGCACACTTGCACAAATAGTTCAGGAGAACAGCCACACTCGTTTGCGAGGAGGTTTATTTGATCGGCTGTAAGCCGGACGTGGGGAAAGCCCAAGCCGCACGACTCAAAGCTGAAATAGTTTCTACTGAAGAGCACTCCGGAAACCTCAGCCGCGACTTTCGGAATCAGATGCGAATCGCGGCGATTAACGATTGGCGCGTCCACGCCCTCAACTTGCCAGCACACATCGTCGCGACTAAAATCGAACATTTCGGTCCAGCGGCGAAAGTCGCCTTGGGCGTATTTAAACTCTTGATACAATACGTCCACGCCCGCGGGATTGATTCCCAAATATTTCAACCGCTTTATCAATAGGCCGGCCTGGCGACGATCAACCAGGTCACATAGAAGGATTTCTGCGGGAATTCGGCGAGTTTGGCCACGCTCCCGCACGGCGCGAAGCCGCGCAACGGCGGCATGCTTCGCCTCCTCAATCAAGGTGCGCTGCACTTGGGGCAAACTTCCGGGAATTTCACTCCGCTCAAGTGCAAGATCGTCTTCAATGCGCTCGCGTGCGGTAGAATTCCGCTGAACATAGGCGAGCGCTTCGCTGCTCACGGGACGTCCTGCCAGCACCAGATCCTCCAGCAAACTGACTTCGCCAAAAGTCTCGTGCATCAATTCATCGTAAACTGCTTCGCGGATAAGATCGTCGTAATGGTTGCGTTCAATCCCATTCGATATACCGGCGGCATCTTCCCGGCTGTCGGAAAAAACGACGAGCTTTCGGTCTGTCGCGGGAAGTTCATAAAAGAGTTCCTTTGCAAGAATTTGAGAAACTTTTGAAAAACCAGTGCGGAACCCGCGCACCGGCGATTTACGCGAAAGCCGTTTGGAATAGTTACTCGCACAACAGGGACAAACGGCGGGAAGTGCTGCTAATTGAGATTGGTCGCCTTCGTTACTCGCTTGGGTCATGAATAGATACCCGGCAATGGTGTCCGGTGCTGCATTGCCGAGCTGCACTCGCCCGCTGTGGGGGTTTAGATGCGCGCCGCGCCAGCGTGCACCGCGACGCCAAGGTGCCGCAGGAGCCCCGCTGTCATCCTCACGCAAAAGCGATTGCGTCCAAGTTCCTGCGGCGTCCTGATTGATGTTTCCGGACCCTACTGGCCAAAACACCGCGTAGTCGCGGAAACTCCGGCGGTCCACAAACCGGGCGGTCTGCCGATCGGGGATGCCTTCGATATCATGATCTGTATTTAGAAGCTCCCATCCGCCGTTATTGGAAATCGGAAGTTTCGTCCCGCCGAAAAGGGTTGTGCCGCACACTTCGCAATACAAAAGCTCCAGCACACGGCGGGAGTTGTTTTGTTCATCCGCATAGAAGATCCGACTGGATCCGAACAGCCGCCCCGCTGTTCGCCGATCCCCTGATTCAAGTGCAAGGCCGTGATTGGGGACGACACACGCCCATAGCCCTTCAATATTTCGGAAAAACCAATGAAAGCGGAACGCTGGCAACTCGGATGATTGTCCGGCCAATCCGCGAAGTATGAAGACACCCCTCAATGCCTCCTTGAGCACTCGCTCATCGGCCGCAGGAGAAAAGAGGCGCGCCGACATTTCAGAGACAGAGACCGCCCGCACGTTGTCCACATTGCGGTCGACAGAGCAGGCCAAAACGGAGTTGCTCGCAATATGGCCAAACGCATTCGCCGCATTCGCAGCCAGCTCATTGCCCGTAGGTACTGCGAGTGCTTGGCATAAGTTTACTACAGCTTCTTCGAGTCTTCGACTCTCTTTCGAATCGAAAGCGGCGCACAGCGCCACAAACTCTTGGACAGGTACCGCCTCTTCGCGTGAGGGCGGCAACTCGCGCGGCTGTCCAACCACTATTTGGTCGGCTTCCCACTCGCACCCGTAGAATCCCCTCAGAAAATCTAGGCTCTTCGGATTTTCTGGATCCAGTGAAGCGCTTGAGGCAAGCAGCCGTAGCTGGGGACTGTGGGGCTGCAATCCTAGACGCAGTAAAAGAAGGCGCACGAGGAAGGCGACTTCCGTCCCAGCGGTGCCACGGTAAAGGTGCAACTCGTCCAGAATGAGGTGAAAGGTATTATGCGGTGATTCGCGCAGCCAGTCTTTCGTTTTCCTAAAGATGCCGTCGTCGTCGGATCGCATCAGCATTATGCTTAACATGCTGTTGTTTGTAATCAGAATATCAGGGGGTGCATCTTGCATGTCCCACCGGCAGCGCATTTCTGCTCCGTTGAGTCTGGGAAAGAAGTAGCGTGCCTCTGCGGCCCGGTCATCCTCTCGATTTTCCCGAATGTGCTGATCGACCACACGTGCCGCCTCATCCGCCTTTTGCAATTCGCTTATCAACTCAGCGTTTTTGCGCTCGTTCGGCGCGAGGTCTTGCATCCTTTCGTGGCCCGGCACCGGTGTGCCACCGTTGTAGCGCCCAAGATATATTCGGTTGCCGTTGCAATTGCGGTCCAGCCATTCGTGCGCGGATTGCGAATCTAGCGCTTTGCGAAGCCTCGTCATTTGATCTTCAACGAGCGCATTCATCGGATACATGATCAGCGCCCGAACGGCTGCCGTTCGTGTCTCGTGGGCCCGCTGGGGGACCCGTGGAAGTTCGCCCGCTGCGTGTTTTTGCGCACGCCACGTTTCGTTGCCAGGCGTCCACCAGTCATCTTGGTGTTCGGATTTTGTTCTCGGACGCTCCCACGTCATCGCTTCGCGTGAGAGGCTCGCAAACAATGGCAACAGAAACGCCTCAGTCTTGCCGGACCCTGTGCCCGCCGTCACTACGCAATTCCGACCAGAAAGGCTCAGGCGAAGCATTTCAAGCTGATGGGAGAAGAGAGAATATCCACCCACCAGTCCGCATTGAACCAAGCCTTTGAAGGCCTCAATCTGAATGCTGCTCATGCCCGGCAAATCATCGGCCGACAGATCGGCGACAGTCCGCACTTGGCGGTACCTTGGAAGCGGTTCGACCCACGGATCACGGTAAAACACACCTGGTTCTTGTTCCGATGTAGTTCGTAGCAACGCCTCACGTTCCTGTTCAAGTGAGGGGAATTGAGTTCTGAATGCCGTCTTTACGTACAGGACGAAATTGTCGCGGATGCGCTCAAAGGTGCCGATCGGGTCAATCATATGGGGCGATGGGAATGGAGTAGTCTCAGGAATTCGGTAGGAACATGAAGCGGGAGCGGTGATTGCCCGAGCTTCGAAAAAACGATTTCACCTATCGTGTCTGGCACATTGGTGTAGATGTGGTAACCGTTCGGTTCCGGCAACTTCCATCCCGCCGAGTTTTTCGGTAGCCACGCCGGCGCGAGGCCACTGCACAAACTGAGGACGCGACCGAAGAGGCGGGGCAGAGGCGCTCCGGACGGAACGGCGACTATTTTGTAACGAGCATCGTGAATGAGACAGTTTCGCCCGTGAGCCCACATGAGTGCATACATTCCCCAATCGCGATCTACGCGAGAAGCTCTCCCGGCATCGCGCAGCTCGAAATAGGGAGGCAATCGGCGCGGAAAGTACTTTGTCAGACGCCACCCGCCGCTCTCCACTCTGTTGCAGCTCAGCAGCAATGTGACCGGATCAACCTCGCTTGCAGGAAGATTCGGAGTCGGCTCATGTCGCCAAATGATCGACGACAGGTAGCTCTCCACGCTACCGATGGAATTCGCCAGCGCCCAAGCTGGCGGAACTTCCGCGAATTGAATCCCCGCAGCTTGGGCCGTTCTCGCCAAATGCGCGACATCTTCCGCCTCTACAAAGAAACTTCGAGGAGGCCTCCGGCGTTCCGGAGCGCTCGGAATCGTGAGGAGCCGAGTCGAATGCGCGATCGTTGCTTCGCGGAGTTTTCGTTCGGTCTGTGGCGATCGACCGCCACACAAGACGGCTGTGGGCAGGCCAGCCCTGGGCAATCGCGCCATGACAGCAGGGGCCGCTGCCAATTTTAGATCTCCACTCACGATGGCCACCTCTACATGCGCCAGATTGTCGAGGATTCGGCTTCCTTGACTGGGAGAAATGGCATCCACCCCATCGGCATTCTCCGCCACAGCTTCGTACGCTTCGCGCCATGTTCTCCATCCGAGCATCCCGCGCGCGGTTATCACGTGGAGCATCAATTCAAGAGATGGTATCTCAGATGTCACGAGCCACCTCCCGGTACATGCTCAAAAGTTCTCTCACCCGCGGATGCCGAATAATTTCCGTCTTCTTCCTGTTGACCCAAATAACGCTCGCCCATTTTTTGGAATTCCCTTCGGATTTACCAGCGACGGGCTGACAGACATCAATCGAGGTCCCGCAATAAACGAACGCCACCTGTCGGCGACGTATACTTACTGCCCAGACTGCCGGCCAATATGGCAGCGACTCGCCTCTACGAAGGTCAACAATTTGGCCCGGAACCCGTCCGAGCAAAACGGCGCAATCGGCTTCCTCTGCTACTGTTTCCGCATCGGGAACGAACTCTGGAATGCCAAGAGCATTGATTTGCGCCCCTCGAATGCTAAACGAATTGCCAATACTGACGACTTCCCCTCCCCATTGATCAACGGCTGGGCACTCAGCGCCTTCATTCCATCGCCATCCGTCAGAAACGACGAACAACGTCGCAGGAACATGCAGCTGGCCTATCTCGGCGTCGATCGGATTGACTGCTTGAATGGAATTCGGGTCGAGCGGATAGCGAAATCCATCGTCTGATCGAAGGAGTTCGCCATTACACCGCACGGACGTGGGCTTCTCATTCCAATCGACAACGACCTCTGGCAGAGCAAATGGAAAGTATGCGGCACCGTTGCCTCCACGCACTCCGCCTTCAAACCTTATGCGCGGTGAACTGGATTGCGTCAGCGCCGGGTAGCGCGCCGCTAAACCACTACCGTCCAAGACATCCGCAGCAGAAAAAATGCGCCAATTCGCCGGTAGTCCTTTGAATGCACGAAACTCTTTCCAATTTCGACACGAGCGGGTGCCCCATTCATCAATTTCCCGTGCGACCGAGGCATGCACCGCGACAAAAAAGTCGCCTCGCGGAGGTATTTTTTTGGCTTCAATGAAACCAGTCAAACTGGATCCACCGGACGCAAATATCCGGAGACGGCACGCGGGAAGGATGAGACGCAGCCCCGTATGGATGCATCGGAATTCCGAGCGATTTTCCCAGGGCAACGCATCAGCCACTAACTCGATATTGTTCCCGGATTCCCGCAACGCGTCCGTAACTCGTCCGCCCAAAGCGGGACATTCGAACGACTTTTGCGGCCAGTTGCTCGATTCGAGTAAAATGTCATCTGGTTCCACCGACTCGGGCAAAAAGGCGACCACCCTGCTGGTAATACAGCCGACGGGATCAATTTCTTTAAGCCATAGACGGAGGCCGCCACGCCGGTTGAGATGTTCCTCGGACGCCCCGGGTATTTGAACACTGCCATCCCAGTCCTGAAGTTCAGCCTGGAGAAGTTCAAAGAGTGCGGATCGGTAATCTGACGACTCCGAGCTGCAAAGCAATTGGACTGTTCGTTTCCGCAGACGCCGATGCGCAATCGGTGCAAGGACGGCAGCCAATTGGCCTTCCGGCAGGAGAGCGCCGGGCTCGAGATCCGCTTCTTCGAAGAGTATCGGAAGAACAGCCCTTTCCTCATCTGTGAGAATCGTCTGCATTACCGGCAAACCGACGAATTCCCATTCTAGGGCTGTTTGCCATTTAAACAACCCCAGTCCCCCTTTCTTGTCGCTGTGGGTCCACACTTCGAGGTCGCGCCAAAGCAACCGCGACATCGGACGGAACTTATGCGGTGCGCGAGAATTCGGTTCCCCTAGAAGATCCCAGAGTCTCGGATAATAAGCATGACGCGGCCAGTCACCATCATGTCCTGCAGCAAGCGCAAAAAAGCATAAAAACGCGATGTACGGAGGAAACTCTGGGCTGGCGGCACGCCAGTTTGCGAAAATTGTCAGCGCCTTGGCGCACATGTTCCCACGCGGAGCTGTAGCCGGGCCTTGCTTGATCGCTGCCACAAAATCTTCCACGCCATTTACGTGGCGAGAAAGGTCAACGAGTAGCGCTTTGGTGGTGTGCAAGTATACGCGCTTCCCGGCCCGGCCGGGGTTGAAAAAGAACCGCGCGAGAACCACGTTCCACTCTTCAAACGTCATAGGAGGGACTGCGCATGGATGAGGGTGGGAATTGGTTGATCGCGGAGATTGTTACACTCTGTTTTTGTCGCGGCGCTTTTGCAACAGAACAGTGGGGCGAAGCAACGGAAGAATCCGGGGCCGAGTTTGTTGGTTGGACGGTTGGTGGCCGTAATTCGCACTCTTCCCAAAGTGACAGGTAAAGGAAAGCTAGCCGAACGGGCGGCAAGCTTTCAGACACTGCTCACTTGCATTGACCGCACCCCATTGGAACGGCAGTCGTCTCAAACCGCACTGGCGCAGGCCGCCCATCGCGAAGGACCATCTTTGGAACGAGGACAATGACCCTTTTTCAGGTCTCACACGTCACACGCGATAATGACTCAGGCGAGCCACGCGGTCGTTTCGGCCCGTATCCGACGGAGCCGAATTTTCGGTAAATTACACCTTACGCGAATTCATCCCGCACCCTCGTCGCGTAGCCCGCGCCAGTGAAAAACTGCACAATTTCCCGATAACGGCTTTCAGGGGAGTCTACGAAATCCCTGAAAGCCCAAGCGCCGTTAAAACCGGTGCGCGCAATTGGTCGTCCGTGAATGTCGATGATCTCTTTCGGGAAGCGAAAGAATCCAAAGCAACTTTCTGCCCCCTTTTCATCGGTCAAAACGAGGACCACCCCATGTTCGGGAATGAGACGGCACTCTCCAGCGACGGGATCATGGTTCGTCACTTGGCCTTCTTCGGGAAGAGCAATGCCCTTCAAACCTTCATCTTGAAACTGGAAATGTCCCCCGAGTCGGCGCGCGAAATCCCGGCGCTCTGGCGTATCGAACGGGACGTTCAGAACTACGGTGGGCGAGAACTTCAACGATTTTGCGAGTTGTTCCACTTCGCGCAGAAACGCCTCGAGTTCTTCTGCCAGCGTGTTGGCCGGCGCACTGAATTCATAGTAGTAGCTCAATCCCATGGTTCTCCTTTCGATTGATATTGCGATGTGGCGTGAAAGCCAGCCCGGGTTGAACGGCCTGACTTCCAGGTGGCGGTGTCGAATCACAGATTATGATCCAAATGCCCAGGCCCATTGCCTTCCGGATCGGCGAGTACGGCAGCGGTCGCGGCGTTGCCGTCGCGGTCCCAGCCGTTCAGGAGCAGAACCGGCAGCGCCTGCCCGTCAACTTCCTCCCAAACGATCCCGGTAATTTGCCGGCCGATGAGCTTGGCGTAGTGCCCACGCTCAATTTTGGTGGGCTGGCTCATGACGGCGAATGGAGACCGACGTGGGTGTCGAGCAGCCCGTGGAGCGCTTCCGTGCGGCGGGGCAGTTCCAGAAGATTGCCCTTCAATGCCTCGGTGAATGCATTGAACAGCGACCAGGCGTTCCGCGGTGCGAAGGCATCGTGGCGCGGCACTCGCCACTCGGTAAGCACACGCGGCACGAGTTTGTTCGGGCAGACGCCCACGTCCACCGCGCGGACGATGAGGTCGTGCGCGGTGCGGTCTTCAATCCCGGCGAGTTTGTACGTCGAGAGGCGGGTGTCTTGGTGATGCCACCGGTCCATCAATTTGCCGACCGCGCTTTGCACGAGGCGCGGCAAATCCCGGGTGATATGTGTGGTGTGCTTACGGGCGAGTTTGACCTCTCCCGAAAATGCCAAATTATCGCAAATGAAGACCGCGGAGCCGGCGATAATTCCGGCAGGGAAGGTCTTGTCGTGGCTGTTCCGCAGGCCGAGGACCCAGCAATAGTCTTCATCGGCTTCCGTGCGCATCACCTCCATGAGCCCGAAATAGCGCGCGCCGTCGTGGCTGAGGCTGTGGGCTTGGGTGCCGACGACGAGGCTGTTGGCCTGCAGGGTGCGCTCGACGTGGGTGACCAAGTCGAGGTGCGGGATGGGCGTCCACGTAGACGTGCTGCGCGGCGTGGCGACGAGTTGAACTTCCTTGCGTTCGACTTTCTGCGCGCCGCAGTGGAGGCACAGATTTGGGTGGGTGCGTTTGGCGGGAGGCGCTTGATCGAGAATTCCGACCATGGGATTTTCCTTTCTATTAATTGTGCCGCCGGCGATGGCCGGGGCCTTGTTGGTGTCTCTGAGCCGCAGTGCGTTATAGCGCATTGGCTCCGTTCCAAGGGGAGGGTTTCACCACGTGACCATTGATGGCGTGGCGGTGATTTTTTGAATTGAACGAAGCCGGGCCGGACAAGCGGTGTCGCTCATCCGGCCCAGGCATCGTGTGCGGCCTTCGCGATCTACGCGGGCTAGATGCGGACGGCTTGCAATTGCCGGAGCGTCTGCCGCACTGACGAGATCTCTTTCTCGGCCGATTTATTCTCGCGCTGCACCTGCTTGAGATGCTCGGCGAGCTTATTGAGGCCAGCGAGTGCGTTGCGGAAATCGCCGCGCACCGTTTCGATTTGGGTAAGCGCGGCCTCGATGGCAGGCTTCACAACTGGATTTGCTGGCTCCTTCGATTCGCTGGAACTCCCGTTTGCTTCGGGAGTAGGCGAATACTTTTCCGGTGAGGTTGCCGGCTTTGCAGTGGAGGGCTCCTGCGAATTTCCATTCGCAGGCTTGGCGTCATCGTCGGCCCCCGGCTTTTCCGGTGGCGTGGCGGCAGTGGGTGCCGGAGCTTCTACGCGCACGGGCATCACAATCATTTGCCGTCCCGCATGCACGAGTCGCAAAGGAGACATCTCGTCGATGATCTCCAGACGGGTGAGCCCAAAGGCGAGCGCCTTGGCCAGCAATTGGCGATTCACATTTACGCGCACATCTTTCCCGGCTGCCTTTGCGTTCGGAATTGGCACGGAGAACCATTCCGTATCCGAGGCATTGGCTTTCCCCAGCAACACCAACGCACCGTTCTGTAAGGTCAGTCCGATGGTGTGATACACCGGGTCGTGATCAGGCATGCGTTGGATGGCCTGCAGGATGGGCTCCGCGTTTTCAATTTCCGCTGTGCTCTTCGCCCCAGTCATGTCGGGGATGACTTGCCGCCAATTGGGATAGTTGCCCTCCATTTTTCGGGTGATGAAGCGCCAGCGGCGGGAGGTGAGTTGGAGGTGTTCGAGTTCCTTGTTCTCCACATTCACCCCGGCTTTGAGCCGCCACTCCCCGTCCGCATTGAAGTCCTTCCAATCGAGGAAGCGGTGCGTGGGAATAATGACCGACTCCTTCATGGGCAGGTTGAACGAATTGCTGGCGTAGAGGTGCCGTCCGTCGGTCCCGACCACGCAGTGACATTTCTTATCGCTGACATCGAGATATGCGCCGTTGAGGATAATGCGTGTGGAGTCCTCGCTCGCGCATTGCATGGCTTCGTGGATGGACGTGCGCACCGCGTCAGGCACCGCGACCAATTCACCGCCGAATTTAGGAATTACCGGGAATTCCGCAACCGGCAGCGTCGCGCAACGGGTATCCGCCCAGCCAGCTCCCACGGGCGTTTTCACAGCCACCGTATCGGCGGTGAGCGGGTGAATTTGCAGGGCCTCATTCTTGCCGCAATTCTTCGCTGCGGTTTGCAATTCCTCGAGCGGCACGAGCACGCCGAAGGGTGGGCCTTCCGCAGGTTGTTCCAGGCGGACCGTAAGGAACGTTTCGATGTCGGTGCCGGTGAGGGCGATCCAGCCATCGGCGGTGCGTTCGATTTTGACCATGCCGAGAATTGGCAGGGTCGGACGTTTGGCGACCACCTTGCTGAGACCGGTCAAAGCCGGTTTCAATTCAGCCAGGGGCAGAGTGATGATTTCCATTTGGGATATTCCTTTCGCGGGTTGGAATCGAAGCAGCCCGCACGTGGATGATATGCGGGCTGCTCGCTTCAGGTGTGGTTGATGGATTTACGCGGGTTTGTATTTGAGCTGATCGACCGCGCAGTCATCAGCCGTCAGGTCCTCTCGCGGCCCGGAGTAGGTCGGCTGATAAATGCAGCCACTCTCCGGGAATGCATAGAGGTACAGGCACTCGACAATTTGGCCGGGTGCAGGGATTTGCTGATTGGGCGGAATGGTGACATTGCCCGCCGGGACGAGTGCGTTGTCCTTTTTCAGCTGCAAGCTCACGCTGCGTTTGGCGTTCACCTTTTCGACGATGAACGATGCCGATTCGTAGAACTTGTATTTGAGCTGCGGTCCGCCGGAAGAGGGACGGCCCGCCGTATAGAGGGCATCGACGTGTTTGAACACGACGCCCTCTTTTCCCTGGGCTTTGAGAATCCCGAATAATTCGCGCTTCTCCTGTGTCTGATACGCAGTGTCGACGCAGCGAATATTCGGGTGCTGGAACGAGCTGAGAACGTTCAGGAGTCGGTGGAGGCGTTCGAGGTAGGGCTTATCCTTCCAGTCGCTCCGGCCAAGGGCCAGCAGATCGAATGCATGGAACGTGTCGCCAATGGCCTCACCGTCGAGGGTGATGTCCCCGGGATAGTTCCGCATACCGGCAGTCAGGGTTTGCGGCAGGGCGGTGATGAGACCCTGGCGATTAATGCCGGTCACAATTTCACCCTGCTTGCGGAGGATTAAACGCCGGCCGTCGTGCTTTTCCTGTGCCACAAATTCGAGGTGGTTGAGATAATACTCCGCCTCCTCGGCTGTGATGGGATTGAGCAATTGGCAGTGGATGTCGGTCGCGAGAGAGGCCTTTTCCGTGTGCTGATACGGCGTGCCATCCTCGCCCGGCGTGTAGCCCTTCGCCTGCTTCTCTTTGACGAGCTTGTCGTAAACGGCCTTCGCTTGGTCGTACGGCACGGGCGTTGGTGTCTTGGTGCCAGTGCTCAGGGTGCTGCCGCGCCGGCCGTACGCGAATTTGACGACGTGGCCGCCGTCTTTGGGTTCAATGGTCGCTTGATAGACCTTATCCGATGACCCCTCTCGGAAATAGAGCGTGATGCTCTCCATGATTTCTCCTTTCAGTGGCCCACTCTCGATTGAGAGCAGGCGGTTTATTTTCTGCCGCTCTTCCGGCGGAAGCAGGGCAGCGCAGTGACGAACGCCACCACGACCCAGCTTAGCAGCAGGAATTGCAGAAGGTTTTCGGCAATTTCCACAAGGCTGTGGCTCCAATGCGTGAATTGGCCGAGCAGGATGGAAATGATCGGCACCAGCACGACGGCCGGGATGCCGATCAGAAGGGCGAAGCCGACATTAAGCCGGAGCCAGTTTCGGAGCCCGCCACCCGGCGAGGTCCAGAATTCGAGACGCAGGACGGAATAGCGGAATACGGCAGCGCAGCGCTGCAAGGCGGGCATTCGGGATAATCCCGGCGATACTTTGGGCCGGGGCAGCGGATCATCCTGCCAACGACCAACCACACGCCGCCACCGGGATAAATTCCGAGGCCCCGGTTTATTCTTCATCGGCATCGTTTTTCGCTTTCGAACCGAGCGCGGCACCGATGATGAGGGCGACGATGGCGAGACCGCCCAGGATCGTGGCCGTGTTTTGCCAGAACCTTTCACCGGACCGGGCATCTTCCACTTCCGCCGCTCGCTGGGCGAGCATTTGGGTGACGGCGTCCTCGTTGCCAGATTTTCCTCCGCAGCCCGCGATGAACAAAATTGCGAACAGCAACAAGCTGGTACGCAGCATGGATTTCCTCCTTTCGAGATGTGCAAAAGGCTGGCCCGAATAAACCGGGCCAGCCCTCTGCGAATGTTTCAGCTCCACTGCCGGCACTCATTGAAGAACTCGCAACTCAGACACCCCATGCCCGGCGAAGGCACGAAGTCCCGCGACTCCAATCCGTGCTGGTAGGACTCGATGACGCGGAAGAGTCTCGTCTCTTGTTCTTCACTCATCGGGGGCAGCGGCGTGACCACGATCTTTGGTGCCTTCAGCTTCACGAGATAATGCAATTCCATCCCCAGCTCCGTACGGCCAGTGGCGTTACGGTAGAGGATGGCGTAGCAGCTGGTCTGCGCCTCATTGAGGTGAGCAACGGTGACCGGGTTTGGCGTCGTGGAACTGGTTTTATAGTCCACGATTTTCCCGGCCTGCACCAAGTCGATGATCCCCACCAGTCGCGGGAGTCCGTGGGCCGACAGGTCGGTCTCCACGGGCACCTCCACGGCATCGGGTTTCTCCGCCGCGTTGATGGGTGATTCCCGGATGTAGGTTTCCAGCAAGCGCCAAGCCGTGGCCTGCTGCTCCTTCTCCTCGCCGGCTTCCCACGTCACGGGTTCATCTTCCTGCTCCGCCCACATTTTCGCGAACTCCTGGTGGAGCTGTGTCGTCGTGAGCGGCTGATTTTTCCAGCGGGCCTTATTCCACGCTTTCAGCGTGCTGTGAATGGTGCCGCCAACATGGAGCGCCGGGGTTTTGGCTTTCGGCAGTTTGAGCACGTACCGGAAGAAATACTTCAACCGGCATTGGAAGAACGTGCCGAGCTTGGAGGCGGACACCGTCTCCTGGAGTCGCTGCAGACGGTCTGAGAAGTCGACCGGGGCAAGGGGAGCGTTCATGCGCGTGCCGGTTGACGTTGCCACCGCGACCGTTGGGGCGTCCTGCCGGTCTTTTCCAGGAGCTCTTCGATGAGCTGCGAGGCCTGCAATTTGTCGAGCTGCTTCACGCCCACGCCGAACAACTGCTGCGCCATGCCTTCCACCTCGTCTTTCGGGATTTTGTTCTCGTTGACGATGCGGAGGATGAGCCCCTTTTGTCCATCGGTGCAGTTCCACGGTTCGTTGCTGACATTGCAGTGTCCGTTTCCGTTGGTACTTCCTACGGAACGATTGGGTGTATTCCCGGGCAGACGGGAGGAATGCGAGTTCCCATTCGGCTGGCGGCCATTCTGCGCGTGGCGTTTGTCCATCCCATACGTGGTGGCATCGGGCATAAAGCCGACTTCCTGGATTTCATTGTCCACCGCTGTTTGCAGCAGTTGGTAGAGCTTCGTGGTTTCCTGTGCGACCGCACTCACTTCGGGGATTTCGACGGTGAGCGAAACGCTGCAGGAGTGGCTCGAATAATTGGGGAGTCCCAATTTTTTCGAGTAGGTCATCATGAGAATAACGGCCATTGTTTTTTTGCTTTCTGTTTTGAAACGACAAAGCCCGGCGGATGGCCGGGCCTGACGCTTCTCGGTTGTGTGTGGGTTTCTGCCGCCGCTGGAAATTAGCGCGGCTCCGTTGCTTGATTCGGTTCCTCCGCTAGGCGTGCCTTGATTTCCTCGTGAGGGGTCGCCCCACCCTTGAGGCCCTGCTCGACCAAACGGTCGGCAAGCTTGGTCATCGGGATTCCTTCCGCCTGGGCGCAGACGTAGAGCTTGGCCACGAGGTCACGCCGAATCCGCGGAGAATACCATTTTGGTGTTGGCATTCTGCTGAACTTTCGCTGTGCCGACCAGCGAGATGACCGCGGCGGCATGTTCAACGTTATTTAACGCAAAATGAGCACCCATTTCGGCCTGCTGTGGAGACGACACCCATACAGCATAGCCTAGCCCCCATTGTTTGCGCACAAATTCTTCAGGTCTTGTATCGAACCCGAACGTCTGCTCCATCAAGCAAAAAGAAAGATTGATAGCGGGGGTCATAAGGGTTGGGCAGGAGCTTGAACTCGGGCTGGTCCGAAAGAGCCCGAGTTACATGGAGGATCGTGAACACGCTTTTTCGGTGAGGTCGGCTCTTACGAGCAATCTCCACCGCCAAGCGGATCTCTGAAGAACCCAAACTAAAATACTCGTCCTCTCCCTCGCTTGCCTTTACCTCAACGCAGTAGACTCGATCTCCAATTGCAATTTCGAAGTCACAACCTCGGCCGTCGTCGTACTGATTCTCAGGGAAAACGATGTTGCCGTTACTGGAAATCCATGACTCCTGCCGAGCATTGTATCGACTCTTCAGCATGCGGTAAGCGTGGATCTCGCCCGCGAGCCCTATTAGAGCTTCCATCGCCTTTGAGGCGCGCTTCACCCTCGTCTGTGTCCTAGATCTTCCGTCCTTGCGGCCCGGGGTCGAGTCGCGGGTGATAAGTGCGAGGCCGTCTGGACTGCGAAGATCGATTCCCGTAAGTGCGGCAAGCCGATCATCGGGGAAAACCAACTGGATGTGGTCGTAGAGGCGCGACAGATTGTCCTCAGAGCTGTCGAATTCCTTCCCTCCGACTTGCACCAGTCGGCTCCGACGGCGGGCGTCCTCCTTGAAAGTGCGAAGTCTTTCCTTTGCTTGGGATAGCGCGTCTGCGGCGAGTCCTAGCTTCGCCACTAGGTCCTGAAAGCTCTGTGCCTGCGTCACATGGTCCCAAAAGCATTCACTGTCCGTGTCGCGCGGCAAAACACGCAAGAGGCCAAATACATCACTCTCTGACCAAACTTTGAGGTAACCTTGCGAAGCGAGTTCCACAGTCAAGGTTGCCATGTACCCCTCCGTACGGGACTCCCACGTGGAGGGGTCTCGATGATTGTTCGCAAGAGCCCAAGCCAGACCAATCTGTTGCAGCTGATTAAGCGAGTTCCGAAGTAGTTCGCGGTTCCTGCGGGCTGTCTCCAGCGGATCGAAGGACGTGTCCACTCTGACCGATCGCAGTTGCTCCTCGAGAGCTTCTCGGGAACTGGCCACTTTCACCGCTTCGATTTCGGCGTCGAAAGCCTGCCATCTTTCGAAAAGAGGTATTGTAGTCGCCAATGCGCGCGAAAAATCGACTTCCCAGAATTCCTTTTCATATTCAGGAGGGCAGGCCACAGCATTCAATTCTTCTTGGAAAGTCGTGAAGCTCTGTCCAGAGTTACTTCTTCGGAGAATTGTGCAAACTAGGCTTCGAAGGAGTGGGAGAGCGCTGCTCAAATGACGCCGAAACTCCGAGGCCGCCTCTCGATTGACCAAAATCGGATCGCCACTCTGTTCCAAGAAGGCGTTCCATGCATCCATCTGCAGAGGCTCACCGAACTGTCGCCACGCACTTTTTCCAAAAGAGAATAAATCTGCAGAAGTTCGGCATAACTTCAATAAGTCGGAGCCTCTGAAGCGCTGATCATTCAGAGCATCTAAAATCTTCTCTAATTCACTATCGCTCTTTAGCTCCACTATCTCGCCCAAATCCACATCTGGCCGTACGAGGGCGAGTAGTGGCAGCAGCATCCGCATAACCTGGCCCAGGTCGCCTCGCCAATGTTCCCGCACCTCCTGCAAATGCTCTGGCGAGAGTCGCACGAGACGCAAAGCCCGTTCCTGTTCTTCCGTGCCTACCTCGAGGTTAGAAAGTCCTTGGAGGAGAAGCTTAATTTGCCACTCCAAGTCTTCTCGGTCGAGCAATTGTGATAACGCCTCTGCCAAAAGGCTGGGGTGAGTATAGCACCTCTCGGTGACCAGCAGCACGCCTTCGACTTTAAGCCAGAGAGCATCTGCAGCAGGATCCGCCATTTTGTTCGCGCCATGAAAAAGAGCGACTTTGAGGCCCGGAACCCAACTCACCTTTGCGGCGCGCAAGTCGGCCATCTGCCGCTGAAAGCGCTTCGATGAAGTATTCGAGGGTTGCGTGCCGGCGAAGGCGGCAAGAGCTAGCAGCAGCGGAGCAAGCTGCTCGAGACTGGTCTCGGGAAGCCGCTGCTCGCCGGAGCTGACCCAGGGCGTATCTGGGACAAGAGGCACCAGTTTAAGGGAGGAGGTTAGGTGAACTGCCGAACCATAGTGATGCACAAACCGCTCGGCGAGACGTCGTGCGTTTTTTGGTTCTATCGCGAGCACCGGAAGTGCAAATTGCTCAAGAGCCGCGAAAAACCTCGGCGAGTCCGGCAGATAAATCGGCCGATCAACCGTAGGATGCTCAGCAGTCAGATGGCCTCCGCCGCGCCGCACAATAAGCAGAGGCGGAAATTTTGTCTCCGGCGCAGGCAAAAAGGCGTCCCAAGCGGCACGCACTTGGCCGAGAAATACATTCCAATCCCGGATGTCGCAGCCTTCAACGGCGGAGGCAAGATCCACGAGGAGCCGCGTACTTGGGGATGGCGTTTCAGGATCATAGCGAGGCATGCCCAGTGCTTGAAGTGCCTCTGCGAGACTCCGGTCATTATCGAGTCGGTGCGCCAGTCGTGCGGGAAGAGGCCGAAGGTGCTCAAACTGCCAAGCCTGCGCCAATGCAGGCGCAGAAACATGCCAGCGTTCGCTGGGGCGAAACCATTCGACGCCTTCAGCACTGGGCAAGCCTAGCCAGCACCAAGTTCGTAGCGCAAAGAAAAGGGGCGACTCAGCGCTACGCGAGTCCGAATTTCCGACCTTCTTTTCAAAAATGAGGATTTTCCAATCTTCCTCCCATGCGCCGAGACTGCCAAAGACAAGACTCATCAAATCCTGTCGCGTATCACCGTCCAACTCTTCGTAAGCCGAAAAACCTGGGAAGATGTACAGCTTCTGCACCTCGTAGGGAAACCAGCCTTCGTAGTAGGGTTTGACATTGGCTGCGATGTGCTGGCGAAATTGTTCCCAGAACAAGACGTTCACACCTGGTGGAGGCGCAGTGGGACAGGGAAAAATGTACCGGCAGCCTTGAAAGGTGCTTGTCCAATCCTTGGGATTGACGGCGGAAAGCCGCAGTCCATCGAAGACTCCAGCGAAGCGCAGGAGCCTCTGGTGTGTTAAGCCTTCCCGGCCCCAAAATGAATTACTGGGAGAAAGTAAGAGGCGGTCTCGATCCCGTTTGCCTTCGTCCCGTGGAAGACCCTTGAGATACCTGACGAGAAGATCACCTTGAGTGCCGGGCCAGCCTGCTCCAAATGAGCATTCCCCGAGCTTAAACCACCCACCCCGACATGGTGCCGGAAGCTCGCGGAGGAGCCGGGGCGACTTCGAGCCTCTTCCGCGCTCCACCAAATGCGCCATCAGCTTCAGTCCCCACAGCAGAATATCGCGGCACAGATCGCTCCGCGAGTCATCAAGCGGAATCGGGAGCGGTGGTATGCGCTTGATCAAGACCTTTTGAAAGATGTCTTCGACCCCATAACGGCTGACGAGTTTGCCCTCGAGAAACTTGCGAACCTGAGAGGAAGAATTGTTTCCCCGCTCGTCACCGACGAAGATTCGGTCACTCAGGAATGCAACGTAGCCGGAAAGAGATTGTGGGATTACAGTTTCGGCACTCCCAATATCTTCGCCCTGCTGCGCCCCTTGGCCGGCACTGAAAAAGACGGTACAGTTCTCGCCGCTGGCGTGGAGTTCCCCGTCACTACCGAGGAGGACCTGTTTTCCTACAAGTGGAGAGTTGTTACCGGAGAAGAGCCTTTCAGCATCGCACCAAAACTCTCTCCAATTTGCGTCCCGTTGGCGAAGGAATCGCGCCAATGCTTCGACTGTTTCAGCAAGGTCGGAGTGGATGGGGAGCGCAGGCATCCCGTGTGCGTCAAACAATGCGTGGAGAGCATCGGCTCTTGAGTCGAGTCCTGCAACAAAAGCTGCAAAGGTGGCGTGTGCCCTCAATGCATCCCGTGTGATCACGGTAGAACCGGATAACTCCGGGATCAACGAGGTCTCCCCGATTGTCTTCCAGCCTTGGTCAGACAAAAACCAGTTTACCTCATCGAAATCCACTCCCTGCTCCAATGCTGCACCAAATGATACGGTCTTCCATCTCGCCGACGCATCCCGGTCGGGGCCATAGGGTACGAGAAGGTCGATAATGGCTCGCGCTTCATCTATGCCTTGGCCCGTCAATTCGTCCTGAATGACCTGCACGGCGAGCACAGCTGCTTTTCGCAGGAGGAAGGCGTTATACGCGTTGTTGAACGGAATATCCGTGCGGCTCATGTCGCCAAAAAACGGCGCGTTGATGTGCGCTCCGCAGCCCGAGGCCCGCAAAGTTGGCAAGAATATGCTCAGCGCGCCAGGCCTTGCCTCGTTACTAAGCTGGACTGCAAGCGATACGGAGGTGCGCGTTAGTTGAGGCCATTTGCCCGGCATAGAGGCCAATGCGTCCCGAACTTCCTGAGGAGCGTCTGCGACTACCAACTCCCACTGCCATACCCAGTATCTTTGCGGTGCGCCATCGGCGGGCTCTGTGATCACCACGTCTTCGCCGCGGTGACAACTCCCCGAGCGAGCCTCGGATCCTCGCGTGAGTTCCCGGCGGATTGTGCCATCGTCGATCACCAAGCTGTTCGCTCGATCCAGAAAGAGAAGGGTATGGCTGTTCAGCTCGCCAAACTTCTCTCGCAAAAGATCGGTGGCCGACTTGGCCTTCAACGGCAGGCGAATGACGGTGGCAAAGCCACGCCGTTCGAAGTCCCTCACGGCCACCTCGGCGTGGACCGGATCCAAGGGGCGGGGAAGGAGATAAGGGGAAAGATAGCGAAGCTCTGAATGAAGCCAAGACTCACCGCCCTGCGAAACAACCGCAGCGCGAAATTTCGTTCGCAGCGTCTCGTCCCAATCAACCAACTGCTGAGAGGATGATTCGCCACGGAGCAAAGCCATAACAGGGCCCGCGATTTCCCTGATATAAGCCGGTGTAAAACCAAAACAATATCCATCAAAAGTGGCGCTATCTGCGGCTAAGCGCGAGAAGATCTGAGGAGTGGAAGTAACCTCCAGCACGCTTCGAAAGCCGATTCCCTTATTGCCGATCGACTCTTCAGGATTTTTGTCGCTCTGCCCCAGTTGCGACAGGCTTCCAAAATTTGACCGTGTGAAGCAGGCACCATCGTTCGCGACGTAGAGGGTTCCAAACTCGCCCTCATCCGGCTTAAGAACGAGCTCGACCCGGCCAGGTTGCCGACCTTTCGCGAGTGCGTCGTGGGCATTCTGGATGAGCTCAATGACCACCCGCCCATGGTATTGGTGCTCGATCTGTTCCGTTAGATTGTGGAGGCTGCGATAGTTGGTGCCTCCCTCGGCAATCTCGTAAAGAAAGGTGCGAACTTTCTTTTCTGTTTCTGCAATTACCTCTGCCAAAGGAGATCTTTCACTCATTATAATGCCGACCGTGAAGCCTTCGTCCGGCGCGGCGTCAACCACCAACCGCGCGGAGGCTAAGGCATTGCGATGACTCTCGCAATGCGCCGCCACATGGGCGTGGTTTGTGGCGGCGCATGAACGCTCCTATCGCGATGCCTTACTGGGAGTTTCGTCTTCCTGCGATTTCAGGTAGTCGAGCAGGGATTGCAAGTGTATGAGCCTCACGCCTCGAGCGCAGCCCTTCCGCCGGAGCGAAATACTCCGGACTGGCGGTTTGTGTCCGTTTTCTCGGCATGGAGTTGCCAGCGTGTAGAGAAGGCTACGGCTGAGGCCAGTAAATGGGCACCGCCCCTTTCCAGGCAATCTGATCCATTCTGGCTTGGACGCCGGTGAATTGGATTCCGTGGCGGCAACGACGCTTGCTTTAAAATCCGTGATGGTCAGTGCGCTTTCACCGTAGTCACACAGCTTCATCATCTCTTGCGCTGTGGAAACGGCCTGCGCAATTACTGCTTTTCGCTCCTCGGCCGTGTGCTCGTGCAGCGGACGATTTATGCAATGCGGCAAGATTGCGACAGCTCCATTAAACATCGCGATTCTTGGGCTCAAATACGGATTCGTGTTCATCACCTCGTATCGTGCTTGAACCCACGTTTGCCCGGCATGCCTTCGTTCACGCCTGCGTGTGGCCCGCGTCACGTTGGCAGCGGTGTGAGGAAATCGTCGCGGAGGGCAAATCCAGCCGAGGAACCTGCTTCTACCAGCATTTCAAGTAATGCGAGCGTCGCAGTGCGCAGTGCCGGTTGGGAGCGGATTTCCGTTGCCCCGGTGCAAATAAGTGTCTGAAGAATGGATTCCAAAGCACCCATTGCTGCGCGAGACATAAAATTACGGTCCGAAAGGGCTGCGAGCTTTTCTGCGAGGGCAGGCAATGCACGCGGGATCAATTCACCGCGAAATCGTTCGGCCAGGATGGAAAATGAAGTGAGCGTCGAAAGACTCGGTGGAAGGCGAACAAAGAAATCGAGGAGGCGCGATGTGTTGCCCGTCAGCGGCATCCATTCAAAAGTTTCGGGTTTCCATGAGATGCCCAAAAGGAGAGCATCAACCAATTTCCGGAAATGGGAAGCGTCATCGTCATTTCCGGTGGGGCTCGGTAGAACATCTGCAAAGATTTGCCAGAGGGTCCAGAACCGTCCACCGCTCGGGCGCTGATCTTCACAATATGTGAGTTGCTTCACAAATTTCGCGGCCTCCTCCTGATTTTCAAGCGCAGCGGCTGCCAATGGCTCGACAATCGTGCGACTCACGCTTTCGGGACATGCGAGCGCGAAGCGGGCAAGCGCCTCCGTGAGTTGCTGCCGCTCCACGTATCTTAGTTCCACCTCCGGCAAGGCGTCGTCATGAGGAGAACGTGCTTTGTCGCTACGCCACGCTTGAAGCAATATTTCGGCAAGGTGGGCGTGGATCCGGTGCGCGAAGGGGTCCGAGTGGGCACGCCCGAAAATTCCAAGGAGCGGAGGTAGAACCATCAAACTTGGGCCGCGAAAGAAGTCGGTAGTGAAAAACATTGCCTCGTCGAATGACGTCTTGCCCCATTCATCACGAAGGCGGCCTCGCAATTCGCGATCGAAATCGTCGCTGCTACGGCGCTCACCCCAAGGGAGCAGTCGTTGTGCTGCCTCAAATGCCAACGTTTCTCGCACCCATTCCAACAGGGCATGAACGCCAGCTAAAACCAATGGACTGTCCAATTCGAAAAATGCAGCGCCAATTCCATTCGCCGCGGCCTGCACAATATGTCGCTCTGGGTGCAGCAGCGCCGAAGAGAGGCAAGACGTAGCTCGCGTACGAATCTGAGGGTCATCAGTTCGTGCAATGATAAGCGGAGCGACCTGTGCCGCCGCATTCACGCCATCGCTCTGACTGGTCATTCCCACGGCGAAAACTCCGAGATCGGGCAGAGACTCAAGCTCCTGGCATACCCTCTCGATACACCACGCGCGGTCCTGGGGCTCAAGTTCGGTCCAACGATCACGCAGGCAAACTGCCGCAATTTGGGGCGCGCCAGAAGTCTGAAAGAAATGCGGCATGTTCCTTTCGGTATTTGGCGGCAATGCACGCACAGCCAGGAGCTTCTCACGCCAATCCTCAGGTCGATACTTTTCCGGCTCTCGCCACTCAAAAACATGAACACCCCACAAATACAGCCAGGTGCGATGTTCCCGATCGTGATGCGCAGGGAGAGATTGCTTTTTGAACTCCTCCAATTCTGGCGACGCCGGTCCCGGCTGATAGACAACACGCCCGTCTTCCATTTCGCCAACGCGCGCAAAATTCCGCACATCGATTCGATGCAGGCGGAGACGCCAGACGCGATCTTCATCATTCTGCTCTCCGTCGGGCGGAAGAGTTGCGATGTACTGGTCAAATAATGCCCACATTAGCGGGCGGGCGGCAGTCATCTGCAGCATGACGGCAAGGGACTCGAGGCTCTCACGCCGATGCCGTTTCTGGCTGGAATCCCGACGCTCCCCCTCGCAGAGCGCTTGCTCCTCACCCGTTGATGGCCACATCTTTTCGATGCTGGAATTAATGTCCGCTTGATCGTGTGTGAGACGTTCCAAGTCAGCATCGAAAAAGCCGGGGTTCGTGAAGAGGGGAACTGCGGACTCTGCAAGCAAATGTGGATACGCCATCGCCACGCTTGCAAGAACGGCCGTGACAGCGACGTTATCCGATTCGCGGAGCAACCGAGAAAAGATCTCACGGAAATCTGCATCGCCGCGTTCCCCTTTCTGTAACAGCCATGTTTCAAGTGCCATCAACGCGCTTTTCAACACATCTGGCCCGACACTGCTGCCTCGATAAAGTCTCCAAAGCCGCTCATTTGCCCACTGTGAATTGCGGCTGCCGTCATTGAAAATGATCTCGGTTTGGAACGGAGGCTCGATGATTTCATCGGCATCCGCAGCATACGCTGCACAGCACTTGTTGGCGAGGCACTGTATGAGCTCAATTCCGCGGTCCGGATGGTATAAAAGGAGATTCAGAAAGGGCCCCTGCCATGCGCTCGCGGGAAAATCGTCTAAATCATGAAAATGCCCGAGTCCGAAGACGGATTCTAGTTCGCGATGCCGGATCATTCGCTCGCGTTTCGGGTGAGGTGAAGTGCGCTCCGCAAGACGCAGCTTGGATTCGGCCACCTGCAATGTAAGGCCTGGCAATTCCCGGCAAACGGTAGAGCCAGCGAAATGACTCCAGATGAGCTTTAGAATAATCTGACCGTCGGTGTCGCCATGCTGCTTTTCTACAGCCTTTTCCACCATTGCGCGCAATTGCTGTTCGGATGCGCGCGGAATCGAGAGCATAACGGAAACTACACGCTCGCGAAATGCACGCCGATGTTGGTGATTCACATTTTCAACACACGAAAGAAGCAGTTCACAAAGAGCCGCAGCCGCCTCTGCACCTTTTGGCGTTCCATGTTGCCTCGCACCTTTGGCCCAGTCTTCCAAGAAGCCAAGAATCCAAAGTATATCGTCGGTTCGGAGCAGCGAGGTCCCTTTGAACAAGAGAAACGGCATCACATCCCATGCGCCACCGTCTGGAACGAGAAGAAATGATGTAGCGCGGACAGTCGCCGTTACGCCCGGCGGAAGTTTACGGCACGAAACCCGAAGCAGGTGAACTGCACGACGCAATGCCTCACCGTCACCGGTGAGGAGTGCAGATCCAAGACGTAAAAGCGTTCCGGTAGCGCCGGCAGACTGGAAAACAGCAACTAACGCTTCGTCACGCCAGTAGCCTGAAAGCGTCGTATCATTTATCATTGAAAGAACAAGCTGCTCCCCATCAGTAGGATTCACGTCCACCAACTCCAATAACCAGATCCGAAAGGACCTGCGTATCGCCGGATGAGAGCCGAGCTCGGCAAATAGATTTGCGGCCACACCATTGGACTGCTCCCACTGACGCTGGATAAATTGAAGCAATGCCCAATCTTCATACACGTCGTGACTCGGCGAGAACTTGCTCGGATCGGCAGGGTCTGCGACTACTAAAGAATCTTGCTCCAGAGCATGAAGCGCTCTCGCAGAAATTCCATCCACATGAACATACGCGGCCAAGGCGCGCGCCCGTCGAAGAGCGACCTCAATCATCACACGCTCGCGCTCCAACGGCATTCCGTCAGCCGGCTCATCGTCACGACAAACCACCTCGCGCCATGCCTTTTCGCGGAATGATCGGCGACTCAGGGCGAAGCCTGCTGTTTCGGGCCAAGACATGCGCGCGGCGAGATGGAGGTTCAGTGGATTGCGCAATACTCGACGCAGCAGTGGATCGGAGAGGGGGGCACTCAATTTCGGCATGGCCGTAGCAACTGAATCTAATTCGCGATCTGATAACCCCGGCACTGGTAAAACAGCTCCCCGGATGCCGAACCCTTCGAGAAACGCGGCACGAAACTTTTCAGCGGAGTATTCGCGACAAGTAATGATAAGTTTCCATCCTCTCTCGCGAGAAATAAGCCTCATGAGATCCACGAAGGCCTCGCGCTCAGGCCTCGATTTCTCGAAAAGACGCTCGGCGCTTTCGATCCAAAGCAACCTCCGTGGGTGCAACGCGTAGAGGCGCATGAGCGCGCGGAGATTGAGCCCTATGTTCAACGCGCTCGTCGCGAGATGCGGTGTTGCCAATGAATCAGACCGAAAAGCAATCCCAAGACTTTCGCCAGCCAGTACATCGTAAATTTTTGCTGCGACAACGGATTTTCCGTTGCCTGCCGGGCCGGTTACCACCAAGGCATCCATTTCGTCGAGGGACGCCAAGCCGCTAGAAACGACCTCAGGACGAGGCAGCATGACATTGTTCGCAAGCCGATCCTCGATGCCATCTCGGACGATGGCCGTTGCGAGACGCAGGGATTCCAGTGTCTCTCGCGGAGCAGCATTTGGCATCTGATGTCGTTCACGTAACTCCGGCGGAAGCGCGTTTCGATCAAAGCTTCGCGCCCGGCCGGAATCCCTCGCTACTAGAGTAAGCAAGCTATTCCACGTATCATTTGCCTGTCCCAAAGGCCCAACAGCCGTTGCAGAAAGCAAGCTCGTTACAAGAGTCTGTGCAGTCCCGGACGAGGCGTGAAAATCGAGGACGATAAAATCCCATATCCGTAAAAAGCGCCAAATAGCCTCGTTGGTGGCCGCCACTCCTGCATGGGCACGCAGAATGTTGCAGAGAACATCAAAGCAATGACGTGCGTCTTTCGAAAAATATGCAGCGCTGCGAGAGTTGAAATCCGAGACGTCCAGCGACGCGCGAGCTGCATCAAGGACGCTTCGCATTCCCCGGGTAAAACTGGTCGGAGTTTCCCCGGTTATCAAAACAATCCGATCACGCAATTCTCGAAACAGCGTTGCGTTGCTAAAATCGGTCCAGGCAGCGTGAAGTGTTTTTACGCACTCTTCATCGTTCTTCTGCAGCACAAATGTGCGCTTTGCCTGAATGGCGACCCGGTGCTCGATACCGTCCTGTCCTTCGCCTTCTAATAGTAAATCGTCTGTCGCCCAACCTCGATGCCGGGCCTGAAGATGCACTTTTGTCAGGACCTTCTCGGCCGAAGTCAGCATCATTCCCCCAGTCAGCAACACGGCCAGACATGCGGCTCCGATCTGGTGCTCGTAGTTTGCTCCAGCGTTTCCGGTTGAGATGGGGCTTGGAATTTTAGCCATTGATGCACGACGACGCTATTGCTGTTGATGAAACCTCATTCATAGGAGGATTTGCGTTTGGATCGAAGTGAATTTCGCGAATCGTTCGGAGCCGCCAAAAGCTCCACTCTGGCTCATCACGAGAAAGCAGGCATGCTCCGCCATCCGTGAGTGAATTGACTATCTACTCTTGCTCCGCTACCCAACAGGGCATGAGCACGTCCTTCCTGAGCCTCGATCAACTCAAGCGAGCCTTGGCCGTTGAGGAAAAGATGCAAGCCCTCCGACAAGAACTGGCTGCGATCTACGCGGAAGGTTCACAGTCTGCCACCACTCAAGGCAAAAGGGACCGCCGTACCGGCAGTCGCTCTGCCGCTACGCGAGCAAAAATGGCTGCCGCGCAACGCGCGCGCTGGGCTCGGGCGAATGGAGCCGCCGAAGGTCCGTCCAGTGGCACACCCAAACGGAAGCGGAAACGGAAATGGACAATGAGCGCAGGGTCCCGCGAAAAGATCTCTGCGGCTCAACGCCGACGATGGGCCGCCCAAAAATCGGGTAAAAAGTAGCGACCTTTTGTTTTTCCTGTCCCGGCCATTGAGGAAGCGGCCGAATTCCAAGTGGGGAGCAATTTTCGATGAAGCTGTTTCCGGATAGAATTCGCGACGATGCCCGCGTTAAGCGCGGCGAGGAGTCGGATTTTGCCTTCATCGATCGTTCACCATGGTCGTCGATGGGTCGGGTACGGCAACTTTTGGAGACGTGTTTTACCAGTTACCCGAGTCAGGAACAGGCAGAGATTTTAGCAAGGGTGCATTCCAACGATGCGCGCCATTTCCGCTCAGCGACTACAGAACTCGTCATCCATGAGTTTTTGCGTCGCCAAGGATTTGCATTGCAGCCACATCCCGAACTACCAAATGGCTCATCTAAGAGGCCAGATTTCCTCGTAGCCGGTTCTAGCGGGGCGACAATCTACTTGGAAGTAGTGAGCGCGGCGGAAGACGACGGAGACGACATCGCAAGTGAGGCACGCATGGTTCAAACCCTGCAATTTCTGGAAGCCCAGAAACACACGTCATTTTTGCTCGATATGCATTCCAGCGGGCGACCCGTCACGCAGCCGAGTGGAAAGAGGCTGCTCCAGGATGTCCTTCGGTGGCTGGGCGAATTAGATCCTGACGCTTTGTTGAATGATGGCGTCAGCTCTTTCGGGAGGGGCCCGGAATTGCGCTGGCAGCACGAAGATTGGCATCTGACTTTCCGGGCGATTCCTCGACCGATGAAGGCACGAGCCAAGGCAGGAAAGCTTATCGGTATTCGCTCGTCGGAAGCTCGGATTATTGATGGCTGGTCGCCGATCCGAGACGCCATCATGAATAAGTCTCGGCGATACGGCTCCCTGGATCGGCCGTTGGTTATTGCGGTGAATGTGAACGCTTTCGACCTCGACGAGATCGATGAACTGCAGGCCCTCTTTGGCGAGGAGCAGTTCGTTTTTCGGACGGACAGTGAACACATGAAACTCGAACGGAAGCCCAACGGTGCGTGGATCGGGCCAGACGGGCCGCGATATACCCGCTGCAGTGGCGTTTGGATGTTTGGCGACTTAAGCCCTTACTCACTCGTTCGGCTTAAGCACACGATGTATCTGAATCCATTCGCGAAATTTCCTGTGCCGGCTGAGTTCCTTACGATGCCGCACGCCTCCGTCGTCGACGGCTCTCTGTTACGAAGGGATGGGCATACTTTCACAAAAGTGTTCGAACTTCAGGAATCTTGGCCGGAATAATCAGCTGCACCGCCATTCAGGGCTACGGATGATGTTGTAGGATTCCAGGGTGTTCTTTCGTTCCGAAAAGAAGAGTTTACCCTTTTTTGGCTTTTCTGAGGCGTTCGACGGTCCTGATGAATTTTACCAATACTTGTTTGAGCACAAAGCAATACGGCTCCAACGAAACGTTCGCACCAGCATCCAAATCCCTTTCCGTTGCCTCGAGGTTCGTCAAGCGCTTGCGTGCCTTCTTCAAGTCGAGCTTTCGCTCCTTCCCGAGAACGCCATCGATTTCGCTCTTTCGCAGGGCTGTTAGCGTCTTGTGCTTAAGCTTTAGCCTTTGGATGGTAGTCTCTGCAGCCAGGTCTCCATCAGCGCACGGCGCAATTTCCCCCCTATTGTTGAACCGGAAACGGGCTTCGCATTCGGCACTCAGCGGCGAAACAAAAAAATGCTGCTCCTCCGCATTCGGCCAATCCGCTTTTGGATGCGCGCCATACTCACCATGCGGACCATTCGGCTGCGGCCAACAGGCGACAAGATTAGTGTATTCCACGTCTTGACCCCGCTCGCCATGGGCCTGCGGAAAAAGATGTTCCACATGCGCGGAATGCGCATCGATTCTCTTGCCCGTATAAGCGCAGAGGCTTCCTTGTTCAGCCAACAGCGACTCCATCAGCGCCTGCACCACTTCCGGTGACTGGCGTAGAACGTCATAGCCGTAATTAATTCCAGCGCCCTGTGGATCCCCTTGATTGGAAGCTCGCCACTGCGAAAGTTGTGGCGGCTCCATGCGCTTCTTAATCCTCCGCATCCGCCAAGGCCTCCAAATTCCGGATCGTAGCCTCCAACCGCGTGACTTCTCCTTCCTCTCCCCCAACCATGTCCTTCAGCTCCGCTACTCCTTTCTGCGCTTGTTCCAATTCTCCCTCTTCAATCGCGTCTTCCACCTCAGCTATTTTCTCTGTCGCTGGACCGGTCCGCTCTTCCGCTCCCATCACATGCTCCAGAATCCAGTTCGAATCCGCGCCGTAGGCAACTTGGGGTTCCTCAGCGCGGTTGCCTTTCATCACGCGAATCTCCTTGCGCTGGAGTTCACCAATGATCTGCGCCGAATGCGAAGTACACACAAATTGGATGGCCGGGAAAATGTCTTTCAAATCGCTCGCCACCTGCCGCTGCCAGCGGGGATGCAAATGCACATCTAACTCGTCAATTAAAACCAATCCGGGAGTTTGCGCCAGCACGCGTGGGAGTGGATTGTCCTCTGGTGCCAGAACTTTTGGTGGCAGAAGATACGCGTTCTGGGTCACAACTTTGATCGCGAGATCCGCCACGAGGCCAAGCATCATTCTCTGGCCGGCACTGAGATTGCCGAGTGGCTGCGTATTCCCATCAATGGAAATAATGATCTGCTCAAGATCCGGATCATAGCATACGTCATCTGCCCCGGGCACACAGCGTACTACAGCTTGGCGGACAACCTCCGCTCCTGGTCGCCATCGGCCTTCATTGTTGCCCCTCGCGGTGGTTTCTCGAGCAAACCATTTAGTCAACCGCGGAAACCGGATTCGCTCGTTGAAGCAATCGTAAAACGCCTCCCAACGTCGCGCGGGACCATCGCCGTCTGCCGTAGGCACGCGATCGTGCGACGGCAGCCACGTCCGCCCAGCTCCATAGTAGGCCAATACGGGGCACAATACATCTTGCCCTGCTTTATCCCGTGCAAAAACGTCTGCGACCAGCTTGCGAGCCGCTTTGGCATCCGCATCCGTCATACGGGAACCATCCTCCCGGATTTGCCGTGTCCATTCCACCCCGTCACGGCCATCAATTTGACCCGTGGCGCGGACGATGCATGGCTTGTGCTCCACAAATTGACGCCGGTCTCCTTTGGTTACCGCTTCTAGACGAATTTCCGACCGGAGAATGCTCCGCCCACTGTTGTCCAGCATCGAATCCGTCGCCTCGGCCAGCCAAATACCCGCGGCAACGGATAGGGCGTCCAGCACGCTGGTCTTACCAGCCCCATTCTCGCCGACGAGCAGCGTAAAATGGGAATCGAGTTCCAAGTCCAGCATCGGGAACTTTTTGAAATTTTCGAGATGGAGGCGGCGGATGCGCATCGTTCGTTAGGCCATACCCGTATCGGCTCGTTCTCGCACGTCAATCTTGCCGGTGAAACTCAGCAGGGCTCATGTGTGCCGCACCTCGTGCAGTTTTCTGAATGGGTTGGGACGCAGGGGGGCGTCTCATCTGGAAAACCGATTCAAATTCCGATCGCACGAGCGCTGGCGACGTCGTTTGCGTTGTAGATTCACCGATGTGCGCGCTAGCGACGTCAAATGACCTTGGCCGCGCCTCTGCCACGCTACTGCGCCGCTGCGCAAAGACGGTACCCTCAATCCCGCCGAAATCTATCGCGACAAAGTATCGCGACTCGGTTCCAACCAGGCTCGCCGGCAGCCCATCCGACGGAACGGGGCAAGTGGCCAGAAAGTCGTGCCCTTGTATCGTGCCGAATGCGCCTCATCGAAGTGAAGCACACGAAGATTTTTACTGTCATTTACTGCCACGATTTTTTCGCGTTGATGCGCTTTCGTGCGCACAGGCCTTTTTTGTTGATGCGCAGGAACACGTTGCCGTCCCGCATATTGGCGCACGCAAGCGCAACAACACGAAAGACTTATCACACGCTCATAACCTGAAGGTCGCAGGTTCAAATCCTGCCCCCGCAACTTTTTCCAAGCAGAGGCGCTTGCAGGAGAATTGGTCGGGCATTTGACGGAGCGGAAAACGCATGCCCTGTCAGTTTACTGTCAAAAATGCCGCGGATTCCGAAATTCCCGCTCGAGATCAGACGCGATTCCGCCGCCGTAAGCATCCGCCCGTCCGAGAACAACGGCTCGAGGCATTTCCCTCCTGGAACATCCTTGGCCGGCGCAAGCGCGAGTCCCGGACCACATCGGAAAAGGCCAAAGCGCGCGCTGAAGCCATCGCGACCTCGATCAACAATGGCCAAATCGCCGCGCTGACCCTCACCGGCGCTGACCGTGATTCTTATATCCACGCGCAGCAACTTCTCGCGCCTCTCGGTATTCCCCTCCACGCGGCTGTGGAGGAGTTGGTGAAGACCCGGGATCATCGGGCAACACTCCCTCCTCGAGGTCGCCAAGGATTTTCAGCGCCGGAACCTGCGCCCACTCAAAACGGCAGACCTTCCGAAACTTGTGGAATTGTGCCTCGATCAAAAAGTGAGCGACGGTCTAAGCACACGGTATCGCGCGCAGCTCAAATGCGACTTGAAACATTTGACGACGGCATTTTCCAAACCGGTCGCGAACATCACCACCGACGAACTCGAAGAATGGCTGCGGAGCCTCAAGGGCGCGCCCCGCACACGCAACAATATCCGGACGAGCGTCAGCACCTTTTTCGCCTTTTGCCGCCGCAACGGCTACCTGCCAAAAGGCCTCCCGACGGAAGCCGAAGGCACCTCACGATTCAAGGTGCGCGACCAGCGCATCACGGTGCTTACGCCGGCGCAGATGAAGGAACTTTTGAAAGCAGCGACCCCGTGATTTGGCGGCCGATGAGCTTAGCCGTAGTATGCGCGTTCAATATTCGTCGGGTGGCTCATGACGCGGAATTGAGACCCACATGCGTATCGAGGAGCCCGTGCAGGGCTTCGGTGCGGCGGGGCAGTTCGACAAGGTTTCCCTTCAGCGCCTCGGTGAAGGAGGACCGAGGCGGGTCGAGGAGTTCGGGTTCGCGGCACGCTGGCCGCCTCTGGTGTAAAGGGCGGAAGGCCATTGGAACGGATCGAAGCGGGGCTGGCGAACCGTGATCAGAAGATTATCAGCGGAGGACAAACCGACGCCGACCGCGCCGCGATGGAGCTGACGATTGAGAATGGCACTGAGCGCCCGTGAAGACGCATGCAACCAGGATTGGCATTTTCTTCGAAAGAGACGCGATGCCTACAGATTCACCTCTCGTCGAACCTCTACCTCCGAAAATCACCGAAGGCCAAATCCCGCCGCCCGAAGTTGGCGAAGAGTACCAGCCCGGCGTGTCTACACCCCAAGGAGCGACGTTCGATGGCAAGGGGACCAATTTCGCGCTCTTCGCTGAAACCGCGGAATACGTCGACCTGTGTCTGTTTGATAAATCGGAAGATACGAAGGAAAGCAGGACGGTTCGTCTTCGCGAGCGGACCAACGGCGTCTGGCACATCTATCTCCCGGACGTTGGCCCGGGCCAGCTTTACGCCTATCGCGTCCACGGCCCATATGAACCGGAAAAAGGTCTCCGCTTTAATCCCAACAAGCTTCTCCTCGACCCGTACGCGAAGGCGATCGGCCGTGAGATCCGCTGGGACGATTCACTATACGGCTACACGATCGGCAAGGAGGGCGATGACCTAACTTTTGACGAACGCGACAGCGCGGCGTTCGCGCCGCTGGGCATTGTTATCGACAATGCGTTTGATTGGGACGGCGACGCGCCACTGAGCACGCCCTGGCACAACACCGTCATTTACGAGGCGCACGTCAAAGGTCTTACCATGACGCACCCGGAAGTGCCGGAGGAAATTCGCGGCACCTATGCGGCGATCGCGTCGCCGCCGATCATCAAATATCTGACGGACCTTGGCGTCACGGCCATCGAGTTGCTCCCCGTGCAGTATTTTGCGGATGATCGGCATCTCCAAGAAAAGGGTCTGCACAACTACTGGGGCTATAACACCCTCGGATTCTTTGCCCCCCAGCGGACGTACGCCGCCAGCCAAGGGCATCCCGCGGATGTGGTGCGCGAATTTCGAGAGATGGTGAAGGCGCTGCACAAAGCGGGCATCGAAGTAATCTTGGATGTCGTTTACAATCACACGGCCGAGGGAAACGAGCGTGGCCCCACCCTGTCCTTCCGAGGGATCGACAATCGCGCCTACTACCGAGTGGTGCAGGGGAAAGAGCGCCACTACATGGATTTTACCGGGTGCGGCAACACGCTGAATATGGTGCACCCCCATAGTCTTCAACTGCTCATGGACAGCCTCCGGTATTGGGTGACGGAGATGCACGTCGACGGTTTCCGGTTCGACCTGGCCAGCGCGCTCGCCCGGTCACTCTACGACGTGGATCAGCTCGCGGCCTTCTTTACCGCCATCTACCAAGATCCGACCCTCGCCCGGACCAAGCTGATCGCGGAGCCGTGGGACTTGGGGATGGGAGGATATCAGGTCGGGCAGTTTCCGATCAACTGGACGGAATGGAATGGGCGATATCGCGACAGCGTGCGCAAATTTTGGAAAGGTGACATGGGGATGCAGGGGGAGATTGCCACTCGCCTGGGCGGGAGCGCGGATTTGTACGAGCACTCCGGCCGCCGGCCCTCGGCGAGCATCAATTTCATCACGGCGCATGACGGCTTTACGCTCCATGACCTCGTCAGCTACAACGAGAAGCACAATGAGGCAAATGGGGAGGAGAACCGGGATGGCGCCAACGACAACGAAAGCTGGAACTGCGGGGTAGAAGGCGCAACGGACGACGCAGGCGTGCTTGCTCTCCGTGAGCAGCAGAAGCGGAATTTTCTGGCGACGCTCATGCTTTCGCAGGGAGTACCCATGCTCTGCGCCGGGGATGAAATGAGCAGGTCCCAGAAAGGAAACAACAATGGGTATTGCCAGGACAATGAATTGACCTGGCATGACTGGAAGCTGGATGACGCCCGGAAATCGCTGCTCAATTTCACGCGAAAGCTCATCCACCTCCGACGCAATCATCCCAACTTTCACCGACGCAGCTACGTCGAGGCAGACCCAGCCGTAGCCCCGCAAGGCGAGAGTATTCGATGGCTCCGCTCCGATGGCGGCAACATGGGTGAAAAGGACTGGATCGAAGGTGGCTGGATTCGGACCATCGGCATGTTTCTCCATGGCGAGGCAGCGGAGATTCGCGACGCCTCCGGGGTCCGCGTGACCGATGACCATTTCCTGGTCTTGCTTAATAGCCATCACGAACCGGTCGACTTCCGGCTACCGGACGACCTCGGGTCAGGAGACTGGAAAGTGATGTTCGATACGGCTCGTCCGGATCTGGAGGAGGGAAAGGAGGGCATCGAGAATCGGCTCTTCAAAGTGCAAGGGCGCGCCCTGGCCGTGCTTGCCCTGCCCCTCGAACCCAAAGAGCCGAGCGAGTCGCCGCAGAACCCAAGCAACTGAGGGTCGACAAGGCCCGCACTTGGTCTCGGTCGAAGTGCCGTGCGCCAGTTTGGACGTAAGGGGCGGAAAATGCCGTTTCCGGTCCTCGCTTCAATGGCAGCGTGCAGACGGCGCAGCCACAGCTTGTCGACCAAGGCCGGGCGGCGCGTGATCTCCCCAGCGAGCGTATCGACGTTATACGTCCCGGCGTAAGCGGGTAGTCTTCGACCTCGACGGAGTATTTGATCACGACCCGACACGCGGGATCCAGCGGCTCGGTGGCGGTGGTCAATCCTACATCAGGCATCCGTCCGGGACTCGGGAGAACCCTTACGGCCGGATGGTCGGGGCACGGGTGCACAGAAATACTCCCGGCCACCGCGTCCTCCTTCAGCGAAGCATCTCGGTCGCATCCAAAATAGAGACCCTAATACGCTCCCATGTATCACCACATCAAAAAACTCATGTTCACCGTCCGAGTCGATCAACCGGACCCGCGCTTTGGCAATATGCTCCTGGAACAATTCGGAGGCGCGAATGGCGAACTCGCGGCCGCGATGCAATACTCGATCCAAGGCATCAATTGCGAAGACGTGAAATGCAAGGATCTCCTGATGGATATCGGCACCGAAGAACTCAGCCACCTGGAAATCATTGGGACTTTGGCGCGGATGCACCTTAAACCGATGAAGAAGGATGCGGATGCGGCCGAGCACGATCCGCTCATCGCGATTGCCGGCGGCGGCGGAGTGGCGCTCTGCAATTCCATGGGCAACGCGTGGACGGCAGATTATTTGAAAATCACGGGCGAACTGGATGTCGACTTGCGGAGCAACATCGCCGCCGAGGCCCGCGCAAAAATCGTGTACGAACGACTGATCAACTTCTGCGACGACCCAGGGACCAAAGAAGCGTTGCAGTTTTTGATGACCCGGGAAATCACTCACATGCGGGCCTTCATGCAGGCCTTGGATAGCTTGGGCAAACATCCGCTTGCCGTTGGCCTTATCCCCCCAACGCCGGGAATTGTGGACCAATACTTTAACGATTCCACCGGCGAGGGGGACGCAGGTGAAAAGGATGTTCAGGGGCCATGGAATACGGGGGAAGGGATCACCATCGTCGAGTCTCCGGCCCTAGCTGGCTATCAGGTGGTAAAAGCGACTCCCAAAGCTGGGCGCACCACGCTCGATGGAGCGCGCAAGAAGGACGGCGCAAAGCGACCACGCCGGAAGTAGCTACCGGTAGGGGAGGTCGGAAATCGAATGGCCTCGCTCTGACCTCCCGCGCCTGAATCCCGGCCCGCCCCTTCCATAGCCGCTTTTCCGTTTGCCGATCGGCAGCGTGATAGGCTCGCACAGCGCGATCCTCGGCTGGGGACTCGGCTCCCGCATTGAGTCGGCGATTTCGGGAAACGGTCATTTGGCTCCCAAGGTGACCGGGCTGAGTTTCAGGCTCTTGATGTCGACGGGGAGGGGCCATTCTTCGCGGTCGCTGTGTCCAAATAGAGACAGAAAGTGTATGTAAATATTACACTACACACTTGAGGAATTGGGCTTCTTCAGAGGAGGAAGGTACATGGCACGGAGAAAGCAAGGGGTGGTCGCCACACAACCAAAACAGCCATGCTTTACTCGTTCGACCATAACGCTGCGACCCCCTCCTTTCCAACTGCCATTTCCGCTTCCGAGCCGACGGATGAGCAGCTGATGCTCCGCATCCAGGGAGGCGACGAAGCTGCGCTGGCCATCCTGTACCGGCGCCATACGGCCCTCCTGCGCACCATTATTTCGCGGGTCATCAACAACGATTCCGACACGGACGACACGATCCAGGAAGTCTTCTGCGAAGCTTGGCGGCAGGCGGTGCACTACTCGGCCGAAAAGGGCAAAGCGCTCGGCTGGCTGGTCACGCTCGCGCGCCGGCGCGCCATCGATAAACTGCGTAAAAAGCAGGCGTACCAGCGCGTCGAGGAGCGGCTCACCTTTGAAACAGAGAACAATCCGCTCTCGCAGGAAAGCTCCGACACGAGTGCGGAAACCGCCGCGATCGATCGCGCGCAGATTCTGCAGCGCATCATTAGCACTTTGCCGGAAGCCCAGCAGGACGCGTTGAAACTCGCCTTCTACCGCGGGATGAGCCAGCGGGAAATTGCTGCGCATACCGGCATTCCGCTCGGCACTATCAAGACTCGCTTGGAACTGGCCATTCGAAAGGTGCGCACTGCGGTCTTGGCGCATGGTGGAGAGTCCGAATGGTCGCTAACGCAGTAATGCAAAGGCTCGGTCGGTGGGCGAAAGGGCTCGTCATTCTTTTTTTGCCTTCCCAATGTTTGCTTCCGAGCGCCGCATGCGCGAAGCCGGCTTCACCGCCCACCTGGTAAAGCCCATCGATTTCGACGAACTCAAAAGAACGATCCAACACCTCCAATCATCACTGCACCCCCGCCAAGGTACTTAAAAATTACCGGCGCGCTCGATGTCGACCTGCGCCGGCAGGCGGCGCATGGCCGCTCCGTCAGGCTCCGGGGTGAAGGTCTTTAAGTTCTCGGTGGGAGAGGTAGGCGAGGATTCAGTTCTTGTAAGCATTCACGGAATGAAGGTCGCCGAGGAAGCGAGTGTAAATTGGCCTCGGGAGGTCTCACTGTAGCGATGAATTAAATGGAGGCCGGAGCATGGTATCGCTTCTCGCCAGTGGAAACTTGAGGCCATGCGTGCCGATTGCCGTGGCTTTGGCCGGCTCGGCATTGGCAGAGGTTTTGTTTAGTGGGTTAGGGGATCCCCAATTTTTACGTCGCGGAGAAACAACTATGGTGCTGCCGCTCCCCCGGGATAATTGGGCCATCATGGCTTCAGCACGACTTTAATGCAGCCGTCTTCCTTGTCGCGGAACGTCTTGTAGGCGTTTGGTGCTTCGGAGAGAGGCAGGCGATGAGTAATCACGAAAGAGGGGTCGATCTCTCCGTCTTCGATCTTTTTCAAAAGCGGGGCCGTGTAGCGCTGAACGTGCGTCTGACCACCCTTGATGGTGAGTCCTTTGTTCATGGCCGCGCCAAATGGAATTTTGTCGAGTAGTCCGACATACACCCCCGGGACGGAGACGGTCCCGCTCTTGCGACAAGCGATGATGGCCTGGCGCAGAACGTGCGCGCGGTCCGTGCCAAGCATCACCGCCGCCTTCACTTTATCCAGGACGGCATCGAACGAACCGGTCGCGTGGGCCTCGCATCCGACGGCATCGATGCAGCGATCCGGTCCCCGGCCTCCAGTCATCGACATCAGACGATCGTAAACGTCCTCCTGGTCGAAATTGATGGTCTCAGCGCGCCCTTTGCCGGCCGCCATGGCCAAACGCTCAGGCACGCGGTCGATGGCAATCACCCGCCCGGCACCCAGCATCCAACAGCTCTGAATACACATCTGCGCCACAGGGCCGCACCCCCACACGGCCACGGTGTCGCCCGGTTCGATCTCCGCATTCTCCGCCGCCATGTAGCCAGTGGGAAAAATGTCCGACAAAAAAAGCACCTGTTCATCAGCAAGGTCGGACTCGATCTTGATCGGTCCCACGTCCGCGTGAGGAACGCGCAGGTATTCGGCCTGCCCGCCGGCGTAGCCGCCCAGCATATGGGAAAACCCAAAGAGGCCGGCGGGCGAATGACCCATGGCCTTCCGCGCGACTTCCGCATTGGGATTCGTCGTGTCGCAGCAGGAATAGAGCGTCTTCGAGCAGAAGAAGCACGAGCCACAGGCGATCACGAAGGGGACCACCACGCGGTCGCCCGGTTTCAAATTTTTCACCGCGCTGCCCACTTCCACCACGACGCCCATCGGTTCGTGGCCCATAATGTCGCCATCCTCCATCGTTGGCTGGTAGCCATCGAAGAGGTGGAGATCAGATCCGCAAATCGCCGTCGCGGTGATTTTGATAATGGCGTCCGTGGGAGCTTGGATGACGGGGTCCGGGACCGTATCGACGCTTACTTTTGATTTGCCGTGCCAGACGAGTGCTTTCATGGGTGGTGTATGGTATTTGGTTGGGGGCTTGGAAATTGGGGGAGATGAAAGATCGTTCGGCCTTTGGGCGTGGCCGCGGGTCCGCCCATCCGCCTCGAGCGAACGCACCGTTCCGGGCACTTTAGATCCGCGCATTTCTGCGGAGATTCCGCGATTACAGGGCGAACGCAGGGAACATGATGCATACCGGTTAGTCCTTCGAATTGGCAGAGCTCCCCGGCTGCCCCGATCCGAGGCTCGGGGGCCTTCTCCGGCTCCTCATTGAGGGGCGTAGTTTAGTTTAGTCTTTGCGGCGGGGGAACGACCGGTCGCGGCAGTTTGCGCGGAGGGGCCAGAACCATCAAAAACAGTGTGCGGATGCTCCTGGCTCTGCACTTTATCCGATGACTCTATTCGGGTCGGCACTCGCACCGCAGCGGAGGCCTGACTCGAGAATGCCACGAATCTTCATTACAATAGGCTCTGCATCCAACTCGGCGATCGGGCGGTGAATGCGCTGAGTCCAATTGCCGCTCCCTACGCCGGGCAGGTTGAAGCGCTCGGTCCGGCCAAACAAATCCGTGATCATCACGACGGCGAGCCAGGAGTTGGAAGCGAACAGCGTCCGCAGGAGTGCCTCGTGCAACTCCGGGGTGAACGACGAGGGCGGACGACGCAACCCCACATATCGGCAGAATTCTCTCATCTCCACGCGTACTTCCTGGTTGTCCGAGCGAACAGCCTCGGCGACCAGTTTCTCCCACGTCACTCGTAGTGGCTCGTGGTCATGGGTTCCATAAGTGACCAGCGAGAGATGTTCGTAATCGGAAGCTGGAATCCAGCGCCCATCGACGTCGCGCTCCCAAGCTGGGATCTTATAACCGGCAATGCCCAGGGATTTCAGGCTCGGGCGGACATACTTCGGCACCTCGCCAAGGTCTTCTCCCACGACGCGTCCCTCGCCAGCCTCGCTGACAATGACCTTGAGAATTTCTTCCCCGTGCGACCGGTTATGAGCCCGGTGTGCCGGAGTGTCATCCGGCTGCCCGAGAAATCGGGGAATTTCTCCGCCCGCTTTGGCCTGAGCCTCCGCTGCATCAAGGGGGAGAAACTCTTCGTTCCGCTCCGGACGCCAGGGAAACGCAAAGACGCGATAGAATCCGAGGACGTGGTCGATCCGGAATAAATCGAAAAATCGACGCACGCCTCGAATGCGATCCCGCCACCATTGAAAGCTGTCCCGGCGCATCGCCTCCCAATCATACAACGGCACGCCCCAATTCTGGCCCCATTTTTGCACGAAGGGATCATGCTTGAAAAACTTGTCCGGGGGCGTGCCGCCAGACCAGCGGATCTGGAACAACTCGCGCCGCGACCAGACGTCGACGCTGTAATAAGAAACGCCGAACGGAATATCTCCCATCACCGCTACGCCGCGCTTCTCGGCGTGCTCTTTGACAGCCTCCCATTGGGCAAAGGCGATCCATTGGACGTAGGCGAAGAAGCGCCTCCTTCGCTCTACTGCCTGCTGTTGTTCTGCCGGAAGCCTGGCCAGCCACTCCTGAGCCTCTCGGGGAGAGCGGTGCGCCTTATCCCATTGGTCCCAACATTCTGATCCGCCGTTTCGCTCCATCAGAACACGAAAGAGTGTGTAGTCGCGCAGCCATTCGGCCTCCTCCTCGCTGAATTTCTCAAGGGCCGCACGACGGATGGAAGCCTCGGCGGTACAGTCGGATTCAAAGGACTCGAACGCGGCGGCGAGCAATCTGGATTTCAGAGGTTTAACCGTGGAATAGTCCACCCGTTCCGCCTCGGTCGCCACCTCTGCGATTCGGTCTTCGTCGGTGCGAACCTCGGGATCCACATGGATGGTTGTCGGATCGAGGGCGTGCGACGAGATGGCGTTGTAGGGGCTGTGATCACCGCCCGTCTCGTTGATGGGCAAAATCTTCACGAGGCCAAATCCATGGCGGGCCGCCCAATCGATAAACTCGATCATGGCGGCGGTATCGCCGATTCCCAGATCGTCCTTTCCACGCAGGGCGAAAACGGGAGCGAGGATACCAGCAATGCGTTCGGGAAGAGTTAATGCCACGGCGTGTGAGGGGAATCGAAGGACCATCACGATCTGCGCCTACATGCGCAGAGGCGAACTCCGCAGGAACTCAGAAAATTCGTTCTGATCCACAAAATCGACAACCGTGGAGGACGGTGCCGGAATCCCGCTATCCATGGGGTGGTGCCATTCACGTGATTTCAGATTCCGTGGGAACCGGTTATCCAGTTCTTTTAACGAGATCCCGTTCGCAAATCCCTTTGGGCAGTCCCCAGGCGGTTTTCCCAGCTTTGGGCACAATCGTCGTTGGCCTTGACTGATCGCGGAGGCGCTGGCGGCGCATACAGCCGGGTGCCGTGGAGAGAGTGTTATCTTTCTGATGTCGCCGCCCCGGTGAGTGATCCACCCAAGTGCTCTGCCGGTAACCGCGAAAAAGGTTCTCATGGTGGATGATCACGCGGTGTTTTCGTTACGGTTTGAGCCACCAAGCTTTGGCCCGGGTTTGCCAATGCGCGGCACCCTCGCTCGCGCCATTACGGCCGATTGTCGCGAGGAACACGTTATGCCAATGTGCTGAGCCGATCTGAATCGATGCGATCTACACTGTGGTTGCGTTCGTTTTAATGGTGTGCCTCGGAATTTAAAATCCACGCCGTTACAAACTCCGACCTCGACCGAACCAAAGCCCGGGACCGCACTCACGCGGGAGGAGCGCCGGGCCCGGCGGGAAGCGCGGAGAGCACGACAGCGGATTCAGAACGTGGGGCGCGCCGCGAAAATGCATGCGGCTCGTGAAGCGCAGGAGGCGCAGGGGGCCAAGCTGGGGGAGGAGCCCGTCAACGCTCCAGCGCTGCCGGCGGTCAATGTTGGATGCGCTGGTTGGTTTTACTGGCATTGGCGCGGGCTATTCTATCCCTCGAGATTACCGACAAATCAGTGGTTCTCGCACTATACCAAAAAGTTCCGGACCGTGGAACTTAATGCGCCGTTTTATGGTTGGCCCACCATTCCAGCTGTTCGCGCCTGGAGCAAACAGGTAGGTCGGCGGCGATTTGTTTACACGGTGAAGGTTTCAGAACTCATCACCCACGTGAAGAAGTTCAGCCGCACCGAGGAACTAGTTCGGGACTTCGGCCTCATCGCGGACCTCCTGGGGCCACATATGGGGTGCTTCCTGTTCCAATTGCCGCCGAGCTTTCGCTATTCGCCGGCGCGCCTGGAGAGAATTGTGTCCCAACTCGATCCGCGCCGCCGCAACGTCGTGGAATTTCGACATCGGAGTTGGTGGAACGATCGCGTCTTCACGGCATTCCGGGCGAATGGGATCATTTTCTGTTCGTGCAGTGGCCCGCGCCTCCCGGACGAATTGGTCAAGACGGCGGACGAGGTCTATGTGCGTTTCCACGGGGTAAAGCAGTGGTACCGGCATGACTATTCCGGGGAAGAGCTGACGCTCTGGGCGGGAAGAATCCATGCCAGCGGGGCAACGCGGGTGTGGGCATATTTCAACAACGACCGGGACGGTTATGCGATTAAGAATGCCACGGCGTTCCGGAGCCTGTTGTCACCGCGCAGAAGTCATCCGTAGATCGTCCGAAGCCTTCGAGCGGGTGCCTTCGAGAGACCCAGGAGTTGGTCCTCTCCCGATTGCTCGGTATGCCTCTGAAATTACTTCCTCCGCTGGAGCCCATGGAAGCGTTGTCCGTCGATTCGATTCCGGAAGGCCCCGAGTGGCAGTACGAACCCAAATGGGATGGTTTCCGATGCGTGGTGTTTCGAGATGGCAATGAGGTGAATCTTCAATCCAAATCCTGTCAGCCGCTCGCGCGCTATTTTCCGGAAGTGGTGGAAGCGGTGCGGTCGCTCAAGGCGAAACGCTTTGTGCTGGATGGAGAAATTGCGGTGCCGCAGAGGCGCGCCTTTTCCTTTGATGCGCTGCTGCAGCGGATTCATCCCGCGGTCTCCCGGATCTTGAAATTATCGACCGAAACGCCGGCCATCCTCATCGTGTTCGATCTTCTGGCGGGAGGGGACGGCAGATCGCTTTTGAAATTGCCGTTGCAAGATCGCCGGCGACAGCTCGAAAATTTCGCCGCCGAATATTTCGACCGCGAGACCATTCGCCTTTCTCCCTGGAGCGAGAAGCTTTCGGAAGCTCGGAAATGGCTCGCCCGGGCCGGAGGAATGTTGGACGGGATCATAGCGAAGCGCCGCGACCTCGGCTATGCCAGCGGGGAACGAAACGCGATGCAGAAGATCAAGAACTACCGCAGCGCGGATTGTGTGGTGGGAGGTTTTCGCTATGGCACCGGCAAGAAGGTGGTCGGGTCACTTTTGCTGGGGCTCTATGATGACGCCGGACTGCTCCACCATGTTGGTTTCACCTCGGCAATCGCGGCGGCCGACCGGGAAGAGATTACTCGAAAGCTGGAAGCGCAGATCGGCAAACCGGGATTTACGGGGCGGGCACCGGGAGGCCCCAGTCGCTGGAACGGCGGCAAGTCCAGCGAATGGCAGCCGCTCCGACCAACTTTGGTGGTGGAGGTATCCTACGACCATGCGAGTGAGGGCCGATTTCGTCACGGGACCCGCTTGCTGCGGTGGCGGCCGGACAAAAAGCCGGCGCAGTGTTCCATGGAGCAGTTGCAGCAAAAGCGCGCTGACCTGCTTGGATTACTGCCGTGAGCCCTCTCGCCTCGCCTCGGGCGAAAGAGCTCCTGCTCGCAGATAAATGGGCGGAGCCGTTGAGCTCTGGAGGATAAAGGCGGGGATCCTAGTGCCGACATATCGCCGGGAAAGCGATGAAGTGCATCCATCGTGAAATTGACCAAACTTTCTTGGGGCGATCGCGGCGGAGGTTGCGGGTGTAGCGCCTTCGCATCGGCACACGTGCAACGGAGAATTCGCCCGCGATACACTTGGAAAGCCATGCATTTCGCCGTCCCGTACCTTCCCATTCCGCCCCAGGTTGCCCGAGCGCGAGAGCGTCGAAGCCGGCGGCTCCCGTATCGAGTAGAATGGGTGCTGGGCATTCTCTCCAATCTCCTTTGCTCGATGACCCTGGTAGCGCTCCTCATCTGGCTCGGCCGCGAGATGTGGGAAGACCTAACGCACTGAGCCTGCATTGATGGCCTCTCTTTGCGAATCGCGTTTTCAGGGCGATGGTAAAATCTGATGGCGAAAAAGCATCCCATCCAAATCGACGGGCGGCAGCAGATGATCTCCAACGTCGAAAAACCCTACTTCCCATCGGGGTTCACCAAAGGCCAGGTGATTGGTTTTTATTCGGAGATTGCCGAGTTTATCCTGCCGCATCTTCGGAACCGCCCTCTGACGCTGAAACGGTACCCGGACGGCATCCGCGGCGACCATTTCTACGAGAAGAATGCGCCGAAGCACACTCCATCGTGGGTGAAGACCTTCGCTGTCCCCCGGAGCGAGGGTGACGGCCATATCAACTACGTCCTTTGCAACGACCGATCAACGTTGGTGTGGGCCACGAATCTGGGGGACATCGAAAAGCATGTCCTGCTCGCACAAGCACCGGATCTCGACCGTCCCACGTCCGTCGTCTTCGACCTCGATCCTGGAGAGTCCGCGGGCATTCTCGAGTGCGGAGAGGTGGCCTTGCAGTTGAGGAAGGTGTTTGAAGGGCTGGGATTGGCAAGTTTCGTGAAAGTCTCCGGCTCGAAGGGGCTGCACCTCGCCGTGCCGCTCAACACCGAGGTGACCTATGAGAGCACGCAGCCCTTTGCGAAAACCATTGCGGAGCTGATGGAAAAGCAAATGCCTGACAAAGTTGTTTCTGCGATGGCGAAGAAGCTGCGGAAGGGGAAGGTGCTCATCGACTGGAGCCAAAACTCCGACTTCAAAACAACGGTGTGCGTGTATGCGATGCGAGCGAAGAGGGACGAGCCATTCATCTCCATGCCCATTGCCTGGCGGGAACTCGAGAAGGCTGTGAAAAGCGGCCAGGAGGCCGCGCTCTTTTTCACCCCGGCGCAGGCCGTCAAACGACTAAAGCGCGAGGACGACCTGTTTGCGCCCGTGCTTACGCTGAAGCAAAAGCTCCCCGCCGAATTTACCAAGGCCCTCGCTGTTGGACCGAAGCCGAAGCTCCACGCTTGGCCGAGGAATAGCAAAGTGAAGGACAAAAGTCTGCGGGAGTATGCGGCGAAACGGGACCATACCCAGACGCCAGAGCCCGCCGCGGAGAAGGTGACTCCGAAGTCCGGGACAAAAGGGGTTCATCGCTTCGTGATTCAGAAGCATGAGGCCAGTCATCTCCATTACGATTGGCGGCTGGAGATGCAGGGCGTGCTGCGTTCATGGGCCGTGCCGAAAGGGCCACCCACCGAGCCCAAGCAAGCGAGATTGGCCATGCACGTCGAAGACCATCCGATGGAGTATGCGGACTTTGAGGGGACCATTCCCCCCGGCAACTATGGCGCGGGCACCGTGATGGTGTGGGACCAAGGCGAGTATGAAGATCTGACCGGCAATCCTGCGGCTGCTTACCATCAGGGGAAGATGCATTTAATCCTGCGGGGTAAGAAGCTGAAGGGTGAATGGATTTTGCTCAAGGATCGGCGCGAAGAGGCAGACAGCAACAAATGGCTCCTCATCAAGGCAGGCACGCCGCTGAAGCTCAGTGCGAAAGCGGATGATACTTCATCCCTCAGCGGGCGATCCATGAAGCGAATCGCCCAAGCCAACGACAAACAGTGGCAGAGCAACCGGCCCGCGGAGCAACCACGGGGAAAGCAGGCCAGGACCGGAAAGAAACTCAAAGGCCTGCCGCCGGCTTTCGTGGAGCCGATGCAGTGCCAGCCGGTGACCTCGTTGCCTGAAGACAACCAGTGGAGCTACGAGATCAAGTTCGACGGCTATCGTTGCCTCGCGGTGAAGGTGAAAGGCAAAGTGACGTTGTTTTCGCGCAATCGCAAAACCCTGAACCGCCGCTTTCCCGACATCACCAAAGCGCTATCCGCATTTACCTCAGACTTCGCGGTGGATGGGGAAATCGTTGCCCTCGATGAGAAAGGCCGTCCGTCCTTTCAACTCCTCCAAAATGGTGGAGTTCAGCCGTCAAACCTCCGCTTTTACGCTTTCGATCTGCTGAATTGGGATGGCGAGGATCTGGTCGCATCGCCCATCGAACATCGACGTGAATTGCTAAGCCGGCTTTTTGAAGGTTGCATCGATCCGCTGCGGCTTTCGCCCCTCCTCACTGCTCCTGCCGATCAAATCATCGGCGCGGTGCGGAAGCTTGGTCTGGAAGGTGTCGTGGGTAAGCGGCTGCAATCCCGCTACGAGTGTGGCGAAAGGACGGGAGCTTGGATTAAGCACCGTCTCGATCGACAGCAAGAATTCGTGATCGGTGGCTACGTCCCGGGAGCGCAGGGCTTCGACTCTTTGCTGGTCGGCGTCTACGAAGACAAGAGGCTGAACTTTGTCGCCAAAGTGAAAAATGGATTTGTCCGCAGGACGCGCGGCGTGGTCTGGACCGAGCTGAAAAAAGTCCCCCGTCTCGCGGAGCGCCCCTTTGCCAATCTTCCGGAGAAAAAAGGAGGACGATGGGGCGAACCGTTGACCAAAGAAAAAATGAAGGAGTGCCGCTGGCTCGAACCGACCGCGGTTTGTCAGGTTGCCTTTATCGAGTGGACGGCCAGCGGGAAGCTTCGCCACTGCTCATTTGTGGCCATGCGTGATGACAAGAACGCCGAAAACGTCGCGCGAGAGACGTAATTACGCCGCCTTCTTTCGCTTCGCCGCTTTCGGTTTCCGGGGCTCTTCCTTGGCTGCGGTCTTACCCTTCGACTGCTGGAGGCTCTCCTGAAGGACCGCCACCAAATCCACCACGTTGGTCGCCTTCTTCTTTTTGGCGGGGGCCGGCGCTCTCTGACCAGGATGCTCGATCTTTTCCTCCACGAGTTTTTCCAACGCCTCGTGATAGTCGTCATTATATTTGGCTGGCTCCCATTCCGAACTCATGCTCGCGATCAGTTGCTTGGCCATCTGCAGTTCCGCTTTGCCGACCGTTCTCGCCGCGGGCTGTTTGAACTCTTCGACATCCACCAATTCTTTGGGGAAGTGCATTAACTCCAGCATCAGCCCATCCTTTTGCGATTTGACTGCCGCGAGGTGTTGGCGAGAGCGAATGACCACTTTGGCAATCGCGATCTTTCCGGTGTCGAGGAGGGCGTCGTGCAAGAGCGTATAGGCCTTGTCCCCGCCCTTCGCGACTTCGAGATAATACGGTTTATAAAACAGCAGTGGGTCGACGTCTTCGATCTTCACGAAATTCATGATGTCCACGGTCTGAGTGGCCTCCACATCCACGCGGGCAAAATCCTCTTCCTTCAGGATCACGTATTTTCCCTTCTCGTGCTCGTAGCCCTTCACGATTTGATCCCAGGGCACTTCCTTGCCGTCCGCTTCCGCCACCCGCTTGTAGTTCACCGGGCTTTGGTCGCTCGCGCGCAGCAGGCGGAACTTCAATTCCTCCCGGCTGGTCGCGGGATATAGTGACACGGGGATAGTGACGAGTCCGAACGTAATCGCGCCTTTCCAAAGAGGTCTCATGCCCGTCAATCGGCGTTGCCGGTCTCTGTGGCCCTCCTGTTACTCGACGATTCGCTTTAAGAGATTGAAGGCGGCCACCTGCTTGCCTTGTTCCAGCGCGTGCATGGCGTGGCGGACCTGCTTTTTAATTTCGGAAACCTCGTCATTGTCTTCTTCTTTCTCCGCAAGCTGAAAAGCGACGACTTTGGACGAAGGCTCAGCCGTCGTCTTTTTTTCTCGTTTTCGCGCCGGCGCGGGCTTCGGTTTTTTTGGGGCCTGCACCCGGGCGCGCAGGTGCTTTGGCCGTGCCGGCTCTTCCAGCAGATCGTATTTGATGCCCACGACTTCGGCCCCGGCCAACCGTTTCAGGGACTTTGGGAACACGAGAAACTGGCGATTCGGCCCAGGATCGAAACCAACCTTTCCGCGGTCGGCTTTCGTGCCCACATTCTCTTGGAACACCGTCATCACGCGTCCCGCTTTGACCGCGATTTGGAGTGCCCGATCCTTCGTCGGTTCCGTGAGAAGCAAGTGCGTCTCGGGCTTTCCAAAGTTTTGAACAATCGTTGCGAATCGGGCGGTCTTCACTCCGTGATATCGGGAAGAAGGGTTTCCATGGTCTTTGAAAGTACCCGCACTCGAAATTCTCCTGTGGGGCGATTGGATACAGGGCCGTCCATGTCTGTCTCGAGATCCAATGCCACCACCGCTGAACTTATGAGCCGCGAAGGGGAGGAGGCGAGTGGTCATTTGCGTCAGGCACTAAAAGGCGCGGCCCGCCAAGCTCTGATGTGGCTCGATGACACAAATTCGCGACGGCTCCAAGACCTCCAAATGCACACCGTGTGGAGTGTGGTTCCGGAACCATTGCCGACAGGGCGGGCCGTGGGTAGCTCGAACGCGTTCCAATAACCATTCATCCGCGATGTCATCGACCCCGTGCGCCAAAAATTCCGAACGAGCCCTCGAAAAAACATCGGGATTTGTCCGGGTCCGAGGGGCTCGGGAGCACAATCTGAAAAACGTCGACTTGGTGCTTCCTCGGGATTCGTTGGTCGTCTTCACGGGAGTCTCGGGTTCCGGCAAATCCTCCCTCGCGTTTGGAACCTTGTACGCCGAAGCACAGCGGAGGTATCTCGATTCCGTAGCACCATACGCGAGGCGACTTTTTCACCAGCTGGGTGTCCCTCAGGTCGATGAAATTGAGGGTCTGCCTCCAGCGGTTGCGCTTCAGCAACAACGTGGCGCGCCTACGACTCGCTCGTCCGTGGGGAGCGTGACCACGCTCTCCAATTTACTCCGGATGCTCTATTCCCGCGCCGGGGATTATCCTCGCGGCCAAAGCATTCTGTATGCGGAATCGTTTTCTACGAATACACCGGAAGGTGCCTGCCCCACCTGTCACGGCCTGGGTCGTGTTTTCGAGGTGACGGAAAAATCCATGGTGCCGGACGATTCCCGGAGCATTCGCGATCGGGCGATCGCCGCATGGCCGCCGGCATGGCATGGACAAAATTTGCGGGACATCGTCACGACCCTCGGTTTCGACATCGATCGACCTTGGCGCGAACTATCCAAAAAAGAGCGCGATTGGCTGCTCTTCACCGACGAACAGCCCCAGGTCCCGGTCTACCCGGGGTGGACGCGTCTGGAAGTGAAGGACGCCATCAAACGGAAGGAGCCGCCCAGTTACTTGGGGACCTTCACGGGGGCCAAACGCTACGTTCTCGAGACGTTTGCGAAGAGCGAAAGTGCTTCGATGAAAAAGCGGGTGGCGCGCTACATGATTAGCGCGGAGTGCCCGCTCTGCCATGGCAAGCGCTTGAGACCAGAAGCGCTCGCCGTGAAGTTCGCCGGACTCGATATCGCCCAACTCTCGGCTCTTTCCATCGATCGCTTGGCGGCTCTGCTGGAACCGTACGCCACGGCCTCAAAAACACAATCTTCCGCCGGCCCCGCGGCGCACCCGGAGCGGTGGATCGTGACCCAGCGCATCGCTGAGGATTTGGTGTCCCGACTTTCGGTGATCCGCGATCTCGGGTTGGGTTATCTCACGTTGGACCGCGGAACCCCGACGCTTTCACCGGGAGAACTTCAGCGGCTACGTCTCGCCACCCAAGTGCGCTCCAACCTTTTCGGGGTCGTGTATGTTCTTGATGAACCTTCCGCTGGATTGCACCCCGCCGACACCGAGGCCCTCTTGCGCGCGCTGGAAAAACTCAAGGCCTCCGGAAATTCTCTCTTTGTCGTAGAACACGAATTGGACGTCGTTCGGCGCGCCGATTGGATTGTCGACGTCGGACCCGACGCCGGTGAGCAGGGAGGTGAGGTTCTTTACAGTGGGCCCCTCGCCGGGTTGGCAAAGGTGCCCGCTTCTCGGACCCGTCCGTATCTATTCAAAACGAAGCGTTCCACGCTGTCTGTTCCTCGGTCGCCCCGCGGTTGGCTCCGGCTGGAGGGCATCACGCGCAACAATCTCCATCGGCTTAATGCGGCTTTTCCTCTCGGGGTCTTTACCACGGTCACCGGCATTTCTGGATCCGGGAAATCAAGCCTCGTGAGCCAGGCACTCGTGGAACTGGTGGCCAATCATCTCGGTCAGGAAATTGCGCCGGAGTCCGAGGTCACCGACGAATTGGAAAATGCTCCAGCACAGCCGGCGGCTGGCTCCATTCGCGGTGGGATGGAAAGCATCAAGCGTTTGGTCGTCGTGGATCAGAAAGCGATCGGACGGACGCCGCGCTCGAACTTGGCAACCTATACCGGCCTATTCGACCATGTCCGGGAACTGTTCGCTCAAACCCCTTTGGCTCGACGTCGGCATTATAGTGCTGGAAGGTTTTCTTTTAACGTCGCCAAGGGACGGTGTGAGACTTGCCAGGGAGAAGGTTTTGTTTTCGTCGAATTGCTCTTTTTGCCCGGCGTCTATTCGCCGTGTGGAGCATGCCATGGCAGCCGCTACAACCCTGCCACTCTGGAAGTCGCCTACCGACAAAAGAACATCGCCGAGGTGCTCGGTATGACCGTGGACGCGGCCTCGGAATTTTTCGCCGCCGAACCTGTCCTCGCTCGATCCTTGGGGGTGCTGCGTGAGGTGGGTCTAGGGTATTTGCGTCTAGGTCAGCCCGCCACCGAACTTTCCGGAGGCGAGGCGCAGCGGATCAAGCTTGCCGCGGAATTGCAGAGAACCAACCGCGGCGACGCGCTGTTTATCCTGGACGAACCCACGACCGGCCTGCACCCCTTCGACGTCGAGAAGCTTATGAGGCAACTCCAGGGCTTGGTGAATGCGGGGAATACCGTCGTTGTCGTCGAGCACGACATGCAGGTCGCCGGAGCGAGCGACTGGGTGATTGATATGGGACCAGGAGCAGGAGAGGAGGGGGGAGAAATTGTGATTGCTGGCCCGCCAAAGGAAGTGGCCCACGCCTCCCGCAGCCGCACCGCTCCCTATTTGGCGCGAGCCACGATGTAGAGGCGAGGGCGGGCAGGGGATCCGCCCGCCGTCGTCTTCGTGTGCGCCCGCCTTCCACAGGCCTCGCAGGAATCCAGCTTTGTCACCGAATTCCTCTACGGCGTACGGGGCGAGGTGAGGCATAATTGCCCGACCGCATTGCGGCAGAGTGGCGGACGTCGCAGAATAATTAAATCCACCTGATGTTTCCATCGGGGTTCCGCCGGAAGCGGAAGCGGCGGGTGACGGGCGAATACAAATTTGACGCCGAGAGTACCCGCTCTTGGCAGGAAAACTTCAGCCCAACGGTCATGCATCTCATCCCCACCTCTTCTCTCGGTGAGAAACCGCGCGTCCTCATCATTCTTCCCTGCATCGATGACGCGCTCCGAAGAGAACGGATGAGCAAAGCGATCCAGAAACTTGGCAACTGGTGGAACTGCATTCCGTCCACGTGGCTCGTTAAAGCGCCTCACACGGTCGAGGAAGTTTGCCGTCTTTTGCAATCCCTGTTGGCGGAGGCTGACACGCTCCTTGTGCTGGAGGCCGATGGAAACGCGGTGTGGACTGGACTACAGGGTCAGGCGGCAGGCTGGCTGAAAGACAACCTATTGCCCCACGGTACGGCTCCGCAGGCCCGCCTCCGTCGAAGCGAATCCGCGGGAGTGAATTTGCCTGCGGCGGCGTTGGTAGAAAACCCCTGAGACATTTTTCCGCGGACCGTCTCGAAGGCTTCCGCCATTCTATTTTAACCGGCGCAGATGCAGGCCATTCGGCGAATCCACTCTCGCTACTCCCGATTTATGAAAGCACAAGACCCATCAAAAAACTCTTCAATGCCACACCTCCCATCCTCCCATTCGCGCCGAGAGTTCATGGGCGGTATCGCCGCGGGGCTTGGAGGAGCATTGGCTACCGTAACTCCTGGCCATGTGAGCGCGGCAGATAAGGGCGACGCGCCAGCGCAAACCCTGAAGCAGGATCCGACGGCGCAGTATCCCAAGCCGCCCTTCTCTAAACAGCGGCAAGAATGGCCAGGCCTTGCCGGAAAAATGACGCCGAAACCCGATCACGGCGAGAAGAGTTACCAAGGCACCGGCCGGTTGCTTGGGCGCAAGGCGCTGATTACCGGCGGAGACTCTGGAATTGGGCGGGCGGCCGCCATCGCCTTTGCGCGGGAAGGTGCGGATGTCGCGATCAATTATTTGCTGGCGGAGGAAGAGGACGCAAAGGAGGTGGTCGAGTTAATCCAAAGTGCGGGGCGCAAAGCAATCGCCCTGCCGGGTGACATTCGCGAAGAGAAATTCTGCCAGAAGCTGGTCGCCGACGCGGTCCGGGAATTGGGTGGGCTGGACATTCTGGTAAACAATGCAGGTCGGCAGCAGTCGCGAGATTCCATTTTGGAAATCACAACCGAAGACTTCGACGCGACCTACAAGACGAATTGTTACGCACCGTTTTGGATCACCAAGGCGGCTGTCCCCCACCTCCAAGCTGGAGCGAGTATCATCTTCACCGCATCAGAACAAGCCGAGGACCCTTCCCCGAATCTATTCGATTACGCCTCCACCAAAGCCGTGAACGCGAATTTCGCGAAATCGCTCTCCAAGCAGCTGGCAGCGAAAGGCATTCGGGTGAACGCGGTCGCTCCCGGCCCGGTGTGGACGCCCCTCCAGGTGAGCGGCGGCCAGTCGCAGGAAAAGTTGCCGAACTTCGGTGCCAAAACCGCGCTCAAGCGAGCCGGACAGCCAGCCGAACTCGCGCCCGCATACGTCTTTCTCGCTTCCCAGGAGTCGAGTTTCGTCACCGGATTTATTTACGGCGTGCAGGGGGGTAAGGGAGAGGCGTGAAGTGACGGAATTTTCGCGGGCAACATCGAGCGATCCATCGAGGGATTTCGCCTAATGTCAGCGCCGACAAGCATGAGAGCGAAAACCGCTCGTTCGCTTGATGCCGGAGGATCGTTCACCGTGCGCCCGCCCCAAAACGCACCTTCCGCGTCATCTCCGTTTCGTGGGCCGAGCGCACGTGTCAATCAACTTTAAGAGAAGAGCACAGCGCGGCTGGTGTCCGAGTCAAATTGCTACGGCGAGCAAGAGCTCCTACTATGGTCGCGGCTCATTTTTCGCGCAAGACCATACGGTCGCGGCGTGAAGATGGCCGAAAACTCGAAGACTTGGACACGGACGGAAGGCTACCATCAGCCCGTAGAGGAGGGCTCTCCCGACGAAAGCCTCAAGACCGCTGGCATTACTCTCGTTCGGAGCAAGGCCTCTGCTTCTAGTGTGCCATTGGCACACGAGGTTTGCCAAAATGACACAGGAAGATGCCAGGTGCCGCGCCGCCATAGGAGAGTTTCCAGGACGCAGTGTGGCACGGAATTTGATGAAGGCGGAAACAGAGCGCGGAACGGCGGCTCCGGTGAGCCGAGGTTTTCGTTGCTCTCCAACCACTCGGACCGGCAACGGTGGATGCCGGGTGGCTGAGAAATCAAAACTCATCCATCGTTCTAGAAAGACTACAGTATGACGAACGCACTGACTCGTTGGAACCCTCTGCGCGAACTGGAGGATTTCCAGAACCGCGTGTTGAGCACCTTCGCTCCCGGTTCGAACTACCGCTCCAATGGCAAGGAGGCCTTGCCGATGGCCGAATGGTCGCCGCTGGCGGATGTGGCCGAAGATGAAAAGGGATACCTCATCTTGGCGGAGCTGCCGGAGGTGGAGAAGAAAGACGTGAACGTGACCGTGGAGAGCGGGACGCTCATGATCAGCGGTGAGCGGAAGGCGCCAAGTCCAAGCGCCGAGGGGCGCAAATGGCACCGCGTGGAACGCGCCTACGGCACGTTTGCCCGCTCGTTCGGGCTGCCAGATGATGCGGATGCCGAGCAGGTCTCGGCCGAGTTCAAAAACGGCATGCTGGCGGTCCGGGTCGCGAAGCGCGAATCGGCCCGTCCGAAACAGATCGAGATTCAAGGCGACTAAGACGACGACCCGCGCGAAGTGCTGGGATAATGCTGAACGGGGGAGCGTTTCCTCCAGGCACCCCAGCGAGCTGAACGCAATGTGGACGCGTTCGCACCGCGCGGCAGACGCCTGAAAACGCCCCGGGGCCGGTGATTCCTATGCCTCCGGCTCCGGGGCAGCTCAGGACAAGAACCCAACAGCAAACTTTTCAACCATGGACACGCACCGACACATGAAACCATTCAGACAGCGCCTCATGATCGGGGGAGCCATTCTGACAATGGGACTGGCGGCGCTCTTGCCGGCGGACGGCAAAAAGTCGCCCGACCTCAAATTGGATCCAGCCCCGCTGCAAGCAAACGAACATCCCGCGTTCACCTTTGCGCCGGTCATCAAGCGGGTGTCGCCGAGTGTGGTGAATATCTACACCGCTAAAACCACGCGCGCCGAGCGGGGCACCTCGCCGCTCATGGAAGAGTGGATATTGCGAGAATTTTCCGGCCGGGGCGGCGGACGCTGGGAAATGGTTCCGCAAGACCGCAGGGAGCAAAGTCTAGGCTCGGGCGTAATCATGAGCGAGGACGGCTATGTGCTCACCAACAACCACGTGGTAAATGGCGCGGACGAGGTAAAGGTGGCCCTCGCGGACAATGCCACCATTTACGATGCGAGAATTGTCGGGACCGATCCGCAGACGGACATCGCCGTTCTGAAAGTCGAAGCGCACGGGCTGCCCGCAATTACAGTGACGGATAGCGATCCGCTGGAGGTCGGCGACGCCGTGCTCGCCATTGGCAATCCCTTCGGGGTGGGACAAACGGTGACGATGGGAATTGTGAGCGCCAAAGGGCGCGCCGGAATGGGCATCGTGGACTATGAGGACTTCATCCAAACGGACGCCTCGATTAATCCGGGAAACTCGGGCGGCGCGCTGGTGGACGCTGCCGGGCGTTTGGTGGGCATCAACACCGCGATCCTGAGTGGGACCGGGGGAAACCAAGGCATTGGGTTTGCGATTCCGGCCAACTTGGCCCGCTCCGTCATGGATCAGTTGGTGAAGGACGGCAAGGTCTCCCGCGGTTATCTTGGAGTAAGCATCGCGCCGGTCACTCCAGTCGCCGCCAAGGGACAACAACTCGCCAACCAAAACGGCGCTTTAATTGCCGAGGTTGCAGCCCACACACCCGCCGCGAAAGCAGGACTAGAGGCGGGGGACGTAGTGGTGCAACTTGACGGGAAGCCGGTTACCGACAGTCGGCACCTGCGCCTCATGGTGAGTCAGCATGCGCCCGGAACAACGATCGCGCTGACGATAATGCGCGACGGCAAGGAGCGGACGATCGAAGTGGAACTACGTGAAATGCCCACCGGGCGGATCGCGATGTCCCGGTAGGAACAAACGCACAGCAGCTTCAAGACATGCACAAACACCACTCCAGGGATGGCCAAACCATCGCCGTGACTGATACTTACCCAAAGGCGGAAATGCTCATTGCTCAGTTGCACGCCGAAGGAACTGCACTGTCCGAAATTTCCCTGATTGCGCCCCGCACGCTGGTGCGAACGGCAGCGCCCCTGAATTCCACCCCGAACGTGGGCTTCTATGTGATGGGCGTAACCCGGTTGCTGTCGAATGGAAAGACGATGCACGATTCAGATGTCGGACCCATCTACGCCGCTGGCCCAGTGATGGAGGAATTGGATTCGGTGGAAGGAGGGGCACTGAGCGAATGTCTCCGACGATCGGGTGTCGAACGCAAGCACTCCGAATGGTGTGTTGGACAACTGCAGCAGGGGCGGCCGGTCATTTTGATCCGCAACGCGAATCCAAAAGCGTTGGCACTAGCAGTGAAGTCAACCGGGGCCCTGACTCAGTCTTCCGAGCAGCCAGCGGATGACAAAGAGATGGAAGCGGTGGCGTGAGGCGACCCCGTTCTCGCCTCATCCTTTCGGGTGAACCCATACGCTCAAACTCCGATGAGCCCCCGACGCATTCTAATGGTCGATGATGAGGAAGCGCTCCTAGCTCTCGGCCAGACGGCGCTGAGAGACCACGGCTTCGAAACTGACACTGCTCGCGATGGCCTTGAAGGATTACGGGCTCTTCAGTCCGGCGATTACGAACTGCTAATCACCGACCACCACATGCCGGGCCTGACCGGCTTTGACCTCATCCAGCGCCTGCGCGACGCGAAAATCTCCATACCCGTCGTAATGGCGAGCGCCACGCCTCCAACGACCGAGTTCAGCGCTCATCCGCGGCTCTGCCCGCAAGCGTTCCTGGCGAAGCCTTATACCGCACGTCAGCTCGTAGACGAAGTAGAACGAGCGTTGAAGGCGGGATAGCGAAGGAGTGCGCAAGCGTTCCTTTGGTGGCTGTGAGGCGCGCCGTATCGCCATCGATGTCCAGCAGTTGGAGGACCAGGCGGAGTTCGAGGTGTTCGGGTGTATTGCGCTGATTTTGAAATCCCGTTGAAAATAAACGAACCGGAATCGAATTTGCGTGGTCCTTGGGCGCTCATTATTTCCAACAAAGACAGCCATTCTGCCGGAGTTGAGGCGAACTCCATGGCGACCCCGGCATTACGTTCAAGGGTGGAGGCTCGTGTGCAAGTTCGCCCTGCTTCGGTCTTCCGCTCACAGCGACAAAGCTAACAACTAGGCCGTAAGCCGCCGAGTCCTTCCGGCTACGGCGTAAATGATCGCGCCGAGGAGATGCAGGAAGAAAATGACGAGCAGCCAGACGATCTTCTCGCCGGACTGAAGCTTCGGATTCGTGGCGCAATCGATGAGCGCCCAAATCCAAAAAATACTCAAGATTGCGATGAGAATCAGGGCCGTGGAGCCTAGGCCGAAGAAGAATCCGGCTGCATCGGAAAGGAAGAGTGTAGTGGTCATGCCCGAGAATCGCAGAAATGGGCGAGCCCGGACGCCCGAAGCCCGAGCATACCCGATGGCACCGGCCTCGCGCTGATGCGAGAGTTGAATACCCGAAGCAACCTGCTCGGGATTTGCGCTCTGCGGATTCGGGATGGCAGAAGACCTGCCACGCACTCGCCAAGCCGACTTCTCCGCCCACTTGGTGAAATCTATCGATTTCGACAAACGAAAGAACGCTCAAACGCCTCCAATCATCACTGCAATCCTGCCGGGCTTTTTACAAATTGCGTCATCGGGAGCGTGTAGGCTTTGAGAAATCATTGATGAATGGAGTTCTTCCAAGGAATAAATAACCGACTAAAGAGAACTTCGTAGACCGTTGCCGTGAGTGACTTCATCGCGTGATGAAGATTTCCTCGCGGAGACGTTGCCAAAGCTCTGCCCACTCTGGCCATTTTTCTTCGTCCAGTGAACTATTGTGGTCGTAGGAGTTCGGAATGAGGCAGGGCCGGACCTTGCTCTGCAACGATTCCTTTCGAACAATGCCCATCCCCGATGCGGATCAGCAGCGACTCGCCCTCGCCGAGCGGCTTCAGCAAAGTCGACTTGAGATTCTGACAGATTGGACGGACGCCGTGCGCGACGACCCGCTCATTCCCGATGCCCACGAGCTGACCCTTGCTGCGTTGCAGGATCACTTCCCCCAGTTACTGAACGAATTACTGACCGGCTTGAGGCAGCCAGCGACGCTTCTTGATGCCGAAAGTCGACAAGTGGCCGATAATCACGGTAGCGCACGTTGGCGACAAGGCTATCGCTTGGATGAAGTGCTGCGAGAGCTGGCCCGGATCCGCGAGATCCTTTTGGGGCGAGTGCGAAACTTTTGCGCGGAGCGTCAATGGCCCGCGCTCAGGGATGACGCCGAAGAAAAGGTCCGGCGCTTTTTCGACTTGGCCGTCGCCCGGTCCGCCCGTCAGTTCATGCAAGAGCAGGAAGAGCAAATTGTGCTCCGGGCACAGCAGCTTGAGAACGCTTATCAGCTGGTTCGGACTGCCACCCAGCAATTGCGAGCCTCCGCTCATTCCCGGTGGTTGTTGTTGCATGGCGCTTCGCATGAACTGCGGAATGCCCTGCAAGCGGTGGAACTTGGGGCCACTGCTCTCTTGCAAGAGGACGAAGTGTCGGTCCGAACCGAAATTTTTTCGCGGCTTTCCCAAAACTCCGGTTACTTGCAGCGGGTTCTCGATCGTCTCCATCAGTTTTCAAACATTCTGGCCGGCGAAACTCAGTTGCAGACGGCATGGATCGACCTCGATGTATTCCTGAAGGAGGTTGAACAAACGCATCGGCCTGCCGCCGAGCGTAAAGGCTTGCGGTTCTTGTGCCCAGCTGCCTCCAGCCCAGCGACGGTGAGAACGGACGTCGAAAAGCTGCGCCACATCGCGGATATTCTGCTCTCCAACGCGATTGAATATACTGATATCGGATCGGTCGAAATGGCCGCGACCGCGGGCGGGGTTGGTGCGGGGCAATGGATTTTCAGGGTTGTTGATACAGGAGCGGGCATTCACGAGATGGATGCAAAGATGACGTTTCAAGCGGTGCATCGGAGTGAGCGGTCGACGCATCGTGGAGTTGGATTGGGGCTCCTCCTCGCCCGGCATATTGCCCGGCTGCTGCACGGAGACATCACGTTTGAAACACGGTACGGGGAGGGTAGCCGGTTTGAAGTGACCCTACCTTCTGATATAGAAGCTAATGCCGCGTAAGCTCTGGCAGTCGCGCCGCCAGCGGGGGAGGTTCTCCTTATTCTGCGCCCATCCTACGAGCGGCTTCACCGAGGACGCAAACGTCGAGCTTCAACAAGTTTCAGGCTCAGTCAAAAGTTGTGAAAGGCGACCGAGGAAAACTGACCTGCGCCGGCGTTTAGAGTGGGCAGATCCTGAGCTATTACGACCGAAGCCTTTGCATGTGGCAGAATACTCACTCGTAGTGGAGGCGGAGATTTTTTGACAGAAATTCGAATCTCAGACGCGGTGTTCCCGGCCGTAGTGGCCGTTGTTGGGCTACTGCGGGAGAGGCATCCGCCGCGTGTGAGACAAAGGGTGGGGGGCATGTTTCATTTGGTGGTTGCCGGAAGATAGTTCCGGCCCCTCCACACAGACGGCTTTCGAAAAAGCACCCGGAAAAGGGCCGTCCACTGAATGGCCACCAGGACAAGGATGCCCACGGGATGCAGCCAGGCCCCTAGCCATGATTGCCGGAAGCGGATCGCGGCGAGAATCCGCGGAAGCAATGCGGCACATGCACCAAGGCTGGAAAGAATCACGGTGGACGGGGTGGACGTGATGGTGAGAAGCAGCAGCGGGAGCACTTGCCCGCCGAGCAGAATAACCGTCGCGGGGCCAATCAAAACGCGGGAGCCCAGTCCTTCGTGAGCGTTCTTGGCGAAGCCGTTCCACACGTCGACAGCCCGGTCATACATGCGGCAGGAGAAAGTGTCGGTGGCATCGAAAAGATCCGTCAGCAAGCCGTGCCGGCGAAACGATCGGGCGAGGGCGACGGCGTCGTGAATGCGCCCGGCAATGGCTTCGTGCCCTCCCGTTCGGAAATATGCGTCCCGGCGGACGGCGAGAATCTGTCCGCAGGCTGCGGCGAGGCTGGGGTCGGTGCGCTGGCGCATCCGCTGGAGGGGCAGGAACGCCAGCAAGACGAAATGGATCAGCGGGATGACGAGTTTCTCCATCAGGCCGCAAGTCACTTGCCGAGGCACGCCGCTGAGGAAGGGGAGCTTTTCCCGCTCCATCTGCCGCGCCATTCGAGCCAAAGCATCGGCGGTGATAACTCGCACATCAGCATCCATGAACAGCAGCAAGGGAAAGCGCGCCAACTTGGCGAGCTGATGGCAGGCGTGGTTTTTGCCACACCACCCTTCCGGCAAGCTTAGCCCGCGGTGCAGACGCACCCGGGGATCGACCGCGCCGATTTCGCGCACCACGCGCGCCGTTTCGTCCGTGGAGGCATCGTCGAGCACGAGGATTTCCAGCTGCACGCCCTGGCTTTGCCGTACGGATTGGATGGCGGCAGCGATGTTCTCCTCTTCGTTGCGCACGGGAATGAGAACGGAGAGTGCTGGCTCGTCGTTCGAGGATTCGGCCGGGGCAAGCGGCAGCGGACGGTACAGGCCCAGGTTTCGTACAAAAAGCGCTGCGGGGATCACCGCCAGCACGCAGCTGAAAATCGCGCAGGTCAGCATCATGGCTTCTTCTCTTCCACATGCCCTGGGACATACGTTTTGCCGCGGACCAAGGCCCCGATTCTCCGCCACAAATCGTAAAAGAATTGAATGCCTGCCCGGCCTCGATTCATCGTGACCCACTCGCTGGGATCGCGACGCATGGAAGCCTGCGCCAAGCGCTCCTGTTCCACGCCCAAGGTCGCCGCGAAGTGCTGCGTCCAGCTCTTTCCAGACTGCGCCGGCCGATCCATCGGGAGGAGCGGCTGGCCGAAACTGACGAGAATCTCTGGCCGTGGCTCAGACCAAAAGACATACTCCAGCGCCAGGGGAACAAAGGCGGCGTCTGGGTGTCGCGAGGCCAGCACGCCGACCCCTTCTTCAAGCTGGAGCGGTCTTTCCCGGACGTCCGCGAAACGGCCTTGCGGGGTAATCCACAGCAAAGAGTCGCGCCGGGCCAAAATACGATCCGCGGTGCGCAAAAAATTTCGACCGCCCCGGAGCGTGCCGCGTTCCACTCCGAAGCAGCCGAGTTTGCGAAAAAAGCGGTAGCGCTCCAGCATCGCCGCGTCGATGGGCACATAGGAGGAGAGCTGCGGCAGATGGGTGCGCGCCAGGAGGAGGCCGACCAACGGGTCCCACCAGGACGCATGATTGAGGTAAACGACCATCGGTCGATCTCCAACGTCCGGCATGGGCCCGGCCTGGAGGATGCGCAAGGACCGAAAATGACTGCGCACGTAGCGCCGCGCATACCAGGTGAACCCTCGGAGTATCCACGGATTGATGCGCGGCAGCGGCACTGGCGGAGGTCGGTGTTTCACGCCGGCACCAAGGGTGATTTCGTTTTCGGCACCAAGGCGTCTCGGTCCAGGGTGTCGGCGGCAATCCAGCCCGACATCATCACCATTGGCAGGCCCGGACCGGGATGCGCCGCCCCGCCCGCGAGATAAAGCCCGTGCAGATCAGGGCTGCGGTTATGGGGCTTAAAAGCTCCGAGGAATTTGCCGTGACTGGCCACACCATAGATCGCTCCGTTGAGCACCCGGTAGCGATCGTGAATGTCCTGGGGGGTGAGGACGCGCTCGTAGACGATGCGCGATTCCAAATCGGGCATGCCGCCGGTGCGTTTGAGTTTCTCGAGAATCACCTGCCGGTACGCCGGCAGCATTTTTTGCCAATCGTGATGGGGCCGCAGGTAAGGCGTATGGACCAGCACGTAGAGCGCCTCGCCCCCCGGAGGCGCGGTCGCCGGCTCGGTGCGGCTGGTGGCGGCCAGATAGCACGTGGGATCAGGTGCGGGCTCGCCCCGTTCATAGATGGAGGCAAACTCTTCCTTTGGATCCCGGCTGAAGACAAAATCGTGATGGGCGAGATGCTCATACCGGCGGTTCAGCCCCAGATAAAGCACGACTCCGGAGCAAGCCGGTTCGTAGCGGCGGCGTTTCTCAAAGCGGTCTGCCGCCCGTCCTCCGCACAGCTCTCGGTGAGTCCGAACCGCGTCTGAATTTGAGATGACGGCCGCCAACGGGATCTCCTCCCCGTCCCGCGTCCGCACGCCGGTAGCCCGGCCATCGCGGACCAGAATCTTCTCCACGTCCACCTTGGTCCGGATTTCCACACCCAGCCTCGTGGCAAGTTTTTCCAGCGCCAGCGGAATCGCCCGCGTGCCGCCCACGGGATACCAGATGCCCTCCTCGGTTTGCATGTGGGCAATGCCGCAGAGAATGGCCGGGGAACCATAAGGCGAAGACCCCACATACTGGGTGAAGTGGTCGATCATCTGCGCCACCCGGGCGTCCGGGGTATATTTCCGCACCGTGCTCGCGACCGATCGCCCGAGCCGCATGGCGAGGACGTCGCGAAACATCTGCCAATCGAAAGACGCTTTCCATTGGAACATGTCCCGGATGCCGCCAATCGGTTTGTAAAAGAAATGCTCGTTCGAAATCCGGTGGAGGCGCGCGGTGTAATCGAGGAACTCGCGATAGCGCGCTCCGGAATTTGTGCCGGGTGCAAACCGCTCCAAATGCTCGGCCATCACCCGCGGTTCCTGCGCCAAATCCAAATTGGAGCCATCGTCGAAAAAGCAACGCCATTGCGGGTCCAGGCGGAGAAGCGTCAGGTGGTCTTCCAGTGCTTCGCCGGCCTCGGCAAAAATGCGCCGGAGCACCGATGGCATCGTGACGATGGTGGGGCCCATGTCGAAACGAAAGCCTTGTTCCTCCAACACCGCTGCCTTGCCACCGAGCCAGGGATTTTTTTCCAGCAGCGTGACCGGATAACCGCGAGCGGCGAGAACGCAAGCGGCGGAAAGGCCGCCGAGGCCACCGCCAATGATGCCGATGGATTTCATGATGTGGAAGGTGGATGAACTTTTCGCCGGGCGAAGATTGCGCCAACCAAGGCGCGCAGCCCCGCCCAAGGCCGCCGCCCGTGGGCCCAGGCCATGTAGGCAGCAAAGAGCCGTGTGTCATTTGCTCTCGGCTCATCGAGATGCTCGTAGTGCCGGCCAGACCGCTCGGTGACGACATGCGGAAAGGTCATTTCCAGGAGGCCCGCCGCGCCGCGGGTCACTCCAAAGCCGCTCGCCTTCACGCCCCCGAAGGGCAACCGTGGATCGGCGGTGGGCACAATTACATCGTTGATCGTCGCGAAACCCGTGTTGAGATGCGCGGCCACGTGCCGGGCCATCTGCAGGTTGCGCGTGAAGATCGAGGCTCCCAAGCCGTGTTCCTCGGAATTGGCGCGGGTGATGGCTTCCTCGGCATCGCGCACGATTTCCATTGGAGGAACGACTCCTGTCTCGCTGGATAGAAGCCGCCGGAGTTCGTCGGCTACTTCCTCAACGGCGATCAACCGTCGGGGAGCCATGCAGGTTTGGCCTCCGTTCAAACGCGCCGCAAATCGCAACGCGCGCACCACCAGTTCCAGATCAGCTCCGGAGAGCACCAGCACACAATCTCGCCCCGACAGTTCCATCACGGACGGGGTACCGGTCATCGCCAACTCAGCGAGGACGGCGCGCCCATTTTCGGAGCTGCCCGTAAAGATCACCTTGTCGGGTCTCGCGCGTAGCGCCTGGCGCGCGGCATCCAGCGTGTCAGGTAAGATCGCCAACAATGCTCCGGGTAAACCTGCTTCCCGCGCGAGCGCCGCCCATCGTTCCATTACTCCGCGGGTCCCGGGCGCGGGTTTGACCCACACCGCGTTGCCCGCTGCCAGCGCCTGCACGGCATGGATGCTCGGGAGAAAGAGCGGATAGTTGCCCGGCCCCACGACCAGGATGATTCCATACGGCTTCCGTTGAATTTCCGAACGGATTCCGCGAAGCCAAAAGGGCCGGCCCTGCCTTCCGATCTTCTCACTGGCCAGCACTCGGCCCGCATTCTTTTCCAGCCACCGGTAGCCGTCGGCCAGTGGCAAAACCTCGCTGACCAACTTTTCGGAGACGGGCCGCGCGCTGACGGCAGCGGTGGCCGCGGCCAGCGCTTCGGAGTGCTCTGCGATGAGATATCGCCAGGCGCGCAAAATTTCCATCCGGGTCGACACGGGCCTTGCTGCCCACTCTCGCTGCGCAAGCCGGGTTTCATCGAGCGACACGCCCAGCGAATCAACGGCTGTCATGCGATCTCCTCTAGATGGGGATTTTGCGGCACTGGCCGGTGATTCGTCGGAGGCCGCTCGGCCGTGCTCAAGCCCAGATCCTGGAGCAGCAGGCGGGTGCTGATGCGTGCGCTCTCGAAAATCACGGGCAGTCCACTTCCCGGGTGCGTGCCACCGCCGACGAGGTAGAGGCCATCGACGTCATCGAAGCGATTGTGCGGACGCAGGTGGAGCATCTGGTCGAGGCTGTGCGCCAGATTGAAAGTCGCCCCGCGGTACACTTCGTAGCTGCTGTCCCAATCATCCGGAGTGATGATCTTCTCGTAGCGAATACGCGACTCCACATCGGTGAAGCCCGCCTTGGCGATTTGGCGCAGCACGAGCGCCCGGTAACGCGCTCGCTCTTTTTGCCAATCCACGTTGGGGTGCTGATGGGTCACCGGCACGAGCACGTAAAGCGTACTGTGTCCCGCCGGGGCCAGCGCCGGATCCGTGACCGTGGCGTTTTGCACATAGAAGGAAGGGTCTTCGGACAGCACGTGCTTCCGCTCGATTTCATCGAGGTTCCGCACGTAGTCTTCCGAAATGTGGATGGTGTGATGCGGCTGCGGGAATTTCCCCTCCACCCCGAGATACAGCATGAACGTCGAGCAGGAGAATTTCTTGCGGCTGATGTTGCGATCGCTCCACCGCCGCCGCAGCCGATTCGGCACCAACCGCTCCATCCCACGGGCAAAGTCGGCATTCACGATCACCGCCGCCGCCTTTTCCTCACCGGTCGCAGTGCGAATGCCCACGGCCCGACGGCCCTCGAAAATGATTTCCTCCACGGGGCACCCCGTCTGAATCTGCACGCCCAGACGCTCGGCTACTCGGGCCATGGCCGCCGTCACCGCGGCACAGCCCCCGACCGGATGGAAGACGCCGTGCTCATACTCAAGGAACGAGAGAATGGAGAAGAGGCTCGGACAGCGAAACGGGGACATGCCGAGATATTTGGACTGGAAGGAAAAAGCGAGGCGGATGCGGGGATCCCGGAAGAAACGCCCGAGGTAACGATCCAGGGATTGATGCGGTCTCAGCATCGGCAGCAACCGAAGCATCCGCATCGTCAACACGTCTTTCCAACCGCGGAAGGGCGTTTCCAGGCACGGTTCCATGCGGCGAAGCTTCTCCCGGTTTTCGACCATAAAGCGCCGAAATCCGGGGGCGTCGGCCGGGCAGATGCTCGCAATCTGCTGCTCCATCCGCTCCACGTCCGCCGTGGCGTCCATTTGCCCGCCGGAACCAAACTGAATCCGATATTGCGGGTCCAAGCGCACCGTCTTCACCTCCGCGCTCAGCGTCGTACCCGCCGCCGCGAAAATTTCGTCGAGCACGCGTGGATAGAGAAAAAAGGTCGGGCCGAGATCGAATCGAAATCCTTCCGCCTGGATGCTCGATGTCCGACCGCCGACCTTGTCGAGGCGCTCCAGTATCTGAACTTCGACGCCGGCCGCCGCCAGGAGAATGGCGGCCGCGAGGCCGCCAGGACCCGCACCGACAATAATGACTTTTTTTCCCATGCGGGTGGTGCGGCCGATGGCCTAGGGTGTTGTCGTGATTCCACAGGCCCGGAGCGCACCCCATCCGCCGACCGCTTGAGCGGCGACAAAAAACGCCGCTATCGCTCGCGCGACACCGCCGGGAAGCGAAGGACGCCCAAAAACTTCCCTAGCTAGATCGAAAACGCCCAGGCCACGAGTGATTCTCGCCTTTTTTGGAATGAGTGGTCGAACGGATGGCGTAACCATAATGGTCTGCCCCGAAATACGCGTGCGAACGGAAACCGGTTTCATCTACTCTCCGTGAAACGTGGAACGGACGTGATTCCACGCGCCAGAAGGCACCTCCATGGAGCTTCGGATCGTAACCAGCCGGTGAACTCGTTAGTCGAACTTGCTGCCTCAAGATCCGTGAACTTCGCCGACGCAACGGGGTGTCGCTCCTCTATGCCTGGCCTCGTAATGGTGAGGGGAACTTGACCATGCCTGGCCGTTGTCTGGTCAGGATTGGCGGAATAATGTCATTGTGATTGCACGGGAAGGACCTTCCGCTTGACGACCTTTCCAAGCCGTATGCACGTCCGTCTCATAGTCCCGATTTCGCTCCGCCCATTCGAGGTTTATGAGGCTCACTTTTGGAGACGACGCGCCTTGGGAAGTCGATCTCCCATCCTCAAGCTCCGGTCCCTCCTTCCTTTGCGAACGGCTCTCCTCGTCTTCCTGTTGCTGCTCGGCTGTCTCCGCTGGCCGAGCGATGCGGCGTCGCTCACTGCCGTGAATTCCAATCCGGACTTGATCCATGGAGGAAAGCCAGATGATACCCACGATTGGACACTTGGCCCCACCGGTGCACGCGGGTGGATTTTTTCCGCGAACGGCCACTCCCACCAGGCGCGGCAGATTCTCGTCACGGCGATTGCCAAGGGCTCGCCGGCGGACGGCATTTTGCAGGTCGGAGACGTGATTCTCGGGGTGGGCGCGAAGGCATTCACGGACGATGCCCGCATCCAGTTTGCCGGGGCGATTGCCGAGGCGGAGTCCGAGAAGGGTGGGGGACGGCTTCGCGTCCTGCGGTGGCGTGCGGGCAAATCCGAGACGGCGGAGCTGAAGCTCACGGTGCTCGGCAGCTACAGCGCCACCGCGCCCTACGATTGCGCGAAATCGAAGCGCATTTTTGAAATGGGCTGCGCCGCGCTGGCGAAGCGCATGCGCGACCCGAACTACGCGCGCGGAATGAACCCGATCCCTCGCTCGCTGAACGCCCTCGCGTTGCTGGCCGCCGGCGACAAAGCCTACGCACCCTTGCTGCAAAAAGAGGCGCAGTGGGCGGCGGGATTTTCCGCGGAGAGTTTTGCCACCTGGACCTACGGATACGTGCTCATGTTTCTCGGCGAATATGTGCTGGCGACGGGCGATCCATCGGTGATGCCGGGCCTCCAACGGCTCGCCCTCGAATCCGCCAGAGGCCAAAGTGCCGTCGGCACCTGGGGGCACCGCTTTGCCCTGCCGGACGGCAACCTGGAGGGATACGGCTGCATGAATCAGCCCGGAATCAGCCTCACGATCGGAATGGTGCTGGCACGCGAGGCAGGCGTGAAGGATCCAGTGCTAGATAGCGCCATTGCCAAATCGGCGGCGTTCGTGCGCTGGTTTATCAACAAAGGCGCGGTCCCTTATGGCGATCACCAGCCGTTTCCCGCCCACGATGACAACGGGAAATGCTCCAGCGCCGCGGTGCTCTACGATCTGCTGGGCGACGTCCCGGCGGCGACGTTCTTTGCCAAGATGTCCACCGCCGCGTACAGCGAACGCGAGCGCGGACACACGGGAAATTATTTCAATATCCTGTGGGCCCTGCCCGGCGTGGCCCGATGCGGTCCACTGGCAACCGGCGCGTATTGGAAAGAGCAGGGGTGGTATTATGACCTCGCACGCGGCTGGGACGGCGTGTGGCTTTACCAGGGCTCGCCCAACGGTGAAGAGGAGCACAAGGTGTACACCAACTGGGATTGCTCCGGCGGCTACCTGCTGGCGTATGCGCTGCCGCTGAAGTCGCTGCGGCTGACCGGCAGGAAAGGCTTCTCCGTTCCACCGCTGAATCAGTCGCAGGTGGCAGAGGTTATCGCCGCCGGTCGCGATTACGCGTATCACAGTGACGAAAACCCTTACACGAAGCGGAGTGACGAAAACCTGCTGGCGGGCCTCGCGAGCTGGTCGCCCTCCGTCCGCAAGCGTTCCGCCGCCGCGCTGGGCGAGCGCAAAGGAGACTTCGTCCCGGTATTGCTCAAAATGCTGGCGGGGCCCGATCCACTGGCGCGCTACGGTGCTTGTGAAGCCCTGGGAGCGCTCGGGCCGCGCGCGGATGCCGCCGCACCGCAACTGCGCGGAGCGCTGAAAGACCCTGATGCCTGGATGGAATGCCTCGCCGCCGAGGCGATGCCGAATCTCGGCCCCGCCGCCCGCAAGAGCTGTGTGAGCGATCTGCTCGCGGTCGCGCTGGCGAATAATCCTGCCGACCCGCGGCACATGGCGGCGCGCTCCGCGGGGATGGCCCTCTTCTCCAATTATCCGGGCACTCGTGGACCGAAGAGCATCCTCGCCGATTCGCTGGAAGGTGTGGACCGCACGCTGCTCTATCCCGCGTTTCGCGCGCTCATGAAGCACGAGGACAGTGTGGTGCGCGGAGCCGCCGGCAAAGCATTTACGCATTTGAGCGATGCCGATCTCGTGGCGCTGCTCCCGGACATGGTGAAGGCCATCGAGCACATCGCGCCGAGCAACGAGATGTTTGCCGATGGCGTACGGCTCGCGGGCTTGGACGTGCTTTCCCGCCTGCACATCCGCGAAGGCATGGACCTCTGCCTGGCCGTGATTGAGCCGGATCGTTGGGGTGAAAAGAATCGCGCGAAGAGCTGCCTCACTTATTTCCAGCGCTACGGGGCCGCCGCGAAGCCGCTGCTGCCGAAGCTGCAGGGTATCCGCGCCCACGTGGCCAGCGTGAAGGAGGGAGCCGCCGCTGCCGAGCAGCTGGCAGAATTGGACAAATGTATCGCCGCAATTGAATCCAGCACCACCCCGCCCACACTCGTGAGCATCGCGGATTTTCAAGCGCGCCCACCCGTCAAATAGCCTTATTTCCACTACGACATGAAATCCATCCTTCTTCTCCTGGCCTCCGCATTCGCATTTCTCCCGTTGGGTGCGGCCGCCGCGAACAAAAAGCTCAAGGTCTTCATCCTCGCCGGCCAGTCGAACATGGAAGGGCACGCGAAAGTGGAGACGTTTGATTATATCGGCGACGACCCGGCCACGGCGCCCCTGCTCAAGGAGATGCGCGACTCGGACGGAAAGGCGCACGTTTGCGACCATGTGTGGATCTCCTATTTCACCGGTTCGGGCGACCAGAATGGCGAAGGCTTTGGCAAACTCACCGCCGGATACGGCTCGCGGCGAAATCCCGCGGAAGACGGCGGGAAAATCGGCCCGGAATTCACGTTCGGTCTCACGCTCGACAAAGCCATCGACGGGCCGGTGCTGCTCATCAAGACGGCGTGGGGTGGCAAATCGCTGTATTATGACTTTCGTCCCCCGGGTGCGGGCGTCTACCCGCGCCCGCCGAAGGACATCGAGAAGAATCAAAATCCCGAGGCGAACTCCGGGCTCTACTACCGGCTAATGGTCGAGCACGTGAAGAAAGTCCTGGCCGATCCGAAGCGCGTCTGCCCCGCGTACGACGCGGCGGCGGGCTACGAGCTGTGCGGGTTCATCTGGCTGCAAGGCTGGAACGACATGGTGAACCGCGACGTGTATCCCATCCCCGGCAAGGATGCGAAGGAGCCGCGCTACGCGAAATACAGCGACGCGCTTGCCCATCTCATCCGCGATGTGCGCAAGGATTTCGGCGCGCCGAAGCTGCCATTCGTCATCGGCGTGATGGGCGTGGACGGCGCGAAGCCCAATGAAGGGATGGCTGCGTTTCGCGAAGCGATGACCGCGCCCGCGCTGCTGCCGGAATTCAAGGGGAATGTCACCGCGGTGCCGACCGCGCCATTTTGGTCCGAGGAGCTTGGGGCCATCGATGCCAAGCGCGAGAAGGTCCGCAGCATGGGCTTCACGCTGCAAAACGAAGTGAAGAAAGGCACGCTCACGGAGCCGGAGCGGCAGGAGAAATTGAAGAAGTTCGAGGCGGACCTGATCTCGCCCGCCGAAGCCGCCACGTGGAAACGCGGGGCGTCTAATGCTGGATATCATTACCTCGGCTGCGCAAAGACGTTTGCGCTCATGGGCCGCGCCTTTGCGGAGGCTAATCTCGCGCTGTTGCGCGTCTCCAAATAGGCCCCTTTCCATCTTTGGTCCGCCATGGCGCACTTGATATTTCGGATCCCGGTTTGGGCAAGGATGGTGCTGGCCCTGCTGCCGGGATCGGTCCTGGCAGCTCCGGCGATTCCCGGGGCGGAGACCGTGGGGTTTCCCGAGGATCTCAAAGGGACGCTGCTGGTGGAGGAAATGAATTGCGTGGCCTGCCATGCCGCCGGTGGCACGCTCGCGGACCGCTCCAAAAAGGCGCCACGGCTGGCGGAGGTGGGGGCGCGATTGAACCCGGAATGGATCCGGTCGTTCCTTCTCGATCCCCAGGCCGTCAAACCTGGCACCCTGATGCCGGATGTGATGGCGAATCTCACTCCCAGCGAAAGGACCGGAGCGGCCGAGGCCATCACCCATTTTTTGCTTTCACAGAATTCAAAAGCTTTCACACCGGAAGCACCGGATGTCGTCGCGGCCAAGGAGGGTCAGCGCCTCTTCCAGGCACGGGGCTGCGCCGCCTGCCATGCGCCACGCGACTCGGAAGCCATTGAGATTCCGATGGCCCACTCGGTCCCGCTGGGCGCTCTGGAAGGCAAGTATTCACAACAAAGCCTTACGGCGTTCCTCCATGCACCGCTGGCCGTCCGTCCTTCCGGGCGCATGCCCGATTTGCGCTTGCCGGGACGCGAGGCGGAACAGATCGCGCAATTTCTCCTGCAGAAGACTCGCGTCCCGGGAGGGCTGCGCTACTCTCTCTACCGTGGGCAAGTATGGGAGGGTCTGAGCAGCGAAAATGTCACGGCGGAGAAAAGCGGACAAGTGGCAGACCTTGATCCGGCCAGGCTTGGCAAACTGCAGCAGCACTCCGCGGTCGTCTACGAAGGCTGGCTGCAGGTGCCGGCCAAGGGGAGGCACCAATTCTTTCTCACGATGAATGGCGGTTCCCTCGTCATCGACGAGCAGACCGTGGTGCAACAGCCTCCCAGCGATCGGAGAGGCGTCATGGAGTTCAAGGCCGCCACGGACCTGGACGCCGGGGTGCATTCGATTCGCCTCACCTACTTCCACACGGGCCGCGAGCCGAAACTGGAATTTTCCATGGAAGCTCCCGGCCAGGCTCGTGGGCCGATCTCCGCCGCGCAGCTATCTGCCACCAAAGAACCGGTCGCCCCGTTCCAGCCGCTCCACGCCGACCCGGCACTGGCCGAACAGGGGCGGGAATACTTCGCCAAACTGGGATGTGCGAATTGCCACGATGATCGGAAAGTCGAGGCTCGGCCCGCGATTGCTTGGGCCCGCTTGGATTCTTCCCGTGGGTGTCTTGGGGATGCCGCCGGGGCGTGGCCGAAGTTTGATTTCAGCCCGGCACAGCGGGATTCGATGCGCAAAGCGTTGCCGGTGGCCGCGGGGATTCGACTCGAACCGAAACAGCAAATCGACAAGACGCTCGCCGCGCTCAATTGCATCGCTTGTCACGAACGACACGGTCTTGGTGCGCCGGCTCCGGAGCGTCGTGCGCTTTTCACCGGCCGCCAGCCTTCCCTCGGCGATCAGGGGCGCATTCCACCGCCGCTCACGGGCGTAGGGGCCAAACTGACTCCGCTGTGGCTGAGCGCGGTATTACTGCATGGCCAGCGGCAGCGGGACTATGTGGATCTCGCCATGCCGCAGTTTGGCGAGGCGCAAGTCGCTCCTTTGGTGGAGCTCTTCGGCAAAGTCGACGCCTTGGAAAAAGCGCCCCTGCCCAAGGTGGAGCAGTTGCTCGAATCGAAGGCCGCGGGATATGAACTCGTCGGCGGCAATGGGATGGGCTGCATCGCCTGTCATGAATTCAACGGCCAGAAAGCGGGGGAAATCAGCGCTCTGGATATCGCGCGTGTGCCCGAGCGTCTGCAGCGCAATTGGTTCGAGCTCTACCTGCGCCAGCCATCGCGCTTTCACCCCACGGTGATCATGCCGGGCTTTTGGCCGGAGGGAAAATCGGTGCGGCCCAACATCTTGGGCGGCGACAGCGCTCAGCAGATCCAAGCGATCTGGAACTACCTCGCCGATGGCGAGCGCGCCAAAAAGCCGTCTGGCCTCTCGCGGCAGAGCAATATTCTCCGCGTTGGAGACACGGCGGAGATTTGCCGTGGGCGCGGCCCGGCAGCGGGCTTTCGTGGAATTGGCGTGGGTTATCCGGAGCGGGTCAATTTGGTCTTCGATGCGGGCGAGATGGCGCTGCGGATGTTGTGGCGCGGCGAGTTTGCCACGGTGGATCTTGGTTCCTTTAGTCCGCGCGGGACGGATCCGATCGCGCTGCCCCCGGGGATTCCTTTTCACCGACTGGCCACGCCCGACGAGGTCTGGCCCTACAAGGGCAAGACCAACCAAGCCTTCCCGCAGGATCATGGGTATGAATTTCACGGCTACTTCCTCGACGCCAAACGTCGGCCGACCTTTCGCTACACCTACGGCGAGGTGAGCGTTGAAGACTACTTCGAGGATGTCCGCGGCCCCGATGGCCAAGGCTTCTTCCGCCGCACGCTGCGCTTCCGTGCGCCCGCGCCACAGGAGATATTCCAATTTCGCGCCGCGGCCGGAAAGAACGTCGAGCGAATCGCGGAGAACAAATTCCAGCTCGAGCGATTGAGGGTTCGCCTCGTGACGAAAAACGCCGCGACGCCCCGTGACGGTACTCCCTCGGAACTGCTGATCCCACTCTCTCTGCCGAAAGGCGAAACGACTCTCATTTTGGAATACTCATGGTAACCGCTCGCTTCATTTTCGTGGCCACCCTCGTGCTGGCGGCCACGGCTTGTGCCGACGATCAGGATTTGGGCGAGATGTGGGGCACCGCGGCAGAAGAGGCAAAATACTATCCGATCGTCGATGTGCCGATTCCTTCCACGATCCCCATGCGGCCCGGCGGACTGGAGTTTCTGCCGGACGGACGGCTCGCCGTTGGCACGAGGCGAGGGGACATCTACTTCATCAAAGGGGCGACGGACTCGCCCCCGCGCCCCGAGTTTCAGCTTTTCGCCACCGGGCAGGATGAAATTTTTTCCCTCGCGTGGCGCGATGGTGCGATGCTGGCGACCACGTGGGATGAGGTGATGCGCATTTCCGACACGGACGGCGATGGCCTCGCCGACCGGTACGACACCCTCTGCAGCGACTGGGGCTATGCCGAGGGCCATGAATTTGCCTTTGCCTCCAAACCGGATGCCGAAGGAAATATCTGGGTGGCGCTCGGATTAAGCGGTTCCTACAACTCCAATAATCTTTATCGGGGATGGGTGGTACGAGTGACGCCCAGCGGAAAAATGATTCCAACCTGCAGCGGTCTCCGGAGCCCGGCTGGGATGGGAGTGAATGCGCAAAGCGAGATGTTTGTTGTGGAGAGCCAGGGCCCATGGAACGGCTGTTGTTCGCTCAAGCCTGCGCGCCCCGGCGCATTTCTCGGGCATCCCGCGAGTTACAATTGGTATCCATTTACCAAAGAGATGAAGGCGCCGTCGGTGACCCCAAACAGCGGCTCCCGGATGGATGTGGAAAGACGCCGGATTAAAGAGCTCGTCCCGCCGGCGGTCCGCTTCCCCTATATCAAAATGGGACGTTCACTCTCTGGTTTCCGACTGGCCCAAACGGGTGGCAAATTTGGTCCCTTCGATGGGCAAATATTCCTGGGCGACTACACTCAGAGCATCATTGTGCGCGCCACCACCGAGCAGATCCACGGCGTGTGGCAGGGCGCTTGTTACCCCTTTCGCGAAGGCCTGGCGACGGGCATCATGAATGTCGAGTTTTCGCCGAAAGGTCAGCTCATCGCCGCCGGTTTTACAACCAACCGCCAATGGCCGGTGCGCGGAACATCGCCGTTTGCCATCCAGCGTCTCGATTGGACGGGCGTAACGCCGTTTGAGGTAAAGGAGATCAATATCCGCGAAGACGGATTCGTCGTCACTTTTACCAAGCCGGTAAATGCCGAACTCGCCGCCAAGCCCGAGAGTTATGGCCTCACCACCTACACCCACATCTATCAATCTGAATACGGCAGCCCGGAGGTGGACCAAACAACTCCCAAAATCTTGAGTGCGACTCCCTCGGCGGATGGCCTCAGCGTAAGGTTGCGGCTGGAAAAGATCACTGTGGACCACATCCACGATTTCGATTTTCAAAAGATTCTGTCGCGCTCCGGGGAATCGCTGCTGCATCGCAAGGCCTATTACGCCGTGAATGAGATTCCAGTTGCCGGCCGGTAGAAGGCCGATCGTTTTGTGACGGCATTTTATCTCCCGATTCTTGCATGCGAAACCTGCCGGCGTGGAACCTGTCCCGGTCGGACGATCATTTAGTCGCTTGAACCTCGTCGGCACGTCCTTCAGCGTGGGACCGGTGAAATTCGTGAGTTTCTCCACCATCACGGACCAGGTCGCCGAACATCTTTGCTCGGAGATTCGGCGCGGGCGCTGGACGGACGTCATGCCTGGGAAGCATGAGCTCGCGTCGGAATTAGGGGTCAACAACAAGACGGTCGAAGCGGCCTTTCGGCAGTTGGAAAAGTCCGGGCTGATCATCTCGCGGGGCTCCGGCCGGAATCGCCTCATCAACCGCCATGGAATCAAAAGGTCGTTCGCGCTCAGAATTGTGCTCTTTCTCAACGATGGTGCCGAAGACCTGAAATCGGAATGGCACATCGAACTGGTGCACGCACTTCAGGATGCCGGACATACCGTCATCGCTGCGAGCAAGTCACTCACGGAGATCCGCTTTGATTTGAAGCGTGTGGCCGCCGTGGTGCGCCAAACAGAGGCCGACGCTTGGATTGTCTATGCCGGTTCCCGAGAGGTGCTGGAGTGGTTTGCCAGCCAATCGGTGCCCGCATTTGCCCTCTTTGGACACCGCGTCGGACTCAAAATACCGGCCGTGTGTCCGGACAAACCGCCAATTCTGGCGGAAGCTGCACGGCGTTTGATCGAACTTGGCCACCGGCGCATTGTTCTGCTCTGCCGGAAGATCCGCCGTCTTCCCGAGCCGGGTGTCAGCGAGACGGTTTTTCTCCGCACGTTGCAGGAGCACCACTGCCCGGTGAGCGACTATAATCTGCCGGATTGGGAAGAAACAAACGAGGGCTTCCAAATTTGCCTCCGTGAGCTTTTTCGAGTGACACCGCCGACGGCGCTCATTGTCGACGAAGCACACTACTTTGTCGCCACCATGCAATTCCTGCTGTCGTGCGGAATTCGCGTGCCGGCGGACGTCTCGTTGATTTGCACCGATGATGATCCCGCCTTTGCTCACTGCTGCCCGCCGATCGCGCGGATCACTTGGAGTTGCCGCCCAGTGGTGCGCCGTGTCCTCAGTTGGGTCTCCAATGTCGGGCACGGAAAAATCGATATCCGTCAGACCCTGACTCCGGCAACCTTTGCGCCTGGCGGAACTATTGGTCCGGCAAAAAAGTAGACATCGGCCAGCTCCGGGCATGGGCAATCAATTGGAGCAAGATGCGGACTTTCGATTTGCCGGGTGCTCAAGCTGGCCGTTTTCTGGCCAAGGTTTTGGGTGAGTCTTCCTTCGCGCTTCTCCGGGAGAAGCACTACGCTTGGTTTTTTTCCCACTTCGCCATGGTCCACGATTTTCTCGCAAGCAGCCAACTCGACCGAAGTCTTGTGAAAGCGATTGTGCCCAGGCACCCAGCCGGGGCGTGGCCCGCAAAGATTCCCTATCACCCTTCCAAATAGAGATGGGTCTTCCATCGGCTGGCCTGTGGCCCCGTCAATAAAATCCATCCCCAACGTGAAACGCTCGTTCTCCATCTTATTCTGCAGCTTGCTGATCGCCGGCGCCAACGTCCCGCTCTACGCCGATGCGCCGTCCATTTCTGAACTCACCGACCGGGCCGCGAAAGGCGATACGGCCGCGCAGCTCTCATTGGCGGTTCGATATCGTGATGGCAAGGGCGTGGAGAAGAACAACGCCGAGGCCTTGCGCTGGGGCCACATGGCCGCGGATCATGGAAACGCTGATGCGATGGACTTCGTCGGCTTCATGTATCTTCGCGGAGTGGCGGTGGAACATCATCCGGAGATTGCCATTGGCTATTTCCAAGCCGCGGCCGATAAGTCCGCCGCGGCGGCATGGAATCTCGGCCAGTGTTACTTCGCCGCGCAGGGCTTGCCGCAGGACATCCCGAAGGCGCTGGAATTTTGGAAGAAGGCGGCGGCCATGGGGCATGGTCGCGCCGCGGCGACCGCTGCCATGACCTATCTCGCGGGCGAGGGAATTAGTCCGGATGCAGCCCAGGCTCGCAAGCTCGCTGAGCGGGCCGTCGAATTGAACGATCCCTCCGGCCACATCGTGCTCGGCGAACTGTGTTTTCAGGCGGGCGAATTTGACCGGGCCCGCGAACTTTGGACGAAAGTCGCGAAGATGAATCCCACCCGCCCCACCAGCAATCCGGAGCAGCCCTCCGGCGAGATGGCCTCCCAGCAAGGCGCAGATTTGCTTCGACTGATGGAATGGCGGAAGCGCCCACCCGAAGCCGGCCAGTTCGGCCTCATTGCCATGCCGCACATTCTGCAGGGCTGGAATAACTGCGGATCCACGAGTTGCGCCATCTTCGCTCGCTCACAGGGAAAGAAGGTCGGCGGTTGGGATTACAAAAGGCTTTGTCCATCGCCGTTGGGCACCGGCACCGATTGGGGCGATCTGGTGAATGCCTCTGAAAAGATCGGGCTGCATTGGAAACTCATCACGTTTACGCCCGATGACGACGGATTTGAAAAAGCAACCGCGTTTGTGCGGGGCGAGATCGATGCCCATCGCGCGGTGGTCATCGATTTCAAATACACCGGCCCACAATACCCAAATGGCGAAGCTGGACACACCCTAACCATCGCCGGCTACATTGCGGCCGAGGATCTCTACATCCTTTGCAATCCCGCAATTTCCACGCCGGGCTTGCAGCTCATTTCGTCCGCGGATCTCAAGCACTACTGGCGCTCCGATCACTACGGCAAGCTCTCGAGAAATGTGTTATCACGACCCGCGATCGTCGTCTCCCAGCCATGAGGCCGGCTGTCGACTCGGAGGGTGTCCATGCACCTGGTCTCCAGCCCGCGCTAACCAATGATTCTTCTCCGGGCGCACCGGGAGGGTCGGCAAACCGCTGACCTCCGGTCCTGAAGGACCCATCTTAACTAAATGAAAATCACCCGCATCCTCGCCTATCGAGTTCATCTGCCGCTGCACGAAACCACTTATAAATGGAGCGGCGGAAAATCCGTGACGGTCTTCGATAGCACGATTGTTCGTGTCGAGACGGATGCGGGACTCATTGGCTACGGCGAAGTGTGTCCGCTCGGCTCTTTTTATCTCCCCGCCTATGCCGACGGCGTGCGCGCCGGGCTGCGGGAACTCGGCCCGCACCTTCTCGGCGAAGATCCGCGCCAGCTCGCGAAACTGAACCGCAAGATGGATGCGGTCCTCAAAGGTCACCCCTATGTGAAAAGTGGCGTGGACATTGCGTGCTGGGACATCCTCGGCCAATCGTGCGGGATGCCTGTGTGCGAGCTGCTCGGCGGCCGATACGGGGACGACGTGCATCTTTATCGGGCAATCTCGCAGGAATCGCCCGACGAGATGGCGGCCAAGGTCGCGGGCTACCGCGCGGAGGGTTATCGCCGCTTTCAACTCAAGGTCGGCGGCGATCCGGACGTCGATATCGAGCGCATTCGCGCGGTCGCCGCACGGCTCCAGCCCGGCGACCGTCTGGTCGCTGATGCCAATACCGGCTGGGTGCAGCACGAAGCCGTGCGGGTCGCCAAAGCGGTGCGGGATATCGATGTTTACATCGAGCAGCCTTGCCTCACCTACGAGGAGTGCCTCGCCGTGCGGCGGCAGATTCCGCATCCCTTCGTCCTAGATGAAAATATTGACGACATGAACATCTTACTGCGCGCGAAAGCGGACCTCGCGATGGATGTGGTAAATTTGAAAATCTGCAAACTCGGCGGCCTGACAAAGATCCGGCAAGCGCGCGATCTTTGTGTGAGCATGGGCATCGCGATGACGCTCGAGGATTCGTGGGGCGGCGACATCGCCACCGCCGCCATCGCACATCTCGCGCAAAGCACACCGACGGAATTCCTTTTCACCACCACCGACTTCAACAGCTACGTCACGGTCAGCACTGCCGAAGGGGCACCGCAGCGAGTGAACGGGCGCATGGCTGCCAGCACGAACCCCGGCCTCGGCATCACGCCGAAAATGGATATCCTCGGAGAGCCGTTGGTCACCATCGAATAGCTTTCCCTGACCAACCGCCACTGGACCTCTCCGTCGCCTGCCGCCTATGAAAAACGCCAAACGCCTCACGTTCGTCGTCGCTCTCATCGCCTGGTCACCGCTTGGCCTGCCAGCTCCGGCCGCAGACAAGCCTTCGAACTCCGCCCAAAAGGTTCAGGTTTTTATTCTGATGGGCCAGTCGAACATGGTCGGTCTCGGAAAGATTTCGGGAGGGGAGGGGTCACTGGAAAACGCCGTGAAGGAAAAGAAGCTGTATCCCTACCTCGTGGATGATTCCGGGAACTGGGTCGCGCGCAAGGATGTCCGCTACGTGCGTGTCATGACCGGCAAGAGCGTCTTTCAGCTCTTCAACAACGAGCCGATGACCGTAAAAACCTGCAAAACCATCGGCCCTGAATTTGGTCTCGCCCACCAGGTGGGCGACGCAGTGGATGCGCCGGTGATGGTTCTCAAGAGCTGCATTGGAAATCGCAGTCTTGGCTGGGATCTGCTTCCGCCAGGGAGCGAGCGATTCGAGGTCGATGGCAAAGTCTACGCTGGCTACAAGGATTCCCCCGACTCTTGGCCAAAAGGCACGGAGCCAACTCCCATCAACTGGTACGCCGGGAAGCAATACGACGACGATGTCGCCAATGCCAAAAAGGTGCTCGCAGACCTCGATACATACTATCCCGGTGAAAAAGAGTATGAGGTGGCTGGCTTCTTCTACTGGCAGGGCGAGAAGGACTGCGGGAATGCCGCGCACGCTGCTCGCTACGAGCAGAACCTCGTCAATTTCATCAAGCAAGTCCGCAAGGATTTCAACGCGCCGAACGCCAAATTCGTGCTCGCCACTCTCGGAGAAGCCAACAAGGGGATTGGGGGCAATGAAGGCAAAGTCTTGGAGGCGCAATTGGCGGTGGACGGCAAAGAGGGCCGGCACCCGGAATTCAAAGGAAACGTCGCTACGGTTTACACCAACCCGCTCTCCAAGGGTGGCAGTGGAAACAGCCACTACAACAAGAACGCCGAAACCTACATGGCCGTCGGCGAAGCCATGGGAAAAGCCATGGTTGAATTGCTGGAGGGTAAGTGACCTTCTCGCAACCTTGGCAAAGTCCGGTGGCGCGAACGTCTGTCAGCAGACGTGCTTCTAACATTGGCAGCGCCTCGGCCAGTTTGGAGGAACAGAAAAGAGGGATTACTTCGGTTTCGCAGGACTAACGGCTATCGCGCTGGAGTCCACGTTTTCGGCGCTGGAGTCGAAGTGCATTTTTCCCCGTTGGCTTCCGCCGTCGTCGTAGAAATTCAGGCTTCTCAATTTCAGGCCGTTCACGCCGCGGGCCCAGATACCGTAGGTGTTGGCCATGCCGATTTTATTGGCATCAGGGTAAGCACCCTTCATGGGGCTGATTTCGCCGCCGGCTTCTCTCCCATAGTTATGGACGGTGACATTGCTGAGGGTGACGTTGGTGATCTTGTTTGCTTCGCCCGGCTGCCAATTGATGATGATCGGCTGAATGGCGCGGAGGCAGTTGACGTTTTCGATGAGGATATTGTTCAGCGTGCCGATGCCGCCCTTATCCTTGGACTGCCGGTTCTGCAGCGCGATGAAGATGGGGCAGTAGCACCCGTTGATGGTGAAATTCCGGCAAGTGATGTCGCGGACGGCTTGGTGATCGTTGCTTTCGAGGCAGATGGCAGCGATACAGTCGCTGGTGGGCACAGGATTGCCTTTGCCATGATTGGAGTGTTTGTTGACCGTGATGTTTTCGGCGATCACGTCGTAGACATCGGCCAGCGTATTGGTACCGATCTTGAAGGCGTTGCACGTGGTGGCCAAGGTACAGTCGTGTGCCCGGATGTCGTGGCAGGGAAAGCCCACGGTGCTGGTTTTCAGGCAAAGGGCATCGTCACCGACTTCAATGTCGCAGTTGGAGATGCGGACATGGACGCAGCCTTCAATGTCCAAGCCATCGGACGAGCCGAGGACGTTGTTGAAACCACGACCGCGAATTTTCACGGATTCGACGGTGATGTTTTCCGACCTCTGGAAATCGATGCCGAAGGTGGGAATGTTGCTGACCCTGATGTTGCGCACGGTGATGTCGGAAGATTCCTCAAACTGGATGCCCCGTCCTGGCTGCACACCTTTGTTTCGATTGTACACGAGTCCGCCGCCATCGATGGCTCCGCCGCCCTCGATCGTCACTTTGTGAACCCCTTTGCCAAACAGGATATGGCTCCGGTTGTTCACCCAGACGCCCTCGGTGTTGGCCTGAAGCAGGGCGTCTGCGGAGAGATTTACAGTCATTTCAGACTTCAACTTCAGCCCATTGTTCAGGAGGAATTTCCCCGGCGGAATGAGCAGGGTATCGCCCGGATTGCAGGCATCGATAGCTTTCTGCATGTTCTCGGTGGCGTAGGTTGCCCCCGTGCTATCCGCCCCGTAATCGCTCACCACATTCAGGGTTTTGCCCCAGAGCACGGTGTTGTGGCAAAGTATCGCAGCACCGACGCAGAGCAGCGTGAGAAGGTTTGAATTCATGAGGGTCGTCCGCAGTTCTTTGGATGTCGCTCGCTACACCTCTACGCTACGCGGCGGCGGATGCGCCGAACTCCGGCAAGCAGGCTGAGTCCGCCGAGGAGGAATGCAGCGCTCGCTGGCTCAGGGACGGTGATAAGTTCGACGGTGGTGTCCGTGTAGTTGATCTCAAAGAAGTTCGAGCCCACACCGAAGACCGTCCCGTCTGGAAGGCCGGCGAAGGTGCCGGTGACACTTGCTCCGCTGAGAAAAGTGAACACCTGATTGCCCGTCAGCACCGTAGTGCCCAGGTTCTCGACGTTCAATGTTGGCCCGAGGTCGAGGGAAATCGGGCCGAACGTGGTGAGCAGGTCGGTGCCGGGGGTTCCGTCGGTGTTGATCTGCAAGGCAAAGACAGCGTCGTTGGCGAAAGTGACGGCATTGAACGCAGAAAGAGTGCCGATGCCAGCCACGCCGGGCGCCAACACAGCGTCCCGGCTACCAGTACCGTCGCCCACGCTGAGGTTGCCGAGAATGCTTCCGGTGCCTCCAAGTTTACCCGTGTTCACGTTGACATTTCCAGCGCCCTGCAGGCTGCCCTGCAGGATCAACGTGCCCGCGTTGACGGTCGTCGCCCCGGCGTAGGTATTCGCACCCATCAGCGTCAGAGTGTTGGTGCTCAGACTGCCGAGGGTGAAGCTGCCCGGACCAGCGATCACGCCGGCATAGGTGCCGGCGGCGGTTTGATTGACGGTGAAGTTTGGACCGCTACCGCCGGTGTTGATGACCGCGGTATTGGTGCCGCTACTGGGAGTGGCGATGGCGCCGCTCAGTGAGCCGACCGTGGTATCCACAGCCGGTGCCAAATTGAGAATCACGTTGGTTCCCGCTCCGGTGTTCGAGTTATTGACCGCGAGAGCGCCCGTCGTTGCCCCGAGGGTGCCGCCCGGGCCGATCGTCAAGGTGCCCGCATTTACCGTCGTTCCGCCAGTGTAGGTGTTGGCCCCGGTGAGCGTGGTGATGCCCGCTCCGGCCTTCGTGATGGCGATCGTGCCAGTGCCTCCACCAATCACGCTGGAGACCGTCATGGCCTTGAGAGCGGAAACATTAAAAGTCACCGTCTGCGTGCCGGCGGCGCCAGAGATCACGCTACCGGCTAGGGTAAATCCACCCGTGCCAGTGGCATTGGCGTTGGCGACGGTCACGTTTTGATTGAGCGTTACCGTGGCGTTGAGGGTGGAAGTGCTGGCGGCGTTGCCGGTGCCAATCGTGTAGACGCCGGTCGTGGACGCATTGCTCGCCCCCACTGTGATGTCCCGGGTGACGGTGGTATTCCCGTTCACCTGAAAGGTCGGGCTCAGGTTGTTACTGATCGAGTTGGCGTTTCCCAAAGCAATCGCGGAAGGGGCATTGCCGAGCGCCGCCGCATTGCCCGCAATGATCGCTCCACTCTCGATCGTCGTCGTCCCCGTATAGGTATCAGCGTTGTTGAGAGACAACGCGCCATTGCCCGTCTTCGTGATGCTTCGTGCCCCACCGCTTTCACTGATGATCCCAGTAAAGGAGAGCCCGCTCCCCGTTGTGGTATCCGTCATGTTGACGGTGAGATTATCCGCCAAGGTCACGGGCGCTGAAATCACATCGGTCACCGTGTTAGTGGAAGTCGTTTTGGCCAACAGCGCCCCCGAGCCTCCATTGTCGAAAATCAGGCTCGCTCCGCCGCTCCCCGCAATCGTCATGATCCGATAGGTGGCTCCCGGGTCACCGATGTTAAGGATGCCCAAGGTGCGGGACGTCGTGTCGATCGTAATGGTCTTATTATTGGTGCTATAATTCAGGTTGAAATTGCCGGTGGCGCCAAGGCCATCGGCGATCGTGCTCCCGGACCAGTTGGTCGCGAGGCTCCAGTTTCCCGACCCGGGCGAATCGGCCCAAGTACCGTCGGTGGCAAACGCGGATGGCGAGCAAAGCGGCGCGGCAATCGCCAGCCCGACGCCAAGAGCGAGCAACTTGGTGCGCGCGCTATCTCGGCAGTTTTGCGGACTAGAAGCGCGGGAGGAGATCAGGTTTAGGGAGATCCGTTTTAGAAGAACTCGTGAGCGTGGGAGGGAGGAGCGACGGGCAGGGAGGGGTTCAGTTTCCATAGATTATTTCGGAGTCGTGTTCTCGAGGGTTGCGGTTGCGGGGAACGAAATGGGTTTCAAAGCGCGCACGGGCGTTGTCCCGGTGGTGGACGGAGAGCCGGGATCATGGCTGGGTCTTCCCTCCCAGCGCGGCGTGCTGTCGGATTTCCTCTGGCGTAAGCACGCGATCGTAGACGGCGATCTCGGCGAGTCGCCCGTGGAGTTGCCGCCAGGGTCGCGAATTCTTTTCGTCCCCCCCCGTATAGCCGACGGAATAACCGAAAGCCAAAATACCGGAGGTTTCGGGTGCCAGTTCATCGCAGACTCCGGAAGCAAGCCGGCGGCCATCGACGTAGAGGGTCATCTCGCGCCCCTCCCGTTGGGCGACCACATGGTGCCAAAGAAAAGGCAGGGTCCCAGGCTGGGAAATCAGATTCACTCCCGCCGTGCTCGCCGCGGTGGCCCGCATGAGGTAACGCATCCGCCCCGGAGCCAGCGACCCAGCGAGTGGAGAGACTGGGGGTGTGAGTTCCGTCCGGCCAGTTGGGATCACGAAATCTGGAAATTGGGTGGCAAATTCCAGCAGGCTGAATTGCTTGGAACTCTCTGGATCTGGCGCACACAATGCCAAGGTCGCGTGCCCGCAAGACTTCGTGGCGAACCACATTTCGATCGCTGAGCCGGATCCCTGCATGACCCATGGCCGCTCCGCGACGAAACCGCTCGGCCCCTCGCTGTCCCCAAGGCGGGCGCTGACTCGTCCGCCCTCGTCCGGTTGCAGGTTGACCGCGCCCTTAATTCGCAAGGGCACGCCGTTCACGAGTTCACTGGGGATCACTCCTTCGGGACTGCTGCGATCCAAGCGCCAGTAATGGCGGGGCTTGGCGGCGAGAATTGCCGCCGAATAATCAGCCGAGAGGGAAAGCGTCGAAATCGGGATCTCGGCAGCGGTGGGGAAATCCTTAAATCCCGCGGGTTGAAATTGGCCGGTGTTCGGCAGCATTCGGACCGCTTCACGAGTCTGAAGAATCTGTGTCCGTACGCCATCCTGTTGGGGTTGCTGCATGGAAGCGAGGACGGAGCCCTCAAAGACCCCCACCTCGGTGACCCCGTCATCGCCCACCGAGACACCCATCTCCGTCCCTAAATCGGACGCCGCCCCTTTCGGCGTTTCGACACAAAAACCTTCCGCCCCCAGCGGGACATGAGCGCGGATTTTACCGCGATGGCAGAACACACGATTTAGTTCCACCAGTTCCAGATCAGCCGGCCCCTCGACCGTAAGAAGGACACCTTTGGTAAGGAGCAGGGTGACCCGCCCGGATAAAAGCTGCACTCGATCGCGCCCTAGCACCTCGCCCGGCCGGGGATGGCGCGCGGTCGCCCATTGGGCCGACTCCACCAAGAGAACCTGAGCTAATTGGGGCGGCTGTGAAGGGACCGGGATCTTGCTCGTCCCCTCTCTCCAGAGGAGGAGCAGTCCCAGAATCGCGGCGACCGCCACCGCTCCGACCGCCACCAATCGCCACCAGCTTTGCACCAGTTGGAAAGGACGCCGCAACACGGCGGCCATCACGCCTTCTTCCAGCGTATCCTGCGAACCTGGCACCGGCTCGTCCCCGATGCCCAGTTTTTCGCACAGTTCCAGCCACCGCGGTTCTGGAGCTTGGGCGACACGGAGCATTGATAGCATCCAAATTTCCGCGGTGAACTCCGCGCGGAATTTCGCGTCCTCCCGCAGTCGTGCGGACAAAGCAGCGGCACGCCCGGGCGGCAGCTCTCCGCCCTGCCACGCCGTCACCGCATCGAGCAGATCAGACTCCATACGTCACCTCTTTGAGAATGCATTCCCGCAATTGAGCCGAAGCCCGATGTTGGATTTGATAGATATTGGGAACGGAAACGGACATCTCTCGCGCCAGTTCCAGCGCCTTCTCTTGATCTAGCCAACCGCGCACGACCCGGCGCATACGCTCCGGCAATTTGCCGACACAACGCAGGAGAGCTTCCAGATGCGCCTTGTGCGTCATAGCTGCCGTGCCCTCCAACTCCGCTTCAAGCAGAGCAGCGGCATCTCGCTGGAAAAGCTCCAGCGCTCCCGCCCGCCGGGCAGTGCGCTCAAAATGATGACGCAGTTTATTGCGCGCGATGCCACGCAGCCACGCTCCGAAGTCCTCTTTCCGCTTAAAGGTGGGCAGGCGCTCGTAGGCCACGATGAAGACCTCCTGCGCCAAGTCATCGAGATCGTGCTGATGAAAGAGTTGCGCGCCAATAAACGAGCGCAACGCGGGGCCATACTCCCGAACGATGCCTAGAAATACATCCGCTTGCCCGCCAAGGATGGCGTTCAGATGCTTTTCCAGGTCGAAGGTTTCCCCCATAGTGATCCTCTATTCACCCCTCGCGACAAATCCTGACAAAAAAATTTCAGTGAGGCGAAAAAATGCGGGATTTTGTCAGATCTCCCAGCTTCGCGGGAATACTAGACGAATAGCAGCTTTCGCGACCGGCTTTCCGTGGGGTTTCCCTGCCACGCTCCGTTGCCTCGGCCGCGCCACATCCACCCTCGTTACCTGCCTGCATCCCTCCCATACTTTAACCTCGTGAACCTAAAACCCTCTTCCTTGCTCACGGTATTCTCCGCGGTCGGCATCGCCTTCGCAACGGCCGCAGACGACGTTCCCAAAACGGCCCAAACCTCGGCGACGCCGTGTATGGATGCTCTGCATCTATTTACTGCGGCCGAGGTGCCGGCATTTGCCCCGAGTGAAATTGCGATCCCGGATCGGGGAGCGAATGGAATCGTCCGCGCCGATCTGCCCGGAAACGGGGTCGCGCAGCACCCGATGCTTTACGTGGGGGAAAACTGCAACAAGATGTTCCTCGTCCAGGATGGCAAGGTCATCTGGACCTATTCCACCGGACCGCGCCCCGAATTTGACGACGTCTGGATGCTTTCCAACGGCAACATCCTTTTCTCCCGAATGGAATATGTCGCGCTGATCACGCCGGACAAGAAAGTGCTGTGGCGCTACGACGCGAATCCTTCCAAAGACGCCAAGCACACGGAAATCCACGCCTGCCAGCCCATCGGTTTGGATAAAGTGATGTTCGTGGAAAATGGCCTGCCGCCCAAGCTCAAGATCATCAATGTCAAGACCGGAGCAGTGGAAGTGGATCACGAACTCCCGTTTGAGGCAGCTCGTGGGATTCACGGGCAATTCCGGCGGGCCCGCGTCACCAGTCAAGGAACCTACCTCATTCCCTTTCTTGGTCTCGACCGCGTGGTGGAGTACGACAAGGACTTCAAAGAAATCTGGAAATACGACATCCCCAAGCCGTGGGCGGCCCTGCGACTGAAAAACGGGAACACGCTCATCACCGACGAAAAGGACAGCCTCACCCGCGAGGTGAATCCGAAGGGTGAAACCGTGTGGGAGTTCAATTGCACCACCGATCTTCCGTCGGAATTTCAGTTCGCCTCCGCACCGCAAAGCTGCACGCGCCTAGCCAACGGCAATACCATCTTCACCTCACGTGGCAAAGGCGGCGCGGGCCCCCAACTCATTGAAGTCAGTCCCGACAAGAAAGTCGTCTGGGTGCTGCAGGATTGGCAGACCCTGGGCGACGCTACCGCCGTGCAGATTTTAAACGATCCCGGCATCCCCGAGGTTCCGGGTGAATCCGAGCATTAGTCCCTCCGCTTTTCATCCTTAAGTCGATCGCACGGCATTCACCCTCATCGTGCGAAACCATTTGTTCACCAATTCATACCCTATGAAACTTTTGCCGTCACCAGCGCACCGCCGGCGTCCGAGTCGATTCATCCTCGGACTGGTCCTCGCCAGCAAGTTGCTCGCGCCCCTGGAAACCCAGGCGGCCGATGGCGCAACCACCTTTCCCGCGGTCAAGGATCTGCCGGTTCAAGCCGCGATGCCCGATCCGCTGATTGGGAGCGATGGAAAAACCATCACGGCACCGGCCCAATGGCGGGCGCGTCGCGAAGAGATGAAGCGGATCCTTGAACATTACGCCCTCGGCCACGCTCCCCCGCCGCCAGGAAACGTGAAGGGGCACGAAACCGAGGCCAGCGTACTCGCCGACGGCAAGGTATCCTACCGCCGTGTCCACCTTACCTTCGGACCAGGCGAAAAACTGGGATTCGATATTTCCATCTTTCTCCCCGCTGAATCCACCGGTCTCAAAGGACCGTTCCCCACCATCATTCAGCCGCTCTTTTCGGGCATCGATAAAGCGCTACCACCGCCGGAGACTACTCCCGCGCCCGCTGGCTCGAACTCCACGGCCGTAAAAAAGCATTCCAATCCCCCGGAGTCCGTCGCCCAACAATATGCGCCAACGTTGAGCCGTGGCTACGCCGTCATTGCGTTTTTCTATCAGGATTGCGGCGCGGACACCCGCGAATACCGGCAGACCGGGTTTTTCCCGGCTTACCCGGATAGCGACTGGGCGGACCTCGCGGCCTGGGCTTGGGCCATGTCGCGTTGCGTGGACTATGCGGAGCAACAGACCTTCGCGGACAAATCGAAATTCATCGCCGTGGGCCACTCGCGATTGGGCAAAGCCACCTTGGTGGCCGGTGCGTTTGACGAACGCTTCGCGCTCGTCGCGCCCGCTGGTTCCGGTTGCGGCGGCACGGGCGCGTATCGTTTCAACGGGAAGACGCGCGGCGGCAAGGAAGGGCTGGAAGACGTCGTGAAGAATTTTCCGCAATGGCTGATTCCGAGCGTGGCGGAATTCTCCGGCGCGGTGGAAAGGCTTCCGTTTGACCAGCACTGGCTGATCAGTTTGGTCGCGCCGCGATTGTTCATCGCGCCCGACGGCTTGAGCGACAATGCCACCAGCATCAACGCGCTGATCCAATCGTATCAAGCCGCCAAGCCCGTGTATGCTTTGCTGGGCGTGTCGGATCATCTGGGTATCAATTTTCGATCCGGCGGACATAAACTCGCGCCGGAGGACTGGACCGCCATCCTGGATTTCGCCGACCAGCAGCTTCGTGGAATGGACGTTAAACGCCGCTTCGACCAACTGCCTCCTCCAGAGCCGGGACATTGAAGAAGCCACGGCAAAATTTTTGAATTCCACTTTCGAATCATGAAGATGTCTTGGATCGTGAAGGTCAGTTTGCTGCTCATCACCGTGGGGACTGCCTTTTCACAGACGCCACCGGCGGCCCCGGAACCGCCCGCCGTCTGGAGCAAACCGGCGGAGACGCCGAACGACTCGCTCGTATCTCCCGAAGTCTCTCCGGAGGGAAGAGTCACCTTCCGGCTGTACGCGCCGGAGGCAAAAAAGGTGACGCTTCGTGTGAATAGCGACTTCGGCAAAGGTCCGTTCGATTTTGTAAAGGACGACCGGGGCGTGTGGTCGGTGACATCGGAACCCATTCCCGGAGGCGCCTATCGCTACAACTTCATGGTAGACGGGGCCACCGTGCTGGATAGCCGCAATCCCTCTGTTTCCCCGGGAGCGACCAATGTGCAGAGCATGGTCGAGGTTTTCCGAGGCCCGGATGACTTTCAGGCGAATCAGCCCGGAATCGCGCATGGAACTCTCTCCACGATTTACTACGATTCACCCGTCTCCGGAGGGCAGCGCAGGCTCCATCTCTATCTCCCGCCCGATTATGAAAACGGCAAGGACTATCCCACGCTGTACCTGATTCATGGTGGAGGCGATGACGACGAGGCGTGGCCCACAGTGGGACGTGCGGACTTCATCCTCGATAATCTCATCGCCGCCCACCGAGCAAAACCCATGGTGGTGGTCTTCCCAAATGGCAGCATCAACGGCAACCTGCAGCAGGTGCCGGCTCCGGAGAAGGACCCCTTCATCCCAGAGCTGATGACGGTCATTATTCCCTATATCGAGGCCCACTATCGCGTCTCAAAACTGCCGGAAGACCGTGCTCTGGCTGGCCTTTCCCGGGGTGGAAACCAGACGGCTTATATCGGCATGACCCACACGCAGCAGTTCCGCTACCTCGGCATTTTCAGTTCTGGCTTTCCTAACCAGAAAACCTTCGAGGAAAAGTATGGCCCCTCATTCAATCAGGAAGCGGCCCGACTGAAGCTGATTTGGTTTGGCTATGGGACGAGAGACCCCGCGAAGCCGGGTGCCCAGGCCGCGCAGAAGATGTTGGAACGCTACGGAATCAAATACCAATCGGAAGAAACTCCCGGGGGGCATGTGTGGGCGAATTGGCGGCTCTACCTGAGTCAATTTGCACCGCTCCTCTTCCGCTGAGGGATATTGGCCCAAATCCGGTGCCCTGAGGATCTGACATTATGAAATCCGTTCGCTTTAACCCGGCTCGCTCGGCCCTCCAAGCATTGCTCGAAATTTGCGCATGTATCGTTTTTTTCGCGCTCGCCGTTTCAGGCAGAGCAGCGATCGGCCCTTTGCATCTGACTCCCGGCGTACCGCTGCTCGTTCCTGCCGGAATTCCCTCGTCAGTGAAAATGGCCGTGGCGGACTTGCAACGCGACTTGGAAAAGGTGCTCGGCCAGCCTTCACCCGTCGTGGAGGACCCGAAGGATTTGCACGGGCGATCGGCCATCGTGATCCTCGCCGATGGCTCGACGCACCCCGCCTGGCATGAGGCGGCAGTCACCGGTCGCGAGGCGCACGGGATTCATCTGCGCGAGGTTGATGGGCAAAGTTGCGTCGTCCTGGAGGGCGCGGATCCCCGCGGCACGATCTACGCCATTTATTCGTTTTCGGACGAGTTCCTCAACATCCCGCCGCTGTGGTATTGGGCAGATTGGATCCCGACACGACGCGAGGCGATTGATCTTCCCGCCGGCACGCATCGGGTTTTTCCGCCCGCCCATGTGCGCTGGCGCGCGTGGCTCAACAATGACACCGATTTCCTCGAGCCCTGGCAGAAACGATCTCCGGACAATGACCACGCCATGCTCGAGACGGTGCTCCGGCTGAAATACAATACCTTCGAGCTGGGCAGCATAGCCGATCTGCGACCGGACGCTCCGCCGTATGCGGTGCAGTCCGCCGCTGCCAAGGCCAGCGCCAGAGGTCTGGTCATCACCCACCACCACACCTCCCCCCTGGGCTCGAATTTATCAAGTTGGGATGCCTTTTGGAAGCACGAGGGCAAGCCAGTGCCGCCGCTCTCGGTCACTAATATTGAGAACCTGAAAACGTTCTGGCGTTATCACGTCGAAACGGCGAAGCGGGCGGGATTTGAGGTGGTATGGACCCTCGTTTTTCGAGGTTCCCGAGATATCCCGTTCTGGGAAACTTTCAAAGATGCGCCAGCCGGAATCGAGGAGCGGGCCCGCGTCATCAACCAGATGTTGCAGGCGCAAGCCGATGTTGTGAAGGAGGTCATGGGGGAGCCGTCGCCGAACATGCGCACTACCTTTTATAACGAAGGCACCACGCTCCTCACCGCCGGTCTTCTGCATCCGCCGACCTCACCCACGCTGATCTGGAATTTTGTCGCCGCTCGGCGCGACCACTTTCCCACTGAGGTCGTGCGCGAACTGAAGCCTGCACCCGGCCGCCAACTTGGCTACTACCTAAATTTCCAGTTCACCTCCACCGGCTCTCATCTCGCGCCAGCGGAAGGCCCCTGGAAAATGGCCCTCAACTATCGGATCGTCGAGGCCGCGGGAACGGACCCGCTGGCCTTTACAGTGGTGAATGCCGGCAACATCCGGGAGCATTTGGTCGAGCTCGCCGCCAATGCGGAAATGATGTGGCGATTCAAGGAATTCGATGCCGATGCGTTTCTTCGGAAATTTTGCGCCAGGTATTTCGGACCAGATCATGCCGCGGATCTCGCCGCAATGTATCGTGATTACTATCAATCTTATTGGAGACAAAAGAGACCTGACATCGCGGGTTTTGACCGGCAGTACGTATTCCAGGACATGCGTTACGCGCGGGCGGCTGAAATGCTGCTCAAGGACATGGCTGCAAAGAAAAAGCGGCCCAATCCGCTTGAGGGCCATCCACTCGACAATCCAAATACGGGAAGCGTCGGCTATTTCCGCGTCGAACTACAGGCGGGAGATACCAACCAACTCGACGCGCTCCTCCGCGGAACTGCAGAATCCGGGCAAAAATTTGCCGCCGTGTTAGCCCGCGCAAACTCCGCTCTGTCATCGACGGGCAGGGGGCGGCTTCTCTTCAATGACACGCTGGTCGCTCGCGCCAAAATTATGGTCGCACTCAACGCCCTGCTCCGTGAGACCACGCTGGCGTACCAGGCCCAAGGTGATCGCGGCCAGGTGAAGCGTCATCTCGAAGCCGCCATTGTCAGCGCCGACGCTGTAGAGACCGGGCTCAAAGATACCGAGCACGGCCCATTTGCCGAATGGTATGACACCGACCGCGTCTTCGGACTAAAGGCCCTCCGCGCGAGTTTGAAAAACGAGATGGAACGCCAGCAGTAAAGTTGAAGACGAAACGCCTTTCCCCGGCCGGGTTAGCCGGCCGAAAACAGGTTTCCAGGGATTTTGACGGGTCTCTGGAAAGACGGGAACGCAGAGCCGTAATTGCGGCCTGTGATGACCAGGCGGTGGGGTCGCTGAGGGGCGATTCCACCGCCAACTCGCTCGGAAGCTCCGGCAGAGTGGGCCCAAGTTTTGGTAATTCGTCACGCTCGCAGCGGCGGATTGCCTTAGGAGTGCTCGAAAAGCGCTGCGATGGCCCTGCTATTCGGCTATTTGTTTAGGAACAGCGGACTTTGAACGATTTCGTGGATGAGCGTGCGCAGACCATATTGGTGAGCGCTTGCTTGCTGCAAGATGTGCTCGACTTCGGGGCGATCTGCGAAGCGCACCGGAGCGCCGGTCGCGAAAACGACGAGCTGTCGGATGAGGTTGCGGGCCAGCACGGCATCTTCCTCGCGGACGAGACGTTTGAAGTCGCGGATGTCTTTGAAGGGCCGATGATCGGGAAGTTCGCCAGTTGAGTCCACGGGGAGGCCGTAGTGAAAAGCAAAGGCATGGCCGTTTTTGCCGTAGCCTTTTTCGGCCGGCTTGTCATCGGCCACGGCGCGGTAGCGGTCGCGCCATGCGCCCATCACGTCGAAGCTTTCCAGTGCGAAGCCGGGCGGGTCAATCTTGCTATGGCACACGGCACAACTCGCGTCGGCGCGGTGTTTCGCGAGTTGCTCGCGGATGGTGACGGCACCGCGGATGTCGGGTTCGACGGCGGCGACAGGTGGGGGCGGCGGAATCTCGTAGCCTAGGATACGCTCCATGATCCATTTGCCGCGCAGCACGGGTGACGTAGTGGTGCCGTTGGCGGTGACTTTCAGAATGCTGGCCTGCGTCATGATGCCCCCGCGCGGGCTGTCGGGTGGAAGGGTAACGCGGCGCATCGCCACGCCCTTGATACCGGGGATGTCGTAGTGAATGGCGAGGCGTTCGTTGAGGTAGGTGAAGTCGGAATCGACGACGGCGCGCGCGGGCAGGTCGCGCTGGAGCATCTCGTGAAAATAGAGTCGCGTCTCGAGCAGCGCGGCCTCGGCGAGGGCATCGTCGAGGTAGTAGTCGTTGTAGAGCGTGGTCGAAGGCGTCGAGTCCTCGATCTTTCGCAGGTCGAGCCAGTAATCGAGAAACGCTTCCTCGAAACGCTGCGCTTTTGGATTGGCCAGCATCCGCTCCGTCTCGGCGCGCAAAACTGCTGGCTGGCTCAACTCGCCGCGCGCGGCCCGTGAGCGAAGCATGTCGTCGGGCGGAGAGTTCCAGAGGAAGAGCGAAAGTCGCTCAGCGAGCGCGTAGTCGTCCAGACGGCCCGGCTTTTGATCCAGAAAGACGAAACCAGGGGATGCGAGCACGGCGGTGTAACCGGCCAGCATGGACTCCGCGAAACCGAGACCCGCGGCACGACGATCTTCAATAAGTCGCAGGAAACGCTGCACGTCGTTCTCCGCCACCGGTCGTCGGTAGGCGCGCTCGATGAAGCCGCGCAGTAGGCGCTCCGCGTCGACTTTCGGATCTTTAGAAATGACATCCACTGCCACCTCCCGAAGCGGCTGGCCTTGCTCGCCGCGACGGCGAACATCCGGGGCTGGCGGCACCTGCAGCATCACGCCCGGCACGCCGTCCGCGACTTTCACCAGCGGAAGATCGCCGAAGAGCAGGCGATATCCGGCCGTCGAGGAGTCGTCGGTGAGCGGACCTTCTACTTCCATCCACCGAAACGCCACGCTCGGCGCGCCGTCGGCTTCCATGAGAGGATTTTTATAATTGTCAGGCCGGGACCGGTAGAAGCGCGACGCATCGGGCACGAGGGTTTCGTTCGCAAGCAGCCAAACTTCCCCGAGGTCGTAAACCGCCGGCTCCGGCGTGAGGTCGAAGGACCCGACGCGGCGATTCATCAAACCATCACGCGTGTAAACGGTGATCGGCTCGTCGCGCCGACCAGCGGATAGTTTATCGAAATCGGGCAGCGCGGGATTGGGCGGGCGAGCCGTGCCCGTTTTGTCCTTTTCATTCTCAAAACGCATCATGATTCCGCCGGGTGCGACCCAGAGTGTGTAACCACTGAAGCGGATGCGGTAGCGACCGGCCACCGGCGCGCGAAAGCCGTCCCAGCGGTACGTGAAGCCAGTCACGTAATTGCTCGAAACCCAGCCGACCGCTTCGAGATCGCGCGTCACCGGATCGGCTTCGCCCACGGAGAGCGGCGCTTTGAGAAAGCGAACGTCGGGCTGTGCGGTCGTAGTACCCAGCACAGGGTAGGTGAGGCGATCCACCGAGGTGCGGAAAATATTCGGCGTGAACCGGCTCGTGAGAGTGTGCTGGTCGCGCGCATAATAGCGGCGGGTCGTCACCCCCGGCCGCTCAAGCCGCACGCTCATCGCCTGACGCAACGCGTAATCCGCGGCGTCCATGTAACGCGCGAGATGGACGTGCGAGACATCGAGCGCATCGCCGACTTTGTTAAAACGAAACGCCTCGCCGTCGTCAGGGAACTGGCCTTTCACCTGGAGCCACGGCGCGGAGAGCAGGTCGCGCAAAGCGTTTTCGTACTCGTAGCCGTTGAGCCGGCGTTGGGTGGCGCGGCCCTCGCGGGTAACGATTTCCCGGTCGACCGCCGTCAACGTAGTAGCCAGGCTTTGCACAAAGGCATTGAGTTCCGCCGCGTCGGGCCGCTTCTTCTTTTCCTTCGGCGGCATTTCGCCAGCCTGGAGACGATCATGCACTTTGACCCAGCGCGATAAATTGGCCGGGTCTCCGGAGGTGAAGGTGAGCGAAGTAAGGTCCAGGCCGCCCTTTTTATCCACATTGTCGTGGCAACTCGCGCAGTATTTTTCGGTGAACTCCGCGGGATCAAAAGCTGGCTCAGCGCGCAGGGATGGGGCCGCCCATCCGATCGCGGCGACCAATCCCCCCAGACAAGTTGCGAGCTGGTTTAAAGTGCTGTCCCTCATACCAATTCCAGCCCGCGCATCGTGCCCGTGGATGAGGCAAACTTGTTCACCTCCAGTCCCATGCGCTGCAGCATCGAAACATAGAGATTGGGCAGCGGATAGTTACGCTCCTTGTCGAAGGCGAGGTGCTGACCGTGGCGGAAGCCGCCGCCGGCGAGCAGCGTCGGCAGATTGAAGCAAGTGTGCGCGTTGGCATCGCCGAAATTTGAGCCGTAGAGCACCATCGTGCGGTCGAGAAGAGGCTCCCCGTCCTCGCGCGCCGCTTTCAGATCGGTGAGCAGTTTGCCGAGCAGCTTCATGTGCCAGTGATCGATCGTCTGGAGCTGCGCACGCTTTGCCTCTGATTTCCCGTGATGCGAAAGGTTATGGTAGCCGTCAGTAATTTTGGCATTGGCCAGCTCGAGGACCGGTGTGCTCGTACCTTCGAGCATGAGCGTGATCGCGCGCGTCGAGTCCGTCTCGAAGGCCAGCCGCGACAGGTCATACATGATCTTCACCTTTTCCATGTAGGCCGCGGGATTGGTGGGATCGATCGGTATCGGCGCGCTAACCACTGGCTTCGGTTTATCCTCCCAGCCGCGCGAGACCAGCAGGCGATGCTCCAATTCGCGGACACTCGTGAAATACTGGTCGAGCCGATCGCGGTCCCGCGCGGTCACGGTGCGCTGCAGTTCCTTCGCCTGGCCGGCAACCGTGTCGAGGATGCTGCGGCCAGTATCGAGCTTGCGGATCTGCGCCGCCACCTGCGCGGGCGAGCCTTGCAGAAACAGCTGCGTGAAGACATCAGCCGCCTTGTCTTCCGGAGGAATGGCGACGCCGGTGCCCGTCCATGAAAGGCTGCGGGTGCGGGTATTCACGCCGAGGGTCAGCGACGGGAACCGCGTCAGTACGCCGATCTGCTCCGCGATTTGCTGATCGAGCGAGATGGTGTTCCGAAACGAACTGCTGCCCGGATGCGGCGCGGCGGTTAAAAAACACACATCCGCAGGATGCCCGCCGTCCACGTTCGGATGCGACACGCCGCTGAAGACGCTGAATTCCTCGCGGTGCGGCGTGAGCACATCGAGATAGGGCGACGCCACGTAATCGCGCCCCTCGCCGGTCGGGAAAAACTGATCCGGCAGGAGCCCGAGGTTGTTGCAAATGGCGAGCATCCGGCGAGGTTTTTTGGCTACCGCAGCTTCCGTCGCCGCTCCGAACACTGAGGTCATCGCCTCCAGCAGCGGTAGTGAAAGCAGGATGCCGCTGCCCCGCAGGAAGCGCCGACGCGACAGCGCCCGGCGGGTGGAAACAAACGGCCCGAAAGTCGACGCGGAGGATGAAGAGGGGGTCATAAATGAAACATATGGAAAGCTGGTCGCGAAAAAGTGCTACTCGTGTGTGTATTCCGGTGCGTCCGTCTGATCTGACAGAAAAGTGGGTGATTAACAGGTAAGATCGCGCACCAATGCCTTCGACTCCTCGCATCCTCTGCAAAGAAGATCTGATTCAACGGCTAACGAGAGGACGTGGTCGCCGTGATATCGCAGGGAGTTAGCGTCGGTGCAGTCTGCAGCCACCCAACTCGCGACAAAGCACTACGGTCGCAGACCGTTTATCCGTGGAGCACGAGGCCTGGAAGTTTACTGTCATTTACTGCCACGATTTTTTCGCATTGGCGCGCTTTTACTGCGCAGAGGCATCTTTCGTCTATGCGCAGGAATACACTGTTTTCGCGCATGGTCATTGGAAGAGGGAACCGCCCTGCCCTCCACCACTCCAGGATCTCCGCTGAAATAAGCGCATCCCAGAGGAAAGGGCGGGCGCTTCCACGAATCTGCTCGGGTACCGTCTCCTCGACGAGTTCGAACGAAGACCACCCTCGGCCCAACCAGAACGCGTGAGTTAGAGCTGGAAAAGTATCGTTTGGCGCGAGGCCGCCATGTTAAGATTTCGCCGCTTCAAAGCATTCTTACCATGCCATGGCACGCCCTGACGACATCCCGACCGAAAGCGCGAGAGACCGCGTCAACGCGCTGTTCGTCCAGTTTTCCTCGGAAGTGCGCGGGTTTATCCTCGCGCTTCTGCCGGACATGGCCCGCGCCGACGATGTATTCCAGGAGACCTTCCTGACGGTCAGCCGGAAGGCGGCGGATTTCCGGCCGGGGACGAATTTTCTGGCCTGGGTCTGCACGATTGCCCGCTACAAGGTTTTGGAAAATGGGCGGCGGCGCGCGGATTCCGGACAGCAGCTTTCCGAGGAGGTGATGGAATCGCTATGCGCGGTGGTGCCGGAACCGGAAAACGAAGACATCGAAATGCAACTGCTCGGCGAGTGCATGGAGGAACTGCACCCGCATACCCGCCGGGCCATGGAACTGCGTTATGAGCAAGGCCACAAGCCTTCCGAGATCGCGCAGCGACTGGGCTGGACGGCGGAATCGGTCTATGTGGTGCTGTCACGGGCGCGCGCCGCATTGCGCAAATGCGTGGAACGCAAACTGGACGAGGGGGTCGCGCATGAATGAGGAACGATTCGAATATCTGCTGAATCGTCATTTCGACGGGGCGCTCCTGGAAGAGGAAAAGCGCGAATTGGAATCGCTGCTCCTTTCCCGTCCGCAGGCCCGGACGCTGTTTTGGAAGCGGGCGCGCTTTCACGCGCTGCTGCGGCGGCAGGGGCGGGAGAACTGGGGGCGTCGTCTCGCGGTCGAACCAAACGTCCCGGCCGCCGGGCCGGCGCTTTCACGATGGCGAACCAGCTGGCAGCGGGCGGCCACTCTGGTGAAACCGGCGGGATGGTGGGCCGTCGCGGCGCTCGCCATGATTCTCGCCTTCATCCTCATCCACTCTTCGACGGATAAAGACGGGAAGGGACCCAAGGCCACCGTGGAGACAACGAGCCCGGCCGACGAGTCGATGCAGTTCGATCCCGCCTCGGGGACGACGGGGCAGGGGGTCGCCACCATTCTGCGGGCGGTGGATGTGAAATGGTCCGGCAACCGGCGGCGGCCGGGCAACGTGCTCGGGCCCGGATGGCTGAAGTTTGCGAGCGGCCTGGTGGAACTGCAATTCCATCGCGGTGCGCGCGTCGTGATCGAGGGCCCCGCGGAGTTCGAATTGATCACGGACATGCAGGCCCGCTGCGTGCTGGGCCGCGTGCGCGCGGAGGTGCCGCCGCCGGCGGTGGGCTTCGAGATTCTTTCGCCGAGCGTCCGGGTCGTGGATCGCGGCACCGCCTTCGGCCTCAATGTGCAGGATGGCGGTCTCGCGGAAGTCTACGTCTTCAGCGGGCGGGTGGATTTTGCGACGACGCAGCCGCCCGAAACCCCGCGAGAGTTGCGCCAGGGCAACGCGGTGCGGGTGGATTCCAAGGGCGCGGTCAGCGACATTCCGAGCGTCCAGAAGGATTTCACGACCGCCGAAGTTGTGGAGAAGAAGGCGACTACCGCCATGGCGCTCCGCTATGCCGCATGGCGCGCGGAAACGGACCGCCTCCGGAAAGATCCCTCGCTCTTGCTGCAATACACTTTTGAGGGGGAGGCCATCGCCAGCCGGCAGCTCACCAATCTTGCCCCGGGAGCGCTGTCTTCCACGAATGGCACCATCATCGGCTGCAATCTGGTCGAAGGCCGCTGGCCCGGCAAGAGCGCGCTCGATTTCAAGCAGGTGGGCGATCGCATTCGCTTCGCTCTGCCGCGCACCCATGAGCAACTCACCTGCCTCATGTGGGTGCGCCTGGATGCGATGGACCGCCCTTACACCGCCTTGATGATGTCGGGCGACGCCACGATCGGCGAACCCCAATGGCAGCTTCGCAGCCGGGGTATGCTCAGTTTTGGCAAGCGAAAGGAAAAAGGCTGGGGTTACGGCAAACTTTTCATCGCCGACAGCAAGCCGATTCTCGAACCGAGCCGCTGCGGGAGCTGGATGCAGCTCGCCTTTGTCTACGACGGGCACGCGAAAACGCTCTCCCACTATCTCGATGGCCAGTGTGTGACAGTGACTCCCATGGATGGCACGGTGCCGCTCCAGACCAAGGCCCTGGAAATCGGCAACTGGACGCCCACAGGTGGTGAGCCGATGGAACCGATTCGCGCTTTCAATGGGCGGATGGATGAATTCCTGATGTTCTCCCGCGCGCTGCGGGCGGACGAAATCGAGCACATGTGGGAGACGGGGCGACCGCTGTAGTGGCGCCATCCCTTCCCCTGTCCGTGCGCTGAGTAGCCGGGAAGGTCGGGAACAGTGGAGCGCAGAACCGCTGAAGTTTGGTGGCTGGTTGTTAAGGTTTCGGTCGGCGCGCGCATAAATTTACAGCTACCGACCCGTCTTACTCTACATGCACTCCCAAATCCCTCGCCGCCCCAGGCCCCTTCGCGCATCCATCGCTCTTTGTCTGGCTTCCGCCATTCTGCCGCTGTTGTCCTGCCCGGTTTACGCCGCCTCCTACACGTGGGATGCCAACTCCGGAACCGCCGGCGCCCAGGACGGAGGCGGCGCGTGGGACACCACCACGGCCAACTGGATCACCGCGGGCAGCAACGCGGTCTGGGCAAACGGCAATGACGCCATCTTCGGGGCAGGCGTGGACGGGAGCTACGGCGTCACCCTGGCGCTCGATCCCACGGCCAATAGCCTCGCCTTTAACAACTCGGGCTATACGCTGAGTGCCGCGGCGACCCAGACGATCACCGTCAGCAGCGCGACCGCCTCCGTGACGCTCGCGGCCGGCAAGACCGCCACGATCGGCAGCAACGTGATTCTGAGCACGCCGGCGGCAAACCAGAGCGGAGTGATCAGCGGAGCGGGCACCTTAATCATCGAAAACGGCGGGATTGTTCGAAATTCCGGGACGTCCAATAGCAACGTTTTGAACATCAACACCACGACAGTGAACGTAATGCCGGGGGGCACGCTCCTGACGACCGCACTGGTCGCGGGTCAAAACGGCAACGCCATCTTTGTGAATGGAACGGTCAACGTCCTGGGCGGAACGGTGACCGGCGTGGGTACGCTGGGCATCGGCCAGTCGGCCGCGGCCGGCACCACCGCGGGGACCCTCAATATCGAGAGCGGGACGGTCACGGCCACGAGCACCAATGGCATTCGCTTTGGCGCCACCACCGGCACCACGCCGGGCGGAACGTTGAATCTCAATCCCGGCGGCACGCTGGTGGCCCTCACTCTTTTCAAGGGGGCCGGCACCGTGACGAACTCGATTCTCAACCTGAACGGGGGCACGTTGCAGACGAGTGGCGCCTCGACGACCTTTATTTCGGGTTTGTCGCGGGTCAACGTCCGGAACGGCGGGGCCGTTTTCAATGTGCTCAACGCGGTCACCATCCCCGCGGTGCTCGCTCATTCGAACATTGGCGGAGATAACGCGATCGACGGTGGCCTCACGAAGAATGGCGCCAGCCAGCTCACGCTGAGCGGAGTCAATACGTTTAACGGCGGCGTCTTTCTCAACGCGGGCACGCTGACGGTTTCCGACGAAACGAACCTCGGCGACGCCGGGAATGCGCTGAACTTCAACGGCGGTGTCCTCGGCATTTCCGGGACGACGATCACTTCCACGCCACGCACGATCAATTGGGGCGTGAACGGCGGCGGATTCGATATCGCCACCGGCAATACCTTTACGCTCAATCAGACGCTGCCTTCCGGCGGCGGGCTCACCAAAAATGGTGCGGGGACGCTGGTCCTGCCCAATGCCAACGGAATCACCGGCATTTCGAATCTCAACAACGGTATACTCCTCCTCAACAATGCCGGTGCCTTCGGGACGTCGTCGGTGCAGAGCAGCCAAACCGCGCAGCTGGTCCTCACCAACAATATCACCGTCAACAATCCGCTGCGCCTGGCTGGAATCGGATTCAACAACGACGGTGTGCTGAAAAGTCTCAGTGGGAACAATGTGGTGACGGATCTGGGGGTGACCTCGAATCCCGGTCTTCGCATCAACGTGGCTTCCGGCTCGTCTTTGCGCGTGACGAACGACCTCGTCCTTGGGACCGGCGCGGCCGCGCAGTCCATCCGGGTCATCGGCAGCGGCATCCTCCAGCTGGATGGCAACAGTTCCGCCGTGCTGGCGAGCTCGGCCCAGACGCTATTTTTTGGCGACGCCGTCAATCCCGGGCCCACGATCAAAGCGGGGAGCGACTTGAGCTTCGGCGCCGGTATCATCCGCTTTGAAGCCGGGTCCTCCAGCACCATTCAGAGTGTGGATGCCACCGCGCGAAATTTTAGCAACCCGGTGACCCTGAACGCCTCCACCACGACCTTTGGAGCGGCGGGAACTGGCAATCTTTCCTTCGCTGGGTCGGTCACCATGGGCGCGGATGTCACGGCGACGGTCAACAATGCCACCACCACCTTTACGAGCGGCATGTTCGAAACCGGGGGCTCGCATTCCTTGACCAAGGCGGGACCGGGCACGCTCGTCCTGGCCGGCTTTAACAACTACTCTGGCGCCACGACCGTCAACGCGGGCACCTTGACGGTTTCCGGGAATTTGAGCGGCACCGGCGTTAGTGTGGCATCGGGTGCCCGTTTGGGTGGGGCCGGCACCATTAATCCCTCGGTAGTGGTCAATGGCACCATTGCCCCGGGGGATGCCGCCGCGAGTTCCGGGGTCCTGACAATCGCCAATCCCGATGCGGTCGCCGCCCTGGATCTCTCGAACGGGACCTATGCCTGGAATCTCTCCACTCTCAATGATAGCCTTTCCGGGACGGCCGGCGTGGATTTCGATCAAGTCTTGCTACTGGGAATCGGCGCAAATTTGCGCCTCGGCGGGTTGTCCACCCTGGCCATCGGTTTCGACAACGGTCTCGCCACGCCGAACTCGGCCGACCCGTTTTGGGCCACCAATCACACGTGGACGATCATTTCGGCCCTCGGCGGGGCCAACACCGGCAGCACGCAGTTTGCCTCGCTGACGAATGGCAACTTTGCCCACGGATTCTTTGCCACCAGCGCGGACAATGCCGGCGACGTCACCCTCTCTTACACTGCGGTGCCGGAACCCGGCTCTGCGGTGCTGCTCCTCGGCGGGCTGGCTGGCTTGGTTGTGCGCCGACGCCGCGCCTGAATGACCGCGGGCGGCCGGAGCGAAAATCAGCCGCAGTGAGGCCGACCGAAGGAAGCGGTGGGCCAACGCGAAGACGCGCTGCTGCTTGCGGACGGGGTAGGCAGCATGGGTGCCTGAGCGTCACTGCGGCTGATTTTCGCCCCGGCCCGCGCCGCAGCGCACAGGGGCGGTTAAAGCGAATGCCAAAAGTCATTTCCGGCCCGAAGGGCCGATGGCCACAAGCCGGGGGCTTCAGCCCCCGGATGTCCGTGAACACCGAATGCGCCGCGAAGTCGACGCCGGAGACTGAATCTACGGGAATGGATGAAATGATTTTCGGAGGTTTCCGGCGCCGACTTCGCGGCGCATGCCTCTCTTCCACGTGATCCGGCCCCCCGGCTATTGGCCGTCGGCCCTTCGGGCCGGATTTCAGCCGCGACTTTTCTTGAACGCCGTCGCCGAAGAAAAGCCGGCTACGGAGCAACTACGCGCAGCCGCAGGAACTTCACCGCTTCGCCCGTGGCGACCGAGGCCGCCTGAAAAAACAGGCCGCTGTTCGGATCATACTGCTCGGCTGAGACCCCGGCGTGCGTCCAGCCGCCGGCCAGAGAAGGCGATTGCTGCACTTCATAAGTCAGCGTGGGATCGATTTTGTCGTAGTAGAGCCGGAGCTGGGCGCCGCTCCATTGCATCCGAGGCTGAGCCGGCAGGTCCATGCTCCGCGGGTCGCCGCCCAAAGCGTATTCGAGGAGATTGCAGCGGCCGTCTTGATCCGCATCCACCGTGCCTCCGCTCACGCCGGGGTTGTTCGCCTCGGCCGGCGTAAAATGCGCCGCCTTCCACCGGTCCATAGGCGGGTCCAGGATGCTCACCGTGCCACTGCTGGGGCTGCCCACGCTGTAGGCCGCGTTTGGGACCAGCGTGGCGGTCACCGTTTCGGAACCTTCGACGATGGTGTCGGGAAATGCTTCCACGACCAAGCTCGCGGCCAGGCTGCCGGCCGGGATGGTGACGGCCGTGGGGAGCGCCTTGTAATCGGTATCGACCGTGGCCGTGCCCCCAATGTTGAGATTCACGGTGAGATCCGTCGCGCCGGTGCTGTCGCGAAGGACGGTGAAAACGCCGGGGCTGGCGCTGCCTTCCTCCGTGGCCGGCGTCGAGGCAACGACGCAAACGACCGGCGCGGGGGCGGCCGGCACGAAGCGCACGGCATCCGCAACCACGTAGCCGTTGGCAGAATCATTACGCAGCAGGACGGAACCCGTGCTCCCAGCAGCGAAGGAATAGGTGCCGAGCGAGACCCACACGCCGTTGTTGGCCTGCTGGTTGATCGGCTGGACAGTCGTCGTTCCGGCGGTGTGGACGATGTCGTAGCGGGCATTCGTGGCGCGATTGGCGTTCGTGGTCCAGCGTGCGGAGACTTCGTAGCTGCCGGCCGCCGGCAGCGTGGGCGTGAAGCGCACGCTTTTCGTGCCCTGGCCGGCATTCCTGTCATGGATGTAGTTGCTGCCGTAGTAGCCCGGCGAAGCCGTGCTCGCCGTCCAGTCGCCGGTGATGGTCACGCCGGTGGCATCCGTATTGTCCACGATAATGGCGCCCGCCGCCGCCGCCGAGAGCGTGAGCACCTGTCGCGCTGCCAGCAGATCGCGGCGAAGCGCTGGGTAATCCACCTGCTGCACGGTCACGCCATCATTGATGGCGCGGACGGCGGCCGCGCCCGCCGATTGCCCCAGAATCATGAATACCGGCTCCATCCGAATGGAACCATAGGCGATGTGGGTGGCGGAGACACAGACCGGCACGAGCAGATTCTCCACCTCTGCCGCCTTGGGCACGATGGCGCGATAGCTGATGCCATAAGGCCCCTGGGCCGGCGCCACCTGGATGTCGCCCTCGTTCCGGACACCGGAACCAGCCACGTACCGCTGCGCGTGGTGCGAATCCATATTGTATCCGCCCATGCCGATGGAGTCCGTGGCCACGAAGCCGCTCTGCTGGTTCACGTGCCGCTGCGTGACGACCAAATCGCCCATCATGCGCCGCGCCTCGCGCACATAGAGCTGCGCCGGCCAGCCGCCATTTTCGGTAAATTCATCCAGGGGCAATCCCCACACGGCCACCGCGCTGCGAATGCTCGCCGGCACCCGCGGGCTGTTTTGCAGTGCCCAGACAAAGCCCTGCTGATAGCGCACGTGCGCGGCGAGGATTTGCTCGCGCTTCGCATAGTCCGCCTCCGCGTAGTTCCAGCCGGCCGTCAGATCGTAGTTTCCGCCGATGAAATCGGTCGAATAGCCATTGCTATTATTCGAGTCCGTCTTCCGGTTGGGCATCGGCGAGGTCTTGAAAAAGTTGCTGGTTTGTCCGGCTGCGATCGCGCGAAAAAGCAGCTCGTAGTCGCTCTCCTGATATCCCGCCGGTTGCGGCACCGGCATGCGATTGGCGGCCAGATCCGTGAGGCACATGCGAAACGTGTACGCCTGCAAACGCTGATCCGCCGCGCCGTCTGCGCCGCCCGCATTCGCATTCACGCCCGGCAGCAAACCACTGGCCGGCTGCCCGGCCGTGGCGTAGGGATCAATGCCGCTGGGCAGTTGATTTCCACTCGCATTGGCTGTCTGGATGCCATCAAGCGTTTCAGAGTAGGTGGCATTTGCCTCGCGACCGATCGCATAGCTCACGCCGGCCGCCGCCATGAGGTCGCCCTCATAGGTCGCGTCGATGAATACCGCCGCGCGAATGCTCGTCTTCCCGTCATCCGTGATGATCTCGCGAATCGCATGCCCCTGTTTTTTCACGCCGCCCGCCGCGCGCTGGAGCCGTCCCCGCACGACGGTTACGCCCGCTTCGGCCATGAAATCGTCGAAGGTTTTGCGGGCGATCTTCGGTTCAAAGGTAAACATCTCCTTGCGCGTGGCATCGGGGTCCACGCTCGAGCGCGACACGTAGGCTGCCCGCGTCTCTCCGGTCCACACGCTGTCGTCCAGATAGTAGTTGTAGATGCGCGTGTAGAATTCCTTGGCGATTCCCCCAATCGCATCCGCGCTGCCCAGATCCGTCCAGCCGAGTCCGTTGCTCGAAGCGCCACCCAGCCACGCATCCGGCGAAAGCATGACCACGCGTTTGCCCTCGCGCGTGGCCTGCACGGCCGCCGCGACCGCCGCCGAGGTCCCGCCATACACGCAGACGTCCGCCGTGAGCAGGGTGGGGGACGGAGCATCCGTCGGCCAATAGTTCACGGCCCCGACGAGCTTCGCCTTCAACAAGGGCATCATGATGAGTTGCGTGCCCGCCGCGATGGGATGAGTGCCATCCGGGACATCCGTTTGGAACGTGGGGGGATCGTTCGCCTGCAGCGTCAGCCAGTTCGGGTTATGGTCGATCAGCAGCAGCTTTCGCTCGGCCGCCACGTCGCGATACATCTGGTAATACGCCGGCAGGTTGGGCCGCAGCGTCGCGGAGGCATTGCTCCCGTTCGGTGAATCCCACGCCGGATTCATGGTCTGCAAGATGATCTCCACGCGCGGATTCTGCGCCTGGATGGCGTCGATCATGGAGATGAGGTTTGCCCTGGCCTGCGCCACCGAGAGCTGCGGCGTCCCGTCCGAGTACAGGAAAGCGTCATTCATCGCGAATTCGATGAAGACCGTGTCCGGATGATTCGCGAGCACCTTGGCGGAAAGCTGCGAAACGCCTTCCCCGGAGTTCTTCCCGCTCAAACCGCTGTTCACGATGGTCAGCGCCCCGGGATAGTTCGCCGTCAGCCAGCTTTGCATCTGCCCCACCCACGGTCCACCGGCCGTCAGACTCGTCCCATAGACCACGACGTTTCGAGGCCTCCCCGCAGCTAATTCCCGAACCAATTCCGAACCGACAGCGGGAAAGCTCATCGTTCCCGCAACGAACATTAATACCCAGAACGCCAGGAGACGGCGAAGCAAGCGGGAGTAAAGGGAAAGGCGGGGCATAATAAAGGATGCGCGAAAGGTGCGAAACCTTGAGTCATTTTGAATCAGCGAACGCTGGTCCAACGGTCAGGGATCCACGGGGCTTGGCAAATCTCCAGCTCCCCGGGTCCTTTTCCACCCCATCCTCCCACCCTGGGCGACCAGCGGCAGGCGCGACCGGCGAGGCGCGTGGCTGCGCATGGCGCGAAATCATACCCTGAAGGTCGCGGGTTCAAATTCTGCCCCCGCAACTTCTTCACGAGCCTGGAGACCCCATACCGAGGTTGCGGGCTGCGCGGCAGCTCAGCCCACTGCATTTTCGTGGACCATGGAGGCCGCGGACAAGGCGTCGGGGTGGAGCATGGTATGCACTGTTTTCAGTAGTTCCGCGGCGCTGTATGGTTTCTGCAGGAAGAGAGAGACACCGAGAGCCTTGAGTTCAGCCAGATGGGTCCTTTCACCCAGTCCGGTGGAAGCCGCCAGCGGCAGGGTCGGTTTCATGCGGCGGATGGCGCGGGCCAAGGCGACGCCATCCATGTAAGGCATCATCAAATCGGTGACGATCGCCGCGGTGCGGTTGAGATTCTGGGCGAGAATGGCCACCGCCTCCGTGCCGTCCTGCGCGCAGACCACATTGTAACCGTGGGTGCTCAAGACCGATTTACTCGCATGGAGAATCGTGGTCTCGTCGTCCACGATCAAAATGAGTTCCCCATTTCCGCGGGGGAGGGACTCACCCACGGTCACGGGCGGGGAAGCAGCGACTTCGCCAGGGTGCGCACAGGGAAGATAAACCTGAAAGACTGTCCCTTTTCCCAGGGCGCTGGAAACGTAGATATTTCCGCCGTGACTCTTCACAATCCCCAAAACGGTGGAGAGGCCGAGGCCCGTGCCCTGGCCCAGTCCCTTGGTGGTAAAGAAGGGGTCAAAAATCCGTTCGATAACTTCCGGGGCGATGCCCGTGCCATCGTCTTCGACTTCGACCACAACGTACCGGCCGGCGGTAATATTTCCGAGGGTGACGGCGTAATTGCGATCGATTTCCAAATTTCGCGCCCGGAGTTGAAGGCTGCCTCCCTGTGGCAGCGCATCCCGCGCATTCACACATAAATTGAGCAACACTTGGTGAATCTGGGTCGAGTCACCGAGCACGATCCACAACTCGGGGGCGACCTGCACTTCGAGTTGAATATTTCGCGGAAAAGTTCCGCGGATGATTTCCTCCAATTCGGCGATGGAGGTGGACAACGCGAGTGGCTTCCGCTCCCCTTCAAGCCCGCGTCCAAAAGCCAGGACCTGCCGGACGATTTGCGCGCCCCGCTGGGCACTGCTCTCAATCGTCCGCGCGATTTCATTCCGAGTTTTCGCGGGAAGATCGGTTTGCAATAGGGGGACGGACATCAGGATCGGAGCGAGAATATTATTGAGGTCATGGGCGACGCCGCTGGCCAGGGTTCCGATGCTTTCCATGCGTTGCGCGCGCAGGAACTGGTATTCCAGTTTCCGTTGCTCGGTAACATCGGTGGCGATGGAAAGGATGGCCATCAAGGAGCCATCTTCATGGTGAACGGGCGTGGCGCCGACATTCACGCGCAACTTGCGCCCGTCCTTCGTGAGGTGCTGCGCTTCGCTCCGCCACTCTCCCTTTTCCCTGACCGCAGAGGTAATCTTTCCGGCGAGGGCGTCATCGAGATGAATCAATTCGCCCAGGCATTGGCCCACCGCCTCTTCCGCGGTCCATCCGTAAATGCGTTCCGCCCCGCGATTCCAGTAGGTGATTCGCTGATCATTAACGCGATGCACAATGATCGCGTCATGCGCCAAATCCAACATGGCCGCCTGCTGTCGCAAACGTTCTTCCGCCAGCAGACGGCTGGTGACGTCCTCGGCGATGCCGGCCACGCGATAGACAGCGCCCTCGTCATTCCGGACGGGAAAGGCCCGGTCGTGGATATGCCGGATCGTGCCGTCGGGCCGGCGAATGCGGTATTCCACGTTGTAGCCTCCGGCGAGTTGGCGGGGCAGAGCGGCTGCCACTTTGGGCTGATCCTCCGGAAGGATGGAGTTAAACCAAAGGCGAGGATTGGCATATAGGTCTCCGGGGTCCTGCCCCCAGATGCGCGCATACGTCGGGCTGATATAGACGATTCTTTGCTGGCGTGGTTCGCTCATCCAAAATACTTCGCCGATATTTTCCACGACCTGCCGAAACCGCTCATCCGTTTCGCGCAATTGGGCTCGCGTCTGTTCTCTTTCCCGGCGGATTTGACGTTGTTCGATCGCCTGACGAATTGCTTGGCCGAGCCGGCCCAGTCGGTCCTTGAGCAAATAGTCAGCGGCGCCCTGCTTGATGGCCTGAACGGCCACCTCTTCGCCAATCGTGCCAGAGATCACAATGAAGGGCACATCGAGTTGGCGCTCTTTCAACAACTCGAGGGCGCGGGGACCGCCAAATTGAGGCAACACATGATCGGAAAGGATCACCTCCAATTCCGGCTTCAATGTGGCGAGATAATCGGCCTCCGTTTCCACGCGCGTCCAAGCCGGCGCGAACCCCTGACGCCGCAGCTCACGCAGGACGAGGTCCGCGTCACCGGAGTTGTCTTCCACCATCAGGACGTGAAGGGGGTCGGCCATGGCTACGACTCCAGTTTCGGCGGTTGATTCATGACCAGCCAATACATCCCCAACTCCTGAACGGCTTGGGCGAAGCTCTCGAAATTTACGGGCTTCACAATATAGCTGTTTACTCCGAGGCGATAGCTGCGGATGACGTCACTTTGTTCCTGCGATGAAGTGAGCATCACGACAGGAATCAATTTGGTTCGCTCATCGCCTTTGAGGCGTTGCAGCACCTCCAATCCGTCCACCTTGGGCAGCTTGAGATCGAGCAGGATGACGCGGGGAATATTCTCGATGCATCGGTCGGCGTGGGGACCTTCGCAAAAAATAAAATCGAGCGCTTCCGCGCCATCGCGCGCCACCTGAATCCGGTTTCCGAGATGGGCGCGGGTCAGAGCCCGAAGGCACAAGGCAAGATCGTCGGGGTTGTCTTCGACGAGTAGAATTTCAATGGGTGCAGGTTCGCTCATGGATTGGGTGTGGGATTGAGGATGAAGAAAAACGTCGCTCCCTGATCCACGGCGGCCTGTGCCCAAACCCGGCCGCCGTGGCGATGGATGATGCGCTGGACAATCGCGAGGCCCACGCCCGTGCCTTCGAACTCCTCCGGTCGATGCAATCGCTGGAACACTCCGAAGAGCTTTTGCGCATAGCGCATATCGAAGCCGGAGCCGTTGTCGCGGACGTAATAGACCTGCTCGCGACCTTCCTGCCGGGACCCTACTTCGATCACCGCCGGATTTCGATTGCGGGTGTATTTGTGCGCATTGCCGATCAAGTTCACCCATACCTGCCGCAACAGGGCTGCGTCCCCACGAGCAAGAGGAAGAACGCCGATACGCCAGTCGATGTCGCGGGTCGATTCCTCGCCGCGCAAGTCCTCCAGGACTGTCTGGACGAGCTGGTTCATGTCAACATTCCGCACCGACATGCCGGCACGGCTTAGCCGGGAAAAGGCCAGCAAATCATCGATGAGGCATCCCATGCGCTGCGCTCCTTTGCGAATGGTCTCCAATTGCCGGCGGCCCTCCTCGGGCAAAGTCTGCCCAAAGTCCTCCAGCACGGCTTGCGAGAATCCATCCACGGCACGCAACGGCGCGCGCAGATCATGGGAGACGGAATAGGAAAATGATTCCAGTTCCTTGTTGGCTGCCTCCAGCTCCGCCGTGCGCATCGCTACCCGTTCCTCGAGCTGGTTGTTGACCTCACGCACCGCCTCTTCCGCGAGTTTGCGGGAAGTGATGTCCTCATGCGCCGTGACGACGGCGTTGGTTCGCGTGCTCATGGGGCATACATGCAGGCGAAACCACCGGCGTTGCTGAGGCGAATGGCAGGGGTACTCGATGCCAAAATATTCCCGCGTCCCTTGCAGGACTTCCCGCAGCCCTCCCAAGACTTCCCGGGCCGTTTCGTCGTGGTCCTCGTGCGCGGCTCGTTCGCACATGTCGAGATAATTGACGCCAATCCACTCCGCCTGGAGCCCCGGCATTTGGGTGGCCGCAAACCGCCGCCACGCTTCGTTGACCACGACAATGCGGCCTTCGCGATCCAGCACCGCAACGTGAGCCGTCAGGGCGTTCAGGACTTCCCGGTTGAAGATCTCACTTTCGCGGAGTGCAGCGGCGGCGCGTTTGCTGGCCGTGATGTCCCGGGCGATTTTTGAAGCGCCCACCACCCGGCCTTCGTCATCGTGAACCGGGGAGATGCTGACGGAAATATCGACGCGGCTCCCATCTTTGCGCACGCGTTCCGTCTCAAAGTGGCTGACCAGCTCATTGCGGGAAATCCGAGCCAGAATGGAGTCTGCCTCATGCAAACGTTCTTCGGGAATGAGCATGCGGATCGGACGCCCGACCGCTTCCTCCGCACGATAACCAAAGAGGCGTTCCGCGCCCGCATTCCAACTGGTGATCATCCCATCCAGCGTCTTGCTGATGATGGCATCGTCGGAGGAATGAATGACCCCCAGCAGCCGGCTGCGGGCCTCCTCGGCCAGCTTCCGGGGCGTAATATCCGCTCGAATCGCCACGTAACGGCGGGGCTTTCGATGTTCGTCCAAAAACGGCACAATGGTGGTGGCCACCCAATAGTAGGAGCCGTCTTTCGCCCGATTCTTAATGTCCCCCTGCCACGCTCTGCCTTGGCAAATGGTCTGCCAGAGTCCACGAAAGAAGGTCTTGGAGTGTGCGCCGGAATTCAGCATCCGGTGGTCCTGCCCCAGCAATTCCTCGCGGGAATACTTGGAAATCTCGCAGAACTTCTCATTCACTTCGGTGATGCGGCCCTGTGGATCGGTGACGGCGACAATGGCGTGCTCGTTGAGCGCCATGCGCAGATCCTCAACCTCTTTCAGGGACGCGCGCAATTTTTCCTCGGCCAGCTTACGCTCCGTAATGTCGACGATCACGACCACCACGACTTTCCCAGAAGCATCGAGGCCTGGATCGTAAGAGACGGCGAAGCATTGTCCTTTGCTGTCGGCCAGCTTTCCGGTGGGCGTCAGCCCAGGTTGGCTGGCTGAGGGGTTTGGGACCCAAAGCTCATACGTGATCCGCTCACCCGAAAAAGCGCGCTCCAAACGGGGCCGAATCTGAGTCTCGTAAACGGGCGCGAGGACATCGGCGACGTGAAGACCAACCAGATCTGCGGAAGGCAGGTTCAGGATCCGTGCGTAGGCAGGGTTGGCATACCGGTAGCGGTGGCTCTCATCCACAATCACCATCCCGACCCCGGCTGTTTCAGTCACCGTGGCGATCCGATCCCTCGCCTCGCTCAGATGGGCATTGGCCTCCTGCAATTCGGACGTCCGCTCGTCCACGCGACACTCCAACTCCGCGCGCGCGAGCCGCAGCGCCTCCTCCGCCCGCCGGCTGCCGGCGAAGTCCCGCCGAATGGCAATAAAGGCCAGCCCCACGACGATAAACGCCAGTCCTCCGCCGCCCAGGATCGCCACGTTCGCGAGAGTTCCATCCCGGCTGGCTTCGGCCTCGCCGCTGTCCAAAAGCACTTGCTGGTCGTGCGCCATTTTTCCCAGACGCGCGAGGATTTGGTCGTGAAGTTTCGTGCCGGTGGCCGTGGGAGGAGAGGATTTGGCGGCTTCAAACCCGTTGGTGCGCCGAAGGTCCATGACCTGTTTGGCCAGAGCAAGCCGTTCGCTCAAGAGTGACTTTAACTCAGAAACATCGGCTCTGGAAGAGACCAATCCCTGAAGATCCGCCATGGTGGCCTTTGCCTTGGCGGCGGCCTCCCGAAAGTAGGCGATATAGTAGCCTTCTCCGGTGATGGTATAGCCACGCTGCGCGTTTTGTGCGGCCGTCATGTACGCACCCACCGCGTCCAGCGTGCGAATCATCTGATGGGTCTGTCCGACTCGCTGCATTGCTCCCGTTAAATGGGAGATGCTGAGGAATGACAGGATGCTGACCAGACCAAGAAAGCAGAGCGCAAAGGCAAACCCACGGCGGACCCGCCGTTCCGTGCGCGCCAATTCGTTCGGCGCAATCTCGCCTTCCGTCTGCACCCTTCCGCGGCGTTCTGCCGTCAAAATGCAAACGCAGGCGCCGACCACAATGAAAGTAAGAACCTGTGGCGTGGTAACGGGCAGCACCTCCGCCCGCATCGGGGGCGCAAACGACTCATAGAGAGCGGTCGAAGTAATCAGCGCCAGGGTGACCATTCCCGGTCCCAGTCCCAAACCATAGGCGGACACTAGGACCGGCAGAATATAGCTAACCAGAATGGGACGCTCCCCAATCCATGGGCTCAAGGTCACCCGCAGCAATACTGCGGCGGTCGCCAAGGCCAGCGCGTAAAGATAGCGCACCGCTTGTTGAAAGGGGCGCTGATGTGGGAAACGCGGCTGGGCAATTGGCAACTTCAAGCTTAGTGCGGAAAAGTTGCCGCAACCTTCGAGATCGCGGGGCAATAGATCATGAAAGTTAAAAACTATTTCGCGCGAACAATTAGCGCTATCCGGGCAATGCTGTAAATGATTCGAGGGTAACTACCGATAAAGATTTGGTGATCCGTGCGCGTCCTTGGAAACCGTTTTGTCCAAGCTTACGTCGCAATCCAAACAAACCCAGCAAACCGGCTACTTTCTTTTCAGGCGGGGCATCTCCAAGCAGGAGGTGCCAACGCCCTCCGCGGCGGGTTCTCGCGGCCCCGGGAATGGACGGCGAGGCAACCGGGATGGGGTTTCGAACTACCGCTTTTCAATCGAGCCTCTGGAAATTGAAAACATCGGCGAGGGGTCCACACGCGCCACCGTGAAGGTCGGGGCCGACGGAAAAATTTACTACTACCTTCTGCCTGGTCTCCGCACGCCGAGGTGCTCAATTTCGGACTCACCCACTGTGTGGCGGAGCGCGTGCTCGTTCTCAGTTCGCACACCGTTCTTGAATCGCGCGATGCTCTGAAGCGCCTCTTGGCCGCTCTCGATGATCCCGCCACCGCCTGCGCCAGTGGCAAATGCGGATGACGATCCTTTCTACAGCGACGCCATCACGTGACCCGAACTCCAAACCAAGGGCCTGAAGCTGGGATCCATTTACTCCAACAGTTTTGGAATTCTCCGGCGGGACCGATGGGTGAAACTTCCTTTTGATGAATCTTTGCCCACCATGGAGGACTACGCTTGGGCCATTGAACAGGTGCGCCTGGGCCAGACATGCCGCCGGGTAAATTTTCGCTTCAGCTACCAACGCCAGGCGAATCCTCGAGAACTCATCTTCACCGCCTGCGCGTTCCGCCTCGCCGCCCGTCATGCCCTTCGCCTTCGCTGGTTGGGGCGCAAACAAACCCTCTCTGCTCTCGGCTTCTGCGGAAATGCTCTTTCCGCCTTCCGCCCGCCCAGACCGCAGAGTTGCGGATGCACCGCTCGCGCCTGCTTGCCTCCATTTTCTGGCGCTTCATCAACCCTCAAATGGATTAATCGGAAGCGGCAGGGCCTTCCGAAGCGCAACCATTGAGCGGGACGGCAAACCGGTAACGGATTGCAACCGTTCCCCGATCAGCACCATCAGTACGCTTTCAAATTAATCGTGGGGCCGGAGAAGAGAACTGCCTTCGCTCCAACTTTGCGCAACCGACTTCAGAAATTTCAACTGCCCGGCACCAAGGAGATCATCCGCGAGAGTCTGGAGACGAGCGACGCGAGCCGGGCAGAACTTTTGTGTCGGCGACTGGAATTGGAAATCGCCCTGCTTCATCCCCGTTTCCAGTCCCTCGAACTCCCTGGAGGAGTTTTGGAAAAAACGTGGATGCCATCGATGCGGGGCACGGCCAACTCGCGAAGGTAACAAACGAATCTTCGCTGCTCTCTAAGTATTTTGAGACTTACGGGATTCGAACCCCTTTAAGCTCCCATGAACTTCCAAACTTCCGTTATCGTAGCGCTCGGTTTTCTCACTGCTTCAGGGATCTTCGCCGCCGAACACGTTTACACCGCGCCGCCGCTGTCGTTTTACGAGAAGAAATTTCCATGGACCGTGCCGAAGTCGTTAAGCGACAAGCAGACGGCCTCACACCAAGGCAGTCCGGATTGGAATGCCGACGAAGAAAAGGTCCGCGCCGTCACGTTGCCGGATCTTTTTACGCTGGCGGATGGCACGTCCGTCAGCACCGCCGCACAATGGACCCAGCGCCGCCGTCCCGAATTGCTCCGGCTCTTTCAGCGCGAAGTGTTCGGTGTTGCGCCGCCACGGCCGGCCGATCTCACGTTCCGCGTCGTCGAGACTGACCCCGGTGCGCTCGGTGGAAAGGCGACGCGCAAAAAGGTGGAGCTGCGCTTCACGGTCGGCGGTGAGCCATACGCTTTTCACGTGCACCTCTTCGTGCCGAACCAACGAAGCACGCCCGTCCCGGTGTTTTTGCAATTGAATCATCGGGGGGCGGGCGCACCCGATCCGGTCGCGCTAACCACGACCGGTTATTTTCCCGCGGAATATGTGATTAATCGCGGCTACGCGATCGGCGTCGTCTTCACCGCAGCGGAAGTCGATCCCGACAAAGCCAATGCCGACACCGGCATTCGCGCGTTTTACAAAAGACATCACGACCAGCCTGATACGTTCACCTGGGGCACGCTGGCCGCGTGGGCCTGGTCGGGTTCGCGCGCGCTCGACTATTTCGAAACGGACCCCGATCTCGATGCGAAACGCGTCGCGCTTGTTGGCCAGTCGCGTGGCGGCAAGACGGCGCTGTGGGGTGGTGCAAACGACGAACGGTTTGCGCTCGTCTGTTGCAACTGTGCTGGTGAAGGCGGCCCCGCGCTCGCGCGGCGCAACTTTGGCGAAACGCTCGGGCAGATCACGCGCGCCTTTCCGCACTGGTTCACGCCGACGTATGCGGCTTATGCGAACAAGATCGACCAACTGCCCATCGACGCGCACGAACTCATCGCGCTTGTCGCTCCACGCGCCTATCACGGCGTCGATGCGAGCGAAGACCTGCACTCCGATCCGCGCGGCTCGTGGCTTGCCCTGGTCGAGGCCTCCAAAGTGTGGTCGCTGCTCGGCCACGGTCAGCCGTGGAAAGACCAGATGCCGCTCGTGAACGATTTGTGCATGGATGGGCCGCTCGCTTATCACATGCGGGCGGGCGAGCACGACTTGAAGCTTTTCGATTGGAAGCTCTACCTCGACCACGCCGACACGCTTTTCCGCAAATGAAGCGATTTCCACTCTTCCCCTTTCTTTTGCTCGCGATCCCTTCTGTTGGCGCTGCTGAGCATCCACCGGCGCTCTATCTCTCCGCGGAGGAGATCACTTCGATCCAGGCAAAGATGCAAACCGGCACGGAACCGTGGCGCAGCGCATATCAACATTGGAAAAGACAAGCGGATGCGGCTCTGGAACACACGATTACAGCGTGGTGCGGCGGGGCCGGATAGGGGAAGACGGCTCGGTAAATGATTATTCCACCGAGGCAGTTTATGGCGGTTGGAAACGCGTGGATGGCAAAGATCCCGACGGTCGCGACGGCCAGCCTAAGCCTCAAGCGGATCGGGCGGGTTATGCCGCGGCCGTGGCCTTCGGACGTGATGTGCGTGATCTCGGTCTGGCGTTCGCTTTGACGGGGGATGAGCGCTATGCACGCCACGCCGCCTCGTTGCTGCGCATGTGGTGCATCGTGATCAATTCAGACAGTGGCACTCGGAAGGCAGCCCAAAGCTGCGCAGGAAAGCGTTCGGTGTGCGATGCGACTACGCTGGCGCAGGTTTTAGCGGATTGGTTTCGCAGGGGAAAATGCTGTGGCGACGCCCGCGATTTCTTCGGTGGCGCGCTCGCGGAGGTTTTCGTCGGGAAGGGACTGCGCCCAAAGTTCCGCGCCCCGCGCATCACGGAGCGCCCATTGATGGATCACCGAAATGACCGCTTCGTCGCGGGCGGGACCGGCGGAAATGTCGGTGGCGACCAAGCGCGCCGCGGCGATGGGATCGGTTTGTGCGCGCAGGTAGGCGAGACGGGCGAGCATGTCGTCTTGCCAGGCGCGGGGTTCCTGCATCTTCGTCCACTCGTAGGCGCGGTCGAAGTCTCGGCGGGCCCACTGAACGATGAGGCTGGCGGCCAGGCCGGAATCGACGTCATAGAGTTGATTGGCAGCGGCCATGTCCATCGCGGCCAACGGATCTCGTGCGGCGAGGGCGAGGCACTTGCGCACGAGCAGGATGCTGCGATTGGCTTGCTCGGCAGACGGCGATAATGGCGGGCCGCTCGAGAGCGTCAGGCCGGTCAGGAGAGGCGCCTCAGACTGGAGCGGCGCGTCGTACTCACTGAGGGTAGGGGACGCGTCGGCTGGAGGAGGAGCGGCGGGCGACACGGGTGGGAGAGGCAGCGCGATGTAGTGCGCAACGAGGCCCAGTGTGCAGGCGAAAACAACTCCCACGGCCATGCCATGGGCGGGACGCATGTTGAAAAGCATGTTCGGGAAGGAAGGCCCCGCGCTCCGGGTGAGGGAGCGCGGGGCGGGGAGGCGGAGGCGTTACGGTGCAATGGAAATGAGCCACTGCTGATTGGTGCTGCCGCTGTAGGGCCACTGGATGATGGCTGCGCCGTCGGCGGTGCTGCCGCCGCTCACGTCGACCGCCTTGCCGCTGTTTACGTTCAGAAGCTTGTAGGTTCCATTGCCCGCGGGTGTGATCGTCCATTTCTGGCAGTTGTTATTGTTCGAGGGCCAAATCTGCACGATCGCGCCATTGCTGGTGGAGGCGCCCGTGACTTCGAGCAACTTGCCGCTGGCCAGACCGACGGCCTGATATTGGCCATTGCCCAAGTAGGTGAAGGTCCACTTTTGGCTGTTGCCGCCGCTCCACCCCCATTGAACGCCATCCGTGCCGTCGGCGGTCCCGCTGGCATAGAGGTCGAGCGCCTTCAGGCTGCGACGGCTCAACACTCGGCAGGTGCCATTCGGGATGGTGCGTCCGCTGTCGCCCCACAATCCCAGTTCGGCGACGGCCACGCCGGTGTCCCCGTTGTTGGCGGTAATCTGAAGTTGGTAATATCGGAAGGCCGTGATGTTGCCGATGGGGTAGGTGTTCGTCTGCATCCGATTGGCGAAGGACTGGTTGCTCGGTGCGTCGAGGAGCGTCCACGTGGAGCCGTCTTGCGAGCCAAGGAAGCTCCAGCTTTTCGGGTCGCGCGCCGCCACATCGGCGCTCGTAATAGTGTAGCGTTTGACCACCTGCGGATTGCCCGCGCCGAAGTCGTATTGAAGCCAGCCCGTCGACGCGTTGGAGCCATACCACTTGGAATCTGAATTGGTGTCGAAGGCCCGATCGGAGCCTTCCGAGCCGGAGCCGCCGTTGAAACTTGCCGTCGAGGTGCCGCTAAAGGCGAGGTTCACCATCGGGTTGAGCGGTGTCGCGCTATCCTCCGGCGAATTGCCACTCGTGCCTGCGGAGTTGGTCGCCGTGACGATGTAGTAATAGGTCGTGCCGTTGGCCACCGAGGTATCCGTGTAGCTGCTGGCGCTGATTCCCGACGCGAGGGTTGAGTAAGCGCCGCCGCTGGAGGTGGCGCGCTTGACCGTGTAGCTGGCCGCTCCGAAAGACGGCTGCCAGCGAAGCGAGACAACATTCTCGCCCGGCCCGGCCAAGAGCGCGGCGGGCGCGGCGGGAGTCACGATTGGCGCGCCGCCGTTGCCGCCGGTGATCTGGACGTTGCTGAAGGTGGAGGTGTTGGGCGTGCCATTGGCGACGGAGCAGACCACCAACCCGACATAGATCGTGGCCGGGACGGGAGCGTCGAAACGGCCAACATCGGTAGCCGCCCAGTTGGTACCGTCGGGGGAAACATAGCCGGTGACCATGTTTCCGAGGCGCTCAAGCTTGACCCAATACGAGGGCGAGGTGCTGGCGATGTTGTAGGCTTTGTTGCTGTAGTTGGTGCCACCATACACGGCGAGTCCCTGGATGTTTTGCTCGAACTGAATCCGGGGAGTGACGGCCATCCAGGCGCGGGGAGCACCTTGGGTGAGGCTCGCGCGCATCATCACGCCGGCCTTGGCGGACAGACTGGTGTTCTGGACTGATTCGACTTTCGCGATGATGGCGCAATCGCCGGTGATCGCTTGATAGGTGAAGTGGCAACTATCGTTCGTCGTTCCCCACATTTCCGCGCCGCCCCCCTGCACTGTCCAGGTGCCGTTGGCGTAGGAAGCCCCACCAGTCGGGGATGCTCCCCCGATTTCGAGGTTACTGAATCCCGAGGTGATCGAGGTGGTGGTGGGGATGGCCAGTGCTGCCGCCGGAGTCGCGGCGGATGGGTCGGCCTCTTTGAGGAACATGAAGCTATCTCCACTCACCGGAAGCTCCAGACGTCTCAATGCGGTGTAGGGGGCGGGAAGACCCTTGCGAACGACATAGGCTCCGTGAATCAGATTGAGCGCCGTATTTCCGCCTCCCCAGCCGCGGTTGGTATTGTCGGCGATGTAATATTGATCGGTGGTCCCGAAGGGAAGAAACGGGGTGGGGGCGAGGTCGTTCACCCGCGCAAAATATTCGCCGGCCGCCAGCAGACGATTGTTGTAGTCGGAGTAGATGTCGATGCCCTGCTTCCAGAGCGCTTCCGCGAGCATCACCAGCGAAAAAAGCTGTCCATGAGCATGGCCTTGGTCCCGGAGAGAGTCGCCCAGCAGACCGATATCGTCGGAACTGCGCAGGCCGATGTGCGCCAGCGTGCGCACCTGGTAGACGACCTCGTCGAGCTTGGCGGTGTCGTCATTGAAAATCGCGAGCAGCGCGAGAGAGACGAGGGCCAGCGCGCCCTTGTTCGCCGCGCCGAACATGTTTTCACCGTACGGATTGCTCGCGGGCATCAGGACATTGCCGAAGTACGCCTTCACCGCAGTCGTGTCGGCCTCTGTCCAGCCGGGCCACGTGCCGCGCAGGATGTCCGCGCCGCCCACGAAGCGGTAGGCATAGTCTCCCAGGTCGAGCATGGACTCGCCGCCGGTAAACGACGTCTGCGTATTCGCCCACGCCAGCAGGATGTCGTGCGCCTTCTGCGCGTAGGCGGTGTTGCCGGTGAAGTACCACATGCGCGCGAGATTCCAGATGGCAATCATGTCGTTGCGCCATTGGTTCAGGTTCACGTTGGGGCTGCGGCTCACGTTCGCAAACGGCCCCTGCATCGTGTAGCCGAGCGAGGAGTGACTGTCGCCCTGGAGCGCGGCATAGCCGGATTTCCATGGCTCTTTGCCTTGATCGATGTTCGCTTTCAGGGCCTGGAGATCCGGGAGGGTGAGCGGTGCGCCCGGGTGGTTGTAGGCATGCGCGCGGGGCGCTCCGAGCACGAGCAGGAGCATGGACGCTGCGAGCGTGAGCACTGATTTTATTCGTTTCATTGGTTCTGGACCGGGTTCTGGTTGATGGTGAGCGTTCAGTTTTCGGAGAGGCGGCGAATCTCCTCGGCGGGAAGGGCGGTGGAGAGGATCGCGAATTCATCGATCCGTCCCTCGAACGCGCGGAGGTAAAACGAAGGGGAGGTGGCGTGTTGCGCGGATGCGCGCAGAGGCATGCCGGGATGCCATCCCCAGTTTCCGATTTCGAATGTCCGGAGCCTCACCGGCCCCGCGTTCTCGAATATGCTTGAGCCGGCCGGCTGTCCGTCGAGATAAAGCACCGCGGTCGCCCCATCGAACGTCGCCGCGAGAAAATGCCACGAGCCGGGATTCTGCGCGCGAATGGCTTTCGTCGATTCCAGCCGCCGCCATTTCTGGTCGGGACCGATGAGCGCGAAACACGCTTCGCCCGTTGGGGTGAGGTACCAGTGGATTTCCCCCGGTTGCTCCGAGTCTCCCATGAGCAGGGAATGCTGAGATGGCCGCTGCCCATCCCACCGAACCCACGCCAGCAGGGTAAGCGATTGGAATTCGCCCGGCACGGTCATGCGCACGCGGCTATCGGAGCTCTGGAAGGCCAGCGCATGGGCGCCCGGTGCGCGTCCCTCCACGATCTCGCAGCCTGTCGCTTTCGGCGCGTAGTCCGCGCGGGCCAGGTTTGGAAACACGAGTCCCTCTTCGAAATCGAAATACACCAGCGCTGCGGGATGGCCGCTCAGGGCCGCGCGATTCTGCCATCGTTTTTCCACGGCCTGGGCCGCGCCGGTCGCGCCCGGATGCGCGAAATCCTCGTCGCGGATAAACGCCCCGGGCCGCGCCGGGATCGCCTGGATGCCGGCTTCATCCACACGAGCGGCCTCGGCGGCGGACAAATCGCGTGCTGCTCCCCTGGCGTTACCGATGCTCACCGTCCCGGTGAAAACATGCACCTCGACCGCGCCGTTCTCAGGGACGGCGCAGGCAAACTCGGTGCCCTTGTCTGTGACCTGAAATTTCTCCCCGCGGACCACGAACCCATGCGCGGATGTCGGGACGTAGGCATGCAGCTTTCCCGCCTTTAGAAATCCTGCGTTCTCTGACTCAATCCGAAACTCTGCCGGTCCTTCCAAGAGCACTCGCGCCCCTCGTGAAAGGACGAATTCTGCGGCCCCCGCCCGAAGCTTCAGCCAACGGGACGGCAATGGTTGTCCCGGTTGCGGCCCCGCTTCTGCCCACACGGCTCCTGCCTCCCGGGTCAGCACGGCGAGATTCGCCGGCTTCGCGGAATCCCGAGTGACCACCAGAAACCATGATGCCATCGCGGCGATCGCTGCTGCCGCGGCTGCTGGAAGCCACCAAGACCGTGTCCTGGTAGCCTTCCGCTCTTTCATTCTCTCCGGGAACCCTGCGATTGAGGCCCGCCCCATCGAAGCGACATTCGCCGCGATTTCGAGCGCACCGTCGAGGTTCGCATAGTCCAGATACAGCCTGCGCAATTCGTCGTCCGTTTTGAGAGCTTGCTGCAACTCGGCGGCCTCGGCTTCGGTTGCCGTCCCGGCCAGCCAGCGTTGGATGAGGTCGTGCCACCTTGCGTTCATGCGAGACCCTCCTGGCTGATGGCCTGGCGCACACATTCGAGCAGCGCCTGCCGGAGACGCTGCAGCTTCTTGTAGAGCGACATGGCCGTCTCGCCACGGCGCGCCGCGAGTTCGTCCATGCGCGCTCCCTTTTCGTAGGCCGCGAGGATCAAATCGCGCTGCGGGGGCGGCAATTTCTGCAGGCAAAATTCAAGCGCCTCCCGCTGTGCGTTGTGCCGCTCCTCTGAGGCGCTTGCTTCGTCGGCCAGCCGGTTCACCAACTCGTCATCAAAAACGTAGCGGCTGCGCGAGAGGTCGCGCAAGTGCGCCAGCACCTTGAATCGAACGATGCCAAACGCCCACTTTCGGAAATCTTGCGAGGGATCGAAGGACTCGAATTTTTGCCACAGCGTCAACGTGACCTCTTGCATTACTCCCGGAACATCTTCCCGTCTTTGCAAGAGCAGCCGGGCAAACGCGCGAATGGCCGGCTCGTGCTCCGTCAAAAGACGAAGAAACTGCTCATGATTGGCGTTGGACAGGGGCATGCTCGATTTTCGGCTGTCGCAGAATGTTTCCAAGAAACGGTCTCATTTGCCGAAAAAAAGTTGCCCACACCCGCCTCCTCGCCGCTTGGTTCGATCGGAACTGAAGAAAAACGCTGGAATTTGGGCCGTGAACATTCGCTGTGTTCGAATGGTCTCATCCGCCGTGCCCGCACCCCGAACACCATCTCGCTGCAACGCACCAAGCCATGAGGAGCTGGACGAGAGAGCGGCTGGCCAGGACCAAACGCGTGCTGCATAAAGCGGTCCGCTCCCCTCAGCCGGCCGCGCGGAGTGCCTCATTCCTCCGCGTCATTTTCTTCCAATTTGCCGCGCAAAGACTGAAGCACCTTTTTGAAGGCGACCAACTCGTTCACCGTGAGATGTTCGGTCAGTTGATTCGCCCACGGGGCCTGCAAGCTCATCGCGAGGTCGTAAATCTTCCGGCCCTTGTCCGTGAGAACCACCAGCAGTGCGCGGCGGTGGTGAGGATTTGACTCGAGACTGACGAGTTCCTGTTCTTTGAGGTCGTTTACGATCCGCTGCACGTTTTGGCGGTGGGCGTCGAGATTTCGGGCAATCCAGGCGACGGGTTGCGGATGCGGTGCACGGGCGATCGCCCCAAGAATCTGCCAGCGCGCGCTCGTCAGCCCAAGATCGGCGACCAGACCATCGCCGGCTGAGAGGAGAAGGTTGTTCAGACGGAAGATGTCGAGTGTCAGATCGGTCAGAACCTCGGCTGCGGGCGTTCGTTTGGTGGGCTTACTCATAGGTCAGAGGTCGCATATTGACACCATGATGTCATAATGATTCATGTGCAGTTTTCCGTACCGAGCCCCGCCTTGCCAATGAAACAATCAAATTTGCCCCGTCCTGTTGATGTCGTAAGCCCCGACACGACATTCCGCCGTTTCCCCGTCATCCTCTTCGCGCTGCTTGGTTCCATTGCGGTTGCGCTTGGACAAAACGGATCTCCGAACCTGCCCCCGGGCGCGGCTTTCGCGGGAGATGTGGCCTACGTGAAGGGTGCTCACGCTCGGCAGAAGCTCGACATCGGATTCTATAAGGAAGGCGGGCCGCGCCCGCTGCTCATCTGGATTCACGGCGGGGCGTTCATGGGTGGCGACAAGGCGGAGAACTACGCGCTCTGGGCCGAACTTTTGCAGAGCGGTTATGCCGTAGCCACAATCAATTACCGCCTCAGCGGTGATGCGAGATGGCCCGCGCAAATTACCGATTGCAAGGCCGCGATCCGCTTCCTACGGGCACACGCTCGGGACTACAACATCGCTCCCGGCCGCTTCGGCATATGGGGCAGTTCCGCGGGCGGTCATCTCGCCGCACTGGTCGGCACGAGCGGTGGAGTCTGGAAGCTGGATGCGGGCGAATACCTCGATCAATCGAGCGCCGTCAGCTGCGCGGTGGACATGTTTGGCCCGATCGACTTTGAAAAAATGCCGCAGTTCAACAATCCGGACTCGCCCGAGGCACGCATGTGGGGCCGGTCCACCGCTGATGCGCTGGAGCTCGCCCGCGAAGCCTGCCCGATAACCTATCTTTCCAAAAACACGCCGCCCATTCTCATCTTTCACGGTGATGCCGATGGGGTGATCCATATCTCGCAAAGCCAGCTTTTCGCTGCTGCCTTAAAAACGGCCGGCGCACCAGGCGAGTTCGTCACCCTCCCAGGCGTGGGGCACTCGCACGTCGCGGTATGGATGAAGGAACGCGCCCGCATCATGGAGTTCTTTAAGACCCACCTGAGCAAGGACGCGTCGACCGAGGCGAGGCCCTCACGACGTTGATTGCACCGTGGCAGCCAATCGATCCATGATCATCGAGAATAGAACCTCAGACCAGATGGGGGAGGCTAAGTTCCGTGGGAAGGCAGTTCATTTTGGGTTGCTTCGCTGAAGTTTGCGAGCCCAGCGGATCATTGGCATGAGAAACTGGCCTGTGCTTTTGCCAAGCGGGGTGAGCCGGTAGAGGAACCGGCGTTTGTCGTCTTTGTCGTGGAGGCGCTCAACAAGCCTCTGTCCCGTGAGAACCTTCAGCCGATCTGCAAGAATGTTTGTCGCGATTCTTTCCGGCGAAGCGATGAATTCATCGAAGTGTCGCTTACCATGGAAGAGATCGCGGATCACGAGCAGAGTCCATCGATCACCGAAGAGATCCAGGGCGAAGGCCAATGGGCAAGAAGATCGGCGGGATGTCTGCATTATTGCACCATCAATGGTGTTGCTCTGAGAATTCCGGCGCCGCTCCCGTCAGCGCGTGGCTTGCGAGGATGTGTTCGCGGGCGACATTCCGGCTTACTTCTCCCGCACTCGAAACCAGATGGCGTAGAGCGCGGGCAGAAAGGCGAGCGTCAGAACCGTGCCGACGGCTGTGCCGCCGATCAGCACATAGGCCATGGACCCCCAGAACACGGAATGCGTGAGCGGCATAAAGGCCAGCACGGCGGCCAACGCGGTGAGGATGACCGGTCGCGATCGTTGGACGGTGGACTCGATGATCGCGTGATAGGGGTCGAGGCCTTCTTCTTGATTGGCATGAATCTGCCCAATCAAGATGAGGGTGTTCCGCATCAAGATCCCCGACAGACCGATCAGGCCGAGAATGGCGTTGAATCCAAAAGGCTGCTGAAAAATGAGCAGCGCCGGCACGGCACCGATCAGTCCGAGCGGGCCGGTCAACAGCACCATCCACATGGCCGAGAACGAGCGGACCTGAATGATGATGACCGCCAGCATGAGCAGGAGCATGATCGGGAAAAGAGGAGCCAGGGCGGAGTTGGCTTTGTTTGCTTCCTCGATCGAGCCCGCCATCTCGAGGCGATAGTTCTCCGGGAGCGCCGCTCGAAGGGGCGCCAGTTTGGCCCAGAGGGCGGTCGACACATCCGGCGGTTGCACCGTCTCGATATTGTCGCCTCGGACGGTGATGGTGGGGACGCGATCCCGCCGCTTGATGAGCGGATCCTCTGCTTGGATTTCGATCCGTCCGATCTGGCTTAAAGGAATGGGCTTCCCGTTCCGGGTGGTGAGGGTGAAATTTTCCAGCTTGGTGGGATCCATTCGCTCGGGACCCGCACTTCTTACCACCAGATTTACCGCGCGGATGTTCTCGCGGACCTGCGTGATGGTTTGGCCGTTGAGGAGAAACTGCAATTGCTGCCCCGCTTCTTCGGGGGAAAGCCCGATGAGTTGCAGTCGTTCTTGATCCAAACCGAAGTGCAACGTGGGCACGCGCTCTCCCCAATCCACATTCACGGTCCGCATCTTCGGATCGTCGCGCATGATTTCTTCGACGCGGTGGGCGATTTCCCGGACCTTCATGGCCTCGGGTCCCATCACCCGAAAGGCAACGGGGAAGGGCGAGTACGGTCCAAAGACCAACTGCGTCGCGCGAACCCTCGCTTCGGGGGCCAGGCCATCGGCGGCCGCCTGGCGCAGCCGCAGCTTGAGATGATCCCTAGCCTCGGCATTCTGGGTTAAGACCACTATCTTGGCGAAGGACGGATCGGGCAGTTCCGGATTGTAAGAAAAGAAAAACCGTGGAGCACCTGCCCCGAGATAGGAGGTCACGATTTTCGCTTCCGGTTGTTCCGCCAGCCAATGTTCGATCTTCCTAGTCGTAGCACTGGTCGTCTCGATGCTGGTTCCCAATGGTAATTGCACCTCGACCAATAATTCAGGCCGATCCGAGTTTGGAAAAAACTGTTTCTTCACGATCACCATCCCTCCGCCCGCCATGAGAAACGCCGCGAGCACGATGCCGGTGACGGTGTATTTTCTCGTCACGCACCACGTAACCAGTCGACGAAGCCGCTGGTATCCTGGGGTGGCATAGATGCCCGCATGGCCTCCTTCCATGGGCTTGATTTCGGGCAAAAGTTTTACCCCCAGATAGGGGGTGAAAACCACCGCCACGATCCATGAGGCGATCAAAGAGAATCCGACGATCCAGAAGATGTTTCCGGCATATTCTCCCGCCGTCGAACGGGCGAAGCCCACCGGCAAAAATCCGATGACGGTGACCAGCGTCCCCGCGAGCATGGGTCCCGCGGTGTGGCTCCAGGCATACGCGGCGGCTTGGAGGCGATTCATTCCCTCCTCCATCTTCACCACCATGGATTCGATGGCGATGATGGCATCGTCCACCAGAAGCCCCAGCGAGATGATGAGAGCTCCCAAAGTGATTCGATCAAAAACCCGATCGGTGATCATCATGATCACGAAGACCGCGCCCAACGTCAGTGGGATGGCCGCCACTACGACAATGCCCACCCTCCAGCCCAGGCTGAGCAGGCTGACCAGCATCACCACGCCGACTGCCATCGCAAACTTGACCATGAATTCGTTCACCGCCGAGCCGATATTCACGGCCTGATCCGTGACTTTTTTTAGGCTGACTCCCAAGGGCAGGCTGGAGGAAATCTTTTCACTTTCCGCCCGCAAGGCATCGCCTAATTCCAGCCCGTTCCAGCCCTCCTTCATCACCACACTCAGCAAGAGGGAGGGCTCTCCGTTGTGCCGGATGACAAAGGTCGCCGGATCTTCGTAGCCTCGCGTGACGTTCGCGATGTCCGAGAGCTTGAAGCTTTGCTGGCCGGCCACAATCGGCGTGTCGCGGATTTTATCGAGGTCGGTGTATGCCCCGTCCAAGCGGACAAATACCTGTGCGCCCCGTGTGTCCACGGACCCGGCCGGAGTCACCGCATTCTGTCGCGCGAGCGCGGAAAAAATGTCCGCCGGCGAGATGCCGAGCGTGGTCAGCCGCGGATACGAAAACTCAACGAAAATCCTCTCCTGCTGTTCACCTACGAGATCCACCTTCTTGACTCCCGGGACGTGGAGAAATTTCTGCCGGAGTTTCTCGGCGGTGCGGGTTAACTGGCGGAGGGGGAAACCCGGGGCCTCGACTGAGTAGAGTGCAAATGAAACGTCCGAATACTCGTCGTTGACGAAAGGCCCGAGCGCCCCGCGCGGTAATTTGGGCGCCTCATCGGCCAGTTTCTTTCTCGCTTGGTAAAACTGCTCGGCCACTTCCTGGGGCGGAGTTTTGTCAATCAGTTGCAGAGTCATCAGCGCCAGCCCTGGCCGCGTGATGGTTTCCACCCGGTCATACCAGCGCAATTCCTGGAGTCTTTTCTCCAGCGGCTCCGCGACGAGATTCTGCATTTCCTCGGCGGTGGCTCCAGGCCACACCGCGCTCACCGTGAGCACTTTGATCGTGAAGGAGGGATCTTCGGCTCGTCCCAGATGAAGATAGGCATAAATTCCGGCCAGGGCCGAAGCAAAGATGAAGAATAGGGTGATGGCTCGCTCCCGCACCGCTAGAGCGGAGAGATTAAAACTTCGCATAAGACCTCTTTTCCTCTTTTGCCAGGCTGACGACTTGCCCCTCGTGCAGCAGGTGCGCTCCGAGCGCCACGATCGTTTCCCCGGCCTCGACACCGCGCGATACGACGGCTTCTTCCTGACCAACGGAGTCGATCTCCACGCGCCGAAACTTCACTTCCGTTTTTTCATTCACGATCCAGACGCCCGGCCCGTCACCGCGATCATCAATGGCTCCGACCGGCACCCGGATGGACTTGGCACTAGAGGCTGTGTTGGTGCCCAGCGTTACGTTAACGGTGGAGCCGAATGGCGCCGAGGCCGCCTCGCCTTCGAGCACATAGCGCGCCTCAAATGTTCGGCTCGCGGGGTCCGCCGCGTCGGAGAGTTGGCGCAACCTGGCCTGAGACATCTGCTCCTGACCATGGAGCCGGGCCGAGGCGATCGTTCCCAAATCAGGGCGGATGCCCTCCGGGAGGTTGACCGAAGCTTCGCGGGGCCCGTCATGAGCCAACTGGATGACGGTTTGCCCTGCGGCCACGACCTGGCCGGGTTCGCTCAGGGTCCGAACGATGACCCCGTCGGCATCGGCGACCAAGACGGCGTACTCACTGGAGTTACGGCTGACTCTGGCCTGAGCCTCTGCCGCCTCCAGCACCGCCTTGGCGCTATCCAGTGCCGCGCGATCCTGATCATAATCCCGGTGCGATACCACCCCGGATCTGACCAGCGTTGCGGTCCGCATTTCATCCGCTTTGGCTTGGATATATTTGGCCCGGGCCGCCTCGACGTTTGCTTGCTGGGCCGCGAGCGAAAGTTGGAGGTCCACTGGATCCAGGCGCATGAGGACCTGTCCTTTTTGCACCCGCTGTCCGACATCCACGCATCGCTGCAGGATTTTTCCGCCGACTCGGAAGCCAAGGTCGCTCTGCACGTGGGCCTCCACCACGCCGGTGAAGGTTTTGCTCCTCGATCCGGCCGTCTCCGCCTTGAAAACCTCCACCCGCGGAGGCTGCAGGCGCGGATCTTTCGCCGTCGGCTGGGAACATCCTCCCGCCATCAATGCTATCGTCAGCCATCCTGCGAGCAGACCAATCGTCACCGAGCGCCGGCGTAACCGGGCCGGGTTTGGACGGGCGGATGCATCCTGCGGCCTTTGCTGATGCTCTTTGCGTGGTGTGTTCATGGTAAGTTCCTTGCGAGTCACGAGTTCATGGCACGAGAAAAGACGGCTTGGTGCAGCCAGCGCGGCGTGGCCCAGGTGAAGATCGCCATGGCCTTGTTGGCCCACCCCGGCACGACGCTCCTGCGCCGGGCCTCTAGCGCGCGAATTCCGGCGCGCACGACCGGGGCTGGCTTCATCATCAACAGCTTCAACATGGGCGTCATCTTCTGTTGTGCCGCGGTGGCAAATCCGGTGTCCGACATCCCCGGGCAAAGCGTGGTCACCGTCACGCCGTCGCGCTGGAGTTCGCGATGCAGCGCGTCACCGAAACGCAAGACGTACGCTTTGGCGGCGGAGTAGACGGCGAAATTCTCCACGCCCTGATAGGCCAGCAGACTGGCGACCAGCAGGATTTTCCCACGTCCCCGGAGGCGCATGTCTTGCGCAAAGACGTGGGTGACGGCGGTCAGGCTCGCGACATCCAATTGCACCATGGCCAGCGCCGCTTCCAGCGGGGCTCCCAGGAATGGCCCCTGCAGTCCGTGGCCGGCGTTGTTGATCAGGATCTCGATCGCGATTCCCCGCTCGCGGAGCCGCTGGTGCAATTGCGTCACCGCAGCCAGATTGGAAAGGTCCACCTGCTCCACGACGACCTCAACGCCGTGCTGCTGGCGGATCGTCTCCGCCAGTGTTTGTAACCGGTCCAGCCGGCGTGCCACCAGGACCAGCGGGTGGCCTTTTTCCGCATATTGCCGGGCAAATTCCTCGCCGAAGCCGCTCGATGCGCCGGTAACGAGAATCCACGACGCGGATGAAGTTCCAGCGGCTGGCGTTGATTTGTTTACGGATAAAGTGTGCATATACACAGTTCAGTTGACGGTTTGGGCGGTTTGGATTTTTCTGAGACTAATTTTTTAGGGCTGACACCGTTATCGCTCTAAACCAGCATCGACTGCTGGGCGGAGATACCTGCCGTGGCGCCGTGCGATGATGCCACGGTGACGGAGGGCATGAGGGGGTTGGCGAGGTCGCCCGCGGCATAGATGCCGGGCATGCTGGTTTCGCGGCGCTCGTCGACCTTGAGGACGATGCCGAGGGGCGTATTGACCGTGGCGAGGCCCAATGATTCATGCAGGCTCGCGGACGGCTTGGTGCGCGGATGCGCGAACAGGATGTCGACCGCCACATTCGGGCCGGTGTCGAGCTTGACGGTGGCGTTATGCCCCCCGTGATGGGCGATCTCGGTGATCCGGCCATCGACGACAGGTATGTTGCGGCGCGCCAAATCGGCCCGGATATTGGGCGGAATGTCGTGACCAGCGGCGAAGACCGTCAATATGTCGGTCCAATCGTGGAATAGCCTGACATAGTTGTGCGACTGTGGGCCGGACCAGACGAGGCCCCAATGCTGGCCGGCGACTTCAAAGCCGTCGCAATAGGGGCAGGGCACGATCGAGGTGCCCCAGCCTTCGGCGAAGCCCGGAACACTAGGCATCTGGTCGACGACGCCATAGCTCAGGATCAGGCGGCGCGCCCCAAGGCTTTCGCCATCGGCAGTGAGGACGGAGAAATCGTCGATGGCGCCGGAGATGCTGTCGGCCCGGGCATTGACCAGCTTAATCGTGGGATAACGCGCTAGCTGCCGCCGCGCCTCGGCGAGGATGTCCAGCGGTGGCTTGTGATCGTGGCCGAGCAGGCCATGCGAGTGGCTGGCGAAACGGTTGCGCGGCAGTCCGGTATCGAGAACAGTGACCTTGCGGCGGGCACGGCCGAGTTGCAGGGCACCGGCGAGACCGGCAAAGCTGCCGCCGATGATGATGACGTCATTCATGGTGACGGGCTCCGTGTCGTGAATGGAGGGGGGGAGTTGATTTCTTAATTTTGAGTGCGGAAGCGACCTTCTCCAAATCGGCGAGGAGCGCCGACCAGCGCGTTTCCCCCAAGACCTGAACCGCAGTGCTTTGGGCGGATTCCCAGGCCGGCATGAATTTCTCAACCTGTTTTCGACCTTTGGCTGTAATCGCCAGCTCCACGCGCCTCTCGCGCCCGCCGCCGTCTGCCGTTACCAAACCATCCCGCCGCAATGGCTGAAGATTCCGCACGAGTGACGTGCGCTCCAGCCCAAGGGAATCGCTTAATTCCGCCATCGTCCAACTTTCCTTTGCATTCAATGCCAGCAAAAGAGTCCCCTGTGTGGGACGGATTCCATGACGCCGCATTTCCGCGTCAAAAAACTGCGTTACGGTCCGCGTCACCCAACGCAAGTTGAAACAGACGCAATTCTCTGGAAGTGAAAAATCCAAGGTTTTCGACATCGTAGTGTGTATATGCACTTATGGCGGGCGCGGCGTCAACTTTTTTCGGCTGGAGTGCTCTAAAACAAAATTCGGCCGAGTCGCCCGTCCGGGACGATGCGGGTTTTTGTTTTCTCGGCAGGCCTGCCGCCCCGCTCCTGCCGCCCCGGATCTCATAACCAAAAGCTTTTGGAAAAATTCCCCTCGGTCCCGAAGTCGATGGACTCCTGACACTGCGCGGCCACCTCGAGGAAAAAGCATCCATGTCGGCGCAGCCCAAAATTCTTTAAGGTTCTTTGTCCAAAATCCACGGTTCGTGGGAAGTAAGGTTACAGCCTCGCGCATGTCGTCAGACCCAAAGCACCATTTTGAAAACCCTGCGGAAGCACAGCAGCGGTTTCTCTCGCTGTTTCTGCGCAGCGAGCGGGAGGTCTTTCGCTACGTGGCGGCGCTGGTGCCGAATGTGGCGGATGCCGAGGACATCGTACAGCAGACGGCGCTCGTGCTGTGGGAGAAATTCCACGACTACGACCCCGGCCAGCCCTTTACGCCCTGGGCGTGCCGGTTTGCGCTGAACAAAACTCGGAAGTGGCTCGAACGACGCCAGCGGTGGCAGGCGCTGCTGGAGGGTGGGCTGGCCGAGGAGTTGGCCCAACGTCGCGAGGAATTGCGGCCACAGATGGATGTGCGGCTGAAGCATTTGGAAGGTTGCCTGGGAAAGCTTCCGGCGGAGCAGTCGGAGCTGATTGAAGGTTACTACTACCGCCGGGACGACATGGAAACGCTGGCGACAAATTCCGGCCGAACCGTGGCGGCCACCTATAAAATGCTGCAACGCGTGCGACAGGCTCTGCAGGCCTGCATCGAGCACGCGGGGAAGCCGGAGGGAGCCGCGACATGACACTGGGCTATCCCTCGCACGAGTTTGACGAGGCCGTGGCGGCGGTCTGCCATGGCACCGTTTCCGACGAGCAGGCGCAGGCCTTGAACGGGCTGCTCCGCAGCGATCCGGCAGCGCGGGACGAATACCTCTTCCGCGTCGAAATGCATGCACGGCTGGCTTCGGATCCAGACCTCTTCGCCGCCGTGGACTCGAAGCCCGACGCGGTGTCTCAGCCGGTTTCGCTCCGCGAACATCCGCCAAAGGTCATTCCGCTTCGACGGCCTTCGCGCAGGCGGAGGAAAGCGCTCGTTTGGGGGATCGCCCTCGCCGCTTGCCTAACGATACTGGCCGCTGGATGGTGGATAGCGCGCGAGCCGGCGCGGGACGAAAGCCAGGGCGCGACGAGCAAGGCCGTCGCGATGCTGAGCAAAGTGGTGGACGCGCAGTGGAGTACACCCGGCGAAGCACCGCAACTGGGCGCGCCGTTGGATCCCGGCTGGCTTCGGCTCAAATCGGGTTTGGTGCAGGTGGTGTTCTATAGCGGGGCGCGGGTGGCGATCGAAGGGCCGGCTGAAGTCGAGCTCCTTTCACCCAGTGCCGCTTCCTGCCGCATGGGCAAGCTCACCGCCGAGGTGCCACCTGAAGCGAGGGGGTTTCGGATTGAAACTCCGAAAATGAATGTGACCGATCTCGGCACGGTGTTCGGCCTGGAGGTGAAGGAAGCAGCGACGGAGTTGCACGTCTTCAAAGGCAGCGTGGAATTCTCGCCAGTGATAGGGGCCGCAAAACAGAATTTGCGGGCCGGCTCCGGCGCATGGGCTGATGGGTCGCGACCGCCTCGACTGATTACGGCGAACGAGGCTGCGTTTGCGCCGCTGTTCGAATTGCAGGGCAGATCCCTCGCCGCGGAGTCATCGCGCTACGAGCAGTGGCGCGCGCGGAGCCAGCGGCTCAATCAAGATCCTTCCCTGCTGGTCCATTTCGATTTTGAACACGCTTCGGTCTCGGACTGGCGGCTGCACAACGCCAGCGCTCAGGGGGCGGGCGGGCCGGAGGGCACGATTGTCGGCTGCGAATGGGTCGAGGGCCGGTGGCCGGCCAAGCCCGCGCTGGAATTTCGGGGCGTGAGCGACCGCGTGCGTCTGAGCGCACCGGGCGAATTTGGATCCCTGACGCTTGCAGCCTGGGTGCGGGTCCATGGGCTGGATCGCAAGTTCAACGCCCTGTTGATGTGCGATGGCTTCGATGCCGGCGGGCTGCATTGGCTGATTCGCAATGATGGCGTACTGGGACTGACGGTCGTCGGGGCGGGAGCCGGAAATGTCCAAATCGTGGCGAGCCCTCCCGTGCTTCGGTTGGACCAGTTCGGTAGGTGGGTGCACCTCGCGGTCGTCCTCGATGGGAGATCCAGACGAGTGTCGCACTATGTCAATGGTCAGCGGGTGAGCGACACCGCCCTCAAAATCCCACCGCCCTTTCGCGTCGGCACCGCCGAGTTGGGCAACTGGAATGCGCGCGGCTTCCCCGGAAACGACCCGCTGATGATTCGAAACTTCAGCGGCGCGATGGACGAGTTCTGCCTGTTTAGCCGCGCCCTGCCGGATGCGGAAATTCGCTCGCTGTTTTTGAGCGATGAACCGCCGCGCTAGCGGGCATCGGCATCTGACGAAAGACCGTAGAAACTTTTTCACCGAGAGCCAGTTCCACCACCCGACCCAATACCAGATGAAAACCAAACGATCCCTCGTCACCTTCGCGGTGATCATGGCCGGCCAGCTTTGTCTGGCGCAAGACAACCCACCGGCCGATGACTGGAAACCGGCCCCGAGTAATCAGAGCGGCAGACAATACCCGCAGGTGAATTCGGAGGGCCGCGTCAGATTTCGGATCGTGGCGCCGCAGGCCACGAGCGTCGGCGTGAGTTTCAAGGATAGCAGCGCCTTTACGAAGGGAGAGGACGGAGCGTGGATTGGCTACACGCGCCCCCTGGACCAAGGGTTCCACTATTACACGATCAAGATCGACGGGGCGGAAGTTCCCGATCCCAACAGTAAATATTTTTTTGGAGCAAATCGCTGGGGCAGCGGGGTCGAAGTGCCCGCCAAGGATCAGGAATTTTACGCGCTCAAGAACGTGCCCCACGGTCAACTGCGCGAGATTCATTTTTACTCCAAGAGCACCGATTCCGTGCGGCACGCGTTTGTCTATACACCACCGGCGTATGACCAGAATCCGGACCGACGCTATCCGGTTCTCTATTTGCAGCACGGCTGGGGTGAGAATGAATACGGCTGGGGTGTGCAGGGCTGCGCCTCCTTGATCATGGACAACCTCCTGGCCGAGGGCAAAGCCCAGCCCTTCCTCATCGTCATGACGTACGGCATGACCAATGACACTCAGCCCGGCGGCATCCGCAATTTTGACATCAAGGCCTTTGAGTCGGTCCTCGTGGACGAGTTGATCCCCTACATCGATTCCAATTTCCGCACGCTGGCCAACCAGCCCCATCGTGCCATGGCCGGCCTTTCCATGGGCGGGATGGAAACGAGAACCATTACGCTGAAGCATCCCGAAAAGTTCTCCCACATCGGTCTATTTAGCGGCGGCAGCATTAGCCCCGCCGACATCCCGGATATGGTGGCGTTCAAAGCGGCGAATAAGCTCGTCTTCGTCAGCTACGGCAGCCGCGAGGTCAGTGGAAATGGTCCGCGCCGCGGGGGCGATCCCAAGACGAGCGTGGACGCGCTCCACGAAGCCGGGGTCAACAGTCACTACTACATTTCGCCAGACACGGCCCACGAATGGCAGTCGTGGCGGCGCAGTCTACACGAATTTGCCCCATTGCTTTTCAACGGACCGGTGTCCGCCACCGGCGAAGCGTCCGCACCGACAGCGGTGCGTGTGGCGGCGCAACCCGAGCCGGGAAATCCCGAGGCCGCGGGCGCGCGCGCGGGCCGCCGGGGATTTGGCGGTCCCATTACGCTCGGACCGGACGACAAGCGAGCCGTGCCCGAGGAGCCAGCCGGCTTTGACAAGCGGCGCGACGACATTCCTCACGGCAAGCTGGAGATGGTGGATTATGACTCCAAATCCGTGGGCAATAAGCGGAGGGCTCAAGTCTACACGCCGCCAGGCTATTCGTCGGACCAGAAGTATCCCGTTCTTTATCTGCTCCACGGCATCGGGGGTGATGAAAATGAATGGGTTCGCGGCGGCCATCCCGAGATCATTTTGGACAACTTGATCGCGGACAAAAAAGCCGAGCCCATGATCATCGTGATGCCCAACGGCCGCGCCCAGCCCGACGATCGCCCGGGCCCGAATGCGATGAGCACGGCTCCGGCTTTTGGCAAATTCGACCAGGACCTTCTGGGCGACCTCATCCCGTTCATTCAGTCGAAATATTCCGTCAAGACAGACCGCGAGAGCCGGGCTTTGGCCGGCTTATCGATGGGGGGCGGACAGTCGTTGAACTTCGGTCTTGGGAATCTGGATACCTTTGCGTGGGTGGGCGGATTCTCTTCCGCTCCGAATACGAAGTCTCCGGCAGAGTTGGTGCCGGATCCCGCCGCCGCCACGAGACAACTGAAACTCCTCTGGATCTCCGCGGGCAACAAAGACGGCATCATCCGGATCAGCCAGGGCGTCCATGCTTATCTGAAGGAGAAGAATGTGCCGCACATCTGGCATGTGGATGATCATGCCCACGACTTCCAGCACTGGAAAAAGGCGCTCTACAACTTTGCCCAGCGCATTTTCAAACCCACCACCAACTAATTTGAGGCTCCCGTCACCACTCACACTTGTATGAAATTCCTGAAGCAAGCTCTTCCGCTATTGGCCGGGGGATTGATGGTCCTGAATACCTTCGCCGCGGATGGTCCGCCGCACCCCCTCCACGTGCTCTATCTCGGTTCGGTCGGCTCCGGCGGAGGTCGCGGTGGTTTTGGAGGGCAGGGCGGTGGGCGGACGAACTACGTTTATCTGCCGGGTCAGACTTTAGCCCCCGAAGCGATCTATTTTGATTATCGCCCCGATGTCGCCAATCTCACCGACGCCTATTTGCAGCACTTTGACGCGGTGGTGCAGGCGGTTCCCGATTCCGAGGTCGGTGCCGCATCGCAAACGTTGCTCCAGAGTTTCAAGGCGGCAGGCAACGGGTGGATCAAATTCACCGATCGCAAACGGCCGGAGGACGCGGATCTCCGGAAGGCCGTTCTCGATGGTGTGAGCAAAAGCGCCAAATCCGCTTGGGAAGCTTACACCGCTTCCAGGCCTCCGCTACAGCGCCTGCCGGGCGAGGTGCCGAACTACGAGCACCGCCCTGAAGCGGTCAAATTACAGGCTCCGCTGAACCCGCAGGACAGCATGCATTACACGCAAGTGCCGGCAGATTTTGATCTGCAATTATTTGCCGCCGAGCCCGACGTCATCAAACCGATCTTCATGGCGTGGGACGAGCGAGGCCGCGCCTGGGTCGTCGAGGCACGCGATTATCCCCATGGCTTGGTGGCCGACAGCAAGCCGGGGCAGGCGGACATCAAGATCTGCGAGGATACCGATGGAGACGGCAAGGCGGACAAATTCACGATCTTCGCCGATGGATTAAACCTCGCGACCTCGTTGGTCTTCGTCAATGGAGGTGTCATCGTGTCGGATGCGCGCCAGATGCTCTTCCTGAAGGATACGGATGGAGACGACAAGGCCGACGTCCGTCAGGTGCTGCTCCCGGGGTGGGGGATTGGTGACACGCACGCGATGCAAAGCAACCTCGCCCGGGGTTTTGATAACTGGCTCTACGGTGCCGTGGGTTACTCAGGTTTTCGCGGCAAGGTGGGCGGCAAGGATCTTCAGTTCGGCCAGGGGATCTTCCGCTTCAAAGCGGATGGCTCCGCGTTGGAGTTCCTCTACCAGTTCAACAATAACACCTGGGGTTTCGGCCAGAACGCCGATGGAGACATCTTCGGCTCGACGGCGAATGGCAACCCCACGTTCTACGGCTATCTCCCGGCCTACATCCTTGACCCAACCCAGCTCGCTGGTGGCGGCCGGCGCAGAGGATTCCGGAACCCCGATTCCGCGGACGCAGACGCACCCCAAATTCGCCGCATTCCGTCGGCGCGCTCCATGGCCGGAGGCATGCGCATGCATCCCAATACCCCCAACGTTCGCATGGTGGATAATTTTGGCGGCTACACAGCGGGAGCTGGGCACGCCTTCATGATCAGCGATGCTCTTCCCCCGCGCCTTCAAGGCAAGGCATTGGTGACCGAACCGACCGCCAAGCTCATCGGGATCATGAACATTCAACCGGATGGTGGTGGCTACAAGGCGAGCGACGGGTTCAATCTTCTCGCCAGCACGGATGAATGGATGTCGCCCATCTTTGCCGATGTCGGTCCGGACGGCGCCGTCTGGGTGATCGATTTCTATAGCTTCATCATTCAGCACAATCCCACGCCGAACGTTCGCTCCGCAGGCATCGACGCCACCACCGGCCAGGGTGGGGCCTATATGACCACGAACAACCTGCGCGATCAAATCCACGGTCGCATCTACCGCGTCGTCTGGAAGGACGGCCCGAGAAGCGCCATCCATTCGCTCGCCGGGGCGAAACCCGCGGAACTCGTTCAGGCGCTCGACAGCGGCAACCAGTTTTGGAGTCTCACGGCCCAGCGCCTGATCGTTGACCACAAAATAAGGGATGCCGCGCCGGAGCTGAAAAAGCGCGTGACTTCCGGCACCGGCGGCAAAGGTGCGGTCCATGCGCTCTGGGCGCTCGAAGGAATTGGAGCGCTGGATAAAGAGACGCATCAGAAAGCGCTGCTCGATAAAGACTCCGCTCTTCGCCGCAACGCCATCCGCGCCCTGCCGGCGAATGAAGATGGACGCCAATTGTTCTTCAGCAGTTCCGCAATCCAGGATCCGGACCTGCTCACGCGAGAGGCCGCATTCGTGAAACTGGCGGAGTTCCCGACGATTCCGGAAATCCAGACCGTCGTTGCGCAACTCCCGCGCATTCCCATCAATTCCAGCGACAGCTACTTGAACGATGCCCTGACCCTGCTGGGGCGCATCCACAAAGTGTCCGGCGTCGGGGAAAACGAAGTGAAAGTGGCGGCGGGCGATCCGAAGCGCGGTGAGAACTTGTTCTTTAATAGTCCCACGGCGGCCTGCGCCACTTGCCACACGGTCGGCGGCAAGGGCGGCGTCATCGGCCCCATCCTCGATGGAATCGCGGTCCGCAGCGACAAGGACTACATCGTCCAAAGCCTCATGGAGCCCAACGCCAAACTGGCCAAGGGATTTGAAAATCTCGGCGTCTCTCCCATGCCGCCCGTCGGCCTGTTGTTGAAAGAGCAGGAGCTGGCGGACATTCTGGCTTTTCTCCAAACACTCACCACACCCCCGAAGGATGGAGTGACGGTTCCCGTGCCAAAACCCAGCCAGTCCAAGTAATATGTCGGAACTTCTCGCCAAACAGATTGGGTGGAAATCTGGACGCAGACTGTTTGCCAAAGCCTTCTTCACCGGCGTTGGACTGGTGGTCTGCTCCCTGATCGGGGCACCAGATGTTCGGGCGGAGGACGGGATGAAACCCGACGCCGACGGCTACATCCGCAACTGGGTCATGCTCGCCCCAATCCCTCTGCCTCCAGGGCGGCAGGCCGGAGATTTAGTCATAGAGGAACAGGTAACGAACGAGGCCAAGCTTCAACCCAAGGCAGGCGACACGGTCAAAGTATACGGAAAAGAACTCACCTGGCAGAACATCACCGCCTCCACCAAGTATTTTGACTTCAACGCCCTCTTGAAAAGCGTCAACGATCACGCGGCCGGTTACATGGTCACCTACTTCGAGTGCGATCGAGAAATGAGCGACGTCACGATGGCGCTGGGCAGTAATGATCAGGCGCGCCTGTATTTGAATGGGAAGGACATCTACGCTTTTCAAGACGCGCGCACCCTTGAACTCGACGCCGACAAAGGAAAGGTCCGCCTGAAGAAGGGCGTCAACGTCGTGGTTTTCAAGGTGATCAACGAACAGAACAGTTGGCAGGGCTCCATGCGCTTTCTGGATAAAACGGGCGCTCCCGTGACAGATCTGAAAATCAAACTTTCGCCTTGAGCGCCTGCCGGCAAATTAAAGCCCGCCCGCGATGTCGTGATCACATTGCCCAGGCCTCAACGGCTCCGTAAGGGCGAATGATTCGCTCTAGTCGCGGCCCTTGTTCCCGCGGCGAGGGCTGCGGCGCAGGAAGTGGTCGGGTGCCAGCGCATAGACTCGCTTGAAGGCGCGGGAGAACTGGAATTGGCTTGAGAAGCCGAGCGCTTCCGCCACTTCCTTCACCATCAGGCCAGAGTCAAACAGCAGCTCGGCGGCGCGGTTCATCTTGAGTCGCATGAGAAAGCGGTACGGCGTACTGCGGGCGAAGCGGCGGAAGACACGCGAGAGATGAACCGGGGTCATGTGGCAGCCTTGGGCCGCCTCCTCGGCGGTCTGCAGCTTTACGAAGTGCTGTTCCATATAGCGGCGGGCGCGCTGATAGGTGGCCAAGGCGCGGGGCTCAGCCGTTCGGAAAGGCAGCGCCTTCTGCCCAATCTTGAGGAGCAGAAGCCGCAAGTGGGCGGCACACAGTTGTTCCCTCGCGCGGTCATCCGCAAAGGCATCGCGCTGGAGCGCCGCAAAGATATCGAGGATCTCCTCCGGTGAAGCGATCTGCGCCGGGACCCATGCCCCCAGCGGCGTGCTCGCGAGCAGCCGAGCTGCTTCGCGACCGACAAAATCCACGTAGAACTTGCGCATGGGGCGGTCGGGGTCGTTGCGGATCCGATGCGGAACATTCGGAGCGTAGGCGAAGGCAATGCCGGGACGGAGCGGGTAACGTTTGCCGCCGAGTTGCAGGGAGCCGGCACCCTCGGCTACGAATTCGACACACAGAAAGGGGAACGTCCTCCGTTCGACGACGTAATCTGGGTGCAACCTTTCGCAACCACCACACACGACGAGCATGGGCACCAATCGTTTCGGATTAAGATCGAGATAGTAGCGATCGGCCTCGGTAACTTGCGTGGAGACAAACGCGGGGCGTTTCGTGGAGTCAGCAACGGCCGTGGGCATGTTCGAACAGGTTAAGAATGCGCATGCTTTGGTCAATCCAAGCCATTCCAGAATCGGGTGTCGGCGATAACGTGCTTCACCTGCTCATGCTCACACTTGAAAAGTATTCCATCGGCGTCGGCGACCGCTTCGCTCATCAAGCCAAGGCGCAATTGCGCGCATGCCAGCTCATCGCCCAGGATGGTGTGGACGTGGTCCCGGTTTGGAATAAGTCGAACCGGGAGCACAGCTTCATCGGTAGCGAACCGTCGACCGTTCTCGCCGCCGCGCGGGAGGCCGTTGAAGCTCTCGACTGGAAAAAGGGCTGGCATGTTGATGCCGACCACATCGGCCTCAAGACCGTCGACCGCTTCATCCCGCACTCGGATTTTTTTACGCTCGATGTCGCCGAAGCCATCGGCCAGCGCGCCGCCTCCGCCGACGTGGAAGCCTTCATCCAACGGCATCCGGAGCTCATCGGGACGCTCTCGATCCCGCGGATTCAGGAGCCTTTCCAAGTCACCCGCACTCAGATCGAGCGCATCGCTGGCAAGTTCCTTCTGGCCGTACAGGAAGCCGGAAAAATCTACCGCCACATCGCGGGACAGAAGGGCGCCGGAAATTTCATTACCGAGGTGTCCATGGATGAAACCGACTCGCCGCAGACTCCGACCGAGTTACTCGTGATTCTTGCCGCCATCGCCGAGGAAGGCATTCCGGCACAGACGATCGCCCCCAAATTCACGGGGCGTTTCAACAAGGGGGTTGATTACGCCGGCGACCTCGCGCAGTTCGAAAGGGAGTTTCACGACGATCTTGCGGTCATCGCCTTCGCCATTCGGCGCTACGGGCTGCCGATAAACCTCAAACTCAGTGTGCACTCCGGATCGGATAAGTTTTCGCTCTATCCAATCATCCGCCGCGCACTCCCGAAGTTCGAGGCCGGTCTTCATCTCAAAACTGCCGGCACGACCTGGCTCGAAGAATTGATCGGCCTGGCCGAGGCCGGCGGGGAGGGACTCGCGCTGGCCAAGGAGATCTACGCCTGCGCCATCGAACACATCGATGAACTCACCGGACCCTATGCCACGGTCATCGACATCGATCGCGCCAAACTCCCGAGCGCGGCTGAAGCTCATGGGTGGACCAGCGGGCAATTTTCCGGCGCGCTGCGGCACGATCAAAAGCACTCGCTCTTCAATCCGAGCTTTCGCCAGCTTCTCCATGTTTCCTTCAAACTCGCGGCGAAGAAGGGGCCGCGGTATCTGGATTTGCTCAAAGCCCATGAGGAGATCGTCGGACGAAATGTGACCGAAAACCTCTACGCGCGGCACCTGCGCCCACTTTTCGTCGGGGAAGGCGGCCGCACCGTGTAATGTCGATGCGCCTCGATTCTCACCAGCACTTCTGGCGGTATGCCGCGGAGGAGTACCCGTGGATGCGATCGGAGTGGCCGATCCGACGCGACTATTTGCCGGAGGATCTCGAGCTTGCGCTCAGTACTTGCGGACTCGATGGCTGCATCGCCGTGCAGGCGCGGCAGACCCTGGAGGAAACACGCTGGCTGCTCGAACTGGCGGATGCCTCGCCCATCATCCAAGGCGTGGTCGGTTGGGTGGACCTTTGCTCACCGGAAGTGGGAGAGCAACTCGCGCGGCTTGCTGCCCACCCGAAACTCGTCGGCGTGCGGCATGTCGTCCAGGACGAACCGGATGATCGTTTCATGCTCCGCGAAGATTTTCAGCGCGGGATTAGCAAGCTGCGGGCGTTCGGACTGACCTATGATATCTTGATCTATCCCCAGCAGCTTCCGGCGGCAATCGAGCTGGTGCGAAAGTTCCCCGAACAGCCATTCGTGCTCGATCACCTCGCGAAGCCGCGGATCCGCGAGGGGGCGGTTTCACCGTGGCGCGAGCACATCCGCGAACTTGGGCGGGCATCGAACGTCATGTGCAAAGTCTCCGGTCTGGTCACCGAGGCGCGCTGGCGGGAGTGGCGCGCGGACGACTTCCGGCCCTATCTCGAAACAGCCCTTGAAGCTTTCGGCCCGGCCCGGCTGATGTACGGCTCCGACTGGCCGGTGGCGCTTCTCGCGGCGAGCTATGAGCAGGTCTTTGGGCTCGCGAAGGATTACTTCGCCCCGCTCGGTCCCGAAGCGGAAGCCGGGATTTTTGGTGGCAATGCCGCGCGCTTTTACGATCTATGAACCACGCTCTTCCCACCCGCCCGCTCGGCCGCACCGGCCTTCATCTGCCCATTCTCAGCTTCGGCGCATCATCGCTCGGAGCGGAATTTCGCAGCGTGAACCTCGACGAAGCGCTCGCCAGCGTGCGCGCCGCGCTGGAATGCGGCCTCAACTTTATCGACACTTCGCCTTTCTACGGACGGGGGATGAGTGAAGTGCTGCTCGGCATGGCGCTCAAGGATGTGTCGCGGGACAGCTACACGCTCTGCACCAAACTCGGCCGCTACGATCTCGCGCACTTCGATTTCTCCGCGAGGCGTGTGGCCGAAAGCGTGGACGTGTCATTGCACCGGCTCGGCACGGATCACTTCGACATCGTCCTGTGCCACGACATCGAGTTCATCCCGCTGCAGCAAATCGTGGATGAAACGCTGCCCGCACTACGCCAAGCGCAGCAGGCTGGAAAGATCCGCTTCATCGGCATCTCCGGCTACCCGATGAAGGTGTTCAAGTTCGTGCTCGAGCAAGCCGACCTCGATTGCGTGCTGAGCTACAACCAATACACGCTGCAAAACACGCGGTTCGCTGACGAACTCGTGCCCGCGCTGAACGCGCGGGGCATCGGTGCGATGAACGCCGGGCCTTTCTCCGCGCGGCTGTTGACCAACGCGCCGCTTCCCGCGTGGCTTAAAGAGCCCGAGGAAGTGAAAGCCGCCGCGCGGAAAGCCGCCGCGCTTTGTGCCGGTCGCGGAAGCGACGTCGCCAAGGTCGCGCTTCAATTCTCCTGCGGGAATCCCGAGATCGCGACGACCATCGCCGGCTCGGCAAACCCGTTCAACATCCGCAAGTGGGCCGAGTGGATCGCCGAGCCGATCGACGAGGAGCTTCTGCGGGAGGTCCGGGCGATCTTCGCGCCGGTGAAGAATATAGGGCACGTCGAGGGACTGCCGGAGAACAACTGACCGCCTTTCACTCCCAATTTACCACATGAAAGCACTGCAACTCGAAAAGCCACTGACCTGGCACCTGATCGAAATCCCGGAGCCAGCCCCACCAGGACCGGGGGAGGCGCTCGTGCGGGTGCTGCGCGTGGGCATTTGCGGCACCGACCTCGGCGGCTACCTCGGCAAGATGCCATTCTTCTCGTATCCCCGGATTCCCGGTCACGAGCTCGGCGTGGAAGTCATTGCGGTTGGCGACGGCGTGACAAACGTGCAGCCGGGCGATCGTTGCGCGGTGGAGTGCTATCTCAACTGTGGGCAATGTTATTCATGCCGGCGCGGCTTCACGAATTGCTGCGAGCATCACCGGACGCTCGGCGTAATGTGTGACGGCGGCCTCACGGAGCGCATCGTCCTGCCCGCGCGCAAACTCCACCTGGCCTCAAAGCTTACCCCTGAGCAATGCGCACTCGTGGAAACCCTCGCCATCGGCTGCCACGCCGTTGATCGCGGCCATCCGCAGCCCGCCGAGAATGTGCTCATCATCGGCGCGGGGCCGATTGGGCTCTCGGCGCTCGAGTTCGTGCGACTCTCCGGCGCGCGGCCGATCGTGATGGACCTGTCCGAGTCTCGCCTCGCTTTCGTCCGGGAGAAAATGGGCGTGGCCGACACGGTGGCTGTTCGAGGCGAGGAATCAGACATTAAGACCGTAGCGGAAATGACGAGCGGACAGATGGCCGACGTGGTGATCGACGCAACGGGCAACAATCATTCGATGGCCCGCGCCATGGAGTTCGCCGCCTTTGCCGGACGTGTCGTGTATGTCGGAATCACCCAACAAAAGCTCGATTTTCCGCACGCGCCATTTCTCCACCGACGGGAACTCACCATCATGGCCAGTCGCAATGCACTCAGCCGCGATTTCGCTCGCATCATTAACCTCATCGAAAAGGGCGAGATCGACACTCGACCTTGGATCACCCATCACGCGGCTTTCGAGGAGGTGCCTACCATATTCCCGACATGGCTGAAGCCAGAAACGGGAGTCATTAAGGCCGTAGTGGAAATCTAATTTCCCCCAAATTTCGCGTGAAAGGCAGAGCTTTGCTACCATCGGAAAAGCGGACCCGTTCCTTGATCGATTAAGGTACGGGGTTCGGGTGAAGTTCTAACAGGCTGCTGAAAAAAGGCGTGTTTCAGGGAGCGAGACCGAGCGCGCGGTTATTTGGGCGACAAGCAGGCGGTGGGCGGAGGTGTTTGGGAGCCGTTTGGCTCCGGGTGAACCGCGGTGCGGCGGGA
>Ga0207639_10000022_pt1 | contig 226983 bp, 170 predicted proteins | sample KBSCornC32_FD_184299 | JGI IMG/M metagenome (GOLD analysis project Ga0207639, IMG submission 184299) | Corn rhizosphere microbial communities from Kellogg Biological Station, Michigan, USA - KBS Corn C3-2 (SPAdes) (version 2) | ecosystem: Host-associated > Plants > Roots > Rhizosphere > Soil ...
TACATCGATGGCTACTACAACACCCGCCGCCGACACTCCGCCCTCGGCTACCACTCTCCGCTTCACTTCGAGACCCTCTTTCATTCAAAAACCTAAACCACAACTGGTCCAAAAATCCGTTGCACCTGAGTCATCTTCCGCGTTGAGCTGAAGAGTTCCCATGCTCCGCGCACCGGTTGCAGCCGACGCGTGCTGCCGCCACCAACGACCACCGACCTTTCTTACCGATGAAAAGCTTCCTTTCCGCCTTTTGTGCTTTTTGCCTTTTGCTCGCCTCCGCGCAGGCGGCGATTCCGGAGGCCGGCACGTACTCCGGCATGTTGATCATGACCCGGCAGGTGCTCGGGGCGCCTGTGAAATTCAATGTCCGCGCCATGGCGCAAGTCGCCGACGATGGAACGCTGAAGATCGTGCTGCTCACGACGCCGAGCCCGCTCCCGAATTCCCCGGACGAGATCGCGTTGCAGACCAAGATCCAGGCGAATGGGGCCTGTGAGATTCCGCGCGTGCCCAGTCCCGTGGTCACGCCGGCTCCCTCCAGCGATCCCGGGACGATCGTCCTTCAGCCGGTGCTGCAGTCGCCGGTCTATCTTGGGCTCGTGCAAACGGCGTCCGGCATGTTCACGTTATCGTACAATGATGTGCCCGCGTATTACCTCCTGCCCGATGGAACCAAATTCCAGCCGGAGCATTTCATCGCGCCCATCCCGCGTGCGGTGTACAAGTTTAGCTTTCGGAAGGTGACGCGGTAGGTGTGGAGCACCTGAAAAACGGCGGTGGACAATGTGGCTCCCGACTCCGTTCGGGAGTTTGAAGGACAGCGCGCAGCGCCTATTTTTTCGAACCGCTCGCTCCTTACGAACACCTCACAAAAGTGGCGCTGCCAATGGAAACTCGTGGGGAACGCGGCACAGCCGCTGGGCGCCGTGCTTTGAACTCCCAAACGGAGTCGGGAGCCACATTCCGGCCCGGGGCTCCGCTCCTCCGCGGCCCGCAGTTCTATCGCTTTGCGCCTTGGTGCGTTTTTTTAGCCCCGACGCAGAGCGTCGGGCCACAGATCGGCGCGCTCACAGCCACGTCCCGCGCAGTTCTTTCTGCCAGCCGAAGTTCCTGGTGCGCAGGATGGCGATGGTGGCGAAGAGGCGGTGGAGGAAAAATTTCCACGCGAGGGAAAATCCGCGCAGGCCCATGACGTCGCGGGCGACGATGCGCTGGTTCTTGATCCGCTGCCGGGCCATGCCGAGGTAGTCGCGCTTGAGCGAGTTCATGCCCTCGCGATGGCTGCAGCGCGCCTGCACGTGGAAGTAGAGCCGGTGCGTCTTCCCGATGCGCGCCGAGCAATGGACATCCTCCATGTAGCTGTAGCCGTCGAACTCGGGGAACTTCTCCCGCAGGAAGGGTTCGCGGCGGAAAAAGACGCCCGCCGTGTTGAGCCATTGCGAGCGGATGATAGAGCCCTCCGCCTCGGCGGGCTCGGTGTAACAGGGGAGGCAGTTGATCCCCGGCCCGAACAGGCGCCCGCCATAGGTGGTATGGGCGTAGCCGGACTGGATGCGGTAGTACCAGCGCGAGAGCCGTGAGGGGAGTGGACGCACGATTTCATCGATCCGCATGGCCACGCCGCCGACCTCGCCGGCTGTGTCGCGGTCAAAGACCTCGCCGATCAACGCGCAAGTATCCGGCCGCATGGTGATGTCGTCATCGAGAAAGCCAAAAACTGCGCTGTCCGGCGAAGCCGCGAGCGCACCCTGGTTGCGCTGCTTGGCCGCACTCTTGGCCTCGGAAAACATCCAGCGCACGGGCAGCTTGGCCGCCCATTCCTCGCAGAGCTGCTTCGTCCGCTCATCGCGCGAGGAGTCAACGACGATAATCTCCGCGGGCGGCCGGGTCTGCTCCGCGATGCCGGCAAACGTGATCGCCAAATCGTCAGGACGCTCGAAAGTCGCGATGATGAGGCTATAGGGCGGCGGCATGTCGGCGCGCATCAAAGCCGCCCGCGTGCCAGCATGGCAAGCGGCGGCAGCGGACCGTCCACGAAAAGCATGAAAGCGATAGACCAGCGAAGCCGGAATCACGGAAGGGACGGAGTAACCACAAAGGACACAGAGGACGCAGAGGACACAGAGAGGAGGAGGCACGGTCTGGTTACTACAGATACCGTTGATGACTCAGATAACGCAGATGAGGTCCATAGACCGCGGATAACGCGGATGGGCGCGGATTCACTCCAGCCCCATCTGCGCTATCGGAGTTATCAGCGGGATCCGTGGTTATTGGCCGCCCCCACTTTCTATCTCTGTGCCTTCTGTGCTTTTTGTGGTAACTCGCGTTGGATCTAGCTTCGCCGAAAGGGCGGGAAAACCGCGCTGTTGGCAAAAAGAGGGACGGCTGGTATCTGGACGCCCACCTCATGAGCCAAGAACCGCCGCCCGCCCCTGCAGAAACGGAATCCGTAGAGCCCGAGAAGCCGGCGCAGTTCAAGGAGGACGACGTCCAGGCCATCGCGTATTTCAAGGACGCGCATGCGCTGCTCCGGCGGCAAATCGCCAAGGTCATCGTGGGGCAGGAATCGGTCATCGACGAGCTGCTGATCGCCATCTTCACCCGCAGCCACGCCCTGCTGGTGGGCGTGCCGGGGCTGGCCAAGACCCTGCTCATTTCCACGCTCGCGCAGGCGCTGCATCTCGATTTCAAGCGCATTCAGTTCACCCCGGACCTCATGCCGAGCGACATCACCGGCACCGAGGTGATTTACCAGGACCCCAACTCCGGTGCCCGCGAGTTCAAGTTTTTGAAGGGCCCGATTTTCGCCAACGTGATTCTGGCGGACGAAATCAACCGCACCCCGCCGAAGACCCAAGCCGCCATGCTGGAGGCCATGCAGGAGCGCAAGGTGACCGTCGGCGGGGCCGATCACAAATTGCCCGATCCGTTCTTCGTTCTCGCGACCCAAAACCCGGTGGAGCAGGAGGGCACCTATCCGCTCCCCGAGGCGCAGCTCGACCGCTTCATGTTCATGATCTACGTGGACTACCCGAGTGCTGAGGAGGAGCTGGAAATCATGCGGCGCGGCACCGGTGGCAAGCCCTCGCAACCCCGGCAGGTCCTCGGCATTGAGCATATCCAGTATTTGCAAGGAACGGTGCGCCGGATGCCCGTGGCCGATCACGTCCTGCAATACGCCCAACGCATCGTTGCCGCCACTCGTGCGAAGAGCCCGCAGGCGCTGGATTTCTGCAAGAAGTGGCTGTCGTGGGGGGCGGGGCCGCGTGCCTCGCTCAATCTCATCCTCGCGGCCAAGGCCCACGCGATCCTGCGCGGGCAAGTATACGTGGGCTGCGAGGACGTGGCCGCCGTGGCCCCGAGCATCATGCGGCATCGGCTCATCCCGAATTTCACCGCGCAGAGCGAGGGGATTACGGCGGATGAGATTACCAAGCGGATCCTGGCGGCGATCTCGCCGACGGAGTGACGCCCGTCAGTCACGCCTGACATGATCCAAGCCGAGCGCGCTATTCCTCCCTGGCCGGTTAAGGATGAGCCCTTGTTATCCTTCCGCATAACGCATGAGGAAATGACCCAGCGCTTCGGTTCCTCACATGGCTCGTGGGATGCCAGCGATGGCGAACCCGGGCCGTGCGAATATTGGGCATTTCGATTTCCATGCGGACTAGTGATAGTCATCGTCTGGCATCTATACGCAGACGTCGGAAATGTGAATGCCAGCGCGCCGGCGATGGATCATATTTTGCATCATCTGGCGGTGGAGGAAGAGCGCATCTACTGGCGTCTCGATAGGGCGGAGCCCGGCATTTTCCGGAGCCGCTACGGAGATGTGTCTGGTGGCTGTCCGCTGGACGGAGGCTTGCCACAAAGTTCGTAAATTTTCCGGACGGATTTGTCCGATCTTTTCACCTGCATTCGTCGTCAAGGCAGCCATCTTCACCGCCCTTTTTCGCATGTCCGACCACCACGCTCCGAATCCACCTTCCGCCGCTCCCGCGCGCGTCTCCTTCTGGCGCAGCGTCGGACAGGCTTTGCGTGGCGAGCATCACGACTACACCTCCGAGCAACTCGGCCGCGCGGTGCTGCTGCTCGCGGTGCCCATGGTGCTGGAAATGTGCATGGAGTCGCTCTTCGCGGTGGCCGATGTCTTTTGGGTCTCGCGGCTCGGCAAGGACGCCATCTCCGTGGTGGGCGTGACCGAGGCGATCATGACCCTCATCTACGCGGTGGCGGTGGGCATTTCCATGGCGGCGACGGCCATCGTGGCGCGGCGCATCGGGGAGAAAGAGCCGGAGCGCGCGGCGCATTCGGCGGGGCAAATCGTGATTCTCGGCATCGGGTGCGCGGCGGTGATTGGCGTGGTGCTGGCGATCTTCGCAGGGGACGTTTTGCGGCTGATGGGTGCCGAGCCCGGCGTGGTGGCGCTGGGAACCAACTTTTCCCGCGTGATGTGGGGCGGCAACCTCACGGTGTTCCTCATCTTTTTGATCAACGCCATCTTCCGGGGCGCGGGCGATGCGGTCATCGCCATGCGCACGCTGTGGCTCTCCAACGCCATCAACATCGCGCTCGGACCGTGCTTTATTTTTGGCTGGGGGCCGTTTCCGCAGATGGGGGTTACCGGTGCGGCGGTGGCGACCACGATCGGACGCGGCATCGGCGTGCTGTATCAATGCTGGCATCTCGCGGGGCATCATAGCCGCATCAAGATGCGGCTCGCGCACCTGCGACCGGATTTCGCGCAGCTCGGCGCGATCCTGCGCACGGCGGGCACCGGGGTGGCGCAATTCCTCATCAGCACCACGAGCTGGGTGGGCATGGTGAAAATCCTCTCGGCCTTTGGCAGCGCGGCTCTCGCCGGCTATACGATCGCCATCCGCGTGGTCATTTTCGCGCTCATGCCGGCGTGGGGCCTCTCCAATGCGGGCGCGACGCTCGTCGGCCAAAATCTCGGCGCCGGAAAGCCCGAGCGCGCCGAGCAGGCCGTGTGGATGGCGACGCGCTACAACATGATTTTCCTCGGCGTGGTCGGCGTGGTGTTCGTCGCATGCAGCGGCTTCATCGCCGGCCTCTTCGCGCAGGACCAGGAGGTGCGGGCGTACGCCACCAAAGGCTTGTGGATCATCAGCCTCGCCTTCCCGCTCTACGCGGCGGGCATGTGCCTGGAAGGGGCGTTTAACGGCGCCGGCGATACCTGGACGCCCACGCGTATCAATTTCTTCTCGTTCTGGCTCGGCCAAATCCCGCTCGCATGGTTCCTCGCGAAGCCCTGCGGGCTGGGGCCGACCGGGGTGTTCATTGCGATGCCGTCCTCCTTCATCATTCTCGCGGCCGCCTCCGCGGTGCTGTTCCGGCGGGGGAAGTGGAAGTTGAAGAAGGTGTAGGGATTGGTGGCCGGGCGCATTGGTGGCCCGATGCTCTGCGTCGGGCCACTAATGTGCCGAGCCACAGATGGCGCTGCTTCGCCCAGACTTGCGCCGGGGCCATTCTTCGGCACATGTGAGGGATGCCTGTGCCGCCGCCGCCGTTTATCCAGTCGCTCAATCTCCCCGAGATTGAGGGCATCCTCACGGAGCGAGGGCAGCCGAAGTATCGCGCGGAGCAGGTCGCCCGCTGGCTCTACACCAAGCGCGCCACTTCGTTCGACAAAATGACCGATCTGCCCGCCGCCCTGCGCACGGATCTCGCTCAGGCCTTCGTTTTCGCCCGGCTGGAAAATTTGCGCGTGCTCGGCAGCAAGGACACCACGCAAAAATTTCTCTTCCGCCTGCCGGACGGCGCGCTCATCGAAAGCGTGCTCATCCCGGCCTCGCCCGCGCTGTATGGCGAGGCGAGCGACCGCCGGACCATCTGCATGAGCACGCAGGTGGGCTGCGCGTATGGCTGCAAATTTTGCGCGAGCGGACTGGATGGCTGGTCGCGCAATCTCGCGCCGGCGGAGATCGTCGGGCAGTTCACCGAGGTCGAGCGCATCAGCGGCGAGCGGATCAACAACATCGTGTTCATGGGCATGGGCGAGCCGCTTGCGAACTTCGATAACCTCATGCGCGCGATCGACATCATCAATTCCCCCTGGGGTATCGGGCTCGGCGCGCGCCACATCACGATTTCCACCAGCGGCCTCGCCCCGCGCATCCGCGATCTCGCCGATCAGCCCCGCCAGATCCGCCTCGCCATTTCCCTCCACGGCGCGACCGACGAAGTGCGCCAGCGCATCATGCCGGTGAACAAAAAATACCCGCTGAGCGTGCTGATGGAGGCCTGCGAATATTTCACCACGAAGAAGAAGCAGCGCATCACGTTTGAGTATATCCTCATCGAGGGCGTGAACGATTCCACCATGTGCGCCGGCGATCTCGCGCGCCTCGCCAAACGCGTTGGGGCGAAGGTGAATTGTATCCCCTACAACACGGTCGAGGGCCTGGAATGGAAGCGCCCGAGCGATGCGCAGCAGGACGCCTTCATGGCCGTGCTCGAAGCCGCGCGCATCCCTGCTACCCTCCGCCGCGAGAAAGGCCATGACATCGCCGCCGCTTGCGGCCAGCTGCGCCGGCAGACGATGCAGTCATAAAGTAGCTGCGACCGGGGGGGCGCAGTCTGCGAGCTTCCGCTCGCAGCGACAGGAACTCTGGGCTCCTTCCAGCAGGGAATCTACTCCCGCTCGTATTCGCCTTTGGCCGTCTTCTTCCACACACTAAATCCCGCCTTTTTCGCATCCACGACGGAGAGCGGTTTCGTGATCTTCGGCGTGTTTACATTGGTGATCACTTTCTTCACTGCCTTGTGGCAGAGAGGGCACTTCGTCAACGGTTCGCGATTGACCGGCCGGTTGATCTCAAACGTGCCGCCGCAGGCTTTGCAGTCGCCTTCACACAGCTCGTAAACGTAAATGGGCATGCCGAATTAGAGCACGAAAATGCGCGAGGGGAAAGAGTGTCTTGAAAGCGCAGAGGGCGGGCTTTTCGAAAGGTTTGCGCAAAGTTGGAGCCGCTCTCTGCGACCTTCCGGTCGCAGCGACATCGCGTTCCGCCAAATTCGAACGGATATAACTCACTTAAACGATTTTAAAGGCCCCGACGCAGAGCGTCAGGTCACAGATAGGCTACTCGCCGCCGGCCTTCTTTGGTGCTGGCGGAGCTTTTCCACCTTCCACCCGCGCGGGATGGATCTCCTTCAGCTTCGCCTTGAGCTCCGTCACCACGGCCGCATTCACCGGTTCTGCCGCCACATTGTGCAGTTCCTGCGGATCCGCCTGGTGGTCATACAATTCCACGCCTTTTTGCCCGAAGTCCCACTCCGTATACCGCCAGCGATCCGTGCGAATGCTGTGGCCTGGAAAACCGTTCCGCTGCACTTGCGTATAGGCTGCGCGGTTCCACTCCGCCTCCGGCTTTTCCAGCAGTGGACGCAGGCTCGCGCCTTGCAGTTCCTTCGGCGCCGCGAGCCCGGCGAGATCCGCGAGGGTGGGATAAAGATCGAGCAGTTCCACCATGCGCGGGCTGGTTTGCCCGGCTGCTTTGCACGCCGGCGGTGCGATGATGAGCGGCACGCGCGCGCTTCCCTCAAAGCAGGATTGCTTCATCCACAGCCCATGCTCGCCGAGTTGATAGCCGTGGTCGCTCCAAAACACGATGATCGTGTTGTCGCGCAGTCCCAGCCGATCGACCGCGGCCAGCACGCGCCCGATCTGCGCATCGACGAAGGAAATCGCCGCATAGTACGCCTGCTTGCACTCGCGCGCTTGGTCCGCCGTCACGCCCATGTAGGGCCAGGGCCGCGTGGACGCCAGCGCCGGCGGCGGCATCGTCTTTTGGTAACCCTCGGCGATCGCCGGCAGGGTGATCTTGTCCATCGGGTACGGCTCAAAATATTTCTGCGGCGCGATCCATGGGCAGTGCGGTTTGTAAAATCCCACCGCGAGGAAGAACGGCTCGCCCTTGTGTTTCTCGAGCAACTCGATCGCCTGCGTGGCCACTTTGCCGTCGGTGTGCTCTTCGTCCTTGCCGGTCTTGTCCGCGAGGAAACACATCGCCGCGCCGAGCCCATTCTTCGGTGTGTAGTTGATGATATCCGGCTCCAGCGCGGTCTTGTCGCGCCCCGCGGGATTGTAGAATTCCTTCCACGACTGCGGATCATCGAGCCCGCTGGTCCCGATGTCCCCGGGGTTGCCGTAGTGGTAAATTTTCCCGACCCGCGCGTTGTAGTAACCGTTCTGGCCAAAGAGTTGCGAGAGCGTCACGACGTCCGGCAGCCCCTGGCGGAAGCGGTAGCGCAAATCAAACACCTTCGTCGTGTCCGGCCTCAACCCCGTCATCAGCGAAGACCGGCTCGGCGAGCACAGCGGAAACTGGCAGTACGCATGCTCAAAGCGCACGCCTTGCTTGGCGAGCCCATCGATGTTCGGCGACTTCACCAGCGGATGCCCATAGCACCCCAGGTCGGCGTTCATGTCGTCGACCGCGATGAACAGCACATTGAGCTTCTTGGGCGCATCAGCCGCCGGCGCAGTGCTCGCGAAGAGCGTGCAGAGGAAAGAGAGGGTGAGGAAACGGAGCATGTGGCGTAGTGGTGGTGGTGAGGAACAGCAACGAGGGAATGAATTCGGACACCCCGCCGTTCTTTGGAAAGAACACATGGCCGGCTGCCGTGTGCTCCTGGACGAGGTCCATTGCCGGTCGCATCAGAAACGAATCGATGGCGTTTTCTCCCATGCCGTGCATCTCTCTGTCCATGTCCGAGATCGAAACACGGGGTTTCGCCATCATCCGAAATGTCCTCAATCCCGCTGAGCAGGAGGAATTGCGCACCGCCTTGGGCGCGGTCGCGGGCGCCGGCCGCCGCGGAGTGCTGACCGTCCCTGCGGTTACGACATGGGCCCATTCCGAGCGCCTCCTCGCCTTGATGCGCCCGCATCTACCCGCCGAGCCGCTTCCGGTGCGCGGCATCTTTTTCGACAAGTCTGCCGACGCCAATTGGGCCGTCGCGTGGCATCAGGATCTGACGCTCGCCCTGCGCGAGCGCATTGAAACGTCGGGCTTCGGTCCCTGGAGTGTGAAAGACGGAATCCCTCATGTGCAGCCACCCATCGCGCTGCTGGAGCAAATGCTCACCATCCGTCTGCATCTCGACGATGCCGACGAAGACAACGGTGCCCTGCGCGTGCTCCCCGGAACACATCGCTTGGGCCGACTCTCACCAGAGCGCATCGCCGCCTTGCGCGAGACCGAGGGCGAAGTGTTGTGCACCGCGAGGGCAGGGGATGCTCTACTCATGCTCCCTCTGCTGCTCCACGCTTCCGGGAAATCCACCAGCGGGCGCAACCGGCGCGTGCTCCATCTCGAATACGCCGGCTGCGAGCTCCCGGAGCCTCTGGCCTGGCATGAGGTCGGAGACGATCAGACGAATAAGCTGGCGCCATTTTGCCCCGCGTGAACGATGCCGCCATGAGTGAGGATGAATTGGTGCATCTGCTGCGCCGGACCTATGCCGCTTTCAATGCCCGCGAGATCGATGAAACCCTCGCCGCCATGCTTCCGGATGTCGTTTGGCCCAATGGCCTGGAGGGCGGCTATGTCTATGGCCACGAAGCGGTGCGCGAATATTGGACGCGCCAGTGGAAGATGATCGATCCCCATGTCGAGCCGGTTGACTTTGCGGTCGACGAAGACGGCCGCGTCCTGGTCACCGTCCACCAAGTAGTGCGCGACCTTTCGGGAAAACTGCTGGCGGATCAAATCGTTGGCCATCGCTACACGCTGCGGGATGATTTGATTACGACGATGGAGATTCTGCCCGCACCGCCCGCCTTCGCAGCGACGGAGGAATAGTGGGCATCGTGGAGGCGCGGTTGGACGCTTGTCGGGGCGGCTCACTCTAGGCATCGGTGGGGCATGCCCGGTTTCGCCATCGACCATCTCGCCCTGTATCAATCCGAGGAGGTGCTACGCCCCCGGTTGCCGGACGTCCAATCGCTGGCCGACTACCATCGAGCATTGGCAGCCGTCTGCACCGCCTTTTTTGCGGCGGAGGAAAAGCCGGAAAATTTTTCGGTAGTCGTGGCGCTCAAACCGGGAAACCTATCGAAGGTATGGTTTGTCTCCTCGCACCGGAGCGATCTCACTCCATTGGCGTCTTTGCGTGATACGCTGGAAGCGGTGCCGACTTTCGCCGTGTCTCGTGGGCCCGTCGCTTTCGCGATCGTGGGAAGAATCGCTGGCGGTGACCCCGGTCGCCCCGAGGGAAGTCCGCCATGGCCGGAGGAATGGAAAGCGGTCGCCAGGGGTGTGCAGGGTCTTTCGGTGCCAGACGGAATTTTGGCCAGGCTGTGGCCTGACACGACCGCTCTCACGGAGTCAGCAGCACCGGCTCCGCCAGGGTTCGTCCGCCAGATCCTGGAACCGACGGGGGGCGACATCCTGCGGCCCAAGGGTTGGTTTTTCCAAGAAGGGCATCGCCCGGATCTGCTCATGTGGACGATCTCCAAAGAGGATCCCACGCAGGGCTATACCACCGGCGTAAAGATTCAGATCTTTCTTCGTATCGCCGAGAAAACGAAGCGGACGCCGAAGCAATTTCTGGCCGAGCTGATGGCTGGACTCCGGAAAAGGGCGACGAGGGTCATCAAAGAATACCCGGAGATAAACCTCGGACTCTTTTCGCGCATGGGAGTGGAGGTGGAGGAGGGAAAGTTTCACATCCTATATTCATGCTTCTGGGGAAGCAGCGATCTGGATTTCGTGATCCTCTCCATCGCTGGAACCGCCAAGGAATGGTGGGCGACGCATGCGCCGACCTTTGAGCGCATGGCCGAATTCTCCCCCATCGACCTGCAGCGCTTTACCGGGAAATGAGCGCGGTCGAGGAGCGCTGGCGTGAGCGACAGGTGCGCTTCGAGGATGGCATCGCGTGGGTGGACGACGAGTTTGCCGAGTTGTGCGGCGCGCCCGGCGAAGGCTTTCGCGCCGATCTGCGCCTGCCGGTGGCAAGGCTGATCCAATTTGCGCCGGATGGATGGACGAACGTCGAGGAACGATGCGTCGCCGAGGGCGGGGATTTCACCGTCTACGCGGGAGAGACCTCTGCGGAGGGAGCGGGATTTGTGGCGGTGGAGCAAAAGTCCACCGGCCGGTTGCTCTGGGTGCTCCACCTTTCCAATGCCGAGCCCTTCGTGGAAGTGGCCTGCGATGGCCAAACCGTGCGCGCTGTCTCGGAGGAGTACCCCAACCGCTGGGTGTGGCGCATTCCGGTCGACGCGCCCGAGGAACTGACCGCCGTGGCGGCGCGGTAGCAGCCGCTGCGTGTTTGCCTTTTGGTAAGTGTGAGCGGAGCAATGTAGCTGCGACCGGAAGGTCGCAGACGTCCGCACCTTCACCGTTCGAGCGTCTGCGACCTTCCGGTCGCAGCTACATCGCTCTCCGCTACTTCTTCGTATCCACCCGCGACGGGTCCACGAGGTCCCAGTGCCGCCACAGGTACGCTGCGCCGGAGTAAACCGTGAGCACGAGCGCGACGCCGGCCAGCGTCCAGCCAGCCGGACGCCAGGCCATCCACCACCAATGCTCGGCGCCGAGCGGCGTGCCTTGCCGATCAAACTCCGCGAGCCCGAGGAGCAGGAGGAAATACGCCACCGTGATGAACTGCCACACCGTCTTGTGCTTTCCGATTTTCTCCGCCGGCAGTACCACGCCTTTGCCCGCGGCCACCAGCCGCAGCCCGGTGATCAGGAACTCGCGCGCGATGATGCAAATCACCACCCACGCCGGCACCGCGCGCAGCGGCACGAGTGTGATGAACCCCGCGGCCATCAGCACCTTGTCCGCGAGCGGATCCATGAGCCGGCCGAAGTCCGACTCCAGCCCCCGCTTGCGCGCGATGGCGCCATCAAAGTAATCCGTGATCGCCGCCACGAGGAACAACAGCAGGGCGCCCGTGTAGGCATAGTTCCATCCCAACAACCGCCCGGAGTGGTGCCGCGTCTGCCAGTTGGCATACACGGAGTGCAGCCCCTCGTATTCATGACCCCACGCCATGCAGGCGACAAACAGCGCCGTCATCACAAAGCGTGAGAGGGTCAGTTTGTTTGGCAGATTCATCCGTTACGTTTCCAAACACACCCGGTCCGGGGTCCGCCAGCTTTGTTTTTTGCGCAGCGGTAAAAAATTGCGGACGACTCGGGGTGAAACCGGTGCGGAAAAGCACGCCCGCTCCTGTTGCCACGCTGGATTTCGCCTCTAAAGTGAGGGCGTTCGATGAAGAAGCTTTTGCTCCCGGCCATGATTGCCATGGCGTTGCTCGTTCCCACGATTCCGGCACTCGCCGCCCCCAAGGCCAAAAAGCCGTCGACCGGAACATTTCTCTTCCATGATAAGGGAGACAAGGAGGCCGTCATTGAATTTCAGGGCGACGACCTAGCGATGGCTCTGCGAACTTTGGCGAGAAAAGCACAAATGAATTTGGTTATTGCGGCCGACGTGCAGGACGTCATCACCCTGCGCTTGGAAGACAAGACACCGAAGGAGGCGATTGAGATTATCGCCAATATGTCGGATCTCCTCATCGATTTCAAAAACGATGTGTATTACATTGAGAACCGAGTGCCCAAGCCGGTGGCGGCGGTCGCCACGCCCAAATCCAATAACCTCACCGCCGCCGATTTGGAGACGTTCGTTCCCCTGATGACCAAATTCCTCGATATCCTGCTCGACTACGAGGCTCGTCCCCAAACGGCCCAAAAGATCGCTCTTTCGAAGAAAGCGCTGATGGAGGCGCTGGTGGCGCAGGGATTTACCCGGGAGGAAGCATTCAAGCTTCTGCTCGCCGAGCCTGGGGTCTCATTCTTTGGGATGAAACGTTAGCCTCTCTCCAGAAGGGGGAAAGAGGAGACACGCCGATTTGGCAATCCAGTCATTGACCACCCCGCCATACGCGCGGCAGTGTGTCGGCCGATTTTTTACCAGTTACCCATGCGCAAGAAGATTATCGCCGCGAATTGGAAGATGAACATGACCCTCGGGGAGACGGAGGCCTTCTTCGAAGTGTTTCTGCGCGAGGTCGGGGAGGACCGCCGAGTGGAGGTGGTCATCGTGCCGCCTTTCACGGCCCTGCCGAAAACCGGCGAGATCCTCAAGAATGTCCAGAACATCAAAATCGGCGCGCAAAACATGCACTGGGAAAAGCCCGGCGCCTACACCGGCGAAATCTGCGCCGAGATGCTCCGCGAGCTCTACGTGCACTACGTCGTGGTCGGTCACAGCGAGCGCCGCACCCTCTTCGGAGAGACGGACGAGATTGTGAACAAGAAGGCCCGCTCCGCGCTGCAGCACGCGCTGCATCCCATCGTGTGCATCGGTGAGACGCTCGCCGAGCGCGAAGCCGGCAAGGTGGAGACGGTGCTTTCGACGCAGATCAAAGGCAGCCTCGCCGGGCTCACCGGCGAAGAGCTGGAGGAAGCAGTCATCGCCTACGAGCCCGTGTGGGCCATTGGTACTGGGAAAGTTGCCACGCCGGCCCAGGCGCAGGCCGCCCATCAATTCATCCGCTCCGAGATCGCCAAGAACTGGAGCGCCGAGACCGCGGCCAAGGTCCGCATCCAATACGGCGGCAGCGTGAAGCCCGGCAATGCCGCCGAGCTGATGGCGCAGCCGGACATCGACGGCGCCCTCGTCGGCGGCGCCAGCCTCGATCCACGCGGCTTTGCGGAGATCGTGAAGGCGACGCGCGGCCTGCTGGGCTAAGGCTCCCGGGAAGGCTCCCTTCGGGAGTCTTGGTTTTTTGGCCGGACGCCGCTGACAGGCTGTTACGAAATAAGGAAGCGGCAGCAACTGAAGTTATTGCCAGGGAATTACTTCCGCGCACAATGGCGGTGCCGAGTTCATCCTGTTCTTCGCCATGAAAAACTCTCTCTGGGGAGCTGTCGCTCCGGTCGTGATGGTGTGGATTCTCCTGTGCGCAGGCCCGGCTTCTGCGGCCACGTTGCCTGTCTCAGAAGATAGCTACGGCTTTCGCGCCAAGCTTACGCTGCCGGCCAACAAGGCCGCGAGCGTGCCGGTCGATGCCAGCCACCGGGCTTTCGTCTTTTTTGATCTGCGCGATTTGCCAGCCGGAGCCACGATTCGTTCTGCGCATTTGCGCGTATTCTTCCCCCGGGTGGTGCGGGCGGGGAACGGCCTGGAATTGCACAATGTCACTGGCACTTGGGACGAATCGCTCGCCAGTGCTGAACCTGCGTTCGCGGCGGCGCCATTGGGAACCATTCCCGCCGCTTCCCTGCGCACGAAAGGATTTGCCACGGTGGACGTCACCGCCATCGCGCAGAGCTGGCTGGCCAATCCCGCGTCCAACGAGGGGCTCGCCATCACCGCGGCGACAGACGCCCTTCCCGCCAATGTTTCCAGCGTCAGCATCGGCGCCAAGGAAGGGAGCGGGAGCGGCTACCCGGCGGAGCTCGACGTGGAACTCGACGCCGCGCCGGTGACGGGGCCGCTGGATCTTGGCGCCAGCACGCTGGCGTTGGGGAATGATCAGAATGGGGTCTTCACCTTTTTGACCGATGCCAATGGCCTGAGGCTCACGCGGCAATTCAACGGGAGCACTGCCTCCATTTTCTCCGCCAATCCCAACGACGGCAATGTTCGGGTTGGGGCCCCAGGCGCTGGCGGCTTCATCCTCCGGGGCGACGGCACCGCCCAGCACGATGGCAGCTTCGCCTTTGAAGCCACGACTCTCACCGGCAATTTCACCGCAAACACCCATACCTGCGTCTTCTTTTGTAATACGGCCAACAACAGCATCACCGTCACCCTGCCAAGCCCGTCCGGCGCGAACGGGCGCCTCTATTTCATCAAAAAGATCAACGCCAATAATACCATGAGCATCGTCCCCAGCAGTGGGACCATTGACGGCGCCGTGGCGATCAACCTGACGGCGAATTTCTCCTACCGGATTGTGATGAGCAATGGGTCGAACTGGTTCGTTATCGGGCAGTAGCGCATTCCGCAGTCCGTTCCCTTTTTCGCTTCCCCCGGCGGATTGGTGCCACTACGCTTTTCCCCGCTAATCCCTTACCAAACACACACCAAAAGGAATCACGCATATGGGACTCATGGACTTCATCCGCGGCCAATTGATCGAAATCATCGAATGGACGGACGACAGCCGCGACACACTTTCCTTCCGCTGGCCCGATGATGACAAGGAGATCAAAAACGGCGCCCAGCTCATCGTCCGCGAGTCGCAGATGGCGCAGTTCCTCTACCTCGGCGCGTTTGGCGATACCTTCGGCCCCGGGAAGCACTCGCTGACCACGCAGAATATTCCGATCCTCTCGCGCATCGCGGGCTGGAAGTACGGCTTCAATTCGCCGTTCAAGTGCGACGTCTATTATCTCAATACGCGCCTCTTCACCGGCAACAAGTGGGGCACCAGCAACCCGGTGATGCTGCGCGACAATGATTTTGGCATCGTCCGCGTGCGCGCCTTCGGCACGTTCGATTTCCACATCGTCGATCCGAAAGTGTTCCTCAAGGAAGTCGCCGGCAGCGACCAGCATTTCCGCCTCGATGAGTTCGCGGACACCATGCGCTCGCGCATCGTGAGCCTGTTCAGCGAGGCCATCGGCAAGGCCAAGGTGCCCGTGCTCGATCTCGCCGCGCGCTACAGCGAAGTGGGCGAGGCCATCCTGCCCGTGCTCAATGCGGCGACGATTCCGAAATACGGCATCGAGTTTGCCAGCTTCATCCTGGAAAACGTGAGTGTGCCGCCGGAGGTGGAAGCCGCGATCGACAAGCGCAGTTCCATGGCCGCCGTGGGAAACCTGAACGACTACGTGAAGTTCCAGATGGCCCAAAATATCGGCAACCCGAATTCCGGTGGCGGTCCCGCCGGCACCGCCGCGGAACTCGCGATGGGCTTCGGCATGGCGCAGCAGATGATGCAGTCCGGCATGATGTCCGGTCAGACGACGCAGCCCGCCGGCGGCCCGCCGGTGCAGGCCGCGCCGCCCACGCCCGCCGCTCCCGCGGCCGCGGCTGGCCCCACCATGCTCAGCCCCGCGCAAGTGGCGCAGCAGCTCGGCGTGACGGAGGCCGACGTGATCGCCACGCTGGAAAGCGGCGAGCTCAAAGGCAAACGCATCGGCACCCAGTGGCGCATCACCCAGGATGCGCTGAACACGTTCCTGTCCCAATAGTCCCCACGCACTCGTGAGCGAAGTTACCGCGGGAAAGGAATACCACTGCCCCAGTTGCGGCGGAGAAGCGCACTGGAACCCGGCGAAAAAAGCGCTCGTGTGCGGCTACTGCGGCACCGTGTCGCCGTTGCCGGAAGGCGCGGACACGCCGACCACGGGCGTTGAACGTGACCTCTTGCAGGCGCTGCAGTCCATTGGCGACGAGCAGCGCGGCTGGGAAGGCCAGCGCGTCTCGGTGAAATGCCAGAGCTGCCAGGCCATCACCGTGTTCGAGCCGTCGCGAGCCGCCCAGCGGTGCGACTTTTGCGGCTCCGCGGCGATTATCCCCATCGACCAGCAAACCCGCCCCATCCGCCCGGAAGCTCTTCTGGAATTCAAAATTTCGGAGACCGATATCCGCGACACCGTGCGGAAATGGTATGCCACCCGCTGGTTTGCCCCGGGCAAGCTCGGCGTGCGCGCGCTGACGGACACGGTGAAGGGCATCTATGTTCCGTACTGGACCTTCGACGCCAACGTGAGCGCCGATTGGACGGCGATGTCCGGCGACTACTACTACGAGACGGAGTATTACACGGACTCCGAGGGTAAGCGGCAGAGCCGGCAGGTGCAGAAGACGCGCTGGTATCCCAGCAGCGGGCATGTGGACCATTTCTTCGACGACGAGCTCGTCCCCGCCACGAAGGGTGTCCGCATCGAGCTCCTCCGCCGCGTGGAGCCTTTCCCCACGACTTCGGATCTGAAGCCGTATTCCACCGGCTTCCTGAGCGGCTGGACCGTGGAGCAGTACCAGATCGATCTTTTCGCCGCCGCCAAATCCGCCCGCGAGCAAATGGACGCGCAGACGCGCCGCCTCTGCGACTCCCAAGTGCCCGGCGACACCCACCGCGATTTGAGCGTGAGCGCCGACTACTCCGGCCAAACTTTCAAGCACATCCTCGTCCCCGTCTGGCTCCTCGCCTATACCTACGGGAAGGACACATTCCAGGTGGTGGTGAATGGCTACAACGGCAAGATCGCCGGCCAGTATCCGAAGAGCTGGGGCAAGATCCTTCTGCTCGTCGCCGCGATCCTCGCCCTCATCATCGTCATCGCCTGGGCTGCGAACCGAAACCACGGCAGCAGCCACAGTACGCCGCCCACCTCTACGCAGCCCGCGCACCCCAATTCCCTCAACAACGGTTTCGACAACGGGAAAACCTATCGAAGGTAGCGCGGTGGGGACCGCATCACAGCGGTCAATCCGAATGACCAACGCGCGCAACTCAATGTAGCTGCGGCCGGAAGGCTGCGGGCGCAGGATTTTTCCCGACGCATCGATTCTTCGAAAAAGCTGGCCAACTTCCCCCCACGGTTGATGAAATCCGAGGGTTATCGCATTGACTACCGCCACCTCATTCGTCCCTTCTGCACCTCCTATTCCTGGCCCCATGGAAGCTCTCACTGCTGCTCTTGAAACCGGTGCCGATCTGCTCCCCAAGCAGGTCGCGCAAGCGGTGAATGCCCTCATTTCCTCCGACGTAAGCGACGGGGAGAAAATGCAATTTTTGAAAGCGCTTCGCGCCAAGGGCGAAACCGCGGCGGAAATGGCCGGCTTTGCCAAGGCGCTGTTGATCCATGCGGTGAAGCCGGAATTGGGCTCGTTGCCCGGCCCGGCGATCGATGTCTGCGGCACTGGTGGCGACAAACGCGGATACTTCAACGTTTCCACGGCGGTCATGTTCGTCGTTGCCGCCGCGGGCGCGTGTGTGACCAAGCATGGCAACCGTTCCGTCACGTCCAAAACCGGCGCGGCTGATGTGCTGGAAGAACTCGGCGTGAAGATCGAGCTCACCCCCGCTGAGCTTCGCGAAAACCTTGAGCGCCACGGCGTCTCCTTCATTTTCGCGCCGGCCTTTCATCCGGCGTTCAAGGTCATCGGTCCCGTGCGCAAGGCGCTGGCCGTGCAGGGCGTCGCCACCATTTTCAATATCCTCGGCCCGCTGCTGAATCCGGTGCGGCCCGATTTCCAATTGGTCGGCATCTACAGCGCCTCGCTGCTGCCCAAATACGCCGAAGCCCTGCGAACTCTTGGACGGAAGCGCGCCTGGGCCGTCCACGGCGACGGCACGGACGAAATCGCGCTGACCGGTCCGACCACCGTCCACGTCGCCGATGGCGCCACGCTCAGCAATTTCGAGCTCACCCCCGAGCAAGTCGGCCTCACGCGCACCACGCCCGAATCCCTTCTCGGTGGCGACCGTGTTGCCAGTGCCAAAATCATCCAGTCCATCCTCGACGGCTCGGAGAAAGGCCCGAAGCGCGACATGGTTCTCTTCAATGCTGGCGCCGCCCTGGTGGTCTCCGGTCTGGCTGCCGATCTCCCCACCGGCCTCGCCATGGCCCGCGAAGCCGTCGAAAGCGGCAAAGCCCTCGCCAAGCTGAACGCCCTCCGCGGGAGGTAGTGCCGGATTTCGGTGGACGCTGCGCTCCGCCGCGGCATGAGAAAGCAATGTGCGAAGCACACCCTCTGTGTGTTCCTCAAACTGGCGCCTGCGGCGTTTATTTTCCCATGCTGTGGCGGAGAGCAGCATCCACCTAGCAAATCCTACCTATCATCTCACGCTTGCGTCCCACACCGCGCCCGCTAGAAACGGCGGCCCTACCTCACTACACCATTATGCCAGAACGCATCGGATTTGTCGGAGTCGGCCGCATGGGCGCCAATATGGCCCGCCGCCTGAAAGAAGTCGGATACCCAGTCACCGCCGTCTATGACATCAATCGGGACGCCGCCGCCGAGCTCGGCGCCGAGCTTGGCGCGGAAGCCACCGATAAACTCGCCCGCGTCACTGAGCTGAGCGATGTCGTCATCACCGTGGTCACCGATGACAAGGCGATGCTCAACATCTTTTCCAACAAGAAGGACAATCTCCTCATGGGCGCGAAAGGCCGCGTCTTCGTGAATTGCGCCACCATCACCCCCGGCGTGCACGTGCAGGTGGAAAAGCTCGCGAAAAAAGCGAAGGCCGAGTCGCTCGAAGGTTGCATGGCCTCCAGCATCAACCAGGCGCGTGCCGGCACGCTCTACCTCATGTGCGGCGGAGCGCTCGCCACCTTCGAGAAAGTGAAGCCCGTCCTCACCAAGCTGAGCGACGACGGAAAGCTCATGCGCTACATCGGCAAGGCCGGCCAGGCCGCGCAGCTCAAGGCGCTCGTGAACATGGTAATGAACATCAACACCGCGGGCCTCGCCGAGGGCCTCGGGCTTGCCAGCGCGCTGAAGCTCGACCTCAAGACGGTCATGGAAGTTTTCAGCCAGACCGGCGCCAATAGCCGCGTGCTCGTCACCGATGGCGAGGACATGATGAATCGCGATCACTCCTGCTTCTTCAGCGCCGACCACGCCGCGAAGGACAGCGGCATCGCGCTCAAGCTCAGCAAAGACGCCAAGCTGAACCTTCCGCTCGCCGCCGCCACCTACGCGCAATACGACAAGATGCGCAAAGTCGGCCTCGGCGCCCTCGATAAGAGCGGCATCGCCGAGCTCACCTTCAAAGGCCGCGGCCCGAAGGCGAAAGCGAAGAAGAAGAAATAAATTTTAGGAGTCAGGGGCCAGAAATCAGGAATCAGACCAATCTGACTCCTGGCTTCTGACTCCTGACCTCTGTGCCCTTTGCCCGTCCGTCGGGCGATAACCAAGAACACAACCCACAACAGACACACACGAACATGAGCTACGTTCCATTGATCAGTTCCGGCGTTGCCGGTCCGCTCGGCGCCCTTCACCTCCCGCGTCTCTGGCTGAAAGTCAGCCTCGAAGCCGCGGGCAAGCTCGCCGCCGGCTATCCCGGCCTGGGCGCTGGCTACGACGCCATGACCTGCGCCGCCCTCGGTCTCGACCAGGACGCCGTGAAATCCTTCATCGCCCAAAACAAGCCCACCTATCCGCAGTTCGAAAAGTGGGTGCGTGAAAACGGCAAGAAGCTCACCAAGGCTGATATCCACAAGCACAACCTCGCCATTCTCGGCTACATCCACACCGACGAGACCCGCACCGGCATCCTCTCGGCCAATGGCCTGGCCGACGACGGCAGTGTGCTCCCCGGCGCCGTGGACCTCAATAACCTCGACGACTGGTTCGAGTTCCACCAAGCCGTGCTGAAGTAAGCACCTCGCTTTCTTTCCAACCATCACAGAGCCGGCGCGGAGCAAGCCTCCGCGCCGGCTTCTTTTTAATGGAGCCGCAAGCGGAAGCTTGCGGTCTGATCCTTTGAGAAGGGGTATGATATGAGCCGTTGCTACTCCAAAATTGCGCCGATCAATGTAGCTGCGACCGGAAGGTCGCGGATCTCGCTCGCGAAAGCAGATTGAAGATCGAACGAACGTGAGATAGCCCGCGTCCATACCCCTCCAACCCTGCATGCGCCTCCATTTCCGGGATTTCTTCCTCGCCTGCCTCTTTCGCCTGATCCTCTCCGCGCAAGCCGTCGAATTTTCGACGGCCGAGATCAACGGCAAGCAAGTTACCGTCTGCCGGGTGAACGTCAAAAAGGAGCATCTCGAGCTCTTCCACCGCGACGAAACCGGCCAGCCCATCAAACGTTTCGAAAAGCTCGCTCCATGGCTGGAAAAGCAAGGCCGTAAGCTGGTCTTTGCCATGACGCCGGCATGTACCACGGCGATTTTTCTGCGGTCGGGTTGTTCGTGTCTGGCGGCAAAGAACAAGCCCCGCTGAACCTCGCGAATGGTGAGGGGAACTTTTTTCTCAAACCCAACGGCGTCTTCGTCGTCACGGAGTCCGGCGCACGCGTCATCGAGTCCTCCGCCTACGCCAGGCTGCCGGAGCACGCGCTCCTCGCCACCCAATCCGGCCCGCTACTCGTGCTGGAGGGACGTCTCCACCCCGCCTTCAACGCCAACTCCACCTCACGTCTCTTCCGCAACGGGGTCGGCGTCCCATCGCCGGACATCGCCCTCTTCGTCATCAGCGAGGCGCCGCTGAATTTCCACGAATTCGCCACGCTCTTCCGCGACAAGCTCGGCTGCCCCAATGCTCTCTTCCTGGATGGCACGATCTCCAGCCTCTATGCGCCCAAACTGAAGCGCAGCGACTTCCGCATGGACCTCGGCCCCATGATCGGCGTTACGGAATAAGACCAAGTGTGGGCAGAAGAAGACGGCAGAACGCGCGAAAACAGACCCTTGGCAATTATCTGTTTAAACCTGAACGGGTTCGTCAGGCGTTTGGCGACGGAACGACAGCGCGCGTGCCCGGCTGGGAAGCAAAGGTAGGGATGGCGCGCCGCCGCCGTCCCCAATTTCGCTCGGAGCGCCGACGAATTTCACGACTCGTCAGCGAATGGGAATGCATCTCTTTCCAATGCGAGAATTGGCAGCGGAAGCCGTCCGACCCCCGAGCGAAATCAGGGACGGCGGCGGCGTGCCATCCCTACCTTTGCTTCCCAAGCTGGGCACGCGCGCTGTCGTTCTATCATCAAACGCCCGAAGAACCCGTTCAGAGGTTACCTCTAAATAGAGACGAGCCAAGTGACCTGCCTGTGGGTTGTTCTTTCCCCCCAATGGGCACTTCTTGAAGTTCTTTTGCGAAGCTTTGGCTGTCCCATCTTCCTGATCCAATGGATCTTTTCGCGGCCAAAGTGCCTCCGCGGACCGTTTCTGATGGCAATCAGATACCGCTCGCACGCGATGAAGATCGAAGACTACGGAATCATTGGAGATACCCACACGGTGGCGCTCGTCGGGCGCAATGGTTCCATCGATTGGGCCTGCCTTCCGCATTTTGATTCCCCGGCCTGCTTCGCGGCGTTGCTGGGAAAGGAGGAGCACGGCTTCTGGCGGATTGCGCCGACGGGCGACGTGGTCTCCACCCGCCGACGCTACCGCGAAGGGACGCTGGTACTGGAAACGGAGTTCGAGACCCGCGGCGGCAGGGTGCGGCTGATTGATTTCATGCCGCCGCGGCAGGAGAGTCCGCGGCTCATCCGCATCGTCGAAGGCATCACCGGTGAGGTGGATCTGCGGATGCAATTAGCCATTCGCTTCGACTACGGATCGACGGTGCCGTGGATGCGGAAGGTCAACGAACACCACGTCGCTATCGCCGGACCCAACGCCTTGAGCGTGTGGGCGGAAACGCCGACGCGCGGGGAGGGGATGACCACCGTTTCGGATTTTTCGATTCGTGCCGGCGAGAGAAAATCCTTCGCGGTTCACTGGCATCCCTCGCACGAAGAGCCGCAGCCCCTGGACGACGCCCAGACCGCGCTCAAGCACACGGAGCAATGGTGGCGGGACTGGATCGCCCCAGCGGATTGTGATGGGGAATGGCGCGAGCCGATCGAGCGATCGTTGATTACGCTAAAGGCGCTCACCTTCGCGCCCACGGGTGGCATCGTTGCGGCGCCCACCACTTCGCTGCCGGAGCGGATCGGGAGTGTGCGCAATTGGGACTACCGCTTTTGCTGGCTGCGTGACGCCACCTTCACGCTCTACTCCATGCTGCGCGCCGGCTTCAAAGACGAGGCCTGCGCGTGGCGTGATTGGTTGCTCCGCGCCGTGGCGGGCGATCCGTCGAAGCTCCAGATCATGTACGGCATCCACGGCGAGCGCTGGTTGCGCGAGATGGAATTGCCCTGGCTCCCTGGCTACGAGAGCTCCGTGCCGGTACGCATCGGTAACGCCGCCAGCGACCAATTTCAGCTCGATGTCTACGGCGAGTTGATCGACGCGATGCATCAGGCGCGTTGCGCCGGCCAGGAGCCCGGGGGCCACGCTTGGGAAATTCAGTGTGCGCTCATGGAATTCCTCGAGACTGCCTGGCACCACCCAGATGAAGGAATTTGGGAGGTCCGTGGCCCGCGCCGGCATTTCACGCATTCCAAAGTGATGGCGTGGCTGGCCTTTTCGCGAGCCGTGTCCGACGTCGAGCACTTTGGACTGGAGGGACCGGTCGATCGCTGGCGCGCGCATCGTGACCATCTGCACGCGGAGGTTTGCGCGCGCGGGTTCAATCGGGAGCGCCAGTCTTTCGTCCAGGAGTACGATTCTGATCGCCTCGATGCGAGCCTGCTCATGGTTCCGCTGGTCGGCTTTCTCCCGATTTCCGATGCGCGCGTCCAAGGGACCATCAAAGCCATCGAAACCGAGTTGTTTCGCGATGGTTTCGTGCAGCGCTATCGCACCGAAAAATCCGTGGATGGTCTTCCACCTGGCGAGGCGGCCTTTCTGCCCTGCACCTTTTGGTTGGTGGACAACTACGTGCTTTCCGGACGAAAGGCCGAGGCCCGGGAGTTATTCGAAAAGCTCCTGGCGGTGCGCAACGACCTGGGTTTGCTCGCCGAGGAATATGATACCCAGCAGCAGCGGTTGGTGGGCAATTTTCCCCAAGCCTTTTCGCACGTGGGCCTCGTGAACACCGCGCAAAATCTGGCATCGACCGCCGGCCCCGCGCATCAGCGCTGCCGGCACCGCGCCAAGCCGGCGCAGCAGTGTGCCCGGTAGAGCCGTTTCGCTTTGGGGAGGTGGGGGCCTCATGGCTCCACCTCGCTCCGACGGTCCAGGTCTCAAGGCATGCTCACGCGCAGCCGAATATAGCGGCCGGCGTCGCCGCTGGAGAGAGACGGCAGCAATCGGACGGTGGCCATTTCCGTCTCGCCGTCTCCCGTGGCCGATGGCGTCCCCACGGCCTCATAGGCGGACGTGTCAGCATCCCACACGGCACAGTTCGCGGAAGTTTCGATGAGGTAGGAAATCCCGTTTGGACTGATGCGGCGGCGATACGAGAACTCGAGATACTTTTTGCCGTCGGTCGGATTCACCTTGATCTCGGTGGTGGGAAGTCCCGTGCGACTGGCGGCCGACGGATCGAGATTGAGTGCGAATTCCAGCGCGTTTGGGATGCCGTCGCGGTCGAGGTCGCCCAGCGGGCCGTCTGCTCCCGTGGCGACGGCAGCGTTCAGGCCGTGGGCGCTTTCCCAATTGTCGGGCAGGCCATCGCCGTCCGCATCCGTCGTGGCAGCGCCGGTGTATTCAATGTCCCATTGCTGCGTGAAGGTATTGGGTGGGATAGCCTGATCGCTCACCGTCACCGTCACCGTGTTGTGACCGGGAGCGAGAAGGACGGCCGGGGCCGCCCAAGTGGCGAAGCCATTATTGCTGGTCGCGGCCCGGCCGTTCACGAGGACAGAGCCGACGCCGGACAGGGCATCGCTGGCTCCGCCTTGAGGCACGATGATGGCCGTCGTGGAAGTGGCCGCGGTGTTTCGCGAGAGGCCCGGAGTCGAGGCATCCTGGATGGATGAAACCGGCGCGCTCCAGGCGCCGGGCTGTGCGCTTCCCCCGATCCAGGTCACCGCCCAATTGCGAAGGCGGGGAGTGCGGAGGGTGTTCCCGGTGCTGAGATTGGCGCGCAAACGAATGGCCGCCTGGCTGGACAATGAGGGAATCGCGCCCAAGTCCGCGCCATTGGCCACGTTGGAAGCCAATAGCACATTGTTCGTATCGAGCACGTCCACGGTGAGCGCCGTGCCCGCGGGGGTATCGGTCTCGAAGAGCAGTTGTCCCCAGCGAGCGGTGCCGGCGGTGATGGTCGGCGAAGTGACCACCCCCGTAGTCACGTAGGCGGTCGATAGCCCAATGAGGCGCAGGTTATCAAAGCAGGCCCATTGGGGCCCATAGCTGCCAGCCGCTGTGGTATAGTTTTCCAGCGAAAGAACGTGATTGCCGGTCATGCCACCGAGGCCGACGGATTGATTGGCCGCCGAGCCTTCGGTCGTGCGCGACCAAATGAGTGTCCCATCCAGATAGATCCCGGCACGAATGGCCGAGGCCCAGGAATACCCGCTGGTTTTCGTGAGCGCCGCGTCGAAATTCAGTGACGCCACATCGGTGAGATTGATTGTCTGGGAAAGGCGGATCCACTCCCCGGCGGCGTGCGTGTTCCAATTGGTCCACAGATTCGCAAACCGGGTTCCCTCACTTGGCAGCGGAGTGGCTCCCGTCGTGGCAATTTGGAGGAGCATGCCCCCCGAACTGGTCGTGGACCACGAGGAAGCGGTGGTCGCTCCACTGGCATCCGCTTCGAAGCTGGGATTGAGAATGCGGCCCGTGAGTGTTGTCCCCGGGATTGAAGCCAGCACCAGGCCCGAACCATCCGTGGAAAGATTGGTTACCGTGTCTGTGCCCAGGACGGCGGGAGTCTGTTGCGCCCAGAATGAAACGGCCGGCGATTGAGCGCGCACCCGGAAGTAGTAGGGCTGTCCCTCCGCCAAGCCCGTGAAAGTAAAGGTCGTGCCTGTCTGCGGCCCGGAACTGGAGGCGGATGAAAACGCGGGATTCAGCGCCATCTGCGCTTCGTAGGAGGAAGCTTGGGCGACGGGAGTGCATTGCACGGTGTTGGTGTAGCCGCCGGTGAAGGCGGGCTCGGCCTGCATCAGCGGGGGAACGTCGAGGACGTATGCCCTGGTCGCCGAACCATGACCCGTGGTCGCGTTGGTGAAGAGCAGGGGCGCCTCGTAGTGGCCGGGTGAAAGTAGAGCGGCCCGCGCGTTGCTGAAGATCGTCACCGTAGCCGTTCCTCCAGGAGTGATATCCCCGGAGGTGATCGATGCCGTGAGCCAGGGCGGCAGCCCCGCGAGCGTCCAACTCAAAGTGCTATCGCCGGAATTTCCCAGGGTATATCCGCTACCAGCCACGGGCGTAATGGTCAGATCGCCATGCGCCGTGGCGTTGACCGTGATATTCCTGGTCGTATTGCCCGCGCCGTTCACGGTATTGGTGAAGGTGATGGAGCCGTTGGAGGTGCCGGTGGCAAAGGCCGCGAGCGCCGCGGCATCGAGGTTGGCGGTCACGGTGGTGCTGGCACCGCCCGCGAGCGTGCCGCCATTGCTCGAAAGGGAAATCCACGGGGTCGATGTCGACACCGTCCAGGCGAGTGGAGCGCCGCCGGTATTCGTTACCGTAAACGGGTGGCCGGCCGGGGTGAACGGCCCGCCGCGATATCCCGTGGTGATGAGCGGGCCGGGAGGCGTGACCCCGAGAGCTGCAGCACCATTCACATCAAAGGGATTGCTTTCCCCCGTGAGGCCGGTCGCCCCATCGGCTTGAAGGACCAGTCCCTTGCCCGCACTGCCGACGCTAAGCGAGCCGTTCCACACCCCGGAAGCAAGGTTCACGGACCCGGGATTCACCGGAGTGTTCGGGAGCATGCGCAGCCGGAAATTGGGGACCGTGCTCGAAACGGAAATCGACGGTGTCGTTCCCGTCCACGTGAGCGGGTCGCCATTGCTTCCGTAAGAATATCCATACAGCGTGCGATTGGCCACCGTGCCCGTCCCGTAGACGGCCCCGTAGCTGCTCGACGAGTTGGCGTTGTTGATACTGAAATCGACCAGCAGATTGCTGGAGCCGTCGTAGGCAAAGGGAGCGGAGAACGGAAGGTAGAGCCAGCCGGTGGTATTCACCGTAACGTTGGATTGGTAGACCGTCGTCCAGCCGGTATTGGCATCCCAACCATAGGGGGACGTATAGCCGGAAAGAGTGGTCGGTTTAATGCGGATGGTGAACCGCGTGGCCGTGAGAGGAGACGAGTACAAGTTCAGGGAAAGTCCGCCAATCGTGCCGGCGGACCCCAACTCGCTGGCTAGATAGATGCATTGCGCCCGGCACTGATACCCGGAGTTGAACACCGCATTGGTCGTGTACGTGCCCGTTCCTACCGTGCGACTCGGCGGAGTGGCGGTGAGCGTGACCGCGCCATTGTAGGTGGTGACGGTATTGCCGTAGACGTCCTGGGCCGAAACGCTCGCGGCAAACGGCGAACCGACGTTGGCCGGCGAGGGAACGGTGGCCCATACGAAGTGATCCGCGGTGCCTGCTCCCACGACGAAGGAATTGCTGGTGCCGGTGTGTCCCGCCGTGTCGGTGACCTGGATCGTCGCGGACGTAGCGAGGGCATTCAGCGTGACCGTAAGGTTGGCGTAGCCGCCCGAGAAATTCGTGGAGGTGGGCGTCATGGGAATGGCGACCCCGGCGGCGCTGGCGCTGAGATTCACCGGCCCATTGAATGCCGTAATCGTGGAATTATTAACGTCGCGCGCATAGACATAGATCGTAAATGGCCGCCCGCGGACCTGAGCGCTCGGAATGGAATCAAACGAGAAGTGATGGATGTCATTGTCGTACGCCGTCACCGTAGAGGTCGCGTTGGTGAAGCTGGCAGCGCTTGCCGTAATCACCGATGTTTGCGCCCCATCGGTCACCGTGTCGTCCACGGCGGTGACGACGAAACTGGCACTGGTGGAACCAGCGGGAATAGTGACGGTGGGCGAGACCGTGAGCTGGGTCGGATTCGACGAGGTCAGCGTCACCACCAAGGCGGTGGGCAGAGTTCCCGAAAGGAAGACCGTTCCGCTGCTCGTCGAGCCTTCGTAAACGGAAGACACCGACAGCGAAAGTAGCCGCGTCTCGTTGTCGGTGACCTGGACCTGCGTCGTGGCGTCAATCCAGCCGGGAACGCTCGCCGTGATCACCGCTGTTTGGGGGCCATCAATTTTGGTGTCATCCACGGGAGTGATCGGGAAGGCCATGGCGGTCTGGCCTGGCGGAATGGTCACGCTGGCGGGGACCGTCAGCGCCGTAGGATCACTGGAGGTGAGATTGACGAGGATCGCCCCCGAGGCCGGGAGGCCCAGCGTGACACTGCCGGTCTGCACCCCCCCGGATTCGCTGATGGTCGCGGGTGCGGTGATGCCCAGCGGCAGGGGATCGTTATCCAGGATGTTGATTGCAAACGAACGCGTTTTGCCGGCCAGTGTGCCGGCAAGATAGACGGCTCGATTTCCGTCAGCGATCGAGTCATCGAGCACGTTCACCTGGAAGGAAACCGACGTTTGCCCGGCCGGAACAATCACCGAGGCGGGTGTGGAGACTTTGGCCGGCGCCGAGGACACGAGCGTAACCAGCGCATCGGAGACGGCGGGTGCATCGAGCGTCACCGTTGCGTTGACGGAGCCCGCTCCTTCCGTGGCTTGGGCGGGACCCGTGAGCTTGAAGCCGGCCACCGCATCCGCGCTCGCCGTCACGGCGATGTCGTCGATGGCGATGCCATCGGTCGTAATGTTGTAGTTATCGTATTGGTTGAACCGGATCTTAAACGTGGAGCTGTAGGCGAGGCCATGGGCCGCGATGGCGGCATCCAAATTTACGGTGAACTGGGCCCAGTTATTGGTCAGCGTTGGAGAGCGAAGAGACTGGACCTCGTACCAGTTGGTCCCGTCGGCACTGATGGCGACGCCGTCAAAATCCGCGCCGCCCACAAAAGGCGATGGCGGCGGCCCGTCGGCGTCGTCATCAAACATCTTGGCCCAAAACGTGAGCGAGAGCCCGGTGCGTCCCTGTAGGTTGAGAGTCAGAGTGGCTTCATTGCGGGCATAGGTCGATCCGTTCGAATCCGAGGAATCCATCGTGAGATGATTCGAGCCCGCATGCGGTGCATTGGCCGTCGTCACTTGGGTGCGGTAGGTGTTCGTTCCGGAAACTGTCCAGTAGAGTGGGCTCAGGGCGCCGCTCTCGAACGTTTCGGTAAAAACATTGGCGCCGGATTCCTGCGGCGGAGCCGGAGTCACGACGTCAAACGCGTTGCTGGCGCCCGAAAAGGCCCCGGCCTGCGCGAGGACATTCAAGCCTGTGCCCGCGAACGGAACCGAAATGTCGCCATTCCAAACCCCGCCCACAAAGCCGTTGGCCGTGGATGGACGAAGCGGCAACGCGGCCAGGGTCGTCAAGCGCACGTCGGCCCGCTGGTAATAAGTGCCGAGTCCCGGGGTGGAACCACTCCACGTGAGTGGATCGCCATTGAGGCTATTGCTGACTCCGTAGGCGGTCATCGCATTGCTCGACGAGGAGTTTTGCAAATAAAGGTAGGAGAAATTGGAGCTCGTCCGATCAAAGCTGAGGTCCACGAGCAAATTCGACGTGCCGTTGTAGTCAAACGGCGTGGTGAAATTGAACGTCACCCATCCGGCGGCCGAAATGGTTGGGGTGGAGCGGTAGACCTGGGTCCAGCCCGTATTGTCCCAACTGCTATAGCCATTGAGGTTGGTGAGGCTGCTGTGTTTGAGCCGGATGGTGAAGTTCGTGAGCGTCTCGGGGGCGGAGAGCGAGGACGTGACGTTGAACGACAAGCCGGTGATGCGCGCTGCTCCGTTGAGCTCCGCCGCCGTGTAGAGTGTCTCCGAGCGGGCATCCTGGTAGTAAGTATGCAGCGTGACATAGGAGCCTCCGCCACTGCCCGTGCCGATGGTCGGCCGAGTGAACGGCGCTTGCACGAAGAGATTGGCCGCGCCGTTAAAACCGGCGACGGTGGCGCCCGCGGCATTCACGGCACGAATCCGAACCGTGAACGGCGTATCGAGTGTTTGCAGAGTAGGAATCGGGTCCCAGGCAAAATGATCGAAACTCCCGGCCGTCAAATCGAAGGCATTGCTCAAGCCGGTGTGGCCCGAGCCGTCGCTGGCCTTCAGGACGACGTTCGTCGCGGCACTGCTCAACTGCACCATGCCGCTCCACTTTCCGTTGACAAAGATCCCGCTCGAAGCCGGGGTCACGGTGAGTGGTTCGGAGTCGCTCGTGGCCGTCACGCTGATGATGGCGCTGTAATCGGTGATGGGCGCGTCGGCCGCGTCTCGGGCGGTAATCAACACGGGGACGGGAGCGCCGGCCAGTTGCGGGCTGCCGATGGCTGCGAAGGTGAAGTGGTGAGCTTCATTATCGCGGACGTTTCCGCTGGCGTTCCCGCTGATGAATGTTGCAGCACTCGCGGTGATCGTGAACGGCTGCAGCCCGTCGGCGAGGGCGTCGTCGACCACGGTCATCGGAAAGCTGGTGCTCGACTGACCGGCCGGGATGGTCACGCTCGCCGGAACCGTAATTTCCGTGGTGTCGCTGGACGCCAGGGAGACCACCAAATCCGTGAGCACAGTTCCGCCGACGCTGATGGTCCCGGTTTTTGGCGAATCACCTTCCCGGAAGCTCGCGGGGATCGCCACGACCAAATTGCGCGGCTCGTTGTCCTGGACCGTGAGCGTGGCGGACGCGCTGGTCCAACTCGAGATGGCCGCCGTGATCTGCACCGCCTGATCGCCATCGAGAACCCCGTCATCCGGAATGGTGACGCCAAATGACAACGTGGTTGCTCCCGCCGGAAGCGTAATGGTGGCGGGGACTTGGGCGGCCTGGGGATTACTCGACGTGAGGGTGACGGTCTGTGGCACCAGGGAAGGAACGCTCGCCGTGAGCGTGGCGGTCGCGCTCCCGGCATTTTCGAGGACGACGGGCGGAACGGTCAGCGAGAGGGCGCCGCTGTCGTTGTCGAGAATTTGGATGCTCGCTCCGGCTTCCGAATAGCCGGTGCCGGAAACGGTGATCACCACGTTTTTGGTTCCGTCCACGTAGGAATCATCGAGCACCGTCAGCGGGAAAGGGGCGGTGGACTGCCCGGCGGCAATGGTGACCGTTGCCGGCACCTGGACCTTGGCCGCCGACCTGGAGGAGAGATTTAAAACGGTGTCGCTGGCTGCCGGAGCGGGGAGCGTGACGCTGCCAGTGAGGAGGCCCGCACCTTCGCTCGCCTGTGCGGGGATTTGCAGCGAAAGTGTGCTCGGCGGAACGCTGGCGGTGACGGCGATATCGTCGAGGGCGATGCCGTCGGTGGAGATGTTGTAGTTGTCGTACTGATTGAACCGGATCTTAAAACTCGCGTTGTACGCGAGGTGATACGTTGCGATGGCCGCATCCAGATCCACGGTGAACTGAGCCCAGTTATTCGTCAGGGTGGGGGAGCGAAGAGCCTGGACTTCATACCAGTTGGTCCCGTCGGCGCTGATGGCGACGCCATCAAAATCCGCGCCGCCCACAAACGGAGAGGCCGGTGGGGCATTGGCATCATCATCAAACATTTTCGCCCAAAAGTTTAGTTTCACGCCATTTCGCCCGGTCAGATAGAGCTGGAGCGTGGCCTCGTTGCGGGCATAGGTGCTCCCGCTGGTGTCCGCGCAATCCATCGTCAGGTGCCGCGTGCCGGCATGGGGCGTATTGGCCGTGGTGATCTGTGTTCGGTAGGAAGAGGTGGTGCCGGTAATCGTCCAAAAACTCGGATTTAGGATTCCGGATTCAAAGTCTTCCGAAAAGATCGTGGTGGTGTTGCTGGGCACGCTGGCTACGCCCACATTGAAGGTGTTGGAGTCTCCCGACAGGGCGCCGCTCGCGGCGTGGAGCCGAAGCCCGCTGGCGGTAAAGGGGACGCTCACCGTGCCAGACCATTCGCCGGCGCTGAATGAGGCGGGGCCGGATACCGGAAGCGGCAAATTCCCGGTTGGTGCCTGGGCAAGGGCCACGGCATTGGCGAGAACGCGGTCCATACCGGTGCCGAGCGTACTGAAGTCCGTTCCAATCAACACGACGCGGCCGGAACCGATTTGCCGGCTGATGACGGCGGCCTCGGTCGCAGAAGAGGCGGAGCGAAGCGAGACGCTCTCGGTCGTGGTGTACGTATGAACGGTGGAGGCCGACGTCGGAACGGTCACTCCCGCATTGAGGGGCGTGTCGGCTGATTTGGTCAGTGAGAGCGAGGAATAGTACGCATACGGAGTTACCGCGAGCAGGCCGCTGTTGACTACCAGCAGGTGCTCCGAGGCACTGTAGGAACACACGATGATGGTTCCCCCGCCATTGACAAAATTGTTCAGGACAGAGCTCCACGCCGTTCCGAGACTGCCCAGCGTGCTGCTGCTGCCATTCTCCTGCTCGACCACGAGGAAGACCTGTTTTCCCGCCAGCAATCCAGCGAGGGTACTCGGGTCGCTGGTGGTCGTGGTCGTTTCATGGTAGTTGGGGAAGTAGGCGCTGATGGCCTGCTTGGCATTCGCATACTCGCCGCCGGCGCTGAGATCCGAATAGGCCGTCCAGCTCAGGATCTCGACCGTGGAGGGCGGGAGGACCGAAAGGTTCGCCGGGCCGGCAAAGGTGGGGACCGGGTTCCCCGCGGTGTCCACCGCCCGGATCGTAACGGGGAAGGGCGAGTCCACATATTGCGGACTGGGAATCGCATCCCAAACCAGGTTGCTGGCCGCGCCGTAAATCACGTCGAAGGAATTGCTGATGCCGAGATGGCCGCCGGCATCCTGCGCGCGCAACGTGACCCCGCTCCCGTAGGCCGAAAACGACACGGTCAGCGTCGTGACGCCATTGGCAAAACCGGTCGCGCTGGTGGGGGTCAGAGAGACGGGATTATTGGCCGCGTTGACCGCCGAGAGCGTGACGGATTGGCTGAAATTCGTGATCGTCGCGTCGGTCACGTCCTTCGCCGTGATGGTCACGGTAACGGACGCATTACGCAGCACGGTGCTCGAAATCGGGCTGATGGTGAAATGGTGCGCATCGTTGTCCGCGACGCTGGTCGTAACCGCGGCCGCATTGAAACCGGCGGTGGTCGCGGAGATCGTGACGGGCTGGGGGCCGTCGGCCAGCACATCGTCCACCACGGTCACGGGAACTGTCGCCGTGGTTTGGCCTGCGAGAATGGTGACGGTCGCGGGAACGGTGGCGGCGGAGGAATCGGACGAACTCAGGGCAATGACGAGATTGGACGTCAACGTGCCGGGAATGGAGACGGTGCCGTTGCGCACCGCGTCGCCCTCCCGCAGGTTGGCGGGCAGGCTCAGGGCCAGGGTCCGCTGTTCATTGTCGGTGATCGTGATGTCCGCGGTGGCGGGCGTCCAATTGGCCACGGAGGCGCTCACCGTCACGTTGGTCTGGCCATCGATCCGGTTGTCGTCGATGACCGTGAGGGCAAAGATGGCCGAGGAGTGTCCGGGCGAAATGGTCACGGTCGCCGGAACGCGCAGCTCGGAGATATCGCTGGAGCTCAGTTTCACAACGACCGGCGCATCCACCGGGGCGCTCACGGAAACGGTGCCCGTCAGGTCGGCCACGCCCTCCGTGGTGGAGGCGGGAATCGCGAGCGCGATCGTCGCCGTCTCATTGTCGTTCACGGCCAGGGTGGCGGAGCCGGTGACAAAGGTGGGGACGTCCGCGGTAATCGTGACCGTTTGCGTGCCGTCGAGTTCCGCATCATCCGGCAGGGTGACCGGAAATGTGATGCTCGACTGCCCCGCGGGAATGGTCACGCTGGCCGGCACGACCGCCTCGCTGGTGTCGCTGCTATGGAGCGTCACGACGAGATCGGTGGAAGGGATGGGCGTGACGCCGAGGGTCGCGGTTAACGGGGCGTCGCCTTCCGTGGCGGAGGACGGCAGCCCGATGGTGAGACGATTGCTGACCAGTTCCACCACTTCGATGTCGTCGAACGCAAAGCCATCCGTCGAGATATCGTAGTTATCGTAGTGGTTGAAGCGGATCTTGAACGTCGAGTTGTACGCCAACCCGTGTGCCGCCGCGGCGGCGTCCAGATCCACCGCGTAGCGCTGCCACACGTCCGTGTAGGTCCGCAAAGGCTGCGCTTCGTACCACGTGTTGCCATCCGCACTGATCGCCACGCCGTCGAAATCGGCGCCGCCAATAAACGGGGAGGCCGGTGGACCATCCGCCTCATCGTTGAACATTTTCACCCAAAACCGAAGTTGGACATTGTGCCGGCCGGCCAGATTCACGGTCAGCGTGGCCTCATTGCGCGCGTACGTCCCGTTCCCCGTGGAATCCATCGTCAGGTGGTAGTTGCCTGCGTGGGGTCCATTCGCCGTCGTGACGAGCGTGCGGAAGCCGGTCGTGCCCGTCAAAGACCAGGCGGGGCCCGCCGCGCCGCTCTCCCACGTTTCCGTAAAGATCGGCAGCGTGATCGGCTCGACGGTGAAAGAGACCGGTCGTTGTTGGACGATGCCGCTGGTCGTGTTGGCGAATGTGATGGTGTCCGGGTAGGTTCCAAACGTGAGGCTATTCGCGCCGGCGTTGAGGCTGGCGATCACGGTGGTGCTGGCGCCGGGCGCCAGCGCGCCGCCGGTTTTGGAAAGCGTGAGCCACGGCTGTGTATTGCTCGCCGTCCAGTTGAGCGGCGCGGTGCCGCTGTTGAGGAGCGTGTAGGTGCTCGTGCTGGAAAATGGCCCCCCGACGGTCCCCGAAGGAGTCCATGCGCCGGTGGGCCCGATGCCGAGGGGATCCGGGAAATCGTAGTTTTCCACCACGCCCGTGGCCGTGCTGCTGGCGGGTGAGGTCGCGCCGGAGCCCATCCCGCGCTTGGCAAACGCCGACCACAATTCTCCCCGGTCTGTACCGCCGGAGGACACCAGTTCCGCCTGGATGATCGCGTCGCGCGCCTGGAGGAACGTGGGATTCGCGGGCGCGAGTTTCATCCCGTCGGTGACCAGTCGCAGCGCGAGGTCATTGCCTGCAGCCCCGCCATGTTTGACAATGAGGTTGGCCCGCATGTCCCAGAGCGTGACGCACCAAACCTCGCCGACATTATGCACTTCGTCCGCAGTGCTGCCGCCGAGGGGACTTTTGGGAACGCCCGTGTGTGCGCTGGCCTTGGTGGGGTCAATGTCTTTGAACGTGAGCGGGTTTTTGTTTAAATCGGTGCAATACGGATAGCGGCGAATCCCGTAGTAGTAATTCGCGGTGAGTCCGCTCAGTTGGTCGCTGGCATAGGCGCCGGCACCGTACGTGCCGTTCGGATTATCCGCCGGATCGCTCAGCAGGCAGAGCGCATAAAAATCGGACCATCCTTCGCCCATGCCGCGGGGTTGAAGGGCGCTGATGCCCACGCCGGCGCCCACGAGGCGATTACTCAAGCCGTGGGTATACTCGTGGATCACCACTTCCTGATCGAAGTCGCCGTCGCGATCCGGCGTCGGGCCGGTGAAGATGTACATCTGCATGCGCCCCGCAGAGCCATCGGGCGGCGTGGAAAAGTTGGCGTTGTTGGTCCCGGAGCCGTCCTGGGCGTCGGCTTGTACGGCATCATTGCCGATGCCGCCGCGTCCGAAGTTGTTGACCTGGAAATTGCCCGCTGCCTCGGTGAAGCCGAGGCCGTAGTAGCGATCGTGGATGACGTTGTTCCAGTAAAAGAGATTCACCACCGCAGCATCGCGATAGGCGCTGGGGGCCTGGGTCAGATCCAGCGGCGGATCGAACACCCGGCTGGCGCCCGTGCTCTGCGGGCGCGGCGTGTCGGCGATATTGTCGGAATTTAAATCGAGATGCGCGTCCACGTTATTGCCGCGGGTCTCCGTGACGCCGTCGTCGATCCACCCGTTGGGTGAAGCCGTGGTATCCAGGGCGCTCAGCGTGACCAGCGAGCGGGGCACCTCGGGCGGCTGGGTGCTGAGTGGTGTTGCCAGGCCGGGTGACATGGGGGAGGGGCTGTCACTCGTGAAGACCCGGTAGCTGGCTGGCGCGATGTATTCGGTGAGCCGCTGTTGCACGAGTGCGGCGCCCGTGCCGGCGTCGACGAGTGTCCGAAACATCTCCCCCTTTTTCTTGCTCGTGAAAAGGACCTCCCAGCACAGCCTCATCGAATTTTCATTGATGGGCAGCCAGACATATTCGGCATCGGTTTCGAGGAGCGTCGGGGCGTGAAAGTTTTGGCGTCGGGATGGCCCCTCGGATGCGGTGGCCGGAATGACATGATCCGCCGACACCAGATCGCCGACGGTGGACGCGGCGATGCTGACCGCGTGCGGCGCATCGACGGTCGGTTGAGCAAGAAGTTCCGCGCGATGCGGAGTTCCGGAGTCCGCCGCGGCGCGGACATCGGGCACCAGGCGGCTCGCCAGGTTGACGAGCGCGCCATCCTTGGTGACATGCGCCTGTAGCGTGGACTCGAACACGCGCACGCCTTCGAGGTGCTGTTGCCACACCGTCGTCCGGAGTCCGTTGTGGGGCGTGACGTAGTCGCGGGCGAGTCGCGCGTTTTCCAAGACCTCCGGGCCGTGGCCGAAGAGGGCTGCGTGCTCGGAAAGAAAAGCGTGAACGACGCCATGGTCGACAGCGGCAAAGCGGGCGGCTTGCTCCGGCGAAACCGCACCTCCCTTGCCGCCAGCTTCGGTGAGAAATTGTTCCGTCGACGCAATGAACGCCGGCGAGCCGAGGCGCTCATCAAAATCCACGCGGACCCCGCGCACCACCTTCGCCAATTCCCTGGCCGCCCGCTGGCGGGTCTCGCGGTCTTCGCTCAGCTTTGTTCCCGTGCCCCTTTCACGCCGATCAAATCCAGGGAGTGCGCTGATTTGTGGTGCCGCAGGCGCGGCGGTTGGATCGGATGCCTGTGGCCTGGCCCCAGCGTTTCCGTGGATCATCGACGCGGGTTTCAACGGCGTCCGGAGACACCACCAAGCCCCCAGGAAGAGGCCGAGGATTAGGATTGAAAGGATGCGAATATGGGGACTCTTCATAGTGGGGCCCTTAAAGAATACGTCATCCGTTTATTCTTTTTCCGACCTTTCAGGCAAGAAACGAAGTAGTTACTTTGTTAATACGTAGAACCACGGGAGGTGAACCGGGAACCGGTTCCTAAAGGCCTGTTTTTCGATAAAGTGTCTCTCCTCGGAGGAGATAACAAAACGCGGCCCGCCGATTGTGACGTTTCGTCATATCGCCATCTTTGACTTCAAATCGTTGCATTCTACGTTGGGGCCCCATCGCACCTCGCCATGCGCCCCAACTCCATACTCCGCTCCCTTTCGGTTCTGACCCTGCTCTTTGCCGGGTCCGCCGCCGCTGATGAATATGCGGACTTGGTCAACGCCTACGGCACCACCACCACGCTCATCGGCACGCATCAGTCGGCAACGAATGATGCCAACGGCAACGCCATCAATTTCTGGCAACCCGGGTACGAGGGAGGGCCGGCGGTGAATGCGCCGCTCTCCAATCCGCACATGGCCGGCGCCGATGCCTTCGGCAACGTCTACATCGCGGACAAGGCGAGTCACTCGATCCTGAGGATCAGCGCCGACGGCAACATACACACGTTCGCCGGGACGCACGTGCAGGGCTTCAACGGCGATGGCCCGGCGGCGGCCACCTCGCTGATGATCGGCGATCCGAACGGGCTCTACGTTTTCCCCAACGGCACCGTCTATCTGCTGGACCCGGATAACCACCGCATCCGCAAGGTCGCGCCCAACGGGATCATGACGACCGTCATCAACGATCCCGACCCGCGCTGGAAAGGCTCCGGCCGCGCGCTCTGGGTGAGCAATGATGAGCAACTCATTTATTACACGAACGAACTTTCCCCGGTGCCGCCCAACACCATCGCGGACGGAGCCGTGGTGAAGAAGTGGACGCCCGCCGGCGGCATCGAGCTCGTGTGCAGCCAGTCGGTCGGCTTTCGGAATCCCGGCAATATCGCCGTCAATCCCATCAATGGCCTGCTCTACGTATGCGACCGCGCCGAGGACGACTCCAGCAAGCAAGCTGTCGGCATCTTCCGCATCGATGGCCCCGATCAGCGCACGCGCATCACCGGAAACATCAACAACTCCGCCGCATTCGAAGGCGCGCTCGCGGTGGATAGCTTCATCGACCAGCCGCGTGGCATTACCTTTCTGCCGAGTGGAGGCTGCTTTATTTGCGGCCACAAGGACGGCAGCATTTGGTATCTCGATACCAGCGGCGTCCTGCACCGCTACATCCTCGGCCGCGGCTCCAAGGACTACTACAACCTCACCAACGGCCTGCATCCGCCGCTGACGGGGTTGGCTCCAAATTTCCAGGAATGGTTTTCCCAGCCCCGCTCCGTCACCATCGGGCCGAATGGAGACCTGATCGTCGTTTGCAGCGACAGCGGCTTTGTTTTCAAAGTGAGCTACGCCACGGCCCCGGTTCTCCCCGTGGATTTCCGGCCCACGCAGATCGCCCCCGACGGCGCGCACCTGCGCTGGAGCGGGATCTTCAGCCGCGGCTACATCGTGGAACGCACGTGGGAATTGACTCCGCCCAGCTGGCAGTCCATCGGCGCCGCCTTTGGCAATCCCTATAGCGCACCGACGTCGTTCGTGGATGCCGAAGCCACCGCTCACGGCCACGCCTTCTATCGGCTGCGGCCGTCGCAATAAGACGCGCTGCCGTGGCGGCAAGGCGCGGTTATTTCAGGTCAATGAAATCGCCTTTGAGCGCGTATGTCGCGGTCCCGTCGCTGCTGACCTCAATGCCGGCATGACCTTCAAAAATCGTGCGCTTCATGCCCCAGGTATTTTCGCCGGCCTTCGCGTCCGACTCCGTGAGCTTCCATTTTGAAATCGGATGCCACTCCGTTTCCGTTTCGCGCTGGACCTCGAACCCCCAAAAATATGCGGTGAAGCGTCCTGGATGAATGTGGAAGGCCTCGGTCGCGATTTGCATCAGGCGCGAGGGCACGAGGTAGCGCGCGCCATCCTCGGGCAGCACAAAATCCACCTGATACGTGGCGCCTGCCCAGCATACCGTCGTGGTCCACCTCCGGTATTTTCCTGCAGGCAGTTCACCATGAATGCTCCAGCCTGCGAAATCTGTCACCATTTCTCCGCGCGCAATTTCGAGGGCGATGGTTTCACCGGTCACATTGGCTTGTGAAACCTGCTCCCGTTTCCAAAGCCCGCGAAGGCCATCGATTTCTTGATCGAGCGTCGGAAACATTTTCGGGCTGCGGGTCTGCGCGCCGACTTTTTGATCGCGATGGTTGTCCGGGACCGAAAGAAAAAGCCCAGACTCGCCTGGCAAAAAGCGCAAGCCTTCGACTTCGCCGCTCGCCTTGCGGGCGGAAGGGTGTGGATACGCGAATCGCCACGAATACAGATTGCTTTGGATCTCGTAGGTCTTCGCGTTTCCCGGCGTATGCAGAAAGTGGAACCCGAAAATGATTTTCCACATCTCCGCCCCGGTGCACGTGTTCTCCGCGACGCGGCATCGATAGCGGAGCTTTACCGCATCGTCGATTTCCTGCCCTGGCGCAAAATAGGCATCCAGAAAAGCGCTCCCAAAAACCTTCTGCTCGCCGCTAAGCGCCACGCCGGAGGCGAAGAAGGCGAGGACAGCGAAAAGAGCGGATCGGAGCTTCATCGACGGTGCAAGGAGTTGGCCAACCCGGAGTAGGGGGAATGGCGGAAGAGGTGGGATTCGAACCCACGGAGGCTTTTACACCTCGTTCGATTTCGAGTCGAGTGCCTTAAACCACTCAGCCACTCTTCCGTTGCTCGAGGAACGCGGACTATGGGGGGAGATTCACAACTAGCAAGGAGAAATGGGATGGGTGGTGGTTTGGGGGCGTGATTGGAAGTGGAGAGAGAGGGAGACTAGTTCCAGAAAAGAGGCCAGCGGTTGTTGGAGCGAAGAACGCGGAGTTGAGCGATGGCGTCTGCGTTGTGGGAAAGCCAGGCGGCGCCCGGCAGTTTGAGGCGAGCCTGCAGGACGTGGCGGTGGCCTGATTCGATGAGGCCCGAGCCGATGGGGAGGTCGAGTCGAAGAGCGCGGGGATAGTCGAGTTGGCTGGTGCGATGGCGAAGATAGCGATGCGCGGCGCGCACCGGGGCGGCCTCATCCGGGATGGATGGAGGTTCTTGATGCGGTTCCAATGCGGCCAGCACCAAAGCTGCCGCGCCCCGTTTGAGGCGGCGCTGCTGCGTGCGCCGCCAAGGCGCTGGCTGCTTTGGCGCGCAGCGCTCCGCGGCGGCGGCGAGGTATGCGCTGGCGTGGAAAAAATCGAGCAGGAAGCGGCCTTGTTCGCCAAAGACTTCCTGGCTCTGCAAGGCGACCCATTCGGCCCCGTCGCCCACGGTGTGGATCTGGCTGTGCAGGCCCCAGCCGGCGGCTTTGGCGCAATGGCCCCAGCGCCGGCCCGTTTCTGCGACATCGCCACAGGTGGCGCCGTAAGTCGCCGCGACTTCGCCCTGTGCCACGGCCGCCACCAGGCGCATTTCCTTCCACAGCCGGGGGCGGCGTCCACGGCGGGCGCCCGCGGCGACCGTGCAGAGCATCGTCCCATCAGCCTCCGCCACCACGTGCTCGGCTCCTTGTGCCGGCAGCGTGCGAAAGCTCTGCGCATACTCCGCGTTCAAGCGCTCTTGCGCGCGGCGGGCATGGCGCAAGGTGACTTCCCGGACCGCCGTGGGGTTGAGCGTGAACCCATAGTGCTCCCCCAGTTGACGGTTCGCCTTGGCGAAGGAGTGCTCGCAGCCAAAATCCGTTAGCGCCTTCTCCAAACGCCGTGAATAACCTCGCGGGCGGATCCCCAGCCGGGGCGCCAGTGCGCGCAGATAGCTCTTTTTCGGGGTGCGCCAGATCGCTTCCTCAACTTCCACCTCGCCAAACACACACCACCACTTCAGGCGTTTTTTTTACTGCGGTGAATCTTGGGGTGTTCCCCGCGCACTTGCTTCTCCACCCGCTCAGCCTGTGCCCGCGCCCAGTCGCCCATGGTCTGGCGGCCAAGTTTTCGGACTTCCTCCACCAACAGGCTTTCCAGTTCATCCACCGTCATGGGAACGCCATCCCGGCCTTCGGCCATCGCTAAGATCGCTTGCACACGCTCCTTGATCTCGGGGTGCTTGTTCAATCCCTCGAGCAACGCTGCATCTTGTTCTGTCCGCTTTTTATTCGCTTCGTTTTGCATCCCAAGCCAGATGATTAATATACATTAAAAGTACAAGCTTTTTCCTCACTCTTTTTTCCAACCACTCTCACCACTTCCAATCACGCCCGTGGTTTGGGCCTTCTGCTCCTGGCTAGCGGCTTCTGCCCCTCTTCCTCCTACGGCACGTCGATGTTCACGATCGCGGTGGAGTTATCGGAGAAGGTCACCAGCACGGCGACTTGGGCGTTCGCGTTGAAAGAGCGAGCGGCTCCGGCGCTGCCGGCCACGGACTGGATGACGTTGAAGTTCTTCACCGCCTTGCCGAGCAGCACCTTGCTTTCGCGGAGCAGTTCGATGGTCGCGCCGCTGCGAGCCACGGCGTAGAGGCCGGAGTCGTTGGCCGTGGTAATCCCGCCGGGACCCGCCGCCAGCATGGCGGTAAAGATGGGCCCCGTCTGGCCGCCGGGCAGCGCCAGGGAGCTGAAGGATTTCCACTGTGCACCGGCGCATGGTCATGCGGGAGCGTATACGCCACCTTGGTCAGCCACTCGTTGCGGTGGTAGGGATCGGGAATCGCCTTGGCCACGGCAACGCTTCATCCGGAGATTGAACGCCAGGTTATGAGCATGTGATGGGCCTTCCTGGTTGTGATGATTGCGTGCTGCAAGATGCTAATTTTCAACGAGTTCCTACGCATCAAAAAGGCGTCATTTCGCACGAAGGCGTACCATCGCGAAAAAATTATTGGCAATCCACGACCTTAAAAACCAACGCCATGGTAAACGGGAGCGGATGGAGTGGATGATTGAGGTCATTGCGCACAACGCGAGCCGAAAGGCCGGCGGTCTCCCCATTGCAGGTAGTTCCGTTCGGAAAACCCGGCACTTTCGCTCTTCTCTGGTAAACATAATGAAAGCACCGTCCTCTCCGTCGAATATCGTCTCTCTCCTCCTGTTGAGCATCGTGTTCGCGATTGCCGGAAACGCCGAGGCCTTGGCCCAACGCGAGAGCTTCGATGCCAGTTTGGGAAATACCCTCGAAGTCATCATCGCGAAACTAGCCAGCGAGCCCACGGCGGTGATTCCTCGTCGAGGCACAGATTCCACTGGCATTGCCAGGGAGATCCGCGCCACCGATATCTCCACACATTTTGACAGCATTCAGTTCCGGCTTGATTCGACCGTGTACAGCGATGTTCTTTCCGAACAGACGATCGCGCGAATTGCGCAAGCGCTGCGATCTCCAAAGCTTAAAGCAAAATCTTTTCTAATCGAGGGCCATACGTGTGATTTGGGGCCCGAATCCTATAATCTAAAGCTTTCCGCGCGTCGCGCGGAAGTTGTCAAAAGGTCTCTGGTTCGATTCGGTGTCGATCCGGGACGTCTGCGGGCGCTCGGTCTCGGAAAATCCGAGCCGCTCAAGGCAGCGAACGTCCCCAAAACCCCGCAAGAGTTGGAAACGGCGCGGGCGAAAAACCGCCGGGTGGCCGTTCGCCTTCTTCTCTCGCATTAATTCTATCCAACCTGAACCTATTTATCTCGGCCATGTTCCCGTTCAAAGCCCATTATCTCATCATTTTTGCGCTCATCTGGTCCTTGCCCACGCTGAGCCTGCGTGCAGACGTCTCCGACGCCCCGCCTCCTTCGCGCTTCGTTAAAACACGCGCCATCGCCAAAACGGGCGCGGTCGCGAACGTGAACACGGTGGGCAAAGGCGGCGTGGGAAACGAACCTGATTTTATGAAGTCCTTGAAGGAAGGAGTCCAGATCACGCAACTCGGCTGTATGCGTGCGGTTTTCGCGTTCGAAGAGGGTTTCGCTGAAACGGTCGAAGACGGCGTGACCCAGGCGTTTAGCGACGCCGATTTCCGAGTTTTTCCGTCAGGCGTCGTCGTGGAGCAGCGGATTGCCCCCAGCGCGCTCCTAAAGATTGGAAAGGATCGCCACGCTGATCTAGTCGTGTACGTGAAGGGAGATCAACGTCTCAAGAATATGCTGGGCCGGATGTCCTTGTATCAAACCACGTTGACCATCCAAATCTTCAATCCGATGACCGAGGAACTCCTCGTCTCCAATAGTACGACGGAGGAGGGGGACCGCCTCGTGGATCCTCTGGACGCGCAACGCAGCTCTGCGGAAAAGGCGCTCAAGAGTGCCTGTTCCGAAACCATGGCCAAGGCGCTCGAAAAGGCCCACAAGATCCTCATCTACGAGGCGCAGTTCAAGGGCGTGCAAAGCCACGAACATCTGCTGCAAATCATGGAATATACGGCGAAACTCAAAGGCATCTACCATGTTCGGCAGATCTCTTATGACAAGGACACGCAGAAGGCGGTGATTGAAATGATGGCCGCACCCTCTTCGGAAGTTTTCTGGCGCGCTTATTTGGAAAGCCTGCCCAAGCGTGATCTCCTGATCAAAGGCAAACAGTCGACGAAGATCGATGTTAACCCGGCGGCCATCGGTCAGCGCCCCGCCTCCCTCCATTAGCACGTGAGCTTAGAAATATGCACTCCAACCGACGGCTCTTCTGCTGGATTCTGGGCATCATGGCCTTGACCGCCGGCCCGGCATCGCCGGCACCTCCAACCACGGAAGCCTTCGCTCTTTCGGCTTCGGAAATCGCGACCGTTAAAGACATCAGTGCGGCCACGATTTCCGAGTTAATGGCGAAGTTCTTCGGCAGTCCTGCGATTCGAAGGAACGCCACCTACGCCATTTTGCCCGTGCTTTCGGAGGCGCGGGAGGGCTGGTACGACGAGCAATTTCGAAATGCCTTCACGCAGATGGCCGCGGGCGGAACTTTAAAGTTATACTCTTCCAGCGGGGCCCAGTTCCGGGCACTGATCGAGACTTTTGCCAACAGCCAGGACATTCATGACGTCCTGGATCCCATGACGGTAAAACGATTGGGAAAGATGGTCGATTTCGAGGCAATCATCATCCCCCGAGTCAGCATTGAATTCTCGGACGACGGGGTGAAAACGCTTCGGGCTTCGATGGGAGTCTATGACCGGGAATCCGGGGAGACCACATGGGGCGGAGAGAGCCGCCGGCAAATCCCGGGGCGGGTTTCCAACGGAGATCTACAGCACTATGTAAAATGGACTGGCCTCGGCACCTTGACATTGCTTCTGCTGAGGTTTGTGGTCGGCCGAGCCGTCGCCGCCAGCCGCCCTCGTTGATATTATGTCATTTTTCCGGATATTCTTCACTCGCCATTGCCCCTCTTGTGGAAGAGAGGTGAATCGTTCTGCTCCGTTTTGTTCCTATTGTGCCGCGGACAATCCCGACTCGTGGCGGGAATGCATGAAATGCGGGGCGTCGGTCGGGGCGGATTCGGCCACGTGTTGGAAATGCCGCGACAATCTGCGCCAGCAACCCCGCAACATTGTATTTAGCGATCGATGGGCCAGAGAGAAGGGAGTTTTTGCCGTCCGAATTCCGATCGAAACCCCGCAAAGGCGCCTCCGGCATGGGGTATTGGTCGATGCCGGGATTCGCGCGGTCATTTATAGTGATGGCAGCTACGTTCGCCACTTGGAACCGGGGTATGACCCCCTCACCAGTTTTCTGCAGCGCTTCACGGGGATGGATCGAACGGGGGCTTCCGTGGACGCAATTCTCGCGGTTAGCGATCCGATTCAATGCACGATCGAGTTCAACTGGGACGATAATCTTTATTGCAAGGAGGCGGGCCGGGTTTTTGCCAGGGCTCAATTGGGTCTACGCTTGCAATTAGGTCGCATCGAGAATGTTCACCGGAAGTATTTGTTTGCGCCGGATGCTTATCAAGTCCTCCAGGACGATCTCCTCAAGTCAGCGCGAGGCCGGTTTGTCGTCTGCCTTCGCGTCTGGCTGAATCGTCTATCCTTGGGCGTAATGGCCGAGCAAAATTATGATTTAGCGGAGTTAACGGAATGGCTCCGGCGGGAAATGGGGGACGACTTGGAAAAATGCGGTCTGGTGCTGCAAGGAGTGGAGCGATTTTCCATTTCCCCCGAAGACCTGGAGGGAATCCGTGCCCAATACCGTGCCCAGCAGCAACGTCTTGTGAACGAGAAAAGGTTCGATGCCGTGTTGGAGGCGATTCGAAACCGCCGGAAAGGCCCTTCTTTGGATGAATGGGAGAAGCGATATTCGGGATGTATCGGCGCCGTCGTCTTAAAGTTGGCATCGGCCACGGAGCAAAAATTGCGCATCATTATTGGAACGTGCTGGGTGCCGCACCCGCTTCCTGGAACTCGAAATATTGTGGTGACGAACGCGCATGTCGTCCAGGAAATGAACGCGTCTAACCAAACCGAAGGCGCCACGGTGGAAGTCATTTTTTCCGGGACCAGCGAATACCTGCCCGTGGGGCAGGGGATCATGCATCCAGGTTACAGTGCGAGCAAAGAAAAGCCGGTTCCGATCTTCGACATCGGCATTATCGCCGTGGAAGGTCTGCTCCCCAGGCCCGGTTTGGCTTTGGCCACCCAAAAGATGTGTCATGCGCTCCGGGCCGGCCGGCCGGTGGCGTCTCTCGGCTTTCCGGCGGAGCGGCTGGCGGGGGGCGGCACGAATTTGACCCGACCACAGGCGGCCTTTCGCGACGGCAGTATCAGCAAAGTGGAAACCTGGGACATGCGATCGGCGACGGATCCCAAGGAAGGCCTGCTCGTGACTCATAATGTCCCGGTGGTGGGCGGGGCCAGTGGAAGCCCGCTGTGGGATGATACAGGGAAGGTTCTGGCGGTCATCTCTGCCGGCAATATGGATTGGAACTTCGATCCCGAAAAAAGAGAACGGCGGCGCACTCCCTCTGCCAGTGGCGTTAATTATGCCCAGCGGATTGATATCCTGCTTGATTGGCTGTATGGTAGAAGCTCATACTAAATAGTCGGAGCCTTTGGCTCGGGGTCTACGTGACCAGGAGCCCCGTTTTGGACGGGGCTTCGTGGGTTCCGCCTTGCTCCCTCCCGCTTTAATTTATGCAATGAGAGCGACTAATGGACTGTTCTTCGAGAGGTGTTTTGAGGCCCCTCTTGTTGTGAGGGATTCAGGGACGCTTCCAAAGAGGTGTATCGGGGCCGTTCTTTTCAAGGGCTGGTTTTCCAGGCATCAAGTCATCACGCAGGGGGATTCCATGGCTATCCAAGACCCTTTGGGCACCGCTAACAACCGTCTCCGAATGGTGGTCTGAGACCTCCGCAGAGACGGCGCGCACGGATGAATTCTTTTCACGCGGCATAAACATCCCGGTAGCCGCGGGCTGAGGCTGTTGGAGGGCTATTCCCTTGGTTTGCCTTTTTGGGACGGGCGGCGGATTCAGTTGAAGAGGGAGCCCTCCGCGAGTCATGCTTTTGCCCGCATGGGAAGCGTCCGGCTCGGGCTTGGATAGAGGGTTCTGCGTCTTTGGCTTTTGTTCATGCGGCGTTGGTGGAATGGAGGAGGCCGCGGCTGATGAAACAGGCATCTCCTTGTGTAACAGTTGCTTTCCTCCGGCTTGGACAGCCTTCCTGGCAGTCTTGGGGGGCGCGGGCGAAGATGTTTCTTCTGGAGCGGATACTGGCGATGGAGAAACGGCGGTGGGGCTGGTCTCGGCAATCTTCTGCCGGACCACAGCCGCTCTTGGGCGAGCAGGCGCGTGCTCCGGTTCTGGAGTCGATTCCTCGGAGAGAGAGCCCTGTTCCAAAGGGGCGGTGTCGGCAACGGCGCCGGGACGTCCGGGCTCATCGCTTGGCCAATCCTCAAGAAGGCTTCGAGACGGTTCTGGGGTCTCGGGTCTCTCTGCTTCCGGAGTCGCAATTTCTGTATCGGCGACGGGTGGCAGCACTGGCGGTGCGGAACTGCCCTGCAAAATGGCCACGGCGACGAGGAACCCAAAGGCGAATAAACCTATAATCAACCAACGGCGAAGATCGGCGGGCGCCGAAGGTTTTTTTTGGGAGGGAACGTGGGTATTATTGGGTTTCATCGCTTGACTAAGAAATACGTGCTCCGCAATAAAAGAAGGCGGACGGTCTGTTTTCCGAAAAAAGCGCCCCACCGTGAGAAGCTAGCCGTGCACGTACCCAATGAAGCCACCGCAACACGCCCTACACGCCCGCTATTGGCTGGAGCTCAAGGAAGCTTTGGACGCGTGGGTCAAGACGGGGGATATGCCGCCCCTGTCTCTGGAGGCGCAACAGTATTTCGAAGAAATTGCCACTTTCGTGGTGCGCACTTTTGTGGCCAGGCACTCTCGATTGTTCCAGTCGGTGCCGCCCCCTCAGGAAGGTCGGGAGTCCTGGGCCATCCTGCTGGAATATCTCTGCCGGATCCGGCCGGTTACGCAGACTCGCTTGCTCGACGCCATCTTTGATTCCGCCCTCCAGAGGGCGGCCGAAGAGTTTGGCGGTTTCCAAGCGGGCCTCGCTGCCGTCGAGAAGGCGCTCGGCTGGATTCTAAACGGGTTTTATACCCGCGTCGTCAGGGAAGCGATGCGGGACTACGTGCGGCAGCACGCTCCGGCTCCAACGGGCGTCTATCTCGACTCTCTCCAGCGAGACGTCCCCGGTGCCGATGGTGGTGAAAGAACACTGGAAGAGACGATGGTGCCGCAAGGCACAGAACCGTGGGATTCCGGGATTGAAGGAAGGGAAGTCAAGGCCATTGGGGAATTTACGGCGACGACCGTCTTTTCCAATGCCAAACCGTCTCTCTGCCTTGGGCTGGCCCTTCGAGTCCTGCGGCTGCGCCGGTCAGTGATTATTTCCGTGGCCGATGCCCGTGTCCTCGCCCTGGCCGGCGTGGCGAAGACCGTCTTTGCCACCGGCGCCAATGAGTGTCTGAACCTCTTGACGCAAACGCTGGATCGACACCCGGCAATCCTGGAATTGGATGCCGAGGCGAAAATCCTTGCCGCGAGGGCGGCGACCGCGGCGATGATGGACGAAGCGGAGCGCTGGCTTTTCGGAGGGAACTGGATTGCGGAGTTTTGCCGCTTGCAGCAATGGCAACGGAGCGATGGAACACCACGCGATTGCCGAGCTTATCTGGAAAAGGCGAAGCATCTTGCCCAGTTGCTCGAGGAGCGCCTCAACACCGCGGAAAAAATTCTTTCGGAAAACGAGATGGGACCGGTCTTTTCCCTTTTAGAACGACCAGCCTGCCCCTGTTAAGAGGGTGGGTATCCGAACTCAACTACGCTCATGAATTCTCGAAAGGACATACAACTTTGGGAGCGGGAGTGGGCCGAGCATTGCGCCGAGCAAGCTGAGGAACCACTTTTGCCCGAAACCCGAAGCCAAACCGTCGAACCAACGGATGATTTGCCGCTCACGGTCACTCAACCGTTGGCGTTGTCAGCGCTCATTTTGGAGGGATTGCGGGACTCAATTGCCCCCGATTTACACACGGAGTGGACGCGGCATACGATGCTTCAGGTTTGCAACACAGGGCTCAAAACGGAGTCGGTTGCCCTTAAACCGGGGTATGTCTTGCAGCTCCGGCCCAAAGGGACGGATGATCAGCTCCGGGATCTATTTGTGCTGGTCCTGGAGGCAGGGGAATCCGGCGACATTTTGGTCGTTCCGTTCGGACCCCTGACGCGCGCGGCGTTTGCTTCCGAACTCCTGACCGACTTTAAAGACGAGGCGCTTCGGGTCCTGTGCCTGTGGAATGCACAATGGCTCCCGCAGCCAGTGGTCACACGGAGCTGGCACATCGCGAATGCGAGCGAACAGCTGCTGGAAAATGTGGTTGCCTTGCGAACGAGTCTCACCACGCAAAAGCCGGTGCCGGCGCATCTCCAAGCTTTGATCGGCCCGACGGGAGAGTGCGTGGGGGAGCAGCGATTCGTCTACCTTGTCAGGGAAGAAGAAATTTGGACTCCCTATCTATCCTAACCCTTTCACCAAGCCCCCGCTCTCATGTTGACCCCACTTCATATCGGCGTGCAGTTTCTCCATTTGCTTACCGAGCGGCAAAACTCCACCGTGAAGATCGACGTCCAGAATCTATTGCCCGGACCGCTTTTGAGCGTTTCGATAACTATCTCGAGCAAAGGATTTTCGGTGAAAAATCGGTCGCCGGAGACGATTCCGGCATGGCGTGCGCAAACCCATTTGCTGGAAATAAGCCCCCGAGCAGCGGGAGACTATTTGGTCGGCATCCGAGTTAAGGGACTTACGTCAACAGGCGAACGCTTTGAGGGGCAGGCAACGTTGCGCAAGGATGTCAGGATTCATGCCCAGCGGAAGCTTCCCAACGCACTCGGAGAGGGCGCGTTTTTCATCGACATGACGGGGATCGAAAATCTGGACGCTGGGTTGAGTGATGGAGAATTTGAATACGCGGTCTTTGAGTGGTTTGAGTCTCCGGCAAGCCAGGAACTGGAAACGAACGGGGAGAATCGCACGCCGTCTTCCGTCACTTGGGATGTAACCTATGGCGAGTGGCGGCAAATTCCCGAGATGGATCTCCACTTTTTGCAGACGCAGGTATCCCAGAAGTTATGGGAAAATGTCATGCGTGAGTCATTGATCGAATCTCTCCGGCGCAAACCCAATGTTGAGACCTTTGTCAACGGGCGTCTGGATTTATTTGCTCCGGCGATGCCGGTTTTTGGCGTTACCCATTCCGAAGCCGAGGAATTTTGCGATCGATTTACGGAGTTGGTCGTTCAGAGGGACATCCTCCCGCCGGGGTGGGTGATTCGCCTGCCCACCATTGCGGAGTGGCGGAAGGCCTGCGCTGGAATCCCCGAGGGAGACATTCATCACTGGTGCTACAATCTGGCTTTTAAGAAATATAGAAACAGGCGGCCAGGCCCGCTGCCGGTGTATGGTGAAGGCGGCGTGCAATCCATTTTGCAGCCGAATATCCATGGGCTATATGCCATGCTGGGGAACCTTTTCGAATGGTGCGCCCTGGATCCGACGGAACCTCGTCCTCTACGGGCCTCGCTCATGGGTGGAAGTTGGAGCCCCAACGATGACCGGAATCACCGCAACCCTGACTATACATTTTCAGAATCCGTAGACCTGCGCAGCAGCCGCTTTGGGTTTCGCCCAGTCGCCTGTGAAACATCCAAGAATCTATGAATGATAATTTTGGCTTTCATCGAGATAAGGACGGGCGGCCCATTCTGCTGGGTGAGGGTGCCTCCGGCAGAACGTACCGCGGATGGGTCCTGACTAGTACCAAGGAGAAAATACCTGCGGCCCTCAAACAATTCAAAGAGGTGCCGGAACTGGGCAGCGAGAGCAAGCATGAGGCCTCCCGGGAATATTCCCGTTTTGGCCACCTGAATCATCCCAATGTGGTTCGCTACCTCCGGTGTTTCTATCCGAACAATACGCCCATTCTCGCATCTGAATTGATCGAAGGGAGGAACCTCTTTATTCGGGCGGAGGAAAAAGACAGTTACGATCCGAATGTGTGGATTGAAATGGTTTTGACTTGGGGATTTCAGATCGCCTGCGCCCTGGAGTATCTCGAAAAAGTCAAAGTCATTCACCGGGACATCAAACCGGGCAACATTATGATCGCCGACGCGGGCGAACGGGCCATTCTTATCGACTTTGGACTCGCCAAAGCGACGGCGGTGCCGAGAAGGGAGCAATCGAATTTTTCCAATCGGGGTTTTGTCGGGACGTATACTTTTGCCGCGCCAGAGCAACTGGCTAGTCGCGATGAGGAAAGGCCCGTGGTCTTGACCCACAAAGCTGATATCTACGCCTTGGGCGCGACGCTTGCCTATGCCCTGAACTCAAATTCCGTGAGCCGGGGAATGGTGGATGTGGCGATGCTTCCGCAGACCACCGGACTTCACGAGTTGATTGCGAAGATGACTCTTGTGGATGTGAGCGCCCGTCACGGGGTCACCGCCACCAAGGAGGCCATTTCCAATTTCTTTGGCAAACGACTCAAGGCCCCCCCCCTCGAGCCCGAAAGCATTCCCTACAGCTTCCGCCAGGCCGACGCCATTTTGCCGCCCTTTAAAACGATCGCCCCGGGCGTTGACATCGCGGTCCGCGTGTTGTCCAACGAATGCGCGGACGTGTATGCCAGCGACACGGAATACCTCAATCTGGAGGCGACGACAAAGACGCTGCGCCGAAGCCTCCAAGGGGGGCTGGAGATTGCGCGGCTAATCAATAGCCAAAGCCAGGAATGGCAATATCGCCTCGCGACCTATGAAGAGTGGTGCGTGGGCGCGGGCTCTCCGATTGCGGGCGGCTTTGACCGCCATGGAGACGCCTATCGTCTCTTTGAGGATGGCCGTGAGGAACTGGAGTGGCTGGACCCCAGTTGTGCAACTTACTACGGGGAGTGCAGTGCGCTGGCCCTCATTAATACCGACGACGTTCCTCAATGCGTTGAGCGCCACAAGCAGTGGCCCAAGGGAGCGATTCGCCTGATTCGCGAACCCAAGGACACCACCAATCTCTAACCCATCAATCTTGCGTTATGAATGAGAAACCATGGAGCCTGGGGCCGTTTCAGCGATTTTTGATCCACTTGGCTGGAGCCGACCCGGGCGTCTTTCAAAAGCTCGGCCCCAGTGGGCGCTCGGAAGCGAGCGATTTCCTAAAACTCGGGATCACGGTTTTGGTGCCGTTCGTCCTGGCGCTGGCCGCGGGTTCCTTCACTCTTTACACGATTCAGGACGATCCGAAGAATTTCCTGGTAGCTCTTTTCTTTGGCATCGTCTGGGCGCTAATCATCTTGGGCATCGACGTGGCAATCATGTCCCAACTGCTCAAGGCGGTGGACTTGCCTCCGCCGGAGTCAGCCGTTCGTGGTTATCGCTGGGAGACCCCGGCTCCCCGGCCGGTTAGAAAGAAAGGGTGGGGGAGAATTTGCCTCCCTATTCTGCGGGTGGTGATGGCGGCCGCACTCGGCTTATTCATGTCTCACTGCTTGGTCCTGGCCATTTTCAAGGGGCGCGTTCAGCAGCAGATGGAGCACGTGCGGGCCAGCTTGCAAGAGGGGGTGGACGATCGATTCCTAGCCAGGATTGTGGCTGAGGAGAAACAGCTGGCCGAGGCGCAGCGGATCTCCAACATCGTCGACCGAGACACATTTTACGCTGGGTATCAGAAATTCATGAAATCTCTGACCGGAGGTGATGACGCGGTGGTTCTGCCGGGCGACGCCAAAGGAGGGAGCGAGAGCAATGATCCGGTCCTCAAGCCTTATGCGGAAGCTATCCGCCAGGCCTCGGAGGAGGCCAATGCGCGCGATAGTGAAAAGGACAATGTCTTTATGGAGATGAGCCGTTTAGAAGGAGATCAGCTGCAAGCCAGGAGAATGCTGCAGGATGAAGGCAAGGGCATCGTCACCACCTACAGCTTTAATTCACGGTATTTTCAAAAACTACCGGTCAAAGTCACCACGGGAAAGCAAGGGCCCGGTTCGCATACGGATCTGATCAATCAATACATCGCCGGCTACGACGCAGAGCGCAAGACACTCGAAACAGCGTTGCGGCAGGCCGATGCGGATTTGCAGCTGGCCAACAAAGCGGTTCAGGACGCGAAAACAAAATACCGCCAGGCGGTGGATGCGCAGGCCACGGCCGCCGACCAGAGTGCCCGGCGGGTCCAGGAGGCTAATGAAGCGGCCAAGAAGAAGGTGTATGCTGCCGCGGAGGAAGATATTCGGAAGCGCAGCAAGGATCTGGAGGAGAGCCTCCACCGGCTGCAGGCTGACTATGGCGTGGCCCGCGGCCCCGTATCGGGGAGGAGCTATGATTTGATGGAGCAAACCGAGGCCCTGCACGATCTGGCGCTTGGCCGAAACGGGGCCAGTTCCACGGGTTCCAAGCAGACGCTGATTTTTTGGCTGGTCATCCTCATGTTAGTTTGCCTGATGCTGATTGACCTCACGCCCCTGCTGATGAAGCTGATGCGCCAGCCTGGAGCCTATGAAAGATGGAAGGCCATGGCGGCGGAGGGCTCCTTCCTTGAAGAAGGGGGGGCGCCCCAGAACGTCTCCAACCGAGGGGTTGCAAACCGCCCCGGCGGCCGGCGCGCGCCGCCTCCACCGACCGGTCTCCCTAACAACCCCAATGGTTCCAACGGCTCCAACCGTGCCAACGGAAGATAACATCTCCTTTCAGTAATATGGAATACCTCTGGCACAATTCGGGCACGCGGCACTGGAAACAGGAAGGCGAAGACTGGCTTTGTACTTACGTCTCCAAACACCATCGTGATTCGGTGATGTTTTTTTTCGAAGACACCCACCACTTTTGCAAGGAAGTTCACATCGATACCAGTTTTGGAACCAAAATGATTCATCGCCTGGAAGGTCCAGGGCCGTATGACATCCCGCTGCCGCAAGACGCCGATTGCTGGCTCTATTGCCGCTATCACTTTTTTGCTTATCTGCGCGATCCCGGCAACGGGACCGAAGCCTGTTCGGTGGGATGTGCGGAATTGCAGTGTCGGAATGGGACCGAATCCATCTCCATGAATGTCGGTTCTCCGTTCGATAGCCGAGGACCGGGGCGCGTCGTGGGCGTGGACGAGGTCCGCCGACGGTTCATCAACCGGTTGCATGCGCGGCCGGAACTGGTCTTCGGAAAGACCAATCAGAGTTCCCTTCAACTCCACGACCGGATGGAGACCGACACCCGCGTTTACCTCTTCGGGGCGGAGGACGTGGATTCTTCGGTCGCCCCGGGCAATTGCGTTTCGCTCGAGCGATTTGGGAATGCCTTCTACTGCAACATTCCGGCCGGCCAGTTGAACCCTCAACCGGCGATCGCCTATCGGCCGTGGGTGGTGGCGCTGCCAGTGTCGCTGCGTTCGGAGGCCCTCGGTATGGTGGGGGAACCTTTGGTTCGTTCGCCGTTGCTTTCAGAGCTGGACATCAAGCCCCTTCCTCCGCGGGTGGATGTGGAATGGAATTGGCATGGTCCTCGGCAGTGGATTACGGCTCGCTTGGAATGGTATCTCTATCAAGACAATGAAATCTGGAGGGATGACCCAAGTGGCTTTGACGTGGAATGGCGCCTCTATGGACGCTTCAATACGTTCGAGTTGCTGAACTACCAGATTTACGCGAACCATCGAGGATTCGATTTGCGGGGCTGGAACGTCTGGGTGAAGGCCACGCCGCTGCTTTTTGGGAAGGAGATCCCGGGCAGCCCTCCCCTGGAGGATTACGTCGATCTCTGATTCCACGGACACAAAATTCATCTCCATCTTCACGAGCACCCATTTATGATTACCAACGAGCTTAAAATTCCATATTGCCCGAATTGCCGATGCCCGATCACGGAGAAGAGTGTGGGCTGGCGATGCTGGAAACCCAAAAAGACGGATGATGACGGCTTCGCCGACTTGTCAGAACTCAATGCGGGCAAAGCGATGGAGCCCGAAACGGGCAAGTTCTTTGATGAGGAGGAAGAAAAAGATCTCGAGCTTCCCTATCAAAACGAGACCAGCCTTTGCAGGCATGTGAATCAGTGGAGTGAAGACACGTGCGGTGGTTGCAAGGAAGCGCGGAGCCGGGGGGAGTTTCGCTATTTTTGCCTTTATAAAGGATGCGAAAGCGAGATTCCCGATTTGCGCAATGTGGAGGCTAAAACCCTGACGATCACCGGGCCGTCGGGAGCGGGAAAAACAACCTATACAATAGCACTTTATGAATGGTGGCGGGAAAACCTGGCGGATTTTGGCCTCACGCGCATCCCCGCCATGGCAGAACTTCTCCAGAAGGCCTTCAAACGCCAGCGGGACCAGTTGATTATCAAGAAACAGAAGCTTCTTCCAACTCCGGAGAAGAAGATGATTAGTTACAGTTGGCAGCTGACGGGTATGGTCGAAGGCCGAAGCAAAGGCATTCTGGTAACGCTGCCGGATGCTTCCGGGGAACGGCTCACCAAGCCGGAACACCTGGCGGGTAATCGCTACTATCACTCTACCTCCGGCATCATTTTTCTGCTGGACGCAGACCGGATGGATGGCGATGGTCGCAGTTCCGAAGAGCACATGGACGTGGCTTTGACGATGGTCGATGATCTCAGGCGCCGCCTTGGTGAAGAAGAGACCGCGAAGATTCCTCTGGCGGTATGTGTGAACAAAATCGATAAACTTCGCACCGGCACCGATCCCCGTTGGGCCGAGATTCTCAGAAACTACCTGCCTGACCACAATCGCCGATTCGATGTGGAAAAATGCGTGGAACGCAGCAACGCCATCTGGGATATTCTGGCCGGCGCAGGGGACGTGGGGAATGTGGTCTCCTTGTTCGAGGAGACTTTCCGCAATATTATGTTTTTTCCAGTGGCAACTTTGGGTTCAGAAGTTATCGGGGAAGAAATCAAGTGGCGGCCGATTGGCGTAGAGGATCCATTTCTCTTTCTGATGTTTCACCTCAAATTTGTGAGATAAAATTCCATGAATGGTAGTGAAAAAAAACTGGGTCGATGGGTGTTTACGGCTTCCCGCATGGGCCAATCGGGCAGATCCGGGCACCAGACCTGGTCCCACTCTCCTGGTTTAAGCCAGGGGGATGACGAAGAGCTTGGGTGCGTCACTTCCTTTACCGGCGCGACACCAGGCAAGGACCTGCGGCGGAGCTTTGGCGTCTTCCGCCTAGCAAGCGAGCGCTGGGTTATTTTTTCATCCCAGCAGGGGATCAAAAAAGAAGGTGAACAAATAGAACTGGCACTGGATGATCTCGGGCGCCCAACCTATATTTCGGAAGCATTTATCCTTTCGGACCTCGGGGATCTTCCGCTGCCACCATACGCCTATTTGGATAGTCCATCCTTCCTCAAGCCCCTGACTCCCGAGCAAGCCCGGCAAACCGAGGTGCCGGCGCTGCTGGCGGAACTGCCGGTCTCCGCGCTGAAGCCGAATGCGCAAATCTGCGCCAATGCCTCACCGGAGGCGGCACTGGATTGGCTGCGCCGGAACTATCTTTTTGAGAGGGAGACGCAGGTTCTTTTTCTGTGCCGGACGATTCTCGGAGCAAATCCCGCCGAGCCAAAGGCCCTGTTGATTTCCGGGAATTCAGAGGAATGTACGGCCGTTTTTGCCATCTTGTGGGAGCTTGCCGCCAAACTGGCTCCCAACGACCCTTGTCGGGCACAGTTGACCGGCTGCTTGTCTCTCTGCACGTTTGTGGTGGAAGGGAACAACACTCCGTTTGTCGTTGCCGGGCGGCTCCGAAATGCGGGGCAGCCAAGCCCGGTGATGCTGCGCCGCTTCGTGGATATCTTTTCCTGGAGCGCATCGGTGTCTCCACAGTCGTGGGCCCCTTCCGCCAATATCGTTGCCGCCCTTCGAGAGTTGTTCCGCCCCGTCTATGATAATGAGCGCACTCTCGATGACCGCTTGAGAAAAGCGGGCTTGCGAGAAGACGAAGAACTTCAGCGTTACATCGACCTTTGGACCTATCCGGTCCCATTTCTGGGTTGGGAGAAGCTTTTCAAAGAGCTGCTTGAAGGGAAGGGGGAGGGGAAACGGGAGAAGAAAGCGGACTTGTTTGAACGGGCCTGGGCCGATCCGAATGCGCGCAGCTTTCTCTCGGCAGCAGCTGAGATCTTCCCACCCGCTATGGTTTCCTTCGAATGTTTAGAAAGGGCGATCGAAACTCTCGGCCAAATCCCACGGCGTTGGCAGCCGGAGTTCTATCTAGTCAAGATCCGCGAGGCGCTTTCCGTTTCCGGGGGGCGCGTGAATGCGCTCCAGTGGTCGGAACATGTCAGCTGGGAAGTATGGAGACCCATCGAGGAGGGATTATTGAAAGAGATCCAGGGCCGGAAGAAATCGCCGCTGAAATCCGAAGTGTGGCTCTTTCTCGCCGAAAAGCGGGCGCATTTTGACCAGGATATCAATGATCCTATCGGGATCGGATTACTGAACCATATCGGTCAAGAGCCCAATTTGCGGTGGGAGACGTTTAAGTTTCTTGGTGGCCTGCCGTTAACACTCCGCGAACGCATTGTGAAGCGGTGGGAGGCAGATGACCAATTCGCGCATTTGCTGTTTGAATTATCAGAAAACGAGATTCCCAATGCTCAGGGGATCGTCGAGGCCGTGTCCGAAGATGGACTGAAGAACCTTTTAGACCAAGCGTCGGTGGAATTACACAAAGGAAGAGTCTTGATCGCCCTCTTTCAAACAAAGCTGGAAAACCGGAGGGTTTTCGATGGATTTTTTCGCAAGTCTTCCAAACCTTTGGGCGAATTGGTGGTAAAATGCCGACTCGTTGACCGCAATGCTCCTTACTTGGACGATTTTCTTGGCGATGTTGTATTCTCGCCGCAGAAGCAATCCCTCGATGGACTGGTCAATGGGATCGAAAGTGCCGCAAGGAATTACAGACTTTCCCCAGCGCAGGTAAGCCCGATGGAGCGACAATTTCCCGTTCTTTTGGCTGTTGGGCTAATCCGATCCAGCCTCACGAAGGTAAGAAGGGAATACGCCAAAATCTTCGCTCCACATCTTGAGCGACAGGAATTTCGCGAGCCCTTCTTTGGCGTTTATCCGCTGGAGGCAGGCTGGCTTTTATTAGAGGCCGTTCGGAATGGATTGCCTGAAGAGCTTCAACAAGCCGTCTGTTCGCATGAGCACCGAGAAGGCATTACCCTGGGTGTGACCAACGCCATGGTGAGCGCGGATGCAGAGCTAGAGTTAAACGATGAGAGGCAAGCTCAGCTCATCTCATTATACACGAAGAGTGGTCTAAAAATTTTGGCGGAAACATTGGAGAAAAAGCTCGGCACGGTAACTCTGACTTTCGTTACTCCGCTCTTTTTAGAAAAACCGCCGAAGACTGCTCCCCGGCTATCGATTTTGTGGTCTGTCAAACGGATCATGGAGCGCTACAAGGAGAACCATCGCATCGGGAAAGAAGAACGCGAGAGAGCGCCCGCTTGGATTTTGCTCTTTATGGCGCTGGGCCCAGAGGCCCGGCAAGAGGTGCAGGCATGGATTGAGAATGCCACGATGGAACTGCCTGAACTCTACGAAGTTCTCATGGAGATGATTGGAGCGAAATCCCCCTCCTCTCAAAAGTCGCCTCAGCCAGTTACAATGCAGCCAGGGGATGGCGCGACGCTGCAAGGAGACGGCGTGACGCTGCAAGGAGACGGCGTGACGCTGCAAGGAGACGGCGCGACGCTGCAAGGAGACGGCGCGACGCTGCAAGGAGACGGCGTGACGCTGCAAGGAGACGGCGCGACGCCGCCAGGAGACGGCACGACGCCGCCGGGAGGCGGTGCGACGCCGCCGGGAGGCGGTGCGACGCCGCCGGGAGGCGGTGCGACGCCGCCGGGAGGCGGTGCGACGCCGCCGGGAGGCGGGACGACGCCGCCGGGAGGCGGGACGACGCCGCCGGGAGACGGTGCGACGCCGCCGGGAGACGGCGCGACGCCGCCGGGAGACGGCACGACGCCAGGTGCCCCCCCTTTCCAAGTCCATGCCTCGATTTCTGTCCTGCCGGGGACGGGAGTGTTGGATATTCTTGCCGAATTTCGGCCACCCTCCCTTCGAGCTGCGCCTTCGCCAAGGGCGCCGCATGGGCCTCCGGCCGCTTCCGGCAATCTTAAATCGACGACGCGGCTTACAGCGGCCCCTGAGGCGCCCACGGGGGCCGACCCGGTTTCCAGCGTGCCGTCCGACTCTTCCACGGGTGGGGGCGCCCCCACCAACGGCTTGGCTCCGACGCCTGCTAATCTGCCCTCTAATGATCCGGCCAATCCGAATCCCCAGTCTCCCTCGCCCGGGACAGCGGAAGGAGATCCCAATGCGGAATCGGGTTGGATGAAAAAATTGGTCTGGGCTGATCGATCGCGGTCTTCGAAGGAAATCGTTCGGCTCATATTGATTTTTGGGATTGTGGCTACCGTGCTTGCCGCTATACCCAAGGCGATTCGCTGGTGGAAACGGCCGCCGAATCCTTCGGGCAACCAAAAGGAGGCGCGTAATAAAAAGGAAGCCTCACTCGGGAGCGAACCAGAGGCTAATATGCGGCCGAGCTCCACCCCCATTCCTTCCTCGCGGACAGAACCGACGTCTCAAGAGATTACGCAAAAAAAAACGAGAGATGCCATCATCGGCGACCCCCCATCGTCTTCTGGCCTTAAAAAAATTCCGGTCGAAGAAATACCTCTGAGCGGATCGCAGGCCGAAGTCGCTGCGCCGCTCAAATCCGACCAGGCACTAGGATACTTTCTTTCGGGCGGCTTCCTAAAGGGTCACGAAGAAGCGGCGAAGATACTGGCATGGTTTCCTGAGAAGGAAAAGATTCGCGACATTTTGCAAAACGCCGACCTCTATCGGAGCCAGTCGGCCAGCGGAAACATCAAGGCGGCCAGCAAGACGTTAGCCGAAATTGCCGGAAAAATGGAACTCCTGTATCAAGCGAAGCCGGAATGGCGGGCTTTTCGAGGGGCATTTAGCTCAAATTCAAATAGCTCGCTGGCCGGGACATTTTACGAAAATGGTAAAAGTTTTGCCCTGAACTTCCAAGCAGCGCACCCGTCGGCCGAGGCCGTGGCCAACGTTTTGAAAACTATGCCGGTCACTTTCGACCCGCCGAATTGCCGCCTCAACTGGGCGGAAGGTGTTTTTCAGGGAATTCAGCAGACGCCGCTTGAGAGACGCGGCGTACTTCTCAAACCGTTACTTAATTCGTTAGGCTCTGAATTCGAAGATCTTCAGAAGCGAATTCAAGGCGACCTGGACTACACGGCGAAAGAGCAAAGCCTCGTCGAGAGTGAGGCCAAGTGGAGCATGTGGGAACCAGTCCTGCGCAGGCTTCTCGAAACGCCTCCGAGGGAGGCGGCAGACGCCGAGAAGTGCAAACAGACCCTGCTGGGTGAATTAAAAAATTCTGATTTACAGGACAAAACAATCAGATTCTTGCTCGAAAAGGTTATTGAGCTGAAAAGCCAACTGGCGAATAGCGAACTGGTGGCGGCAAGGAAGACGTATCAAGAGATCCAGAACTTTCGGCTGGAGAAATCGAATGAGATAGCGAAGGCTATTCACTCGTACATTCGGTCTGAATTCGAGGCAATACTCTTGCGTGAATTGGGCAAGAGCGTCTTCGACAATGGTTTCCCAGATGAAGGGGAGGCGACTCAAAAGCAGATCATCAATGCGCAGCATTTGTTTAATCAACTGGTCGATAGCCATGCGCTCCCTATAAAGAAAATGACTCCGGGCGGGAGATATGGGGACGTTACCAAGAATGCCGTCCTGGTAGCACAAAAGTACATTTTTCCGCGGCATCCTGTATTGTGGGACGCCAAGCTTACGCCAAGTTTTATTAATAATCTAGCGGCAGAAGCCGAAAAAACCGGCGCAAAGCCCAACCAGTAACCTGTTCCCCTCGATATGTCCTGACGCACCAACTCATTCATGCCATACGCCGACATCAGTCCGATCTTAACGATGCCCACCACTGTGGTCGTGGGCTGGCCGGCGCCGGTGCGAATTGTGTTCAATAAGGCGGATGGAGCGATTTTTGATACGCTGAGCGTGAGCCTCACGGGGAATGGAGTGGAAGCGGTATCGATAACCCGGAGCATGGAGGAATTGCGCGCTGCCGGTGGGGGATTGGAAATGACCTTGAACTTGACGGCGACAGACGCTGGGGAGTGTCCCCTGCGCTTCCGTCTATCGATCAAGGGAGGACCGCCCGCTGCTGGAGCGGACCCCGCCACCAAACCTGAAGAATGGATTCTGGAATACAGCAAAGCTACCATCACTATTCTCGCGGGCACTGCCGAAGGGCGCTCGGAGAGCGCGGTGATCGCCGATCTGGGGGCCATGCCTGAGTTTATGGCCATCGGTGAATACTCACGCTTGAATGTAGCGCTGGCATATATTTGGAAGGAACTTACCTTCCCCATCCTGCTTCCCCATTTTCGTTCGGTGATTCCACCAAAACGCGCTCCGGTGCTGCCGGAGCGCAAGGAACTACAGCCCCACGAGCCTCGAGAGACAATTTCTGGGTGGTTGAAAAAGTCTCTCCCTGAGCCCGCGTGTTCTGAGTTTCTTGAAGGCACTGATGGAGCGAAGCTCCCGGTGGCGCCGGTAGCTTCCGACCTGGTCTTTTCCTCCGAGCAAGATGTCGAACCAGCTCAATTGGATTGGGTGCGCCCCGCGCCGCCACCCAAGGCTCCTCAATCTCTTAGAAACAGGCCTTCTGCGAAACGGTCGGTTTCGTCCGAGGCGGGCGGGCTGGATTGGGAAGACCTGAAGCGGTATGGCTGGCCAATTGGGGTAATCGTAATCTTGCTTGCGACTTGGGGAATCTGGTTCGCTATTCCGAGAAGGCAACCTTCGCTGCCCAACCCGCCACCTGCCAAGCCCACCCCAACGCCCCCTCCTAAAATCCCGGATTCACCGCAGCCCGAACCGGTTTCCACGCCGGTCTCGTCCTCACCGATCGCGGAGGCCCAAGACTATATTCGGCGCGGAAAATTTCTGACGATCGATGCGGAAAAGCGCCGCGCGGAACAGGAGACGCTCAAACTGGCGGCCCCCAAGGATCGTGAACTTCGACGCGAGTTTCTCGACGTGGTGAATCAGCGCGATACTCTCCGGAGCGCGGTCGTATCAGGAGAGGTTGAGACCGCGATCTATCTCGCCAGACAGCTTCAGGAAAGGATGGCCAGCCTGTACAAGGGCCGGCCTGACTGGAGGGCGGGGAGCGCGGCAGAAATGCGGCTGTTTCAGCAAAATCTCAACGGAGTCCTCGCCGATGCATTCTCCGCAAACGCCCGGAACTTTGTTCACAATCTCCAACCCAAGATTCCCAACCCAGCGCGTCCCGCCCTGGCGGCTCTGCAGCAGGTAAACCTGCTCTTTGAAAACGGGGCGGCATTGGATCCGCAATGCCGCAAGGCGTGGGCTGATGGCATTCTGGCCGCATTGGCCGACGGCACCGCCGCCAATACGACAGCGCTCGAAACCAAACTGAAATCGCTTTTGAAGGCGATCCCGACGGAATTCGAAGAAGCCCACACCGGCGTTCAGCGCATTCTGAGAGTTTTGGAAAAGGAAGAAAATGGGAATTTTGCCTCCGCATGCCGGGCGGAAATTCTGCGAGCGATTGGCGATGATCTCTTCGCGCCAGGGCGCGATCGAAAGTTGCCCGCGGACGAGCGTTTGAGGGCCCTGAATGTCATCCTGCAGGAAATGCCGGAAGCCGCGCGGTGGAGGGAACGCTTCGAGCGGGTGATTTTCTGCCAGACGAAGATGGAAGAGCAGAGCTTCGTCGAAGCGAAGAGTAATTATGATGATCTCCAAGATTCCCGGCCCGAGAAAAAAGCACCTCAGGACGAGGTGGAAAATGCCCTCTTGCGTAATCTACAGGAGAGACTGGATCGCGAGCTCCAGCAAGCTCTTGGCCCAATCATTGCAAAATTGGGGTTTCCCAAGGAAGAAGAAGTGTTTCCGGCCGTGCCAACCTCGGAGCGAAAGGCAGAACTCAAGAAACTCCAGCTTGTGTTGGAAAGCTGGGCAAAAACTGAAGATTGCCCGATTAAACTTGGCCCCGATTGGAAAGCCGACGGCAACTACCGAGCCGCGACCGAAAATGCCATCCTTTCCGCGCAAAAGCTATGTTTTCCAGAGACCCCTTCGCTTTGGACGGGAAAAGTTAGTGCGGATTTTTTTTCCGAATTGACACGTCGAAGTCCGTCCCAATAGGAGGTTTGCTTTCTGCCTTCCCCAAAGGCCTTGGGTACCCTGTTTGATGAATCGAGCCACCGCTAGTCCCGCGAGTCCTGCTTTATCCGTTCCACAAACGGTGGTGGCTGGTCAACCCGCGACCGCGTGGGTGAGAATGGAGGATCCTACGCTCGCGGCGAAGCTAACCGTCTTTATCTCCGGCCCTTATCTCCGCCAAGAAGAGACGAAGCCAGAGCCTTGGCCGCGGCCCAACGGGAATCCAGCGGGTTCTCAGCTGTGCGTGCGCTTTACGATTCGAAAAGCGGATGAAGTCCCGGCACTGATTCGGGTGGTGTTGAAAACTGGTTTGGCCGTAAACGGTGACCTTGAAGAATGGTCGGCCGAGAAAATCATCACGGTGCAAGCGATTGCTGGACCTGGTGAAGGTCGACCGGAGTCCGTGGTGGTAGCCGATTTCGCGAGAAACGCGGGACTCGATTCTTTATCGGGTTGCGACTCGCTGTCCAAAGCTTTGGAAAAGGCGGGAGAGCGCAGCAATTGGAATGGCAAGGTTTCTTTTCGTTCAAGGACCCACTCGTCCACGCCCGTGCCTAGCAAAAGCATCGTTCCTGGGCCCGTTCCTCCCGTCGCCTACGGCCCCGGCTCCAGTATTCGGTCCACGCGATTGGAGCCAACCGCGGAGCCCCTGGAGAGCCCAGGGCAAACCCTGCCAGGACCACAGGAAACCTCCGGTAACACTACTTCCGCTTCGAGACCGCCCTCGTCTCCACCCCAACGACCCCCGAAAGCGCCGCCGCCTCGACGGAGCCACTACAGCCAGTCTGGACCGCCGCAGGTCAAAGAACCGAGAAAGCCAAACCGGCATTGGCTGATCATTGGGAGCACAGGCCTCGCATTATGTATCATGATCATCCTGCTGATCATTTTTTCGCAGCGATCGGATTCGACCGGAGATGCCAAACCCTCGACGCCATCGTCTGTTCCCGTGAAACAAAATACGGACTTCCGGCCGCCGGGCAAAGCGGTTCGTCCTTCACCTTCCTTGCCGGAGAAAGAGCAACGCGCTGTTCCATTGGTCGGGAAGGAGGCGCCGGCTAAGGGATCGCCTGCGGCTAGTCCAGCCGCCGTCGTGTCTTCACCTTCAGCGGAGTCTTCTGGTATCTCCTCATCTCCGTCGAAATCTGAGAAACCGCCATCATCATCTTCGCTGGGTGTTCTCCTTCGGGAGACCTTGCGGCCAAATCTTGAAAACCTGGGGCCCGAAAAGCCTTCCTCCACCGGGACGCCGAAATCCACGCCGATCCCTCAGGTGCCGAAGCCCCCGTCCGCCGATCCAATCCCGGAATTGGTCCCGGAGAAGGCTGTGACGACTTTTCCCCGGTCCGACGCGATCCGGACGCACGTCCCGGTGCCAGCGATTCCCGATACCCCTGAAGAGAATCGGAAACGAGCCGAGGCATTGATTCGGAGGTTTTATGAAATCGCTTCATCCTCCGGCGGTCTTGGCGACCAGATGGACTGTATGATGTGGCCGTTGGACTATTACGATTCCAAGTACGGCGTCGAACGAGAAGGAGTGGAAGCCAGCTTTAAGGAAATAAGAGGCAAGTTTCTCTTCCGGAACTATACCGTCGAAAAGATTTCGGCGATGGAACCGGTGGCTTCTTCCGCGGCTGGTGAAAAGGCTTGGGACGTGAAGTGCCGTATTCACTATGTGTTTAAAGATGCCCAGAACAGCATCTACGACGACAAAACCTGGAATCGCCTCCGCATCGTTCGGAAGGGACAGGATTTCTACATTCGCGGGTTGAAGGATCAGAACTAGATTCCGGGTAGCATAATGGTGGTTTGCTCGAGAACGTGTCGGGCGCAGGGGTGATAGGGAGCCCATCGCGGGCGGCTCTCCCCCCGCCGCCACGCGCCGTGGGCCACAACGCCATTTCCCCAAAGAATCTTCCGGAAAACGAGGTGCTCGCGAGCTTTCCCGACTGCCAACTGACTCCTGAATCCTACGTTGTATGATGTCTCTATCACTCTGGTTTGCACTCCCGGCCGCCGTCTTTGCCGTGGTCAGCATTTTGTGGGTGATAGCGGGGAACAGGGCGCGGTTTCTCTCGGTGCTCCCTCTGTGGGCTCCCTATGCCATGTGCGCGATCTTGCTGGTGCTCGGAGGGTTGCTGCACCGGGTCGCCCATGTTCGACTACACGGATTCGAGTTCGATCTTCCTGATGAGTCCCCTGCGCCTATTCCGATTGGAGGGGAGCTCCATGGCAAAAGGCCGGAGTTCGGACTGGACGTGCCGGATTTGGATTATCAGGCGCTCGGTTTGGTCTACGAAAATGGGCAGTTGCGCATCGTCCCTGGTCCGGGTTACCGCCGGGGCACGCTTGTCCGCTGCAATGGAAAACTCGTTCCGCTGGAACCAGGTGGGGTGCCGCGGTTGGTGGGGCTTCACTCGGGGGATACCCTCGTCATTCCTCCGGAAGCGGGGGGCGAGGTCATCGCCGATTGGCGGCTTGGCCAAGGCCGATTTGAACTCAATGCCGAGAAGCAGTCCCGTGTTCTCGGCAGCGATGGCACGGGGGCCGCGCGCATTTCCTTGCTGCCGGCCCAGGTGGCTACGGTGCGGACTCGGGGAGAGACGCTTACGGTCGCCGCTGGCCCAGGGTTGAGCAGCGGTCTTGGCATCATGGTGAATGGCCGGCGCCTCGATTTCTCCACGCAACGCGAGATCTCGATTCCTTTCCTTTCGGGGAAAACACGATTGGCCGTAGTCAAGGCGGAGCCGCTGAGCGGACGTGCCAGGCTCTATGAGCAGTCGCCTCTCCGGCGTTCCGCTTTTGTCGATTGGGAAGCCGCCCAAACATCGGTCCGCGGCTTTTCCATCAATGTTCAATCGGGACGCGAGTACACCCTGGGTGGGGGCCCGAACGACAACCTCTATGTCAGGGGTCTGATCTCTGGAGCGCTGGATCTTGAAGTCAGCCAGATGGGGCACCTGCATTTAAAAATGAGCCGCGCTGCCCAGCAATCAGTTGCGGATCATGAAATGGAGGCGATGCCGGATCAGGAATGCGAGGCCGGCAGTTCGATTCGCCTGGGCGCGGCCCATGCGCCGAATGGTGGCATCCTGAAGGTCAGCCCAAGCAGCAACGCCAAAGCCCCTGATTTTTCCCTCCAGCCGGCCGCGGGGACGGATGAGGCGGACGAAATGGAAACCACGGACGACGAAGGCTTTGAACCTGCTCCTCCGGCGGCGCCCTCGTCGACTTGGGTGGTCACGTGGATTCCCAATACGATCACACGAATGCCGCTGAGCAACCGGGTGGTGACGGTGCCGCTCATTTCCAAACCGTTTGAACTCCTATCGCATCGGCCCTGGCAGCAGCTCATCTTTCCACTGGCGAACTTGTCGCCCCGGGAGAGCGGATTGCGGTCGGCGTTCATTTATGGAGTTCCGCACCCGGAGTTTTCCGTAAATGGCGTTACCCTGCTCCAGCTGGAACCGGAACTCTCCGTCGAACGGGACGGGCACCTTCTTCCAATGCAGGGTGTCCCCCTGGGGGTGATTGAGAACGGGGCTCCGGTGGAAATCTTGCAGGTCGTGGCGGACGAAAGCGGCGGCGACCTAGGCAATGTCTCGGGCTCTCCGCTTCATCCGGCGAACGTTTACCAAGGCAAAAGGGTTCGCTTGGTGGAAAAGTTTTCCTCCATCAGCGTCGTCCAGACAGGGGCCCAGGATAAGCGGAAAAGCGTTTTGCGAGTGCTTCTGCCTGCACCGATCACGGGTTCGGTGCCGATGAGCGACGTCACCAAGGCGTTAGACCAACGCGAACTCAAGGAATCCGCGCAGGTGCGCTTTGGGATTAATGATCGCAATGGCCTGAGCGATCTTCCTTACCAACTCACCTTTCCAAGGCTCGCGGCGGAATTCGATCAAGCCAATGCGGATGTGGAATTGAATTTTTCCACCTTCAACGTCCAGGATGACTTTGGCCGGCGCAAATGTGAGTATCACGCCGAATTCGAAATTGGGGGTAACCGGCGCCTGATATTAAGTTTATCGAAGGAAATGATTCCCTTTAAACGGGCCATCCTGATCGGTATTGCCGGGGTGATTGCCACCATCGCGGGTTGGATGCGTGGTCGAAGCTATTGCTGGTTGTGCCTGCTCCACGGCGTGGGGATGCTTACTTGCGCCCGAGTAATCTTCACCCAGGCGGCCTTTGTCAATCCTCCCTACAATGCCGAAGTTGCCGAAACGGCCACGATCGCCGCGGTGGCGATGCCTATTTTCCTCTTGGCCGCCGGATTTCTTTGCCGCGTTCTGCTCCCGGGGCGCATCGATAATGCTCTTCAGCGGTGGGAAACCAGGAGCAGCTATGTCCGGGTTTATGGGGCGTGTATCATCCTGCTTCTTCTTCGGTTCGCCCTGCTGCTAATCGGAGCCAAGGAATCCCTCTCCCTCGGTTTTCGGTTCTCGCTTTCCATCGTGTTTGTCCCGCTGTGGATTCTCGTGAACGCGCGCACCTGTTTCCTCATGGAGCGCGAGAAGCAGGTCGCGAGAGGTTTTACCTGGAAGGTCGCCTCGCGATTTGCGGCGGCCATGCTGGTCACTTTCCTCTGTCAAGCCATCAGCGCCGTCATGACCAGTGACCTCGGGATGTTTCTCTATTTTATCCCCACGGGGATCCTCCTCGCGGCCCTGGGCGCTGCCGTGATCGCCCAATCCGTCCTGGTGTTTCTTCGCTGCGGTCCATCCGAGCGGGCTGCCTTTGGTCCGCTGAAGGCGATCAATGCCGGTCTGCTCATGCTCGTGCCCGTTTGCGCCATGGGCCTGGTATTTTGCAGCCCGAAATGGATTCTCAATCGGTGGCCAGGCCTCGGGCGCGAACTCGCCAGCACGGAGCATCTGGTCACTGATTCCACGTTGCTTCGGGTTCTGCAGTTTGCGGACGAAGAGTATCTCAGCAATTTAGGAACTGATACCGCGGAACGGATTATCGAGGATCATAAAATCATGGATAGCTACTCCTATCGCGGGATGTTGGGGGAAGGCTATCTTCAGGTCCACCTGATTAAGGCGAAGTATGTCACGGCCCTCAATGACAACGTTTCCAGCATTTATATCTTTGCCCAGTTTGGGGTGGTGGGCGCAGTAGCCATCACGGTGGCCTACCTGGCGCTCTGTCTGGCCCCGATCGAGGCCCGGGGAAGCCGCAATACCGTCACTTCCTGGGCCGCTCTGCTTGCCGGTCTCTCACTGGCGTGCGTGAGCATTTATATGATGCTCGCGAACCGTGGGTGCCTGCCGTTTACGGGGCGTAACATGTACTTGCTCGGGCTAAATAGCGGGAGTGATGTGGCCGAGGCGTCCCTCTTGATCTGGTTGATCATCCTCGGACTGGAGCGGGCCAGTTTGGAGACCTCCCCGGCGCCGGTTGCGGCTCCGGCTCAGGCGGAAAGCCGGCTTCCGGCATTCCGATAGTCCCCCGGCCCGATTTCTGGATTTCTGATTAAACTTATGCAAATTCCCGCTTTTGGTCATCGTTGGGCAATCGCCATGGCCATCACGGCGACCATCCTCCTGGGGATGCTGACCAGTCTCATCTTCCTATCGCGCTGGCGGGTGGATGACGAAGGCGCGTCCTATTATACGGCGAAGGGATACCGCCAGAGGGTTGCGGATCTCGTGTCATCGAAGGCCTTGCACATGGAGCCACCCTCGGAAGACAGCCGAACTTTCGCCCGTCCGTGGGGCCAACTGGAATTTGACGACGACACAGCGACTCCTATCCAAAAGCAATTTGAAAAGAACAGCCGTCGGCTGCAGCGCGACCTGGAGCAATTCAATGAAACCGGTGGGGGATTCTTCGAGTATTCGCCCAAGGGGAATCTGCAACTGGCGCGCAATTTTCACAACACGACGCTGCCCTATCCCCGCCGCGAGCCGTGGAAGGGAGTGCTTTCCCTCGCCGGGGAGGCTCTGCCCTCGATTGTCTCACCGGATCTGTACCTCGGATTCTCGGAAACGGATGATGATGGAACCCTCCTCGCGGCAGACTATGTGGTGCTCTCCAGCAAGGAATATACAGCCCCGGCCAAACAGCAAAAGGTTCGGAGGGCGCGCGCCTACGAATTGAAAGGTGAAGATGGGGCCCCCATTCTGCGCTTTACGCTCCTCGAAAAGAGCGTGGGGATGACCATTCTGGAAGCGAGCGGGGAAAGTGTGTATCTCAACGGGGAACTCATTAATCAAATCGGCGCCCGGGGCGCAGCAGCGTTTCTCGCCCGCAAGGCGTCGCTGGACTCGTCCCTCCAACTCGCTCCGAACACCGCGCCGCTGCTGGCGGGCGATCGCCTGCGAATCTTTCACCTTCGCTCGAAGACGCAAATCTCCTTTCGCTTTGGCCAATTTTCAGGCGGCATCGTCAGCCGAAAATGGCTGGAAAACGGACGGCAGGTGACCGTCATTGATCCGGAAATGGGGGCGGAGTTTCCCTATTTGGTCTCGCTGCAGAAGGCGATGGACAAATTCGTCCAGTCCCATCCAACCCCGGCCTCTCTTAAGCAGCCGTCGGTGCAATTGACGTTCAATCGCGATCTCAACACGGCCGTCAGCCGAATCTTCCTCGAGTACGTGCGTAATTTCGACGCCAGAATCTCGGCCGTGAAGCATATCGAAGCGGAGCCCGCCTGCATCACCATCCTCAACGCTTTGAATGGGGACGTGCTCGCCATGCCCACCTATCCCGCCCAGGAGGATCTGGAGCGCCTCCGCCGGCGCGCCGCCGTGGATCCGGGTGCGGCGCTTTCTGAAAGCCGGCTTCATCGGCTGGAGCTGAATCAAAACCTCACGCTCATGCCCATTGGCTCCACGACCAAGCCCCTGCTGGCCACGGCCATCTGGGATACGCACCCCGATTTTTCTCATCTCGTCATCACTGAACCATACGGTCAACGTTCCGAAATTCTCGGCTACAAACTTTTCCGCCCGTATAGCACCAAGGGAGAGCGGGTGGTGGACTACAAGGGTTTCTTGCGCATGTCGTCCAACGATTACACGATGCACCTCGGGCTGCTGATGCTCGCCAACCAGCCGCAGATTCCCGCCGGCGGGCGCTTCCCGGCACAAACCAAGTTGGACGTTTCGCATTTCGTCCTGGGAGATCGAATTCCGGGCGGGCTCATGCGCCCCGAATTGACTGCATTTGCAAAGCTCCGGGATTGTTTCGACATTTCTCTCACGTCGGATTTTGAGGGCGACCGGGGCGAACTGTGGGACACCGGGCCCGTTAGCGATCTGTTGCGGCGGGCGGGGGTGGGGGAGAACGTGCTGAGCGGTCAACAACTGAACGAAAAGGAGAAGCTTGAGCGCAACGCTCTGTTCCGAAGTTTTTCGGAGGTGCTTCCGGAAGCGACCAACCTGCGGCTGGACCAGATTCACGGTTTCCGTGGAGCTTATGCCTCCCTCTTGCTCGGCTCCGGCACCAATTACTGGTCAAATTTGAAACTGGCCGAGGCGTACGCCCGGTTGGGGACGGGCCGCAAAATTGTCGCCCGCATCGCGGTGGATCCCAAGAAGGAGGTGGCCCTGCAGGATTTTCCGGAACTCCCAGTTTCGTCGGACACGCTCGCCAAGGTTCACGCTGGCATGCAACAGTGCGCCGAGGGTATCGAAAACTCCACGGCCGCTGCGATCGGCCCCTCCATTCAGGCGGCTCGCAAGAAGTTCCGCAAACAGGGGCTGGATCTATTTGCGATTGCGAAAACGGGAACGGCAAGCCGTGTCCCGCCGCTGAAGAAAAATGGCCAGATCATCAGTGAGAAGAGGGAATGCGCCGCTTTCTGTCTTTACCTCGAAGTCCGGAATTCCCAGGGAGAGCCGCTCGCCGCACTGGCCTCCGCCACCTACCTCCAGGATCGTGCCGCAACCAAAAGCGGGCCGAAGAACTCTGGCGTGGCAGTCCGATTGACCTCTCAATTTCTTCCGGAGTTGCTGACCTGGCTTGAGAACCAGCCGGCGGTGAGGAAAGCGGCCCATCGGTAAATCACCGAAGGCCCCCGGAAGATTCCGAATCGATCCCAGCTGCCGGTCCGGTGCGTTATCGGCTCTCGAATCGGCGGGGCAGGACCGGGGTGGGCGCGCGCTTGGTGGTTCTTGCGCCGCGGGACGGAGCAACTCCGCACCATGAAAATAGATGCCCAAAAAGCGGGGCGGGCTCACCGGGACCTCCGGCTCGTGAGCAGAGGGCCAGAAAAATTCTCGACGGCCCGGAAAAGTGGTGCGGCCCGCTCTTCACCCATCGTGACCATCATTCGCAAAGTAACGCCATCAAAACATATGAATAGTCATCGTCCTTCGATCCCTGCCATCCCCGCCATCCTCGAGCATCGCCTCTATCGCCATGCTGCTGCCCTGTGCTTGCTTTTCACTGCCACCGGCTTTGGTGAGATGCCACCGGATACGACGGCCTTCGCGGGCGGCGCCCTCGTCTCCAAAGCAGTGAAGCCGGGAAAAGCTGCCGCCGGCGCCTCGCCGGCGGCGCCGGTTCCCGTTTCCACCGCAGCTTCCACCAACGCGGCGCCTCCGGTTTCCGCCAAAACCTCGACGGGCGGCAAGCCGGTGAACGCGAAGATCGCGGCGGTGGAGAATATGCGGCCATCGGATTTCACACCTGGCAGGGAGCCCGTCGGCCAACCAGTGGCCCAGAAAGAAAAAAACGCGGCGCCCGCGGCGGCCGCCAACCCTCCGGCGGCCCCGGCCCCGGCCGCACCTCGCAAACCGCAAGCGGTGGGGAATGAAGATGGCGCCGCCATGGCCCCGAAAGGTCCGGCGGGCGAGAATCAGTCGAAATCCTCGGACACCCGGGTGACCGATCCCTTCACCCAAAGCATTGTCGATCGTTTGTCCGCGCTACCGTACGGCGAGGTCATGCGCGTCCAATTGTTCCTCGACGGCCAGGCTTTCACACCGGGGAAAATCGATGGTTTGCCCGGAGATTTCTCCGTCCTCGCGATCGAACAGTGGCTGTCGGCCGATCATTCCCGTAGTCTGGAGACGCTCTTTGAGCGGGCGCGCACTTCCGTTTCCCAGATGGTGGTGCCTTTCACGGTGCCCGAGTTTGCCGTGTCGCAGGTGGGATCAGTCCCAGGCACGCTCAGCGACAAGGCCGGGGCGCCAGTACTTCCGTATGGATCGATCTTGGAATTTGTCGCCGAGCGATTCCACACGGATGAAAACACCCTGCGGCGTTTGAATCCGGCCATGGATCTCAACGCTCTCGCGGTGGGGCAGATCCTGGCGGTTCCAAACGTGCGGCCCTTCGAAATTGAAAAAGTGAGAGAGTTTGCCATCGGGGACCAAAAATCCGAAACCATGGTGATCATTCGCCACAATCTCCATTTGCTGGAGGTTCGAACGGTTCAAAGTGTCCTCGTAGCATCTTTCCCGATTACCGTGGGGGGGAAAGCCGAGGACATCCGCACCGGGCGGTGGAGCATTTCCGAGATCAAAACCTACCCTCGATTTCGGTGGGATGAGCAAATGCTCAAGACCGGCACCGCTGGCAAGGAGTCGTATGACCTTCCTCCAGGACCGAACAACCCGGTTGGGGTCCTTTGGTGCAGCCTCAAGACCGAAAAGGGGGAGCAGGCCCATATCGGTGTTCACGGCACCGACAACTCCAGTCGCATCGGCCGCAATCAAAGCTCCGGCTGCATTCGATTGGCAAATTGGGATGTCGTCCGCTTTGCGCATCTCGTCAAACCGGGAACGCCGGTTTTCTGGGATCAATCTTGGCCCTTGCAGAAACTCAAAACGGCGTCAGCGACCACCGGCCTTTAGTGGCGAGGGGCGAAGGAAAATTGGCCTTACGCCCACGGCGGGATGTTAATTTATAGTGAAAAAATAGTTGACGAATAATCGACCATGCTGGTCTGGCGCCGGCAGACGTGGGCGCCGTGACTAGTTTAGCAACATAATACTATGCACCGTATAACTCCAAGACGAATGATCCTTACGGCTGTGGGCATGGCTGTAATTTCCGCAGGGGGATGCTATGTTTTTTTGGGAAGCATCCGTAACTCAATTTCGATGGCGCCGCCGGAGAGGCCGGGGAGCGGGAGGGAGGAGCAGATCATCGAAACAATCGCGAGCCCCCTTGAGGTTAAGGAAATTGCGCCGAAACCCAAGCCAACAACCTCACCGGCGCTCCCTGGATTGGCGGAATTGGCCCGCATTTCGGTGGCGTCGGGCAAACAAGTGGTCGCCAAAATGATGGCGCTGAAGCCGGAACCGCCGGAACCCTCGGGCCACCGACCGAGCACAGAACGGGAGATGCGCCTGAAGGAACTCCTCGGGCAGCTCGCAGAAGAGGCGGATCCGCATATGGCTCAGCGGACTCAACTGACCATTGCTGGTTACGAGGCGGGCGATAATGACTGGGAAGCGGCCAACAAAATCTATCTAGAACTCCAGGATTCACCGTACGTGGAGGTGAGAAGCGCGGCCTTGCGGAATCTCGAGGTGACCAAGCTGAATCTCGCCTTGGCTAGGGAGGGAGATGCAGACCGGCGAGAGTGGCTTCAGCTCGATTTGGCTGTGCTGCATCAGACCTATGGCCACGAAAAAGCGGCCAAGGCCATGTTTCGCAAAATACAGAAAGACTCCACCCAGGACACCATCCGCAATTTGGCTGCCCAGCGTCTGGATAACTATGTCCTCCCGCCGCTGCCGGTTTTGCCGCCCCAACCCAAAGACACCACCCGATGAAAACTCCGCAACTTCTCACCTCGCTCCGCCACGCCAGAATATTTCATAGATTCCTGGCCGCTTTGCTCTTGTGGCAAATGGCACTTCCGCCGCAGTTGCGCGCGGCCGGCACCCTCACGACGGTCACCGTCCAGACGGCGTATGATGGCAATGGGAATGTGACGCAGCGGACGGATGGGAATGGCGTTCCGACCAGCTATATTTATGACGCGATGAACCGATTGACCGGGATCGACTATCCCGGCGGCACCGGCCCAGAGGTTACTTTTACGTATGATGCCAATGGGAACAAGGCATCCATGACGGACGCCACGGGGATCACCACCTTTAGCCATGACATTTATGACCGCCTCACACGGGTGGACTATCCTGAGGGGGGATTCGTGGTCTACGGCTATGATTCGGTCGGGAACATAACCGAGATGCTGTATGGCAACGGCAAGGCGGTGGCCGCCGGAAAGGGCTACACGGACATCCTCTATACCTACGATGCCGACAATCGCATCGCATCCGTGAAGAATGTCTTCGCGAATACGACGACTTCCTACACCTATGACGACGCTGGCCATCCGCTCCGCCGCACGCTGCCCAATGGCGTCACCACTGACTATGGCTATGATGTCGATGGTCGACCGGTGAGTGTGGACCACAAAAAGGCGGATGGCAGTCGCATCTGCAAATACACGTACACGCTCAATGCGATCGGAAATCGCACCCAGGTGGTGGAAGTACTGCCGGACGGTTTCACCAAGACCACCAGTTATACCTATGATGCGCTCGACCGCTTGAGCAGCGCAGCGTATCCCGACGGCCACGCGGTCTCTTACCTCTACGACTCCTTCGGCAATCGGACGAAGATGACGGAAGTTGCTGAGAGTAGCACGAAGGTGACTGATTATACCTACGATGGCGATAGCCGTTTGCTTTCCACCAAGGTCGACGGGGGGGCCGATGAAACGTTTTCGTACGACGCCACGGGCAATCTTATTCAGCGAGTTCGGGCGAGCGACAATCGCCAGATCGACTATTTCTACGATGTCGAGAACCGCCTGGTGCGGTACTTCGACGGCACGAATAATGTGCAATACGTTTACAATGGAGCGGGCCATCGGGTGGCCAAGATTGTGAACGGGGCCCGGGTGAATTATGTGAATGACCTGAACCGGAAGTACGTGGAGGTGCTCGCCGAGACGGATGCGTCGGGTGGTCCGCAACGCGTTTATGAGTGGGGGAACGAGCTGATTGATCAGGTGTCGGGGGCGACCCGCAGCTATCATTTACATGACGCGATCAACGGGAGCATTCGACGCGTGATCGACTCCTCGGGAACGGTCTCAAACACTTACGAGTATGATGCTTTTGGCAATTCGATGTTCAAGAGTGAGACGGTTGCAAATGATTTTAAATTTCGGAGCGAAAATCAGGACAACGAAACTGGGCTGCTGTTCCTTCGAGCTCGCACGCTTGAAGTTGGAGTAGCCCGCTTTTTAACTAGAGATCCAGCTAATCGCGGGCCGGTTCATCCAAGTTCCTTCAATCCGTATATCTTCGCGGAAAGTGATCCCGTGAATCATTTTGATCCCAGCGGTCTCTTGAGCTATGCCGATTCCAATTCGCAATCACAGCTCCAGGGGGCGCTGAGTCAGCTGGCGGCGACTCCAACCGGGCAAAAGCTGCTCGCGGATTCGAGTTTGGGAAAAACTGTCCTGTATAGCTTGAATCAAAATGACCCTCGTTGGCCGACCGGCTGTTATCCAGCATGTAGCTACGGAAATGGGGTCTTTATTGATCCCAATCTGCAGGTGAATCTGAATACAAGCATGGGGCTTCAACCTGTGACGCTGGTTGTTGCTCTTGGTCACGAGCTGGGGCATCAAACCGGGACCAACGACGACGGGTGGGTGAACGGATATCAAATGAATAACGTGAACAAGTGGGAAAATCCGTTGAGGGCCGATTTAGGTTTGCCTGCCCGGGTATCCTACAACTCTAATCCGAGCTGGCTGGAGGGATCTCTGATCGGGAGGTTTATCCTAAATCTGTTTGACGGTTTTTCCAATCGGATAGGTGGGGTGGCGCTCAACAAATCGGCTTCCGTCCTCCTCGACATCAATAGCATTACCGGAGGCACCTACGATTCCACGACAGGGCAGATCATTCTTTTTGGAAAGCCCGATGCTTCCCCAACGGCGCTTCCGAAAATGAATCTTGATGACCTGGCGGTGGCGGTGCGAGCGAAGCAGTTGGGCACGTTCCCGGTGGTCAGCATCGAGGATCCGGTGGTCACCAACCAGCCGCAATGGCCGGGGCGGAGTTGTTACACGGTGCGCTACGGGCCATTTTATACCGACTCCCTGGATGGGCAGCGCAAGGTCCTGGACGTCTCCTCCAAGACTCATTTCGGGTGGGTGATGTTTGAGGCGGATCGATTGATGAAATCCCTAGGCCTGGGGCTGGATAATCGCACCCTGCAAAGCGTCAGCAGCTCGGTGCCCGGCTACGTGAGCTGGCTCAATCTGGCCTTCCAGTATTTCCATGACGGCACGGTCCAAAGCCGCTTCTGGTTCAATCCAAAGGAAATCGTGGTGGAGACGTCGCCCGACGGCAAATCCATGCAAATCACCAAGGCGGAGATGCAGCTTTCCACGGAAACCATGTTTGCTTCCAATGGGCAGGTTGAAAGCACTCCGGATGCGGAATACTTCGCAACCTGGTTCACCAATCAATACGACGCCATCGCCGAAGAGCAGGTGAGCTACGACGACGCGAATCAACCGCATAAGATTTTTAAAGAACTCAAGCAGCTCGCGTATCTCGCCGGAGTCGTGAAGTGGATTCAGGACAATAACATCCCGGTTGATTTGGGATTTCTGAAGGACTACCAGCCGGCATTCTTTGACGCGGCGCCCGCGGTGACTCCCCAAACTTCCGTTTCCGATCGGCGAGTCGTTCGCCAGGGAAATGGCATCAGCGTGCTGACGAGCACGATTACGGGGGGCGTAAATTTTTGCAATGATTTGGTGGCAGGCACGGGTGGAAACCCCACCGGCCTAGGCGCGGACGCAGCCGCGGCCCGCCCGGTGGAGACCGCCCTCGGGTGGTCCTTCTCCAGCAATGGGCAAAGCTACAATGCGACCGCGCTTTCCGTGGATCGGACAGAGAAATCCGGAGGTGCTTCGCCCTCCGCCTTGGATGTTCAATTCAAGGTCAAGGGCGCCGCGCCAGTGACGCTGGCACGCTATTTTGATTCGTTCAACAAGACGCAGACGATGTTTGGCTGGGGCTGGAAGGCGCAACCGTACGCCCTGGAGTTTAAAGGAAACCGGGAAACCTTTAGCATCTGCCACCAGACCTGGAGCGGCTATGGGGAGGTGTGGTTCATGGACCGTTCTTCCGGGGGCACCTATAAGTTTGTGCCTTCGGGCACCTACGACAAGGTGGCCGATCCACAGGGCCTCACCGCGCGCTTTGATGCCACCAAGGATATTCTGGTGTATCGCTACCAGAGCAAGGCGGTGCCAGGCTTGCTCTTTTCGGACAACTCCACGCACCTAACGATGAAACTCGACAGCGGCGAATTGCTGGACTTCAATTTTGATGGGGTGCTGCTCCGCACCGAAGACCGAAATGGCAATGCCATCGACTACGGATACGACGCGAGCAAGCGATTGGTCTCCATCGGTCAGGCCGGCGGCCGGACGATGACGTTGAACTATGATTCCCAGAATCGGGTGTCGACGGTCTCCCTGCCAGGGGGGCGCACCGTTACTTACAGCTATGACGCCAGCGGAAACCTCGTATCGGCGCAGCCGGATGCCCCATCTGGTTTCCGCGCCCGCTACAGCTACGACGCTGACCACAATCTCACCCAAATCCAGGATGAGAACGGGAACGCCACCGCGACCCAATCCTATGATGTGTACGGCCGGATCACGAGCACGGCGCAGCCGGGAGTGGCCACCCCCTTTCTTGAGACCTATGACCTGGCGAGCCGGACTTCACAGATGACGGGGCCGGACGGGGCCTCGAGGAAGACGGAATTCAACACGGACAATGATCCGACGAAGGTGACCGATGCGCGCGGGAACCCCACGACGTTTACCTACAACAGCTACCGGGATCGGACTTCCGCGACGACGCCAGATGGCAAGACTCGTCAACTTTACTACGATGACAGCGGGCGATCCGTAGCCACGGTCCAACCCAACAACCGCGCGGACCGGGTCTTTTACAATAACTTCGGCAGCCCGACGGTGACCTTTCACGCGCCGGTGAACGCCGCCTTCACCGGCGCCTTTGATGCCGACCACGTTTTGACGTCCGGGGATTATACCTACTACACTGTGGACTACACCCAGTTCGGTTTTGACGCCAAGGGGAACCGGACCAGCGTCACGGATGCCAATGCTCATGTCCGGCAGTTTGGTTATGATGCCATCGGCAATGTGGTCTGGTCGAAGGATGCCCGGAGCAAGCAGACAGACTTTACATATGACACAAACACGCGGTTGACGCGGGTGCGCAATGGCCTCGGCCATCAGGTGGACATGGTGTATGACGGCCGCGACAACCTCACCCAGGTGGCAACGTCCGCGGGCACCGTGGATTTTACCTACAATCTGAAAAATCAGGTCACAAGTGTGACCAATGGCAACATCGGAGCCCGGCGGACGACGAGCTATACTTACGATGCCAAAGGCAAGATTAGCACGGTCACAGATCCCAGCAATATCGTGACGCAGTATGCTTACGACGCCCGCGGGAATCTTCTGGGAATCATCTACGACGGCATTTCGCGCTGCACGTACGACTATGATGGGCAGAATCGGCTGACCGCGACGCATTATACAGGCACCGCCGGGGGGGCGCGGGCGTCCCTTGTACCCGTTTCCCCCGTCGGCAGTGAGTTGTTCCGCGGGGGAAGCCCCATCACAATCAAATGGCTCATCCAAGGCGATTGGACGGCCAATACGAATGTAACGATTCAATACTCCACCGACGGCATCCATTGGACGAACATCGCCACGGTGCTCGCCTCAAATGGTTCCTATGTGTGGATGACTCCTCCCAACAGTAATACGCTCCGCATCCGTTTCACGCGAGCCGGAGATATCACGTTCCGCTCCTCGGCCACCGCGGTGTTTGGGCAGTTGACGAATGCCACCTACTACGTGAACGACAATAGCACCGCTGGGGACCAATATTGCACCGCGGCCGGGCAGCCCTACAATGGAACGACGGTGACCGGGCGCTTCTCATCGAATCCCGTAAACGATCCGCAGGCGATCTTTGATAACTACGCCCTCTTGCCCGGGGATGTCATTTACATCGACACGGGTTCCTACGCCTTGGATCACGATATCCTAATCACCGAAGCGGATGCGGGGACCCCTGTTTCCCCGGTGACGATTCAAGGGCCGATCTCTGGACCCGGCGCTTTGCTCAGCCGGGTGGCATCGGGCAAATCCAATAACGCGGTCATTGCGGTCTACGACACGGACCCCAGCGATTCCACCCCCATGCAGGGCCTCGTAATTCAAAACATCAAGACGGGTCCGGGCCTGATTGGGATATGGTTTCAGGACGCGTACAGCTGCACGATCAGCCATTGTGAATGTTCGCAGGCTTCGGAGCCAAGTGCTGCCGGGAGCGGTGTGGGTGGGGATGGCGTGGGCATTTTCCTTTTGCGCGGAGGCAATCATGTGATTGACCACAATATCTGCCATCACAACGGAGGCAGCGGTGGGGGGGGGACAACCGGGAACCCTGGATTGTCTGGTTCAGGTGAAGGGATTTTTGCCCTCTCTTCGAATGGCAATTTGATTCGCTTCAATGAATGCTACGCCAACCAAGGTGGTGGAGGCGCGGGTGGCTCCTCCACAGCCTCGGCGGGCCCCACCTTTGGGTATGGAATCTGGCTGAAGAACTGCGCCGCAACGACGGTCACCGACAACGTGTTGCATGACAACGATGCCACGGGCTTTACCACGACCACTGGCAAGGCAGGCGACGCCCAGATGTACGGGCTGTATGCCGAGGGAACGACCGGCTCCACCATCGAACGAAATCTATGTTACGGCAATGATGGTGCAGGCGGTTCTTCCACGATTGCCAATGGCGGCTTCGGTGTTGGAATTGGCATGATCGTCATCGGCGAACCGGGCGCCCGAATCGCCAATAATACGGCTTTCAATAACTCGGGGGTCGGTGGACTTGCGAGCACTTCGGCGACGTTCTCGAATGGGCGCGGTGAAGCCTACGGCATCGTGGTGTCCTCCTGTGCCAATGCCACCGCGATCAACAATCTCGTTTATGGGAATAGCGCCAGAGCCACGACCCGACGTGTGTCGGAGAATTCCGGCACGTGTCTGGGAGCGGGTCTCCGGGTGGAGGTCAGTACCGGCGTGACAATCCTTCACAATACCATCGAACGAAATCGTGGTTTTCTGGGCACCTCGGGCTCTTCGTCTTTTGCTGCCGGAGCGCAAATCCTTGTGACCTCAACTTCCACCGGGGCGACGGTTAAAAACAACGCTGCCGGATCGCAGGATCTCTTTGCCCCTTGTATTTCCGTGGCGGCCAACAGCCAATCGGGGTTTTCTTCGGACTACAACGATTTCTATACCATCTCTGGCGGAACTGCTGGTTCTGTTGGTCAGTGGGGTACCTCCATCTCGACTTCGCTCTCGGGGTGGAAGAATGCGTCGAGCCAGGATGCCCATTCACTGTCGGTGTCCCCTCAGTATTATGACCAGCCCGCCGGAAACTATCACCTCAAGTCGACCTCTCCCTTGATCGGAGCCGCAGTGCTCTTGGCCAATTCCGGCGTGGATATCGATGGAGAGAACCGCCCCCAACAGGGCCTGAACCCCTCCGCGCCGCTCGCTCCCGATATCGGGTTTGATGAATTCAAAGACACCGATGGAGATACCCTTCCTGATGCGGTCGAATGGTCTACGACCCTGACCAATATCAATGATGTGGATAGCGATCATGATGGGTTGCCCGACGATTGGGAGGTGGCGAATGGGTTGAATCCCAACGACGGCACCGCGGTGAATGGCCCAAACGGCGATCCGGACGGCGACGGCTATACCAATTTACAGGAGTTCCAGGGAGGGGCCAATCCGCAGCTGGCAAGTTCAATTCCGGCTCAGCCTCCGGTCATTACGAGCGCCTCGCCCACGGATACGAATCCGCTCATCCTTGAGGAGGACAGTATTGCGTTCGCGGCAACTGCCACCGACGCCAATGGGGACACAATTACTTACGCCTGGGCCTTGGACGGAGTCGTCAAATCTAACACGAGCACCTACACCTTTACGACTAATGATGTGGCGAGTGGTCTTACTACTTTGAGTAAGAGCTATAATGTGGAGCTGCGGGTGACTGCCGGGGCGGACCAAGTCACACGGAACTGGATCGTGACGGTGGGAAATCGAAACCATTCGCCCGTTATCCAGCCGATCGCGAGCGTGCGCGTCCGTCCCGGGAATACCATTCAGCTAAATCCTATTTATTCGGATCCCGACAATCAAAACGCAGCCACGGGGGACGATAACATCCTAGCCGTGAATTTTTCCGGCTTTATGACGAGTGCGACCAAGACCGTTTCGGCGGACGACATTGGGTTGCAGGCAGTGACGGTGACGGTTCAGGACAACGGGACGCCCGGCTTGAGTGCGCAACAGGTGGTGCAAGTGGAGGTTGTGAACGCTGGAGTCATCATTGATACTCTAGGGAGCAGTGCGGTCAGTGTTACCGAGGGCGGGGCAGTCGGTAATTACACGATGGTGTTGAGTTCGCAACCGACGGCGCCGGTGACGGTGACGATCAACGCGGACAGCCAGGTGACGGCAAATCCGACGAGCCTGGCGTTCACCACCGAGAACTGGAACACGGCCCAAACGGTGACGGTGACCGCGGTGGACGACCGCGTGGCGGAGGGGGCGCATACCGGGACGTTGACGCATACGGTGACGAGCGCGGACGCGATCTACAATGGGGTGAGCGTGGCGAACGTCGTGGCGAGCATCAAGGACCGCCCGATTGATGATTGGAGACATTCCAAATTCAATGCGCTGCAACTTGCTAACGCCGCGATAAGTGGGGATGGAGCCGACCCAAATAACAATGGCATTTCCAATCTCGTAGAGTATGCACTCAATGGAGACCCCACTGGCGCTACACCGGGTCTAGCCATCCTTCCGAAGATCTCCAAAAGCGTGACGACAGGACATCTTCAGTTCAGTGTCTCTCGTTACCTGGATAGAGTAGACCTCATCCTCGAAGTTCAAGGAGCGGACGCGCCGGGCGGGCCTTGGGCTACCTTGGCCGTAAGCATCAATGGTGCATCATTTTCCACCGCATTAGGTGGCGTGTCCGTAATTGAGACGGGTGTTGGCAATGCGCGGTCGGTTACTATCGAGGATGCGTACTCCGTCGACGACAAAAACCATCCACATCGCTTTCTCAGGCTCCAGGTCACTCGACAATAGATATCTGGTTATCCGGCGGGCGCATACTCCCGAAAAGCTTCCATGTCGCAATTGCGCCGGCTGGGGGCATTCCGGATGATAAGAAATTGCCGCGAGCCGTGATTCTCGTACCGGCCCGCAAAAACCGACAGTCAAAAAAGTGCCGTCTAAGCTCTAGGTGTGGAGGGTCATGAGGTTATTCAGAGGAAGACGAAGGCGAGAGATGGGAGCGAGAAGGTTGAGGGAGTGATGAGGGCGATGCCAGTTGTAGTTATGGAGAAAGAAAGGGAGGCGGTCGGAGCGCTGGGAGGAGGAGGAATAGGAGTGAGCATAAGCCCACTCGCGAAGAGAAGTTTGGATGAAGCGTTCGGCCTTGCCGTTGGTTTGTAAGCGTCCGGTGGAGCGCCACTATGAAGAAGGGTCGTAGATGTGAGAGCGTAGGTGGGTATGAGATCTACGACGCCAGAGCCCGAAGTATTGAAGCAGGATGAGCGGGGGCGAGTGTTGGTGTCGGCGGAGAGACGGGAGGCACTCTTGGATGAGTTTGAACGCAGCGGGGCCAGCGGAGCGAAGTTTGCGCGGATGGCCGGGATTAAATATGCGACTTTTGCGGGCTGGGTGTCGCGGCGACGGAAAGAGGGCAAGCTGACGCCGGCAGTGGAGAGTGGAACGCCGGCCGCTCCTCGCATGAACACGGTGCAGCTCTTGGAGGCGGTGATGGAAAGTGGCGGGACGGTCGAAGAGCGTAGGAGCGGTGCCGGCGGATTGCTGATCGAGTTACCGGGCGGAAGCCGGCTGCGGGTGGAGTCGCCGGTGCAGATGCAGATGGCGGTGGAGTTGGTGGCTTTGCTGGCGCAACGCACGGGAGGGCGATGCTAAGTTTTACCGGGAGTTTGAAGGTCTTCGTGGCGCTGGAGCCGGTGGACTTGCGCCAGAGCTTCCACGGGCTGGAGAGCTTAGTCAGCCAGAAGCTGGGGGAAGACTTGCGTCAGGGGGCGCTCTTTGTGTTCACCAACCGGCGGCACAGCCGGTTGAAGATCTTGTATTGGGACGGCACGGGGCTGTGGTTGTTAATCAAACGGCTGGAGCAAGGCACCTTCGCCTGGCCGAAGCAGGTGGAGCCAGGAGCGGTGAAGCTGAAGCTGGCTCCGGAGGCGTTCGCGATGTTGACCGATGGCATCGACCTGCGTGGGGCGAAGCTGCGCCCGTGGTATGAGCGCGAGTAAGAAAAAACGAACGTTCGTCTGAAGGTGGCTAAGAGGATCGGCGATGGAAGATCAGGGAAACGTGCCCGAACCCAATCCGCCATCCGAAGCTAAATTGCTGGAGCGGATCGCTTTCCTGGAACAGGAGAACGCACTCCTGCGGCAGAAGCTGGATGCGCTGGCGCGGCAGCACTTTGGCAAGAAGAGCGAACAGCTCAACGAGGCGCAGATGCAGATGCTACTGCAGGAACTCGAAGCCCCGGGACCCGCCCGGGGAAAAGGATCGAGCCCGGAGGAGACGGCGACCGAGCCTCCGCGGCACAAGCAGGTCCGAAGCCCGCGGCGGGAACCACGGCTGCCGGAGCATCTGCCGATCATTGAGGAAGTGATCGTGCCGGAAGCGGTGCGGCTAGCTCCGCAAGCGTGGCGGCAGATCGGTGAGGAAGTCAGTGACCGGCTGGATTACGAACCGGCGCGCTTCGTGTGCCGGCGCACGGTGCGCCCGAAGTATGTCGAGCGGGGCGTGTTGGACGCGGTGCCGGTGGTCGCGCCGCTGCCGGAGTCACTGCTGGAGCGCAGCTTCGTCGCGCCGGGACTGCTGGCGCAGATCGTCGTCAGTAAATACTGCGACCACCTGCCGCTTTACCGGCAGGAGTCCATTTACTGGACGCGGTATCAGGTCTGGCTGCCACGCCAAACGATGGCCGAGTGGGTGGAGCTGGCCGCCCAATGGCTGCGCCCGATTTACGACCAGATCCGCCGCGAGGTGCTCCGGCGTGGTTATGTCCAGATCGACGAGACGCCGATCCGTTATCTGCAGCCCGGTCATGGACAGACCAAGCAAGGCTACTTGTGGACGTGCAGCGATCCGCGGGGCGATGTCGTTTTCCATTGGGAGACCAGCCGGGCGGCCACCTGCCTGGAAAAGATCCTCCCAGTGGACTTCACCGGCACCATCCAGTGTGACGGCTACGAAGCCTACGACTGCTTTGCGCGCCGCCGTGCCGGGCCGATCGTGCTGGCCGGCTGCCTGGCGCATGTGCGCCGCAAGTTTTACGACGCTCGGGAGCAAGCCCCCAAAGTGGCCGGCTGGATCTTGCGTCACCTCCAGCAGCTCTACGCGTGGGAAAGCGAGTTGCGCCAAGCGCGAGCCGGCCCGCGCTTACGGCAAGCCGAACGTGTCGCCAAAAGCCAACCGGTCCTGGAACGACTGCACCGCGCCTTGCTGCGCCTCAAGCTCCGACGGCGCTTCCTGCCGCAAAGCTTACTGGGCAAAGCCATCGACTACGCTTTAGGACAATGGCCTTCGCTGCTCGTCTTCCTGGGCGACGGTCGCATCGAGATCGACAACAACCGGGTGGAGAATGCCATCCGCCCCACCGCCATCGGCAAGAAGAACTGGCTGTTCATCGGCGAAGCCATGGCCGGTGAACGCAGCGCGATCCTCTACACCGTCATCGAATCTTGCCGCCGCCGAGGCCTCGATCCCTTCACCTATCTGCGGGACGTCTTCACGCGCCTGCCTGCTGCCACCAACTGGCAGCTCCAAGACCTCACCCCCGAGGCTTGGGCCAAGCAGAAGTCATCCCAAAATCTACGCTCCGCTGCGTAGAGGTCAGAGCCACCACGACTCTGACCCTTCTGACCAATCGCCAGAGATCATCCCGGCTGTCGAAGGTGCTCCGCCGGACGCTTAGATGCGCCAGGGAAAACCAACCTGAAGAAGTGAATGAAAGAGTCACACGAGAAAGACCCAGCCAGTCATCTTGGCCCCGAGTCATGCGAGGTCGCCCGTGAGGGCGGCCACGAAGCGTTGACAGGGGAAAATGCAGGCGAGCCATCGAGCCGCGAAATAAGTAGTCCCGAACTGCCGACGCTGTTAAGCGAAGCGGAAGGCCACACTCCGGCGCCCGCTAAGGCAAGGGCGGAGGAGATTCGGCGCGGTCGCAGACCCTCTGCATGCATGGACACTTCAGGGATGGGAACTGGGAGATCCCAGAGCCCTCCGCCAGTCGATGGGACGGCGGAGCGCCAGGCCAAGGTCATTGACCAAACTGCCTGGATGAACGGCGCTGGGAAGTCGGACGAGGCCGTAGTAGCTGAGAAGCTGCCGAACAAACCGACCGCGGCACAGGCTGACCTGTGGGCGAACGGCGCGGAGGCCGTGGAGCCAAGGGCCTCGACCAAGAGAAACGCGAACCAACAAAGCACCTCCCGGACACAGCGCCGGGTGCATGAGGTGTCCCAGGAGTTGGAGCGCGTGCGCCAAAGGGCGCGAAAGGACAAGAAGACACAGTTCACCGCCTTGCTGCACCACGTCACCGTGGAGCGCCTGCGACGGTCCTTTATGGGACTGAAGAAGCACGCGGCTCCCGGTGTGGATGGTGTCGTCTGGGCGGAATACGCCGAACACCTGGAAGCTAACCTGCAAGGGTTGCATAACCGGGTGCAACGGGGAACCTATCGAGCGCAGCCTTCGCGACGGGTCTATATCCCGAAAGCGGATGGCCGCGAGCGGCCTTTGGGAGTGGCCGCCTTGGAAGACAAAGTCGTCCAAGGTGCGCTCACGGAGGTGCTCAACGCCATTTATGAGGCGGACTTCCTTGGGTTCTCCTACGGGTTCCGACCGGGACGCGGCCCGCACGATGCGCTGGATGCGCTGGCGGTGGGCCTCACCCGAGGGAAGGTGAACTGGGTGCTGGATGCAGACATTCGAGGGTCCTTTGATGCCATCAGCCACGAATGGATGAGGAAGTTCCTCCAGCACCGGATTGGGGATCGCCGCGTCTTGCGGTTGATCGACAAATGGCTCCAGGCCGGCATCCTGGAGCAGGGACAATGGAAGCCAACTGAGCAGGGGACTCCGCAAGGAGCCACCTTGTCGCCGCTGCTGGCGAACGTCTATCTGCACTACGTCTTCGATCTTTGGATCGACCGCTGGCGGCGCTTGCACGCGGCGGGCGAGATGATCGTGATGCGTTATGCGGACGACTTCTTGGTGGGCTTCCAGCAGCAGGAGGATGCCGAACGACTGCTCGCGCATCTGCGGGAGCGACTGGCGCTGTTCGCCCTCGAACTGCATGGCGAAAAGACACGGCTCATCGAGTTCGGGCGGTACGCTGCCAAGAAACGGGAACGCCGTGGCCTCAACCAACCAGACACGTTCGACTTCCTCGGCTTTACCCACAAGTGTGGGGTGAGCCGGGAAGGAAACTTCCTGCTGATGCGGCATAGCTCCACCAAGCGGTTAAGACGCAAACTTCGGGCGGTTCGTGACGCCCTGCGCCAACGGCGGCACCAGCCCATCCCCATCCAGGGGAAATGGCTGGGGCAGGTCTTTCGCGGCTATGCCAACTATCACGGCGTCCCCACCAACTCGCGAGCGGTCAACGTCTTTCGGGGCCAACTCATCAAGAGCTGGTTCCGCAGTCTGCGGCGGCGCAGCCAAAAGCGCCGTCTCGACTGGCCCAAGATGAGCCGCCTCGTCAAACGTTGGATCCCTGCCAACCGCATCTGTCACCCTTGGCCTCACGCGCGCTTTGACGCCAAATACTCAAGGTAAGAGCCCGGTGCGGTAGTTCCGCTCGCCGGGATCTGGGCGGGGGGCGCGGGGTTAAACCCGCGTCCCTACCGCGACCGTTGGTTTTGGGAGAGTAGAAGCGAGTGAAGCGGTGTTTGAGGCCGAGACGAGAGACCTCTGCGGCCAAAGCCGCAGAGCGGTAAGCGGGGCCGTTGTCCGAGTAGAGACGTTGGACGCGAACTCCGAGTTTGGTAAAGAAGGCGAGAGCGGCGTGGAGGAAGGTGATAGCACTGCGAGCGGTTTCGTCGGGAAGGATAGCGGCGAAGGCCAGACGGGAGTGATCGTCGATGGCGATGTGGAGGTATTCCCAGCCGGCGCCGCGGGTATGATCATGTTGACGGTCACCCGTGACGCGATGACCTGGGCGAACAATCCTGGCCAGTTTCTTGATATCGAAATGCAGCAGGTCCCCCGGATGAGCACGCTCGTAGCGGACGACGGGCGGGGGATGCTCCAGGGCACTGAGACGATGAAGGCCATGGCGACGCAGAAGGCGGCTGACGGTGGATTTGGAGAGCTTGGCTTTGGAAGCGATCTGAAAGCCCGGCAGCTTGCGGCGGCGTAAGGCGAGGACTTGAGCAACGCGGAAAGGATGCGTGGAGGAAGGGGAAGAAGAAGGTTTTGAAGAGCGATCCGCCAGACCGGGCAAACCCTCGGTCTTGAACCGGGCGAGCCACTTGACCGAGCGTTCGGACAGGCCGAACGCGGCCGCGACGGTCGCCACGGGTTGCTGCAGTTCGAGAATGCGACGGATCATCTCGGCTCGACTCAGCGGGGTGAGCCGGGCCTTACTATGCATGTTCGTGCGTCGGTTCCAGTTCGGTGGTTGGTGTGACAACCCCACCTCATCAGGTCCTCGCCGCATGAACAACCTCCTGAAACTTCACATCTAGGCGGGGGCGACGGAGCGCGTCATCTATCGAAATGCACCTCTCCGACTTTGAATACACTTTCTAAACAAGTGCCGGGCCCCGGCGGCGGGAGGGTGGAAATTCTTAAAAAAAGTTGAAGCTCGGGCGGCACCTTTGGGCGCGGACTACATACAGAACGGTGTGCACACAGAATCTCTCAGCCATGCCTTTGCCGGGCGCCGGAGCCCGTTCCTGAATAAAAGCGGAAATCTCGGTTTTCCTACGGATTTCCAAATCCGGGAAGGCGGCTATCCCCTGCGCCCCGCATTTGACCAGCGCCCAAGGGACCTGCGATGCCCAGTTTTATACGGTCAGTACTACGGTTAGCAAAAATTTTAGCCCAAAACCGAGCAAATTGGGACAAACCCCAACCAAGACTGCAATGCCGTAAGAGCCTACAATACAACATCCTGCAAAAACGGCAAAAACCTAACAAAACCCGCCAAAATCCGTCGTAACACTTTCGAGTCGAGTGCCTTAAAGCACTCAGCCACTCTTCCGTTGCTCGAAGAGCGCGGACTATGGGGGAAGATTCACAACTAGCAAGGAGAAATGGGGGCGAAGGTGGGGACGGAGCGGCGCGTGGTGGCCGCGTCACTTTTCGTAAACCCAGATCAGGCCGGCCGCGGACTTCATCTGTTTGATTAAGGCGGGGCCGTCATTGAGTGGTGCGCCGGCTTTGTAGAGATTCTTTTCCGCGTCGGGAGCTTTCTTGAGGAGAGTCAGCAGATAGTTGCTCTTCACGGCGAAGTTTACATTTTCAGGTGGCGGGCCGTCGTCGAGCAGGAGGGTGAGGCGTCCGTTCAGCCCGCTGCTCACGACGCCGATCACTTTTCCGCTCTTCGTGACCAGCGCGCCCCCGGAATTGCCCGGCTGCAATCCCACGCTCACCTGAAACTCGCTGGGATTGTCGTGCAGGCCCATGAGGCCGTTTACTTCGCCACTGGTCGTTCGGGGTGAAACGCCCATGACGATGGGACGGGGGAAGCCCACCGTGCGCACGGGCTCGCCGAGTTCCACGTCATCGGAGGGAGCAATTTCGAGCGCGGAGAATTGCCCCTCCACCTTCAAGATCGCGAGGTCGTGCTCTTCGTCGGTAACGATCAGTTTGGCCGGATACTTCTTGTCGCCTTGCTGCAGCTCGAAGCGCTTGCCTTCCTTCACCACGTGGAAGTTCGTCGCGAGAAATCCGTTTTCCGTGGTAAAAAATCCCGTGCCGGTTCCCATCAGGGATTTGTCGAAGAAATTCATGGCCCCCGGAGGAAGGTCCTTGGCGGGCAGGTTGTTTGCCGGGGGCGGAGGCTCCACCGGCTTCGCTCGCGTCCGCACATGGGCGTCGGCCTCGGTCAGCTTCGCGGGCGCAATTTTGGTTTTGAGAGCATCCGCGACCTGCTGTGCGGAGTGAACGCCCTCCAGCGCGGAAATGCTGAGCCATTCGTAGGCTTCCACGACGGACTCCGGGGAATCTTGCAGCAAAAGACCGAGGCGATATTTGGCCACAAGATCCCCCTGTTGCGCGGACTTCCGATACCACACGGCGGCGACGGCTCGATTTTGCTTCACGCCCCGTCCTTCCTCCAGGCAAGCGGCATAGCCGGTTTGGGCCGGCACATTGCCCGTTTCCCCCTCGCGTTTGTACATGGTCGCGGCCGTGGCGGCATCTTTCGGTCGTCCCCACAGGGCCTGCCCGGAGAGCGCACCGTCGGCAAACTTGCTGCCCGCTTTCGCCGCGCACTCGTACCATTGCGCCGCCAGCGGTTCATCCTTCGGCGTTCCGTCGCCGGTCGCATAAGCCATCGCGAGCGTCACCTGCGCATCCAGGATGTTGTGGTCCGCCGCTTTTTGCAGCCACCCGAGCCCGACGACGATGTCCTTCGGCACACCGCGTCCGATGCGATAGCATCGCGCCAGCTCGTTTTCCGCGGGTGGGTATCCTTGTTCGGCCGCCTTCTGCAGCAGGTGCGCGGCTTCCGCGTAATCCTCGGGCACGTCGCGCCCGGTGATGAGGCACTGGGCATACTGATATTGCGCCTCGGCCTGGCCTCCGTCCGCCAGTTTTTTCCATTCCACGGCGGATTTGGCTGACTCTTCGGCCGGCGCCAGCATCCCGCTGCTGCCCAGGACCAGCCCCATCAGCAGCGCCCGGCTGTCTCGCCAGAAACGGTGCGCCTTACTTTTCATAGCGGACCTGCGCAGTTACTTTGATGTCCTTCAAGATCGGAATGAGATCCTTGATTTGTTCCCACGGAATTTCTCGCTCCGCAGTCAGATCTCCTTTTCCGTTCCGGATCGGAACGGTTTCCTGCTTCATGGTAACCGTATGGATTTCGCCCAGGAGATCCGTGCGCAGGGCCAGCCGGACATACACTTCGGATCGTGAAGCGCGCCCATATTCGGGGTGAATCTTCGGTTCCTTTTCCACGACGTCGCCTTCCACAACGAGTCCCTTGCCTCTCTCGGAGAGAAACTCATTGAAGTGCCAGCGCAAGTTCACCACTTGATAGTCGGGCGGATTTTCGCTGCGCCATTTCGCCGCGGCAGCTTCCTTTTGTTCGGCAGAACTTTCCTGCCATTTGTCCCAGCCTGCTTTGGCGCCCCAGCCGAGGATGGCCAGCAGGATGAGCAACATGATCCAAAGCATCAGGCGCCCTTCGGCGGGTGGCTTGGCGGTCGCAGCGCGTGGCCGCACCACGCTGGAGGCAGGGCCGCGCGGCACCGCGACGGGGGCGGCGGTGGTGGTGACTTGGGCAAATTCCGGATACGATTCCACCGCGAAAAATTCCCCCAGATCCGCCCGCCGCAATAAGTTCTCGCGCCGCAGCGCTCCGGTGCGGAGATAGGCCAGCACTTGGGCCTGCGGGACCGGCCCCATCTGCGTGCCATCGGGTTGGAGGATGTAATAAGTTGCAGTCATGGAGTCATTGCCAAAGGCGCATTCTAAAGAGGGTGGGGGACATGAAATTCACGCGGACTCCGCCGCGCTTTTCTTTCGTAGCGATGGCTCATCATGAGGCAAGCCGAAACAGGACGTGGCGACGATGGCACCTGCCCCCCCTCCATCCCTAAGGAAATCACTCCGCCTGCGATTAGCGAACACTCATTCATGCGCCTTTTCTTCCGAGTTTTCCGCCAAACCACACTCGGGGCCTTCGCGCTCGCTCTCCGCGCCTCCGGCCTCGCGTCTCAGCCCACGGCGTTGCTCGATGATCTGATTCTCGGCAACCCGGCCTCCGAGACCGCGCACCATGGCGTGGTGGAGAAAAGCGAAGTGCTCACTGCCGGCGCCCTCGGCGCCTCCGCGCGCCGGCTTTTGCCCGGCGGTGCGCAACCGTGGGAGGGCGGACACCTCGCCTTCACCATGAAGGTCGACCCCGCCAAGCCGAACTATCTCACCGCGCGCTTCTGGGGCGATGAGATCAACGAGAATTACCTCATTCTGTTCTGCGAGGGGAAGCAGGTGGGCTACCGCCATCTCGGCGACATCGATGTGCTCGCACTGCCCGATGAGGAGCCTCGCTACAATGGCCGCTTTTACTACGCCACCACGCCGCTCCCCCGCGCGCTCACCGCGGGCAAGAGCGAGGTGCATCTCGAAATCCGGAGCAATGGCCCCATTTGGGGCTACGCCAAAAATTTCGAGCAATATCAAAAGCCGATGACGACGCCCTCGCGGGCCATCTACCGGCTCGCGACGCATACGGATGGCTGTTTCAGCCCGCCTGCCGACGAAAAACAGGGCGACGCCCCCAAGGACGCCGTCCGCGCCCAGCCGGGCGAGGAAGTGCTCGCGACGACCAAGCAGCGTGTGAATGGCACGCTCGACGGTCTGCTGAAATCCAAGCGGCCCGTGAACCAAATGCAGGCGCAGCTTCTCGCGCGCGCTTTCTTCGTGAAGTGGACCATCGCTTTCCAAAATCCGAAGGCCGTGGAGCAGGTGGTCGCCAGCGCCGATGAGCGCTACCAGGCATGGAAAAAGGATCCCGCCGCCGTGTGGCATGACGCTGCCACGTGGAACCCCGATTGGTTTGGCCTCGGCCCGGAGGCGGACGCCGTTCGTCTGCTGGCCAAGGCGATTTCTCCCGCGACCCTCGATGCGAAACTCGATGGCGAAAAAACGCGCCGAGCCGCGTGGGGCGAGATGTTTCGCGCGAGCCGCGATTGGCTGCGCACCCATCGCCGCTGGTATACCAACCAAACGCTCTTCGTGGATACGAATCTCTACCGTTCGCACCGCGCACTCGCCGCGCTCAACTCCGCGGACGCATGGCCTGAGGAGCGGGCCCGCCATTACCTCTACCAAGCCTTCGGCCTCGAGCCTTGGCTGGGCGCGGACACCGCCAGTGGCTCGGCCAACGGTGAGGGCCCGGAAAAATCCTGGGGCACTCATTATTTCCAGATCACCGACAAAGGACTTTCCCGCGAACTCGGCTACGTCGGCGGCTATGGCGAAATCCTCGGCCAGATGGTCGACGCCTACGAAGCGACCTACGACCCCGGGCAGGAAGGCGACGCCAAAATGAAAGCGCAGATTGCCAAACTCCAGCGCGCTCGTCTCTACTTCCGCTATCCCACGGCGGATGAAGATGGCTTCCGCGCGATGCGCATTGAGACTGGCGTAGGCTGGCGCGACACGCATTTCCCCGGCCCCGTCACCTACTCCCAGCGCACCTCCACCGACGAAACCGCGCTCTACGCCGCCGCCAGGACGCTCGATCCGCACGCAGTCGGCGCCGTGCAACAAATGTTCGCCGATAACCAGTTCTTTGCCTCCGTCGCCGACTCGCTGAAGGACCGCCGCCTCCGTGCGGATTTCGGCCTCCTCACCATCCCCGACGATTACGAGAAACTCCGCGCCCAGCCGCCGAGCCCGCATCGCCTGCCCATGTCGTGGGATCAGCCGGACACCGTTTTCGCCGACGAAGAGGACGGGGTGGTGGCGATCAAGCACGGCCGGGAAATCCTCTATGTTTCGCTCTACTGGCGCTCCCGGTCGGGCATCAATGGGCTGGCCCGGGTCCACTACCTCACCCCGCAGTACCAACAGGTGGCCGTTGTCTACGAGGATAACAAGTTTACCCCCAGCGGCCAGGTCTGGAAGCGGCCGAATTGGACCAATTTCGGCTTCGGCAACGGCGGTTTCCACTATCCGGGCAAGCTCGACTCCGCCTTGGCGGGGGAGGAATTGCCCATTCCGAAGTTTCCGGCCGACGTAAAATTGGAGGTGGGGAAGGAAATGCCCTTCGCCGGACGCGCCGATTTTTACCAACTCCGCTTCGGCCCCTACCTCATCGCCATGAATACCACCAAGGACCAGTCTTTCGAGGCAGCCGTTCCTGCTGGTTTAAAGGACGCACCGGATCTGGTTTCCGGTCAGGTAGTTAGCCTGCAAGGCCCCGTGAAAATCGGCCCGCGGCAGACGCTCGTTTTGCGGCTCGATCCTTGACAGAGCCTTGATGCGCGCCAGAGCCCGCCGCCAGCCGCAAACCGCCCCGAATTTCAACGCGAAAACAAAAATTTCCTTCGCGGAACCCGTTATTTGTGCTAGTCTACTTGTCCTATGTCTATCGCTAAAAAGCCTGCGTTTAGTCGCCGTCTTCCCGATTTGGTGACTGAAGAACTCGCCTCGGTCCTCTCCAAACGGTCGTCTTACGAGTTCAAGGATTTGTTCGACGTGGTGCATGAGAATTTGAAGGCTCGCAACGCGGCCAGCGGCGGGGAGGAAATGCTCCGCCTTCGTGCGTATGAGAAGCTTCAGAACCTCGTCAGCCGCGGCATGGTCAAGATCACCGTCGGCAAGGATGGCAAGAAGAGCTACAAGGGCCTCCCGAAGCAGCTCGCCACGTTGCAAACCAACGTCACCCCCGCCATTTAATTCGCTGACTCAGTGAGCAATTATCTGCCCATTCTGGTTCAGGTCCTCATCGTTTTGGGGTTCGGAATCAGCACGCTGATCATCAGCGTTCTGCTCGGCAAAAGCGCCAAGCGGACCCCCACCAAGGACATGCCCTACGAGTGCGGCATGGTCCCGAAGGGCGAGGCCCAGCCCCGCTTTTCCGTGAAATTCTACCTCGTCGCGATGCTGTTCATCCTCTTCGATATCGAAGTGGTGTTCCTGTATCCGTGGGCGGTGAACTTCAAGGAGATGATCCAATCGCACGGCGCGGGCATCTTCTGGAGCATGGCCGGCTTCCTGACCCTGGTGACGGTGGGATACGTCTACGCCATCAAGAAGGGCGTGTTGGACTGGAAGAAAAATTAAAGCGCTCCGGCGCTGCACGTGCAGCCCGGCGAGTTGCCACCCGCAACCCGCCGGGCTGTTTTGTTTTTAGGCGAGGGCCGGGTAGTGGGGGCGATGCGCCCGGCAGAACAATCTTCGCTGTCCTCCAAACTTCGCTCTTTGAACGGACCTGCACCGGCAGGAGTCTATCGGCGCACACCCGAGCTCATGAATCCCGCCGCCACCGCCGATTCCATCCCCGTCGCTCGTGTCCGTCTTTGGCCCCTGGTGATGGCCACCGGTCTGCTGACGGGCGCCGCCGATTTCCTCTTCTGGCATTCGGAACCCGGGATCAGTCTCGGCATTTTCGTGGCGCTGCTCGCCGTCGGCGTATTGTTCCACCGGACGGAAAAGCGAATCGGCGGCGGCACGTGGCTGGCCTTCATTTTACTCCTCGGCGCGTGCGGGCAATGTGGCATCGAGATCTGCTTCACCAATGTGTGCGTCCTGATCGCGCTCCTGCTCGTCCTGGCGGGGGGGAGCTTTTACTCCGGCCTGCCGGCCGGTTGGCGGCGCTGGCTGCGGCAAGGCTGGGCCGTGCTGGCTTGCGTCGATCGTTTGCCCTGGCTCGCCACGACCTGGCTTGCGCAACGGCCCGCGGTCCGGGAGCGTCATCCCTCGTTCTGGCTGGCCCGCTCCTTTGCGATCACGGCCCCGGCTCTGATTCTCATCGTGGTCTTCGCGGCTTTGTTCTCCAATGGGAATCTCATCTTTCGCCATTTCCTCGAGCGTTTTGAATGGCGGGCCCTGGACTGGCTGACCACCTTGGATTGGTCGCAATGGCGGCTGATGTTCTGGCTGGCGGCCGCCTCGGTGATTCTCGCCTTTCTTCGCCCCTCCGGCGCGGCGGCCACCGTCCCGCGGCGCGAACTCGGTCTCTGGCAGCGGTCCGATACTCGCCTGGCCTGGCTGCAAAGCCTTCTGGTTTTGGCGGCATTGAACGCGCTCTTTGCGATGGTGAACACGATTGATGTCTTCAATCTTTGGATGCAGTCATCTACGCCTTCCACGGTGGACCCAAAGGAGTTTGTCCACGCCGGGGTCAACAGCCTCATCGTCGCCACCGTCCTGGCCGCCATTGTGCTCGCCGCGATGTTTCAGCAGTCCCGAGAGGTTACCGGCAGCCGGGCCCTGCGGGCTCTGGGCTACCTGTGGATCCTGCAAAATATTCTCCTCGCCGCGAGTGTCTTTCGCCGGGACTGGCTCTACGTCGCCGAATCCCATCTCCTCACGGAAAAGCGAGTTTACGTGCTCTGCTTCCTGAGCCTGGTCGTGGCCGGCTATGGCTTCCTGGCGGTTCACGTGCAGCGCGGTGGCGGGTTGGGACGGCTCTTGTGGCGCAACACGATCGCGACGTTCATCCTTTTCTACACCATGCAATTTCTGGATGTTGGCGGCTTGGTTTCACGATGGTGTGCCCGCAAATCCCTCGACGATCTCACTTGGGGCTTCAACGTCACGTATTGGTCCACGCAAGGCCCCCCAGCCTGGCCGGCCATTCTGGCCGTGGCCCATGCTCGGGCGGAGCATCCCCAGCGGGATAAGGCCCGCGAGTATCTCGCGCAGCTCCGTTCGGCCTTGCTCGCCGAAGATGATTCCGATTGGCGGGCCTGGCAGTGGCGCGGGGCCGCGAACCGCGCGCAAGTTTTGGCCGACGCTCCGCCCAAATAGCGTCGTTGGCCCGTGGTGGTGGAGTTGGTGAAAGCACCCGCTCGTCCCTACGAGTACGTCCCCAGCGCGTCATGCACCCCTTCCACCGCCATGCCCCCTTCGCCCACGGCCGCCGCGCACCGTTTCACCGATCCCGAGCGCACATCGCCCGCCGCGAAAACTCCCGGGATGCTCGTCTCCAGCGGCCCGGGCAAACGCCCAGCGCCCTGCCACGCCGGAGCCTGCGCCACGGCGGCGCCCGTGCAAATGAAGCCTTTTTCGTCCCGCTGAATCTCGGGAGGGAGCCAATCGGTGCCGGGCCTCGCGCCGATCATCGAAAAGACCGCCGGCGTCTGCACGGTGCGCCGCTCGCCGGTGCCGACGTTTTCCAACTCGACTGCTTCCAGTGTGCGCTCGCCGATCATCTTGCGGATCTCCGTTTGGCAGAGAATCTCGATGTTCGCCTTCGTCTCCACCCGGCGGGAGAGGTAGCTCGACATGCTCTTGGAAAGATCGGGGCCCCGGATCACGAGGAAGACTTTCGCCGCGCACTCGGAGAGAAACATCGCCGCCTGACCGGCGGAGTTGCCGCCACCTGCCACGATCACGTTGGAGCCCCGGCAGAGCGCGCCCTCCATGGGCGTCGCCGCATAGTAAACGCCGGCTCCCTCGAAACGCTCGCGTCCCTCGGCCTCAATGCGCCGGTAGGCTGCGCCGGTGGCGATGACGACGCATTTGGCCTTCAGCGATGCCGGGCAGCTCTCCACCTGCAAGCAAGCGTGATAGGGGCCTTCGTGGCAAAAGGTGAGCGACAGGGCCTGCGCGGGCGTGGAAAATTTAGCGCCAAAACGATACGCCTGGAGCTGCGCGCGGTGCGTGAGATCGCCGCCGCTGATCCCCGTGGGAAACCCAAAAAAGTTTTCGATGAGCGAGGAAGAGCCTGCCTGCCCGCCCGGCGCGTAGCCCTCCAGCACCACCGTCTTGAGCCCTTCCGAGGCCGCATAGACCGCCGCTCCCAGTCCGGCCGGTCCGGCCCCGACAATGACCAGATCACAATAGATCTCCGTTTCATCCTCGCGCGCCAGCGGACGGAGCAAACCCGCCACCTGCGCGACCTCTCGCAGCGATGGCCGCCGCAGGGTGCGGCCGCTGCCATCGATCAATACCGGCAGATGCTGGCCTTCCAAATGCAGGCGTTTGGCGAGCGCTTCGCCATCGGGATTTTCGCAATACAGGAGCCGGTGCGGGATGTGGTTTTTGTCGAGGAAGTCGTGCAGCCGATGGCTTTCCTGGCAGTCGCGGCCGGCGAGGATCCGCAGCCCGGCAAATTCCCGATCCCGGCGCAGGCGCTCCCGGCGCATGATGAATGCATTCACGAGCAGCGGCCCGACTCCCGGCAGTTCGGCCAGGACGCGCCGGAGTTCGAGCGCCGGGATTTCCAGAATCTCCGTGGCCGGCGCCTTGCCGCGGGCGCTGGCCAGCGAGGAAGTGCCGTTCAGCATGGCGATGTCGCCCACGAAATCCCGTGGTCCTGGCTCGGCGAGAATCTGCTCCTGCCCATCGCGCGTCGCAAAAACTTCCAGTCCGCCGGAAAGGATAATCGCCATGGCGATGTCGCGCTGCCCGGCGCGATAAATCACTTCGCCCTGCGCAATCACCCGCCGCTTGCCCAGCGGCTCCAGCATCGCGAGGTGCCGATCATCCAGCTTCGGAAATGCGACCGTCTCTGTGTCCCGATAGAATTGCTCATCCGGATCTGCCATGCCGCGATCGATATCTGATCCCGCCTCGAATGGGAAGAGTCACCGAAACGGCCTGGACGCTTTCTCTTTGCCATGCTCCTGCTCTTGCTCCTGGCGCAGGGGCGCCTTTCTTTTGTCCCCGAAAAGCACGAAAGACACGAAAGCAGCTGTGTCGGAACCAAAGTTCCCGCAATCGGGGGGTGCGCGAGATTTCTGGACCGCAGACCAAAAAAGCGAGAGCAAGAGCAGAGCAGGACGAGGAGTAAGAGCGCGCATCCCCCAAATTTTGAACATTCCACCCCTCCGCGCGGTCTTCTGCCTTCCGCATGCGCCGCAAAGACCCGCTTGCCAATCTCCGCCTCCTCGCGTTTTATCCGCGCCCCAATCCTGGGTTCGCGCCCAGGTGCGGATGAAAAAACCGTACGGCTCCAGGCCTCGGCGCGATGGCGGCTTGCGTCCGGAGCACCGAAGGGGCAGTACCCCAGAAAGATTCGTAACAACCGCATGATCAGCGTCCAAAACCTGACAAAAAAATACGGCTCCTTCACCGCCGTGAACAACATCAGCTTCGAGGTGGCGAAGGGGGAGATTGTCGGTTTTCTCGGGCCCAACGGCGCGGGCAAGAGCACCACGATGAAAGTGCTCACCGGCTACCTGCCCGCCACCAGCGGGAGCGTGCGCATCGCCGATTGCGACATTTTCGAGCAGAGCGTGGAGGCTCGCCGCCACCTCGGCTATCTCCCGGAAAATACTCCGCTCTATCCCGACATGCGCGTGGGCGAATACCTGCGCTTCCGCGCCGCGCTCAAGGGCGTTCCGCGCGGCAAGGTCCGCGAGCGGGTAGGGGATGTCCTGGAGCTCTGCCAGATCAAGGACCGGGAAAAGCAGCTCATCGGCTCGCTCTCCAAGGGCTATCGCCAGCGCGTCGGCCTTGCCGATGCCCTCGTCCACGATCCGGATTTGCTCATCCTCGACGAGCCCACCATCGGCCTCGATCCGAACCAAATCCGCACCGTGCGCGAGCTGATCAAAAATCTCGCGCACAAGCGGACCGTCCTGGTCAGCACCCACATCCTCACCGAGGTGGAGATGACTTGCTCCCGCGTGATTGTGATTCACAAGGGCACCATCCGCGCCAGCGACAGCGCGGAGAATTTGCTGAAATCCCACCGTGCCGTCGGCGAACTCCGCCTGGAGGCGCAGGTCGGCGCCGATACGGGCGCCATCGCCACCGAGGCCCTCACGAAGCTCATCGGCATTAAAGACGTTTCCGAGGAGCGCGTGGGCGACTGGAGCTTTTTCACCATGCGCACCGATGCCAATGCCGCCCCGGGGGAAGAGGTCATCCGCCTCGCCGCCGCCCGACGATGGAACGTCCGCGAATTGCACCAGCGCCGCGCCACGCTGGAGGACGTTTTCGTCGAGCTCACCCACGACGCCGCTTAATACCCCGTTCCTTTTTCCACGCCATGCGCACCTTCTTCGTCCTGCTCGATCGCGAGATTCGATCGTTCTTCAATACGCCCATCGCCTACGTGGTGATGGTCTTCTTCCTCGCGGTCGTGGGCTTCCAGTTTCACGCCGGCATCATGACGGTGAACAACCGCCCGGAGTTCGGCCAGACGGCGCTCGAGCTGTGCTTCGATTCGCTGTTCTGGTTCCCCTTCATGCAGTGCCTCTCGCTCATTTCCATGCGCTCTTTTGCGGATGAATTCCGCATGGGCACCTTGGAAACGCTGGCCACCGCGCCCGTGCGCGACTGGCAGGTGGTCCTGGCCAAGTTTGCCGGGGTCTTCACGTTTTACCTCCTCCTCCTCGCGCCGACGTCTGTCTACTTCCTGCTTCTGAAGCATTTCAACGGTGGCTCCGTCAGCGCCGCCGGCCTCGGCACGTTTGGTTCGTGCTATCTCATGCTGATCCTCATCGGGATGTTCTACACCTCGGTCGGCTGTCTTGCCTCTTCGCTCGTGAGGGATCAGATCAACGCCGCCGCCATCACCTTCGCCTTCGTCCTCGGCTCCTTCATTCTCACGCTGTTTTTGATGGCGCCCATCCTCATCAAGAACGCCACCGTGCACGCCATCGGCCAGTATCTTTCGCCCTATTACCACCTGCACGATGCGTGTGTGGGCCGGCTCGATACCCAGCAGCTCGTCCTCTATCCCTCCCTCACCGTCCTGGTGCTCTTCATCACCCTGCAGGTCTTCCAATACCGCAAGTGGCAAGCCTAGCCCTTTTGCTTTTCCGATAACATGAGCGACGCAAAACCCGAGTCTTCTTCCCAGCCCCAGCGCCCGGAAGTCCGGACGATCAAGATTGGCCGCCTCCAGATCGCGCTGAACGTGATCCTCCAGGTGCTGGCCGTGCTCACGTTGGTCATCATGGCCAATTTCCTGGCGTTCCGGCACCATCGCTCGATCGACCTCTCCACCAATCGCGCCTTCACCCTCAGCCCGCAGACGAAGGTGGTGATGAAGCAGCTGCAGGAGCCCTGCAAGGCCATCGTCTATTTTTTCAACACCGGCACCTCGATTTTCGACGACACCAAGAATCTGCTCAAGGAATACGAGACGCAGTCCAATCGGAAAATCGTCGTGGAGGTGGTGGACCGCGCCGATGCCGCCCGCGCGCGCGAGCTGCAGACCAAGTACAAGTTTTACGATCAGGAGGATATCGTCATCCTCGACTACAAAGGAAAATCCAAGTGGGTGGAGGCTCGCGATTTTGCCGAGCTCGAGGAGATTCCCGTCGACCGCCGCTCCGACAGCGGACCCGCCGCGCGCGTGAAAAACTACAAGGGCGAGCAGTATATTACCTCCGCGCTCATGGAACTCGTGGAGGAAAAGCAGAATATGGTCTACCTCATTGCCGGCCACGGCGAGTTGGTCGCCGGCAGCCCCGATTTCAAAATCTCCACCCAGTTTTTGGAGCGCCAGAACTATAAGATTAAGAACCTCCCGCTTTCCACGGTCGACAAGATCCCCTCCGATGCGAGTGCCGTGATGATCTGCGGCCCCGGCCACGATTATTCGGATCGGGACCTCCAGTTGCTTGACGAATATTGGAAGCGCAATGGCCGCATCTTCGTGGCCCTCGGGCCGGATGTGAATGCCGACAAACTCACCGGGTGGCTCGCCGCGCGTGGCGTGAACTTGATGGGCGATCGCGTCATTTCGGTCTCCAGCAAAATCCTGGAGGACAAAAATACCGTCTCCCAGGTCCGCGGGGCGGAGGGCGTCTTTACCAGCGGTTCTCCCATTACCAAGCCGCTGGCCAATGTCGGCGTCAGCTTTTTTGGGGAGACACAGTCGATTACCCCGGTGGAAACCATGGTCCGCGGTGGAGAGATCACTCTCTCGGCCCTGATGGTCAGCCCTCCTCAGTGGTGGGGCGAGACCGAGTCGTACGACGAAAATAATTTCCCGCGTTTCGATCCGAAGAAAGATCATCAGGGCCCGCTCGCGCTCGCCGTGGCGGTGGAAAAAGGAGCCGCCAAGGATCCGAAAGTGCAGCTCGAAACGCCGCGCCTCGTTGTCGTCGGTAATGGCATTTGCTTTAGCGATAGCGGACTTCGCCTGGGGCCGCTGCATCGCGACTTCCTCATCAATTCCCTCAACTGGCTCCTCGGCCGCGAAACCCTGCTGGAGCTGCCGGCCAAGGACAAGCCCCTCAACGACATCGCCCTCACCGACGAGTCCCTCGTTCGCTTCGGCCTGATCATCATTCTCGGTGTCCCGTGCGGGATCGGGATGCTCGGCCTGTACTACCTGTGGTGGCGCCATGGTCGCAATTTGCTCATGCTCACCGTCATCCTTTGCCTGGTCGCCGGAGGGCTCTGGGTTTCCATGGAAATCCTGCATCGCTGGGCTCTCACGCCGGCTGCGGAAAACAACGCCTCGCCTTAGTTCATGAAATTGCGAAATACGCTCATCCTGCTCGTCCTCGTGGCGGGCTTGTTTGCCTACATCAAATGGGTGGATAGCAAGCGACCTTCAACCGGGGAGGCCGATCAAGCAGCCCGCTACCCCTTCCGTCAGGCCGGCCTCGAGCAGGAAAAGATCAAGCTGCTCACGATTCGGAATCGCGATGCCGCGCCCGTGCAGATTTCTCAAAAGGACGGCGTCTGGGAGTTGCAGTCGCCGATCAAGGATCGCGCGCAGGAATTCGATGTGAAAAAAGTCCTCGGCCAGTTGGATCTGCTGGACTTGACGAAGGTGAGTGATGCCACGCCCTCCAAGGAGCAGCTCAAAGCCTACGGCCTCCTGAAGCCCGAGTTCACCGTGAAGGTGGAAGCCGACAAGCCGCTGGAAATCAGCTTCGGTGACGAGACGACTCTCCGCGGCGTGTACTACGTGAAGATCGAGGGGCACGACACCGTTTACACCACGCCTACTTCCATCAAGGAAAGCCTCGCGCGGAAGCCCGAGGATTGGCGCCGCCGCTCGCTCGCGGATTTGGTCCCAGATGCCGTCAAAAAAGTGGACCTCAAGACCGCCAAGGGCGAAATCGAGATCGTGCGTTCCGGCAAGTATTGGTCGCTCGTGAAGCCCTTTAAGGCCCGGGCCGACAACGCCAAGGTGGAGGATTTGCTCGCCAGCGTTCTCAATGCCCAGGTGCAGGACTTCCTCACGGACGCCAAGGACCTCGGTGCTTTCGGCCTCACCGAACCGCGCGCCACGCTGACGTTCTTCCCGGAGGGCACCGAGACGCCGGTCGTCCTGGAAGTCGGCGCCGTTAAAATCGAAAAACCGGAAAAGGAAGAGGCCAAGAAAGACGACAAGCCTGAGCTGCCGGAGAAAGCCCTGGAGAAGCATCCGCCGAAAGCGGTTTACGTCAAGATGACCGGACGCGAAGGCGTGGTGACCGTGCCCCTGGGTATTGAGAACGTGATTCAGCTGCAGCCCAATGATCTGCGCGATCAAAGCGTCATGCGGATTCAAACCGCCTCGGTGAACCGCCTCACGATCGATCCCGCGGGCGGCGAAAAGATCGTGCTCGAGCGCGTGCTCGCCAAGAGCCAGACGAGCGAGGAGTGGGTGCGCAAGGTTTCCGGCAAGCCGGACGTGGACATCAATACCGCCGCCGCCGCCCATCTGCTCAACGAGCTCGCTGGCGCTCAGGTCGACCACTTCGTGGCCGACATGGCCAGCGACCTCAAAGGCTTCGGCCTCGACCAGCCAGCGATCACCGTGACGATCGGTGACTATTCCGCCAGCAATACCGCGGAAACCACGGCCGGTGAACACGAGCAGGCCCGCCTGCTCATTGGCCGCGCCGATGGCCAGACGCGCTACGCCAAGCTTTCGGATGAGCCTTTCATCTTCGCGATCCCGCAGGCTCTTGTGGACGAGATTTGGCTCCATCCCATCCTCTGGCGCCCGGTGGAGATTCGTGCTCTGAAGGCGCAGGAGATCGTGGCGCTCGACATCACGCGCACCGGCCAGCCCACGCTGAGCCTCGTCCGCGACGCCAAAGGCTGGGCTCCGGTCAAGGGCGACGCCAAGGTGAGCCAGTCGGCCGTCGATGCTCTCGTCGACGCGGTGGCTAAGTTGCGCACGGTTCGTTGGCTCGGCCCGAGCGTCCCCGAGGACGGCTTCGACAAGCCGAACCTCACCATCGTTTACACGCTCAGTGACAAAAAGACTGGCAAGCTCCAGATCGGTTCTGTCCTGCCGGATCACAGCTGGCATGCTTCCGTCGACGGTGAGAAAGCGACGTTCCTCATCTCCGCGCCGCAATTCGACGTGCTCAACGCCTCGCTGACCATCACGTCCAAATCCACGCCCGAGGCGCCCTCGCCAAGCCCGAGCCCCGCGCCCAGCACGCCGGCCCCGGGCACACCCGCGCCCGTCGTCGTCCCTCCCGCCGAGGAATCGCCTAAACCTGCGGAAGCCACCAAGCCCACCGAAGCCCCGGCCGCCAACACCAAGCCCACCGATCCCAAAGCGCAGTAATTCCCTGGGCGGCGTGACGCTCCGCGTCGTGCTCAAAATGGCTGGGGCGCAGCCGCCTTCGGACGGCGGCGATGCTTCGCCGCTTTTGGTTGGAGCTGCTGGGGCGGTTTAAGAAGGCGGTAGCCGCTCGCGATGCTTGGTGCGTCTGCAGCCGCAGCCGGGAGGCTGCGGACTGAGGTCGCGATTTTCCGCAAACCGCTACAGAGTGGCTCTCGAAAAGTCGTGCCCGTTCTCCGCAGCCTCCCGGCTACGGCTACAAACACACAGAGCATCGCGCGCGGCGTTGAACCGCTACCAGGCCACGGAGACGCAGCGGCTCAGCCCCGCCGGACCCGCACCGCCGGCGCCAGCACCGCAATCAACAGGCTCGTCACCAGGATCACTATCAGCGCACTCCGCAGCCCCAGAAACTCGGCGATAAACCCAATCAGCGGCGGCCCGACGAGAAACCCAAAGTACCCAATCGTCGATGCCACCGCGATCGCCACACTCGCTGGGATTCCCGGCATCTGCCCCGCCGCGCTGAAGGCCATCGGCACGACCGTCGCAAACCCCAGCCCCACCAGCCCGAACCCGATCAGGGCCAGCACTGGCGAGGCACTGAGCAGCGCCAGCGCCAACCCGCCCGCCGCCAGGATTCCGCTGATGCGCGCCAGCCCCACCGCGCCCATGCGCGCAATCAGTCCATCGCCGACAAAACGTGTTGCCGCCATCGCGATCGAAAACGCCGCGTACGCCGCCGCCGCGAGGCCCTCGCTGGAATGCAGCTCCCGCCGCAGAAAGACACCCGTCCAGTCCGCCATCGCCCCTTCCCCCATCATCACGCAAAACGCGACCACGCCGATAATCACCAGCCCGCGGGGCCGAGCCGGGGAGGGGAGCTTCGGCGAGGCTGCCATTTCTGCTTCCGGTTCTTCGTGCCGATCGCTCAGCAGAAACGGCAGCGCCCACACGCTGGTCACGGCCAGCAAGGCGAGCGACATCGCCGCGAAGTGCCAGAGCGGCGCCACGCCAAACGACGCGGCTACTCCGCCCAGCGCCGCCCCGATTAAGCCCCCCAGACTGAACAATGCGTGAAAGGAAGACATGATTGGCTGCCCATACGCCCGCTCCACCGCCACCGCTTGCGCATTCATGGACACATCGAGCGCGCCGTGCGTGAGCCCAAAAGCAAACAATCCCAGCGCCAGCACCACAAAGCCTGGCGTGAGTGCCAGCAGCGGCAGCGTGAGGCAAAAGATGATCGCGTTTGTCCGGCAGACGCGGTCGCTGCCGATCCGGCTGGAAAGCCGCCCCGCCATCGGCATGGACACCAGCGCGCCCAGCGCCAGCGCCAGCAACGCCAGACCGAGCCGTCCGTGACTCAGCCCGCGCTCCGCCTGGATGGCCGGGATGCGCGACACCCACGTGCCGAAGAGCGCCCCGTTCATCAGAAACAACTCCGACACGGCCCAGCGTGCGGCGCCCGGCCGCGATGCGGCGCGCTCCTTTTGCCGGAGCCCCGGCGAACGCTGTTCAAGCACCGTATCCATGGCTCTCCTTTCCATTCTTCGCCTTCGCGTCACTTCTTGCATGCAGGGATTTTTCTGCCGGGTTCTGGGCGGTAGCGCGACCGCCGCGAAACAATTCCGCCCAAGTCGGTGGCGGCACCAGCGGGAGAGCCAGCCCCAGGCAGACGTGCCGGAGGACTTCGTCGAGCGACGTCATGAACGTTGTCTTCTTCATCCCGCCAGCGCCTCCTCCGCCACCCACGCCTCGGCCGGTTCATGAAAGGTCAGCCAGTCCGTGCGCACCTTGTCCCAGTCCTGCAGAGCCTGCCCGTGATGCGCGTAGAAATCGCGGATCTGCGCGGCATCCCAGCGGAGGATGTCCTCCAGGATCGGCAGAACCACGCTCAGCGCATTGTCGCTTAGCACGGTGCGCTGTGCGATCCGGCCGATCGATTTTGCCTCCGAGACGGCAATCGTGTGCCCGTCCCGGCCATTCACATGCTGCATCACATGGTGATCGGAGCTGCCGTCGCCCACGTAAATCGTGTGGTTTGGGCTCACGTGCCGCCGCGCCTCCAGTTCCTGCAATACAGTCACCTTGCCATAACCTGCCGACACCCGCCGCACCGCTGAGATTTCACCATTGGCGGCGTATTCCAGTTGGGTCCCAAAGATGTGGTCGGATGGAAGGATGTCCGCCAGTGCAGACTGCACCACGTCCTGAGGGGAGGCGGAGATCACGTAGAATGGAAAGCGGGCCTCGCCGATGCCTTCGCGAAAGACTTTCGCCAGCAGTCCCACATTCTTCTTCAGCCGCACTCGCTTTCCCGCCGCGATCAAGTGTTCGCGCCGCACCATCCGAAACTCCGGATCGTGCCGGAGCAGATACGCCAGCTCCGCCCCCTGCTGGACCAGGTGGGTTTGGGAAAGTCCCGCGACCTTCTGTTCAAATCCAGCAATGCCCAGCATCTCGCACAACACGATGCCTGAGTCGTTGAAACTCAGGGTCTGATCGAAGTCGCTCGCGACCAGATACTCAATGATCGGTTTCGTCTTCATAAGACAGCTATTGCATAAGCTGATATATCAGTCAAATCGAAATGTCGTTGCGGCTGGCGGGCTTCGTCTGCTCTTTGGCTCGAGATCTTCGTAACCTCCTTCTGTGGGCGATTCGTGTTCTCCGGTCCTTCCCTTTTAAAACAAGTTGCCATCCAGCTTTGAAAGCTGTTATATCAACTTCATGTCCGCATTCCACCCGGAGTCCACTCCTACGAAATACCAGCGCGTCTTTGACGACCTGCGTAAGGAGATCCTCTCCGGCAAATACAAGCCCGGCCAAAAACTTCCGAGCGAAGCCGATCTCGTCAAACGTTTTGGCGCCTCTCGCATCACGGTTGGCCGCGCGGTCCGCGAGCTTCAGGAGCGTGACTTCGTGGAGCGCCGCGCTGGTTCCGGCACCTATGTGCGCGCCGTGCGCACCGGCGGACTTTCCTTCGGCCTCATCATCCCCGACCTCGGCCGCACCGAAATTTTTGAGCCCATCTGCCAGGGCATGGCCGATGCTCCGCAGGCGGCCGAGCACGTGCTCCTGTGGGGCGCGAGCGCCGCGGCGCAGCCCGGCGCCCCGCGGCAGGAACAGGCGTGGGCCCTTGCCCAGCAATTCATCACCCGCCAGGTGGCCGGCATTTTTTTCGCCCCGCTCGATCGCACGGAGGAAGAGGACCGCATCAACCACCGCATCATCGCGGCGCTCGACAAGGCCCGCATTCCTGTCGTCCTGCTCGACCGCGATTTCCTTCCCTACCCGCAGCGCAGCCGGCACGATCTCGTGGGCATCGATAACCGCCGCACCGGCTTCCTCGCCGCCTCCCACCTCATCCAACTTGGCGCGCGGCGACTCGCCTTTCTCAGCCCCGCGCACTCGCCCTCCACGGTCGATGAACGCCGCGCCGGTTACCGCGAAGCGCTCTTCATGCATGGTCTGCCGCTGGACCCACGCCTGGTGCTCAAATTGGAACCCGACGACGACACCGCCTTGCGCACGCTGATCAAATCGCAGCGTCCTGATGCCTTCGTGTGTGCCAACGACCGTACCGCCGGCCGCCTCATGCAGATCCTTCTCGCCTCGGGGCGCCTCATCCCGGAAGACGCCCGCGTTGCCGGCATCGACGACGTCGGTTACGCCAGCCTTCTGCCCGTGCCGCTTACCACGATGCACCAGCCCTGCCGCGAAATCGGCATGGCCGCCATGTCCGCCATGCTGGAGCGCATCGCCCGCCCCGATATGCCCGTCCGCGATGTGCTGCTCGAGTGCCCCCTCGTGGTCCGCGACTCGTGCGGCGGTCGTAAGGCTTGAGGGGGGCAGGGGCGGCGGGACGATAGGATCGACAGGTCCCATGGGCCGCATAGGTCCTGTGAAGGGAGCGTCCGCGCCGGGCGCCGCACTTCCTCATTTCTGGCCGTATCTACCTCCCCCCCTTCAACGCCTCCGTCAGTGAATTTGCCAGTTCGGTCCGGAATTGATTTTCCTCCGCGATCTCGCGCTGGAAAAAATCGTACCGCAGCGTGGGGCGCAGGGCTTCCACATCTTGCAGTGTCACATTCTTGAGTTCCCCGACAAAATTTTTCATCGCGCGCTCCACGTCGCCCCGGCTGTGATTGGCTTTTGATTCCGTCAACGGCCGCAGAAACGCGATCGCAGCCTGCAATCGTGGGTCGGCTTGGTCCATCAGGTCTGTGCGATGGTTGCGCACGGCGCGAAGGAGCGAGAGCAGTGAATTGGAAAACGCGTGCACTTTGGTGGTGGCCTGCGATTCCGCCTGGTAGTCCGCCAGCACTACGGGTTGCCATGCTTGCACGGAGTCCACGCGGTAACCAAAACGCCGCACGCTTTGCTCCTTCTCCCCGGTGAGGCTGTTCGCGTTGCGCACGATGGCGTAGGTGGCGATCCCGATGACCCGGCCGGTCTTCATGTGAATAATCGGACTGCCGCTGTTTCCCGGGAGGAAGGCACTCGTGACTTCCACCAGCTGCGGCCCGATGCCCGCTACTTTGCCGAGGAGCGCCTTCACCACCCCCGCGCCCTCCGTATTGCCGATGACCAGCACGTCGTCGCCCATCCGCACCTCGTTCGAGACATCCATTTCCAGATCGAGCGCCGGGAATTCGTCGGCGAGTTCAAATCCAAAAATATCGTGGCCGACCGCCGCGCTCGGCGCGCCCAGTTTCAGCCGTGTCCCATTCAGTTGCGTAAACTTTAGTTCGGGGTTTTCCCGCACGACGTGCTGGTTCGTGAGCAGCATCCGCTTGCCCTGGTAGTGGCAGACAAAAGCGCTGCCCCGGCCCGACTGGCCCTCCACAAAGGCAAAGCTGCGGCTCGCGCGCGCCGCGAGCGCCGCGACGATAGGATCATCCGCGGTTAATTCTCGCTTCGCGTCCGGCTTCACCTCCGTATTCGAGCCCGTGGAAGCGACCGATGGCGAGGCCACCGGCGTGGGCAAATCTACCGCGGGGATGGACGTCGTTGCGGGCGCGGAGGGGGCGGGAGGAGGGGGGACGGGAGCGGGTTCGGCCGCGACCACCGGCAGCGAAGGCAGTGTCGCTGAGTCTTTTGCCCGCGTGAAAAACCGCGCCGAGGCAGAGAGCGCGATCGGCTGTCCGTTCACATCCTTCCCTAAAACATACAAGCGATCCCCTTGCGGCTGATACGACACCACCTCCACCACCGCCCCCGCGTGAATGGTCGAATGGGCCAGGTCGCGAAAATAAAGCGTTGTGTCCGCGATCGCCTGCACCTGCTGCCCGCGGTGATACGTCTGCAAAAAATCCGGCGGCAATTGTCCCCACGCCGCCCCGCCCGAGACTGCCGCCACCGCCCCCCACGCCAGAATCGCCAGCACGCGCACCCGCCGGCCAAGCGCCGGGAGGAAATCACACGCCAGATTCCTGGGGACCTTCATCGCCGTATATCTTGCCGCTTTCAGCCCCTCAAACAAGCCGCAATTTCCCCACTCCCACGGCCATTGTCTTTTATCACCTCTCCATCCTGCGATGCGAACGGACGCGGAATTTTCGGTCCTAGAAATGTGCAGACGCTTAGCCCTCGAGACAAAAATCCGCGCCCATCCGTGTCATCCGCGGTCAAAAAGCAAACTCTAGATTTCCTTGAGTGGCGGGCCCCATCGCCAAACGAGCAAGCCGAATTACCGCAAAGGACACAGAGGTCCCCAGCGTATATGCACTTTGTGGCTACTTCTCTCCCGTCTTTGGGGTGGGCTTCGTTGGTCAGTGCCTCCCGTGGCGGCTGCGGCGAAAGGGAGGGGCGGCCGCTTTCTCCCCGCGACCTTCTTTTGCCGCGGCGGTTCCATCATCCCATCGGTTCGTCTCCCATGATTTTATCTCACAGGTTTTTGTCTTCCGCGCGCCCCACCCGGGCATTGAACATTTCCGCATCCGTGCCAGCCTGAAGCCACATGCACTCCCGCGACAAGGCCCGCCTGTTTCACGAGCTCGGACAGCTCTTGCGCGCCGGTTTTCCGCTCCCCCGCGCCCTCGAGAAACTCATCGGCCTCACCCGCGGAGAAGCGCGCGCCGCCCTCACCGAATCCGCCGAGGTCCTGAAAAATGGCGGCACCTCCGCCGAAGCGCTCGCCGCTCCCGGGGCCTTTGCCGGGCTTGATTCCGCCATCTTCGCCGCGGGCGATAAATCCGGCCAGCTCGAGCGTGGCCTCGCCCTCGCCGCTGATTACCACCAGACCGTCGCCAACGCCCGGTCGCGCATCATGGTAAAGATCGCGTACCCCGTTTTCATCATTCACTTTTCCATTCTCGCCTTCGCGATGCCGAAGTTTGCCACCGAGGGCATGGACGCCTTCCTCTGGACCCTCGCCGCCAACTACGGGATTCTCTGGGCGTGTGTCATTGGGATCTGGTTGGTGTGGCGATTCATCCAATCGCTGGCGGAGCGCCAGGCTGCCATGGATCACCTCCTGTCCGCCATCCCACTCCTCGGCGGACTCCGTCGCAAATTTGCCCTCAGTCGCTTCTGCCTCGCCTACGACATGCAACTGGAGGCCGGCATCAATGTCTTCTCCGCCCTCGAGCACTCCGCCGCCGCCGCTGGGGGCGCTGCCTTCGCTGCCGCTGGACGCCGCGCCGTTCACGCCGTGCGCGCCGGCGAGCCGATCAGTGCCGCCCTTGCCGGCACCGGCGTTTTCCCGGAGTCGGTCGTCCGCGTCTTCGATATCGGCGAAAACACCGGCCAGCTCGACGCCGAGCTGCAGCGCGTCGCCACCGACTATCGCAACTCCGCCGTTCAGCGCATCGAGCTCGTCGTCGAATGGCTCCCCCGCGTCGCCCTCATCGTCATCGGCGCCTTCATTGCCTACCGCGTGGTCGAGTACTACACTGCTCTCTTTCAACCCCTTCGCGGTTTGTAGGTGGATGCTGCGCTCCGCCGCCGCATGAGAAACCCCCGCCGCAGGCGCTTCTTTTCGACCGTTTCGCGACAAAAAAACACGCCGCCACCGCTGGCTTCGTGCAGCGATGGCGGCGTTCCACTTTGTGATCCGAACCACCCGAACGGACCACGCGCTCTAAAATTCAGACCGGGTTAGCCGGCCACATCGATCCGGCGCGGCTTCAGCGCTTCGGACTTCGGCAGGAAGACTTGGAGGACGCCCGCATCGAACCGAGCCGTGACCTTGCTGCGGTCGATCTCGCGCCCGAGCTCGAAGGCCCGGCGGTAGTCGAGCCCCGAGGACTCGCGATACACCGCGCGGCCCGTGGCCGGCGTGGTGGCGCGTCGCTTGCCGCGGATGGTGAGCACGTCGTTGTCGACGTTGAGCTCGATGCCTTCCTTGGTCACCCCCGGCAAGTCGGCTTCAATCAGGAAGCCCTCGGGCTTCTCAATCACGGTGGCAGCCGGACGCAGGAATTTGGTGTTATTGGCGGTGCAGTTCATAAGATTAATTTCGGTAAGAGAGAATTTGTTTCGGTAAAGCTGGCGCCGGCGGACCGGGCATTTGTGGGCCGGCCCGCCGGCATGGATGAGTTGTTGTGGTCTTGGTTCGGAAGGCCCGCTTAGGAGACCTTCACTTCGATGGACTTCGGTTTCGCCTCCTCGGCCTTCGGCACTTCGACCGCCAGCACGCCGTCTTTGTAGGACGCCACGACCTGGTCGGCTTTCACCGCGGTCGGGAGCGTCACGCTGCGGCTGAATTTGCCATACGTGCGTTCCGTGCGGTGGACGGTGCCGGACTTCTCGTCCTTCTCGGACTTGCGCTCGCCGGAGACCGTGAGCACGCCCTCATGGACGACGACATTGATGTTTTCCTTCTTCAGGCCCGGAACCTCCACGGACACGACATATTTGTCTTTGTCCTCGTAGGCATCGAGCGCCGGGCTCCAGTCGCCGAAGGATTCCGCCGCCCGTCCATTGCCAAAGGCAACGTCGAACAGCCGGCCGAACTGGTCGCGGAGATTGGAAATCGGCGCCCAGCCACTCACTTCAGGATTCAGATATTTGTAGAGACTCATAGTTTACTTGATTGGTTGACGGATCACTAAATAGCTTAAGTAATGCCGGAGGAAATTGCGGGAGAGTGTATGTACGTAAGTGATTTGTGGTTAACATTTTGTGAATAAGTAATTGGAAAAATTCTATCTGGTAAGTGAGCCTATTTGGCGCAAATTTTGCCGAGTGGCAAAAATCAATATAGCGCCATTATGGCGCTTATTGAGGCGTGTTTGACGAAAATGGGCAGAGGAGGGGAGACGGCGCGTCGCCCTGAACCATGAGTAGTTGTTTAGCCCCGAAAATCCACTGAAGATGCTATGCTTCGAGGAACACAAGGGGCGTCCCCATTTGAATTGCCATCCTGCGACTCGCTCTGCTCGCTCAAGATGGCAATTCAAAAGAGCGGTGTGCCCTCTCCGTTCGAACGCCAAATGCCTGGCGAATCCATCGAGAGGCTAAACAAATACGACCTTCACTCGTCATTCGTCATTCCTCTTCCCGTCCCCCTCCGCCCATGGCACACCCTCTTCCATGAACCGTCGCACCGCCCTCAAAACCCTCACCGCCGCCACGGCCGCCAGCACCATGTCCGCCCTCGCCGAAGACTCCGCCCCGTACCGGATCAAAAACCAAAAGATCAAACAGTCCGTCGTCCCGTGGTGCTTCAACCCTATGTCCGTGGAGGAACTCGCGAAGCATGCCGCCGCCCTCGGCCTCAAGTCCGTCGAGCTCTGCGATCCGAAATACTGGCCCATGCTTAAAGACCTCGGCCTTACCTGCGCCCTCGCTGGCAGCCACGGCTTCGCCAAAGGTTTTGCGCACAAGGAAGAATGGGCCGAGTGCCATCAGCTCCTCCGCGAGCGCATCGCCCAATGCGCCGCCGCCGGCATCGAGCGCGTCATCTCCTTCAGCGGTTTCCGCCGCGGCCTCACGGATGAAGACGGTATCAAAAACATGGTCGCCGGCCTCAAGGAAATCGCCGGGTTCGCCGAGGAGAAGAAAGTCACCATCTGCGTGGAGATGCTCAACAGTCGGGTGAACATCAACATGAAGGGCCACCCCGACTACTTCTGCGATTCCATGGAGCGCACCGTCGATATCCTCCGCCAGGTCGGCTCCCCGCGCTGCAAAGTTCTCTTCGATCTTTACCACGTGCAAATCATGCACGGCGACGTCATCGCCCGCATCAAGCAGCACAAGGAATACATCGCCCACGTTCACACCGCCGGCGTTCCCGGTCGCGCCGAGATCGACGAGACCCAGGAGCTCAACTATCCGCCCCTCATGCAGGCCCTCGTCGACATCGGCTACGATGGTTTCGTCGGCCAGGAATTCATCCCCACCCGCGACAAAGTCGCCTCCCTCGCTCAAGGCGTGAAAATCTGCGACATCGCTTAGCCGGGGCGGTCTGATCTGCATTGTGGCCCTCCGAAACTTGCGTCCAGCATGTAGCTGCGACCGGAAGGTCGCAGACGCTCGTGTGCTTCTCTTGCGAACGTCTGCGGGCTCCCACGCGCAGCTACAATATATCGCCGCTCAACGAAGCGATTTGCACATTTATGCACACAAATGCACCGTACGTAGCTTTAGTAATCTGTTATGCCTCTGTATTCGATTGCACATTTAATCACTTTCTCTCACTAAGATTCCCTTCGCTTCCGTCTTTTACCCGCATTCCCGATGCACACCCTTACACTCCGCACGCTGCTCCCGGCTCTCACTTTGGCTGCCACCACCCTCTCCGCCGTTGAGGTGGTGAAAGTCGGCGCCGGCTCGTATCTCGACACCCTCCCGCCCGGCGCCAAAGGGCCGCAGGCGCAAATCTACAAGACGGCCGACGTCCAGAGCCCCATGCCGACGAACGACTGGTGGAGTTCCCTCGCTTGGGTGCAGTATTCCGACGTGATGTATCCTCACCCGCTCGCGCTGAAGTGCGTGGAGAGCGGTCTGCGCGTTTACTATCCCGGCGCCAACATCACCGCCAACAACTCGGCCATCTTCGGTTTCATGGCCGGCAACGGAGGCGATGACCTCATCCTCGGCCACTCCGGCTTGGAAAAATTCCCCGATGCGCGCGTCGCCGGCTGGAGCGATTGGTTCGTTACCGCGCAGATGGGCGATGCGGCCAAGGGCGTCCGCTTCACCTTCGGCCACGGCTCTCCTTTTGTGTATGCGCAATACTCCGGTGGCGACCCCGTCGTGACCTTCGCCAAGCAGGCGCCCGAGATTTTCTCAGGCACGGAAAAAGATGCCGTCCTCGGCCTGCGCGTGGGCAAGCGCAACTACGCGCTCTTCGCTCCCACCGGCTCCACGTGGACCGGCTTGGGCACCACCAAGCTGGAGGCGAAGACGAATGGCAAAGGCTACTTCTCCCTTGCCGTTTTGCCCGACGAAAAACCGGAGACCCTCGCCCGCTTCCGCGAGGCCGCCTACAGCCACGTCACCGGCTCCAAGGTCGCGTGGACGTTCGACGAGCAGCGCTCCACGGTCAGCGCCACTTATTCGTTTGAAACGAAAGCGATGGAGGGCACCGACCACGGCACCCTCTTCGCGCTCTACCCGCACCAGTGGCGCTACGCGAAGGCCGACCTGACCGGCCAGTCGTATCCCAGCGTGCGCGGTCCGATGAAGCTCGCTTCCGGCCACGGCTTTACCACCACGGTGAATCTCCCGCCCGCGCTGCCGGGAATGCCGCTCACCGCCAGCATCGATAAAGCCAAGCTCCACGAGCTGCTCACCACGGATCTCGGCGGCAAGGCCCAGCTCACCGGCGACACCTACTGGCTCGGCAAGCAGCTTGGCCGCTGGGCCACCATTCTGCCCCTCGCCGAGCAGGCGGGCGAAAAGGACGCCGTGGCCGAGTGCGACCAGCGTATCCGCGCCGCGCTGGAGGATTTCCTCACTGCCGCCGAGGCGGACGGAAAGCCGGAGGCGAAGGGCCTCTTCGCCTATGAAAAAAACTGGGGCACGCTCATCGGCTACCCTGCCAGCTTCGGCAGCGACAATGAGCTGAACGATCACCACTTTCACTACGGCTACTTCATTCGTGCCGCTGGCGAGATCGCCCGCCGCGACCCCGCCTGGGCCGCCGACGCCAAATGGGGTGGCATGCTGAAGCTCCTCATTCGCGACACCGCCAGCCCCGACCGCGCGGACCAGCTCTTCCCCTTTCTCCGCAACTTCGACCCCTATGCCGGCCACAGCTGGGCGAGCGGCCACGCCCGCTTTGCCGACGGCAACAACAACGAATCCTCCAGCGAGGCCGTGAACGCCTGGTACGGCGTGCTGCTCTATGGCGAGGCCACCGGCGACAAGACGATCCGCGACCTCGGCGCCTTCCTTTTCGCCACGGAAATCTCCGCCATCGAGGACTATTGGTTCGACGTTCGCGGGGACCTCCGTCCCGCTGACTACAAACCCTCGGTCGTCACCATGGTGTGGGGTGGCAAGGGCGCGAATGGCACGTGGTTCAGCGGCGACCCCGTCGCAATCCATGGCATCAATTTCCTGCCGGTCACCGGTGCCTCGCTCTACCTTGGCCGCTGGCCCGAGTACGCCCGCAAAAACTACGACGCGCTCGTCATGGAAAAGATCGCCGACGCCGCCAAGCAAGCCGCCAAGAAAAACCAGCCCGCACCCACCGGCCCGCCCAGCTGGGGCGGCTGGTCCGACATCATCTGGATGTACCGCGCGCTCACCGATCCTGCCGACGCCCTCCAGCAATGGAACGCTCGCCCCGCGGCCTACAAACCCGAGGCCGGCAACAGCCTCACGCAAACCTACGTGTGGCTCACGGCCCTCTCCGACCTCGGCACCGTCGAGCGCGACGTTGCCGCCAGCACGCCCTTCGCCGCCGTCTTCAAAAAAGGCGTGAAAAGCACGCACGTCGCCTGGAATCTCTCGGCCCAGCCCAAGCGCGTCACCTTCAGCGATGGGGTGGTCGTTGAGTGCGCTCCCCACGCATTGGGAGTGAAGTAGACAGGTTACGATCTTTGAGTTAGAGGCCGAACTGCCTCCACGCAGCCGGCCTCCGACGGCCGGAGGAAATGCGCATTTCCTCCACGCGCATCGTCTTTATCCTGGGGCGGAATATTCTCCGAATGTTTAGCCATCCCCTCTTATTGGCCGGTGCCTTTCTCGCGGCAGTGATTTCCGGCACGACCGGCTTTGGCGGAGCCTTATTGCTGCTGCCGCTGCTCAATGGAGTGGTCGGCGTGACGGCCGCCATCCCCCTCCTCACCTTGGCGCAAATTGTCGGAAATATGTCGCGGGTCGGCTTCGGATGGCGGCAAATCCAGTGGCGGCCGATCGCCTATTTTTTGGCGGGTGCAATCGTCTGTGCGGTGCTGGGCGCGTTGTCGTTTGTCACTTTGCCGAAGCAGTTCGTGGTGCGTTGTATCGGTGGTGCCATCCTCGTTTTTGTTGGACTCTCCTTTTTTAAAAAACTGCGCTTTCGGCCCAGTGGTCCTTTGCTCGTCGCGGGCGGCGGCGTGACCGGATTCATTTCGGGTTTGGTCGGAAGCGCCGGACCGTTGGGTGCCGCAATTTTTCTGGGCTTGAAGTTGCCGCCCCTAGCCTATGTTGCGAGCGAGGCAGTGACGGCCTTGGCGATGCACGCCGTGAAAATGATCGTCTACCAGCGATCCCTCTCGCTGGATCGCGGAGTGTGGCTGCTCGCTCTCCAACTCGGAATTGCCATGGTCGCCGGGACGTGGGTGGGGCAGCGGGTCATTGCGCGCCTGCCTCCGGAAAGATTCCGTGCCTTTGTCGCGCTCCTGCTGGTTCTCGTCGCGCTATCGATGTTGATCTTCGGATAAGGCCGAACGCCCGCCGCCTTCGTCTACGTTCCCTTATTGATCTCTCGCAGCCCGCGCATCTCCATCTCGGCGATATCCAGATCGAGATTCTTCGGCAGCAGCTTATGCACGCGCTCCAGGCGCGTGAGCACATCGCCGGTGAGCCGGTCGAGCTTCTCGTGCAGGTGCGCAATCTCCAGCTCCGCCTTGAGATTCACATCGTACTCGATGTCGGCATGGATGCGGTCTTTGGCCGCCTGCCGGTTCTGGCTCAGCAGGACAAACACGGAGAGGAAGATCGCTTCGAGCGAAACGGCGAGCGTGAGAAAGCCGAAGGGATACGGATCAAATTGTGGAATGCCTGGGACGTGGACCCAGTTCACCGTCAGCCAAAAAGCAAACAGGCCCACGTGAATGATGAGGAATGGGATGCTGCCGGCAAACTCGGCGATCCAGTCCGCCCCCTTTTGCACCAGCGTGCGTTTGTCGGCCGTCTCCTCGTTGACGTTGCGCGTCGCCGTGTGCCGGAGGCGCTCCACCGTCACGCGATGCCGGCGGCCCAGCGCCGCGATGAGGTCCATGGCGGCCTGCGGACGCAGCTGCAGAAACTTCTCCAGATCGCCGCGGTCGAGCCGCATGGTCTCGGTATCCTTCGTGGCCTTCACCGAGGCGCTGCGGGTGCCATTATCGAGCATGGAGAGCTCGCCAAAGAAATCGCCGCGGGTCGCCACTTCGAGCACGATGCGCTCGCCAGTATCGTTCTTAAAAAACACCTCCACCTCCCCGGAACTGATCACGTAAATCGCGTCGCCCGGGTCACCGTAATTGAAGACGATTTCTCCCGCCTTGAAGTTGACTAAATCCAGCTGGGCCGCGAGTTCGGTGCGCTCGTGATCGTCCAGAAGATGAAATAGGGGGACCTCTTTGAGCAATGCGGCTTCAGGGCACATCCCGGCACGGTGCCCCGCCGTCCTTGGGTCAGCCATCGGGAAAAGCCCTATCCGCCAGCATCCTTGCTCGTTGCCCATCCCCCGCGCTCTGGCACGCTCTCCGCATGAACTCGACCTGCGCCATCCTGAATCGGGAGTTTCCCGCGGAGGAACTGATTCCCCTTTCCGCCATCCGCCCCAAAATTGTCGCCTGCATCCGCCGCGCGCATCCGAATTTGCAGGATACCGACGCCATTTCCCTCACCGCGCTTGCGCCATTCCGCGCGGAGTATGTACGGACCGTCCTGGAGGAGGACATCGGCGAACTCTCCAGTCTCGAGCATGAGGTGGTGGAAAGCCTCCGCGAGCACGAAGTGCTGGCTTCCAACGTCGAGGCCAGCTTCGAGACCAAGCTGACGTTCGGCGAGCGTTGCGCCGACAAAATCGCGTCCTTCGGCGGCAGTTGGCGCTTCATCATCTTCTTCGGGATCTTTCTGGGCATCTGGATCCTCGCCAACGTGATCGTCGGCCTGCGCGCCCCGGACCCTTATCCATTCATCCTGCTGAATCTCCTCCTCTCCTGCCTCGCGGCCCTGCAGGCGCCGGTGATCATGATGAGCCAGAACCGGCAGGAATCCAAGGACCGCGCCCGCAGCGAGCACGACTACAAAGTGAATCTCAAGGCCGAACTCGAAATCCGCCACCTCCACGAGAAAATGGACTTCCTGCTGAAGCAACAAGCCCAGCGTCTCTTCGCTCTGCAGGAGCTCCAAATCGAACTCATGGAAGAGCTCTCCCGACGCCCCTCCCTCGGCGCGCCGACGAAATAAGGCAGCTGCGAGCGGGAGCTCGCGGGCTGATCTTTCACTTCGCGTCGCGTCCCTTTTCCGATCCCGGATCCAGCAGCGCCCCCAGCGCCCAGCGCAGCGTGAAGCATGCTTGATTGTAGCTCGCGAGGATCCCGAGGTATTCCCGCCGCGCGCGCGTGAGGTCCTGCTCGGACTGGATCGTCTCCGCGACAATCCCCACGCCGAACTCCTTCCGATCCCGCGACAGCTCCAGGGTCTTCTGCGCACTCGCGAGGATGCGCTCGGAAATGGTGAGCTGCTCGGCGAGCGAGGCGACTCGGGTTTTGCTCTCCACCACTTCGCGGGCAATCTCGTCGCGCAGCTTGTCCGCATCCAGCTCCGTCGAACGCAGGCGGGATTCGGCGCTTTCCTGCCGCGCGCGGTCGAAGAGCCCGCCCGGCCCGATGCGCCAATAGATCCCGATGCCGTAGTCGGACGATTCATGGTAATTGGCGATCTCCGTGCCGCGTCCGCCGGCGAGGCCGCCATAGGAATACTGGGCGCTGATCGCGGGGAAGAGCGGCGCGTATTTTGCGCCGTCGCGGCTCGTGCGCGCGGCCTCCCGCTGGGCCGCGGTCATGTGCATCTCCGGGCGATCCCGCAGGGCGCGCTGCACGAGGCCGGGTAGCGCGCCTGCGGCTGGGCTGAGCTTCAGTGGACCCACCGCCTCATCCGCCGCGACGAGATTCACGGTGGAATCCAGGTGCAAAATTTCCGCCAGCCGCGCCGCCGCGATCCGCCGGATCTCCTGCGCTTGGCGCTGGGAAAGTTCGTCCGCGGCGACCTGCGTTTGGATCCGGTAGGCATCGCCCGCGAAAGCGATGCCCGCATCCACGGCCCGCTTCACTTGCGTCTCGTAATCGGAGGCAATGTGCAGCGCCTCGCCCGCGACCTTCACCTCGGACTGTGCGCGGACCAAATCGAAATACGCCCGGGCCGCCGCATGCAGCGAGGTCTGCCGCTGGCTCTCGAGCGCGTGCTCGGACGCCTTCACCAGTTGCCGCGCTGCCAGCGAGCGGTAGTAGGTTTCGCCGATCTCCAGCTGCGCCTTCACCGCCACGCCGAGATCGAGGGACGACTTTTCCACATCGAGAATCTGTCCATCCACGGCCTGAATATTTTCCTGGTGCCCATGGTAGCCCGCACCGACGGCGAGCCAGGGGAAGTACTGCTGTTGCACGGCGTGATGTTCCGCCCGCGCCAGGACGACCTTTTCCGCCACGAGCTTGATTTCCACATTCTGCGCGCCCGCCAGACGCAGCGCCGTGGCGAGATTGATCGTCTGGGGCTCTTCATTCGCCGTCTTTTCTTTCGGGGCTTTTGCGAAGCTGCTCGCCAGCATGAGGCCTGCAAGGAAGGGGAGAAGACGAAGAGCTTTCATGGTGTGGGCTTGGCGTTGACGGGCTGGCCGTCGGCGAGCGGTGTTTTACCGGGGATGAGCGCGCGGTCCTGTTCGCCGAGCCCGCTGGCGATTTCCATATTCGTGCCGTCGGTGAAGCCGAGCTTCACCGAGGTCTTCTTCGCCTTGCCATCGGCAAGCGTGAAGACGAAAGCATTCGTCTTTTCCATCACCACGGCTTCGGCGGGCACCAGCAGCGCGTTGGTCTTTTTCTCCACGCCGATCTTCACCGTGGCATACATCCCGGGGCGCAGCACGAGATCCGGGTTCGGCAGGTCGGCCTCCACCAGCATCGTGCGCGTGCTTTCATCGAGCGCATAGCTGATGCGGCTCACGCTGGTGGCGAACGGTTTGCCGGGCTGCGATTCGACGGTGAACTTCACCGGCTGTCCTTTGGTAACCAAGACCGACTCCAGCTCCGGCACGGCGACCTGCACGCGCACGGTGTAAAAGTCCGCGATGGTCACCACGGCTGCCGAGGGCGCATTCCCACTCGTCGGCACGGGGATGAAGGCGCCGGGATCGACAAAGCGCTGCGTGACCACGCCGGCGAACGGCGCCGCAAGGTGGCTGTATTTCAGCAGCGTCTTGGTCTGCTCCAGCCGCGCCTGGGCGACTTTGCGCTTCCCCTCCGCTTCGCTCAACGATTGCGGCGTCACGAGGTCGGGCGCTTTTTTCGCGGCGCCGCTCACGCGCTCAAACTCAATGTTGGCCACGGTCACCTCCGCCTCGTTCTTCGCCATCTCGGAGGCAAGTTCCGGGACTTCGATTTCACCCAGCGATTGGTCGAGCTTCACCGTGTCGCCCTTGTCCACCGCGATGGATTTCAAATACCCCGCCACCTTCGCATACAGCGTGGCCTGTTGGTTGGCGCGGATGTTTCCCGGCAGCGTGATATAGCGAATCACCTCGCCGCGAAAGGGCTTCACGGCGGGTAATTCCAGCGGGTCGGCGGCCTGCAAGCCGCAGGTCAGCAGGGTGGCGCAAAGGAGGGACGAAAGCTGTTTCATGGCTGGGCAGATTCGTGGTGCGTGGTGGCGTCGAAATGGCGGCTGTCCGGATCCTCCGGGTCGAGCGAGATGGAGCCCGTGCTCTTTTTCCGGCGCAAGAGCGCAAATACCGCGGGCAGGACGAACAGCGTGGCGACCGTGGCCGCGGCGAGTCCGCCCAGCACGGCGCGCCCGAGCGGGGCGACCTGCTCGCCGCCCTCGCCGAAGCCCAGCGCCATCGGAACCATGCCGGCCATCATCGCAAAGCTGGTCATCAGAATAGGTCGCAGACGCCCCGTCGCGCCTTCCACGGCGGCCTGCGCGGCCGTGGCGCCGCCGGCATGCGCGCGCTGTGCAAAAGTCACGAGCAGGATCGCATTCGCCACCGCCACGCCCACGGCCATGATGGCACCGATGGCCGACTGAATATTCAGCGTGGTCTGGGTGGCCCAGAGCGTCGCCACCACGCCCGCCAGCACGGCGGGAATGGTAGACACCACCGTGAGCGCGAGCCGGAAGGACTGAAAATTCGCCGTGAGCAGCAGGAACACGACGATCACCGCGATGAGCAGCCCCTGCTGGAAACCGTCGAGCAGTTCCCGCAGTGGGACAATTTGACCGCGCAGCGCCACGCTGGTCTTGGGCGGTGGGTTGCCCACGCTGGCGATGGCCTGCTCGATCTTCCGCGAGACGGAGCCGAGGTCGCCACCGTGCAGATTGGCCGTGATACTGATCACCCGCGCCATGTTGTAGCGCTCGTACTGGCCCACCGTGGTGCCCGGGGAAATCTGCGCGAGATTGCGGAGCAACACGGATTTCCCATTCGCCTCCACCGGCAGATTGCGCAGGTCATCGAGCGACTTGGTGAGCGTTTGTGGGATCTGGATTTGCAACTGGTAGCTGACGCCCGTCTTGGGATCGTTCCAATAGATGGGCTGGGTGAACCGGCTCGACGTCGTCGCCGCCACGAGTGCGCGCACCACATTGCTCATCTGCACGCCGAGCAGACCGGCGCGCTCGCGGTTCACGTCCACATTGACGCTCGGGTAGTCCAGTGTTTGCGCAAATTGCACGTCGCGCAGCTCCGGCAGGGCGCGGAGCTTTTCAAAAATGCGTCCGGCAAACTCGCGGCTCACGGCGAGGTCTGGCCCATTCACCGCCACCTCGATCGGGGTGGGGGAGCCAAAGCTCATCACGCGCGAAACGATGTCGCTCGGCTCAAAGGACACCGTCGCCTCCGGCAGCTCGCGGGCAAACGTGGCGCGCAGTTTTTCCTGCAGGGCCTCAATGCGCACTGGTGTGCCGGGCTTCAGCTGCACGGCCAGCCACGCTTCCTCGGGCCCACCATTCCACAGGTGGATGAAATTCACCGGGTAGTTCGACGCATGCACGCCCACGAGCCCCATCGTAAGGGCGACGTGATCCGCGCCGACCTCCTGCTTGATCAACTCCAGCGCATGCAGCGCGATGCCCTCGGTGCGGTCGAGCGCCGTGCCCGGCTTCGCCTTCACGCGCAGGGCCATCTGGCCCGCATCCGTCTTCGGAAAAATCTCCACGCCCAGGTGGCCGCCGAGCAGCCAGAGCACCACCCCCGCGCCCGCCAGATACGCTGGGACCAGCAGCCAACGCACGGCCGTGAGCCCGCCTGCGAGCCCGCGATACGCCCGCACCATCAGCCCGGCCTGATGCTCGCCCGCGCGGTGTCTCCCCAGCAGCCACACGCTGAGCACCGGCACCAGCGTGCTGGAGAGCAGGTAGGAGGAAATCATCGAAAAACCCACGGCCAGCGCGAGCGGGGTGAAGAGCGCATGGGCCGCGCCGGTCATGAAGAGCGCGGGCGTAAACACCGCCAGCACGCAGAGCATGGCGAGCAGTCGCGGCCCGGTCGTCTCGCGCGTGGCCTCCAGCGCGGCGCGCGCGGGACTGGCGCCGCGCGCCCGGTGCGCGTGGATGTTCTCAATCGCCACCGTGGCCTCGTCCACCAGGATGCCCACGGCGAGCGCGAGGCCGCCGAGCGTCATGAGGTGGATGCTCTGCCCGCTAATCCACAGCGCCAGCGTGGCCGAGAGCAGGGCAATGGGAATATTCAGCACCACGATGAGCGCGCTGCGCCAGTCGCGCAAAAAGAGCAGGACCATCAGCCCGGTAAGCGCCGCGCCGTTGCCGCCCTCGCGCAGCAGATCGCCGATGGAGCGGTTCACCACCGGCGTCTGGTCGAACTCGAAGGTCACCTTCACGTCGTCCGGCACCGCGGCTTGAAATTTCGGCAGGCTCTTTTTCACCAGGTCCACGACCGCGAGCGTGGAGGCATCGGACCGTTTCGTCACCGGCATGTAGACGGTGCGCCGCCCATTCACGAGCGCGTAGCTGGTGATGATGTCCGCCTGGTCCTCCACCGTGGCCACGTCGCGGAGGAACACGCTGCCCGCGGCCTTCACCCGCAGCGGCACGCCCTCCAGGTCCTTGATGTTTTTCACCACGGCATTCACGGGCACGATGGGGTAATCGCCGCCCAGATTCATGTTGCCGCTCGGGCTGATCACGTTCGCCTGTGTCACGGCCTGCACGATTTCATCGGGCGACAGCCCCAGCGCCCGCATGCGGTCCGGCTTCACATTCACCGTGATGGTGCGCGCGCTCCCGCCAAACGGCGGCGGCGCCGACACGCCCGGCAGCGTGGCAAAGAGCGGGCGCACCATGTTCAGCGCGGCGTCCTGCATTTGCCCCACGGTGCGGTTCGGATTTTCCGTGGAGAAGACGAGGTGCCCCACGGCCACGCTCCCCGCATCGAACCGCGTGATAAACGGCCCCGGCGTGCCCGGCGGCATGAAAGCGCGCGCCCGGTTCACATACGCCACCGTCTCCGCCATCGCCGCCGACATATCGGTGCCCGGATGAAACTGGAGCTTCATGATGGAAGCGCCCTGGATGTTCTTCGACTCCACGTGCTCGATGCCCGCGATGTAGAGGAAGTGGTACTCGTAGTAGTAGGTGAGGTAGCCCTCGATCTGCGCCGGGTCCATGCCGCCATACGGCTGCGCTACATAGATCGTGGGGATGCCGAGCGGCGGAAAAATATCGCGCGACATCCGCTGAATGCCCAGCCATCCGCCCAGGCACAGCCCAATGACCAGCACAAGGATGGTCATCGGACGGCGTAGGGATATTTGGATGAGATTCACGGTCGGTGGTTGGTCAGGCAGCCCGCCGCAGCGGTCATTCGCGCGGGCGGAAAGGAAGCGATTCGCAGCCGGTTCGGGGCAAGCGCGAATTCCCCACGCCTTGTGTCGGGAAAGAATGGCAATTTAGTTGCGAAAAAGATGAACTGAATGTAATGGTTGTCTTTGCCACCCGTCGGGGTGGCGATTTTCCGTTCTAGAAATTATACGCCTTGTTACGTCCGACCTCTTCTGCACCAGCGAACCACTCTCGAACATTTGCCCTGTTCCTCCCCGCCACACTCCTCGAAGTATGAACCCGAAACCCGTCCTCGCCTCCCTCTGGCCCCCGATGTGTGCCCTCGTCGCCGCCCTGTCGCTCTGCGGTTGCGGCGCCCAATTCACGCACGTCAAGCCCGGCGAGTCCGCCTACCTTTCCTTGGCCCCGAAACCGTCCATCGTCGGCGGGACCGAGCCTCTTTCCGCCGTCGGCGCCGGCCCCGCTTCCCGCCTCGCCGGCGGGCGCGGCCCTGTCATCGAGCTGCATCCGCCGTTGCCCTCCCGCTCGGGCGCCCCCGGCCCGGCCGACATTTTCGGCACCGGCGATTTTGCGATGCAAACCGGCCAGGACCGCGAAGCCATCGCCGCCTTTGAGGATCTCGTCCGCCGGCAACCGCAGGCTGGAGACGCTTGGACAAAACTCGCGGTGCTGTATGAGCGGGTTGGCGATACCAAAAGCGCCATCCGCGCCTTCAAGGAGGCCAAAAAGTGCGGAAGCGGCGTCGAGCCAAAACTTCCGAGCCCCACGCTGGCCCTGCCATAACTGCTTTTAAGGGCTGGGCGCTCCTCGGCCATTGCGACGCTGAGGTTCTGGAAGGGGGGCGGCTGCTGCGATGCTCTCTGCGCAGCGCTTCGAAAAACGCGCTGAGCGGAATGTCTCACGCCGCGCCGCTACTCCACATAGCGCTGCAAAACCGTCAGCAATTCGCGCAACTTCTTTCTCCCCTCGGCTGGGCTATCCGCCCCCTCGATGCAGTGGTGCATGTGGGAGTGAATGAGCATTTCCGCCAATGATTTAAGCCCACGCCGGGACGAAACAATCTGGGTGAGAATTTCCGAGCAATCCCGGTCTTCTTCCAGCATCCGTTCGATGGCGGCGAGCTGCCCCGCGACTTTGCGCACGCGAACGATTGCCGCGCGGCGCTCTTCTTCCGGGTGATGGTGGTCATGCTTCGACACGGGCGGGGACGATAAAATAGACCTCTTGGCCGGTAAAGAACGTCTTTCAAATATGGGGTATGGGGGTATATACCATCTGTTACTTCCATGCCGGACTTTCTCCAAGCACTCCAAAATGGGTCCCACAATCTGTGGCTCTTCATTCCCACGGCCATTCTCCTCGGCGCGTTGCACGGCCTCGAACCCGGTCATTCCAAGACCATGATGGCCGCCTTTATCATCGCGATTCGCGGGACCGTGTGGCAGGCGGTGCTTCTTGGACTTTCCGCCGCGATTTCACACTCGCTCCTGATTTGGATTCTCGCCGCGGCGGCTCTGCACTTTGGGAGTCAATGGAATGCCGAGACCGTGGAGCCCTATCTGCAAATCGGCTCGGCGGTCTGTATCCTGGCTTTGGCGCTCTGGATGTTTCTTCGGACACGGCGCGACCTGCGCGATGCGCATGCTCATCAGCATGGTCACGGAAACCACCATCATCACCACGAGCACGGGCACTCTCATGGTGAACACGACCACCATGACGGGGAAGAGCCGCACGGCCACCATCACCACCATGATGAGCGTGTCCTCGTGCCGACTGGACATGGCAACTTGGAGCTTTCGATTTTCGAAAAGGATTGCCCGCCAGTGTTCCGCATCGCTTTCACCGATTCTCACCGCATGGCCGCATCGGAACTCACGGTGGAAACGGAGCGCACGGCAGGGGCTCGGCAAATCTTCTCCTTCGTGGCGAAAGGAGATTTCCTCGAGTCATCCGAGGCGATTCCTGAACCGCACGAATTTGATGCGGTGCTGACTTTCACGCACAGTGGTCACTCCCATTCCGCCCGCGTTCTTTTCCGGGAAGGCCACTGCCCTCGTCTCGCGGGGGAGCCCAAAGATTTCGAGGATGCCCATGAACGAGCCCACGCGGAGGACATCGAGCGGCGTTTTGCCGGCCGCACAGTCACGACCCCGCAAATCGTGGTGTTTGGCATCACCGGTGGTCTCATGCCTTGCCCCGCCGCATTCACCGTTCTGCTCGTCTGCTTGCAACTCAAGCGCGCGGCCCTTGGCTTTGTCATGGTAGGCGCCTTCAGCCTTGGTCTGGCTCTCACCATGGTCGCCACCGGAACGATTGCGGCGCTCAGCGTCCGGCACGCTCAGCGGCGCTTCCGGGGATTTGGGGAGGCCATGCGCCGCGCGCCCTACATTTCCTGCGTCCTACTAGTCTTGCTTGCCGCGTACATGCTCTGGCAGGGCTGGCGCGGTTTGGCCGGTCATTGACGGCCAGGAGAGGTCTTTAGCGCAAGCCTTGGGCGATGTTCAAAGCGTCTTCAGAAACTCGATCAGCTCTCGCTTCTGGTCGGGCGCAAGCGCGGTGCCGTAGTCGTGGCCGGTGTTCGCATTGTGGGGCGGCGTTGCGTCGAAGACGAATGGCCCTTCATCCGTGAAGCCGAGCTGCGCGGGATCGTACACGCGCGAGCCGCGGTGCTGGCTCTTGGGGCGGTCGGCGGAGGGGGCGAGGAGTTCCTGCATGGTGCGGACGGAGCCGTTGTGCAGATACGGGGCGCGGGCCCAGACGCCGGCGAGGCTGGGGGAAAGATATTTGCCGGTGGCCCGCATGGCGGGTTCCTTGGGCGGGGTGAAGCCGGGGATGTCGAGCCCGCCGAGAAGCGAGTTGAAGCCATCGGCCTCGGTCTTGATGAAGCTATCGGCGCGCGTGGGAGAGACGCCGAGATCGGCCGGCGCGAAGTAGCGGCTCTCACCCTCCGGGTCGAGGGGGTTCGGGCCGCTGTTCTTCGGGCCGTCATGGCACTTGGCGCACTGCGCCTGGAAATGGGCTTCGCCGCGCTGGGCCAGCTCGGCGTCGATGGGCCACGGATACTTCGGCGGCTGGATTTTTTCGGTGAGGTTTGTGTGGCGCTGGAGGCCGGGGAAATCGACGTAGCCTTTCTTTTCCACGAGCGGCGCGCCGAGGCCGAGAGAGGCGAGGACGTTGCGCGCAATGGGGAAGCGGGTGTTGCCGTCCCAATGCACCCACGGGCGATGTTCGAGATTCCAGAGAATGCCGAATTTCACGGGAGCGTACGGCGCGGGGATGCCGAGGAGCGTGGCGGAGAGCAGGCCGAAAGCATCGTTGCGTCCGGGGCCGGAGGGCGGCGGGAGCTTTTCCGGCGGCTTGTCCGGCAGATGCACGGCGGTGCGCATGTTGTGGAAGAGCTTGAGCATGAGCTCGGCGAGCGCGGGGAGGTCGACCGTGGGGAGCGAGCGGTTGTCCAGCACCAGCGAGCCGGGCGGGAGGAAGTGGAGATTGCCGGGGGCGATGTCGCGCGCGCCGCCGGGGTTGGCGATGAGCACGGCGTTGATCTTGTCCTCCTGTTCCTTCCATTTGCCCTCAAACATGGCAAGGGCCTTGGGGCCATCGGAGGGGTCGCACTCGAGCAAGTACGACGAAAGAAAGCGCTTCATGTTGCCGGGGTCGGCGGTGCGGTAAGTGGCCACGACGATGGCGCCGTAAAAGGCTTCCGCGTCGAACATGCTCGTATTCCCGAGCACGCGCACGGCGGGGCCGCCGCCGAGGGGGGCGATCTCCGAAACGTGGCAGGCGGCGCAGTTGATGCCGACGGAGGGGAGTCCGCCGAGGTGCGGGACTTCGCGGCGGCTGATGCCAACGGGCCAGCCGAATTTGGCATCGGCGATGAGGCCGAGGTGGGTGAGGTCTTTTGTGGGAAAGAGATCGGGATAGGTGCGGATAAAGGCGCGCAGGACGGTCTCGGGGATGATCTCGGCGCTGATCGAGCCGTGCAGGAAGAAATCGAGATCGTCGGGGGACCAGGTGGGAACTTGGGCGGCTTCGCGTGGAGGAGCGGGTGGTGGAGGAGGCTGGGGTGCGGGAGCGGGGGCGGGAGCGGGGGCGGGCGCGGCCGGTGCCTTAGTCGGCGGGGCGTCTTTGCCGGGAGCGGGTGTGGCCGGCGCGGCAGGTGCTGGAACTGCGGGAGTGGGTGTGGCCGGCGCGGCCGGTGGAGGAGTGGCCGGTGCCGGCGCGGGCGTCGCGGGTGCTGCTGGAGCAGGAGCCGCGGGGGCTGGGGCCGCGGGGGCTGGGGCCGGCGGGTCGGCGGCAAAAATCTGCGCGGCCGGACACAACGCCAACGCCCAAAGTCCGGCGGCTAATCGAATGGTACTCCCTGAATCCATGGGTGGGAGATATTTTCCGTCCGGCCTCCATGAGCAATCGCGAACTGGCAAATTTTTCGTAAAACGTGGGGAAAGGCGGATGCTTGGGGGCGGAACCACGGCGAAATTCTAAAAACCACAAAGAGCGCAGAAGGCTCAAAGGACACAGAGAAGGAGGGGCGGCCACCTTTTTACCACAGATAGCACGGATAGCGCAGATGAAATGGGCGCGGATGTTTGGCGTCGGATGCTCAAGAGAGGCCATGGAGCTGCGGGCGGGAGCCCGCGGACGTCCGCGGGGGTTAATGTGCGAGCGTCCGCGAGCTCCCGCTCGCGGCTCCATGCTGAAAGAACGAATCGCCGGACTGGAAACGTAGTCGGGATGGAGGCCGCTCCTGCCTTAAATCCTGATAATCCTAAAATCCTGTTCTTCTTCGGCGCGCGACTTTTAGGGACAGGATTGACAGGATTTTAGGATTATCAGGATTTGCCTTGCGAGCGTCTGCGAGCTTCCGCTCGCAGCTACATGAATAGAGCCCCAATCGGCGTGCTCTGCGGGCGGGCGAAGGGAAGCGGCGGAGAAAATGCGGCGGGATGTGGGTGGCGGCTTGCGGAGGTGGACGGGATTCGGTAGAAGCGCGAGTGTGCGACTCCGCCACGTCCTGCTCCTTTTGCTCCTTGCTTGTCCCAGCCCGCATCTGCCGGCTCAAAAGCCGCTGACGGACGAGGAAAAACGGGCGGCATTCCTGAAAGCGCGGGAGGAGATGACGACGATTCCGTATTCGCCGCCGAAGGATGAGTCGTCGCCGAAGCCGAAGCCGCGCACGCCCGTCACGCCGCCGAAAACGTCCATCGAACCGGCGAAACCGCCGACGACCAATAAGCCGCCGACGCCAAAGCCACAGACAGCCACGCCTGCACCTACTCCGGCCCCGACGCCCGTGCCGGCGCCCACGCCTGAGCCAAAGGCGAACATCGTGGTGCGGGATTCCGGGGTGAGCAAAGTGGACGAGGAGGAACCGAAACCGGCGAAGGAGGAGAGCGTGTGGTCGCGGCTCTTTGGCAGCGGCGGCGGTGGAAATTTCAAGTATCTCTCGCCGTCGGTGCGGCGGGCAATCGATCGCGCGCCGGTGACGAAGGGGCGCTGGCACTACATCGTGGTGCACAACAGCGGCACGCGGCAGGGGAATGCGGCGGCGTTTGAGCACTATCATCGCTACGTACGGAAAATGCCGAATGGGCTGGCGTATCATTTTGTGATCGGAAACGGGTCGTCGTCAAAGAACGGGGAGATCGAGATTGGCGGGCGCTGGCTGCGGCAGATCCAGGGCGGGCATGTGCACAGCGATTACCTGAACAACATCTCGCTGGGCATTTGTCTGGTGGGCGATTTCAACCGTGACTTGCCGACGCCGGCGCAGCTCGAGGCGCTGGATGAGCTGATCAAATATCTGCGCAAGCGCGTGGGGCGCATCGGCGGGCAGCCGGCGGTGGTGTATGCGCACAAGTTCATCAATCCCCCACAATGGCCGACGGATTGCCCGGGCGCGCGTTTCGACTACAAGGCCCTGAAAAAATACTAGGCGCCGGGGAGGGACGGCGGGCGAAGTAAGAATGCTATGCGACTCGCTCTGACTGGTGCCACGGGATTTGTCGGCCGCTGTTTCGTGCCGGCGGCGATTCGGCGCGGCTTTGAAATCGTGGCGCTGACGCGGGACCCGGCAAAAACCGTGCGGGATTGTGTGGAGACGCGCCGCTTTTCGTTGGAGGAGAAGCCGAACCTGAGCGGATGCGAAGCGGTGGTGCATCTTGCGGGCGAGAGTCTTTCCGGCCTTTGGACCGCAGGGAGGAAGCGGCGAGTGATGGACAGCCGCGTGCTGGGGACGCGACGGATCGCGGAGGCGATCGCAGAGATGGAGTCGCCGCCCGAGGTGCTCGTTTCGGCAAGTGCCGTGGGTTATTACGGAGACCGGGGCGAAGCGGAGGTGACGGAGCGGGATGGCGCGGGCGTCGGATATTTGGCCGAGGTGTGTGTGGCATGGGAGCGCGAGGCAAACGCCGTGGCGGCGAAGTGCCGGGTGGTGCATCCGCGCATCAGCGCGGTGTTGGGGCGCACGGGCGGAATGCTGCCGGCGCTGCGGCGGGTGTTTCGCTTTGGGCTCGGGGGAAGGCTGGGCAGCGGGCAGCAGTGGATGCCGTGGGTGCATGTGGATGACCTGGTGGCGCTGCTGCTCTTTGCCGTGGAGAATTTGGAAGTGCGCGGCCCCGTGAATGCGTGTGCGCCGTGGCCGGTGCGGAATGTGGAGTTTACGCGGGAGCTCGCGAAAGTGCTGCATCGACCGGCGATTTTTCCGGTGCCGGGTTTTATGCTGCGGCTGCTCTTCCGGGATTTTGGGCGGGGAATGCTGGCGAGCCAGCGGGTGCTGCCGGCGGCAGCCTTGGACCAGGGCTTCGGGTTTCGGTTCCCGGAGATCGTGCCGGCGCTGCGGGATGGGGTGGGGTAGTCGGATGCGCGATTAAATGAGCGCCACCGGCGTGTGCTTTCGCATGCCGTGCGGAGCCAATGGTAACTTGTAGAGAACGCGGCACAGCCGCTGGGCGCCATCCACCGTAGGGTTTCGCCCTTCACGCGGCGGCGCTGGCGGCCGCTGCCGCTGGCTCGGCGTCCATTTCGGATTCGGCTGCGAAGGTCAGGAGGGAGAGGCGGCCCATGGTGCGGGCGTAGACAGTGAGGAGGCGATCCTGAATCGCGTTGGCGCGCATCAGGGCGAGGACCATGCCGTCGGAGTGGCTCACGCTGTCGGTCAAAAATTCGCGGAGCTTCACGGCGGTGCCGGCGTGCTCGAAGGGGTACAGGACGTCGCCGAGGTGATCGATGACCTTTTCATTGTCGTCGCGCAGGAGTCCGGCGCGGGAGTTTACGGCGCGAAAGGCGGCGGCGTTGTCGGTGGATTCGCCGAGATGGTTGAGCACGGCGATCATCGCCATGGTTTCGGGACGCATGAGAGCCAGGATGGGGGCGGAGCGCTCGATGCGCTGAAGGATATCCGTGAGAAGCCGCAATTCCTGCTGCAAGGCAGTGGAGGCGCGTGGATACTTCCACTGCAGAGCGGCGACGATGCGCTGGCGGGCCTGCGCCAGCACGGGGGCGGCGGCGGCGCTGGCGGCTTCGAGGTGGTGCGCGGTGCGCGTGCTTTCGAGTTTCACCGCGGAGGGGGTGGCGGCGGGAAGTTGGTGCGTGGCCGCGTTGAAGGGGATGCTTGCCTCGAGAAAGCCCATGAGGTTGTAGAGTTCGTTCTGCCGCTCGATGGCCTGGTCCAGTGCCTTCTCGGTTGCGGCCACGGTTTCCGGGGGAGCCTTCCGGGCGATGAGATTGGCGGCATGCGGGTCGTCGCCGCCGACGGTCAGATCCGCCGGATGCACGAAGATCATGGTGCGCGGCGTGAGGAGGCCGTGGAACATTTTCTGAATGGCGTCGCCGCCGCGGCTCTGGGCGTCGCTCTCGGCCGTCATTTGTTCGAGCGGGAGAATGACCACGGTGCGGCGGATGGCGTCGGCGAGGTCGCGGTAGACGTCGGACGTGATCTGGCGGGAGAGATTGGCAAAATCGGTGAAGAGGGCGCCGGCGGGGGCTTCTCCAGTCAGAATGCCAGAACTGTGCGCGGCCTGGGCGCGCTGGATGCGCTCGGCGTCGGAAGGATGGGTATCGAGCCAGCCGGTTCTTTCGCTGTATGCGGCGGCGATGACTTTTTCGCAGGTCTCGGCGGGAAGCTGGTTGGCTTCGTGCACGATCCAGCCCGGGATGTTGTCGACGAGCCGTTTGGCGTTGAAGGCTTCCTCCTGCTTGTTGTTGGCCACGTGGGCGCCGAGACCGAGGATGCGCAGCCGGCGCGCGGTGGCGATGAAGCCCGCGGTGCCGCTGGTCTGGATTTCGTAGTGGTCGGCGTCGAACTCCATCTGGCGCAGGAGCACGGCGGAAAAGAAAGAGCCAATGACCATCAGCACCCAGAGGATACGGCGGACGAGCCAGACCATGAGGCGCGCGAATTGCAGCACGATCATGAGGCGCCAATCGCTGCCGCGAGCCCACGTTTCCAGGGCGGCGTCCCATTGGTCGCGCTCGTAGACGACACGGGCGAACCACATGCTGATCATGCGCACGAGATAGGTGGTGCCCATGCCGGCACCCTGGGCAAAGTGGCCGAATTCGTGGGCGAGCACGCCGCCAAATTCGCGGATGTTCAATCCCCCGGCGAGGGGCAGGCCGATGGTGAGGGTGAGGCGCCGGCTGAGAATGCTCCACATGCCGTGGGTGAGGCTGGCGGAGGCATTGACCTGAAGATCCGCTTGCACGCGATGCGGACGCGGGGCGTGGACAAGGTCACAGACGCGATCGATGAAGGCGAAAAGTCGAGGTTCCTGCTCGCGGGTGAGGTGATGAGGCTCCACGGATTTGGACCGGCGGTGAAAGAGGGGTTTCACCATGAAGACGAGGACGATGGCGCCGATGACCAGGGGGGCAAGGTAGGCGATGAGGAGTCCGCCGCTGGATTCCCCGGACGCGGGTGTTTTGGGGCCGGTGCTGGCGAAGTCCCACCACCACCAGCCGAGCGAGGCGACGAGGGCGACGTAGATGAGGGGGAGCAGCACCATGGCGACGGCGACGAAGGCGGTGGCCACGCGGTACTGCCAAGAAATTTTCGCCCGCGGCACGGTGCCTTGGATTTCCCACCGTGGCGCTTCGTGGGCGACTGGGGTGCTGTGGAGCATGGGCTTTTTTCGCCCAGTGGCGGGGCGGGTGGCAAGAGGGGATGGGCGGGTAACACATTTGCCAGCTAGGGCGGGCGGCCAAGACCGAACGCACAGGACATTACCAATAGGGGTAACCACAAAGGACGCAGAGCGCACAAAGGACACAGAGAGGAAGAGGGCTCCATTCTTTGAACCACGAGAGAGATCTGGGAGAAGGCGCGGTTATGTTACCGCAGATTAGCGCAGATGACTGGACCGCGGATGGCGCGGATGGCGCGGATATTAGTTTCGGCCGACGATTACCACTTGGCCAACTGTTCGGGGAAAAGGCAGCGCTGGCAATCGCTGACGTCTTGCTGGCAGAAGTCTTCGTGGATTTGCAGGAGGCCTTGCTGCATGGCGGCGCTTTTTAGCAACTGAGCGGCAACGGGGCTATCCGGGCCGAAGAGGCGGAGGGCGGCGACGTCGACGCGCTGGTTGCTGAGGGCGGCAGGGAGATTTTTGAAAGTGATCCAGCGGGCGGGATCGGTGCCGACACCGAGGGGGAGGAAGACGTTGACGAGCATCTCGGTGACGCGGGTATCGCCGACGAGGGCCATACGCTTGGCGGAGGGCTTGGAGGTGACGGTGTAATGGTGGTCCCAGTAGTCGTCGGTGAGCTTTTCGAAAAAGGTGGCGATGGCGTCGGGCTCGCAGGCGTCACGGAGCGCGGTGATGCGCGGCCAGTGCCGGACGAGTTGCGCGAGGGCGGCGAGGCGGCGCTGCGGGTGATTTGCCGGGCGCTGGCCGCTCATTTTCCAGAGCGCTTTCGGCACGGAGAGGCGCTCGTATTCGGCGCGGCGCGGCCACCATTTTTCCCACAGGCCCCGGAGATAGGCGCGGGTGGTGGGATCGAATTCGCTGAGATCGCGTTGATCGAGAAAGCCGGCGACGCCGAAGAGGAGGGCGATGGCGTCCTCCTTTGCCGCGCGCAGGATGCGCAGGGGCAGACGCTGGGCGAGGAGGGTGAAAGGGAGCTTGTTGGACTTGTAGCCGAGGGTTTGCGCGAGGGCTTGGTAGAGAGCTTCGTCGGCGCCGTGGAGCTCCGCCGTGCGGGCGAGGGCGGCGGCTTTGCGGCGGAGACGGTATTGCGCCGCGCCGAGAACGACTTCGCGCACACGCTCCTCCGGCAGGGCGCGGAGCGGCGCGGCGCAGCGGCCGAGCTTGGCGACGGGGAGAGGCATGGGCGGCTCGTCGAGCACGGTGGGATCGAGCAGGACTTGCGGGATGAGCGTGTGCTTGGAGGTGCGGGTGAAAAATTCGGCTTCGCCGCGCGCGAGGAAGACGTGGAGCACCACGTCGTCGTACGCGGGGTTGGTGGCGTGGCCGTGGCGCTCCCAATCGCGGGCATCGGGGTCGAGTTCGATATGGCCGCGAACGGGCGAAGCGCCATCGAGGCTGACGGCGGCTTCGGCAAAATCGGGGCCGGCCTCGCGATTCCAAATGCCGAATTGGCTGATGCGAACATGGCGGCCGTCGGATGTGGTGAATTCGGTGCCGAAGGCACCGGAGAACCAGAGAGCCTGAAGTTCGTGTTCCGGCCAATGGCGGGCGTCGAGGCGGGAGCCTTCGCGCATGAGGGCGCGGGCGCGCAGGGTTTGATAACGTTCCGCCGGGTTCATATGGGGGAAGTGAACGGGCAGCGTGAGGAAGAAGGATGAGGGGCGTCGAGTGTGAAGTTTTGGGCGAGGTGAAGAAGTGCGACTTCGGCGTGTGGTTTCGCATGCCGCACGGAGCGCGCCATCCACCGAGCGGCGCTGACGCTCGGGAGCGCTCTGACGCTTACCTAGGAGAGGTAGAAGGGCGGAATTTAAAACCAGCGTGATTTTTCTCGTCCGGGGTGTGAGGGGCGGCGTAATGGCGGTGTCATGGATACGCTCACGCCTGAATCGCTGCTCGCACGCCTGCAATGGCGCTACGCCACGAAACAATTTGATGATAGCCGGAAGATTCCCGCGGAGATTTGGGATGGGCTGGAGAAGGCGCTCATTTTGTCGCCGTCTTCGTTTGGCATGCAGCCGTGGAAGTTTCTCGTGGTCACGGATCCGGAGGTGAAGAAGTCGCTGGTCGCGGCGTCGTGGAATCAAACGCAGCCGGCGGGGTGCTCGCACTTTGTCGTCTTTGCGGCGCGCACGACGCTCGGAGAGCCGGAGGTGGACAAGTATCTGGCGCATACCGCGGCGACCCGCGGAATCACCACCGAGTCGCTGGCGGGGTTCCGCAATGTGCTCGTGGGCTTCACGGCGAATCTCGCGAAGGAAGGGCGGCTGAAGGATTGGGCGACAAATCAAGTGTACATCGCGCTGGGTAATTTCATGACGAGTTGCGCGGTGCTGGGCGTGGATGCGTGCCCGATGGAGGGCATCTCGCGCGAGCAGTACGACAAGATTCTCGGGCTGGAGGGGACGGGCTTTTCCACGGTGGTGGCCTGTGCGAGCGGCTATCGGGCGGACGCAGATAAATATGCAACGACCGCAAAAGTGCGCTTCCCAGCGGGGGAGGTTGTCCGGCATGTTTAGGACGTGCCGTTGACCAATGCTGAAAAGCGGGACCTGAAAGCCCGCGCCCAACATCTTGAACCGATCGTGAAACTTGGCCTCGCCGGGCTCACGGATTCCTTTTTGCGCAGCCTGGAGACGGCGCTTGCGCAGCATCAGCTGGTGAAGATGAAATTCACCGCGTTCAAGGAGGAGAAGCATGACCTCGCGCCGCAGATTGCGGAAAAGACGGGGAGCGAGCTGATCATGCAGGTGGGGAATGTGGCGGTGTTTTATCGGGCGAAGGTGGAGGAGTAGGGCGCGTGAACAGTAGAGTAGTTGAGCGGGCCAATAAGCCCGATAGGCCCGTGATAGGTGGCGCTTCGCGCTTGCAGAAAACCCGCGAGCGGAGTCGCGGGCCACTTTAGTTCTCCACTTTTCCTTGCTGCTGGCCGCTCACGGTTTCCCAGTGGCGGGTGTAGCGGATTTCGTCGATCTGGGTTTCGGCTTGGCCTCGTTTTTTGAGGAGGGTGAGGCCGAGTTGGGTGGGGAGGCGCTGGGCGGGGACGGTGCAGACGATGAGCTGTTCGGAGTCCGTCGGGAAACCGAGAGCGGAGAAATTGGGATTTATGGCAAGTTTCGCCGTCACCTCGTAGGCGCCACCTGGCGCGGGCTTCGCGCTGATGTGCAGCACGAGGGAAATGGGGGAGCCGTTATCCACCACGTCCATGGTGGTCTTGTTGCCGTTGAGTGCGAACTGGGTGGCGCGGCCGTCGTTATTCACCACGATGCGGACGAAAGCCGTCGGGTCCTCGGCGCTGAAGGGGTTGATGATGAATTCTCCGCCGCTGCCCGGGACGCTGCTGTGGTGGCGAAGCGTGGCGGCAAAATACCAGTGGCCGCCCACCGCGGGGTTTTCCATGAAACGGCTGACGGGGCCGACGGCGCGGGACCAGCGAACTTCGTTTTCCGAGGCGCCCAATTTCACACTGCCGCCGGAGCCGGAGGCCTTGCCGGCGGAGAAGGATTTGTCGTCGATGGTGCCGCCGACGCCCTTCCATGGACCGGCCCAGCCACCACCGCCCGAGAGGCCGGCGAAACCGGTGCCTTTATTATAGGCGAAACTTTCCGTGGCGATGATGACCGTCTCGTCTTTCGGTGTCGGGGGACGCGCTCCATTGGCGGGCGGGGCCCAAGGGGGCACAGACTTCTGGGGCGCGTTGGCAGCGGTGGTCTTGGGAAATGAGTTTTTTGGCGGCGACTGCTTGGCGGATTTCGCGGCGGCCTTCTCATCCGTGGCGGCAAGCCGCTGCTGGACTTTCGGCGCGGGTGCGGTGACCGAATCCGCAGCGGCCCGGGAAGGCGTGGTGTCGGCCGTGCGCGCGGGTTCCTTCACCTCTTCCTTGTCCTTGGGACGCAAAAAGAACCACATGCCTCCGCCGAGGGCGGCGGCAATGAGTGCGCCCATCATGACGGCGGGAAGCTGGCTCTTTTTGACCGGACGCGCGGGCACTCGGGGGCGCGGGACGGGGGCCGGCGCGGGAGGCGCCGTGACAGGGGGTGGGGGGCGGATACCGCTGCGGCGCGGGGGCGGTGCGATGACCGAGGACGGAGCCGCGGCGGGAACGGGAAAGCGGGTGGGTGCGGCTACGGGCCGAGGCCGAATGCTTTCCGGCGGGGCGACGGGCGGTGGCGGATTCATGCCCGCGAGCACCGAGCTGGCCTCCACGGCGGAAGGTGGACGCTTGGCCGGGTCGAGTTCCAGCAGCTGGCTGACCCACTGCACGAGCTTAGGCGGGAGATCGGGGCGCAACTCGGCGAGCACCTCGGGCCGCACCTTTTGCCAGGCGGCGTGGACTTGCTCGTACGAGCCGCCCCCGACGAGCACTTTGCCCGTGTAGAGATAGAAGAGGACGGCGCCGGCGGCGAAGAGATCGGCGGAGTGGGAGGGCGGCGCGCCGTGCAACCGCTCGGGGGCGAGGTAGTGCAGCGAGTCATCGCGCAACGCCTGGCGATAGGCGGCGAGGCCCCAATCGAGCACAAAGGTGAAAGGCCGGCCCTCGGGCAAATCGTTGAAGATGATGTTGGAGGGCTTGAGGTCCCCGTGGGGCATCCGTTGCCGCTCGCCGGAGCGCAGGGCGCTGATGAGCTGGGCGGCGACGTCGAGGCACTGCACCGGGGTCAGCTTTTTTTGCTGCGGGAGTTCGGCACCGTTGAGGCCGCTGGCAAATTCGTAGACGAGCACGGGGCCATCCTCGTCGGAATAGGCATCGAGCAACTGGCACACGTGGGCGCCATAGATGGCCTTGAGCCGGGCGGCATCGGCAAAGAGCGCCTCGAGATCGAGCCGATGGTCCAAGTCGCCGTCCTGGGTCAGCAGCTTGAGCGCGACCTGGCGGAGGCTGGATTTTTCGACGGCGCGATAAACGAGTGCGCCATTCCCGATGGCGATGCGCGTAAGAATGTCGAATGTCTGGGTGGTCAGCCCCATGGCGGTCCCGACTTGTATCCAGGCTCGCTGAGAATGCAACGCGTAGAGCGTGGATTTATCGGGGTTTCCGACGCGAATCCGCCATAAAAGGTCTTTCCGCGCTCGACAGGCGCGGGGTGCGTCGCCACGTTCCGCGCCTCGATGACCGACGCGCTGCGCACGTTTTTCCGCCGTTTCCTGAGCACGGCTGCCCTGTGGTCCATCGCACTCTGGACGATTTTTACGGGTTGGGAACCTGGGTTCATGGTGCTGATTGGAGGCCTGGGGCTGCTCGGATTGTGGGAATACTACCGGATGCTGGATGCCCGTAAATTGCCGAATTTCAAGCTTTTCGGCATGTTTTGCGGCGCGGTGATGCTGGGCGGCTCGTTCTACTGGCTGGCAGTCCGGCGGCTGCCGATGGGAGGGCTGTACGACTTCGAAATCGGGACGCTGCTCTTCTTCCTGCTGGTGGTGTTTACGCGGCAGATGTTCCTAAAGGCAGAGGAGTTGGTGCCGATCGAGACGATGGCGCTGACGCTCTTTGGCCTGCTATATGTCCCGTGGGCGTTTAGTTTCATGGCGAAGATCCTGTATCAAGTGAAGGATGCGGCAGGGCATCCCATTGGGCACTGGCATGTGCTCTTCTTGATCCTCGTGACGAAGTTCAGCGACATGGGGGCGTACCTGACGGGCTCGGTGATCGGGAAGCATCCTTTTGTGCCGCACATTTCGCCGAAGAAGACATGGGAGGGCTTTTTCGGGGCGCTGTTCTTTAGCACAGCGGGCGGGTGTGCGCTGCGTTGGCTGATGCCGAATCAACTCGTGCTGCTGGACTACGGGCATGTGATCGTTCTGGGCCTGCTGCTGGGCTTTGGGGCGGTGGTGGGGGATTTGGGGGAATCGCTGATCAAGCGAAGCTGCGGGGTGAAGGATAGCGGGAAATTCCTGCCGGGAATCGGCGGGACATTGGATCTGATCGACAGCCTGCTCTTCACCGCGCCGATGATGTTTTTCTACATGCGGTTGGTGATGGGGATTGGGGTGGGGTAGGGGGGAGGCCGAAATATTAAGCGCGAAGCGCCCTCGGACTGCGGCGATTCTTCGCCGCTTTTGGTTCGAGCCAAAGTTCCCCGCCGTTTTTTTTCGAAGCCCTATGGATCGAAGTCGTCCACAATTTTTAGCTTATCCATTTTGAAGCGGGCGATGCTCGCCACGAATGATGCCGGAGCATTGGTCTCAAACCATCTGGCACTGCACCACGGATAATCCCGGGCCACTTTAACCAACTTGTGATGAACGGGATTTTCGTTCGTGTAACGCAAGCGAGCGAAATAAGACGTGTCGTGAGTAATGTGGCTCTCGCGAAAGTTAACCCAGACACGACGCCCTTCGATGTGTTCGAATTGATTGAGGGCGATGGCCGCCGAGCGGTGAAATTCGGAGAGCCATTTTCGGAGGGTTTCGCCGCTGCCTTCGGGAGAATCAGCCAGGAGGTGGTAGTGGTTGGAGAGGACGGCCCAAGCCCTCATTTGCCAGCCGAATTCTTTTGCAGAATCGAGGAGGCGATGGGTGATGAGATCGAGTTTGGTGGGAGTATCGAGGAGCCGGGCACGTTGGTAGGTGCTCGCGGTGACGAAATAGGTGCCGGGTTGCCGGAGGAGGTGAGGTGGAGCGTGGGGCCAATGGAGTATGTCGCTCATACGACTGGTCTATGCGGGGCCTTGTTGGTTACTCGAACCAAAAAGCTGCGAAGTATCGCAGCAGTCCAAAGGCGCTGCGCGCGGCTACGGGGCGGGGATCTCTTGGATCCACTTTTCCTCGTTGCCGGCGGCGTCGCGGGCGTGGGCGGAGACAGGAGCTTCGGGGACGATGGCTTCCCAATCGGCGAGGCCGGCGTGCTGGGCGAGGATTTTGGCTTCGGTGCCGTTGATGAGGACGGCCGCGATTTCGCCGTTGTCGGTGGCGATGCCGCGGAGGTGGAGCTTGCCATTCTCGTGGCGGATGCTGGTGATGAGCGTGGCGGGCGGGACGTCGTCTTTCGGATCGAGAAGGGTGGGAAATTCGATGCCGGTGACATCGGTCGCGCGGACGTCGGGGCCGGTCCAATTTTCGATGATGCGGCCGCCGGGCATGGCCTCGGGGAATTTCACGCTAACGACGCGGCGGGTGCCGGACGGTTCGTGGAAGTAGTAGCTGACGGGGAACTGGAGCTCATCGTTGCGCGGGCCGCCGCCGAGGTCGACGACTTTGCCGTGGTGCGAGGAACTGTTGACGATTTTGAGATCGCGGAAGTGTCCGGCAACGCCGGCCTTGGGAGCGGTGCAGGCGAGCTGGATGAGCGGGTCACGGCCGACTTTGCAGTTCGCGAGCGTGAGACGCTCGTAGGTGAAGTCGCCGTACTGGATGCTGTCGTCGTCGTGGCCGCGGTTGATGGGCTCGCTGTTGATGTTGTCGAAATCGAGGTCGCGGTAGACGTGCGCGTCGTAGTCCGGATGATAGATGCCGTAGACGCCGTTTTTCACGCGGAGACCTTCGCAGAGGAAGAACTGCAGATCGGGCCGGAGGACGTAGTGCGTCTCCCATGCGCGGAGGTCGCGCACGATGAAGGGATGCGTGCGGTCGCCGTGCACGGAGCCATTTTTGTCGTGGCCGAAATTGAAGCTGTAGAGGCCCTCGGTGTGCGATTCGTTGTCCTCGAAGCGGAGGAAGGGAATGGTGCGGACGTCGCGCTCCTCTATGTCGCCGTTGAACCCGCGGAGATGCAGCAGCGGGACGAAGCCGCTCGATTTTTGCACCTCGAAGCGGAAGCCATACTGGTCGTTTTCGCAGGCAATGTTACGCGTGAAAGTGTTGCGGCCATTGGCCCACCAAAAGCCGGCACCTTCATTGGCGTCGAATGGGAGCACCTGCTTGGGCAGCGGGCGCTGGTGGATGGCCTGCACGGCGAGATTGCGGTCGAACACGTTCCACTGCTCGGTGGCATCCTCGAGGAAGAAGCCGTGTCCGCGCGAGCGGTAGCCGACGCAATCCCGCACCAGCAGGTGGTCCGTGCCGTGGATGGTGATCCAGCGGTTGTCGGAATCCCAGATGCTGGCGCCGGTGACGCCACTGCCGCGCATGGTGTCGCGGACGAGGTGGAAGTGGATGGAGTATTTTCCGAGGATGCCGCGTTTGCCGAGGTGGCGGAACTCCGCGTAGCTGATGCCGCCGGAGGAATCGCGGTGGTACATGGTGTGGCCGCGGATGCCGGCGGGATCGGCGCTTTCCACCACCACGTTGTGCGAGAGGAGGGCGACCTCGCTGCGCAGCAGGCCCTCGCCGAGGTGGACGTATTCGAGCGGACGGTCGAGTGTGAGGGTCGCGCCGTCGATTTTGGTGATGAGGCGGTCCTCCGTGGCGCCGGCGAAAGCGTCGCGCGCGGCGTTCTTTTGCGCGGCGAGATAGTCGTCTTCACGGGAGCCGGTGACGATGAGGTGGTCCCCGACGTGCCAGCCGGCGGGAGCCTGTTCCAGCGTGACGGAGGTGGAGTTTTTCGGGGCGGTGGCGGCGAGCTTGAGCCAGGTACGGGCGACGGGGGCGCCGTGGATGTCCCAGCGGCCGCTGCAGGCGACGATGGCGGGCAGGGTCTCAGCATTCATGCCCGCGAAGTAGCGCAGGCGGATGGTGGCGGTGACGTTGGCGGGGATGGGGTTTTCCGCGGTGCCGATCTCCAGCACGGGGCGGGTGGCGGTGCCGCCGCTCGGGGCTTCGTCGTGGCAATCGAAGCCGTCCTCGCTGCAGGTTTCACCGGGGGCGACGCGGAGCAGGCCGACTTCGAGCAGTGTATTCTTTTCGCGGGAGAAGGTGAGTGTCCCGGAGACGTGGACCATCCGCAATGCCTCGTGGTTTTCCACGTCGTAGGTGACGGTGTGGCCGGCGCGGACGAGGACGCGCTCGCCGGCACGCGGCGCGTGGCCGTCCCACGTGGCGGGGTCGGACCACGGGCCGCTTTTGGCGGAGCGGACGTCGAAGGTTACGGGTTCCGCGAAGGCGGAAAAGCAGAGCAGCAGGAGAAGCAGGGCGGAGGCGCGCATGTTCGGGTGGTGTGAGGGATCAATCCGCGGGTGGGCGGGCGATTAGTGATCGGGAATGGCGGATTGACTTGGCGACTCAGGGGAATGAGACAGGCGCCATGCTCCCGGAATGAAAGCGCCCGCACGAATCCCGGCGACGCTGGCGTTCCTTTTTGGATGCGCGTCGTTCCTTGAGATGGGGTGGAGGCTGTTTGCCGGGGGCTTCGGGGTTGGGCCGAAGGATCCGGGGTATGGAATTTTGCTGATCTTCATGCTTCCGGCCGTGATTGCGTTGCTGATTGCCTGGCGGCGGGAGGTGGCTTGCGATCCGGCCATGGTGCCAGCGGGACTGCTGGCGGTGTGCGCCCTTTTTTCGTGTCTGGAACTGATGGAATGGAGCCGGTTGGGAGAATTCGACAGGAGTCGTGCGGGCGGGTTCGCCTTTCTCTTCGGCGCTGCGGGATGGCTCTTTTTCGCGGCGCTGGCCGGGACGGTGACGCAGCTCGTTTACCTCGGAACGCATGCGACCTTGGTGCGGATGTTTCCAAGGATGCGGCCGAAATAAGGGGTGAACGTTTTTCGCGGAGCGTTCATGCTGCGCGCATGAATACTTCCCGCCGAACTTTCCTCAAAACGGCTGCGTGGCTGGCGATGCCTGCATTTCTGCGGGCGGAGGAGCGGAAGGGGTTGGTCGGGTCGCAGCTCTACGGGTGGGGGCAGTATTATCAGCGCGAGGGGAAAAAGCTGGAGGAGCATCTGGACGATGCGCTCTCGGCACTGCGCGATGCGGGGTATGATTATGCCGAGGGGAATCTCGGCGGACCGGGGGCATCGGAGCGGTTTGCAGGCATGCTCAAGGAGCGCAAGATGCGGCCGGTGAGCCTGTACACAGGCGGCGCGCTGCACGAAGCGGCGAAGGCGGAGCAAAATGCGGAGGCGCTGATCAAAAATGCGATCGCCGCGCATGAAGCAGGTTTTTCGATCATCAACTGCAACCCGAATCCGATTGGCCGCGCCAAGACGGAGGAGGAGCTGAAGACGCAGGCCAAGGCGCTGACGCTGATTGGCGATGAGCTACGCAAGGCGGGGATGAAATTCGGCATCCACAATCACACCCCGGAGATGGCGAATGGGGCGAAGGAGTATCATAGCAACCTGGACCAGACGGACCCGAAGTCGGTGGGCTTTTGCTACGATGTGCACTGGGTTTTCCGCGGGGGCGTGACGCCGGAGGAGGCGCTCCGCGAGTACGGAGAGCGGGTGGTGTCCTGGCATCTGCGGCAGAGTCGGGACAAGATTTGGTGGGAGGATTTGGATACGGGAGACGTGGACTATGCGTTGATCGCGAAGTACGCGAAGGAGCACGATTTGCCGCCCTGCTATACGGTGGAATTGGCGCTGGAAGGTGGGACGAAGATCACGCGCACCGCGGTGGAAAACCACGCCCGCAGCCGGGAGTTTGTGCGAGCGGTGTTTGGGGTGTAGGGGGCGGTCGGTGTTCTGTGTTCAGTAGGCGGGCGCGGTTCGAGCGTCGGACGGCGAGTTCGGAGTTCCGCCGGTATGCTTTTCGAAGGCGCGGCCACGAATGGGAGCGCCGCGGTCCCGTCGGTGGCGTTCATGCTCGATGGAGCGCTTGTGAAGAGCTCACGCTAGCCGCCTAGAGGCGGAACTCCGAACTGACCAGGCGACGTTCGGGCGCGCCGCGGAATACTGAATATTTTCCCGCTCCCGCTACTTCCGCGGGTCGATCAGCTTCGCTTCGTGGGAGGCGGAGATGCGCATCCAGACGAGGTAAAGGACGAAGACGGCGCCGACGGCGCCGATGATGTAGATGGATTCGTGAGTAACGACCTTAATGAAGGCTTCGAGGCCTTCCTGCGTGGCGGTGCCGTCGCGCAGGGTCTGGAGCAGGGCGGGGTCGAGCTTGCCGCCGACGCGCCAGCCGAGCCAGGCGAGGACGCTGCACCAGATGGCGGAGCCGACGATGGTGAGCGCACTGAACTTGAGGAAGTTCATCCGGATCATGCCGGCGGGAATGGAGATGAGGTGGCGCACCACGGGGAGGAGGCGGGCGAAAAAGATGCCGGCGCTTTCGTAGCGGTGCATGAAGCGCTCGGCGCGCTCCACCTTGTGCGGGGGCATGAAGAAATATTTGCCGTAGCGCATGACGATGGGGCGTCCGAAAAGGAGTGCGGCCCAGTAGGTGATGGCGCTGCCAATCCACGATCCAATGGTGCCCGCAACGACGATCCAGAGCAGGGCGTTCCAGTCATTACCCGCGAGGATGGCGGCTGGGGGAATGACCAATTCGCTGGGGACGGGGAAGATGGAGCTTTCCATGGCCATGAGCCCGGCAACCCCCAAAAGGCCGGTGTGATGGACCCAGTGAAACCACGGAACGAAGAATTGATGAAACATTGGCGCGCGGGATTTAGCAGCCTTGAGGAAAGGCGCAACTCTGGTTCGCGAGGGGAGTGACTCTCGAGATGCCTGTCCGCCGGAGGGCGCTCAAAGCCACGGCTTGAAAAACCGTTCCACTTTCTGGCGCCTCGTCACATCGGTTAGCCTTTAGGCTTTGCGGCGACGGCGGGTGCAGGCGGCGAGGCCGACGAGCAGAAGGGTGGCGGTGCCGGGTTCCGGCACGGCGGTCACGCTGAAGTCGTCGATTTTTTGGGTCGAGGTCGTGCCAGCCGTTCCGGGGTCGTTGATCCGCAAAGCGATGGCCGGATTGTTAATCACATCGCCAGCAGGGATAGCCAGAGTGGCGCTGAAATTGGGCGTCGCCACACTCAGCGTCAAAGCCGTCGGGTCATAAATGAAATCCAGCGACGTGAAGGTGTAGAGAGGGCTGGTGCTGATGGTCTCTCCGCTCGATCCTGCGTTGGAGAACCACGACTTCGTTCCGGAGTCCGTCGACCCGTTGGTGCCCGAGATCGCCGTGAGGTCATATTGATTCGTGACCGCGGTGCTGGTCGTCGAAGTATTTTTCCAAAAACGAATTTGCTCAGCGGTGTTGCTGCCCAGAGCCGAGTCCACATTCAGCAATGCGAGGAGGTTCTTGGTGCTGGGGCTGGGATTGGTGCTATCGAATAAAAATAGACCGAAGGAGGCGTTGGCGACAGACGCGCTAACGTCGATGTGAACTTTGATCGGGCCACCGAAGACTTGGGAAGCGTCGGAGCTGTTCAGTGGGGTCGTGTCATAGATGCCGATCCAAGCCGTTTGGGGGGCATCGACCGAAACATAGCCGCCGCTATCCGTTTGTTGCGCCACGATGGTAGTGACGCCTTTTAGTGAGTCGCGGAAATTGGCGCTCAGCTGGCCGGCAGTTTCAAAATCAAGGGGCCCAGCGAGATCGGCGCGGGCACTCCCGGCGGAAGCCACGAGGAGGGCAGCAGCGACGGAGGTGCAAATGGAGGCGGGACGGGTCATGAGAGTCGACCATTCGAGCAGCGAGTGTGCGCAGCGTCAAATGAACATCAGATTGCACGGGCCCTCGAAGCCGGAACCCCAAACGGGGGCGGGAATCACCACGGAGGACACAAAGGACACAAAAGGCACTGAGGACACAGAGGAGGAAAGGACCGTTCCTTTCTCTGTGTCCTTTTGTGTTCTTTGTGCCCTCTGTGAGGTGCTCGAGAATCCTGTGCCCTTGGTGGTTGTTCCGCTCCCGCTGCGTTCTGCGTCCGAAAAAATCTGCGCGCCGTGCGGGAGAAATCGCGTGCTCCTACAGAAAATATCGCTCGCTCACAGCGGGTTCACGGAGTCCTTGGTTGACTCCGGAAGGGTAATCGATACACCGAGCGGTATGTCTTCCCGACCCATTCTCACTGTAGCCAGCCTGTGCGTACTCGCGGGGCTCGGCGCGTGCCAGTCCCGTTACGCCGATACTTACAGCTTCAAGAAGAACAACTTCCAGCCGCCCGTGGTGGTGCACAAGGATTTGACGCCGCCTCCAGTGATCGATCCGCTGCAGGGTGGAGCGGCTCCGCCGACCACGCCGCCTCCGGGGGGGGATCCGTCGGCGCTTCCGGCGGTGCCCGGAGTTCCCGGCACGCCGCCGCCGACGAATGCGGCGCCGAGTGCGGTGACGCCGCCGCCGACCAATATTCCGGGCCTCGACGCCGCGCCGCCGCCAAAGTAGGCGCGCGCCTTATCCCCAAAATAGCCCAAAGTAACCGGGAGCGCTAAGTTGCCCGGAGGGAGTGCGCTAAGGCGCGCTGGGGAGCCGGATTTTCTTTAGCAGTGACTACCAACCTGTCCGCATCCGGCCTTCAACTTGGAGAAGCGACCAAGCCGGCTTTTGTCATCCAGGCGGAGGTGTTGGTCTATTCCGGCGAGACCTGCACCTCGAAGTATTCGATCACCCATGGGGAATACCTCATTGGGAGGGATGTGAATTGCCAGGTCAATCTGGAGGTGGATGGCGTCTCGCGGCATCATGCCCGGCTGACGTTCCAGGGTTATGAGCTCGTCATTGAGGATCTGGGTTCGGCCAATGGGGTATTCATCGAGGGTGTCCAAATTTCGCTGCCGACGCGCGTGCGACCGGATCAGCAGGTGGAAATCGGGAGCGCGCGGTTGTTCATCCGGTTAAAGGCGGACGCGAGCGAGATGCTGGCGGCGTCGCTGTGGGATCCGGATCTTGGGCTGGCGCCGGTGCGGGCGATCCTGGAGGGAAAAAAATACAAGGTGCTCGCCACGATTGGGCGGGGCGGGATGGGCGTGGTGCACCAGGCGCGCGACCTGCGCATCCGGCGCCCGGTGGCGATGAAGGTCATCCGCACGGCCTCGCAATTTTCCCGGGAAAATGTGCTGCGGTTTGTAGAGGAGGCGCAGCTGACGGGGCAGCTTCAGCATCCGAACATTGTGCCGGTGTACGAGATCGGGCTCGATGAGCAGGGTGAGGTTTTTTACACGATGAAATTCGTGAAGGGCACCACGCTCGACGAGGTGCTGCGGGATTTGCGGACGGGGAAAGAGGAGGCGATTAAGAAGTATCCGCTGCCGGTGCTGCTGAACGTTTTCCAAAAGATCTGCGACGCGGTGGCCTACGCGCATTCCATGGGGGTGGTGCATCGGGATCTGAAGCCCGACAACGTGATGCTGGGCGAGTACGGCGAGGTGCTGGTGATGGACTGGGGGCTGGCCAAAAAGATTGCGCACGGGATTTCGGACGAGCATCTCGGTGACCACAAGCCGGAGCCGCCGCCGCCGGATTTGCGCGGGTTTCAGACGCTCAACGGGCTCATCGTGGGCACGCCGCCGTATATCGCGCCGGAGGCCGCGCGCGGCGAGTTGGAGAATCTGAATCCGCGCTCGGACATTTACGTGCTCGGGGCGATTCTCTACGCAATTCTCACGCTTCGGCCACCGTATCCGGGGAAGGAATTTGGCGAGTTGATCGAGCAGATCGTCACGGGAAAATTTGCGCACCCGAGCAGCTTCAATACGCCGGCTCGCGCCGGGCGGGCCAACCGCAAGGCGGCGGAGGAAGGTGAGGCGGCGCTGGAATATGCGCTGCTGCATCTGCCGAATCGGCGGGTGCCGGAGGGGCTGGCGGCGATTGTGCTCAAGGCGATGTCGTATGAGACGGCCGAGCGCTACCCCACGGTGGCGGATTTGCAGGCGGACATCTCGGCCTGGCAGACGGGCTTTGCGCCGAAGGCCGAGCGCGCCGGGTTCCGGCGGCAGATCACCCTGTGGGCGGCGCGGCATAAGGGGAATGTGGTGCTCTTTATCATCTTCGCGCTGCTGATTCTCGTGGGGACGGTGTGGTCGTTCATCTCGGTGACCCATGCGCGCGATAATGCGCTGGCCAAAGAGCAGGAAGCGCGGGATTCGGCGCGGCAACTCAAGGATGCGATGAGCGACTTGAAGGGCGCGGCGCCGTGGTTTGAGGAAGAGGCGCGCGACCGGATTAAAAAGCGCGAGCTCGATGTGGCGCTGGACCGCATCGAAAGCGCCATCCGGCAGCTGCCCAACAACGCGGACTACCACAATCTGCGCGGCAATATTTTGCAGACGCTGCTGCGCTGGGATGACGCGGTGGAAGAATTTGAAGCGGCGCTGAGCCTGAATCCGAAGCTGGCCGCGGCGAAGGAGAACCTGGAATTGACGAACAAGCTGATCGTGGAGTCGGGCGAAGATCACGACCCGGACCCGCCGCAATTGCGGGAGTACAGCGATGCTTTGCAGAAACAGGGGCGTCTGGCGGAGCGCGCGGTCATCCAGGAGAAACTGGGGGTGGTGCGCATGGCGACGAACCGCGCGATGCGGACGATGTTTGAAAACGATCCGAAGTACGCGGTGCTGAAGGACCTGATGGAGCGGCGTGAGTTTCGCGGGCGCTTCCAGCGGCAGACGGATGGGACCTTCAACGTGAACCTCACGGGGCTTCCGCTGGCGAGCGTGCTGCCGTTCCTGAAAGACCGGCCGATCGCGATCAATAGCCTCACGCTGGACAACGAGCCGCTGGCGGATCTTTCGATGCTGGAGGGGCTCGAATTGCACGTGCTGTCGCTCAAGGGCTGTCGCGGGATCACCAGCCTGGCGCCGATCGCCGGGATGAAGTTGCAGCGGCTGAATATCGCGGGGACGAGTGTGCGCGATCTTTCGCCGGTGGCCGGGATGCCGCTGGTGGAACTGAGCTGCGCGGATTGCACGAAGCTGACGGACGTGCGGCCGCTGCAGAAGTGCCTGCAGTTGGAAGTGTTGTTGCTGCCGCCGGGAGCCAAGGACGTAGCGTTTCTGCGGAATATGAAATCGCTGCGCGTGGTGAGTTACAAAAACCTGACGCAGCCGGTGGCGGAGTTTTGGAAGGAATACGACGCGGGGCGGAAGTAGGGGCGGGCGAATGGTGAAGCGCGCCGTGGAGTGCGGCAGCGAGCTACCGCACTCCACGGCGCGCTGCGGCAATGCGCGCGCTACTTCGGCTTCGCCATGTCGAGGCAGATGAGTTTTTCCTCGCAGCGGAGGTAGAGGCGGCCGTCGGAGAGGACGGGGCCGGCCCAGCAGGGATACTTCAATCCCGGGACCTGCCAGCGGCAGATTTCCGTCAGCTTGGCGGGGTCGGGCTTGAAGAGGCCGAGGAGGCCGCATTCGCCGAGGGCGAGCAGTTTGCCATCGACGTAAATCGAGGAGCCTCGGCCGAAGACGGACGGGGCATCCTCGCCGTCGCGCATCTTGGCGTGGTTGCCTTTGGGCCAGCCTTCCTTGCGCTCCCACATCAGTTTGCCCGTGGCAAACTCCACGCAGCGGAAAAAGCCGTCGGGCTCATTGCGGCCGCTGAAAGCATAGAGATAGCCGTCGATGAGATTGGGCCGGGACCAATGGATTTCCAGGACGAGTGAGCGCCACACTTCGTCGACGCCTTTGCCGTCCGGCTTCACGCGCAGGACCACGGAGCCGCTGCGGTAGTAGGCGGAGGAAATGAAAATGAGATCGCCCTGGACGACGGGCGTCATCGCATTCACCGACTCTTCCTGCGGCGCGCGGAACCAATATGAAAAATTGTGCGCGCCCGTGGCCGGGTTGAGGGAGACGAGCCCCTGGCGCGTGACGAAAATCACGTGGCGCTGGCCGTGGATGGTGGCGAGGACGGGGGAGCAATAGCTGGCTTGTTTTTGAAAAGCGGGATGGCCGATGTCCCATTTGGCGAAGGGCTCGCCGGGCCAGCGGTGCATCAGTTCACCGTTCCAGGTTTTTTCGCCCACGTTTTCCCAGAGCGTTTTGCCGGTGGTGGCGTCGAAGGCGGCCACCCCGGAGTTGGGCTGTCCGCCGACTTGCACGATCAATTTGCCGTCGTCGAGCACGGGTGAGCTGCCGACGCCGAAGAACGCCTCCGGCACGTCGAAATCTTTTTGCGTGTCCCGGCGCCAGACGAGTTTGCCGGTTTTACGTTCGAGGCAAAGCAGGGTGCCTTCCGCGCCGAGGGTGTAGCAGCGGTCGGCGGTGAGGAGCGGCGAGCAGCGCGGGCCGTCGTTGAAGCCGTAGGGATCGCGGAAGGCGGAGGGGTAGGCGTAGTTCCAGATTTTGATGCCGTTGGCGGCGTCCATGGCTTCGATAACTTCCTCGCCGCCGACGCGGTGGTGGAGAACGAGCATGCCGTCGCGGACGCTGGGTGCGCTGTAGCCGGTGCCGACGTCTTTTTGCCAGACAATGGCCGGACCTTCGGCGGGCCAGGAATCGCGGATGGTTTCAGGTGAGGTGTTATCGCGGTTGGGACCGAGGAACTCGGGCCAGTCGGCCGCGAGGACGACGGAGGGGAGCAGAGCGAGAAGGGCGCAGAGGCGAACGGACATCGTGCGGCGATAGAACCGGAATTGGGTGGGAGGTTCAATGCTGGAAGGCGTCACCACCGAAGACACAGAGGGCACAGAGGACACAGAGGACACAGAGGGGGAGGCACGGTCTGGTTACCACAGATACCGCAGATGACTCAGACAACACAGATGGAACTGGAGTGAATCCGGGCCCATCCGCGTGATCCGCGGTCCGTGGCCTTCATCTGAGTTTTCAGTGGTACCTGTGGTCAAATGACCGCCCCCATTTCGCTCTCTGTGCCTTTTGTGCCCTCTGTGCGTTTTGTGGTAATCAGGAGCGGAGTAACCACCAAGGACACAAAGACCACCGAGAGGGGAGGGTTGGACTCGCGTTGAAACGTTCGAAAGCGGCGGGAAGCCGCTTCTACTTTGCCGCGATCTTCGTCGTGAGCAGTTCGCTCATGCGGGGGAGGAGGATGGGGAGGAGGAGGGCGGCGCTGTAGTGGCCGACGGGGAGGATGTAGTGGTGCTCGAGGCTGAGGCCGGCGGCTTTGGCGAAGGCGGCGGAACTGGCGGGCGGGACGACTTCATCGAACTTGCCGCTGAAGAGCCACGTGCGCGCGGGGTCGACGCGGTGGGCGAGGCGGAGCGGCTCGATGACGGACGTGACCTGGCGGAGCTGCTCGTCGGTCACGCCGGCTTCCTCCAGGCGCGCGTGCATTTTGGCGGCGTCGGCTTTGCCGTTCAGGATCACGTCGGCGATGTTTCCGCCGGCGAGGAGGATGAAGTATCGGTCGAAGCCGCGGTCGAGCCCGGAGACGCTCGCCACGACGAAGCCGCCCATGCTCGTGCCTTGCACGGAGATGCCGGCGGAGGCGTCGACCAAGGGCAGCACGGACACCGCGTCGCGCGCGCGGCGGACATCGTCGACGGCCTGGCGCAAAGCCGGGAAGGCTTTCGTCATGTCGCCGGTGATGGTGGAGGTGCGCTCGCCGTAGCCGGGAAGGTGAATGAGGAAAGCGTGGAAGCCGTTGTTGCAGAGGCCGCGCGCGATGGAGCGACCGGCGACCATGCCGCGGCCGGACTCGTGGACGACGACGACGGCAGGGGCCTTGACGGGCTGGCCGTCGGCGCCGCGAGCCTGGTACCACTCCATGGCGACGAGGTCGTTGAGCGGATCACCCAGCGGAGCGGGCGAGGGAAAGCGAATGAGCCAGTCGCCGCGATCCGGTTTCGGCGTCTGACAGGTGACGGAGAAGTCGCCGGTTTTCCACCGGAGCTTTTCGAGGCAGGCGGCGGCGTCGGGATTTTTTTCCGGAGAGCAGTTGAGGGTGTCCTTGGCGGGGAAAGTTTTTCCGGCCTCCAGCGGGGCGGGAGGATTGGCGGCGGCCAGCGAAGGAGCGCAGGGGGAGACCAGCAGGCTGGCCAGCAGGAAAAAGAAGAGACGGTACATGGCGCCAAGGAGGGGAGCTTCCCTGAGAAAGGGACGCGGCGCAACCGCGGAAAAATGGGGGCTGCTTGGGAGCCCGAACCAAAAGCGTCGAAGAATTGCCGCCGTCCGACGGCCTTCGGCGCCATGGTTCGAGAGCGGGCGGAAGGACTACTTTTTCTCTTCCTTCGCGGTGGGCTTGGGCTGGCCGGGGAGACCGCGGTCGGGCTTGGGAAGGGGCTTTTCCTCGATGGGCTTGTTGGCCTTCAGCCAAGCGGTGAAGCCGGAGCTCATGTGATAGATGACGGGGAACTTGGCTTTGCCTTCCAGTTGCATGCAGGCTGTGCGCGAGCGGCCGCCGGAGGCGCAATGCACCAGGATGGGTTTGGTGGGATCGAGCTTGGCGATCTTGGCGTCGAAATCTTCGTCGAAGACGTTGATGTTGATCGCGCCTTTGATGTGCTTGTGGTCGTATTCCTCGGGGGTGCGGACGTCGACGACGGTGAGGCCGGGCGTGTCCTTGATGAGTTTCTCGGCTTCGTCCACGTCGACGATTTTCACATTCAGAGTGCTGGTGGGTTTGGCGGCTGGTTTGGCTGGCTCAGCGGGAGCATCGGCGGCGCGCAGAGGCAGCGCCAGGGCCACGGCGAAGGTGAGGGCGAGGCAGGAGAATTTCATGGCAGAACAGGAAACGAGCGAGAGGGGAATGTCGAATGCGAAAGCATGGAGGAACTCAGGCTGGACTGGCGCCGAGCGCAAAGAGGTTGGCTCCACCCATTCCCGTTTTTAGGGGTCATTGCCTTTTCTCGCGCTTCTGCGCTTCGGTTAGTTGGAAAATAAGATCGCTCCACTTGGCGCTCTCGTGGTCCGCACCCAGCACCCATCCCAGCTGGAAGGATCCCCAAATAATGAGCACAAAAATAACTGCGAACAGCACATAGCCGTACTTTGGCATAACTACGCCGGGTGATATTCGGCCTCGTAGGCGCGGAGGCGGCGGTCGAGAAAGAAGGGGCCGCCGGGGAGGAGGGCGGCGATGAAGACGGTAGCGGCGCGTTTTACATCCCAGCGGGCGAGGCGCATGGTGCGCCAGAGCAGGGAGCAGAGGAGGAGGAAAAGCACGCCGTGGATGGAGCCGGCGATGAGGACGGCGACGGGGATTTTCGCCAGATACTTCAGCGGCATGGCGATGCCGAGGAGCACGAGAAAGGAGACTCCCTCAGCGAGCGCGACCTTGCGGAGAAGCGGAATCGGATTGCTGGAAACATTCATGAGCGCGCCGTCCGTTCTACGGGAAGACAGGAGGGGGATGTCGAGGCGCGAAGGCGGGGGCGGGGGATGCGTCCAATAGGACCCGTGGGTCTCATAGGAGTTATCGGTCCTGTCGGGGGATGTGAAAGCGGCCGTGCTTTAGCGGCGGGAGGTGGAGATGGAGAGCGAGTAGGCTCCGGCCACGATGGCGACGATGCCGCCGAGGCGGTACGCGGCACTTTTGGCTTTCCAGCTCTTGTGATTCACCCAGCCGGTCCAACTGCACCAAACGCCGATCAGGAAAAAAACGATGGCGGCAAAAAAGGCGGCAGCGCGGCTGTTCATGGAGTGTGAGGAAGGCAATTTTCTGGGATGGTTGAGGCTTTAGGCCGCACTGGCATCGGGCCGCTGGCGGACGCTGCTTTGATGGTGTTGTTCGCGGCGGGACTTCGACTCTTTGTCCTCGGGGTAGGCCACGCGCGAGTGCAGCATGCTGCTCAGCGTATGGCGAAAGCTTTCGGCGATTTCGTTCAGCTCGTTGAACTTCAGATCGCAGTCATCGAGCTGCCCATCCGTGACGCGTTTGCGGATGATGTCGGTGATGAGCTGCTCGATTTTTTGAAGCGTGGGTTTTTCGAGGCTGCGCGCGGCGCTCTCGATGGAATCAGCGAGGGAGACGACGGCCGCCTCGCGGGTCTGCGGCTTGGGGCCGCCATAGCGGAAGCTGCTCTCGCTGACCTCGGGCAGGTCCTCGTCGTGGATGGAAGCGATCTTCCGGTCGCGCCGCAGGGCGTCCTGCATATCGAGCGCCTTCTTGTAGAAATAGAAGACGAGCGAAGTGCCGTGGTGCTGCTGGATGACGTCGATGATCTCCTGATTCAGCCCGTGGTCGAGCGCGAGGGAGACGCCTTCCTTCACGTGCGCGATGATGATGAGCGCACTCATCGTCGGCGCGAGGCCGTCATGCGGATTGCGATCGTGCCGCATGTTTTCGGTAAAGTACTCCGGCTTCACCAGCTTGCCGATGTCGTGGAAATAGCTGCACACTCGGGCCATGGTCGCATTGCCACCGATGGCCTCGCAGGCGCTCTCGGCGAGGTTGGCCACGGCGAGGCTGTGCTGGAACGTGCCGGGGGCCTCGAGTGTCATGCGCTTGAGCAGCGGGTGATTAAGATCCGCCAGCTCCAGCCAACGGACGCGCGTGGTGATGCGGAAGATGCTCTCGAGGAAAGGCAAACCGCCGACAATGATGAGCGAGAGGAGGAGCGGTGTGCCCACGGCCACGACGGTCTGCATGGCGAGCGCGGAGTAGTTCAGCGGCACTCCCGCGGCGTAGATGTGCAGGAGGTTGATCTTCTTGAACGCAATCGCGAGCACCCACGTGGCGAGGCCGACAAAGAGGCCGGCGCGCGGAAGGTCACCGCGCTTGCGCACTTCGCCGGTGAGGAAGATGGCGATGAACCCGGCCACGAGGCCCGTGGTCATATTGGTGACGACGAAGACGAGGTCGTCCACTTGGTTGCTCACACTGGCCAGCACCGGGATGCTGAGCATGGTGACGAAGACCACGGCAAAGACGCCGACGGTCCGGCCCATGAGCACGCTGGCCAAAATGGGCGCGAGGGAGAAGGGCATGGCGAGGAGCCAGAAAGCCCGTTTGTCCTGCGCGCTAAACTGCCCGGAAATCAACTCGCCATTATTGTGGACGGCGTCACTGGACAGCAGCAGACAGGCTTTCACCAACACGAGGTGGGTGAGCAGGATCAGGGAAAGCAGCAACAGGCGGGAGTTGCGGTTCCAGACTTCCGGGCGGTTCAGGCAGAGGTGGGCGATGGCGACCCCGTAGATCAGGATGGTGATCAGCGAGGTCTCGGCCGGCAGGCTGGCGGCGCCCATGAGGACGACCCAGATCAGGCCGAAGGCCGTGCCGAGCAGGATGAGAATCTTCGCAAAGAGTCCGGCTTCGAGCGTCTCAAGGAGTTCGCTTTCTGTCACGCGGCGACGCGTCTTCTGCGGAACAAGGCCTTTCTTGACGAGGCGCTGGCGTTCAAAGAAACCGAGCATGGAATGGATCACGAGTGTTCTCCGGTTCCAGTCGGGTGGCAAATGGATTTTATGTGAGGGAAGACCACCTTTCGGATGACAGGAAAGTGATTGACGGGAAGGAGAAGCAACCCAGACCAGCCGAGCCAGAGCCCAAAAAAGGGAGCGGGAGTGACCACCAAGCGCACAAGGGACACAAAGAACACAGAGAGAGAGAAAAGCAGTCTTTTTACCGCAGATACCGCTGATAACTCGGATGGCGCAGATGAAAGCAGCAGGAACTGCGGATGGGCGCGGTCACTGGACGCACGGGGTGGGTAAGAATTGGCGCACCAAGCATTCATCTTAAAGGATAGCAGCACGGGGCGCCCAATTTTATCTGCGGTGGAGGATTGGGCGGTGGTGTGACCGCCACTACCGCCGTTGCGCGGACCCTTATGAAATCTCTCCTCTTCGCCTTTGTTTTCGCCGCCAGTTCGTTGTTTGCCGCTGAGGCGCCCATCCTCCTCTGGCCGGGGGGCGCACCGGGTTCGGAAGGAAAGACGGAGCCGGAAAAGGTGACGACGAGCAGCGGCGGTGAGCGCACCGTCACCGGTGTGAATGCCCCAAGCATCACGCCGTTTCTGCCCGCCAAGGACAAGGCGAGTGGCGCAGCCGTGCTGGTGATCCCCGGTGGCGGCCATAGCAAGCTGTGTGTGGATCACGAGGGAGACAACGTGGCTCGGTGGCTGTCCGACCACGGGGTGGCAGCCTTCGTCCTCCGCTACCGACTCGCGCGCGAGTCGGGATCGACTTACACCATCGAGGGCCACGCGGTGCCGGATACGCAGCGGGCGATTCGGCTCATTCGCTCGCGGGCGGCGGAGTGGGGTATTGATCCCCAGCGCGTCGGGGCAATCGGTTTTTCGGCCGGCGGCGAGCTCGTGGCCCAAGCCTGCATGCGCCCGGGTGACGGCAAAACGGACGCGGCAGACCCAATCGAGCACGAGAAGGCACGCCCTTCCTTTCAGGGGCTGATCTATCCGGGGCGCAGTGGCGACATCTTGCCGACCCCGGACGCTCCACCGGCTTTCCTCGCGTGTGGTGAGAAGGATCGGCAGGACATCGCGGAAGGACTGGCCGAGGTGTATCTGCGATTCAAACGCGCGGGGGCTTCGGCGGAGTTTCACGTGTATGCCGGGGTAGGGCATGGTTTTGGATACCGGGCGACCACCAAGGGGCCGGTGGCGGGCTGGCCGGATCGCTTTCAGGAATGGCTCGGCGAGCGCGGGTTCCTTTCCGGGCCGCAGGCGCGGAAATAGCCGCGGCCGCATTCGCGGAGTCCTGGGGCTTCGCCCAGTCACTGGGCCGGAGTAGGGGCGGCGACGGGCTTGGCTTTGACGGCGTCTTTGTCGATGACGATGGCTTTGCCCAGGTTCAACTCGGTCTGGCCGGTGGGTTTGGGAGCCGCCGCGTTTTTTTCGACGATGATCGGCTGATTCGCGTGCAATTCGGTCTGGGCGGGCTTCGCGCCGGGGGGCAACGCGGTGGCTGGGGCCGAAGCCGGGGGCTTGGAATTCTCAATTACGATGGCATTTGCAATGCCGGTGCTTGCCGAGGTTTTGGCCGCCGCCGGCACGGGCGCTTTCGGATCGATATAGATGACATTGGTATTCAGCTCCGTCTGTTTGGAGGCCGCCGTCGCCGCCGTGATTGGTTTCGGAGGAGCGAGAGGAAGGACCGCGCTCTTGGCGACGATATTGCCGTTAGGGCTCACCGTGTAGCCGGCCTTGGCGAGCTTGGCGGTGCGATATTTCTCGTCGTTCTTTTTGAGCAGCGCGGCCTGGGCAGCGGCGAGCGAGCCGGGGGCTGGTTCGCCGGCGTTCGGGTCGTATTGGGCGGAATCCGGGCGGGCGCCGGAGCCGGTCTTGGAGGAGGGGGAACCGGCGACACCGGCTTCTTCCTGCAGTTGATCCCATACGTCCTTACCCTTGCCACCATCGAGCGAGATGTCTCCGCCTTCGGTAGCGGCGGAATTGTGGCGGATTCTGACGTGCTGAACGCCCTTGCTGATGTCCACCTTGGGGCTGAGCCGGATGACGACCTCGGTGAGTGCGCTGGCGACGCCGGCCATCTTGGCCAGCTTGTCCTGATTTTTGCTGGCGGCGGAAGAGACTTGGGAAAGCATGGCGCCCGCCTGCTGGGTGGCGCCGGAGGACTTCTTGGGGCCGCCCGGGTTATTGGGCTCGGAGCTATCCGAGGCGACGGCGGCGTTATCGGGTTTCTGGTCATCCTCAGGGCTGTCGTCCTGCGAATTTTCGGGCCCCTTCTTCTTGGCCGTTTTCGGAATCATCTTCTCGATCTTCTTGATCGTCTCATCTGCCGAGCCGCCTTCGCCACGCTTGAAGGGGGCGGAGGCTTGGTCGGCCTTGTTGGGGTCCTTTTCCTTCTCCTTCTCCTTCTCCTTGCTGGCGGCGAGGTCGCCCGGCTTGGCGGGATCACCCGGGGCGCCGGGCTTTTTCTGGGCGGTTGCTCCCTTGGCGCCGGCTTTGGTGCCTTCCTTGGAATCAGGACTGGAAGCGGAGGAGGTACCGCCGTTGCCCGAGCCATCCGCCTTTTCCGCCGCACCGGCGGTGGACGTGACAGAGGAAGGTCCGCCGGGAGTGCCGGGTTTGTTTTCCCCAGGCTTGCCATTGTTGTTATTGGCACCGTTGGCGGCCTGTTTTTTAGAGTCGTTGCCTTGGGCAGCGGGTCCGCCGGCGGCGTCCTGGGCCGCCTCCTTGGTAGCTTTTTTCCCGGTGGCCTTTCCGGTTCCATCAGCAATGCCATCCGCCGTGGGCGTCTTGTAACCGCTGACGAGTTGGATGATGATGTAAATGACGCTGCCAAGAATCACGATGCCGGCGACGGCGATCTTGAGCATGCCGGTCATCACCTGCCGCTCAGAGAGGGACTTCCCCTTGAGCTCGGTACGGTCCACATGCACCTCCCGTTCGTGATGGGCAAAGCACCACGCACAGACGCTCTTTTCCGGCGACAGCACGCGCATGTATTGGCGTGCGGTCGGTTTTTGGCAGTCAGGACAGATCTCGAGCTCGACGGGGGCCGTCTCTCGAGGTGCGGACTTTGGATTGTGGGGACTCGGCATGTATCAAGCGCGAGAGGCAAATAGCATGCCCAGTATACGGTGAGGCTGCGAAAATGAATTTATCAAAGTCGCGAACGCCGGGAGAATTTGTCCTGCACGGTCGGGAAATCCTTTCCGAAGTTAGGATGTATAAATTAGAAATCTGGATTTTATTGATATAAATAGGTGTGTGTTGCTTATTGAAATTCGAGAGGCCGGGACGTGGGCGCGATGAAAGAACCTGGTCCGCGCCGGAAGGGGGAGGAGCAAGAGTCAGAGTAAGAAAAAAAAGGGGGTTCAACGGGGACAACGAAATCCGTGGCGACGGAGGATTGCGTCCCCTGCGCTGGTTTGCCACTGAGGTGGCTGCATGTCTTTCACGCCTTCCCGACATAAACGCGGTCTTACCCTGCTGGCGGCATTTCTTGGCTGGCTGTTCGATGGGCTGGAGATGGGCATTTTCCCGCTGGTCGCGGGGCCGGCGCTGACGGAGATGGCGCATCGGGCGAATGTGGATGCCTCGCTGATTCCGAGCTATGTGAGCTCCTGGACCGGGGTGGTAATGGCGTGGTTCCTCCTCGGAGCGGCGGCGGGTGGGCTGGCGTTTGGCTGGCTGGGGGATCGGATTGGGCGGGTGCGCGCGATGGCGTGGAGCATCCTGTTTTACTCGGGCTTCACCGGGCTGTGCTTTTTTGCGCGGAATCCGGGGGAATTTGCCGCGCTGCGCTTCCTCGCGGCATTGGGCATGGGCGGCGAATGGGCGCTGGGCGTGGCGCTGGTGATGGAGTCCTGGCCGGAGAATCGGCGACCGCTGCTCGCGGGGGCGATCGGGGCGGCGTCCAATATTGGTTTTGCGGCGATTGCTCTGGTGGCCATGCGCTGGAAAGTCACCATAGATTCGTGGCGGTGGGTGATGCTGGTCGGCGCTGCTCCGGCGGCGCTGACCTATTTGATCCGGCTCTTTGTACCGGAATCGGAGAAGTGGCAGGAGAGTGTGAAGACGCGGGTGCAGCCGCCGTTGCGGGAAATTTTTGCCCCGGCCTTGCGGAAGCGCACGCTGCTGGCGATTGGCTTTGCGAGCATCGCACTGATTGCCACGTGGGGGATCGTGCAGTGGATCCCGCTCTGGGTGGAGAAAATGGGGCAGTTGAATCGCGATTACGATCCGATGCGCAAAGCGATCGTGCAGGTGTGCTCGGCGGTGGGGGCGACCCTCGGCTCGTTCATCGCGCCGGTGGTGGGAGGATATATCGGCCGCCGCATCACGTACTTCCTGCTGTGCATCGCGGCGCTGGGCTCGTGCTTGTGGCTTTTCCTGGGGCTCGGGCAATATGGCAGCATGTTCCTCTTCGTGACCGGATTGGTGGGAATGTTCACGGCGGCTTTTTACGGGTGGCTGCCGCTTTATTTGCCGGAGCTCTTTCCCACGCGCGTCCGGGCCACCGGCCAGGGGCTGGCATACAATGCGGGGCGCGTGCTCGCGGCGCTGGGGGCGTGGCAGATGCCGGCGCTCATGTCGCTTTTTGGCAACAGCGCGAGCGCGCCGCAGGTGGAAGTGGTCCGCAGTTATCCGCTCGCCGGCAGCACGCTGGCTTGCGTCTATCTCGTCGGAATGATTTTGATTTGGTTTGCGCCCGAGACCAAGGGGCGTCCGCTGCCCGAGTAAACCATGGAAGGTTCCTCCAGCCCATCTCCCAAAATGCAGGCCCGCTTTGAAAAGATTGTCGAAGCCACCACGGACGTGGTGGCGATGCTGGATCGAACAGGGAAGCTGCTTTATCTGAATGACGCGGGGCGTCGGCTGTTTGGCTGGGGCACGGAAGCGCTGGGGGAGCGGAATCTGCAGGACATTCACCCCGCGTGGGTGTTTGAAATCATCCGACACGAAGGGCTCCCGACCGCGCTCCGGGAGGGGAAATGGAGCGGCGAAACGGCTCTGCTTGCCGCGGACGCGCGGGAGGTGCCGGTGCTGCAACTGATCCTGGCCCATGACGGGACGGATGGGGACACGGAGTTTTTCTCCATGATTTGCCGCGACGTGAGTGAGCGGAAAAGCGAGGAGTTGGAGCGCATCGAGTGGGCGAACCGGTACGATGCGGCGATTCGGGCGAGCGGGCAGGTGTTTTTCGATTGGGACTCGGCGGCGGGAGAGATCACCTATGCGGGGGATCTCAAGCATCTGCTCGGCTATGCCGCGGCGGAACTGGCGGGCGGGCTCGATAAATTGCGGCGGGTGGTGCACCCGGACGACGTGGAGGCATTCGATTTGGAAGTGGCGCGGATCACGGAGTCGCGCGATCCGTTCCGGCACGAGTTTCGCGCGGTGCGTGCGGATGGAGCCGAGATCCGGGTGGAGGCGCAGGGGTTCTTCTTTTTGGATCGGCGCGGGCACATCGGGCGCATGGTCGGCTTTCTCAAGGACGTGACCGCGCAGCGGAGCAGCGAGCGCGCAATCCATGCGCTGAATGAACGGCTGGAACTGCGCGTGACGGAGCGCACGGCGCAGTTTGAAAGGACGTTGGCGGCGCTGGAAGCGCGGACGCGGCAACAAGAAATCGTGGCCCGGCTCGGGCAGCGGGCGTTGGCTGGACTCTCGCTGGAAGATCTCACGCGCGAGGCGGCCGTGCAGGTAAAAGAGGGGCTCGGCGCGGATTGCACGGCGGTGCTCGAGGTGATTCCGGAGGAGGGCAATTTCAAGATTAGCGCGGCGATTGGCTGGCCGCAGCCGCTGGAGGCTGCGCTGGTGCCGCTCGGGCACCAATCGATGAGTGGCTACACGCTGATGACCGGCGAGCCGGTGGTGTCACCGGACCTGGCGCTGGAGACGCGCTTCGAGATTTCCACGAATTTGCGGCAGGCGGGCACCCAGAGCGGCATCTCCGTGGGCATTCAGGCGGGGGAGCGTCCGCTGGGCGTGCTCAATGCCTTCTTCTGCCATCCGCGGGAGTTTGCGCCGGACGAAATCAGTTTCATGACGGCGATGGCGAACGTGATCACGGCGGCGCTGGAACGTCGATTCGCCGAGGAAACGGTGGAGCGCGCGCGCGCCGAGGCCGAGGCGGCGAACCGGGCGAAGAGCGAGTTCCTTTCCCGGATGAGCCACGAGCTGCGGACGCCGCTGAATGCGATTCTCGGCTTCACGCAGATTCTCGAAATGGAGCGGCCCGATCCGCGGCAGGCGGAGAGCATCCAGCACATTTCGCAGGCGGGGCAGAATCTGCTGACTTTGATTAACGAGGTGCTCGACATCGCGCGGCTGGATGCGGGTCGGATGCAGTTCCACATGGAGACATTTGACCTCGTGGAATTTTTGCAGACGTCGGTGGACCTGAACGCGCGCGTGGCGGTGAATCACGGCATCAGCGTGCGGATGGCGCCGTCCAAGCCGGCCTTTGTGCGGACCGACCGCGAGCGGATGAAGCAGGTGATCCTGAATCTCCTCTCCAACGCGGTGAAGTACAACCGCAAGGGTGGCCAAGTGATGGTGGAGATCGAGCCGGGGCGCACGGATTCCTGGCGGGTGAATGTAACGGACACTGGGCGGGGCATCGCGACCGATCAAATCGCCCGGCTCTTTGTGCCGTTTGAGCGGCTCGGCCCGCGCGATGCGGGAAAAGACAAGGGCAGCGGTATCGGCCTCGCGCTATGCCAGCGGCTGGTGAATGCGCTCAATGGCCGCATGGGAGTGAATAGCTCGGTGGGATGTGGCAGCACCTTTTGGGTGGAGATGCCGGCCGTAGCTCCGCCCGAGCCGCTGGAGGTTCCGCCCGTGCGCACGGTGCCGGTCCCGGCGGCGCGGCGGACGCTGCTGTATGTGGAAGACGATGTTTCGAACTTCTACCTGCTCGAGCGCATTCTCGAATTGCGCAAGGACATCAAGCTCCTCTCCGCGCTGCAGGGGCGCATCGGCTTGGATCTCGCGCGGGAGCACCGGCCGGATCTTATTTTGCTGGATCTCAATCTGCCGGACATGCCCGGGGAACAGTTCCTCCGCATGTTGAAAGAAGACGCCCGGACGGCGCGCATCCCGGTGGTGGCGGTAACGGGAGAGGTGGCGGGAGATCGTCCGGATATGCTGCGGCAACTCGGCGCGCTGGACGTGCTGATGAAACCCTATCGGGTGCAGGAGCTGATGACGATTTTGGACCGGGCGATGGCGTAGGCCAGTATTCAGTGTTCAGTATCCAGTATTCAGTGGGCTGCACATGACTTTGGAGGCGTCTCACCGAATGGAAGCGCCGCGGCTGGGACCGCCGACGTCCTCAGTCGGCTCTTTCAGGCGCGAAGCGCCAAGCCAAATGCCTTGCCATCTCAGCGTGTGCAGAAAGGCGTCGTCGAATTCTACGCTGAGATAGCAATCCAATGAGCTTGGCGCTTCGCGCCTGAAAGAGCCGCCCGAGGACGGCGGCGCTCCCCAGGACCGGCGCTCACGCTCGGCGAGGCGCCTCCGAAGTCATGTGCAGCCCACTGAATACTGGATACTGAACACTGAATACTTGGTAGCGTCCGCCTACTCTTCCTCCGTCACATTGAAGCTCACCTGCGAGATGCCGGCTTGGGCGCAGGCGTCGAGGACTTCCATGGTGCGGCCGTGCTTGGCTTTGGCTTCGCTGGCGATGGTGACGACGGCCGGGGTTTTGGCCGCGTCGCAGTTCGCTTTGATGCGCATGAGCGTGGCGCGGAGATTGGTCAGCGTGTGGTCGTCAGCCGTGGCGATGGGGTCTTCGTTGAAGGCCACTTCGCCTTGCGCGTTGATGGAAATGACCTGCTCCTCGGCGAAGGCTGCTTCCTTGGCGGTGTCGACGGTGCCGGGGAGCTGGCAGTTGTGCTCCAATTCCACTTTCACGGCGCCGGCCATGACCATGAAGAAGAGCATGATGACGAAGACGACGTCGATCATCGGCGCGATTTGGAAGCCGAGGGTGCCTTCGTTGGGATCAATGCGGAGACGTTTCACGGGCTAATCTCCCTCCTTGTTGTAAACGCCGAAGGCGATTTCTTCGATGCCGGCCTGCCCCGCGATATCCATGACGCGGTTGACGACGAGCGCGTGCACCTCTTTCTCCGCGCGAATGAGGACGCGGAATTTCGGTCCTTCCTGTGTCAGCGCGGCGTTGCCGTCCTTGATGGCTTTGAGCGGTGCGGCGAGGAGCTTGAAGTCTTTGTACTCCTTGTCCTCAAGCTTGTAGGTCGGCTTTTGGGTGGCCGCATCCCAGTGGATGTTCACGATGGCCTCATTGCGCATCTGCTCTTTTTTATGCGCGTTGGGCGCGATGGGCAGGTCCATGCGCTCGACCTTGGAAACCTGCGCCGAGGTAATGCTCATGAAAAAGATGAGCAGCACGAGCAGTACGTCGATCATCGGCGCGATCTGGAATTCCGGATCGCCGCTGTCTCCTCCTCCGCCGCCAGCCATTTAGGAAGTCCTCCGGTTCATGGTGGGAGTGTGGGCGAGACGATTAGGCTTCCTGGGTTTCGGCCGCGGGCTGGTATTCCGTGGTCCGCGTGGAGGAGCCTTGACCCTGCACCCAATTGGGCAGGGCGGCGAAGAGTTCCTCGTCGCCCAGCTGCGCGCCGGCGAGATGCTCATAAGGCATCTTGCGGAAGAGCGAGCCGATCGTTTCCTGGAGGTGATGAATCACGTTCGCCGCACGGTTGCGGAGCCAGTAGAAAGCGAAGAAGGCGGGAATGGCGATGAGCAGGCCGAACGCCGTGCAAATGAGCACCTCGCCGATGGCGCCCGAGAGCAGGCTGGGGTTGCCCACGCCGGAGACCTTCAGCGTGCGGAAGGCGTGCTTCATGCCGAACACGGTGCCGAGCAACCCGACCATCGGCGTGCAGACGCCGATGACCGACAGGTAGCTGATGAAATACTGCATCCGGGCGTTTTCTTTCGAAACCTCCGCCATCACGGATTCCTCGGTCGCGTTCTTGCCCTCGCCCGCCATGATGAGGCCGGCCTTGGTGACGTTGGTGATCGCCGAAGGATTATTTTTGCAATACTTGTAGGCGCCCACGTAGTCGCCCGTGCGGAAGAGACCTTTGAGGGCCTGCACGTGGCCTTCGGGGATGGCGCGCTTCGGATTTGTGATGCGGAAGAAGCCGTCGCCGATGAGGTACAGCGTGCCCATGGAGCAGATCGCGATGACGATCATCGTGGGCCCGCCCTTCACGAGGTCTTGGAACACGCTTTCATCCGAGGCCTCCGTGGTGTCTTTGGCCGTCTCGACCGCGGCGCCTTTCGGCTTATCGGCATCGGCGGCAAAGGCCGGCATCAGGATAAACGCGAAGAACACAGAGAAGAAGAGGGCGAACAAGATGCGTCGTTTCATGGAAGGTCTCAGTGAGTGAGAGAAGGGAACGCCGAACATGGGCAGGCGCGGCCGGATTTAGAAGTGAAATCTAACAACGAACTCGTTTGTAACCTTCATTCCACTTTTTCGCCCCAGGCGCGCAGTTGCTTTTTGGCCTGTTGATACTCAGGGAGTTGCCCATATTTCTCCGGGCGATTGACCATTTCCCGGAGATGCTGGAGGGCGAAGTCATGCTTCCCGAGCTTTTCCATGCAGTCAGCGGCGCGGAGATAGGCCTGCGCACACCAGTGGGGATAGCGTGTCCAGGAAGCGAAGGTGCGCTGGTAGTAGGCGAGGGCCTCAGGCAGATGGCCTTGGGCGCGCTCGACTTCACCCATGGAAAAGACGGCGCGAGCGGTGGGTTCGCCGCGCCACTCGCGGGTTTGCGCGATTTTCACAAACAGGGCGCGCGCATCGGCGAGATAAGCGGGATCTTCCGCGCCGAGCGCAAGGAGGGCGTCGCCGGCGGAGAGGAAGGATTCGGCGGCCTTTTGGTAATCCTTTTGCGCGGCTTGGTCTTCGCCGGTGAGTTCGAGCGTGCGGGCTTGGGCGTATTTGCCGAGGGCGTTCCCGGGGGCGGCTGCGGTGGCTTTGGCGTAGGCGGTGCGAGCCTCGGCGGTTTTGCCGGTGGCGCGCAGAGCATCACCGAGAGGGGCGAGGGGCTCGGCAGATTCGGCTTTGCCAGTCCACGAAGCGGCGGCCTTCTCGAAGAGTGGGATGGCTGCTTCGGCTTTGCCCGTGCGCAGGTAGCCGAGCCCCAGCGCGAGGCCGGCGAGGGTACGCTGCGATTCGTCGCCTCCCTTCGCGGCGAGGGCGGGCTCCAGCAGCGTGACGGCCTTGGCGGGATCACCGGCTTCGAGAGCGGCTTTGGCATCGCGATAGGTCTCGGGGAGAGAAGCGGCCACCGCTGTCAGCATCAGCACGGGGCTTAGGAGAGCGAAGGTGAGAAAGCGATGGCGCATGTGAGGGCGGGTAGCTTTTGCTGTGGCGCGCAGCTTGGCAAGGGGCGGAAGTGGTGAGGCGACTTTTTACAACCAAAAGCTGCGTGGTGACGGCCAACGTCTGCCGCTCTCCGGCGCGACCTCGAGCGTCGGCGCCGGTGCCGGGACCGCCGACGTCCTCGGTCGGCTTCCTAAGGCGCGAAGCGCCAAGTGCAATGCAGTGCCATCGCAGGGTCGAATTCTGGAGGCGTTCACCTGACGACGCTGAGATGGCAATCCAGTTGGATTGGCGCTGCGCGCATGGAAGAAGCCGACTGAGGACGTCGGCGGCCCCGGCACCGGCGCTGACGTTCGAGGTCGCGCCGGAGAGCGGCAGACGCTGGCTTAGGAAGCGCTGCTATTTCCCGAGCAAATGCTCGATGACCATTTGGTCGAGCGCCTGGTAGTCGCGGGCGGCGCGGAGGCGATCGGCGTGGGCTTCGTCGAAGCTGCGCGCTTTTTCCACGAGCTTGAGGAAGGTGCGGCGGCTGTTATCGAGCGCGGCGCTCCATTGTTCGGCGGACGTGGTGCGGAAGGGGTGGACGTCGAAGCAGACGTATTCGCCTTTCGAGCCGTATTTCCAGTGCTCCAGCGCGCGGACTTGATCGAAAGCGCTGCGGAGATTCGTGGAGCCGAAGGGCTTGTCCTGGTCGTATTTCAGGCCGTTTTGGTCGTTGAGATGCAGGCTCCAGAGCTTGCCGAAGCGCATCGCGAATTCCATTTCGTCGCTCGGGTCGAGGCCGGCGAGGATGCAGTGCGCGCTCTCGATGAGGGCGCCGACGCGGGCGGCATCCTTGGTGAGCTGCGCGATGGCGAGCGTGTGGCCGATGGTCGGGAGATACGCGTGATCCATCGGCTCATTGGGCTTCGGCTCGATGGCGAGGCGGATCTTCGGGTCGTGCGCGAGCATGGCGTTAAACGCCTCGATAAGCCAATCGAAAGCCTGGCCGGCCCGCTTGGCTTCGCGGAGATACGTGCCTTCGCGAGCGAGCCAGAGTACGAGGATGTCGGTGCCGAGGACGTTCGCGATGTCGATGCTCTGCTTGCTGCGGTCGATCGCGTACTGGCGGTCGGCGGCATTGCTGGAGGTGTAGGCGCCGTCCACCGTGCGCGGGCTGAACCACAGGCGCGGCGCGACCATTTCGGCCACGATGCCTTCGCCATCGAGGCGCTTCTTCAGCTCCTTGGCCTCGGCGAGGACCTGCGCGTGTGACTTGCCGTCGATGTCCGGCACGGCGTCGTCGTCGTGAAACATCATGGCCTCGAAGCCGAGCTTCTTCAGCTCGGCGAGCTTCCAGTCGAAAGGCTTGGCGGGACGGGTCTCCGGGCCATACGGATCGCGGCCTTCGCTCCAATTCCAAGGGCCGGCACAAAAACGGTAGGTGTGGGTGGACATGCGATAGGCGGTGTAGGGCGGGGCGGCGTGGGAGCGCAAGCGGAAGGTGTATGATCCAGTTCGCTAAGCCTTCGGCTGTTTCGAGATTTCCTCCATATGCTCTTCCGCCCTGCCACCAGACTCTCTCTTTTTGCTGCCGCCGCCACGATGGTGGTTTCGGCCGCGGCGCCACCGGCGGCGAAGGAAGTGGAGGATCCCAATGCGCCGGTGAGCTATTTCAAAAAGGTGCGGCCGATTTTTCAGGCGCAGTGCCAGGGGTGCCACCAGCCGGCGAAGGCGAAGGGTGGATACGTGATGACGGATTTTGCCCGAATGCTGGAAGGCGGCGACGATGCGAAGAAGGATGGAAAGAAGGCGATTGTGCCCGGGCAGCCGAAGGCATCCCTGCTCGTGGAGCAGATCACGCCGGAGAATGGCGAGGCGGAGATGCCGAAGAAAAAAGCGCCGCTGCCGGAGAAGGATATCGCGCTCGTCACGCGCTGGATCGCGGAGGGCGCGAAGGACGACACGCCGCCGAATGCACGGCAGCGATTTGATGCGGAGCATCTGCCGGTCTACACGCGGCCGCCGGTGGTGGCATCGCTCGACTACTCGCCGGATGGGCGGTTTCTCGCGGTGGCGGGCTTCCACGAGATTTTGCTGTGGAAGGCCGATGGCTCGCAGCTCGTGGCGCGGCTCGTGGGGATGAGCGAGCGCGTGCAGAGCGTGCGCTTTTCGCCGGATGGGCATCGGCTCGCGGCGTCGGCGGGCCGGCCGGCGCAGATGGGCGAGGTGCAGATTTGGGACGTGGAGAAGCAGAAGCTGCTGCAGAGCGTGCCGTATGGGTTCGATACGGTGTACGGCGTCGATTGGTCGCCGGACGGCAAGCTGGTGAGCTTTGGCTCGCCGGACAAGAGCGTGCGCGCGGTGGAAGCGGAGACGGGCAAGATGGTGCTGCAGCAGAATGCGCATGAGGACTGGGTGCTCGGCACGGCCTTTACCGTGAAGGGCGACAAGCTGGTGAGTGTGGGGCGGGACATGGCGTGCAAGCTCACGGAGGTGGCGACGCAGCGGTTCATCGATAATCTCAGCAGCATCACGCCGGGCGCGCTGCGCGGCGGTTTGCAGACGGTGACGCGGCATCCGACGCGCGATGAGTTTCTGGTCGGCGGCAGCGATGGCGTGCCGCAGGCGTACCGCATCGAGCGCAAGGTGCAGCGGAAGATTGGCGACAATGCGCTCTGCATCCGCCAATGGCCGCCGATGGAGGGGCGCATCTATGCGACGGACTTTGCGCCCGATGGCAAGAGCTTCGCCGCGAGTTCGTCGCTCGACGGCATGGGGCAGGTGAATTTTTACAACTACGATTTCAACACGGAGATGCCGAAGGAGTTTGTGGATATCGAAGGCAAGGCTGTGGACCAGCGGTCGGCGGAGGAGAAGAAGAAGCTAAACGACCACTACCACAGTGACACGAAGCTGCTCGGCAGCGTGGCGACGGAGGGCGGCATCTATGCGGTCAGCTACAGCCCGGATGGGGCGACGCTGGCGGCGGCGGGGGAGGATGGGAAGATCCGCTTCATCTCCACGAAGGAGATGAAGGTGGTAAAGGAATGGGTGCCGGTGACGGTTTCGCCGGCGGCGGCGGCGCGGTAGGCGGCGCCAACCGAGTTGTAGCGAGAGGTGCGTTTACTGGAAGCTGGGACGCCCTCGGCCCGAGCTTCTTGATGTGCTCTCTAACTCACCTGAGTGCGCTCGTCGCCGTTGCTACGTAGCTGCGAGCGGAAGCTCGCAGACTGCGACCTCCCGGTCGCAGCTACATGAACGAAGCTCGGGACGAGGGCGTCCCGGCTCCCAGTGCAGGCTGCACTACATTACTTCCCAGCCTTCGCGGGGAGCTTGAGGCTTTCGACGATGGTGCGGAGGTCGCCGAGTTTGGGAGCGAAGGAATCGTCGGCCTGCGCGGTGAGGGCGGCGACCGCTTTCTTCAGTTCCGCTTCCGAAATTTTGCCGGTCTTGGCGGACTCTGGGGCGGCGTCGAAATTCGCGGGGAGCGAGGAGTGCCCGACGGCGAATTGCGCGAGGATGCTGAAGCGGCCGTCTTTGCTCAGGCCGACGAAATTGTAGTAGAGGTTGTCGGAGCTGGGATAGAAGACGTCCTCCTGCGTGTAGGACGTGAGGTAAAACACGCCGTGGATCTGGTCGTTGTCGAGATACTGCAGCTTGGTCTGAAAGGCCGTCGCGGCGTCCATGAACTCCATCTCGGGGATCGAGATGGTCTTGCGTTTGTCCGGGTCCACCTTGAGCGAGAACCACGGGATTTCCTTCGGCGATTTTTTGAGGTAGGCGGCGAGCTTGGTCGCGCCTCCGCTGATGTCTGGATAGGCCTTGGCAAATTTGGGCACGCTGGCATCGCTCAGCGGAAAGATGGCGATCTGGCTGCGGGTGAAGACGCTGTCGTCTTTCGCTGCGGCCTTGGCATCGAGGTCCTTTTTATCCCAGAGCCAGAAGATCGGGTGCTTGGGGGCTACGTCCGTCGGAATGTCGGAGCCGTTTTCCTTGGCGGTGAGTTTCTTCTTCACCTCGGTTTTCACTTCGGGATAGGCGGTGTCGTCGTAGGTCAGGGTGACGCCTTCGGCGGTGGCAGTTTTTTCTGCGGCGAAAAGTGGGGCGGCGAGGGTGAGACCGAGAAGGGCAGCGAGACGTGCGGTGCGCATGCGCGGGATAGTGGATCGTGGCAGGGGATTGCCAATCATCCTTTTGGATTATGGCCTCCGACTATCGCCGGAGGTGATCCGGGCGGTTTGATGAGTCGTCCTTACAGGGCTGGAGGCTATCATACAGCAGCTCGCGTGAGGTATTCACCTCGCTCGGCCCTTTTCCTCCGACACCATTCTTTCCAAAAGCCATCGTCGAAACCCTCTTGGTGGATCGCATCCTCATCCAAATCGGGCGGAATGGCGTAGTCGTTTTGCTCAAGATAACCGATGAACTCCTCCGGCAGTTCGACGTCAAATTGAGCAACATAAATCCACAAACCCTCTGGCCAGATCCAAAGTCCGTCCGTTCGATAACCACAGCCCATCTCGTCCTCCGGCGGGCCACCAGGGATCCGACAAAACGAATAGCCCAGAAGTTCAAAAACGAGAGGCCCACTTTTTAGATATTGAACCAACCGATCGCGCGCCCGGAAATGGCCCTTATTTTGCAAATAAGCCGGATGAATCAAATCCTCTTCATATTCGGCTGTTTGAGACCAATGGCCAATCAGTTTTGGTTTCATCACTTCTATTTTGGTGTCAGGTCAGCGGCTAATTCGATTCGGCCCTCCGGGGCTCCGCTACGACTGCCGATCCTTCAGCCACAGGATGGCGGCGACCATGTCGCTGTAAAAGACGCGGTAGTCGCCTTCGCCGAAGGCCAGGCGGGCGAGATACGCAAGCTTGGCGGTGGGGACGACGATGGCTCTTTGCAGTGCGACCTGATCTTTTTCGTCGAGGTCGCGCTGGGTGAGGACCACGTCGACAGGCGGCGGATCCATCTCCAGCGCATCGTAGAGCACGCGGCGGCGGCCGGTCTCGTGGACGAGCGTAAGGACTTGCGCCTGACAGGCGCGCAGCAGTTCCTCCGTGGGGATGCCCCGGACGCGGGCGATGATCAGATCGCCGACGGGTTCCACCCAGAGTTGCTGCGAGGGCATGGCACGGGCGCCGACGTTCTTACGAAACGAGCGGTAGCAGTTTGCCGAGGAGCTCGGAGATCTTCACGCGCTCCTGGGCGCCGTCGTCGCGGTAGCGCAGGGTGACGGTGTCTTTGAGTTCGTCGCCTTTTTCGCCGAGAGTTTCAAAGTCCACGGTGACGCAGAACGGCGTGCCGGCTTCGTCCTGGCGGGCGTAGCGGCGGCCGATGGCGCCGGTTTCGTCATAGAAGCAGGCGAGGTGGCGCTTGAGGCTCTCGTACACTTCGCGTGCTTTGGCCACGAGTTCGGGCTTGTTCTTGAGCAGCGGGAAGACACCGAGTTTCACCGGGGCGACGCGCGGATGGAATTTCATCACCGTGCGGAGTTCCGATTTGCCGTTCACGTCCACCTTCGTTTCTTCGTGGTAGGCGTTGCCGAGGACGGCGAGCGCGAGGCGGTCGAGACCGGCGGACGGCTCGATGACGTGCGGGACGTAGAAGCCTTTGAAGAGGCGATCGCACCAGGTCTTGATCGCCGCGAGTTCGGCTTCGGAGAGCTCGGCAGATTCGCCTTTCTTCTCGCGTTCCACACGGTCGGCTTTCTTGGCCTGGGTCTCGGCAATTTTGCGTTGGACCAAGGCGGCGCGCTGCTCGTCGGTCCATTTCGCAAAGGCGTCCTTTACCGGCTGGTCGAATACTTCCTGCGGCTTGCCGCTGTGCTTTTGGTGCTGCGAGAGATCGAAGTCGCCACGGGCGGCGATGCCCTCCAGTTCCTCGGTGCCGAAGGGGAATTTGAAGAGAATGTCCACGCAGGCGCGGGCGTAGTGCGCGAGCTCTTCCTTCTTCTGCCAATAGTAATCAAGCACGTCGGTGCCGAGGCCGATGCCTTTATAATAGGCGGTGCGCTGGGCGACCCAGTAGCGGTGCCACATTTCCCAGCCCCAGTTGTCCTGCGGCACGGAAAGGTCGGCGCTCTCGCTCCACGGCGCGACGCTGCCGCAGACGGCCTCGATGGCTTCATCGGGCTTGATGAAGAACTCGAGCTCCATCTGCTCGAACTCGCGGGAGCGGAAGGTGAAGTTGCGCGGGGTCACCTCGTTGCGGAAGGCTTTGCCGATTTGGCAAATGCCGAAGGGCACCTGCTGGCGCGAGGAGTCCACCACGTTTTTGAACTGCGCGAAGATGGCCTGCGCGGTCTCGGGACGCAGGTACGCTTTGTCCGCATCCGTCGCCGTGGCGCCGACGAAGGTGTGGAACATGAGGTTGAACGGCACGGGAGGGGTGAGCTGCGCGCCATTCTCCGGATTGAAGGCGCGGGAATTTTCCACCTTGGCGGTGGTCTCGCCTTGCAGAGCGGGATTTTTCACGCCGCGCGTTTCGTAAAACTGCACGCCGACTTTGCGCGCGCTTTCCGGTGGTTTGCCGGGCAGCAGCAGCGCGCTGAAGGAATCGGTGCTCTCCTTGCCTTCGTCGCCTTTGGCGCCGGTCCACGTGTAGACGACGCCAGTCTGCGGATCCACGTGATCGGAGCGAAAGCGCTTCTTGGTCACGAGGCAGTCGCTCATCGGATCGCTGAACGTGTCCACGTGGCCCGAGGCCTTCCAAATGGAGGGGTGCATGATAATGGTGGCGTCGAGGCCGACGACGTCTTCCCGCTCGCGGGTCATGGCGCGCCACCAGGTGTCGCGCAGGTTGCGCTTCAGCTCGGCGCCGAGTGGACCGTAGTCCCAAAAGCCATTGATGCCGCCGTAGATTTCCGAGCTTTGGAAGATGAAGCCGCGCCGTTTGCACAGGCTTACGATTTTTTCCATCAGTGGGATTTCCTTGGTCTGGCTCATAAAAAGAAGGGCGCGGAAGATGCCAGCGGGGATTTTACTGGCAAGGGATTAGTGGGGAGGGGGCGGAATCAGTGGTCAGTGTTCAGTGGGAGGGTGCGAACTCCGAACGGAACGCCCGCCGGGATGGGACCGGTGGGCAAACAGCGAGGAAGCAGCCGCAGCTGGGAGGCTGCGGTCCGCAAGCTCCCGCTTGCGGCTGCAGAATGAGAAGGGGCCTCGCCGGACTTTTAAAAATGCACGGTGACGGCGGCGCGGATGCGGTAGTCGGCGGTGGCCTGGAAGGAGGTGTTTTCGACATGGACGGGGAGGTCGACGCCGATTTCGCCGCTCACGCGGCCGACCGTGCCGAGGAGGCGGGGGCCGACGAAGACGGAGGTGATGCCGGTGTCTTCCGCCACGCGGCCTTGGAAGCGGTCGGTATCCTTGTATTCGCCGGAGACCACGCATTGCAGCGCGAGGGAGTCGCCATTTTTGCGGATGAGGTAGTAGCCCGGGCCGCCGCTCCACGAGAGGTCATTGGCGTAGTGGTAGGAATGCCGACCATCGCCGCGGAGGGTGAATTGGGCATCGGCCTGGAAGAAGAAGGAGTGGTAGCGGGTGAAGAACTCTGTGCCAAAGAGCGCATCGTACGAGCCGGTGCCGAGGGCGAGGTCGTGGCCGTGGATGCCGCTTTCCGGGGCTCCCTCGATTTCCTCCTCGTGGAATTCTTCCTTGAGCCGGCTGCTGTCGCCGGTGGGGAATTTGATGCCGGCGAAGACGTTCAACGAGGCGGTGAAGGCGGGCTCTTCATTGACGAAGACGGCCACGTTTTTGCCGGCCGATTTTCCATCCGGCGCGGGCTTCGCGACGGGCGAGGCGTAGCGGAAGAGCTGATAGTTCGCGAGGACCGAGATGTCGCCGAGGCCGGACTCCGTGCCGCGATCGATGTCGAAGCCCTCGGGCCGCTTGAACGAGCGGTAGATGAGCGGGACGTTGAGCTGCAGGGAGAGACGGTTGTCCAGGAAACTGTAGCCGGCGACGACTTGGGTGATGGAGCTGTTGAGGTATTGGCCGGTGGGGTTGCCGACTTTGTCGCCATCAATGCGCAGGGTGCCAAAGTGGGTGAACTGCTCGGCGACACCGCCATAGATACCGTGGGTACTGAGGGTGATCGCCTCAGTGGATGGGGTGTAGCAGCCACAGAGATCGCAGGCGAAAGCCGGGGCGGCAAGGAAGAGAGGAAGGAGGGCGAGTTTGGTGATGGAAGATTTCATAGAGAAGAGAGCAAATGGAAGTTGGTTTTGGTTCGCCTGAACTGGGTGAATTTTCCGCGAGGGATCGGGCTGATGCCCGGCCTGGGAGTGAGCTGCGGGTGAAAGGCCGCGCAGCAGGTGATGCGGAGCCGCCGGCAAGAGCGGGCGGAATGAGGCCGTGTCCGGTGTTCAGGCGAGGGACCGGGCGGGCCGACGTAAGGGCGAAGACGAACGCGCCGGCACGCGATGATGCGGGCGCAGCGTGGACGGAGATCTTCGCCGGACTAGGCGAGGGGTGGGGGAGTGGGCGGAGTTTCCGAACGCCGTTCGGCGACTTCGGCGAAGCTGGGCCAGGACACCTCGCCCGCGAAAATGGCAGGCGGGACCTGGCAGCGGGAAAGCAGGATGAGTTTGCCTTCCTGCAATTTTTGCACCCACGGAACCTTGGTCTGTTGCTCCTGCTCGTCGCTTTGCCCCTCTTTAATGGCCCGGCAGATGTTGCAGGGGTGGCGCCCATCGAGGGTGGTGCGCACGGCTTCACCCACCGAGGCGGATTGCGAGCGGGCGACGATCATGCCCGTCCAGGCCGTGACCTGGAGCAGCATCCAATGCGCGCCGCCGAGATAGATGGCGCACGCCAGGACGAGCAGCTTGTGAAGGAAGGACTTCAACGAGTGGTGGGATACGGATTGGCGCGGGAAATGGCAAGGGTGGTGTGGGGGGAATCGAGGGCCTTGCTCTGGAGAAATGGGTTTCCGGCGCCGCCTTCGGAGCGCTGGATTCATCTTCATTCACTCCGGGGGCTGAAGCCCCCGGCTAGTATCCGTCGGCCCTTCGGGCCGTGCTACTTCTTCAGCGGGGAGAAGTCGTCGAGCACCATGCGGACGGTTTGCTTCATCGGCAGGCGGATCGTTTTGCGGGAGCCGTCGGGGATGGTCGCGGTGAGCGTGATATTTTGGGTGATGTTGACGTCGCGGGTGAAATTGATTTCCGGATCGTAGTAGAGAATGCCGCCCATGTGGCCTTCCTCGACCTTCATGTTCATCTGGTTGATGAGATTGGAGGTCTTGTTGCCTTCCTCGTTGTTGCTGGGCTCCACCTGAATCTCCGCTTTGGCTTCCACCTTGGCCATCTGCTTGCCGTTGTGCTCCTCCATGCCGACGTAGGTATAGAAGCCGCGCACCACGAGTTTCCCGATGCCGGTCATCTCCAGCTCATTGCTGAAGTCCCACGCATTGCCCTTCGCGATCGGCTTGCCGGCCGGCGAGCGGAGGGCGGACTGCTCGAGCATGCGCTTCATCGTGCTCTTGTTGAAAAGCTGCGTGTAGAGCGCGGCGGCCGCGGGATTGCCGGCGGCGAGCTTTTGCATGGTGGACTCAAAATTCTCCACTTCGCGGACCTGGTCTTCCTTGTCGAAGATGATGGTGAATTCACGGCCGACGATCCCGCCAAAGGCGGCCAGCGGACCGGCGTTCGCGGCGTTCGGCGCGGACGAGTCGAACGCAAACTTCTGGCCATTCACCGTCTGGCTGATGGTCGCCTTATCATAGCTCACCTTCACGCGTTTCCCGAAGTCCTTCTCGGAATCCGTCACCTCCGCGGCCATGCCGAGCGCCATGCTCATCTGCTGGTGCACCTGCTGCGCGCCGAGATCCATGTCGATCTGCTGCTCGGTGGTGATGGTCTGGTGGTAGCGATTCCCCGATTTGTAGCGCTGATTAAAGACGAGGGGCTCGTCCGCGCAGAGCGGCGCGAGGACGGCAAACAAGCCGAGGGAAAGTAAGCTGAGGTGGCGCATGATGCGGCGAGCACACCACCGCCCGAGGCTGCTGGCGAGCGCGGATTGCGCCTATTTCAGCCACTTGTCGGTGTAGTCGAGCCAGTGCTGCCAATCGAGCTTGATCATCGAGTGCTTGCCGGGGCGGATGAAGTAGCCGAGGCGCTCATTGAGCAGCTCGCCGCTGGCGGGACGCTCGGCGGGGAGCGCGGGTTTTTCACCGAAGAGCGCATAGACCGGGGCCGCGGCGTGCAGGTTGGCAAACTGGCCGTTCGGGTTCGCCCACAGATCCTCGTCCGCGCAGCTGAGCAGCACGGGGCGCGGGGCGCAGAGGGCGATGAGTTCGTGCTGGTCGAAGGGCAGCTTGTCGATGGCTTGATTGAAGGCTTTGAAGTTGCCGTCGAACCAATGAGGGAAGGAGCCATTGATCACCGGGACGGTTTCCGCGGTGGGGCGGCCATTGGCCCCCGGTTTGGCGAGTTCGGGGAGCATGCGGCTCGGGGCGGTGCCGCCGCAGCCGGCCTGGCTGGGGATGGCGAGGGCGATGCGCTCATCCATGGCGGCGGCGAGCAGGGCCGTCTTGCCATTGCGCGAGTGGCCGACGACGGCGACGCGCTTCCCGTCGATCTCCGGCACGGTAAGCAGATAATCGAGCATGCGCGAAAAGCCCCAGGACCACGCCATGATGGTGGCGGTGTCGTCGGGCCCGCGCTCGGTGCTCCCGGAGGGGCGGAATTTTTTCAGCGCCTCCTCGGCGAGGGTTTTGTCGTCCGGCACCACATCGGCGCTGGAGAAGGTGGCGACGGCGTAGCCGCGGTCGATGGACTGCTCGATGGCCCAGGTATCGACTTCCTTGCCGCGCGATTCCTCGGAGGGCTTTTCCCGCGCCCACGCTTTGGGGAGCTGGATTTGCGGGTCGGGCAGCAGGCGATAGTTGCCCCCGAAATTCATGCCGAGGAAGCAGGCAGCCGGCTTTTCGCGGTGATTGGGAATGACCACGAGCAGATGCACGGGGGCATCGAGTCCGCAGCTCACCTCCACTTCGCGGAGCGTGGCTTTGCCGCCGAGCGCGGCTTTGTCCTCGCGAATCACTTTGCCCTCGGTGGGTTTCAAAATGCCGGGGCGCGTGCCGTACATGTAATGCGCGAAGAGGGCGCGCAGTTCCGGGGCGCGCTTGGTGACCCAGTCTTCCTTGGTTGTGACCTTCGTTCCGTCCTGCATCACGAGCGGATCGGGGAAGGCGGGGTTGGCGGGGAGAGCATCGGGCGCGGGGAAATCGGCGGCGGCGAGAGCGGAGGTCATGACGGCAAGGACGGAGCAGAGGAGGCGCATGGCGGCGAGCGTGGGGCGGGGGAGGCTGAGACGTCAAGGAGGGGCTGGGCGCCATCCGTACCATTGCTCTTGCCCGCGCTCGGCCCCGCCCTCACGCTCCCGGTATGAATCGCCGCCTTTTCACTGCGTTGTTGTGTGGTGCTGTTCTTCTGCTCAACGGTCTCGCGCCGCTGTGCGCCAGCGAACTGGGGAAGGAACTGAATGAGACCGACGCGAAGCTGAACGAGGTGTACCAAAAGGTGCTGAAGGGTCTGCCGAATGAGGCGGCGCGGGAAAAGCTGAAGGCAGCGCAGCGCGCGTGGGTGGCCTGGCGGGATGCGGAGGTGAGCCTTTCCAAAGGGATCTACGAGGACGGCAAGACGGGCGAGTTCATGATGCTCTCGCTCACGCAACTGCGCGTGAAGCAACTCGAGGCGCTGGGGGCGCGGGAGTCCGAGTACGGCTACGACGTGAAGTAGCGTTCGCGTCTTGGCAACAGCGCGGAGTTTTCCACGGTGGTTGGCGAGCGCTGCATCCGTGCCATCCGTGAACCGAGGCAACGAGATCGCCGCAGGCAAATCCGTGGTTACCTTTTTGACCGCGGATGGCGCGGATGGGCACGGATTTCCGGGTTTCGGATCGTGTTTGAAACCCGGGGAGCGTGTCGCGCATCCAAGTCTCTTGAATGGTGGTTCGACTTGGGGGTAAGTCTTGGCGCCATGAGACCGCACCTCCTCCTTGCCTCCGTCGCTGTCACTGCTGCCGCGCTCGCCGAGCCGCCGCCCGAGCCGAAATTTGTGGCGCAGGATTTGGATAAGACGGTGCAGATCGGCTATGGCGTGGCGATCGCGGATGTAGATGGGGACAAGCTGCCGGACATCCTGTTGGCAGACAAAACGCAGTTCCGCTGGTACAAAAATCCTGGGAAGCGCGATGTGGAGTGGCCGAAGTACGTCCTCGCGGAAAACCTCACCAAGCAGGACAACGTGTGCATCGCGGCGCAGGACATCGATGGCGATGGCAAATGCGAAGTCGCCGTGGGCGCGGAGTGGAACCCCGGCGATACGGTGAATAGCGGCGCCGTCTTTTACCTCGTCCCGCCGGCGGACCGAACGCAAAAATGGGAAGCGGTGAAATTTCCGAGCGTGGAGCCGGTGACGCACCGGATGAGGTGGGCGCGATTGGACGAGAAAAATTGGGGGTTGCTGGTGATGCCGCTGCATGGCCGGGGAAACAAGAATGGCGAGGGTGAGGGCGTGAAGGCCACCATCTACGCGCCACCGGCGGACCCGCACGCGGAATGGAAAAGCTTCGTCCTGGATGACTCGCTGCACATGACCCACAACTTTGCCGTCGTGGCGCCGGAGCCGGATTCGCATGTCAAAGGGGTGAAATATCTGACGGCCGCCAAGGAAGGAATTGTTTGGCTCCGCTTTCGGGCCCTGAATGCACCGCCGCAAAAGATCTTCATGGCGAAGAATGAGGGGGCGCCCGGCCAATGTCGCGGGGCGGGCGAGGTTCGGTTTGGATCTTTGGGAGATCACCAGCAGAGCTTCCTGGCGACGGTGGAGCCCATGCACGGAAATGAGCTCGTGTATTATTCGGTGGAAGGGGAGCGAGAACCCAAGACGACCCGTCACGTGCTGACGGACAAACTCATCCAGGGCCATGCCCTGGCGTGTGGCGACGTCCTCGGCATCAAGAAGGATCAGATCGTCGTCGGCTGGCGCGGCGGGAAGCCGGGCGACAACGTGGGCCTCTCGGTGTGGACCGCGCTCGATGACAAAGGCGAGCAGTGGCGGGAATCCAAAATCGACGACAACCAGACGGCGTGCGAGGACTTGATGCTCGCCGACCTCGATGGAGACGGGAAGCTCGACATCATCGCCGCCGGGCGCGCCTCACACAATCTGCGGGTGTTTTGGAATGCGCGGTGAAGGTCCCGGAACATGAATTGGATCAGCGAGAGGGATGGCTGACTTTTTTTGAAAGCTCACTGGAAGGCGTGCGTAGTGGCAGCATGTCTCTCCCCTTCCGGTGGCTTCTTTGCCTGCTCTTTCCCGCGACCGTTTTGGCCGGCGATTTCGAGAGTTTCTACGACCATCATTTCGAGCTCCGCCGGGATGCGAAATTCGAACGACGGGAGTTGGGGGCGGCGCAGAAACGCTGGAAGCAGCAGATGGCGCCGACGATGCGTCCCCGATACAGTCTCGATACTTTCGTGCCGACGACCTTATCTTTCCTGCAGAACGGCCAGCCCGTGGCGGGGCTGAAGGGCCAGGTGTTTCAAGGGGTGGAGGATCCCGGTCTCTTCCTGCTGCCTGAGATTGGCATCATCGTTGATTTTAGGAAGCACCGCGTCTGCAGTGTCTGGAACAGCGCAGTGAGCGTGGAAATTCCGGAGAAGCGCACGATCGCTCTCGCCGCCTGGGAGACGGCGGGACGCGTCTTGTGCCCGGACACGAAATTCGACGGCGACCACGTGACGTGGCGCTGGCGGGATCCCAGCGGGGCGAGTGCGAAGGAAAAGCCGAAACCTTAAACTCCGACCAGCAGCCGCGAGGGTTGTTCGATGCCTTCTTTCACCTTCACGAGGAAGGTGACGGCTTCCTTGCCGTCGACGACGCGGTGGTCGTAGCTGAGGGCGAGGTACATCATCGGGCGGATGGCGATCTGGCCGTCGACGACAATCGGGCGCTCCTGGATCTTGTGCATGCCAAGGATGGCGCTTTGCGGCGGATTTAAAATCGGGGTGCTGAGCAGGCTGCCGTAGATGCCGCCATTGCTGATGGTGAAAACGCCCCCGGAGAGATCCTCCGTGGTGATCTTGCCGTCGCGTGCTTTTACGGCGAAGCCGCCGAGGTCGCGCTCGAGGTCGGAGAAGGATTTGCTGTCCGCATCGCGCAGGACGGGGACGACGAGGCCGCGCTCGGTGCCGACAGCGACGCCGATGTCGTGGAAATGATTTTGGATCAACTCGTCGCCCTCGAGGCGGACGTTGATCTGCGGGACCGCCTTCAGCGCGGAGACGACCGCTTTGATGAAGAAGGACATGAAGCCGAGCTTGATGCCGTGCTGCTTCTGGAAGTCCTCGCCGAGCTGCTTGCGCAGGGTCATCACGGCGGACATGTCGGCCTCGTTGAAGGTGGTGAGAATGGCGGCGGTGTGCTGGGCCATCACGAGCTGCGCGGCGATCTTGCGGCGGAGCGGGGAGAGGCGCTTGCGCGTGGTGCGGTTGTCTGATTTGGCCGGGACGTTTTCGGACACCGCGGAAAGCGATTCGTTGGCCGCGGCGATGGCGGCGGAAAGGGACGGGGCCGGCGTGCTCGCGGCCGGTGAGGTGGTCACGGGGGCGGGCGCTTGCTCCGCGGGGGCGGATTTTTCCGACGGGGCCGGCTTGGCCTCGGCCGGAGCCGCTTCGGCTTTCTTGGGCGCGGCTTTGGCTTCGGCGGGAGCCGCGGGTTTGGCTTCGGCGGGAGCCGCGGGTTTGGCTTCCGCGGGCGCGGCTGAGGCGGCTGCGCCGCTCTCGATGGTGCCGACGACCTCGCCGATTTTTACCTCGGCGCCGGCTTGCGCCTTGATGCGCAGCGTACCGGCGGCGTCGGCCGTAATCTCGGTGGAAACTTTATCGGTCTCGAGGGTGAGAAGGGCGTCGCCTTTGGCGATCTGATCGCCATCATTCTTCAACCACGCGGAGATCATGCCGCTGGTCACCGATTCACCGACCGCTGGAATTTTGACTTCGAAGCTCATGTGCCCGGGGAAACAAGCACGGCCAAGGCGGCGCTGACAATGACGAATGCAGACGAAGAGCGCGGCGCCGGCGAAAGGGCGCGGGAGTTACCACAAAGGACACAGAAGGCACGGAGGGCACAGAGGAGGAAAGGAACGGTCCTTTTACCGCAGATAACGCAGATAGCGCAGATAAAGGCAGATAAACCGCGGATGGGCCCGGATTTACTTCAGCCCTATCTGCGTTATCTGTGGTAATACAACCGCCCCTTTCCCCTCTCTGTGTCCTCTGTGTCCTCTGTGTCCTCTGTGTCCTTTGTGTCCTTTGTGTCCTTTGTGTCCTTTGTGTCCTTTGTGTCCTTTGTGTCCTTTGTGTCCTTTGTGCCCTTTGTGGACTTTGTGCCCTTTGTGGACTTTGTGGTATCTTGGCTTCATCCGACTTCGCCGCCTCGAGCTCTTTTGCAGTCCACGGGGGTCCTTCCGGCCGGGTCTTCCGATCTCAGTCAGCGGGCGCTTGTTTTATCCGCGGATAAGGCGAATGGGCGGGGATAAGCGCCGCGCAATTTTTCACAGAAGCAGCGGTTGCTTTATTTCAGCCCCTTCGCTCGCTGCCGCACCACGTCCAGGCAGGTCAGGGCAGGGGCGCTGAGGCGGTCGAGCCAGAAGGCGCCGTAGTGAATCTGCGGAAAGCCGGTCAATTTCAGCGCGCGCACGCCCTTGGTCAGGATGTGTCCCGGCGCGGCAATGGACAGGCCGACGCCGAAGCCTTGCGAGACGTAGGCTTCGATGACGTCGATCCCCGGCACTTCGAAGCTCACCTTCCACGCCTGCTGGCGGCGCGCGAGCTCGGCCTGAAAATTGGCGAGCAATTCGTCCGGCGCGATGGCCGAGATGAGCGGGAGATCGCCATCGGCCGCCTCGCGCAAGACCTGCGCCGCGGTGCGAAATCGGGAGGAGGCGGCGACCAGCAGGTTCATCTCCAGCGTGACGAGCCGCTCAAAGTGCAGCCCGGTGTCATCCTGCTCGGAGGTGCCGAGCACGATGTCGGCCTGATGGGAGCGGAGGAAATGAGAGGGAGGGAGCAGCCCGCTGTCACGGAGCGTCAGTTTTAGCCCCGGGATGCGGCGCTGCAGCTCGCGCATCACCCATGGAAAGTGATCGCGCATGACCATCCCGCTGGCGGCGAGGCAGAGCTGCTCGGCGGCCTGGCCACGCACGTGCGCGGCCAGTTGCGGCAGCCCGGAAAAGAAGGGCGTGATGAAGTCATAGATCTCCTTTCCCGCCGGGGTGAGGCTGAACGGGCGGCGAATGAACAGCTGCGTGCCCACCGAGTCCTCGAGTTGCGACATCTGCAGGCTCACCGCGGGCTGCTGGATGCCGTAGGGAATCTCGCGGAGGGCGGCGGTAATGCCGCCGGCGCGGGCGACATGGTAGAAAAGTTCGAGGTGGTGAACATTGAGCATGGGGAGAGTGAGGGAAAGGGTATTGAGTAAATCAATCTCAATGTTGGAATTACCGATTCGGTAAATGGCCGCACCTTGGGCAAGGTGCGAGACGTGAAACCCGAGATCGAAATCCAGAATCTCCGCGCGCGTCAGGAGCGACTCAAGCGGCTCGTTCAGCAGCTCGATGTGCGCATCGATCGAGTCGCGGAGGCGATTGCCGTGACGCCCGGTCCGCAAACGGCGCCGGCCGCGCCTCTGCCTCCGCTGATTTCCAAGCTGGCGGCACCGTCGCCGCTGATGCCGGCGCCGACTTCGCCGGTGGCGGCTGTTTCCGGAATGGATCAGCCCGGAGCTGGAGCTTCAGGCCACCAAGAGACCGCTCGCCAAGCCAAACTGCCGCAGTTGCCTCCGCCGGTGCCGCCGCCGCCTGCGCATCCCGTGGCCCAGCCTTCTCCTGTACCGCCGAGTGGAGCGGATGCAAATGACACGCTGGAGATCCAGTTTGGTCGTGTCTGGTTGGTGCGCATCGGCATCGTGGTGCTGCTGACTGGGCTCGTTTTCCTCGGGAATTTGGCGTACCAGAGGATCGTCCCGATGCTCGGGCCGGGAGGGAAACTGGCGGCGATAGGTTTGGCGGGTGGCATCCTCTGCGCGATTGGTTGGAAACTTGAGAAGAGCCGGGAGTCGCTGCGCAACTACGCGCGGGTGCTCCTGGCCGGCGGCTGTGCCACGTTGTATTACACGGCGTATGCGGCGCATTTCGTGTCGGCGCTGCGCGTGATTGAGAGTCCCCTCGCGGGCGGTGTCCTGTTGCTCGCGCTGGCCGGCGGCATTGTCGGGTTTGCGCATCGCAAAAAGTCCGAGCCGCTGGCGGTGCTCGCCGTGCTGCTGACCTATTATGTTTCGAGCGTGAATCCCGTCGGCGGCTTCACGCTTTATTCGTCGCTGCTCCTCACGGCTTCCGCGGTTTTCCTGCTGATCAAAAATCGCTGGGTGCGGCTGAGCTTCGTCAGCCTCGTGGGCAGCTATGCGAGCTATGGCTGGTGGCGCTTTTTCCAAGGCGGCACGGCGAGCAGCAGCCTGGAGATGCAACTGCTCTTCCTCACCGGCTACTGGCTGACGTTCACCGCGGGCGCCTTCGCCGCGGTGAAGGCTGCCTTCCAAGGCCGGAGCCGCGTGTCCTTCCTCTCGGTGAATAATGGCGCCTTTTTCCTGCTCGCGTCGTATGAGTTTTGGGCCTTCGACGGCGGCCGCTTCTGGCTCTTCTCCGCCGCTTTCGGACTCGTGCTGCTCGCGCTCAATATCCTGCGGGATAAGCTCCATCCGCAGGAAGAGGAGGTGGCGGGGCCGATGTTTGCGCAGGGCCTGGCGCTGTTTACGCTGGGTTTGGTGGTGCGGCTCACGGGCTTTGAACTCGCCCTCGCCCTCGCTGCGCAAAGTCTGGTCCTGCTCTCGGGGCGCCGGCGGGCGTCGCTGTTGCAGCAGGGCGCGGCCTGGCTGAGCGCCTTGGCCGCCGCCGCCGTCTGCGTGAACGATTTCGAGCGGAAGGAAGCATATGCCAGTCTCACGGGCGGCGCCGTGGCCCTGGTGCTCGCCTTTCACGGCTGGTGGGCCAAGACCCATCAAAAGGATGGTCGCGACGAAGTGCCGCTGGCGCTGATCTTTGCCGGTTTCGCCGTGGGGCTTGGTTTCATGAGCATCCACCAGGCGGTGGATGCCCCGACGGCGGCGGCTTGGTGCGCGCTGGGCGCGGCGCTGCTCGCTGCGGCGGGGACGTTGCTCCGCTTTCGGGAACTCGCCGTAATTGGGCAGCTCCTGCTGCCCGCCGCAGTGGCGGTCTGGGCGCCGACCCACAGCCAGGCGGTCCTGCCGCCATGGTGCATCCTCGCTTCCGGCGTGGGCCTCGCGTTGTGGTGGCCGCGCCAAAAGGCGCCTCAGCCTCCCGGTGTCGATGGGATGCTGATTGAATCTTCCGCGCTGGAGGGGCTCGCGGCTTTTAGTGCGGCGATCACCGGCACGGCATGGGCGATGCAGACTTGGGATCATCCGGGCCTGATGGCTATCAGCGCTGGATTGGCGGGCTTGTGGATCGGTGCGACCCTCTTCCTGCGGGCGCGCATGCTCACCGTCGCGGGCCTGTGCTTCATGGCGCTTTCGGTCTTTCGCTTCGGCGCGGATTTCCGGCAAGCCTCGTGGCTCGCCGCCCTCTGCCCCTCCGTGATGCTGCTCGCGCTGGCGTGGATGACGCGCTGGGCGTCCTGCTTGGGGGACGATGCGGTGGTGGTGGCGAAGTGGGCGCGCCCCTACTTCATCGGCGCGTCGCTGCTGCTGCTCTTTCCGTGGTCATTGCAGCACATCCCGGATCCGTGGCTGGTGTTCTTCTACGCCGTCGTTGCTTCGGGCTGTGCGCTGGCGAGCCTCCGCCTGCCGCAGCTTGGCTGGTTTGCGCTCGGCATCGCCTTCCTCGCGGATACGCAGCTCGTCTGCCGCTTCAACACCGCGCCGACGGCGCTGCATCTCATCGCGATCCTCCTCGTCCCGGCGTGCTGCCGTATCGCGCGGAATTTTGGCAAGGATCCGCAATTGCGCGAGGCGGCGCCGGTGCTGGCGTGGGCCACCACGGGCCTGCTGGCGCTCTGGCTCTTCCATGCGAATACGGAGTATGAATGGGGCCTCGGTGCCACCGTCCTTTGGGCGCTCCTCGGGCCGGTGGTGCTCGCGGCGGGCTTTCTCCTGCAGGACAAAGCGTACCGCCACAGCGGCCTCGTGCTGCTCGTCCTCGGGATTGGCAATGTCTTCCTCAATGACGTGTGGCGCCTCGATCCCACGAGCCGCATCATCAGCTTCATTGTGCTGGGGATCGTGCTGCTCGTGATGGGGTACTTCTATAACCGCTTTGAGGAGAAACTGCGGCGGTGGTTGTGAGCAAATGTCGGGCAGGTCCTGGGAGAGCCGTCGTCCCGTGCGGCCTTTAAAAGCATCGCGCGTAGCGCCATTCTTTCATCGCGCCCGAAAGACAAACGGTGTCCGCCATTGGGCGCTGCGCGCTGTTCTTTCGAGGCCGCACGGGACGGCGGCGCTCCCGGGGCCGTCCCGCCGATTTTAGAGCGCTTTTACGCCCGGCTACTTCCCGAGCCCGAACGCCTCGTGCACGACGTTCGCGCCCTCGCCCAGCTTGGCTTCTTCGATGATGACCGCCGTCTTAATCTCCGACGTGCTGATCATCACGATGTTGATGCCGGCCTTGCTCAGCGCTTCGAACATCTTGGCGGCGACGCCGCTGTGGCTGCGCATGCCCACGCCGATGATGCTCAGCTTGCCGATGTCGGACTGAATATCGAGCGACTTGGCGCCGATGGACGAAACGACCGGGCGCAGGGTGGTCTCCACCTTGGGCAATTCGTCCTTGTTGAGCGTGAAGGAAATGTCCGTCGTGCCTTCGAGTGAAACGTTCTGCACGATCATGTCGATGATGATGCCCGCCGCGGCCACGGCGTTGAAAACCTGCGCGGCCACGCCCGGGCGGTCCGGCACAGCTCGCACCGTGACTTTGGATTGATTCTTCTCGATGCTGATGCCGCGGACGACCACGGCCTCCATGCTCTTGGTTTCTTCTTTCACGATGGTGCCGGGATTGGTGTTAAATGAACTGCGGACTTCGAAAACGACGCCGAATTTTTTGGCAAATTCCACGCTGCGGCTCTGCATGACCTTGCTGCCGCTGGAGGCCATCTCGAGCATCTCGTCGAAGCTGATGGTTTCGATTTTCCTGGCCGTGGGGACGACGCGCGGGTCGCAGGTGTAGACGCCGTCCACGTCCGTGTAGATTTGGCAGATGTCCGCCTTCACCGCGGCGGCGATGGCGATGGCCGTGAGGTCGCTGCCGCCCCGGCCCAGCGTGGTGATGCGCTTGTCCTTCGTCTCGCCCTGGAAGCCGGCGACGATGCAGATGTAGCCATCGTCGAGGTATTGCTTGAGCTGCTTGGGCGTGAGGTCGGCAATCTTCGCCCGGGTGTGCACGCCATCGGTCACGATGCCGGCTTGGGCGCCGGTGAGCGACACGGCCTTTTTCCCCATCGCGTTGATGGCCATGGCCGTGAGGGCGATGGTGGTCTGCTCGCCCGTGGCCAGCAGCACGTCCATCTCGCGCTCCTCGGGATTCGGCGAGCATTCGCGCGCAAGCTTGATGAGGCTGTCCGTGACGCCGCTCATCGCCGAGACGACGGCCACCACTTGGTGACCCTGCTCCTGGGTTTCAATGATGCGGCGGGCGACATTCTTAATGCGCTCGGGATTCCCGACGCTGGTGCCGCCATATTTTTGGACAATAAGACTCATGAAAAAGGGGGCGGAAAGTGAAGGGGGGAGGGCGGGTTGTCAATTGCGACCGTAGAAGGGGGGGAAGGCGTGCCCCTTGCGCTCTTTCGGTGCATCCGCTATGCCTCCGGGCTCGCACTATACTCCGATGAACCGTCTTTTCCTCTCCGCCGTCGCCACCGCCGCCCTCCTCAGCCCGCTCCACGCGGAGGACGCCAAGATCTATTCCATCCCGCTGAAGGACATCGACGGCAAGGATACGTCGCTTAAGGCCTATGAAGGCAAGGTCATCCTCGCGGTGAATGTCGCGTCGCACTGTGGCAACACCCCGCAGTACGCCGGCCTCGAGTCGCTCTATGAGAAGCTGAAGGACAAGGGCTTGGTGATCGTCGGCTTCCCCTGCAACGACTTCGGCGCGCAGGAACCCGGCACGAATAACGAGGTGAAGGACTTCTGCAACTCCAAGTACCACGTGACTTTCCCCATGATGGACAAGCTCCACGTGAAAGGCCCGGAGCAGCATCCGCTCTACAAGGAACTGAGCGGCCCCGCCTCGCCCTTCCCGGGTGATGTGAAGTGGAATTTCGGCAAATTTCTCATTGGCCGTGATGGCAAAATCCTCGCCCGCTTCGAGCCCGGCACGAAGGTGGAGAAGGACGAAGTGGCGAAGGCCATCGAGGCCGCGCTGGCAACGAAGTGACCCTCGCCGACAAGCAGCAACAGCTCATCGCCCGGCTGGCCATCATCGAGGACCCGCAGGAACGTCTCGCGGCGCTCATGTCGCGCGCCAAGAAATGGCCTGTGCCGGCACAGATGGATGACTCGCTCCTCGTGCCCGGCTGTCAGTCGCGGGTGTGGTTGCAGTGCGCCGTGGAAGAGAGTGTGTGCCGGTTCCGCATGGAATGCGATGCGCCGATGGTGAAAGGCCTCGTGGCGCTGATGTGTGAACTCTATGACGGTGCCCCGGCCGCTGAAGTCGCCGCCGTGGAGCCCGAGTGGGTGGAAAAGCTCGGTTTCCACCGGATGATTACGCCGACGCGGCTGAATGGGCTGGCGGCCGTGCGGGGGCGGATCCGGGAGTTTGCGCAGGGCGTGAGGTAGGGGAGGCCAGTGTTCAGTATCCAGTGGTCGGCGCCGTGATTTTGGGGGCGCGTCGATCAATGGGAGCGCTGCCGCCGGGAGCGCCGACGTCCTCAGTCGGCTTCTTCCAGCGCGAAGCGCCAAGCTTGAATGCCGCGCTATCTCAGCTCAGGAGCCTCATACACCTTCCTTTCCACAAATCCGTGCCCATCTGCGTAATCCGTGGTTTAAAAATGGACCACGGATTACACGGATGGGCACGGATTTCCCGAAAGGGTTTCTCCAAGATTTTTCAGCTGAAATGACGCGGCATCCAGCTTGGCGCTCCGCGCTGGAAGAAGCCGACTGAGGACGGTCCGGGCCGGACTGGCATTGGCGGTCCCAGCAACGGCGCTCCCATTCGTCGCCGCGCTTCCAAAACCACAGCGCTCACCACTGAATACTGAACACTGAAAACTGAATACTGCCCCCACGCTCGCGCTTTCTTTTTCCCCGATCCACGCTACACACCCACGCCCGCATGAAAATACTCCGCTATCGCCAGCCTGGTTTTGCCAAGGCCGTCGCCGCGCTCAAGCGCAGCGCCGAGCCCACGGCCGAAGTGCGCGACACCGTCGCCGCCATCCTTGCCGACGTGCGGAAGCATGGCGACGAGGCGCTGATTAAATACACGCAGAAATTCGGCGGCCCGAAATTCAAACCCGCCGGCTTGGTGGTGAAGGAGACGGCCACGGTGGACGCCGCGACGCGCACGGCCATCGCCACCTCGCATCGCAACGTGTTTGATTTCGCCAAGCGCAGCCTGCGGAAGAGCTGGAGTTCCCGGAATGCCCAAGGCGCCCTGGTGGGCGAGCGTTTTGATCCGTTCCAGCGCGTCGGCGTTTACGTGCCCGGGGGCACGGCGCCGCTGGTCTCCACGGCCGTGATGACCGTCACGCTCGCCGCGGCCGCTGGCTGTCCGGAGATCGTTGCCGTCACGCCTTGCGGCAAGGACGGCTCGGTGAACGCCGCGCTGCTCTTCGCCCTGCGCAAAGCGGGTGCGACGGAGATCTATCGTGTGGGCGGGGCGCAGGCCATCGCCGCGCTCGCCTACGGCACGAAGACCATTCGTCCGGTGCAAAAGATTTTCGGCCCCGGCAGCCCGTGGGTCGTCGAAGCGAAGCGCCAGGTCTTCGGCCACTGCGCCATCGATCTGCTTCCCGGGCCGAGCGAAATTCTCGTCCTGGCCGATCGCACCGCCAACCCCGCCTGGGCCGCCGCCGATCTCCTTGCCCAAGCAGAGCACGGCCACGGCAGCAGCATTCTCTTCGTGACGGATAGCGAGAAGTTGCTCACCGCTGTGGAGCGCGAGATTCGCCTGCAGGCCGAAAAGCTCAGCCGTCGCGATCACCTCACGGAAGTGCTCGAGCAGAACGCGGCGCTGATTCTCGTGAAGTCCATCGACGACGCCATCGCCATCGCGAACGACTTCGCGCCAGAGCACATCTCCGTCGTGGCCAAAGACGACGAGGCGATCGCCAAGCGCATCGTCACCAGCGGGGCCATTTTCCTCGGCGGTTGGTCGCCGGTGGCCGCCGGCGATTTCGTCGCCGGTCCCAGCCACACGCTGCCCACGGGCGGCGCCGGTCGATGCTTCCCGGGCCTCATGTCCGACATGTTTCAGCGCCGCACCAGCATCGTGCGCCTGGATCGCAAGTCGCTCGAAAAGTCCGTCAAGACCATCGAGCAGTTCAGCAAAATCGAAGGCCTCGACGCGCACGGCCAGAGCGCCCGCATCCGCTTCGAGCGTCTGATTTAGCGCCGGCACCATCGTTGTCGCTTCTGCTGGAGATTCGCGGGGCGCTGGCGCATTCTCCTGCCTGATGCTTCGCTGGTCCTTGCTTTTCCTCGTCTTCGCTGCTCTCGCGGCTGGGCGTAGCGTGGCGGCAGAAGCTCCGATGGCAGGAGACGCGGCGAAAGCGCCCACCTTCACGCGTGACGTCGCCCCCATCCTCTATGCGCAATGCGCGCACTGCCATCATCCCGGCGGCATTGGGCCGTTCAGCCTGGTCGAGTATGCTGAGGTGAAAAAGCGTGCGAAGCTGATCGCCCGGGTCACCGCCAGTCGCTACATGCCGCCTTGGTTGCCCGCGCCGGGGCATGGGGAGTTTGAGGGCGAGCGCCGGCTGACCGACGACCAAATCGCGATCTTCGCCCGCTGGCTGGAAGCAGGCACGCCGCCGGGCGATGCGAAGGATTTGCCGCCCCGGCCGAGGTGGAGCGATGACTGGCAACTCGGCCGGCCCGACCTCGTGCTCAAGCTTTCCGCACCCTACACGCTGCCGGCGGAGGGGCCCGATGTGTACCGGAATTTCGTGCTGCCCGTGAATCTCCCGGCGGACCGCTACGTGCGCGCCGCGGAGATTCGCCCGGGCAATTTGCGCGCCGTCCACCACGCCTTCGTTTTTGTGGATGAAACCAATAGTGCCCGCACGCTCGACGCCGCGGATCGCGCTCCCGGCTATCCCGGCATGAGCCCCGGCCCGGGGGCCTCCGCGCCGGATGGCCACTGCATTGCATGGCAGCCGGGCAAGCGCGCGCTGCCCGAGCCCGCGGGTACAGCCTGGTTGCTTCACCGTAAATGCGACGTGGTGCTGCAACTCCACCTGCGCCCCAGCGGCAAGCGCGAGACCATCCAGCCAAGCATCGCGCTCTACTTCACCGACCAGCCGCCGGAGCGCGATCTCTACACGCTCTTTATCCGCTCGCCCTCCATCGATATCCCCGCCGGCGCGAAAGACTACGCCATCGATGCCTCCTACACGCTGCCCGTGGAGGCCAGCCTGCTCGCCATCTGGCCGCATCTGCATTATCTCGGCCACGAGGTGCATGGCTGGGCGGAGCTACCTGACGGCACCACCAAGGAACTGCTCTCCATCCCAAAGTGGGATTTCAACTGGCAGGGCGATTACCGCTACACCACGCCGCAGGTGCTGCCGAAAGGCGCGCGCCTCCGATTCCACGCGACGTACGACAACAGCGCGGATAACCCGCGGAACCCGCACCGTCCGCCGCAGCGCGTGCGCTATGGCCCCGAGACCTCGGACGAGATGGGCGAACTCTTCTTCCAATTTCTCCCGCGTGACCGCGCTGACCGCGATCTGCTCATGCGCGACTTCACGGAAAATTACGCGCTGCCCGATAGCATGGCCGCCTCGCGCGCCCTGCTGGAGCGCAACCCGAAGGACGCCACCAGCCGCACCCAACTCGGCACTACGCTGATCGTGATTGGCCGGCTCGATGACGCGGAGAAGGAGCTCCTGCAGGCCGTGCAGGACAATCCCGCGCTCGCCCGCGCCCACTACGCGCTCTCCAGCATCTACATGGCGCGGAATGATGCCGCTCGCGCGAAAGCCGCGCTGCTCAAGACGCTGGAGCTGGAGGCCACCAATTCCGACGCGCATAACGATCTCGGGAACATCTACCTTTTCGAAAATGACGTCCCTGCGGCCATCGCGCAGCTCGAGGAGGCGCTCCGCCTCAATCCAAACGACACGCTGGCGCAATCAAACCTGCAAAAGGCCAAGGCCCGCCTGCCGGCGCCAATGCCAGCAGGGAAGTAGCCGCCGGCTCATTTGGGCGAGGGGGCGGGTGGGGGGAAGACGACCGCATTTTTCAGCCCGCCGCCTTCGTAGCGTGGGGCTGTTTCTCCCGCGAATCGGTTGTTCCGGAGAAGCACGCCACTCGCGTGTTCATCGATCTTGATGCTGCTGGTGGGGTAATTCAGCACGCATCCCTCGATCACGACATCGCGGACATTGCCGCCGAGGGAAAGGCCTCCGCTGTTATCGGCGGCGAGAGTGTGGCGGCGGTGAATAATCCAGCGGGTAATCGGCCCCGCGTATTTCTCCGCGTCGCGATGGCCACTGCTGGAGCTGATGCTGGTTTGACCTTCGGAAACCACGTTGTCGAAATATTGGACATGCCAGGAGGGCTGGAAACCATGCTGCCCGCGCAGGCCGTAGTTCATCAGGTCGGCGCAGCGGAAAAGCTGGTTCTCCGCGCAGATGACGTCGATAGACGTGCCGTAGCCGGCGTTCACCCAATTGGCGTCCTCAAAATGGTTGCCGATGATGAGGGCCCGGCCGTTGAAGGACACGATGGAGACGACCGAGGCGGCATCGGGCGCCACGTCGAACGGACGATCGATTTCCCAGGAGCGCCCGTGATTGGCGACGACGTCGCGCCACTGGCCGGCGCCGCGGCCATCGAGAATGCAGACGGCGGAGCGATGCCAAATGCTGTGGTTCTCGGGGGCCCATCCGGGATAGGTGGGGTCGGCGGCCAGCGTGAGCGAGGTGCCGTCTACTTTTTCGAGCGCGCCGAGGTAGGCGCCGCTGCCGGCATCGTAGGTGAAGGAGTAGTCTGCTTGCTGTGCGTAGAGGCTCTCGTGGTGGTTGTGCGCGTAGTAAATGTTCCGTCCGGAGCCCGAGATGTTCTGGTAGGTCGTGGGATCCATGCTGACGAATTGGTTGTCCTCCACGATAACCTCCCGCGAGCCGCCCAGCGGAGTGTTGCTTTTGTTGGCGGAGATCTTGTTGTGCGCGATCACGCCGAATTGGCCGGGGACCAGGGCATCGCCCTTCGCCAGGATATCGCAATCGGTCACCTGGAAATTTTGGCCGAGGCGCGCCACCGTGCCGCCGCCGCGGCCCTGGACGAGCCAGTAGTGATCGACACGCACGCGGACGTGGTTCATGCGCAGGCGGGTCTCCGCCACGATGCCCTGCTCGTAGTCCAGCGGCAAATAGAGGCTGACATTTTCGAGGCCAAAATCCGGGCCGCTAATCAATACGTGCGGCGGTTTGGGTTCCTCGATCCGGGCGCGTCCCTGCGGGCCGCCGCCATCGAGATTGAAATGGCCGCTGCCCCACCAGAGCGTGACCACGCCCATGCCTTCGCCCCGCAGGATGGTGTGCGGCGGCACGGCGAGGGGACCGGTCACGGTGTAGCGGCCGGCCGGAAAGTAGACCACGCCGCCCCCGTTCTCCTTCGCCTTTTTGAGCGCGGCGAGGATGCCTTCGGTGCGATCGATGGGCTGCGTGTACTTCACCAGCGACTTCCGCATCTGCTTCTCCGCGTCGGGGCCATAGGTCTCCAGCACGCTGAAGATCGCCGGCGGCGTGACGGGAGCAGGGGCGATTTGCACGGTCCCGGCCGGCCGCCACGCCGCGTTTCCTCCGCAGCCATTGTGCACCTGCACCTGATAGCGACCGGCCGCGAGATCCGCGGGAACGGCGTACCGGGTGCTGAAGGGATCCGCCGACGTGGGCCGCAGGAGAATGGCCGCGCCCTGCTGGGGCTCGAGACGCGCGGTGGCGGCGCCCTCGATGGCGAGCGATTTACCCATGATGCGCAGCCATCCGCCCGGGCTGGCCGCAGCTCCTTCATCGCCCTGAATCCACCAGGGGGCCGGTGCGTTCAACAAAAGTGGCTTGGTGGAGGTGCCCCCGGCGCTGAGTCGGTACGCGAAGACGCCGTTTTTCCAGGCGGCCGGGACGGCGAATTTCAAACCCTGGTCGCTTCCCTGCAGCACGGGAACTTTGGTCCACGCTGAAATCTGAAGGGTGTCGGCGGGTGCGGTTGTCTTCGCGTCCGCCAGTCGCGCCATTTCCACGACTGCATCCGGGCTGAAATCGCTGCCGTGCACCAAGACCGTTTCCTCTGGTCGCACTGGATCGGAGGCCCAGAAGATATGAGCCTCGGCGGCGTCCATGGTGCTGGCACACGCCAAGGCGGCGCCGATGAGTGATGGTAAATGGGTGAGGAAGGCAGGGCGTGGGAGCATGGAAGCAGTTCGGACAGGGTAGAACCGCAGACCCAGGGAAAACCAAGGCTGGTTATGCGGCGGAGGATCTAGTCCGCCTGGCGCGCATCTCCCTGGCCAAATTTCCTTCTTCATCTAAGAGACCGCGTTCTCCACGCTCCCTTTTCACGATGAAGGCCCTCCTTTTCTCCGCCCTCGCATTTTCGTCCATTTCCCTCGCCGCCGATGCCCCGCGCGTGCTCCCGGCGGGCACGCAGCCCGACGACATCCGCCTCGAACCCCTCAAGGATCTCGATGGCTATTTTCCATGGACGCCGCCCTCGAACGAGGTCGCGTGGAAAGTTCGTGCCGAGCAACTCCGCACGCAACTCCGCGTGGCGCTGGGCATCTTTCCCGAGCCGACGAAGACGCCGCTGAATGCCGTCATCCATGGCAAAGTAGCGCGTGATGGTTTCACCGTGGAGCGCGTGTATTTCGAATCGATGCCGGGTTTTTTCGTCACGGGCAGCCTTTTCCGCCCGACGACGCCCGGCCCGCATCCCGGCGTGCTCTGCCCGCATGGGCACTGGAACAATGGACGCTTTTTCCGCGAGAATGAGGTGAACCTGAAATCCCAGATCGCCCGGGGCGCGGAAGAACTCCTCACGAATGGCAGCGCGCCGCTCCAGGCTCGCTGCGCCGAGCTCGCGCGGATGGGCTGCGTGGTCTTTCACTACGACATGATTGGCTATGCCGATAGTCAGCAGTTCTCGCAGGAGCTGGTGCACAAATTCGCCAGGCAGCGCCCTGAGGCCAACAATGCGCAAAGCTGGGGCTTCTTCTCGCCGCAGGCGGAGGAACACGCGCAGAGCCTGATGGGCTTGCAGGCGTGGGATTCCATCCGGGCGCTCGATTTCCTCACGTCGCTGCCGGATGTCGATCCGGCCCGGATTGGCTGCACCGGCGCCAGCGGCGGCGGCACCCAGACGTTCACCCTCGCGGCGCTCGACCCGCGCGTGGCGGTGGCGTTTCCGGCGGTGATGGTGAGCACGGCGATGCAAGGCGGTTGCACGTGTGAAAACGCCAGTCTCCTCCGCGTGGGCACCGGGAATATCGAAATCGCCGCGCTCTTCGCGCCCAAGCCCATGGGCATGACTTGCGCGGACGATTGGACGCGCGACATGCCCACCAAGGGCTTCCCTGATTTGGCGGCGCACTGGACCACGCTGGGCAAGCCGGAGAATGTGAAGCTCTTCCCACACGTCCAGTTTCCGCATAACTACAACCTCCGCTCGCGTGAAGACATGTATGGCTGGATGAACCAGCATCTCGGACTCGGGCTCAAGGAAACCCACGAGCACGAATTCCAGCCCCTCTCGCGTGAGGAACTCACCGTGTGGGATGCGCAGCACCCCGCGCCCGCGGAGACCGGTCTCGCGCTCGAGAAGCGGCTTTGCCAGTGGTGGCAGGAGGATGCTGCCAAGCAAATTGCCGCCGTCGGCGCCAAGATCACGCGCCCCGCGTTCGACGCGATTTTCCAGCGTGCGCTCGCCGGCGAGAAAGCCGCGATGAACCGCAAAACCTTGCAGAAAGAAGACCGGGGAGATTGGACCCTGCTGCGCGCGATGGTGGAGAATGATGCGCGCCACGAGGCCGTGCCCACTGTCTTCTTTCACCCCAAAAAATGGAATGGGCGCACGGCCGTGTGGCTCACGGCGAAGGGCAAAGCCGGCCTGTTTAATGGCTCCGATCCATCGGACGACGTGGCGCGCCTGCTCAATGCCGGCTGGAGCGTGGTGGGCGTCGACCTGATCATGCAGGGCGAGTTTATGAATGATGGTGGCAGCGATACGCCCACGCGCAAAGTGAAGAACCCGCGCGAGGCTGCCGCCTACACCTTCGGCTACAACAACAGCCTTTTCGTCCAGCGCACGCACGACGTGCTCAGCGTCCTCGCTTTCGTCCGGGATCATGCCGAGCACAAGACCGAGCACATCGCGCTGCTCGCGCTCGATGAAACCGCCCCCATTGCCGCCGCCGCTCGCGCGCTGTCCGAAGATTTCATCAATAGCACGGTGATCGACACCCATGGCTTCCGCTTCGGCAAGGTCGATAGCCTCCAAAGCCCGTGGTTCCAACCCGCCATCGCCAAGTATGGCGACCTGCCCGAGATCCTGAAACTCGGTCGCGGCGGCTTGCTGGCGAGGGGAGAAGCCGGCGCCGACGGCACCGACCCCATCACCTGGCTCCTCGCCCGGTAAACTTGCTCGCGCTTTTCGTGGACAAAAGAGAGCGGTCCGAGAGCAATGAGCCCCCATAATGCTATAGGACTATGGGCTGGGGAGCGGGGCTGGTTTATTTTTGCTGGCGTGTGAACACCCAGACTCAGCCATGTCACGCCGCGCACCTTTTGCCTCGTGCCCTCCGGGCAGAGGTGGTTGAATCGCGGCTGGGTCTCATGCCGGCCGCTCCACCGCTCCACCGCTTTCGCTCCCTCCTTGCCTCGCCCCGGAAGAGGGCAGGGGGACATTCTTTCCACCCATGACGCTGTCCCGCCGGTTGCTCATCCACGTGGTTATTGGCGCGGCGATTGCCACCGCGGTGGTCTCGTATGTCACGTACCGGATCGTCTACCAAGCTTCAGAGCAGCGCGCGCTGGAGCATCTGAATACGTATGTCTCGGAGCGCACCAAGCGGGAGGAGGCCAACTTTCGCACCATCTACAGCAACCTCGAAGTGGTGCGCAGCCTGTTCCTGCAGCGGCTGAGCGAACCGCCGCCGAGCGACCTCGAAACCCGCTGGAATGAGCGTTTCGAATTGTATCCCGACGGCGCCTGGCGCAATCGCGAGAAATACTTTGCGCCGCGCAAATACTCGGATCTCTGGCTGCACAAGGACGTGAAGCTCACGCCGGAATTCAAAACGCGCGTGCTGCGCGCGCAGGAGGTGTGTGAGGACGTGCAGGGCGGTTGGGTGGATACTTTTCAAAGCGTCTACTTCGTGTTGCCCGGTCCGGCGACGATGGGTTTCGATCCGCGCATCGCACGCTGGGCGTGGCAGACCCCGGCGGACTACGATTTGGACGCCGAGGAGTGGGTGAAGATCGCGCGGCCGGACCGGAATCCCTCGCGCAACTTTGTGTGGACGGGCGTCTTCGTCGATGCGCCGACGCATCAGCCCTTTGTCACCGTGCAACTCCCCGTGGATGTAGACGGCCAGCAGATCGCCACCGTCGCGCACGACACGCACATCAACCAGCTCTTCGACGAAATCGCGAAGAGCGAGTTTCAGGGCGCTACCCATCTCATCTTCCGTCCGGATGGGCGATTGATCGCGCATCCGCAGTTTCGCAGCCAGATTCTCTCGAGCGACGGCGCACTCACCTGCGCGGATTCCGGCGACCCGGCGCTGGCGAGTTTGTATCAGTTGTGCGTGGCGAAAACGGAGCGGCAGTTCTCGGGCACGGAGCCGGTGAGCGGCGCCTATTTCTCGGCCTCCCGCTTGCCGGCGGCGGAATGGTATTTCGTCACGCTGATGCCCAACAGCCTGGTGCGCGCCCAGGCGGTGCGGTCGGCGCAGTGGGTTTGGCTCTCCGGCGGCGCGCTGCTCGCGCTCTTCTTCATTTCATTTGCCGGCATCCTGCGGCGGCAGGTCACGCGTCCACTCGCCGCTCTGACCACCGCCACACGCGAGATGGCGGCGGGCAAGATGGCCGAGGAGACGATCCCCGGACCCGCGCAGGCCCAGGCGCAGGCGGATGAGCTGCGCATTCTCGCCGAGTCCTTTCGCGAAATGGTGGCGCGCGTTTTGGCGCGGGAGGGCGATCTGCGACAGCTCAACGCGAGCCTGGAGCAACGGGTCGCGGAGCGGACGGCGGAGCTGGAAAAGGCTTTGGCGCAGCAGACCGAATTGGCCAAGCTGAAGACGGATTTCGTCTCGCTCGTCTCCCACGAATTTCGCACGCCGCTGGGCGTGATTATGTCAGCCGCGGACGTGCTCCGGCGGTACTTTGGCCGCCTGGCGGAGGAGAAGCGGGAGCGGCACCTGGAGATGATCTTCCGCAGCACGCGCAATCTTTCGAGTCTCATCGAGGAGGTAATGCTTCTCGGGCGGGTGGAGGAGGGCCGCATGCAATTCGAGCCCCTCCCGGTGGACATGGAAAAACTGTGCGCCTCCATCGCCGACGAATTGCGCTCCGCGACCGGTGGCGCCTGTCCCATCCGCTATCGGGCGCTCAATTCGCTCGCGGGCGCGGTAAGCGACGAAAAGCTGCTCCGCCACGTGCTCTGCAACCTGCTCTCCAACGCGGTGAAATACAGCGAACCGGGCTCGCCCGTGGATTTCACCGTCGCGCGCCGGGGCGAACGGTTGGAAATCGTGGTGTGCGATCGCGGCATCGGCATCCCGCCGGAAGATCAGGCGCGCCTGTTCACGTCCTTTACCCGTGCGAGCAATGTCGGCCACCGTCCCGGCACGGGACTCGGTTTGGTGATTGTGCAGCGCTGCGTGCAAAAGCATGGCGGGGAGATCGCGCTCGATAGCGTAGTGGGCGTCGGCACCACGGTGACGATTTTGCTGCCCGTCTTTCCTGCCGTGGCTGAGCCCGTTTCGCTCGCCTGCGCCGTGGCCACCTAATGTGGTGAGTGATTAATTCGTGGAAGAATTTGGCAGTGTTTCGGCCCGAAGGGTCGACGGCCACTAGCCGGGGGCTTTAGCCCCCGGGATTGTGCGGTGGCCAAGTGTGCTGCGAAGTCGGCGCTGGAAACCTCCAGAAATCATTTCGGCCGTCGCTCGGTCTCCGGCGCCGACTTCGCGGCACATTCCTTCTCTGGCTTGCCCGGGGGGGGCTAAGGCCCCCGGCTAGTGGCCGTCGGCCCTTCGGGCCGGAGCGCTGAGGATTTCTGATACAAATTAATCACTCACCACCCTGGGTCATCTTTCCGAGGGCTTGGCCTGCATTGACAGTGCGCAGGGGCCTCCTACCCTCCGCGCCCATGAACGGCAAAGCCTCCCAGTTTTTCTGTCCCATCATGCTCGCTGCGGCGGGCGTGTTCACCGTCTCCGCGCTTGCGGAGATCACCAAGCCCGCGGTTGCCGCCCAACTCGGCTCCCCGCAATTTCAGCCTACTCCCGAGCATCCCGTGGGCTGGCGTGGCGATGGCTCCGGCCGCTATCCGGCTGCGAATCCGCCGGTCACTTGGGGCCGCGAGCCTGCTGCCGCCGGTTACACATCCAAGGGCATCGTGTGGGCCACGCCGCTGCCGAATATCGGCGTGAGCAGTCCCATTGTTGTCGGCGACCGCATCTTTCTCACGTCCGAGTTTTGCGACCTCGTGTGTCTGGAAAAGCAGACCGGCAAAATCCTGTGGATCCGCTCCAGCGCGGAGTTTGAGGCGCTCAGCGACGAAGAGCGCAAAGCCGATCCCGCGTACGCCGCCACGCTCGCGCCGCTCATGGCCGAGCTCGCTGCCACGAATGAAGAAGTGGTGAAAGGCTTGAACGCGCGCCTGGCCGCCGCGCTCACCGCGCCCACGCCGGCGCCCGATGCGGCGCAGAAAAAGAAGCGCGATTTGGAAAAGAAGGTCCAGGAGGCGCAGAAAGCGATCGACAAAAAGCGTTTCGGCCACAATTGGGCGCAGGCCGTTTTCGGCTACAGCGGTGCCACGCCGACGAGCGACGGCAAACACGTGTGCACTTTCTACACGACTGGCCTCGCCACGTGCTACGACCTCGAAGGCCACCGCCAGTGGATCGCCGGCGGCAGTGGCGATGGCAGCGAGCACGGCAATTTCGCCAGCCCCATGTTGCTCGGAAATCGGCTCATCGTGTGGGCCAATGAAATGCGGGCGTACGACGTCGCCACCGGCAAGCTCGCTTGGTCCGCGCCCGCCAAGGCGTTCAATACCTATGGCTCGCTCTTCCACCTGCAGGTCGGCGGCGAGCCCGTGGCGGCGTTCCAGTGGGGCTTCTTCGTCCGCCTGCGCGACGGCCAGCCGGTATGGGATAAAGGCGTCTTTGGCGATTCCGTGTCCACGCCCATCGTGGAGGGCGACACGATCTACGCGCAAACCGGCTACCCGAAGTACAACGACAAAAACAAAGGCCTGCGCGCCTTTAAAATCCCAGCCAGCCTCGAGGGCAGCAAGCTCACGCCCGCCTACGCTTTCGCCGAGGATTGGGCGGAGGACGAAGTCCCCGTCGACAAAAAGAAGAGCCCCTTCGATCGCGGCTACGTTTCCTCGCCGCTCTATGTCGACGGCCTCGTCTACCAAGTCACGCAGGGTGGGGGACTCCTCGTGAGTGATGCGGCCACCGGCGCCGTCGTCTACCGCAAGGTGCTTCCGCTCAAACCCAAGACGGAATACTGGAATTGGGCGGGCTGCGCCGCCAGCCCCACACTCGCTGGCAAGCACATCTACCTCTTCGACAACCAGGGCCACACGCTCGTCATCGAGCCTGGTCGCGAATTCAAAATCATCGGGCAAAATTTCATCGCCGAGTCCAAGGACAACAAAGAGCAGGCCCAAAATCTCGCCACGCCCGTCTTCGAAGGTACCCGCATGTATTACCGCACTCCCGGCTACCTCTACTGCATCGGCAACAAGTGAACGCGACGCTGCATCTCTGGGATTCGGGGCCCAGCGGCTCAGCCGCGTTCCTGAAGCCTACCATTGGCCCTCGCCCCGAGCTTGGCACCGAAGAGGCTTACCTACTCCGCGGCTGTCGTGCATTTCTCAGCCTTTTCTTTTTTGCTTTCATTGCTCTCTCCCTCTCGTCTCCCGCCGCCGATGCCCCTCTCGGCTCCCCCGACTACCGCCCCAACCCCGCGCATCCTTTCGGCTTCCGCGCCGACGGCACCGGCCGCTTTCCCGCCGCGACCCCGCCCACCGAATGGTCCGCCACCAGGAATATCCGCTGGAGCACCGCCATCGGCAGCGGCTACGCCTCGCCCATCCTTGCGGGCGATTTCCTCATCGTTGCCTCCGAGCCTAATTTCCTCACCTCCCTCGATCGTGCGACCGGCACCGTAAAATGGCGCATCGCCATCAAACCCGAGGACATCGCCGACGAAGCCCAGCGCACCGCCGCCGCGGCCTACCAGCCGCCCAAGGACGGCTCGGGCATGGCCGCCGCCACACCGGTGACCGATGGCACCTCCATCTTCGCCGTCTTCGCCAATGGCGTCGTGAGTTCCATTACTCTCGATGGAAAACGAAACTGGACCGTCGGTGTCGATGCCGAGCAAGGCACCGCCTATGGCCGCAGCGCTTCGCCGCTACTCGTGGATGGAAAACTCATCATCCACCTCGGCCACCTCTACGCGCTGGATCCCGCCACCGGCCGCCAGCTCTGGGCCAACAATGACGCCAAGCCGCTCTACGGTTCACCTGCCATCATGTCAGTCGCCGGCACCAATGTGCTCATCACGCCAAATGGTGACGTCGTCCGTGTCGCCGATGGCACGGGCGTGAACAGCGACCTCGCCCACGCCAGCTATGCCAGCCCCGTCGTGGAGAACGGCGTCGTCTACTTTCTCGACCAAAACTGCGCCGGCCTTCGCCTCGACGCCAAATTCAAGGAAAGCACTGTGTGGGGCGCCATGCTCCCCGGGGAAGTCTTCGGCTCCGCCCTCATCCACGAGGGCGCGCTCTACGTCGTCACTGGATCCGGGGCGTTGTGCGCTTTCGCCATCGCGGACAAAGACCGCAGCGATCCCCTCATCGATGCCCGCTCGCTCCTCGAGGGCGAAGGCAGTCCCGTCGCCTATGGCAGCCTCGCGCTCGCGGGCAAATACCTCTTCTTCCACTCCAACGTCGGCGACACGTTCGTGCTCGAAGCCACCCGCGAGGCGAAGCTCGTCAGCCGCAACAAGCTTCCCGCCGGCTCCGGCGCCAGCCCCATCTTCTCCGGCTCGAACCTCTTCCTGCGTGGTGGCGACAAAGTCTATTGCATCGGCCCGTAACCAAAGTGGCCCGAGCTATCGGTCGGCGACGGGACCCGGCATGCGCCACAGCCAATCGGGTTGTTCCGGTCGGCGGACGTCTGGAGCGCCGGCATTTCCTCCATCATCTTTCCGATTCATGGCTACGGACCACAGCAAGTACCCGCCATCCTCCGTGCGGCGGTAGCGCATCGGCTGGCCGTCGCAGATGTCCTTGGGCACCGCGGCGAGAAATTCTGGCACCAGACTTTCCAATTTCTCCGGAAACAATCCTTTTGCTTTTCGATAGCGCTCCAGCGCGCACCCGAGTCTGGCCTGGAGGACGCGTGTTTGCACCGTGAGAAAGTTCGCCTCGCAGGTATCCGTGGCCGGCAGGAGCGCATTCAGGAGAAAGTAATAGGCACTCTGAAAACCCGATGTCCCCAGGTGGGCTCGAATCCAACTATCCGCTGAGGGCCGCGCCGGGATGAATTCCGGCTCGCCTGCTTCGGTCGGGCGGTATGGGGCGAGGACGGAATCGTAGTATTCATTGGCCTTCACCATATTTTGCCAGATCCAACCCGAGGGGAGGTACGCCACCTTTAGCGAACCAAGCTGGGCGGCTTCCCAGAATTCCCGCAGCTCCCGGCCGCTCATGGAGGCCATCCGCACCGCCTCGGTGTTGAAAGCTCCGCGCTCCGTGCCCATCGCTCGCCGGAAATCTGCGAGCAGATTGGTGGCCTCCAGTTGTTTCTCGAATTCCCGTAGATCGGCTTCGGTCCATTGGCCGGAGGCCAGCCCTTCCTGGATCGCGCCAATCGCATTTTCCAGCACCGTATTGCTCACCAGCCCAGCGATGATGCTCGGCTCGGAACACAATGCGGTATGCAGGCGAAAGAGATGCCCGACTTCGCTCGCTGCTGGCGCCGGTTGGCCGGCAGCCAGGTTTGCGCTCACACTGAGACGGAAGAGAACGCTACAGGTCGTGAGCGCGGGGAGATGCGGCAGCATCGTGGAATATCCCTTTTCCCACGCGGTGGGGAAGTGGCAGCGGCGGCGCGCACCGGCCTCGCGGAGGTGCTGGAGCGCAGGAGCCTCGGTGGCCAGCCACGCGAGCACATCCTGTGCAGGAGAGGAGCCCGGGGACGCCTTTTCTCCGCCGAGAAAATCCCGCCATTCCTGGAGGTCCGGGCGAGTCCCGGTGTTGATGTTGCCGAGCGAGGGACGCTTCTTCTTTTCTCCGGTCAGGCTTGGCAGCATGGGCGGCGGCGTTTGTGCATCCGCCCCTTTCTGAAAGACAGCTTCGATGAAGGGATTCGCTGCGTAGTTGTCCGCTGCAGGGACATCCGCTGGGTAGTAATCAGGCAGCCAGATCTTTTCGCCTCGGGCCTCGGCAGCGAGGCGATAGGCCTCCCAGGTGCGGCGGCCCCGCCACCGCTCCTCTGCGAAAAAGAGCACGGTCAGGGTCGCGAGAGCGGCGATGCCAAAGGCGAGGCGCACCAGGATTTTTTTGAGCAACAGACGGCGAGTCGGGGACATGAGGTCTTCAGGGTAAAGTCTTGAGAAAGGCCACTTCCCGCCCGCGCGGTTGGAATGCGGGCAGCCCTGCTCCCGGCGTTGGCGCAGATTGGGAAACGGTGGTTCGCGGAGACGAATCGCCCATCAGGGCATCTACCGTAAACGAGCCTGCCATCAGCACGGCGAGCGCGGCCCAGGCGAATGGCGAGGGCCAGAGCCAGTCCCGCCAGGTCCATGCGGGCAGCTCGGCCTTCGCCGCCTCCTTCGCGGCCGAGGCGGCTGCTGCCAGCACATTCCGGCGAAGGTCAGGCGGCAGTTGGCGAAAGGGGAGACCCCGCAATTTGTCTTCAAAGTCATTCATGATCGCTCGTCGTGAAGAGGACGCAGCAGGCCCTCCAATTTGTCTAGGGCGTAGCGGTATCGGCTCGCCGCGGTGTTGGCCGGGATGTCGAGCACCTCGCCGATTTGCGCCAGGGTCAAGTCTTCCCAGATTTTCAAATGCACCACCGGGCGCTGCTCTTCCGGCAATTCGCCCATCGCCTTGGCCACGGCGGCGCGGAAGGCGTCGGCATCGGGGTCGTGGGAGGGGGCGAACAGCTCGAGAGCCTGGGCCGATTGCTCCACGGCGCGCTCGTAGCTGGCGCGCCGGCGTCCCGCATCCATCACCTGGCGGTGGGCCGTGCGGAAAAGCCAGGAGCGCACCTCCGTCACCCCATCAAGCAGCGTGGGGCGGGCCGCCAGTTTGACAAACACGTCCTGCAAAAGATCACGAGCCTCCGGCTCATCCCGGGTGAGGTTGAGCAGGAAGGCGAAGAGCGCCGGGGCGTGGAGGTCGAAAATTTTCCCGAGTTCGCGGGACATGTTGGTGGAAGGACGCACGGGGCGGCGTCGTTTGTCTATTTTCGCGCACAAAAATTCGGCCTCGAACTCTGAAGTCTTTGCTGATACCCGATCCAAAATGTAAGACGAAATGACAATATACCGGATTTTCCATTTACACCTCCCAAAACCCCGTTAACCTACCGCCATCGAATGAAAGCCCTTGTTAAAGCGAAATCCGAACCCGGCCTCTGGCTGCAGGACATTCCCGAGCCCAAGCCCGGCATCAATGACGTGCTGATCCGCGTCCAGAAGACCGGCATCTGCGGCACCGACCTGCACATCTACAAATGGGACGCCTGGGCGCAGAAGACCATCCCCGTGCCCATGGCCGTGGGGCATGAGTTCGTGGGCGAGATCGTGAGCGTCGGTTCCAACGTGAACGACTTCCGCGTGGGCGATATCGTGAGTGGTGAAGGCCACGTCGTTTGCGGTCGCTGCCGCAATTGCATGGCCGGCCGGCGCCATCTGTGCGCCGATACCAAAGGCATTGGCGTGAATCGAGCCGGCGCTTTCGCCGAATACATCGCGCTGCCCATGACCAACGTGTGGCACCACGCGCCGGGTGTGGATCCGGATGTGGCCTCCATTTTCGATCCCTTTGGCAATGCCGTGCACACCGCGCTCAGCTTCGACGTGCTCGGCGAAGACGTGCTCATCACCGGAGCCGGCCCCATCGGCTGCATGGCCGCCGCCATCGTGAAGCACGCGGGCGCGCGCTACGTGGTGGTGACCGACGTGAACGACTACCGTCTCGACCTCGCCAAAAAACTCGGTGCCGACACCGTCGTGAATGCCACGAAGGAGAAGCTCGCTGACGTGCAAAAGCGCCTCGGCATGCACGAGGGCTTCGACGTGGGCCTGGAGATGAGCGGCAGCCCCGCGGCTTTCCGCGACATGGTCGACAACATGTGCCACGGCGGCAAAATCGCCATGCTCGGCATCCCATCCGAGCCCATGTCCATCGACTGGAACAAGGTGATCTTCAACATGCTCACCATCAAAGGCATCTATGGCCGCGAAATGTATGAGACGTGGTACAAGATGACTGTGATGCTGCAGAGCGGCCTCAAGATTGCCCCGGTCATCACGCACCGCTACCACTACACCGAATTCGAAAAAGGCTTCGAAGCCATGAAGACCGGCCTCAGCGGCAAAGTGGTGCTGAACTGGGCCTAGCTAATGTCGCTGCAGCCGGAAGGCTGCGGTCTGAACTTCCACCGTCTTTCAATTCCTCTCTATCCATGCGCGTCCTCTCTTCTCTACTCGTCCTCGCCTCCACCATCGCCGCTCAAGCCGAGCTGCGCATCCCCGCCTTCACCGCTTACCTCGATCCCGATCCGAATGGCGCCAAGGTCTCGGAACGCTCGGGCGTGAGCGGCTGGACGAATCCCAAGATCACCGTCTCGTGGTTCGGCGAAATCAAGACGCCCGGCAAGGTCACCGCCAGCGTAAGCGTGAATCTACCCAAGGACGCCACCTCCAAGCTGAAGCTCACCGTCGGCAAGACGTCGCACGAAGCCGAGGTGAAAGGTACCGGCGAAAATCAGCCTGTCTCCTTTGGCGAATTCGAAATTTCGAAAGCCGGCTACGCGCGCTTCACGCTCGCCTCGCTGAATAAGGATGGCGCCGAGGCCGGCAAGCTCGATGCCCTCGTGCTCGATGGCCCCGCCACCGCCGACGCTCACTTTAACGTCGAACCGCGCCGCAACGCGGCCAGTGTTCACTTGGCCTATCCCGTGGCGAAGGAAGTCGCGGAGAAGAAAGTCGTCGGCTTCTACAACGAAGTCACCGCCGTCGAGGATCCCGTCGCCACCTACTACATGGCTTGCGGTTTCCATCGCGGCTACTTCGGCATGCAGGTGAATTCCGCGACCGAGCGCCGCATCATCTTCTCCGTGTGGGATGCCGCCAGCGGGCGCAACGCCAAGGACCGCTCCACGGTCGAGGAGGAAAATCACACCAAGCTGCTCGCGAAAGGGGAGGGGGTGGAAGCGGGCGTCTTCGGCAATGAAGGCACCGGCGGCCACTCGCATCTCGTCTATCCATGGAAGACCGGCGAGGCGCAGAAATTCTATCTCACCGCCGCGCCTGGTGACGGCTACACGGACTACAGCGGCTTTTACTTCCACCCCGAGAAAAAGAAATGGGTCCTCCTCGCCACCTTCCGCGCGCCGAAGGATGGCGCCGCGCTGCACGGTCTCTATTCGTTCAGCGAAAACTTCGGCGGCAGCAATGGTCACCTTCAGCGCAAGGCCCTCTACGGCCCACAATGGCTGAAGACGGCCGACGGCGAATGGCACGAGCAGCTCACCGCCACCTTCTCGCACGACGGCACCGGCAAGACCGCGCGCCTCGATCGCTTCATGGGCGTGGAGAAGGGCGAGTTCTTCCTTTCCCAAGGCGGCTTTGTCCCCGGCTTTACCAAGTTCGGCGATCCCTTCACGCGCCCCGCCAGCAAAGCGCCGCCGGTGATCGAACTGCCCAAAGTGCCGTGAAAAGGCAGGGCGCGATCTTGGAGTGCGGTGGGAAGCGACAGCGCCACACCGCCTTCGGAAGGGTGGCGGAATGGTGGGGAGAAAGAGGTGGGGATCCTTTGCCAAGTCATGGTGGCGGTGGCTTGGCTGATCAGCCCCACCACTTTCCGCCCTAAATTCCCGCCACCCTTCCGAAGGCGGTGTCGCGCTGACGCTTGCCTCCGCACTCCAAGTGGCGCCTCGCCTTTTCGATTCCGCTGATTGAACCTTCTGACTGCTTTCGCATGACACCCGATTTCCAAAACCACCTTACCGCCCAGCTCGACGCCATCCGCGCCGCCGGCACATGGAAGGGAGAGCGCTTCATCGGTTCGCCGCAAGGCACCCGCATCCGCCTCGCCGATGGCCGCGAAGTCCTGAACCTCTGCGCGAACAATTACCTCGGCCTCGCCCAGCACCCGGAAGTCCGCGCCGCCGCCGAGCAGGCGCTGAAAGACTGGGGCTATGGCCTCGCCAGCGTGCGCTTCATCTGCGGCACGCAGAGCGTGCACAAGCACCTTGAAGGCGCCCTCAGCTCCTTCCTCGGCACGGAGGACACCATCCTCTACGGTTCCTGCTTCGACGCGAATGGCGGCCTCTTCGAAACGCTCCTCGGTCCCGAGGACGCGATCATCTCCGACGAGCTGAATCACGCCTCGATCATCGATGGCGTCCGCCTCTGCAAGGCCCAGCGCCATCGTTACAAAAACAACGACATGGCTGACTTGGAGGAAAAGCTGAAGGCCGCGAGCGGCGCTCGCTTCCGCATGGTGGCCACGGACGGAGTCTTTTCGATGGACGGCTACATCGCGAATCTCAAAGCCGTCTGCGATCTCGCAGAGAAGTATCAGGCACTTGTGATGGTCGATGACTCGCACGCCGTCGGCTTCATGGGCGCGCATGGCCGCGGGACGCACGAGCACTGCGGTGTCCTGGGCCGCGTGGACATCATCACCGGCACGCTCGGCAAAGCGCTCGGCGGCGCCAGCGGCGGCTACACCAGCGGACGCCGCGAAATCGTCGAGCTCCTGCGCCAGCGCAGCCGCCCCTATCTTTTTTCCAATACGCTCTGCCCCAGCATCGCCGGCGCATCGCTGAAAGTGCTGGAGATGCTCGGCGCCTCCACCGCCCTGCGCGATCAGCTCGAAGAAAACACCCGCTTCTTCCGCGCGGCGATGGAAAAGGAAGGGTTCAACATTCTGCCCGGCGAGCATCCCATCGTCCCGGTCATGCTGGGCGACGCCGCGCTCGCCGGCCGCTTTGCCGAAGCCATGCTCGCTCGTGGCGTTTACGTCGTCGGCTTCAGCTACCCGGTCGTCCCGCAAGGCAAAGCGCGCATCCGGACGCAGATCTCCGCCGCGCACACCCGCGAAGACCTGGAGTTTGCCGTTAAGGCCTTCGCCGCAGCGAAGCGTGAAGTGCTGGGCTGAGGCGATCGTGGAGTGCGGGCCCACGTTCACCGCCCCGCAAGTTTCCATCGAACTGCCAAAAGCGATGTAGCTGCGACCGGAGGGTCGCAGACGTTCGCACGGGAGATCTGCGCGCACCTGCGACCTTTCGGTCGCAGCTACACTGCCTTTCGCAAGCTCAAACGCCTACAGCGCCTCGATCTTCACATCCTTGATCCGCAGCTCTCCGCCCTTCAGCCACACGGCTGGCTGCACGCGCCGCCGATGCCGTTCATCCGTTCCCTCGTAGACTGACTTTCCGTCTACGCTCACCTTCAGCCCCTTATCTTTGCGCACCACGTCGATCGTGTGCCAATCGCTCCCACCCACGGGTACTTTCGCGGACGTTACCTCCGGCGCGGCCGCCGCGCGGTAATCCCACACATTGGCCTGCGAAGGCCCGCCGAAGCTGAAGGTCGTCCCGTGGAATTTCTCCGCATCTTTCACCCCGCTCAGCACCAGTTCCACCACCGCATTTGGATTTTCCAGCTTCACCTGCATCGCGAGATGGTAATCACCCGTCGTCATCTCGCTCGCGAGCGAGACGGTCTTCGTGTCCGCTTTTCCGATGAGTTCGCCTTTCTCCACCCGCCACGCTCCGTCCTCCGAGGAGTGCCAGTTGTGCAAATCCACCCCGTTGAAAAAGTCGTTCGTATTCGTCGCCGTCAGCAGCATCGGCACCTGCTGCTTCTGCCGCAGGTAGGTGAAAAGATCGCGCACGTCCTCTTCCTGCATCGCCGCGAGCAGGCCTTCCGGCATCATGCTCAACGGGCTTAGCTCCGTGCTCGCGACGTCGCTCTTCTGCACCGTCACGATTTCCCCGGCGAGGGTCTTCAGCGAGATGGCCTTCTCTGTCTCCTGCGTCACGATGCCCGCCATGGCCTGCCCGTCCTTCATCTTCACAAAGGTCTGCTGGTAGTCCTTCCCCACGATCGCATTCGGATCGAGCACGTTGGTCAGCAGATACTCCACATCCTCGTAGCCGCCCGTGAGCTCCGGCCCGATGTGCCCGCCGCCGCCCCAAATCGTGTGACACACCGCGCACGTCTGCGTGAAGAGCGCCCGCCCACGATTCGCATCGGCGCGCGCCATCAGGTCCGGATGCACAAACTCCCGGTACTTCGCGATGAGCGCCTTCTTGTCCGAGCTCTGCTCGCGCACCGCGCCGTAGTTTTTCGCCAACCACGCGTCAAAGTCCGCATTCTTCAAGCCCTGGATCTGCCGCACCAGCGGCGCCGTCAGCTCTGTTTTGGCGATTTTCCCCGCATCGACCGCCGCCAGCAGCGCCTGCGCGCCGCTCGCCCGCGCCAGCAGCGTCTGAATCGCCGCGCGCTTTTCCGTGCTGTCCAGCTTCGGATAAATCTCCGTCAGCGCCGGGGCAATGCGCGCATCGTCAAATCCCGCCAGCCCGCGCAGCGCCGGCTCCCGCAGCGACCCCGCGTCCTTCGCGAGGTCGAGTAGTGTATCGAGCGCACCCGCGTCACGCTGCGCCACGAGCGCCTCCAGCGCCTTGCGCCGCTCCTCGGCTGGTGCCGCTTTGTCCGCGAGCTTCGCGCGCATCTCGCCCATCGCCGCGCCGCCGCCAAAGATCACCGCCAGCGCCTGCGCATCCGAGCGCAGGCCTTCATCCGGACTCGTCTTCAGTTTCGCATAAATTTCCGCCCAGCCCTTGGGCTCCGGAATCCCGCGCTGCCCCTGCAGCGACGCCTTCATGCCGCGCAAAATATTCGCCTGCAGCTCCGGCTTCCCATCCATCTTCGCGAGCGCCTGCACGAGGATATCGAGCTTGCTGGGTTCCTGCGCGTGGAGCGGCAGGGTGGCGGCGAGGGCGAGCAAAACGGTGCGACGGAAAAGCATGGGAAGTCTCAGATTACCGCACTCTTAAAGCGCGTCGCACGCGATTACTTTGCGGAGAATTTTCGCGGAATCGATTGACGCGCTGGAGTGCTCGGCGGAATATACGCGCAGTTCTTTCATATCCAATTTCGCGAGGCCGCACCGGATTCTTTCGGTGTTTCCTCGCAGCAAATTTGCCCTGCGTTGACCGAGTAGAAGGTGAAAATCCCGAACCGATGTTATCTATACGCTTAAGGGGGTCAGGGTGGGCGTGTTACGGCCATGCCTTTACTGGAAGGCCAAGGCCCGTCCCAGGCTTCCCGCTCGTTACCTGTAAGGGGAACGGGAACTTCGCCGAGACGGCAAAGGTGGGGCATTCTTTTCCAAAGCGCTTCTTCTGCGAATGCAGGGGAAGCGCTTTTGTTTGGTCGCAAAGGGGACAGCTTTTAAAGACATTGTGGGCCGCGTGCCGACCCGTTTCGCGAAGATGAAAAAGTATCTCGAAGAGTTCCGCGATCCCAATGCCGAGGAGCTCAAACAGCTCTATTTGGAAAACGGCTTTCAATGGACGCCGGAATAGGAATCTTTTGTCCGAGAGATCGGGCATGCAGTCGTGCGCTTTCCGCAAGGAAGCGGAAAGACGGAAGCCACGGTGCGCTTCTGTCGCACGAGTGACATTGAATGCGGCTACGATTCCGATTTGGTCGCGAACTCGAGGACTATTTAGGAACAGAAGTCGCGCCGGTCGGCGATTGGATGGAAGGGCTCGATCTGTATTTGACGGCGAATGGACAGATCATCGGTAAGCGCGACTTTATCCTCTATCGATGGGGACTGCCGGACTTCCATTGGCAGGCATCGATAAAATTGATTCTGGCAGGGGCTCTCCCTGAGCAATTCGCGACGATGCCGCACACGAACTCAGACTGAGGGCTACCACTTCCCGCCCGGCAACAAACTCGCAAAGCGCAGCCCAAACCCATCCGGGTCCGCGATGAGAAAGTCGCGCTCTTTCCATGGACGATCTCCGATCGGCGTCAGAATCTTCGCCCCATTTTTTTTTGCCAGTGCCCAGTAGCGGTCCACGTCTGGCACCGCGATGCGCACATTTGCCGGGGGCTGTGCAGCCGGTGTCCCCGTGCGCTCCGAGAGAAAATACGGACGCCCGGCAAATTCCATGGCCACGAACGTCTTCTCCGTAAACTTCGTCCGAAACCCAAATGATTCGTAAAACGCCTGCGATTTTTTTAGGTCCCGCACAAACACCTCATTCACGAGCTGCACGGAGGGCGGGGGAGTGGACGACGTGGAAGCACACCCAGCCAGGACCACACCCACCAACGCCGCCGCAGAAGTCAGAATCTTTTGCATAGGCCTCCTCTACGGCCCCGCGGCCTTCGAAGAAATCCTAAATCTTAAATCCGAAATTCCTCGCCCTACTTGATCTTCGGAAACTCCGCGCGCGCCTTCTTCACCTTCTTCTCGTCCTCGTTGCAGAAGACATAGCCGGTGAGCTTGTTGAGCTGGAAGCACTTCAGCGTGAAGCGGCGCTTCTTGTCGCGCTCGCCTTCGAGTTCCACGCGCGTCGGCGGCTTCGTGAAGTCGCCCACGAAATCAAACTCCAGGTCGAACACCTTGCTTTGGTGCCACGGCACGTAGGTGAAATTGGTCATCTTCTTCGATGCCATGTTCGTTCCCGCATGCGCGCCCATCGCCACGGCGGCGTCCCAGTGCTCCTCGCGGCGCATCCCGCCCATGTGCGCATTGGGATAGAGCGCAATGTCGCCGGCGGCGAAGATTCCGAGTTCATCGCTCTCCAGTCGCTCGGTCACGGGGCAGCCGTTTTGCGACCACAGCGGCGACGCGTGCACGAGCTGCAAGTTCGGCTCCGAGCCCAGCGCGCAAATGGCCAGCGTCGTGTCGATACGGTTGCCGCTCTTCGTCTGCACCCGCTGCAAATACGTGCGCCCCTCGAAGCCGTTGAGATGCTCGCCGAGCATGAACTTCACGCCATTCCCCTCCATGTAGCGCGTCAGCCACGTGGCCGTCTCCGGGTCCACATAGCGGCTCCACACGCCGGCTCCGCGCGTCATGATCGTCACGCCCAGCTTCAGCTTGCGCAGGTGCGACGCCACTTCCGCGGCGACAAATCCGCCGCCGACAATCACCGCGCTTTTTTCCAGGTCCAGCACTTCGCGCAGGCCGAGAAGATCGCGGACCGAGCGCAGATAGAAAATGTTCCCCAGGTTGGCGCCGGCCACTTGCGGGCGACGCGCGCGGCTGCCCGTGGCGAGCAGCGCTTTTTCAAATTTCACCGCCTGGCCATTCGCCAGCACGGCGGCCCGTTGCTCCAGGCTGAATTGGGTGACGATGGTGTTGAGGCGAAGGTCGATGTGGTTGCGATCGAACCACGCTTCATCGCGGATACACAGCTTCTCGGGAGGCTGTTGCTTGGGTGCCAGAAGGGCTGGAAGGAGTTCGGGGCGGCGGACGCCAACAATTGGTTCGGCGCCGACAAGCATCAGGCTGCCCTTCTTATCCAGGGCTCTGATGGACTCACACGCTGCCACTCCGGCAGCGCCGGCCCCGACGATTAAATAGTCGCGCCGAATCATTCGGGGGGACTAACTAGCGGTTGTGCCGCCGCCGATGCGAGAAAAAAGAAGCATTCTTTGACTCTTCAACCGCAACGAGATGGCCCAAATCCCTACGGTGAAAGTGCCGGAATGGCACGTCCCGATGGCTCGAACCGCCAACCCATGGAGCCTACGCCTCCCCTTCTTCCAGCTCCACAGTGTGCTGGGGGATTGGCAGGTAAATCCTTACGGTTGTGCCCTTTCCGAATACGCTATCCGCGCTCACGCTCCCCCCGTGGGCTTGGGCAATGTGCTTTACGATACTGAGCCCCAACCCCGTCCCACCCAGTTCCCGCGACCGCGCCTTGTCCGCCCGGTAGAATCGCTCGAAGATATGTGGCAAATCCGTGGAAAGAATGCCCTGCCCGGTGTCTTTGACCCACATTTCCACCCGTTCGCCACGCCGGTTTGCCCCCAGCGTGATGATATTCCCGGTGGGGGTATATTTCAGCGCATTATCGAGCAGGTTATTAAAGACCTGCTCCATCCGCAGCCGGTCGGCTTCCAGGTGCGGCAGGTCCGGTTCGAGGTCGAGCTTCAGCGTCACCTCTTTCTTTTTCATCCGGATGCTCCAGTCCATCGCCACCTCGGCGCTGAATTGCCCGATGTCGAACGGCTCCAGTTCCAGTTCATTCGTCTTCGCCTCCAGCCGCGCCAAAATAAGCAGATCTTCCACCAGCGCATTCAGCCGTTTGGAGTGCCGCTCCAGCACGTTGTAGACTGCCGCCTGATCTTCCCGCGGCATCTCGGGCTGGTCCACGAGGTTTTCCACGTAGCCTTGGAAAATCGCCAGCGGCGTGCGCAACTCGTGCGACACGTTCGCGACAAATTCGCTGCGCACTTTTTCGAGCTGCGTCAGCCGCGTCACATCGCGAAACATCGCCAGTGCGCCGGCCTCGCCCGCCGCATCCCGCAGCGCGGTGACCCGCGCGGCCAGCGTCAGCGGCACCTTGCGTGAGGGCAGGGAAAAATCCCGCGCTTCCGAGGTGCCCGTCGACATCGCGTGCGCGATCATCGCATCCAGCGCCGGCTCCCGCAGCGCCTCCAGCACCGGCACGCCGTGCGCATCATTGGCCAGCTCGAACAGCTTGCGCGCCGCCGGATTCACCATCCGCAGCGTGCGGTGGCTGTCCACCACGATCACCGCCTCCTCCATGGAGGAAAGAATGATTCGCAGGTTCTGCTCCGCGAGCTGCCGCTGCCGCCGCACGGCCACCACCTCATTCGCCATCTGCCGCACGTGCTGCGCCAGCCGGCCGTACGCGCCCTTCAGCCGCCCGGGCGCCGGATCGCGATGATTCATCGCTTCCTCCATCGAGGTATCGATCTCCACCACGCGCTGGCGCAAATAGCGCTCGCGCCACAGCCAGGCGGCGATGACGGCGATCAACAAAATTCCCAGCAGCCAATCCATGCCCATAGTTTGCCCCAGCTCCGCCCGCGGTGCTCGCAAAAAATATTAGCCGACGTCCATCATCCGGTAGCCAAAGCCCCGGATGGTTTCGATCGAATCCGACGCCTTCCCCAGCTTCTCGCGCAGCCGGCGCACGTGCGTGTCCACCGTGCGGGTATCGATCACGCTCTCATAGCCCCACACATCGTTCAGCAGCACGTCGCGGCTTTGGACGCGGCCGCGGCGCTCCATCAGCGTCGTCAGCAGTTTGAATTCCGTCGCCGTCAAATCCAGCGTCTTGCCCTTCACCGTCACCACGTGGCGGGTGCGGTCCACCAGGATCTCACCCAGCTTCAGCACCTCGGCCTTTTCCGGCTGCCCCGCCGCGCGGCGCAGCACGCTCTGCACGCGCAGCGTCAGCTCGCGCGGGCTGAAGGGCTTGGTGATGTAATCATCCGCCCCGAGCTCAAAGCCCAAAATCCGGTCCACTTCCTCCGCCTTCGCCGTCAGCATCACGATCGGGATGGCCTTCGTTGCCGGCTCGGACTTCAGCGCCTTGCATACTTCCAGGCCGGACATGCCCGGGAGCATGAGGTCCAGAACGATGAGCGCCGGCATTTCGCTGCGGGCTTTGTCGAGGGCCGTGGCGCCGTCTTCCGCTTGAATCGGCGAGAATCCTGCCGTCTTCAAGTTGTTGCAGACCAAAGTGAGGACGTCGGCCTCATCGTCAGCGACGAGGACTTTTTTGCTGTTTGGTTTTGTCATTGTGAAACCGCGTGCAATGTGACGGCTTGATGTCAGCCCGGCAAGCTACCCGATGTCACAATCGCACGGAGCCCCCCGTAACGCAATCGTTTCAGCCTCATCCGTGGCCGCATGCTCCGCGCCGGGGACCAAAAGGGGAGGGGGAAAATCCACAAAGGGCACAAAGGTACAGAGGAGGAACGGTTTGATTACCACAGATAGCGCAGATGACTCAGATACCGCAGATGAGGCTGGAGTGAATCCTCGCCCATCCGCTCCATCCGCGGTTCCTGCTGCTGCCATCTGAGTGATCAGCGGTATCTGTGGTAATTTAACCGCCCCTCATTCGATCTCTGTATCCTTTGTGGTAACTGCCTTCCGCTCCGAACGCAGTCTACTTCACCCCGTAAACCATTCCCCACTTTGTCGTCTCCTTCGGCGACTTCTCCAGCGAGATCACGACATAATACTGCCCACTCTTCGCCGGCACCGCCTTCGTGGTGGAGATATGTCCCGTAATCTTTGCGTCGGTCTCTGCCAGGTCTCCCTTGCTGTCGTAGACATGAATCATCAACTCCGCTTCCTTCACCTCCGCCCCCGCGCAAAACACGTACTCCTTTCCTTTGAATAGCGTCACGACCACCGCATGGGATTTGCCCACCGCCATCTCTCCGCCCCAGTGATCTTCGTTGATTGTGAAGTCTTTCACGTACGCCTGTGCCGCTTCCAGGGCGTAGGACCATGCGTCATCAATGACGGGATGGGCTCGTCGCTCAGTCGTGGATGGCCGGGACAGAGCGGCTCCGCTCGCCGCCTGCGGTGTATTGGCCTGGGGCGAGGCCGGAGCCGCCCCCGGTTTCTGCAAATCGGACTTGTCCTTAATCACTTCCAGCCGCCGCAGCATGTCCTCGGGTAGCGTTTCGTAAAAGGCCACGTCCTTGTTGCCCACTTTGCTGTCCACCATCGTCGCATACTGTCCGCGTTCATACGCGCACATCCCCACGGTGATCAGCGCCACCACCAGCCACTGCCGCTGCCCAAACCGCGCGCACAAATCCGCCACGAGTAAAAACGCCGCGGCCCGCAACGGCATCCCCCAGATGCTCGTGTACCGCAGGTTCATCCCGTAGCGCACGTTGCACATGATGGCGTAGCTCACGACCACGAAGATGACCAGATACGCCAGTTCATTGCGCCGACCGCCGAGCGGGAAAGAAGCGCCGAGCGCAAATACCGCGCCGAGCGCCAGGCAGAGGACGATCGGGCTCAGGATCATCATGTCCAGCAGGTAGCGGTGCCACGGCCCGTCGCCCGAGAGCTGCGCGTAGTCCAGCGTCTGCGCCTTCGTCACCAGGTTTTTGTAGATCGCAAAAAAGTTCCCGGGCCCGCCGGCCATCAGCACCAGCGCCAGCACCCCCAGCGCCGGTCCCGCCACGCTGGCGATGAGAAAGCGCGGCGTTGCCGTCCCAAATTTCAGCCAGCGATTCGCGACGATCACCACCGCGATCGCGCAGTACGCGAAGAACGCATTCTCCTTCGTCATCACCATCAGCGCGAGGCAGACGATATGCGCGCTGAGCCACCCGATGCTCCGCGGGGCGCGCAGGCACTCCCACGTCGTCCACAAACACATCAGCGCCCAAAACGCGAAGAACCCATCGATCATCGCATGCTGGCTCAGATGGAGCTGCAGCGGGTCGCACGCCATCAGCGCCAGCACGCCGAGCCCTGCGGCACGTCCCAGCATGCGCCACGCAAAGAGTCCGCCCGCCACCATCAGCAGCACTGAGAACGTGCACGAGACATCATTCAGCGCAGCCAGCCCCGGGTCCCGCCGCGTCCCGTCCTTGGAATAATCATCCGTGCCCGAGGACTTGTTCAGCTCGCTGGTGGGAATTGGCGGCATGTCGCCCGACCGCACGTTCTTCCAAATCCACGAAATATAAATGTAGAGAAATCGCGTCGGTGGCAGCTCGCACATCGTCTCCTCCGGCTGCTGTGTGCGCAGGTACGCCGCGCACAGCGAAGGCATCGCCATCGCCCCGGTGCCGTCTACCTTCATCGCCTCCGCCCGCATCGTCTGGTTCCGATTGAACACCGAGAACCGCTGCTCCCCGCCATCCATGAGATACACATAGCGCCGGTACATGTATTCATCCGGCCCCACCCGCCGCCACGACGCCGTATCCGCCATCCGAATCGCGATGCCCCCCAGCACGATCACCGCAAACAAAATCCAAAACACCGGCGTGCTCAGGCGCGGCGCAGTGGTGGTGGGCTGCTGCAGTGGTTTCTCCATGTTGGGCAGAGGTGACGTAGAGCAAAGCGCGGGCCGATGGAATGCCCGAGTTACAGAGCGCCAGAATATAGCTCCAGCCGGATTCGAGCGGAGCGAGAATGATCCGCTTCAGGCGGACCCGTAGGAGGCCAGCGGCAGCGAGCATCAGCGGTGTGGGCTGATCTTTTTCGGTTTCCAAAAAATCGCCTTTCCTGCAAACCAGCCAGCCAGATGAGCCACACCTACGTTTTGCAACTGGAAGTGCCGGGAGGACTGGGACCCCGGGCGCAATTGGACACGAGCATCCATCCACCCCGAGTGGATGTGCTGCACGTCATTTTCGATGGATGGCTCGGCGACCAATTGGTTAAGAGTTTCCCGTGTCACTTGGTGACTGCAAATCTGGCTCAGTCGCTGGTCAGCGCGGGCGTCACGGGGTTTGAACTCTCGGAAGCCGAAATCGAAATGAGCGATCAATTTCGTGAGTTCTATCCCACTCGAACGCTCCCGGAATTCAAATGGCTGAAGATCACGGGCACGGTGGGCGAAAATGATTTCTTCATCACTGCGGCCAATCGCTTGGGCGTAACCCGGAAAGCGCTCGACGTCATTTTGGCCACGGCGCCGACGGAGTTGAGGTTTCAAGCTCTTCAGTGAGTGGAGCCTTTGTGGCTTTGGAAGAGTGGAAGCGTGCTTTGCCGTCCGTCCATGGGCGTTCCCCATTGAGTGTTGAGTGTTGGATGTTCCCTCCTCATCGTCTCTTCGTGCATCCCGCCTCGCTCGATCTCACCCACCTCCGCACCCGCGCCCTCGCCGAGCGCCAGAGCCTCATCCGCGCGGACGACATCCTCGTCTCCCCCGATGCCCCCGCGCCGCAAATCGACGCCGCCCGCAAAGCCGCCCAGGCCATCCTCGCCGCCCGCGCTCGCGGTGCCGCCGTCATTCTCATGTATGGCGCACACCTGCTCCGTAATGGCGCCGCCCTCATCCTTACGGAGATGATGCGCCGCGGCTGGGTCACCCACCTCGCCACCAATGGCGCCGGGAGCATTCACGATTGGGAATTTGCCTGGCTCGGCAAATCCTGCGAAGGCGTGGAGGACAACGTCGCCACCGGGTCCTTCGGCGCGTGGGAGGAGACGGGCCGCAACATCCACCTCGCCATCCTCGCCGGTGGCCTCCGCGGCGATGGCTATGGCGCCGCGCTCGGCCGCTTCATCGCCGAGAACGGCTGCACGCTCCCGACGCTCGATGAACTCCGCGCCGCGCTCACCACGCCGGACGAAACCGCGCCCGCCGCCGCCGAGCTCCTGCTCGCCATGCAGCGCCACGGCCTCGCTGCCGGCCGCCACACCATCGAGCACCGCTGGCCCCACGCTTCGCTTTTCGCCCAGGCCTTTTTCCACGGCATCCCCCTCACGGTCCACCCCGGCATCGGCTACGACATCGTGAGCTGCCACCCGCTCTTCAACGGCGCCGCCATCGGTCGCGCCGCCGCCGAGGATTTCCGCCGCTTCTGCGCCAGCGTCGATAACCTCGATGGCGGCGTCGTCCTCTCCATCGGCTCCGCCATCATGGCCCCGCAAGTCTTCGAAAAAAGCCTCAGCTGCGTCCACAACCTCCGCCTGCAAAACGAGCGCCCCCTCGTGCAAGGCCACTCCATTTTCGTCGTCGATCTACAGGACGGCGGCGGCTGGGACTGGACCCAGGGCGAGCCCCCAAAAAACAACGCCGCCTACTACCTCCGGTTCTGCAAAAGCTTCTCCCGCATGGGCGGCATCATGCACTACGCCCAGTCCGACAACCTCGCCTTCGCCCACGCCCTCCTCCACGCGCTGCGAGCGGGGGCAACAAATGCGAAGGAAGAAATGGTCCGATGAAAAACGTGGCACTCCTCCTGGCCTTTCTTTGCATGGGCCTTTCCGTGTCCTTCGCCGGGGATAAGGCTTCTCCTCCAAAGATTCAGGGCCCTTTGTTTTCGTGGTTGCACACTTCATTTGTCCGCTACCAAGCCGGGTTTCAGGAAAGCATGGAGGCGGGAACAAGCCGCATGAATAAAGATGGAATGGTCCTCAGCAAGGACGATGAACATCTGTTCAGTGCCGTCCGTGACCACGGCTGGCGTTCCGCCAACGGAATTCTTGGCCGTTACGGGGGTACCGTTTTTCATGACGGCACGAAGGCTGAACTTCTCGATCTGGCCGTCCATTTCCCACTCTATGGCACGCCGGAGAAGGTCGTCGCTCAGTTGGGAGGGTATGCGGACGATTTGGTGGTCAGGATCCTGCGCTCCAAAGAGGTGAAGAAAAGGCTCGGAGGGCGTGAGATCCGCGGATTTTCCGTTGGGTTGGAGCAGCTTTCCTATTTCACGCACCCCGACGAATGCCATGTCTACGTTGTCTCGATCCAATGTGGTCCGGTAGGCAGGCCCGGGTTTCAAGACGGATCGAAGATTGAAACGATTGAGTACTATGTCCCAACCACCGCCTTTCCTCGCAAGGTGGACTTCGGGCAAAAATTTTTCCCCGCTTCGGAACCGGAAAGAGTCGCTCAAGAAGCTTTCGAGGACTTCGACCACCTGACTGAGGATGGCCTGAGATTCGTTTTGTGCGGGCCAGGAAATTTCGCCGTTAAACCCCTCTCGAAATAGCTGGGGCAAAGCGGCTTGATGCGCCACCCGTGCAGCTTGGCAGCGGGTTGTCATTCCGATTTCCCGGTCTAATCAATCAGCGTGACCTGCAAGAACCCTGACCTCGTTCGGAAAGTGCGCTTGTGAACGACCACCAAACCAAGCTCCCGTGCCCCATCTGCGGCGGAAGCTCCTATACCTGGGGCTATGTCGAAAGCGCCGATGAGTTGAAGTACAAGGATAAAGATCCCGGCTTCTGGCAGAAGCATACCACTTTCGGCGGTAAGCCGCTCAAGGCCCGCAAGTGCGACGCCTGCCAAAATCTGCAGCTTTTCATTAAAACCGAAGAATGACCCTACCCACCGTCCTCCTTGCCATGACCGAAAAGGAAAAGACCTTCTTCGGCGGCATCGCCATGATCGTGATTGGCGTCGGCCTGGTCCTCTTCGGTGGTGGCACCACCGAAACCGGCGGCTATACCGAAATTTTTGGCTTTCGTTTTGGCTGGGGTGAGCGCCGTCCCATGAGCCGGGGGGAATCCGCCTTCTGGGGCTTGGCTTGCATGGTCGGCGGCGTGGTCCTCGTCCGTTGGAATTCGTAGATGACGCCCCTCTTTCTCGCCATGACCGAACGGGAAAAGAGCTTCTTCCTCGGCATCGCCCTGACGGTCGGCGGCGTCGGCTTCCTGGTTTTCGGCGGCGGATCCGAGACCAGCAGCGGGGACTCCTTCGAGGTCTTCGGCGGCCGTGACGAAAACCGCCCCATGTCCCGCGGCGCCTCCTTCTTCTGGGGCTTCATCTTCCTCATCGCCGGCGTCGTGATGATCGCTTGCTCCTGGCCGTCTTCCAATGTTTGGCCGTCATAGGTCCATCCTTCAGCGGGAAGGTTAGCGCGGTTTAGTGAGGGCCTTCGCCGTCCACGCGTCGCCAAAAAGACGCCCAAAAATCGCCACTTAAATAGGTCGCCACTTAAATAGGTCGCCAAAACATCGCCGAAAGATCGCCGAAAGATCGCCGAAAGATCGCCGAAAGGTCGCCACTAAAAGAAAAGCTCCTTAGAAAAGCAGGGTACAAAAGCATGGAAAGAAAAGCTTCGTAGAGGCCGCGCACGCGTACGCCGATGGCGTCTGCAGCTTCGCTGCCAAGACAGCCACTCCCACCGCCCGCGGCGGCGCACGCGAGGTCGCTTCGACCGGAATGTTGCAGCCGCATCCGTGCCCTCAAAACCTCTCGAAATACCTCGTTGCATTCGTGGAGCTTTGAGACCTGTTTGATTCGTGTCAGTCCGAGTCAGTCTGCCCCCATCTCCCCCTAAGGCCTTCCCCGGATAAAAGTTGTTCTCTTACCACCAGTCGAACATGTCCCGCCGCCAGTACCTTTCCATCGCCGCTGTTTCGCTTACCTTCCCGGCGCTCGGCCTCGCCGACGCCATCCAGGCGGCGCCCATGCAAGCCACGGTCGCGGAGACCCTCCCGAAGTTGCCCATCACCGCGCTCGAAATTTCTCCGGCGGAAGTAAAGCTGGCCAGCGCCCACGATTACGCCCAGGTGCTCGTCACCGCCCGGCTCTCCAGCGGCGACACCGCCGATGTCACCCGCTTCGCCCATTTCACCGCGAAAGGCGCCGGCATTGCCGCCACGCCCAACGGCATCCTCACGCCCAAGGCCGACGGCAACGGCAAGCTCCTCGTGGAAGTCGCGGGGAAAACCACGGAGGTTTCGCTGACGGTTACGGGCGCAACGCACGTCCCGCCCATCGATTTCATTCAGGACGTGAATCCCGTCCTGACCAAGCTCGGCTGCAACCAGGGGACCTGCCATGGCGCCAAGGAGGGCAAATACGGTTTCAAGCTTTCCCTTCGCGGCTACGACCCGCTCTTCGACGTCCGTTCGCTGAAAGACGACCTCGCCGGCCGCCGCCTGAATGTGGCCTCGCCCGACGATTCGCTCATGCTCCTCAAGGCCACCGCCGGTGTGCCGCACGAAGGCGGCCAGCGTACCAAACTCGGCGAGAAGTATTACGAGATCCTCCGCGCGTGGATCGCCGACGGCGCGCAGCTCCACGTGCAGGCGCCCAAGGTGGTGAAGATCGAGGTCTTTCCGAAAACGCCCGTCGTGCAGGAAATCGGCGGCGCCCAGCAGTTCCGCGTGGTGGCCTCGTTTGCCGATGGCGTCCAGCGCGACGTCACGCAGGAGGCCTTCGTGGAAAGCGGCAACACGGATGTCGCCGCCATGACACCCGAGGTCACCGGCCTCGTCAAAACGCTGCGTCGCGGCGAAGCCCCCGTGCTCGCCCGCTACGAGGGCAACTACGCCGCCACCACGCTCACCGTGATGGGTGACCGCACCGGCTTCACCTGGCAGAAGCCGGAGACGTGGAGCCGCGTCGACGAGCTCGTCGCCGAGAAGTGGCAGCGCATGCGCATCGAGCCGAGCGGCCTGTGCACGGATGCCGATTTCCTCCGCCGCGTGTATCTCGATCTCACCGGTCTGCCGCCATCCGCCGAGGATGTGCGTGCGTTCCTCGCCGACGCTACGCCCACGCGGCCGAAGCGCGACGCGGTCATCGACAAGCTCATCGGCTCGCCGGAATTCATCGATCATCTCACGAACAAGTGGTGCGACCTGCTGCAGGTGAATTCGAAGTTCCTCGGCGGCCAGGGGGCGACGGGTTTCCGCGAGTGGATCCACAAGGAGATGGCGGACAACGTGCCCTACGACCAATTCGTCCACGAGATCCTCACCGCCTCCGGCTCGAACAAAGATCACCCGGCGGCCAGCTATTGGAAGATTCTCCGCGAGCCGGCCGAGACGATGGAGAACACCACGCACCTTTTCCTCGCGACGCGGTTCAACTGCAATAAGTGCCACGACCATCCGTTCGAACGCTGGACGCAGGATCAATACTACCACCTCGCGGCCTATTTTTCGCAGGTGGGCTTTGCCGATGACCCGCAGAGCAATGGCGCGCGCATCGGCGGCACCGCGGTGGAGAAATCGCAGGCGCTCTACGAACTCGTGAGCGACAAGAAGGACGGCGAGATGATCCACCTCCGCACGAACAAGGTGGCCGACCCGCAATTCCCATATCCGTCCAAGACGGACCAGGCCGGCGCCAGCCGTCGTGAGCAGCTGGCCGCGTGGATGGTTTCGCCGGACAACCGCTACTTTGCCTCCAGCTACGTGAACCGCCTGTGGGGCTACCTCCTCGGCGTCGGCCTCATTGAGCCGCTCGACGACATTCGCGCCGGCAACCCGGCGAGCAATCCGGAGCTGCTCGATTACCTGCGCGCGGAGTTCGTGAATTCGAAATTCGACGTGCGCCACGTGCTGCGGCTCATCTGCAAATCGCGCACCTATCAGCTCGCCGTCGGCACGAACAAATGGAATGCCGACGACAAGATCAACTACAGCCACGCGCTCGCCCGGCGTCTGCCCGCCGAGGTGCTCTATGATAGCGTGGTGAAGGTCACCGGCTCCGGCTCGCGCCTGCCGGGTGGCGTGCGCGCCGGCAATCTCGCCGATGCTCAAACGGACCTCCCCAGCGGCTTCCTCGCGAACACCGGCCGCCCCGTGCGTGAGAGCGCCTGCGAGTGCGAGCGCAGCAGCGAGCTGCGGCTCGGCAGCGTGATGGCCCTGCTCAGCGGCTCCGCCGTGGCCGATGCCATCGGCGACCCCGGCAACAGCCTCGCCAAGCTCGTCAACACCCAGGCCGATGACCGCAAGCTGGCCGATGAAATTTTCGTGCGCGTGCTGAATCGTCCCGCGACCAATGAGGAAGTGGATAAGGCGATGTCCATCTGGAGCCAGATCGATACCGAGCACGCCGCGCTCGCGCTGAAGCTGGAGGCGAAAGAGAAGGAGCAGGCCCCGGCGATTGCCAAAGCCGAGCAGGCCCGCACCGCCGGCATCGACGCCGCCAAGACCGAGCTCACGCGCTACGAGAAGGAAATCGCCCCGAAGGTCGCCGCCGCCGAGAAAAAGCAGCAGGCCGATGCCGCCGCCGCGAAGGCGGCGATGACGGACTACGAGACGAAGCAGCATCCCGCCGGGCAGGAAAAATTCGAGCTCTCCGCGCCCATCTCCCGCACCTACACCGGCTGGCAGCCGCTGGAGATCGCGGAGGCGAAGGCCACCGGCGGCATCGAGCTTGCGAAGCAGCCCGACGGCTCTTTCAAGGCGGTGGGGGCGCGCCCGAAGGCGACGGACTACGTTCTCAAAGCCGACACCAAACTTGCCCACATCACCGGCCTGATGCTTGAGGTGATGAACGTGCCGGACGAAACCAACTTCGGCCCCGGCCGCGCGCCTGACGGCAATTTCGTGCTCACCGAGTTTTCGCTCAAGGTCGGCGACATCACGACGGGCGCGAACCCCGTGGACGCCAAATTCACGGACGCCATCGCCGACTTCAACCAGGAGAACTTCGACGAGAAGAAGGCCATCGATGGCAAAAAGAATGACGGCAACAACGGCTGGGCCATTTCCCCGGCCTATGGCCAGCCGCACTTCGCCGCCTTCACGCTGGGCAAGCCCGTGGGCGATGCCACCAAGGGCGTGCGCCTGCGCATCGAGCTGCATCAGCCGCGCGATGGCGGCTTCTCCATCGGCCGCTTCCGCCTGTGGGTGACCACGGACCAAGGCCCGCTTTATCCCGGCTATCCCGCTGCCGTCGCCGCCGCCTTGCGCAAGCACACCGGCCGCACCGACGCCGACAAAGCCGCGCTCGCCGCTTACTGGAAGGAAAACGACCTGGAGCTGAACAAGCGCCGCCTCGCCTACGAGAAGCTCCTGCTCCCGTTGCCCACCGATCCCGGCATCCTCCAGCGCCGCGACGCCGTGGCCGCTGCCGAGCAGCCCATCAAGCTCGACGCCACCCTCGTCCAGCTCCGCGCCGACTTCGACCAAAGCAAAGCGCAAATCGCCAACCGCCGCCTCACCAGCGCCCAGGATCTCGTCTGGGCGCTCGTGAATACGCCCGCGTTTTTGTTTAATCGGTAGCGTGGTGAGTGGGAAGTTCGTATCAAAAGTCGGCAACGATCCGGCCCGAAGGGCCGATGGCCACTAGCCGGGGCCTTCAGGCCCCGGATCAAGCATAGAAAGAGTCGCGCCCCGAAGGCGGCGCCGGAAACTGCCGGCGGAAGGATTTCCGGCGCACCCTTCGGGGCGCGTGCACGTCGGGCCTGCATCCGGGGCCTGAAGCCCCCGGTTAGTGGCCGTCGACCCTTCGGGACGAAGCGCGCCAACTTCGTGAGCAATCCTCAGAGCTCGCCGCCTTTCTCCGCGCCATCCCCGCCCACATTTCAAACCTGTGCCCCACCAACCCCATCCTTGACTCATTTCCCCAGACCCCCGACTTCTTCCCCGCATGAGTAAAGAACACCGCGGGGCCGAGTGGAAAGTGGGCCTCTTTATCGCCACCGGCATCGCCATCATCACCGTGATGGCGGTCATCTTTGGCAAACTGGGCACCGGGCTCCAGTCGTTCTATGATATCAAGGCCGAATTTCCCGACGCCAGCGGTCTGCTGAAAGGCGCGGAGGTTCGGCTCTCGGGTGCGCGCGTAGGCTTTGCCTCCGACGCCCCGCAGCTCGTCGATGGCCGCTACGCCGTCACCGTGGCCCTGCGCATCCGCGAGGGCGTGAAGATTCCGAAGAACGCCCGCTTTATCGTCGATACCACCGGCCTCATGGGCGACGCCTATGTCGACGTCAGCATCCCCGAGCGGCCCGATACCCAGCTTCTGCAAAGCGGCGCCATGGTTCTCGGCGTCCGCAAGGAAGGCATGAGCGACCTCGTGGTCCGCGGCTCCTCCGTGATGGTCGAATTGCAAAAGCGCCTCGCCGAGCTCGAGGATCCCATCAAGGACGTGCGCGAGCATCTGCTCTCCGACATCAATCTCGCGAACTTGGAAAAGAGCTTCGCGAACATTCGCGAATTCACCGATTCGCTCAAACAGACGGGCAAGGAACTGAATGAGATTGTGAGCAAGGCCAAGGGCGCCGGCGGTGACCTCAGTGAAGCCATGGCCGCGGCCAAGACGGCGATGGCGAAAATCGATGGCGTGGTTGCCAAAGTGGACACCGCCGCCGCGGACCTAAAACCCGCGCTCGCCAGCCTCAAAAGCACGTCCGACGGCGCCGAGAAAGCCATCACCAATCTGCGCGTGCTGCTGACCAAGGCCAATCAAGGCCAGGGCGTCCTCGGTCTGCTTCTGAGCGACCGCGAAACGTCCGACAACCTGAAGGCTTTTATCCGCAACCTGAAGTCCAAAGGCATCCTCTGGTACAAAGACAAACCCGAGCCGAAGGACAACCGCTAGCGGCTGGACGGCACTCACGGCGGAGCCGTTTGGGCCAAAGGCCCTCAGCAAACGCGCCACGACAAAAGTGCCAGACAGCCTCTAGGATCTCCTTTTCGGCATAGGGTCCTCTTCCATCGCGGAGTGGGGCCCAGCAGAGGAGGGGGCTTGAGGGGATCTGGTATTCAGCTCGATCTGCTTCTGGCAGAGCGCGGTCTGGGCCTGCAATCGCAGACTGAAGCCGCGCTCGCTGCCAATGAGGAATCCGATCCATCCGAAGAAAAAGCCGCCAATGGCGAAGGGGTAGAAGGGCCGCTCGGCGTCTTTGTTGGCTTTGTCTCGCAAAACTTCACTGACGACTCCCCCCAGGAACAGCCCGGCGATTCCAATGATGAAGGTATACAAAAAGATGACGGTGCGGGCCTTGGCATAGAGCCGGTTGGCAAACCTTTGAATAATCGCTGGATCGTATTGGATGGGCATATGGGGTGTTGGCGTTGCCGGGAAAGGCGGAGCCTGCAACCCCGGCCGAGCCCAGGGCCAGTCCGTCCCTTCACACGCAGCTTTCCTGTTACGCAGAAATTTGCAAGAAGGCTTCCGCGTCCGCGTAGTCGCCCCACACCATTACTCATCACTTCATGAAAACGACCCTCGCTATTCTCTTTCTCGCTGTCGCCCCCGTGCTCGCCGTCGAAACGGGCGACGCGCTCGTGGACCGCATCATCAAAAAGCCCGGTGAATTTGACCAGATGTGTGACGCGCCGCTGCCCGTCGATCCGAAGGTGCCCATGCCCGTTTACACCCTCGTGGCCGACCGCGACGTGCATCTCTCCAAAGAAAACCTCGAGCTGCTCCGCTCCCGCCGCGCCGACGTGGTGCCCGTGCTGAAAAAGCGCCTGGAGGCCTTCGATTTCACCAAGCCCCCGAAAGCCATCAGCGCCAAGCGCGTTTTTAAAGAAGACGAAATAGAGGTCTCCGGCATCAACCCGCGCCAGCTCAGCGGTCTGCTTTATGAGATGATCATCGGTCTCAATGCCGTGGAAGTATTACCCGACCTGCTCCGCATTGAGGAGCAGCTCCGCTCGCTGTTGGAAAAAGCCGATGAGAACAAAAAGGTCGAAGTGCCGAAAGTGGACTTTGACGGCATGCTCACCCCACTGCCGCCGGAGAAGGCGCTGAGCAAGCGCGACCAGGCCATGAACCGCGGTCGTATCGTCCAGCGCGAGCTGCTCTCTGTGATGGCCCAGCTGCTGCGCAGCCAAAAGTTCCAGCCCATCCTCGATTCGGATCTGGAGAAGGAATACGCCAAGGCCATCAAAGCCCGTGCGCAGGAGGATGATCTCAAGGAGATCAAAACGCCTGCGGACGCCAAAGCCAAAGGCGACGACTCGGTGGAGTTCGACCCCGTCTACGGCATCCCGGTCGGGTTTCTAAATCATCCGCTCAATATTCCGTTCTCCGCCGACGTCCGCAACGCCATCCGCGGCTACGCCGAGCAGTTCATCAAGACCGTGCCCAAGGATCAGTGGAAGGTGAGCTGGGAGAAGAAGGGGTAGGGTGGGCGAGGTGGCAAGATGCGCCGTGGAGTGCGGCCGCTTGCTGCGTGCGGTGGGGACGATTTTCGATAGCGGGCGCGTGTCCCCGCCACTGCGCAGCAAGCTGCGCCAACCCAAAGCGGCAGCAAGCGGCCGCAGTCCACGGCGCCTCCACCGAGGCGCCGGCTTATTTCGAGTACGGCAAGACCACCGGCTGCGGGGGCTTGGGAGGCGAGGTCCGGCGCTCCACGTACCACCAGACGCCGCCGATCAAAAGGATCAGGATCGTTGCGACGAGCCACCGTGGGGTGGGCTCAGTCATCCACGAGCGTGTCGATCTTCTCCGCGAGATCGAAGTCGGCATCCGTCAGCGCGCCCTTGCTGTGGGTGGTGAGGATGAGACGCACCTTGTTAAAGCGGATTTCGATGTCCGGATGGTGCTCGGCGTCCTCGGCCAGTTCGGCGACGCCGTTCACAAAATCCATGGCTTGCGAGAAGTCGTCGAACTCCATGGAGCGCTCGATGGTTTTGCCTTCGAGCTCCCATTCCGGAAGATCTTTGATCGCTTCTTTGATTTCCTTGCTGTCGAGTACGCGCGGCATAGAGCGCCACATAGCGAGCGCGCGTTTTCTGGCAATGCCTTTTTTTGCGGTGGAGCCCCGCCGGAACCAAAAAGACGCGCGCCACCACCAAGGCCACAGAGGGCACAAAGGGCATAAAGGACACAGCAGGTACGGAGGACTTTCGGTGATCGCGCCTGCCCTTGGTGGCGTGACGCTCTGCGTCGCGCCTCGTGAGAAAATGCCGGAGTAACCACAGAGGGCACAAAGTGCACCGAGAACACAGAGGAGCGGTCTGATTACCACAGATCACGCAGATGACTCAGATAACGCAGATGGGGCCGGAGTGAATCCGTGCCCATCCGCGCAATCCGCGGCCCATTGTCCCTCTGAGGTGCAACGGATTTTTGGACCAGTTGTGGTTTAGGTTTTTGAATGAAAGAGGGTCTCGAAGTGAAGCGGAGAGTGGTAGCCGAGGGCGGAGTGTCGGCGGCGGGTGTTGTAGTAGCCATCGATGTA